>SWCF01004391.1_pt1 | contig 522834 bp, 489 predicted proteins | sample 4690081 | NCBI WGS metagenome assembly SWCF01 (sample SAMN10267280, study PRJNA491770) | bioreactor metagenome | isolation source: DHS bioreactor inoculated with | place: Japan: off Shimokita Peninsula
GGGGGGCGTGTCCTGGCGCGGGAAGGCGGTGCTGGTCAGCCCTGTCAGGCAGATCACCCGGAAGGGGATGGAGCGCATGGGTCTCAGGCCGCAGAAGGTCAGGCCTGAGGCCAGGAAGGCCGACTCGCCGCCGGATTCGTCCAGGCGTTTGCGGATCAGGTAGAGCATGGTGCGCCCGTCGGCCTCGAAATCGCCCATGTCGCGGGTCAGGTCCGTCACGGTCCTGCGGATGGCCAGCACGTGTTCGGCCTGGTCCCGGTCCAGGGGAAAGAAAGTGTCCAGGATCCACAGCAGGCAGTCCAGCCAGGCAGACGGCGTGCGCGTGTCCCGCAGCCGGGTCCAGAGAACGGCCAGGTCGTCGATCCAGGCGGTCAGGCGGCCAAGCAGTTCCTGGTCGGACGCGCCGCGCAGGGGCAGCGGCGCGATGCCGTCCACCGGCTCCCCTTCCCCGGTCATGTACCCCAGGAAGAGGCGCGACAGGCCGCTCTCCCAGGTGTTCTGCCCGTAATCCCCGACGCCGGTCTGCTTGCGGAACTTCCTGTCCAGGCCCCAGCGCACGCCCGAGGCCCTGACCCATTCCAGGACGCGCTGCATCTCGGACGCGTCCAGCCCCAGGCGCTGTCGCACGGGTGGGGCTTCGAGGAGGGCGCAGACGCGCGAGACCTCGAAGCGGTGCTGGCCGAATTCAAGCAATTCCAGGAAAAGGCGGATGGTCTCGGCGGCGCGGGTCGGCTTGCGGTCGGAGATGGAAAAGGGGAGCCCTTCGCCGGGCGTGCCGAACACGGCCTGGATGACCGGGGCGTAGGACTCGATGTCCGGGTTCATGACCAGGATGTCCTGGGGGGTGAGGGATTCGTCCCTCGACAGGAGGTCGAGGATCAGGTCTTTGAGGACCTCCATCTCACGCAGGGGGCTGTGGCAGCAATGGACCTGGATGGAGGTGTCCGTGAAATCGGGCTTGTCGCCGCCGACGTTCAGGTCCAGCAGGTCGGCCTGGAGCCAGCCGAGCATTCGTGAAGCGTCGGGATCCGCGTAGAGGTCCACCGGCGCCTCCTCAACGTTCCTGTCCAGCAGGAGCTCCAGAAAATCCCGGCCCACGGAGCCAAGCCCGGCCAGGGGCGAAGCGTCTTCCGCACGCTCTTCGACAAAGGGCGTCTGGGTCCGGTAGGCGCGCCGCTGCTCCCTTTTGGTGGCAAGATCGCCCCAGTACTGGCGGCAGGGGCTCAGCAGAAAGATGTGCACCGGCGTGTGGCGGGCTAGCGCCGCCAGCAGGTCCAGATAGACCGGGGGCAGGGTCGGGATGCCGAAGACGCAGACGCGGGGTGGCAGACCGGGCGGCTTTTCGCCTGCCCTGAGCCTTGTGATGGCTCTTTCGAGCAGGGCGGCGCGGTGTTCGCCGTCCATGATCCGTGTCAGCGCGCGCCACAGGGCCGCCTGCCAGATCTCTGCGGCCGCCTGGCCTTGGATGGGAAAGTCCCCGCTCATCTCCCCTCTTTCCCAGCGGGGTGCCCAGGCGGGGCGAAAGATGAGGTACTGGTCGAAATGGTAGGCGATGCGCTCGGCAAGCTGCACGGATTTGAGGCCCGTGTCTTCGCTCACGTAGCGTTTGAGAGACGCGAAGTCCGGATTGGAGAGCAGCCCGGGCAGCAGGCGCACGATGTTCCAGAGCATGCGCTCCTTGCTCAGGGGGTATTCGCGGGGCACGTCGTCAAACAGGTCGTGGCAGAGCTCGTAGGCGAAACCGACGGGGAAGGGAAAACGGGTGCCCGCGCAGACTCCGTGTTCCCGGGCCAGCTGCATGGAGACCCAGCGCTGCATCCCGCCGGACTGGACCAGGATGGTCTCCGACTGCATGGGATCAAGGGGCTCGGCCACGACACTCGAAAGGATCAGGGCCAGGTTTTCCAGGCGGTTGGAGGTGTAAAGAGTCAGGTTGTGCATGTGGTTGTCATCCCGGTTGTGTGTTCCGCCTTGCGAGTCTTTCCATGGATCCACGGTCTTGCGCAACCTTGAATTTGCCCCTGATTTGGTTGGCCCTGGCTGCAGAAGTGGAGACCAGGAATTTTGTCTGTCCCGTTTGACTCGGGTGCCTAGGCATTTTATGGCTTGCACAATTCTTATACGTCCACTGTTGGTTTTTGTGCCTGACTGCCTGGAATAGCCAAGGGGAGAACTTCACATGAAACGAAAACAGCTTGCCTGCACGGTCCTGGTTTGTGCGTGTCTGGTGGCCATGGCGGCGTTTGCGGCCCAGATGATGAGCGTGCAGGTCCGGGACGGACAGGTTCGCGGCACCCCGTCTTTTCTGGGCAAGATCGTGGGCCGGGTTTCCTACGGTCAGAGCATTTCGGTGATCGGCGCCAGCGGTGACTGGAACAAGGTGGCTTATGCCGGTGTGCAGGGATGGATCCACTCCTCGGCCCTGACCAACGCGGATCTGGGCTTGCGCAGCGGTTCCGGCCAGACGCCGTCCAGCGTTTCCGGGCAGGAGATGGCGCTGGCGGGCAAGGGCTTCAACGCTCAGGTGGAACAGAAATACCGCCAGACCCACGGCGGGGATTATGCCAGTGTGGATCGGATGGAACGCAATGCGATAAAGACCGACCGGCTGATGGCTTTCCTGAAGGAAGGCGGGGTCACGGCCCGGGGAGGTAAGCAATGAAGGCGCGTCATCTTGCCATCCTTGCGATCCTGGCCGTGCTGGTGCTTGCGGGCTGCAAGGGCGCGGAAATCGTCGGCGGCATCGCCAAGGACATGGGCCTGAACCTCGGCGGCGTGCCCGTGGGCGACTATGCCCAGTCCGCAGTCAAGGGCGGTGCGGCCGTGGCCAAGAGCATGGAGGATTTCACTCCCGAGCAGGAATACTATATCGGTCGCGCCGTCACGGCCACCCTGCTGCGCACTTACCGGCCGTTGAACAACCAGGCCGCAGGCGATTACGTGAACACCCTTGGCCAATCCCTGGCCCTTTTCTCCGAGATGCCCCTGACTTATGGGGGATACCATTTCCAGATCGTCGATTCCGATGAGATCAACGCCTTTGCCGCCCCCGGGGGATTCATCCTGGTCACCCGCGGTCTCATCCGCTGTTGTCCGAATGAAACCGCCCTGGCGGCGGTGCTGGCCCATGAGATCGCCCATGTCCAGCACCGGGACTCCCTGCGGGCCATCAAGAAATCCCGCGTCACCGAGGCTCTTGGCATCATCGGAGGCGAGGCCGTCAAGCATGCGGGCGGGGCCGAGTTGAATCAGTTGACCGGAATTTTCGCCGACTCCGTGGGCGACGTGATGACCACCATGGTCAACAACGGCTACTCAAGGGCTTATGAATTTGAAGCCGACCAGGCGGCGTTGGCCATTCTGGACCGTGCCGGTTATGATCCGTCCGGTCTGGCGCTCATGCTGCACGGCATGAACTCGCGCCTTGTTCCCGGCAGGGCGGATTTTGCCAGGACGCATCCGGCTCCATCCGCTCGTATCGGCAAGCTGGCCGGTCTGAATGCGGCCGCCATGGCCAAGGAGCCGCTGTCGCGCCAGACCCGTTTCCGCAAGGCCGTGGGCTCACTTTAACCCCTTCGCGGAGCGTTTTCCGGCCAGGAAACTCGCGGTCCGCCTTAACGCAAGCATGGGCATCGTTTCTTCCCAGACGTTTCGGCGCATCGGCCAGGGCCTGCTCGCGGCCCTGGTCGGTTTCGCCCTGTCCTGCGTCCTCTATTGGAGCGGGATGCTCGACGGTTTCGAGGCGCGCACCTACGACTGGAGGGCACGGGTTCTGGCCGGATCAAATCCGGTCGCGCCGCCCATCAGGGTCATCTTTCTCGACCAGCAGAGCCTGGATTGGGGCGCAGCCGAGAACGGGCTGAGCTGGCCCTGGCCGCGCGAGGTCTATGGCGCGGTGGTGGACTTTTGCCGCCGGGCCGGGGCCGGGAGCCTGGCCTTTGATGTCCTTTTCACCGAACCCTCGAAATACGGCGTGTCCGACGATCAGGCCCTTGGCCGCGCAAGCGGGGATTATGGGCGACTGGTGCTGCCGGTTTTTCTGGGGCGCGAGACGGGAAGCGCAGGGTCATGGCCCGATTTCGTCTCCGCTCCGGCCATGGCTCTGCCCGGTCTTGAGGCCTGGGCCGCCCGGGAAGGCTTCGGCGTGCCGGAGTTGCCCAGGGCCAGTTTCCCCATTGCGGAATTGGCCGGGCAGGCGAAGCTGCTTGGCAACGTGCATCAGAATCCCGATCCGGATGGGATCTATCGGCGCATCGGGCTCTTTGCCCTCTTTGACGGCCGCCTTGTGCCGTCTTTGGCCCTGGCCGCCTATCTTGCGGCCCACCCGGAGGCTTCCCTCGCCTTCAATGAGCAAGGGCTGATTCTGGACGGCCGCGCGCTGCCCCTTGACCGCTCTGCGCAGGGCCTGATCCTTTACCATGAGCCGCAAGGGACGTATCGTGCCTACAGCGCGGTTTCCATCATCCAGAGCGAACTGCTGCTGCGCGAAGGCAAGCCGCCTCTTGTGGATATGGAGGATTTTCGGGGCGCGTACGTCTTTTTCGGTTTTTCCGCGCCCGGACTGTTCGACCTGCGTCCGGCGCCCATCTCCGGGGTCTATTCCGGAGTGGAGATCCATGCCCAGGCCCTGGGCAACATGTTGGCCGGTGATTTCCTGCGCGAAGCGCCCTTGTCCGTCTCGCTCGCCCTGGCGGCCGCTTTGGCCCTGGCCGCGGCCCTTGCCTGCGCCCTTGGAGCGAGCACGCTCTCGGCCGTGGCGGCTGTGGCCGTCTTTGTCCCCTTGCCGGTCGCCCTGGCCTGCTGGGCCTATGCGGGCGGGTATGTCCTGCCGCTCATGCTGCTGGAGACGGCCACGGGCCTTGGCCTTGGCGTGTCGGTATTGCTTGGATACGCGACGGAGGGACGCCAGAAGCGTTTCATCAAGTCGGCGTTCAAGCAGTATCTGAGCCCGGATGTCATCGAGCAGCTGCTGCGGCAGCCCGAGCGGATGAAGCTGGGCGGCGAGCGCCGCACCCTGTCCATCTTCTTTTCCGACCTGCAGGGATTCACCAGCCTGTCCGAAGGGCTGTCTCCGGAAGAGTTGACCCAGTTCCTGAACGAGTACCTGACGGCCATGACCGACATCATCATGGAAGAGGGCGGGACCGTGGACAAATACGAGGGCGACGCCATCATCGCCTTCTGGAACGCCCCCCTCGACCAGCCCGATCATGCCGACCGGGCGCTCAGGGCCGCGCTGCGCTGTCAGGACCGACTGGCCGAGCTGCGGCCCGTTTTTCGAAAACGCATCGGCTCCGACCTGTTCATGCGCATCGGACTCAATACCGGCCCGGCCGTGGTCGGGAACATGGGCTCCCACGCGCGTTTCGACTACACCATGCTCGGGGACGCCGTGAATCTTGCCGCCCGGCTGGAGGGTATCAACAAGCAATTCGGGACCTACACCCTGGTTTCGGAGGCGGTGCTGCGCGCCACGAGCGGCATCTTTGCCGCACGTGAGTTGGGGCGTGTCGTGGTGGTCGGGCGGCGTGAGCCGGTCACGGTCTTCGAGCCCATGTGGCTTAATCAGAGCGAGGCGCGCAAAGAGGATCTGGACCGTTTCGCCACGGCCCTTGAATTTTTTTATGCGGGAGATATGGCCGCTGCGCTGGCCGGGTTCGGGCAGCTGGCCGGGCGCGATCCGGCCGCGGCCGCGTATGTTCGGCAGTGCCGCGCCTGTCTTGAAAATCCACCCGGTCCGGACTGGACCGGGGCCTGCGTCATGACCTCGAAATAAAGGCTAGTCCGCGTCCGGATAGCGCGCGCGGATGGCTTCGATGACGTCCTGCACCTCCAGAAAGCACTCCACGATTTCCGGGTCAAAATGGGAGCCCGCGTCCTGGCGCAGGACGGCAACAGCCTTCTCGGGAGTCCAGGCGTCCTTGTAGCTGCGCCGCGAACACAGTGCGTCATAGACGTCGGCCACGGCGGTGATCCGCGCCGCCAGCGGGATTTCCTCTCCTTGCATGGGCCTCGCGTCGGTGCCTGTGTATCCGGTGCCGTTCCATTTTTCATGGTGGAAGAGGGCCACTTCGCGGGCCAGTCGATCGACCTCCGTAACCGCTCCGGTAAAGATATCCGCGCCCAGGGCGCAGTGCTTCTTCATGATTTCGTATTCTTCCGGCTCGAGTTTTCCCGGTTTTTTCAGGATTCTGTCCTCGATGCCGACCTTGCCCACGTCGTGCAGCATGGCCGCCAGCCGGATCTGGCTTTTTTCGTACCGCAGTTTGTCGATGTCGATACCCCGGCGCTCTCCCCATCGATGATAGATCTCGGCCGCGTAGGAACCCACGCGCTGGACGTGGGGGCCGGTCTCGTGCGGGTCGCGCAGGGCGGTCATGTTCAGCATGCGCAGGATGAACTCCCGGGCCATGGTGCCGCGTTCGATGGCGCTGCCGGCGTGGGACGCCAGCAGTTGGACCCTGGTCTCCATGGATTCGGTGAACGGTTCGGGCACGCCTTCGGGCTGACTGTTGATGAGTTGCATGACGCCCAGGATGCGGTCTTCCTGCCCGAGAATGGGCACGGTCAGGGTTGAAACGGTGCGGTATCCGGTGGCCTGGTCCAGGGATTCGTTGAAGGAAAACGGGACGCCCTCGGGCAGGTTGCGCATGTCGCGGATGTTGACCATGCAGCGCTCCAGGGCCACATAGCCCGCGATGGATTTTGTATCCAGGGGTAGCGTGGTGCTGGCATAGGCATGCTTGTTGGCTGCGGAGCCGGGAAAGAGGGTGTCGTTGTGGATATTGGCGAAGGTCAGGCGGTCGTCTTCGACCAGAAAGATCGTTCCCGCGTCGGCCTGGGTGATGCTGCGGCCTTCAAGCAGGATCCTGTCCAGCAGGACGCCGACGTCGTTGTAGCGGGCCAGTTCGCGCGACAGTCCGCTGAGCCAGGCGAAGAGGGCGAATCCCGAGCCTCCGGGCACATCGTCGCCGCCACGGCAGACGCAGGCGAACGGGGCGCGGACCGAGGTCCTGTCGGAGGGGCCTTGGAATTCCATGCCCTCGGCAGCCATGTCCATGACCAGGGGCAGGTCCGAGAACCGGTCCCGCATCTGGAGCAGAATGGCATCGAGCTGATCGTCGGTGCGGCCCGGATCGTGGTGGGAGAACATGAGCCATTTGACCCCCGCATCGGCACATCGCCGGGGCCAGGCCGCATAGGTGGAATGGCCCCAGCCTTGCCGAGCCGGGTATTCCACCTCCGTGAACTGCGCATCGACCAGAGCGACATCAACCCCTTGCAGGAACTCGAAGATGCCTTCGCTGACCGGGTCCTTGGTCTGTCCCAGGCTGCATTCGTGGTCACCGCTGAAGAAGAAGGTCCATCCGTCGGCAGTGATGCGGTACGCGGTGTTGCCTCCCGGATGGCGCGTGGCCAGAGTTTCGACCAGGGCCGATCCGATCCTGAATGATTCTCCGGGCTCGAAGTCATGCACTTCGAGATTGGCAGGTAGCTTGTCGAAGGTCACCGGAAAATAGCGGCGGTCCATGATCCCGCTCAGGACGTTGCGGATTCCGTCGCGGCCGATGTTCCTCGGCGCGTGGATGTGGATGCGGCTGCTGGCCGTGAAGATGGGCGCGAACATGGGAAAGCCCAGCAGATGGTCCCAGTGCGCGTGGGTGAAGCACAGGGCGAAGGCGGACGGCCCAGTGGCCATGAGCTCGTTGCCGAGGGTGCGGATGCCCGAACCCGCATCGATGATGATGCGGTCTCCTGCGTCGGTGAGCACTTCGATGCAGGTCGTGTTGCCGCCGTAACGGTGCGTTTCGGGCGATGCCACGGGGATGGACCCCCGAGTGCCTCTGATGATGACTTTCATGGGCGCTCCTGTCTGGTCGTGACGGTTCGGGCTGCGTGTTGTGTACAGTAAAGGGGGTGGTGCGTAAAGTTGCGGTATGAAGTCGGGCGGTGTCTCTTTGTGACGGAATGTTCCGCTGATTTTTCGATGCACTCTTGTCTGGATGCACCGAGGAATCAGCGAAACGTATTTTATCGTGGCGTCCGCGTTGAGCGGCTTAAAGAACGTGTAACGGCCGCGCATCAGTGGCGATGCGCAGGGTAGGAGAAAATTTCAGCGTTTTTAACTGTCGCAAATTAATTGTTTTTACGCACAGTCGTTGGTTAGCCCCACTTCGTTCTCTATGCCTGCGATGGCCCCGATGGCCAGGGTCAGAAAGTCTCCCAGTTCCAGACCGATTTTTTCGCATTCCTTGATGGTCTCGCGGCAGACCGAGGCGGCGAAGGCCTTGTCCTTCATTTTCTTTTTGAGGCTCTTGGCCTCCATGCCCTGCATGCGCGTCGGGCGGACCAGCGCCGCCGTGTGGATGAGGCCGGTCACGGTCTCGCCGCAGCGCAGGGCGTAGTCGAACTGAGTCTCGGGCTGGTTGCCGTTCATCTCGTTGTGACGGGCGATGGCCTGGACAGCCTCGTCCGGCAGCTTTCCGGTCAGTGTTTCGGCGGTTAGCAGGCCGTGTTGTTCGGGTGTGTCCTTGGTCTGGGGATAGTCGAGGTCGTGCATAAGCCCGGCCAGGCCCCAGATTTCGGGGTCGTGACCCAGGCGGGCGGCCAGGGCGCGCATGACGGCCTCGGTTTCCAGGGCGTGGACGAAAAGATGGTCCGGAGCGGAATTTTTAAGCAGTTCGAGTGCTTCAGTGCGAGCGAGCATGGTTCCTCCTTCGGTTGGAAGGTTGAGAGATCATGCATTTCGCGGACGTGGTCAAGGATTCAGCAGCAGGATGCCCCGCGCTTGCCCGGCAGCCAGGTCTGGATGATGTAATCCGCACAGCCGACGCCGGGGGTGACGGTGAGGGCGCTGGTGGGGCAGTTCAGGGCGCAGGCTCCGCACTCCATGCAGGCCTCGCGGTCCATGACCCTGGCTTTGCCTTGGTCCATGGCAAAGATGCGGTGCGGACAGAGCGTGGCGCAGATCCCGCAGCCAATGCATTTGTCCTCGTCATAGGCCAGGGTGGCCACGTCTTCGAGATAGCGGAAGTTTTTCATCTTTTCCTCACACAAAATTTCCGGTCACAAAGAGGATGGCGGCGAGAACCGTGCCCGCTGCCAACAGGGGGATGGCCTTGCGCATTTCCTTTTCCACCCCGGAAGGGGAGGTGTAAGGCGTGGAGCCGGTGAAGTTGAGCCCGAGCCAGGATGCCATGACCACGGTCCACAGCCCCGCGCCCAGAACCCGGACCGTGGACTGCTCGGGGAAGATGGCCGGGAGCAGCACGGCCAGGGCCAGGCCGAGGCCCGCGCCGCCCAGGGAAAAAAGGCGCGTGCGCAGCGCGGGCAGGAGCAGGGGAAAGAGAATCGCTCCGGCGGTCAGGCCCAGACCCGTGGCCAGCGCGGCCAGGATCCACCGTTCGCGAATGGTCTGCCAGGAGAATTCCGGGCCGATGAGGCTGAGCAGTGCCGCCACAAGGAATGACGCGAGGATCAGCTTCCATCCCAGGACCAGTTCCACAGGGATGACTTCGGCGCGTTCCCTTACGGTGAAGGTCACCGCGCGCATGGCCTCGTCCTCGCCGTGGTCCAGATAGCGGGGCAGGTCCTGGGCGCGGACGGGGCCGAAGACCGCCTCGAACCCGCAGGCCTTGCGCAGGTCGCGGGCCCGCACCCCGTTAGCCCCGAGCTGGGGCAGGATGAGGCGGCGGTGGGAGACGATGCGTTCAAGGCCGCTCTTGCGCACTTGGTCGGATATGCCTGCCGCGCTGAACGTTCCCTTGCCGCCTGCGCACCAGACATTGATGCCGCGCGTGTCGGCCACCAAGAGCCAGAGGTCCCGCCCGGCGAGGGTGAAGCGGACCGTGTCGAAGGTCAGCTTGTAGTTGGCCGTGACGATGACGGGCGCTTCGGGACCGGGGTTGCCAATGGCATAGAGACCGGGGTTGACGGTGTAGTTGTTGCGGTCAAGGCCAAGCCGCGCGCGGCAGGTCCCGAGCCGGTCCCAGGCGGTGGGGCTGGTCCGGATGCGAGGAATCCGCCGCGCGGCGGCGGGCAGAAATCCGTCCACATAGTGCTCGATCAGGTAGCCGGGAAGGTCGTCCACCCCTGCACCAGGGGCTGGCGGAGGCCCTCAGCAGGCACCCGATGTCGATGGCGGAGGGCCGGAAATATCGTTTTCCGAGCAGGAGGGCGCGCAAGGGGCGGGCGGTGCCATGGGAAAGGGCTGCAAGGGTTTCATGAGGTCCTACAAAGAGATGATGAGGTTCTTGAACGTAGCCAGGCGATCCTTGTCCGCGCAGTAACAGATGCGCGGTCCTTCGATTTCGCCACGGATCAGCCCCGCCTCCTTGAGTTGCTTCAGGTGCTGGCTGACCGTGGACTGGGCCAGGGGCAGAATGTTCACGATGTCGCCGCAAATGCAGCTGTCCACCTGCAGCAGATGCCTGAGGATCGCCACTCGTGCCGGGTGCCCGAGGGCCTTGCACATGGTGGCCAGGGTTTGGTCATTGGTCATGAATCGCTCCCGTCGAACGTATCGTATATCGTAGAAATACGATGATGCTCGCTTCATGTCAACCTGTGCCCCATGTTGAGTTTTGCCACCTCAAGGAGCATGATGAAGCAATACAGTATGAGGAGGTTTGCATGCGCTGGAAACAATTTCTGACACCGGTCCAATCCATGAACGCCGCCGAGGCCCGCACCTTTCTGGCTGGCAAGACGCCGCAGGATGTGATTGTCCTCGATGTCCGCCAACCAGGGGAGTACGAAGGGGGCCACATTCCGGGGGCAAGGCTGATACCGATGGCGATCCTGACCGACTCCCTGGACGATATCGATCCGGCCAGACCGGTACTTGTGTATTGCGCCATCGGCGGGCGCAGCCGCATCGCGGCCCAGACTCTGGCCGGCAAGGGGTACGACCACGTCATTAACCTCAGTGGCGGCTTCAAGGCCTGGAACGGCCAGACTGCTCACGGGGCAGAAGAGGAAGGGGTCGATATTTTCGCTGAACTGGACAGCGTGGAGTCGATCCTGGCCACGGCCTATTCCCTGGAAGAGGGGTTGCGCGATTTCTATCTGCGCATGCTGGACCGGGTGGAGGACGAAAAGGTGAAGAGCGTGTTCCGCCTGCTGGCCGACATCGAGATCAAGCACAAGGATCGCCTTTTCGCCGAATACACGCGCTTTACGGGCAAGGATGACCGTGGGACGTTCGAATGCCAGTTCGTCACGCCGCTCATGGAAGGTGGGATGACCACCGAGGAATACATGGATCGCTTCAAGCCCGATTTTGGCAGCCCGGTGGACGTCATCTCCCTGGCCATGTCCATCGAGGCCCAGGCGCTGGATCTGTATATCCGATCCGCCGCGTGGACTCAGAACGACGAGAACCGTACCCTCCTCGAACAGATAGCCAGCGAGGAAAAGACCCACTTGGAGCGTCTGGGGCAGTTGTTGGACGAAGTGCTGAGCGAGGAGGCTGAGGCAAAACGATGATGCCAGGTTCGTATGTCCGTTAAAATTGGTTCATCCGGCTTGAGCGTCCATAAGCCTGGTCGGCGCAATACATTCAACCATGTCTCGTTCAAGCAGAAAGGACCGCTTGCAGGAATATATTCTCCGAGTCGTAATCGCGAGCGTTCCGTTTTCCACCTGGGATTCTAAATTTTGTTTAAAATTTTTGGAGTAGAAAGCAGTAATTTTTTATATACAATGTAGCAATACAGAATAAAGATGGATTGCCGCGTTTCGCTCGCAATGACGTTGTAGCTGATCCGTCATTGCGAGAAGCCAGGCTCTGCGTGGGAGTCTTCGACGTGGCAATCCATGCTTTTATTCGACAGTTGCAGCGTTTAAAAATGATGGATGCTATTCGATACGTCCAACAACAATCTGTAAATATATGTTCGCTTCAGCCGGATGAACCTTAAAATTTAGGGTCGGGACGGATTGAATATTTTTTGATGAGCCAGGGCATTTCGGCAGTTTTTGTCGTGTCCGACAGGCAATGAGTAGGTATTTGGATAAGATTTGCGCACTGTGTACGGACTTTGCGCAAGGTTTTTTGACCAAAACACTCATGATTAGGACGGAGGAATGAAAATTCATGTCATGACAACGTGTTGCATCTGAAAAGTCGCTTAGGCACGCCCCTTGCTCAATGGTAAGTCCAAGGCCCGGCAAAAGCGCCGGGCATACCAAGATTTCGAGGAGGAAATGTCATGAAGCAGTTCTGTTACCTTTTCTGGCTTGCCGGGATGGCGACTCTTGTTGCTTATGGCTGGAGCGATACACTTTTGAACCAGGTCTCGGATGTCGTGCAGTTCATGGGGCAGCTTGTAGCTTTTGTAACCGCCTGAGTCCGGAAGGGCTGGTTTTCGCGTATTCACGACCGGGAGGAACTGGCGCCTCCCGGTCGTGTTTTTTTGAGAGGGGGGGCCGAGGCTCGCCCTGCACAGGATGATGGACAGCGGTCCGTTGTTCCTGGAGGGGCAGGTACTTGTCCGACGTCCCGACCTGCATGCCGGTTGCGCTCAGACGGTGCGCAAGATAGGCATGAGACATGTCCTTTGCCGTCCTTTATTCTCCGGAACACTCGGCCTGGGTCCGCTACGAGCGCCCACAGGCCGTTTTTTCAGTTCGCACCCACGAGCAGATCCCTCCGCTTGTCACCCAGCTCGAAGACCAGGTCGAAAAAACAGGCCTCCATGCCGTGGGCTTTCTGGCCTACGAGAGCGGGAGCGCCTTTGACCCAGCCATGCCGCGCGCGTCCTGCGGATCTTTTCCCCTGGCCTGGTTCGCACTCTTCGACGCCCCCGTCCCCTTGTCTCTTGGTCCGGCCCCGCCTTTTCCGGTACTTGACTGGGTATCCGAGCTGGACTCCTGCGTTCATGAACGCGTGCTGACGCGAATAAAAGCGTATCTGTCCCGCGGCGAAACCTATCAGGTCAATTTCACGCATCGACTGCGCTCCCGTTTCGACGCGGACCCCTGGGATTTCTTTTGCGGACTGGTAAGCCGCCAGCCGTCACCCCACGGGGTCTTTATCGATACGGCTGATTTTGCGGTGTGCAGCGCTTCGCCGGAGATGTTTTTCGAGCGTGATGGTGAAGAAATCTGGTCCCGCCCCATGAAGGGCACCGCTCCACGGGGCCGCTGGCGCGAAGAGGACGAGGCCATGGCTCATGCTCTTGCGGTATCGGAAAAGGAGCGGGCCGAAAACGTGATGATCGTGGACATGGTCAGAAACGACCTCGGCCGGGTCTGTTTGCCCGGCAGCGTGCATGTGCCGGAGCTATTCCGCGCGGAACGTTATCCCACCCTGTGGCAACTGACCTCCCTGGTTCGCGGACGCACGACGCAGTCGACGGCGCAGGTTATGGCGGCCCTGTTCCCGGCCGCGTCCATCACCGGCGCGCCCAAGGTCCGGACCATGCAGATCATACAGGAGCTTGAGCTCTCGCCACGCCGCATCTACACTGGGAGCATCGGCGTCATGAGCCCCGGCCGCAGGGCGCGTTTCAACGTGGCCATTCGCACGGTCCTGGTCGACAAGTCCCTGAGCGTGGCCGAGTACGGGGTCGGCGGCGGAATTGTCTGGGATTCGGATCCCGCGGCGGAATTTCGCGAGACGCGCATCAAGGCTCGCGTGCTGGCCGCGCCGGAGCATAAGTTTGAGCTGCTTGAGACCATGCGCTGGACGCGCGGCGAGGGAATTTTTCTGCTGGAGGAGCATTTGCACCGTTTGGGGGAGAGTGCCGGGTATCTGGGGTTCGCCTTTGATCAGCATGCGCTGCGTGTCGGTCTTGAGCGCGAAGTGTCCACAGCCAAGGGAACCGAGGGCGTATTGCGGCTGACGGTGGACAGGGAGGGCGCTTGGAGCGTCACGCAGCGCCCCCTGCCTGAGCCGTCACCTTGCCATGTGGCCTTGGCCCTGACGCCGGTGGACGCCAAAAACCCCTTTCTTTTTCACAAGACGACCATGCGCGAGGTTTACGACCAGGCCAAAAGCCAGGTGCCGGGGATGGACGATGTGCTGCTCTGGAACGAGGACGGGGAGGTGACGGAGTCCACCATCGCGAACCTGGTCGCCGAGCTGGATGGCGAATTGATCACTCCGGCCCTTGCCTGCGGCCTTCTTCCGGGCACCATGCGCGCCCGTCTGCTGCACGAAGGCCGGATCAGGGAAGGGGTGGTGCGCAAGGTGGATCTGCCCCGCTGCACGGCGTTGTGGCTGGTCAACTCCGTGCGGGGGTGGCGGGAATGCGTCCTGGTAAAACCGGAGGGCTGCTAGTCGGTATCGTGTCCGCGCCGGTACATCCAGGCCGCGGTCAGGCCGATGACCACGAAGACGATATCGCGGACAATGTAGAAGACCATGTCCTCCGAGGCCGAAGGGGCGCTGGAGAAGCATCCGCAATTAAGGTCGATGCCCCTGACATAGGCGCTGGTCACGGCGGCAAGGAAGGCCAGGAGCATGGCGTTGGCCAGAAGCAGGGCCGGTCCGGTCCAGGCGCGGCAAATGAGCAGGATGGCCACGATCATTTCCAGCCAGGGCAGGGTCAGGGCTGTGAAGTTGACCAGTACGTCGGGCAGGATGAGATAGCTGGCCACGCTGACGGCGAAAGCGGACGGGTCCAGGATCTTCTGCGGAGCGGCGGCTACGAAGACAAGGGCCAGGGCCAGGCGCGAGCCCCGGGCAAGGGAAGCTGCGTTCATGATTGTTCTCCCTGGGTTTCAGTGACCGGCGGGTTGCCATCCTGAGGTGATTCCGGGGTCGGAATTTCCTGCGGTTCGGGCTGAAGCGGAGTCTGTTCTTCTGGCGCGGGATCGGCCGGAGCCTGCTCCGCCGGGTCCGGCTGCGGGGGGGCCGGGTCCAAAGATGGCTGGTCCGGCGGGGCGAGCTCCTGGGGCAGACTCATCTGTCCCGGATCGATGGTCCCGTTCGGTCCTGTTTCCTGAGACGCATTTTCAGGCAGTTCAGGGAGTGTCGGCTCGATGGCTGGGGCTGTTTCCATCGCCTCCAGCGAGGCGGGCGCGGAGGCGTTTGCCGCGGTCTCATCCACTTCCAACGCTTCAACTTCCGTTTCAAGCGGCGTATCCTGGGGCTCGGTCTGTTCGCCCGTAGCGACGGGCAGACCCTGGTCCCGCCACAGCGACCAGCCGTTTTTGAGCACCCGCACATCCTGCAGCCCCATGCTTTTGAGCTGCTCGGCAAGTTCATGGCCCAGTTCGCAAAATTCACCGTCGCAATAGGTGATGATTGTCATCCCTTCCAGCCGTTCCCGCACCGCCGGAAAATTCTGTCCGAAAGACATGGGGTCAAGGGCCAGGGCGCCTTCGATATGCCCCTGCGCGTATTCGCCTGCTTCCCGCGCATCGACAAAGACAGCCTGTCCGGAATGGAAAAGGGTGATTGCGTCGGCCAGTGGTATCTCGCCGCGTTGAACCGCGACCTGCGCCGCGATTTCCGGATCCGGGATCAGCGGCAACCTGTCTGATCTGGTGGCGTTGAAGGCCAGAGCCAGCCCTACGGATATGCCGATGATGATCACGGTCTTTATGCCGAAAGAAATTGATGGTTTCATGCATTGCTCCTGGTGCTTGGCCGTGTTCCTACGGCCTCACGCCCTGCAAGGCAAGGGCGGGGTGGTGTACCTGCATTGCCATGGGCAAGCCGTGTGTCTTTTTTGGCCAGGGTTGTGAGGGGTGGTGGGCAAGGAAAAAGGGGCCGAATTGGTACACCCGGCCCCAGTTTTCTTGACGGCCCGGACGAAATGGAAGTCACCCGGCACCGAGAAACGATGACCAGCGCCGTCCTCTTGAAGTTTTTTCGGGGGCGTGTCTGTCAGCATCATGCCACAAGTTTCTGAAGGCGAACGGCGCTTCGCCGACAGGCAGCTCCGATCGCATATTGAGTTCCGGCTCAAGGCGCGTTACACGGACCCTCCTGCGTGAGCGAATCAACCTCACACGTGCATCGCGGACAACGCGCAGGCGTTGGCATGGAAAGGTTCCAGGCTTCGGGGATCATGACCGGCCGCGTGATCTGACCCAAGCGGCTTGCAAGCCGACCGTTGTCATCAAAGAATGCCATTCAGACGACCTGCATCAATCGATCCGATATATCCTGCTGCCAGCAACACCTGATGAGACACAAATATTATCTTCGCAAAAAAAGACGTACCCGGCCCTCTGTACTCGCAATGCTGCTCGCCCTTGTCCTTGGCGGAATTTTGGTCGTGTTTCTCATGGAAACGTATCGGCCCGAAATCCCGACCACTCAGCCCTTGGACGTCAACGCAACCAATGCGACCAATGCCACGCTGGACATCACCACCGAACCTGTTCCCCATGAACTGCCCGTGGAGGAACCCGTCCGCGAGTCCGTGCAGGAATATCTGATCAAGGACGGAGATACTCTAGGCGCCATTTTCACGCAGCATCAGATTTCCCAGACGACCCTGCATCAGGTCATGGAGGCCGACGAGCAGATCCTGGCTCTGGACATCATCCGGCCCGGTTACAAGCTGACCTTTTCCTTCAACGAAGACTGGTCGCTGGGGGAAATGGAACTGTACATCCATCCGGCCCGTCAGATTCTGTACCGCAGGGTCGACGCGAACAATTTCGAATTCGAGGAAAAGATCCATCCCGGCACCTGGGTGCAGCAGACCATCGCCGGCGATATTCGGGGCAGCTTTTTCCTGTCGGCCCAGCGCGTCGGGCTGAGCGAGGCCGAGATTGCGAACATCACGGACCTGCTCAAGACCCGACTCAATTTCAGGCGTGAAATGCGTCTTGGCGACACATTTCAGGTCGTGCGGACCCAGCAGTTCGTCGGCGAGGAGTTTACGGGGCAAAGCCAGATCCTCGGGGTGCGCATCCTCTGTGGCAAAAGGGGGTACGACGCGTTCCTGTTTTCGGATGGCAAATATTATGACAGCGAAGGCAACAGCCTGATTCGGGCTTTTACCCGCTACCCCTTCAAGGGCACGTATCGTCTGACCTCTTCCTTCAATCCCAAGCGGCGTCATCCCGTCACCGGAAGAATCGCCCCGCACAACGGCGCGGACTTTGGCATGCCCACAGGTACGGCCATCCATGCCCCTGGTGATGGCGTGGTGACCCGAACCATGACGCATCGTTTCGCGGGCAAATACATCGAAATCCGCCACAACGACCGCTATTCCACGCGCTATCTGCATCTGAACAAGATTCTGGTCCGCAAGGGCCAGACCGTCAAGCGCGGAGACCTCATCGCTCGGTCCGGCAACACCGGCCGTTCAACCGGCCCGCACCTGCACTACGAGTTTCATATCAACGGCCGCCCTGTGAATCCCCTTACCGCGCCCATACCCTTGCTGGCATCCATCCCAAAGGATCAGCGTCAAACTTTCAAGTTCAAGGTCGCCGAACTGGTCGCCCTCATGGACCAGGCCCAGGCCGAAATTGCCGTGAAGCTCTCCGAGGCTGCGGTTCAGTGAAGTCCTGACGAACGTCGCACCCTCCCACACCATGCAGTGTCTCCAGCTGTCACAGGTGCGCCGGTTCTCGGTCGCCAGATGCTTGAGGCTGCCTGTCATGGCATGGGAATTTGCAGAATTTCACGCAGACAGCTCAAAATCCCTGAGAGAAGAAATGGAAAATATACAATAAAAAGGGAAGAGTGTTGGGAAAGGATCAGAAGGGTAATGTTTGAACGTCGAGAACAGTAATGTCGGCGGTTGAAAATTCCTGGTCCGGATGGACTGGTGCTTGCTCTGTGCGGCAAATTGCCGTACAAAATTTTGAAAAGGAGGATGCAGACATGCAAAGCGCTCGACTTGAAGCCCGGATCACCCCGGATTTACACGCGCTGCTCAAACGTGCCGCCGAAATTCAGGGCCGCACCATGACTGATTTTGTGGTCGCCGCCGTCCAAGACGCTGCGCGGCAGGCCATCGAGCAAGCCGAGGTGGTCCGCCTGTCGCTGGCCGATCAGGAATGCTTTGCCCAAGCCTTGCTTTCGCCGTCGGCACCGGCTCCGGCCCTGGAGCGGGCTTTCGCCCGGCGTCGTAATCTTCTGGACGTGGAATGAGCGCTCCGTTTCGACTCAAGCCGTTTGACGCGACCCACGACCGCTCCGCGTTCAGATGTGGCACAGAACAGTTGGACAGCTATCTGCGCGAACAGGTCAGTCAGGACATTCGTCGCCGCGTGGCCGCCTGCTTTGTGGCCCTTGCTGATTCCCAGCGCATCGCGGGCTACTACACCGTTGCATCGGCCAGCCTGCTCTTGGCCGATATTCCGGCCGCCATGGCCAAAAAACTCCCGCGTTATCCGACAGTTCCGGCAGTGCGTCTTGGCCGCTTGGCCGTGGATTTGGAATTCCAGGGACAGGGTCTGGGAGGTGCGCTTCTTGCCGACGCCCTGGATCGCGCCGCCTGCTCCGAGATCGCGGCCCACGCTTTGATGGTCGACGCAACGAACGAAATGGCGGGGGTCTTTTATCGGCATCACGGCTTCATCGCCTTGCCCGATTCCTCGCACGTCCTTTTTTTGCCCTTGGCGACCTGGGTGAAAAATAGCAAATAAGCTCGCACCAGATACTTCCGGGGGAAGCGAGTCTCGCGGTCACAGTCGGGCGCATCAAGGTCGCCTGGACGGCGAACACGTATACCGTGTGCCATTCTGGTTATCGATAGAGCAACGGTGAAAAGTCCCTTCCTGGTTACTTTGTATTACCAAAAAATATTATCAAAAAAGAAGGGCCTATGATTTTTATCATAAGCCCTTTATTTTTCTGGTCGGGATGAGAGGATTTGAACCTCCGGTCTCTGCGTCCCGAACGCAGCGCTCTACCAGCCTGAGCCACATCCCGAATGAGGAAATGGCATCTACCTAAGATGATTTTGGTTGGCAAGGATTATTTTTAATTTTCCCCGTGTTGTCAGAGTTTTATTTTTTCACTAAAAGGGCGGGTAAACAAATATTTATGAATTCCGGGTGATCTACCTACGCATACCCCATGATCTTCCCGGATGGGTGAAAAAATGACTACAGCTTTTCGCGTGCTGGTGGTGGATGATGAACCCGCGCTCCGGGAGATCTGCGAAGAGGCGCTGTCCGGCGTAGGCTACGACGTGGCTCTGGCCACCAATGGGCAGGACGCCCTGGGCAAGCTGGGGGGGCAGGGGTTTGACCTGGTCATCAGCGATCTGCGTATGCCCGACATGAATGGTCAGGATCTCTTGAGCCAGATTCGCCAGCGGCATCTGGACGTGGATTTTCTGGTCATGACCGGCTACGGGACCACGGAAACCGCTGTGGACATCATGAAGAACGGCGCGGCGGACTACATCGCCAAGCCCTTTGACATCAAACACCTGCTTCTGCGGGTGCGCTCCATCCTCGAACAGCGCCGGAGTCGTCAGGAGCAGGAGAAGCTCTCCGCCGTGGTGCGGATGCTCGGCCTCAGCAAGCGGCTCGGCTCGCAGCTCAATCATGTGGCTGTGGTGGAGGAGTTTCTTATCCATCTACACGAGAATTTCTCCCCCGACGCCATCTGCCTGCTGTTGCCGGAAATGCTTGAGCGCGGCCCAAATCTCATGCAGGGACGTCTGCTTGAAACCAACGAGATTCTGCGTGTCTTCGTGACCAAGCTCTGCGACAGGATCCTGCAGCGCGGAAAATCCTACCTTCTCGATCAATTCACCCTGCAGCAGTCATCCTTCAACTCGGCCCTGTTTCCCGGCGGCTTTCCCTATTCGGTCATGGCCGTGCCCCTGGACCTGCCGCAAAAGCGCATTGGCGTCATCACCCTGGTCCGCGACCGGGAGAATCAGCTCTACTGCGAGCAGGATCTCCAGTTGCTGGGCGTGTTCGCGTCCCACACCGCCTCGGCCCTGCAGAACTCCCACCTCTACTCGCGCTTGCGGACCATGAATCAGGACGTGATCCGTTCTTTTGCCCAGGCCGTGGAACTCAAGGATTATTATACGCGCGGGCATTCGGAGCGCGTGGCCGAGTACGCTTGTCGGCTCGGCCGCACCCTGGGGCTTGGCAGCAAGGAGCTTGAGCGCCTGCATATTGCTGGCATGCTCCATGATATCGGCAAGATAGGAATTCCAGACCATATTTTGAACAAGCCCGGCGCTCTTTCTGACGACGAATATGAGAACATGAAGCGCCACAGTTCCATGGGCCGGGAAATTCTGGGTCAGGTCGGGGCCATGAACGACGTGACTCAGATCATCTACCACCACCACGAACGCATGGATGGGCAGGGCTACCCAGATGGGCTGCAGGGTGACGCAGTGCCCTTCATGGCCCGCATCATCTGTCTGGTCGACAGCTACGAAGCCATGACCTCCAACCGCGCCTATCGCCAGTCCCTGCCCTTGACCAAGGTCATGTATGCCCTGGACAGGGGGGCCGGAACGCAGTGGGACAAGGAACTGACCGATGTGTGGATGTCCATCGTCGAGCAGGAACGGCCCGGTTTTCCACCGCAGTGATGTTTTGCCTGTCCGCCTTTGTTCACCCGTTGCCGGTCCCTGCCTTGAGGGGCTCAGGCGTGCGGCCTGACCTGTCGGTGCTTCCATGACCCGTTCTTTTCTGTATCCCGAAGATTATGCTCCGGCACGGCTGGACAGCATCCTGGCGCGACACCTGGGCCTTGGGCTCAGGCACTGCCGTCTCCTGATCCGGGAAGGGCGCGTCTTGGTCGATGGGCGGGCATGCGCCAAGGGTGCGTTGGTCCATCCCGGCCAGCAGATCAGTGTGACCATTCCTCGCGGTGAAAACCCCGTTTGCGCTGATGTCCGCATTGTCGCCCGTTCAGAGCGGTTCGCGGCCCTGTCCAAGCCTGGGAACCTTCATACCGTTGCGGGACGGGGGCAGGAGTGTCTTGAAGCCTGTCTGCCGGGTCTTGGCCTTGACGGGTGGGCATTGCTCAATCGTCTGGACTGCCTGACCAGCGGGCTGGTGCTGAGCGCGGGTGGCACCGAGAGCGAGTTGGCCTACAAGAACTGGCAGGATGCGGGGCTGGTCTGTAAGTGGTATCTGGCCCTGGCCAGGGGCCGGGTGGAGCGCCTGGAGCTGCGCGGCCGGATTCTTGACGACAAGCGCCGCGTGGTCCGCGTGACCGCAGAGGAGGACGAGCCCCTGCGCTGGACTCTGGCCCGCCCCGTGCGCCTTGTTGACGGCAACACCCTGCTCCTAGTGCGGATTTTCAAGGGCCGAAGGCATCAGATCCGGGCCCATCTGGCCAGTGCCGGACATCCGCTGGTCGGCGATCCGGTCTACGGCGCAGGCGAGCCCGGCGGGCTCTTTCTGCATCACTGGCGGCTCGACATGCCGGGATTCTCGGCATCGCTTCCGCCTGACTGGCCCGGTGTTGATACCGGGCAAGCGCACAGTCTCCTGCATGTCTTTGATGCAGGTCCGAACCAATAGCTGCCGTGCAGCGCGTCGCCGTGAATTCAACCTGAAAACCAGCGGGAAGAACATATGAAAAAAACATGTCTGGCCATTCTTTTCTGTCTTGGCCTTGCCTCCTGTTCCGTGGCCACGGCGAGGGGGCTTGAGGATGGGCGCCTCAAACCGTGCCCGAAATCGCCCAATTGCGTGTCTTCAGAAGCCCCCGGCCGCGATCTTGCGCCCTTCGCCCCGGCGGATGGTGACGGCTGGGAGCATCTGCGCCGGGTCATCATTTCGCAGGGAGGCAGTATCGAGGCTGAGGATGCGGGCTACCTGCACGCGACTTTCCGCTCACGGGTCTTCGGTTTTGTGGATGATCTGGAATGCCGGATGGATGGGGATGTCATTCATGTCCGCTCCGCGTCACGCACCGGGTGGTGGGATCTTGGGGCGAACCGCCGCAGGGTGGAGCGGTTGCGCAAGGCGTGGTCCACAGAGACCGTACAGTAGCCTTGCGAAGCGGGCAGGTTTCCCTGCCCGCGCAGTTTCAATCGAAAAGGGCGCTGGCGAATTCCTGGCCCGAGAAGGGGCGCAGGTCTTCCATTTTCTCGCCGAGCCCGACAAAGCTGATGGGAATCTTGAACTCGAGCGCGATGGCCACGATGATGCCGCCCTTGGCCGTGCCGTCCAGCTTGGTCAGCACGATCTCGTCCACGGGTGAAGCCTGGGAGAAGAGTTTGACCTGGGACAGGGCGTTCTGGCCCGTGGTCGAATCCAGCACCAGGATGGTCCGGTGCGGTGCGCCTTCGAGCTTCTTGCCCAGGACCCTGTTTATCTTTTTGAGCTCTTCCATGAGGTTGTGCTTGGTCTGCAGGCGTCCGGCCGTGTCCACGAAGACCAGGTCGTATCCTTCCTTCATGGCGTACTCCACGGCTTCGAAAGCCACGGCTGCCGGATCGCTGCCGTGCGCCTTGGCGTAGAATCCCGCCCCGACCCGTTTGGACCAGACCTGCAACTGCTCGATGGCCGCCGCGCGGAACGTGTCTCCGGCCGCGACCAGGACCTTGCGGCCCTGCATCTGGGCGCGGTGGGCCAGCTTGGCGATGGTCGTGGTCTTGCCCGCGCCGTTGACGCCGATCATGAGAACCACTTCCGGCGGCTGCTGCACTGTGGGTGTCCTTGGCTCCATGAACACCGAGGCCAGCTCTTCCTTCAACAGGGCCTTGAAGGTCGCCGCGTCGCGGGTTCCGGCCTGGCGCAGCTTGGGTTTTAGCCGTTTTGAAAGTTCCTGGGTGGCGTTCACGCCCACATCGGCCATGAGCAGGATCTCTTCGAGCTCTTCCCAGAACGCGTCATCATAGCTTCCGGTCATGGACAGGAGCTGGTCGATGCGCATGGTCAGCTGTTCGCGGGTCTTGCCGAGCCCCGCGGAGAGCTTCAGGAAAAGCCGGTTGCGTTCGTCTTCCTCGTCCTCGAGCTCAAGGGCCAGGGCCATGCGGTACTGCAATTCGGACCTGAACTCGTCGACATGGTCGTACTCCATGTCCAATAGCCACTTGTCGAAGCGGCGTATGAAATCCTCCGCCTCTTCGCCCGGAACTTCCAGCTGGGCAAAGAGAAACCGGAGCCTCTCCCACAGCACGTCTCCGCGCTTGTTCACACCATCGAGAATATGAACCATCCAGGTCGAGAGTTTGGGCTCCGCCTCGCCGAGGGCCTGTTGCAGCGATTTCTGCCAGGGCATGAGCTCGTCACCGGCCGACGGCTTTTCCTGAAAAAGGATTTTTTCGGCAGGCTCGGCCTGGGGTGCGGGTTCATTGTCTTCAGACTTGCCTCCCAGCCCGAAAAGCCTGCGCCAGCCGCCATCTTTGCGGGCCGGGGCCGGATCGGCAGGGGCTTGCTGCGGTGGTACGGGCGCGGCAGGGATTTGCTCCGGGGCCGCAGGCTCGGCTTCGGCCTCGACCTTCTGCCCGGTTTGCGCGGGCAGCACTTCCTCTTCGGGCGCTTCCTCAGCAGATGGCGCAGGCGCAGAAAGCTTCGCAGAAGGGGTCTCGTCTGCCGAATCAGCCTGTCCGGCCGTTTCCGGCTCCTGGGGCGGAGTCGGTTGCGGCTCTTGATCGGTCGGTTGTTGCGGCTGGGTGGCATCCTGGGGCGCTTCGTCCGTTCCCCAGAGTTTTTTTATGCGTGAGAAAAAGCCCATGTTCTGGTCCTTTGGTGGAGTTGTTCGAAAAAAATCAGCCGTCGAGATCGGTAAAGATGTTTTCCCAGGTGATCTTGCCCTGGTCCTTGCGCACCTGCCGCAGCAGCAGATACACGGCCCCGCTTCCGCCGTGTCGGGGCAGGGCGGTGGTGAAGGCCAGGATGATGCGCTTCAGCGGGGCCTGGGTCAGCCAGTTGGTCAGTTCCTGCCGCAGCACGCCCCGGCCCATGGGGGAGTTGCGGCCCCGGCCGGGGATGAGCAGCACGCAGCGCTTGCCTTCCATGTAGCTGCGCCGCAGAAAGTCAAGGACCGCGAATCTGGCCTGGTCCGTGTTCATGCCATGCAGGTCGAGGTGCCCCTGCACGCTGAATTCCCCGTTCCTCAGCTTGCGGAATATCTTGGCGTCAAGACCCCGGACCTGCCCGGTCATGAATTCGTGGGTGTACTCCATGTCGAACTCGATGTTCTCCTCGAGCAGCCTGGCGAAGGACGGCGGCGCTGGAGGGACCGTTTCCCGGGGACGCGGGGCTCCGGCGATGTCTCTGCCTTTTTTTGACAGGGGCTCGACGTCGGAGAATGCATGCAGAAACAGATCGTCCTCGGAGTCGCATTCCCGTGCGTCATCATCCGGGCGCGGGCTGGCCGGCGGAGCGGATTTCACGCGTTTTGGCTTTTTTTTAAGCCTGGACCGCAGGGACTGGTCTTTCTCAAGGGATTTGAATGGATTATGCATGTAAGGATTCCGCAATGGTCAAGGCTCCATACATAAAAACACCGCCGAGGGCAAAATCTTACGACGGGCATCCGCGCCGGGTCTGTGGACAAGGAGCCTGCTCGTCTGATACCCGGAAGTCTTGACAAATCAAGGCGATTTTTTCTTCACATCCGCCCACGTCAGGGAAAAAGCATGCAGGCATCTTCCGAGGAAAAGGAACGGTTTCGTTTTCTGGTCATCGAGCCGGACGAGGATCTCGCACGGGAAATAATGATCGTGCTTGAGAAGCTCGATGTACAGGCCGAACATGTGCGCGGCCATCTCAAGGCCGTGGCCTTAAGCGAGGACAACCAATACGACTGCCTCCTTGTCGCCACAAGGGGCATCGACATCACAGGCCTGGAATTCTGCGCCCTGGTGCGGGCACGGGAGGCCAGGCGCTCCCTTTCTCCCGCCTACATGATCCTCGTCGGTCCCGAAGAGGATCATGTCTCCGTCTTCAACAGCTCCGAAGATATTGACGACTACATGCTCGGTACATGGATGGATCTTGAACTGGAGTGGAAGATCAAGCGCGCCGTGCGTGCCATGACCTTGTGCCGCGAATTCGGCGCGTCGCGGTTGCTGGACACGGACACCGGCCTGCTGACCCCGGAAGGGCTGCGCACTTTCCTTCACGAAGAGGTCAATCGCATCGGGCGCAGGGAAGGGTGGCTCTCCATGAGCATCCTGTCCGTGCCCGGTCTCGGGGGGCTGCGCGTCAGCTATGGCGAGGCCTGGCTCGAGTGGTTCACCAATGGAATCTGGTCCTCGATCAGGCGGCAACTGCGCAATTACGACCGCCTGGCCTCCATGGACAACGGGTTCCTGTGCCTGATTTCCCCGGACCTCAACGAGGAGGGAACCAGGTTTTTGCTCGCGCGTCTGGCAGCGGTCATCAGCGAATACCAGTTTCAGGAAAACACGGAGCCATCCACCCATGTGTGTCTTGCCGCACGGTATCTGTGCGTGCGGGTGCGCGGGGATTACAGGCGGTTCGGCCGAACCGGCGATGTGCTCTGGGGATGGCTGCGCGAGAAGATGGCCGAGCCCATGTCTGAAGGCATCATGGGCTACACCGGCACCGTGGACCTCAACCTTCAGGTGGCTCCGACTCTCTTCCCGAAGACTTGATCCTCAATCGAAGGCCTGGCTGACGAGCATCTCCACTTTCAGCGCAACTTCCTCCATTACCGGCTGGAAGTCGTTTTCCAGGAGAAAGACGGGGAGGGTCATGCGTTTGAGTTCAGCCGTAAACATGGGGTTGAAATGGTATCCGGCGTCCGTGGCCAGATAGTCCGCGAGCTTTAAGAGCATGATGGCCGGTGGCGGCGAATCGTCGGAAATGGTGCGGTGATGGGCGTAGACCGCAAGCTGGACATTTTTCGGAAATTTCCACAATTTGAGCGCCTTGGCGCTGAGGATGGGATGACTGACGCCGAACAGTTCGTCCTCGATCTCAAGGGGCGGGTCGCCGCCTGCTTCCCAGAGTCTGGTCATGGTCGTGAATTCTCCCGGCATGAGCGAGGCCATGACCACGTAGCCGATGTCGTGCAGCAGGCCGGCCAGATAGGTGCTGTCCTGTTCTTCCGGGGTCATGGGAAAGAGGTGCGGGTAGAATTGGCCCAGTTTCTTGCACATCAGGGCGGTGCTGAGGCTGTGGGTCCAGAATCTGCGCACCGAAAAAGAGGGCGGGAAAGCGTTCTGGCGCACGGAATCCGAGAGGGTCAGGTAGTAGACGATTCCCTTGACCTCGTTTAAGCCCAGCCGGACCAGCGCTTTTTGCGGGCTGTTGATTTCCTCCAGGCCCCGGTACAGGGGAGAGTTGGAAATGGCCATGATTCGCGCGCAGAGCACCGGTTCCGCGCTCATGGCATCGACGATGTCCTGGAGCCGGGTGTTCGGGGCGTTAAGGAGTTGCCAGAGCCGAAGCACCATCGGCTTAAGCGGAGGCAGGTCGCGGTCGCTGAGTTTGTCCAGATTGATCATGTTTTAAGGTCTTGGTGGAAGAGGGTTGTTTCACGGCCTTGGGCCTTTACGTATTCGTAACAGGGTAGCGCTAGCACAACCGGGCGGAGCAGGGCAATGGGCCGATATTTTGGATCGGACGTATCTCGTTGAAATAAAGGGAGAAATTGATGAAGATAACTTTTCTTGGCGCAGCGCGAACCGTTACCGGCTCCTGTTATGTGCTGGAATGCGAGCAGGCCCGTTTCGCCATTGATTGCGGAATGCATCAGGGCAACCGGGGGATCGAGGCTCGCAACTGGGATGAAAACGGCATGTACCGCCCTGAAGCCATCGACTTCATTCTGCTTACGCATGCGCACATCGACCACTCCGGCCTGCTCCCGCGCCTGGTATCCCAGGGTTTCAAGGGCAAGGTATACACCACGGCTCCAACCAAGGATCTGCTCGGGATCATGCTCGAAGACAGCGCGCGCATCCAGGAAATGGAAGCCCAGTGGCGCAGCACCAAGAAGCAGCGGGTGGGCGCTTCTCCGGTGGAGCCTCTGTACAAGGTTGAGGACGCCCAGAAGGCCCTGCTTCAGCTTCAGACCCAGGAGTACAATCAGGTTTTCGAACCCGCGCCCGGTATCCGGGTCATTTTCAATGATGCCGGTCATATCCTGGGCTCGGCCTTCATCGAGATCTGGATCAAGGAGGGCGACGAAGAGACCAAGCTGGTCTTTTCCGGCGATCTCGGGCGTCCGAACCAGCTCCTTGTGCCCAATCCCCAGACCGTGGAGACGGCGGACTTCCTTTTTCTGGAATCGACCTACGGTTCGCGTAACCACAAGAATGAAACCCAGAGCCGCGAGGAGCTGGCCGAGGCCATCAACTACAGCTACAAGCGTGGCGAGAAGGTCCTCATCCCCGCCTTTGCCGTGGAACGCACCCAGGAACTGCTGTACAGCCTTCATCTTCTGCAGCGGGAAGGGCGGCTCCCGGAGGACATGCCTGTTTACGTAGACAGCCCGCTGGCCATCAAGGCCACGGAGATTTTTCGCCGCCATTGGGACTACTACGATCAGCAGACCAAGGAACTGGTCAAAAACGGCCAGAACCCCCTGGAACTGCCCAATCTTCGTTTTACGCAGACGGTTGAGGAGTCGCGGGCCATCAACGTGTCCAAGGAACCGGCCATCGTCATCGCGGGCAGCGGCATGGCCAACGCCGGGCGCATCAAGCACCATCTGCGGCACAACATCTGGAAATCGGGCGCGTCCATCGTCTTTGTGGGCTTTCAGGCCGAAGGCACGCCGGGCCGGCGCATTGTCGAGGGGGCCAAGACCATCCGGATTTTGGGCGAGGAACTGCTGGTCAAGGCCAAGGTCTTCACCATCGGCGGTTTTTCGGGACACGCCGGGCAGACCCAGATTCTGGACTGGCTGTCCCATTTTCGCAGTCCGGATGTGCAGGTGTATCTGGTTCATGGCGAGCATTCGGGCCAAAAAGTCCTGGCCGAACTGATCCGCGAGAAATTCAACCTGACCGTGCACATTCCCGATTATCTGGATGAATGCCTGCTGGAGAAGGGCGGACGCTTCGAATTGACCGCCAGGCCCACCCTGGCCGCACCGCGCATCGATTGGGATTATCTGTTGGAAGAAACTTCCGGAAAGCTGTCCCAGGTTCGGGAACGGGTGGAGTACCTGCAGCGCATGGGCATGACCAACCAGGTGGAGATTCGCGGCAGCCTGCTGGCCATCAACTCGCGTTTGAGCTCCATCATGTCGGAACTCATGTTCGAGCAGAAGCAGAAACCCGGAAAGGACTAGAGGGGTGCGCATAATCGCCGGGGAATACCGGGGGCGCAGTATTCGCACCACTGCGGGGCCGGGCTACCGGCCCGCCACGGGCAAGGTTCGCGAGTCCCTGTTTTCCATGCTCGAGTCCCTGGGTGTCGAGTGGAGCCGGACCACGGTCGCGGATATTTTCGCGGGCAGCGGCTCCCTCGGCATCGAGGCCTTGAGCCGGGGGGCCCTGGAAGCCGTCTTCGTGGAGAAGGCCGCTCAGGCCGCGAGCCTGATCCGCTCCAACCTGGAGACGCTTGGCGTCGAGCGGCGGCGCTGCGCCGTGGTCAAGGCCGATGCCCTGCGCTGGCTTGACGGCGGCCGCGGGCCGTTCGGGCTCGTCTTTATCGACCCTCCCTACGGCAAGGACCTGCTGCTGCCCGCACTTAAGCTGCTGCTGGACCGGCAGGGGCTTGCACCGGACGGACTGATCTGTGCCGAGGTGGAAGCCGGGTTGGCTTTTGACAATCCGCCCCGAGCGGACCTGGTTCTTCTGCGGGACAAACACTACGGGCAAACAAGGATTTGCATATGGCGCAGAAATTAGAACGCGTGGCCGTCTATCCGGGCACCTTCGACCCCTTCACCAACGGGCACCTGAGTCTGGTGCGCCGTGGACTGGAAGTCTTCGACAAGGTCATCGTGGGCGTGGCCAAGGATTCAGGCAAGAACCCGCTTTTCAATCTTGATGAACGGGTGGAGATGATCCGCGAGGTTTTTCGCGGGCAGCTTCGGGTGGAAGTGGAGGGCTTTTCCGGGCTTTTGGTCGAGTATGTGCCAAGCACGGGCGCCAACACGATTCTGCGCGGTCTCCGGGCGGTCTCTGATTTCGAATATGAATTTCAGATGGCCCTCATGAACCGCAAGCTCAAGCCCAGCATCCACACTGTCTTCATGATGACCGACTACCGCTGGCTCTACATCAGTTCGACCATCATCAAGGATGTGGCCCGGCTTGGCGGCGTCATCGAAGGCCTCGTGCCCGAGAGCATCCTGGCCCGCGTAACCCGGCGCATGGCGGAACTGCGTGGTGACGCTGCCCAGAACATCCCGGCGGAGCCTGATCGGCCATGAGCGAGCTCTCGCTTCTTTGCCTGGTCGGGGCCACGGGCACGGGCAAGACTGCAGCGGCCCTGGCGTTGGCTTCTCAGCTTGGCGGGGCAGTGGTCAATTTCGACTCCCGGCAGGTCTACAGGGGGCTCGATGTGGTCACGGCCCAGCCTACGGCGGCGGAGCGTGCCGTATGCCCTCATGCCCTGTACGGATACCTGCCCCTCGACATTTCTGTGCGGGCCGGGGCCTTTTCGGACGAGATACTGCGTCAGGCGCGGGAGTACCGCAAGCAGGGCCTTGTCCCGATTCTGGTCGGCGGCACCGGGCTTTATCTGAAAAGTCTTGTCGAAGGACTGGCTCCCATTCCCGATATCGATCCGCACATCCGTGAGAATGTGGTCCGCGAGTGCCGGGATGAGGGGTCGCAGGTTCTGCACGGTCGATTGCAGCTCGTTGACCCTGATTACGCCGCGAAGATCCATCCCAACGATCCCCAGCGCATCTGCCGCGCCCTTGAAGTGTTCGCGGCCACGGGCCGGACTCTGACCTGGTGGCATGGCCAGACTCGTCGCCCCTCCGGTCTGCGGGTGCTCAAGATCGGCCTGCAGGCCGATCTTGCAACGCTGACCCCGCGCCTGGACCGTCGCATCAGTCTGATGCTTGAGGCCGGAGCGCAAGAGGAAGTCCGTCTGGCCTTTGAGGGCTGCCCGGACCGCTGCGCTCCTGGTTTTTCCGGCATCGGTTGCCCCGAGCTTCTGTCCGTCCTGTTGGACGGGGTGGACCTGGGGCAGGCAAGGCGGGACTGGTTGCGCAACACCCGCGCCTACGCCAAGCGGCAGTTGACCTGGTTTCACAAGGACAGGGAAATTTTCTGGCACCATCCTGAGGACCTGGACGACATGGTCGACATGGCCCGGCGGTTTGTGGGCGCGGCTTCCCGGGGTTGACTTGCGGATGTAATGAGGTTGCGGACCGCCGAGGCACGGGTTAGAATTTTGTTTTCTTCAAGGAGATGACCATGCGCAGATGCGTGTTTTTTCTGATGCTGATGCTTTGCGGTGCGCTGCCCGTGCTCGCGGACCAGCGAGTCGAGCTGCCCGCAGACGGCGGAGAAGGGCAGCCCCCATTTCTGGAGCGGGCTTTTGATGCCGCCCTTGCGCAGGAGATCCAGTCTGTTTTGGGGGCGCAGCTCGCACCGTCGCGGATGGCGTTCCTGCTGGACATCCTGAGCCGGGACCGGGACGCATTGATTCTTGGCTACAGGGAGATTGCGGACGCGGACGGCGCAGATTCGCTCAACGCCACAAATACTGTCCGCACTCTGGACGTGCGTATTCACGAGGCAGGGCTGCGGAGCCGCCTGCGCGACCTTGGCGTCATGTTCACGGCCGGGACGCCTTTGCCATACGAGCTTAATCTCTCCGGTGTGGACCCGTCGCGCACCAAGCGTCTGGCGGCGCTGCAGGAGTTGTCGGGCCTGAAGCCAACCCCGGTCGGGGGGCAGGATGTCCCGCAACTCACCCTTTCTCAGGGCGAAGCCTGGACCGCGCTGCTGACTCTGGGGGAATGGCGCTCCTCTCGTACGGCCAAGACCCTGGACGAGGTCTGGTTTGTCGTGTGGAAAGATTTTTTTGCACGTCCCGGATTGGCCGTGCAGGGCGAATCGGCCCTGCTGGTGCGCGTCTCGGGCTGGCTGTCGAGCATGGGACCCATGGAATTCGACCGGCTCATGGGTTCCTGGCGCGAGGAAGTCCAGCACAAGACTCTGGTGGGCGTGGAAATGGACGGTCCTGGCATGGTCGGCGTCTGGAAGGTGCAGACCCGTGCCCGCGATGCGTTGACCCGGCGCCTGACAGATGCGGCCAGGGCTCAGGGCCTGACCGTGGAAATCAGGTAGGGATGATGCGAAAAAAAATCCCGGTCGGGGCCGGGATTTTTTTTTGTCGAAAAGCGGGAAATTCAATCTTTCTTGTCGGATGCGTCCTTGGATTTATCAGACTCTGACTTGGGAGTGACGTCGATTTCTTCGGGCTCACCGGTTGCTTTTCTGAAGTTCTTGATGGCCCGGCCCATGCCGGAGCCGATTTCAGGCAATTTGTTGGCCCCGAAAATGATCAGGACTATGACCAGGATTATTAGAAGCTCAGGGATACCAATGCCAAACATGTATGCCTCCTCGGAGATGGTTGGGCCTCATATACACATAGCGCTTCGCCCTGGTCAACACTTGTGTGGGGAAGAAAAACCTTGGTTTCCGAAGGGATGGGATGTATTTAACAAATAGCCGCCGTCGGCTTTTACAGGATCCGGTCCGGTACTTCGCGGTGGGGGAGTGACAGTGACGCTGCTCATGCCGGGCGAAGGGTGCCGCTTCTGGGCCGCTGGCCGGTGCCTGTACGAGGAGTCTGTCAATCCGGGTCTGCGGCGCGAATTCGCCTGCGTCGTGCTGGCCGCCCTTGAAGACCGTTTCGATGACTTCCTGACCCGCAGCGAAATTCTGGGGCTGTCCGGCGAGCAGGCCGGGCAAATCTGGGAGCGACGCATGGCTCAAGCCTTGAACATTGGCTGGGACTGTGCAAACTTCACTGCCCTGCAGGACGATGCAGGGGAGGCTTTGTGCCTTCATTTCATGGAAGGCATCTGCCTTTTGCGCATGCCCCGCTGTCCGGGACGATGTCGGCGATACAAGCTTTCTAGGGAGACTGTCAGTGAACAAGGAGATGGGTATGAATGAGATGGCGGTGCATTTTCCCTGGCTGCATCCGAAGCTGGGCCGTGGTCCCCTGCCCGAAGGGGCCGTATTCTTTGATCCGGGCGTTGATTTGTCCTCGGAGTTCGTTCGCTGGCGTCCCGCCGATCTGCCGTGCTCGCCTGCGGAAGTCCGCGCCATGCTGCGAAGCTATATGGAGTTCGGCGAGCGCTTTCCGCGCACTTCCGACATGCAGGCCTACCAGGCAGCGGGCCTCGACAATTTCTATACCGACACGACCATGGACATCAAGTCGCAGCTGACCGGCCAGAGCTCCCCCAAAGAGGTGGACCCGGCGGATCTGCGCAGGCAGGCCCAGCTTGTGCTGGCCATGGCTCTGTATCGCGAGGAGCAGTTCATTGCCATGCGCGAGCAGGAAGGGCACTTCGAATCGGCGCGCAAAGGTTTTTCCGAAGCGTTGGGCCTCGATGACGAGGAGGGTTTTGCCGAGATCGGGCTTTCGGACGAGAATTTTTTTCCCAGGGCCAGCGTGGAACTGCCGTGGCGGAATCTGTTGCCCAGCCTGCTGCAGTTTCTGCCTCTTGGCGCCCGCCTGTTTGTTTCCGACGAAGAAGTGCTGCGCGAGCTGATGGCTCTGGAGCTGGAATTTTCACCCTGTGCGGACGGTCCCGGCGACCTGCTCTGCTGCCAGCTTGACTGCGAAGCCCTGGAGCGCATTTGCGGCCGCCCGGTGGAGCTGCCCTTGCCCGTCATACTCACGGCCCGCCCCTTGAACCCTTAACCAGCGAGAAAGGTTTATGAGCAAAGAGCAACTCGGCAAGCGTATCAAACGATTCCGGGAGCTGAACGAGATCAGCCTGGAAGACCTGGCCCAGCGCACAGGTCTGGAAATTTCCTTCCTCAAATCCCTGGAAGACGATTCTGTTTACCCCTCCCTTGGCCCCCTGCTCAAGGTTGCGCGCGGCCTTGGTGTACGCATGGGCACGTTCCTGGATGACGAGCTGGGCCAGGACCCGCTCATCGTTCGTCTCGGGGAAAGGGAAGCCGGCCTGAGCATGCTCGGCGGTAAAGATTGTTCCGTGGACATGAAGTTCTACTCCCTTGGCAAGGGCAAGACCGACCGGCATATGGAACCTTTTTTCGTCGAGCTCATGCCCGCCGCATGCGGTGAAAAGAAGTTGTCCAGCCACGAGGGCGAGGAGTTCATCGTCGTGCATGAAGGCTGTATCGAAATCACCTATGGCCGCGACGTCGTGGTTCTTGAAAAGGGTGATTCCATATATCTCAATTCCATTGTTCCGCACCACGTGACGGCCGGCGGGAATGCCCCGGCCTCCATCTATGCGGTGCTCTATTTTCCGGAATAGTCCGGTGCCATTCAAAGGGGGAGTCATGGACAAGCCTGCATTGCGAGAAATTACCCTGGGACAGATGCTTGATGAAGCCATCATGCAGCACCCGGACAATGAAGCCGTGATCTATGTGGACCGGAATTTTCGCATGACCTATCGTGAGTTCGGGGAACTGGTCGACAATCTGGCCAAGGGGCTGATGGCCATGGGCGTGCAGAAGGGCGAGAAGATGGCCATCTGGGCGACCAACGTGCCCTACTGGGTGGCCTTTCAGTTCGCGACGGCCAAGATCGGGGCCGTGCTGCTCACGGTCAATACATTCTACAAGACGGCCGAGCTGGAATATCTGCTCAAGCAGTCCGAATGCGAAAACCTGCTGCTCATCGATTCCTTCCGGGACACCGATTACGTGCAGACGGTTTATGACCTGGTGCCCGAGCTCAAGACCCAGGAACGGGGTTACCTGCGCACCGAGAAATTCCCGGATTTGAAGCGAGTGTTCTTCATGGGCCAGGAGAAACATCGCGGCATGTACTCCATGCCCGAGTTGCTGGCTTTGAGCCGGGTCACTTCCGAAGAGGACTACCGTGCCCGGCAGGCCTCCCTCGACCCGCACGACGTGGTCAACATGCAGTATACCTCCGGCACCACCGGGTTCCCCAAGGGCGTCATGCTGACCCACTACAATATCGGCAACAACGGCTTCTGGATCGGTGAGAACCAGAAGTTCACCCACGCGGACCGCGTCTGCCTGCCCGTGCCCCTGTTTCACTGCTTCGGCTGCGTGCTCGGCGTCCTGGCCGCCGTGAGCCACGCCGCCACTCTGGTCATCCTCGAAGGGTTCAATCCGCTCATGGTTCTGGCCGCCGTCGAGGAAGAGAAATGCACCGCCCTCTACGGCGTGCCCACCATGTTCATCAGCGTGCTCGAGCATCGCTCCTTTTCGCGCTACGACCTGTCCTCCCTGCGCACGGGCATCATGGCCGGTTCACCCTGCCCGGTCCCGGTCATGGAGAAGGTCATGGACACCATGAACATGAAGGACATCACCATCTGTTACGGCCTGACCGAGACATCCCCGGTCATGACCCAGACCAGGGTCAACGACAGCATCGAGCAGCGCACACGCACCGTTGGGCGGGCCATGCCCGAGATCGAGGTGCGCGTGGTCGATCCGGAGACCGGCGAGCCCGTCGCCCCCGGGGTTCAGGGCGAGGTCTGCTGCCGGGGCTACAATGTCATGAAGGGCTACTACAGCAATCCCGATGCCACGGCCCAGGCCATCGATCCCGACGGCTGGATGCATTCCGGCGACCTTGGCGTCATGGACGAGGACGGCTACCTGAGCATCACCGGGCGCCTGAAGGACATGATCATCCGTGGCGGGGAGAACGTGTATCCACGCGAGATCGAGGAATTCCTGTACCGCATGGAGGGCATAAAAGACGTGCAGGTCGTCGGCGTGCCCAGCCGCAAATACGGCGAGGAAGTGGGGGCGTTCGTCATCCTCAAGGAAGGTTTCGACTATGCCACCGAAGACATCCGCGACTTCTGCCGTGGCCAGATATCGCGCTACAAGATCCCCAAGTACGTCGTCTTCCTTGATGAATATCCCATGACGGCCAGCGGCAAGATCCAGAAGTTCAGGCTGCGTGAACTGGCGGGGCAGTACTTTCCGGAGGCCATGGAGTAGGCATGGCGGCAGATGCGGGTCAGTCCCGACGTTTCGACCTGCGCGGCATCCGCGGCGTGGTCTTTGACTGTGACGGAGTCCTGTTCGATTCGCGGGACGTGAATCGCCATTATTACAATCACATTCTGAAGGCTCTGGGTCTTGCGCCCATGAGCCAGGAGGATGAGGATTACGTGTTCATGCACACGGTGGACACTTCCCTCGCTCGGATCATCCCTGCGGAACTCAGGCCGAAGGCTGCGGAGGTGCAGGGGCACATGACCTATGACGACTTCATCGACCGGATGGTGCCGGAACCGGGTTTGTTTGAGCTGCTCCGCACTCTGGAAAACCTGGGTGTGCGCATGGCGGTGAACACCAATCGCAAGAATTCCATGGAGATGGTTCTGGCCCGGTTCGAGCTGACCCGGTTTTTTCATCCGGTCATGACTGCGGCCAAGGTGGCCCGGCCCAAGCCCGATCCCGAAGGCCTGCTGCGTATTGTCGAGGATTGGGGATTTCCCGTCCATGAGATGTCGTATCTGGGGGATTCGCTCGTGGATCATCAGACCACTGTCCGTGCAGGGGTCCCGTTCTGGGCCTATCGCAACCGAAATTTGCAGGCGCAACTGCATGTGGACAGTTTTCATGAACTGCGGCAATGGTTTCAGGACGGGTTTTTTACAAGATAATCGATTAGTCTGAAAACGCGGCGTCGGCGCCTGGCTCCGACGCTTTTGAAGAGGAAAGTCAGATGCCTGTTTTTTCGAGTCTTTTTGCGGCGGTCTATTATGTCATCGACAGTGTCCTGTCCCTGTATTTCTGGGTGGTCATCGCCGCCGTTGTCATGTCCTGGATAAATCCCGACCCTTACAATCCCATCGTGCGCGGGATCCGGGCCCTGACCGAGCCCGTTTTTTACCGTATTCGCAAATGGTTGCCTTTCACGTATATTAGCGGAATCGACTTTTCGCCGTTTCTCGTTGTTCTGGGCATCAAGTTCGTGCAGGTATTTTTCGCTCGACTGATGTCGCAGATGATGTTCTAGTCCACATGGCTGCGGATCTTCCAGCTTATGCCGCACCGGCCTCAAAGGGCGGCTGGAGGCTCAGGATCTGGGTCCAGCCCGGAGCGAAGAGAACTCAGGTTGCGGGCATGCACGGAGACTATCTGAAGATCCGGCTGCAGGCCCCGGCAGTTGACAACAAGGCCAACAACGCACTCATCGAGTTCGTGGCCGTGATTCTGGGAATGAGGACTTCGCAGGTGGTCATGGAGTCCGGGCACGCGTCCCGGCAAAAGAACCTGCTGCTGAACGTGGAGGAAAAGCCTGACTGGAACCGTTTTTCAGTCCGGGAATAAGCATAACCATAACGCTAAGGAGACATCCTATGGAACAGCAAGACCTCGAACTGATTGCGGCCCACATGGGTCACGACGAGGAACTCAAGAGTCTGTGGGAGGATCATGTGGGCTACGAAAAGATCCTGGAGCGCTACTCGGGAAAGGCTGCACTTTCCCCGGCTGAAGATCTGGAAGTGAAGGAATACAAGAAGAAAAAGCTGGCCGGCAAGACCCGGATCCAGGCTTTGCTCGAGAAATACAAACGTCAGGAGGGATAGGAAGCCATGGTCCTCACCGGTGCCCAGATTCTCATGGAGTGTTTGAAGCGGGAAGGGGTTGATCTCATTTTCGGGTTTCCCGGGGGTGCGGTCATCGACATTTATGACGAGCTCCCCAAGCACCCGATCAGACATATTCTGGTCCGTCACGAACAGGCCGCGGTTCACGCCGCCGACGGATTTGCAAGGGCATCGGGCAAGGTGGGCGTATGCCTGGTCACCTCCGGTCCCGGTGCGACCAACACCGTGACCGGGATCGCCACGGCCTACATGGATTCCATTCCCATGGTTGTGATCACGGGGCAGGTGCCCACGCACCTGATCGGCAACGATGCCTTTCAGGAAGCCGACATCGTGGGCATCACCCGGCCCTGCACCAAGCACAACTATCTGGTCAAGAATGTGGCCGACCTGGCCACGACCATCAAGCAGGCTTTTTATATCGCCAGGACAGGTCGGCCGGGTCCTGTCCTCATTGACCTGCCCAAGGACGTGGTCAATGCGAAGACCAAATTTTCCTATCCTGAAAAAATAGGCATCCGCAGCTACAACCCCAATGTCAGCCCCAACCGCAAGCAGCTGCGCAAGGCCGCGGAACTCATCGCCCACAGCAAACAGCCCGTGATCTATGCCGGAGGCGGAGTCATCTCCTCCGACAGCGCGGCGGAACTGAAGGCGCTCGCCGAAAAATTTCACATTCCCGTCACCACGACACTGATGGGCCTGGGCGCCTTTCCGGGCGATCATTCCGGCTGGCTCGGAATGCTCGGCATGCATGGCACGTACACGGCCAACATGGCCGTCAACAACTGCGACCTGCTGCTCTCCGTGGGCGCGCGTTTCGATGACCGGGTCACGGGCCGCATCAACGCCTTTGCCGCGCGGGCCAAGATCATCCACATCGATGTCGACCCCACTTCCATCAGCAAGAACGTGGTCGTGGATGTGCCCATTGTCGCTGACTGCAAGCAGGGCCTCGCCGGTCTCATCGAGGAAATAGACAAGATTGCGGGCGTTGAATGGCCGTCCAAGCACGAGGCCTGGAATACGGCCCTGGCCGAGATGCGCGCTTCCCACCCGCTCGGGTACGCGAAAAACGGCGGGGCCATCAAACCGCAGTGGGTGGTGGAGAAGATTCACGAGCTCTCCAACGGGGAGGCCATCATCGCCACCGAGGTGGGCCAGAACCAGATGTGGGCCGCGCAGTTCTACACCTATCGCAAGCCACGCACGCTGTTGACCTCCGGCGGCCTCGGCACCATGGGCTACGGTTTTCCGGCGGCCATCGGCGCACAGTTCGCCTTCCCGGACAAGCTGGTGGTCGACATCGCCGGCGACGGCTCCATTCAGATGAACATCCAGGAGCTGGCTACGGCGGTCAGCTACAACGTGCCGGTCAAGATCGTCATTTTGAACAATGGCTACCTGGGCATGGTCCGGCAGTGGCAGGAACTTTTCTACAAGAAGAACTACTGTGCCACCTGTCTGCACACCAATCCCGATTTCGTGGCCCTGGCCAAGGCCTACGGAGCCGAAGGCTTCTTGGTCGAGAAGGCCGAAGACCTGGAGGCGACCCTGCGCGCAGCCTTCGAACATCCGGGTCCGGTCATTGTCGACGTGCGTGTAGAGCCCGAGGAAAACGTCGCGCCCATGGTCCCGGCAGGCGCGGCCCTGTCGGAAATGCTGCTGGTTTAGGAGGCCGCCATGAGACATGTATTATCCATTCTTGTAGAGAACGAACCCGGAGTTCTTTCCCGCGTGGTCGGTCTTTTCAGCGGCCGGGGATTCAACATCGAATCCCTGAACGTCGGTCCGACCCTGGAGAACGGGGTTTCCCATATCACCATCTGCACCAGCGGTGACGAGCAGATCATCGAGCAGATCATGAAACAGCTGCACAAGCTCATTACCGTCATCAAGGTCGTGGATCTGACCCATCTGCAGGCGGTGGAGCGCGAGATAGTGCTGATGAAGGTCGGGGCGGAGGATTCCAGGCGCGCCGAGGTGCTGAGGATCGCGGATATTTTCAGATGCAAGGTGGTTGATGTCAGCCCAGACGAGCTGACCCTTGAAATCACCGGAGATCAGGGCAAGATAAAGGCTGTAGTGGCGCTGTTGCAGCGCTTCGGCGTGAAAGAGTTCATCCGCGCCGGCACCGTGGCCATGCGCCGCAGCATGCAGCTTGCCGATTGATGATCATTTGGCTGTGGACCCGTTAGGGTATTACGATTCACGAAGAAGGAGAAACCATGAAAGTTTATTACGACAAGGATGCTGATCTGAATATACTTAAAGACAAGGTCGTGGCCATCATCGGGTACGGCAGTCAGGGTCATGCCCACGCGCAGAATCTGCGCGATTCCGGGGTGCAGGTCATCATCGGCCAGCGTCCGGGCGGACCCAACTGGCAGCTGGCGCGCGAACACGGCTTCGAGCCCGTCAGCGCCGCCGAGGCGGCAAAGAAGGCGGATCTGATCCAGATTCTGGTCCAGGACCAGTATCAGCCCAAGGTCTACCAGGAAGAGATTCTGCCCAACCTGGCTCCGGGCAAGACCCTCGTCTTCGGCCATGGCTTCAATATTCATTACAACCAGATTATCCCGCCCAAGGATGTGGACGTGGTCATGATCGCCCCCAAGGGCCCCGGCCACCTCGTGCGCCGCGAGTTCGAGAAGGGCGGCGGCGTGCCGTGCCTGGTCGCCGTGCACCAGGACTCCACGGGGCAGGCTCTGGCCAAGGCCCTGGCTTATGCCGCCGGTGTGGGCGGAACCCGTTCCGGTGTTCTTGAGACCACTTTTCGCGAAGAAACCGAGACGGACCTCTTCGGCGAACAGGCCGTGCTTTGCGGCGGTGTGAGCGAACTCATCCGCGCCGGCTTCGAGACCCTGACCAAGGCCGGATACCAGCCCGAGATCGCGTTCTTCGAATGCATGCATGAATTAAAGCTCATCGTCGACCTGCTCTACGAGGGCGGGTTCAAGAAGATGCACCACTCCATCAGTGACACGGCCGAATACGGCGACTACGTGACCGGCCCACGGGTCATCAACGAAGAATCCCGCAAGGCCATGCAGAAGGTGCTCGAAGAGATTCAGGACGGCACTTTCGCCCGCAACTGGATTCTGGAAAACAAGGCAGACTTGCCTTTCTTCCTGGCCAGAAGGCGTCAGAGCCACGAGCATCAGGTCGAGCAGGTCGGTGACAACCTGCGTTCAATGATGCCCTGGCTGCAGAAATAATCCCGTCGGGCGGCCGCCTCCCGGCCGCCCGAATCTGGACCAACGTGTGAGCGAGAAGCATGGATAATCCGCAGAGTGAGGAACAACTTCTCTCCCAGGCCTGGAATCTGTTCGCCAAGGATGACTATGCCGGCGTTCTGAATATCTGCCGGAGCGGTTATGCCCATGGCGTGCGCAGCTATGACATGGTCCGGCTCATGCTCGACAGCCTCAACAAGCTCGGCAAGGTGCAGGAGCAGGCCGAAGTCACGCTCAAGGTTCTGGGCGAAAACGATTATCCTCCCAAGGTCGCGGCCAAACTCTATTTCCGGGCCGGACTCATCTACCTGCATCAGGACAACCATCAGGAAGCCCGCTCCATTTTTGAAAAGGTGCGCATTCTTGACCCCGAGTTTCCGGGGATAGACCAGCGCATCAAGGCTTTGACCCCCCGACCCGTTTCGTCGAGCAGCAGTCGCTACTCCTATCTGCTTGAAAAGGGCCTCATCAGCGCCGACCAGCTCTCGAAAGTCCTGTCCATGGAGGGCAAGGACTCGGACACTCTGTTGCTCAAGGATTACAAGATCCCGAAGAAGGAACTGGGCGAGAGCCTGTCCCGTTTTTACGGAACGGAATTCGTCCCTTTTTCAGCGAGCAAGGAGCCGCCCTTCGAACTTTTCGAAAAGCGGCGTCTGGATCCGGATTTTCTTAAAAGGTACGGCTGGTTACCCTTTGGCCAGGAAGGCAACACCATTACCGTGCTGATGACCAACCCCTTCGACCTCGGACGCCTGGACGAAATCCGCTTCATCTACGGCACGTCGAGTGTCGAGGCCAAAGTCACGTTGGCCGGGGACATCGAGCAGTACATCGAACATTTCTACAAGCAGTTTGGCGCGGGCGAGGATCTGGCCGCGGCTTTTGACGAGGACGTGGAGTCGGCTGACCTCGTGTCAGCAGGAGATGAGACCGACGAGGCCGAACTCAGCGATCAGGACAGCGAGGTCGTGCGCATGGTCAATGCCCTCCTGGTCGAAGCCTGGCGCAAGAACGTGTCCGATATCCACATCGAGCCCAACCCCCAGTCCCGCTACTGCATGTTCCGCTTTCGTCTGGACGGGACCTGTTACGAATTTCGCAAGGTGCGTCTGCCCCTGGCCCGGCCCATTGTTTCGCGTCTGAAGATCATGGCCAGCCTGGACATCGCCGAGCGCCGCCTGCCCCAGGACGGCAAGATCAAGATCAAGCTGCCCGACCGCAACAAGGTCGTGGAGTACCGCATGGCCACCATTCCCACCCTGGAGGGCATGGAGGATGTGGTCCTGCGTGTGCTGGCCTCGGGCAAGCCCCTGCCGCTCGACAAACTCGGTCTGCTGCCGCAGAACAAGGCGGCCTTCGAGAAGCTCATCTACAAACCCTACGGCCTCATCCTCGTGGTCGGACCCACGGGCTCGGGCAAGACCACGACCCTGCACTCGGCGGTGAGCTACATAAACACCCCCGAACGCAAGATCTGGACCGCCGAGGATCCGGTGGAAATCACCCAGGAGGGGCTCAGGCAGGTGCAGGTCCACCCCAAGATCGGCCTGACGTTCGCCTCGGCCCTGCGCTCGTTCCTTCGCGCCGACCCCGATGTCATCATGATCGGCGAGATGCGCGACAAGGAAACCGCGCATATCGGCGTTGAATCGTCCCTGACCGGCCACCTGGTCCTGTCCACCCTGCACACCAACTCCGCTCCCGAGACCGTGACCCGCCTGCTGGACATGGATCTGGACCCCTTCAATTTCGCTGATTCACTGCTGTGCGTTCTGGCCCAGAGGCTGGTCAAGACCCTGTGCCCGAACTGCAAGGAGGCTTATACTCCTGATGCCAAGGAACTGGAGGAGATGGGTATCGAGTTCGGACAGGGCTGGGAGGTTCAGGCCAGGGAATTTCTGCAGGGCAAGCCTACCCTGTACCGCAAGGTCGGGTGCGGGCAGTGCGTGGGCGGCTACAAGGGACGCGTGGGTGTGCATGAGCTGATGGTCAATTCCTCCGGCATCAAAAACCAGATCAAGCACCGCAAGCCCACGGAGGAGATTCGCGCCCAGGCCGTGTCCGAAGGCATGCTGACCCTCAAGCAGGATGGCATGATGAAGGTTTTGATGGGCCTGACCGATATGGACCAGGTCCGGGCCGCGAGCGGTTAGCCATGATACTTTCTTCCAGCCAACTGAGGGCCTTAAAAGAGCGCAACGACGAAGAACTGCGCAAGGGCAAGCACGGCAAGTACGGATATCCCGCCCACACCATCCAGGATCTCTTGCAGACCATTGAGGCCGTGAAGAAGGAAAAGAAGAAATGGAAGCAGCTGGCCCAGGAGCGCGGCAAGGTGCTCCATGACGTCCTGACCCTGACCATCCAGGCCGCACCGAATTCATCCGACATCGAAAAAGAATTTTAGTCTAGACGGGTTGTCGCCCCCGGTTCAACTTCTGTCCTGCCCCCTGCACGATCAGTAGTCGTGTTTCCACATCACCCCGCCGCCTTGTCGTGAGTCTTCCCCGACCTCGGTTTCCACGCTGATCTTCGGCGTGATCTGGATCTCGATTCTGGTGCGGTCCTGTCCGGACACGCTGCTTTGGGTCCGGATGTAATATTTGCCCCCGATGTAGCCGCCGATTCCCACGGATGTATTGTCCTGATCGTCCCGGCTTACGTCCACCTCCTGCAGTCCGAGGCTGGATTTGATGGAGTCCAGAAAGTCCGGCGACGCACCGCCAAGTCCGGTCATTTCGGCGGCAGCCTGAGCCAGACGCACGGCCTGCAGGGGGGATATCTGGCGCAGGGAGCGGCCAAACAGGATCATGGACAGGAGTTCATCCTGTGGCAGCGCCGGGACTGAGGTGAGGCTCAGGCGAAAATCCCTGGTCGGGCCGCTGATGCGGACCTGGATGAGGTTCTCCAGGATTCGCGTTTCGCCGAGTACTTCCAGAAATGGGTTGGGCGGAGTTTCGCCGCTTAGCGACACTGTGCCCTTGGTCAGATCGAAGGTTCTGTCCAGGAATTCGAATTTGCCGCGCAGCAGGTTCATTTCGCCACTGACGACGGGCTCGCGCTGATTGCCCCCTACGTGGAGGTTGCCGGCCCATTCCGAGTCAAGGCCTCGGCCCGCAATGATCATGCGGGCCGGAATCGCGACTTTAAGGTCAAGGCCGAGCAGGAAGTTCGGTGCCGGTCTGGTCGGGGCTTGGGCAGTGGTTCCGGTGTTGATCTCCTTGACTTCGATATGGGCCAGGTCGGCCGGGGTTTTTGATGGAAGCCTGATCGTGGTGGGGTCGAGGGTTATGTTGCCGCGCAGTTCACTCCCTTTAAGGTTGCCCTGCAGGCGCAGCCCGCCCTTGGCTGTGCTTTGGATCAGATCCTGGCGCAGCAGCTGGAATTTGTCGAAGAGTACGTCAAGGATGTGTCTGAAGGTGAGCAGGTCCACCTGCCCCACGGCTTCGGCCTTGCCGCTGCCTCCATCAGTGGCGTTGAGCGTAAGCGCCAGGGTGGAACCGTCGGCCTGGGCATTCATGTTCACCTTTTCAAGAATGGTGCCGCTGCGGAAATTTTCATAACGAGCGTCATGAACCGTGGCGGCTCCCGTGAACTCCGGCTTTTCCCAGGTTCCGGCGATGTGCAAATCAAGGTCGCAATCTCCTTCCAGGGTCTGATCGTCCAGGCGCAGCAGGCGGGGCAGCAGCAAAAGCCTCGCGTGGCCCGCCAGTTGTCCTGAAAGCGGGGCGCCCGGGACGAACTGCGGTGCGAACAGATCCAGGGGCATGGGACTGGACAGCTGTGCATCGAGCTTGATTCCGCTTGCCGAAGCAAGACCTGCCGTCGCCTCCAGAGCCCCTTGCCGCAGGCGAAGGTCGGCCGTGGCGTCAAGTTCTGGAAACTGTTCGAAGTCTGAGGAATCAAGGCGAATGGACCCGGCCTGCACGCGCAGGTGTGCGTCAGGTTCCGAAGAGGTTCCTTGGACGTTCAGGCTGGCGTTCACGTTGGCACTGGGCAAGTCCGGCAGCAGCGCTTCAAGCAGGACCGGGTCAAAGCCGGTCAGGTCCGCGCTGATATCGGCGCTTTCGCGGGAAAGGTTTCCTCTGGTGCGCAATGTGGCCGTCCCGAAGCTCAGCCCGGTTTCCCGCCATGCAGCGCCAGCGGCGGACATGCTCACGTCAAGGGGAGAGAGAAGGCGAACGTCCTGCTGCAGGAGCGTGCCACCAAGGTCGTCGATCACAAGATGGGTCAGGTCGGACGAAAGGGTCCCGCTGGTGGCAAGACGGGTTTGCGACGGGCTGTGGGCGAGCCCGACCGTAAAGCCTACGCCCGCCTCCGCACCACGAAGGCGGGCGGTAAACTCATCGGCCAGCATGCCGGCCAAATCCACCGCGCGCAGTTCAATCCCGACATCGGTGCCGCCCGGCAAATCGGGGTCTGCCAGGCTGCCGGTAATGGTTGCCGTTCCGATGCCGATGTTCTCGATCAGTAAAGATTTTCCCTGGCCTTTGAGGGTGGCCCGTTGCAGTCCCTGCAGGGCGTCGAGCCGGGCTTGCAGGGAAAACTCCCCTCCAAGCTCCATGTCAAGGATTCGTCCGATGGTGCCAAGGTCCGTGCTCTGAAAATTGGCGTCGCCGACAAGAAGCAGCGAGTCCAGATCCAGATCTCCGGAGAAATCAAGGGACGTGTCCGGAAGTTGCAGGAGCGCTTCGGCAAAGCGCAGCCTGTTTTGAACCGGCTCGACCCGCAGGTCCAGGCTTGCCGGCTCCTGCCCGGCCATGGCCTTGGCCCGCACTGTGGCGGCCGGGCGACCGGGCAGGCCCCTGGCCTCGACAGTCGCAGTGAGCGAGTCAAGGGACATGTCTTGCCAGCTCAATTTCTCGGCGGCGGCGCTGAGGTCGACAAGGAATGATTCCGGAGTGCCCGAGGCCGAAGCCTGCAGCGATGCGCCTTGCGTCACGTCAAACGCTTCTGTTTGGATCTGCGGCAAAGTGGCCTCAAGTCTGCCCGCGAACGTGTTTTGTTCAAGGTCGAATTCCGCGCTGGCCTCCGCCGTGGTCCTGGCGCGCAGTTCCGCCTTGTGCAGGACGAGCCGTTGCGGGTTCAGGCTGAACCGGGCCAGCATTTTTCCGCCCTGTCCGAGCATGTCCATGAGTCCGGGTGGCAGGCCTTCCAGGTGCACCGCATGGGTCTCAAGGGTGCCGTTCATGCTTGCCGCCGCAAGGAACAGATCTGCGTTCAGTTTCGTGTCCACAACGGCGGACAGGGGCGGCAGCCCTTCACCCAGGGTCAATTTCCGTACATTGACGCGCGCATCCAGACGCATCGAGGAGTCCAGGGTGGCGTTGGCAGCGATCCCCAGTCGCTGCGACTCCAGACGCAGATTGTCCGCAAAGAAGGTCTGCCCGTCCTGGCCCAGGGTGGCGTTGGCCGACCATGAGCGCAGACCATCGGCCAAGTCGGGGGTTTGCGCCTGAATCTGCGCCAGAAGGTGCCAAGATGCCGTATCGGCGGGTAGTTCCAGGTCCATTCGCGCTGCAGCCTCGGGCACATTGTGTCCGGAAACGAGCCATTCGCGCAGCTGGACCTTGACCTCTGAACGCAGGCCACGCGGCTCCCGGCGCAGGGTCGCGGAAGCATGGAGCGGCCCACTTTTCACGTTCTCGGGCATGAGCCACGCAAGATCGACGTCCTCGGCACGGGCCTCGGATTCCAGAATGTCGCTTTCAAAATCCCAGGTCGCGTTGCCGGTCAGCGTTCCGAGCTGGCTGCGTAGGTCCAGGTGGCTGATGCGCAGAACGGATTCGAGCCATTGGCCCTGGGTCTGGATGGCGATGTCCGTCTGCGGCAGGCCGGTGAAATTGCCCCAGGCGGGTCCGGAGGTGATCAGCGCGCGCAACTTTGCGCTCGGGTTTTCGTTCAGGGCGAGGGTCGCGTTGCCGCTCAGGCTTGCGACATCGGACAGGGATGACTGAATCGTCAGGTCCCACGCCTCCAGAGGCCCATTTCCAATTGCTTCCAGCCATATGCCCTGGGTGCCGTTCACGCCGAGGGTGTCATGAAGCAGTCCCTGCGGCCCTTCGTGAAGGTCCAGGCGCAGATCCAGGGTGTTCGTGGACAGGTTCAGCCCCGCGTCCAGTTCCAGTACGTCCTCGGTCCTGTCCAGTCGGGCTATGCGCAGGGTGGCGCTGGGCTGGTTCTGGTCAAGAACAAGGCTCCCGTGCAGGGCGAGCAGGGCCTCGTGCCCCGCGACGTCCGGACCGAGGCGGAGATGGTCGATGTCCATGGCGTGGATGCGCAGGGGCGGCAGAGCAGGGCTTTGCCAGGGTTGCGCTTCTTCCGGTGTTTTGGGGGACTCGGGCAGGCGCGTAATTTCAAGGCGCGCGACTCCCGCGTGCAACAGCGTGAGCCTGCCCCGCATGAGATCCGCAAGAGCTGGCCTTACGCTCAGGTTCTCGGCCCGAAGCCAGGGCCCGGAGGCATCGCCGACCGTCACTCGGCTTAGTCTCCACGTTTCACCGAGGCGCAATCCTTCCAAGCGCAGCGCGAAGTCAGGGGCGGCAGTGGCCTGGGCAATGGTGTCCAGAAGAAACTCCCTGCCTTTTTCCGTACCGAGGATCAGGCCCAGGGTTGTCGCCGTAAGCGCCAAGCAGGCAAGAATAACGAGGAGAGCCGCGCGGATGCGTTTTTTCATGGTGCTGTCCATCAGAACGCCTGCCCAAGGCTGACATAGACTTGAAAAAGGTCGTCCACGCCGCTGCGCCGATCAAGCGGCATGGCCACATCCAGCCGGATGGGCCCGATGGGGGTGAAATAGCGCAATCCCGCCCCCGCGCCCCAGAAATATTCCTCCCTGTCCGAAGGATTCCTGCCCGAGAACGCGCCGCCGCCGTCCGCGAAGAGGACGAATCCGTAGTCGTTATTGATCCGGAAACGAAGCTCCGCGGAAAAATCCACTGCGCTCACGCCGCCCAGGGGGTCGTCGTCCTCGTCGAGTTCGCCCGCGTACTGGTGCGCGTACCCTCGCACCGAGCCCCCGCCACCGGCGTAGAGGAGCATGTCTTCCGGGATGCTTTCCCGGCTTGATCCGGCCAGCAGGCTGTACCTGCCGCGTGTGGCCAGGATCATGGATTTGTCCTTGTTTAAGGGGAGATAGTGGCGTCCCGTGAGGTACCACAGCACAAAGGACGTCTCTTTGTCAGCGATGTCGGTGAAGGGTTCCATGCGCGCCGTGAGGGCTATTCCTCTGGAGGGGTCCAGCGGGTGGTCGGTGTTTGAGTACTCGGCGAGCAGGGGGATGGAAAAGAGGTTGAAGCGGCGCATCTCATCCTTGTCCACTTCGGACAGTCGGTAGGCCAGCCCGTAACCGACCTGCAAGTCGGAGATGGGTCTGCGCGCAATGGCCGACAGGGAGAGGTTTGTGGCGTCATAACTGTCGGTGATTTCGTTTTCGTACTGGGCAGACAGACCGAGGGTTTGGCGGGGGTGCCACATGCGTGGCAGGATCAGTTCGGATTTGGCGCGCTGCAGATTCTCGGAGATCTCCGTGTCGAGGCGCAGTTCCTGGCCCGCGCCGAAGATGTTGCGATGGGTCCAGCCTGCGTTGACCCCCAGTCCCAAGTCGGAAAAGAACCACAGGCCCGCACGTACACTGCGATGTGGTGCCTCAAGCAGGGTCAGGCGTATGTTCACTGTGTCCGAACCGTCTGCATGGTCCGCGTCAATGCGGACAGATCGGAAGAGCCCGGTGCGAATGAGTTGCTCGCGGGTTCTGTCCACCTGTCGCCGGTCGAAGGGCGTGCCGCTCTTCCATGCCAGTTCTGCGTAGACGGCATCTGCGGAGACTTCCTCAAGGCCCAGAATTTCGGTGTCGCCGAATGTGGCCGCGGGGCCGGGATCAATGGTGAATTCGACATCGACCCTGTCCGTGGCATGGTCGGCGACGACCTTTCTCTCGCGAGCCACGGGCGAGGGCCGCCCCCGTTCCTTCAAACGCTCCAGCAGTGCCGTTTCCACATCCAGAATCGTGCTGGACGAATAGTTGTCCCCCGCTTTGATTCTGCCCACAGTGTCACGCAGTCGCTCCTGCAATGCTGGATCGCCGGGTTCAAGGATGAGGCGGGGCTTGGTAAACACAAAGCGCGGGCCAGGTTTGATCAGGAAGCGGACAGTCTGCGGTGTGACGGTAGTGTCCACTTCGCCGGTGATTTCAGCTTTGAAGTAGCCCCGGGCCTTCAAAGAATCGGCAAAAGTTTCCACATCGCCTGCCACGCGTTTGCGCAGCAGGCCGGGGCTGTCGGGGGGATTGTCCTTGAGGCCGACGCAGTCCGAGACGGAGGCGAGCAGGGCGGTGAGGCCGTCCGGCAGATCCGGGATCTCCACTTCATATTCCGTGGACGCCCCGTGCCCATGCGCCGGAAAGGCGAGTCCGGCCAGGACAAGGACGACAAAGAAGATGGTGCGGCACTGAGGAATGGACATCGGCGGTTCCTGGGTCAGGTTGAGTCGTCGGCCGGGGCGGCATTCCAGCGGTGGACGTAGCGTTTAACATCGAATTTGCGCCGCGCGCCCGCCAGATTCATATATCTGATCTTGCCGAAAATCGGGCGCTCGGTCCAGCCGCGGTCATGCACGCCGCCGATGGACCAGGCAATGCCTGTGTAGCCGTTGGTGTCGCGGCCATCGAGACTGTAGCGGTCGTTGAGGCGAATGGCCGTATGCAGCGCGTCGGCCGCAGACGGCGACCATTCCAGGATTTTTTTGGCCCAGTACATGCGCAGGTATCCGTGCATTTTGCCGGTCAGGAGCATCTGGGTCTGGGCAGCATTCCAGAGCGGGTCATGGGTCCGGGCGTTTTCGAATTCTTCCGGGGAATACAAGGCCGGGCGAGGGTCGTTCCTGTGTTTGTGCAGGCTCTGCGCAGCCCAGGCCGGAAAGCCGTCCACGCTGTCGTAGTCCGGGGTGTGGAGGCAGAAATTGTCCGCAAGCTCACGGCGCACAATGAGTTCTTCGAGGAAGGCGTCGGTCTGTTCTCCGGGATGACCGTGAGCCAGGGTTTCAAGCGCCACGCGCTGCGCGGAGATCATGCCGAAATGCAGGTGCGCGGAGAGGTCGGAACTGACCTCCTGGTTGGGGTCGTTGCGTTGCGTGTAACGGGCTAGTTTTTCGTGCAGAAATGCGCCGAGCACGGTTCTGGCGGCCTGCTCCCCCGGTTCGACAGTCAGGGCTTGCGGTCTGTAGCTGTCGATGCGCGTGCCTGCCGGCGCGGAAAAATCCGGGTCCGGGCAGGTCATGGGCCATGGGTGCGGATGAGGCGGGAGAACCGGGAATTCATCCAGAAAATCGGGCAACAGTCGCGTGATCTTCGGGCGGATTGTGCGGGCCATGAATTCGCGTTTGTCGGACGCGATGCGCGCGGGCACGACATTGCGCGAATCGACTTCATGCACGGGCTGCTCGCAGGCCCGCAGGAGGTCGTGAATCCAGCGTGCCTTTATGCGCAACGGGTCGAAGTCCGTGACGACAAGGGCGGCTTTGTGCTTGCGGGCGAAACGGGCCACCTCGGCTCCAGGATCTCCGCGCAGGACGAAGAAGGGAATGTTGTCCCGCCGGAGAAATTGTGCCGTTTCTTTGAGACCCTCAAGCAAAAAGCTGAAATGAATGGAAGTCGCTTCAGCAAAGCCGGGCGCGAGGCAGAAGACCACGGCAAGGGGCTGGCTTTTTTTTAGCGCCTGCAGGCGGGCATGGATGAGCCCCCAGTTATCCCTGGCTCGAAAATCCCGGTGCATCCAGTACAGGACCGGGCCCCGGACAGTCTCGGCGTTTCTGAGGATGTGCACGCGTTGAGGGTTCATGCCTGTCTCTCCTTGGATAAAGTTGATGCAACCTGCCTTCCTGGTCGTGGCGTCCGGAAAGGGCGCAGCTTTTCAGCCAAAGAGCCTCTCCCTGCTGCGTATCAGACTCTGCGGCTTCACTCTAACGTCTGGCTGAGTTTCCCTCTCGGGGACGCAAGTTTTTCCAGCAGGATGAGCGCTTCATGCAGTCCATGTCGGGCAGAGGCAATTTGATCATATGGATTGCATTATCGATTCGAATTTGTAATGATATTTTTTAAATAACAATGTTTTTTTCTGTTTTTTTCAGGCGTCGATGGTGCAACGGTTCAGTAATGACGGCCAGTCATTGAAACAGGGTGGAAAACGCCCGGTCCCGATTCCCCGGGTGCCGCGCTTTGAGTGGATTTCGCCAGCTGAATGCTTTTCAAGGCTCCATGGTGTCACTTCCCAATTGAGGTGTCTGAAATCCCGATTTTCACTTGAAACAAGCGGCGGTGCGTGTCATTTCGCACAGACAGTTCTGGTTCATGATCGTTTTTGTGTTTTTTTCCGCGATTGGGCCAGAAATGATGTGACGCAAGACACGGAATCGAGCTTTCTGTGCAATACTTTTAACAAAAGAAACACTATGAGCGACGAAAAATCATCAGATGTTGAAGTTTTTGTGCATAACAAACTGGTTGTGTCCTTTGCTTGTCCTCTTTGCGGTTTGGAAAAAACGATCGGGGCAGAGAAAATAAAGGATGTATATCACTGGAATATTAACGCAACATGCCGACGTTGTGCTCATAAATTTAAAGTTTCATTCAATTTTAGAAAATATTATAGAAAAGAAACATATTTTCATGGACTTCTTTTTGATTCTTTTGAATCGATTGATCCTGTTGGAGATATAATCATAACGGATATTTCTCTGACAGGAATTGGTTTTGAGTGCAATAAATGTGACTTTACTGTTGGTTCTGTTTTAGTTGTTCGATTTATTTTGGACGATGATGGAAACTCCAGAATTGAGAAAAAGATATCGATCGAGTCTATTCGTGAACGAAAGGTTGGTGCTGTGTTTCTGGAGCAGAAAGGCTTTGATAAAGTTCTTGGAAAATACATTCTTCCCAAATAGTTTAAAATCAATGTGATGGCGAAGAGGAGCGGTTTGCATGGCTGACATGGACGAATCTGGGTCGTCGGGCAGATTTTTCGTTTTTTTTCTGGCTCTGCTGTTTGTCGCTGCCATTGGCGCTGCGGCAACCTTCTTTTTCAGGCCGGATCTAATTCCCCTTTCCCTCCTTTCACCAGGACCGGTGGGGAGCGTGAAGATCCTGCCGCAGGAGGCTGTGTCCGAAGGGGCCCAGTGGCGTCTGGTCGGCCAGTGGCAGGGTTCCGGCGAGTATCGTGAGGCGGCCAGCCTGTTTCGGGTCGAATTCAAGCCTGTTCCCGGATGGGAAGCGCCCATTCCTGTGGTGATCGGCAAGGATCAGATGAATGTCGCGGTGGAGGGCCTGTACAAACCCGCGCAGTATTCCACCCAGGTCATCCTGACCCTGGCTGGGGCCAGCACCTTGGCCAACCGTCTGGCACCCGAACTGGCCGCCCTGTATCTGACCGGTATCGGGGCTAGCGAAGTCAGGACTATTCCGGGAAGCGCCCCTGACGAATACTCCGTGGAAGGTATTTTCTATGCCTCAAGGGAGATCAGGTCGATTCAGATCTCAGGCCAGGGCACAGCCTCCGGCTTTTCAGCCCTCAAGGATGGAGCCTGCGATGTGGTCATGGCCACGCACCGGCTCTCCATGGCCGACGCCAAGATTTTCGGGACCGATGTCATCACCGCTCAGAGTGAACACAGGCTCGGAAGGGACGCCGTGGCCGTGGTGGTGCACAAGGACAATCCCGTGCCCGCACTGACCCTGGAGCAGGTGGGCGGCATTTTTGCAGGGGAAATCTCCAACTGGGACCAGGTCGGCGGACCGTCCGCGCCCATCAAGCTTTTCATCCTGAATGAAACGTTCGGGACCCGGCATTTTGTCGAGAATTTTTTCATGAACGGTAGAAGGTTTGCGGCTTCGGCCCGTGTCGTGGATGTTCATGACCTCTTGCCCGACCTCGTCTCCCAGGACCCCTGGGCTATCGGTTTCTGCAGTCTGACCATGGCCAATCAGTGCCGGGAACTGCCGCTCAAGGTCGGCACCGACTCCGAAGCTGTGCTGCCCTCGCCCCAGACAATCGCCACGCGAAGCTATCCGGCGAGCCGAAATCTTTACCTGTACATCAAGGCAACCTCCGACAACGTGTACGCGCGGGACTTTGTTCGCGTTGCCCTTGGCGGTCCCGGACAGGATGTCGTCAGGAAATTCGGTTTCGTCAAAAACAGCGAGATCGTGGCGGTGGACGGGGATGCGATTGATGACCCATCGTCTGGCGACGCGTATGCTCCTTCCGCATCCGTCTTCGCCCAGGGGCCACCTCCCGTGCTGAAGGCGCCGCCCGTGACCGAGCTGCCACCCCTGGCCCAGTACGACGGGGAAGTGGTGCCCGACAATGTGCGCCGGGTGGTTTTGCAGGATTATCTTGATGGAGTTTACGGGGCGGAGAAGCAACCCTTCGTGTTCCGGTTCGAGTCCGGGAGCCTTGAGCTCGATGAGCAGGCGATCCGGGACGCGGGCCGTGTCGCCGCCTTGATGCGGGAGCCGAATAACACGAGAAAGACGGTCGTTCTGGCCGGATTTTCGGACTCCGTGGGGCCCTATGCGTCCAATCTGGCTGTGTCCCGTAAGAGGGCGGAGGCTGTCGCCGAAGAGCTTGGGAAGAGAGGAGTGGCGGAGATCGTCATTCTGGCCGCTGGCGAAGAGGGCGCCATTGAACGCAACGATATACGTGCCGGACGGGAAAAGAACCGCCGGGTGGAGATCTGGCTCAAATGACCAATACTCAAACCCATGACTTTGATTCCAAAAACAAGGGTCTCATGCAAAATATTCTGGTCATCGACGACGACAAGCTCATGTGCCTGGCTTTGGCCAAGATCCTGATCTCCGCCGGGTACAACGTCGTTCAGGCTGCCGATGGCGAGGAAGGACTCAAGCTGTACCGGTCCCAGGATTTCGATCTGGTTATCACCGACCTCATCATGCCGGACAAGGAAGGAATTCAGATCATCCGCGAATTGCGCAAGGAAAACAGCCAGATCCGTATTATCGCCATGTCCGCCGGCGGCAGAGGCGGGGCCACGGACTATTTGAAGTGGGCGCGGCTCATGGGCGCCAAGCAGTGCCTGAGCAAGCCCATCAAACGCGATGATCTGCTTGCTGCGGTCCAGGCTGTGCTGGACCTGCCGTAATGTTCTTTTTCCTGTGAAATACCAAATGAACCCTTGCCGCCGCCGGTCGCTGCACGAGTAGGATATGGAAAGAAAAAAATCGTTTTTCAATCTTCTTCAGTTCAAGATTCATCTCGGGATACAGTTCATTCTGGCGATCTGTTTTTTTGCGCTGGGCTATTTCATCTATGTCACGCAACTTAACTTCTTGATCGACGATATCCGCAGGCAAGGGGCGGAGCAGGCGCAGATGGTGGCGCAAGGGAGCGTGAACGCCATCCAGCGCGAGAGCATCTATCTGCTGGAGGAACTGGCGGCCAGGGCGGAATACTCGCCTTTGGTGGCCTATTGCCAGATTGCGGACCCGGTCGGAAAATCGTTCCTGACAGGCGAAGTCAGGATCGGGCTGACCAGAGACGACCTTATGAGCGCATACAGTGCCAGGGACGTGATCGTCGTCACCCGCGATATCACGGCGGGCGGACGGACCATCGGTCAGGTCAAGCTTGGCATGTTCATCGACAAGGCCCGTCAGCAGGTGCAGGCGACGACCATCCGTCTCATCGCGGCCTTTGCCGTGGTGCTCGGTCTCATTGCGCTTTTCCTGTACGTTTTTTTGAATCGCCTGCTCATCCTGCCGGTGGTCAATCTGTCCGTGCTGACGCAAAGCCTTTCGCGCGGCGAGTTCGTGACCACCAATCTGGACCGTCGCAGGGACGAACTGGGGGTGTTGGCGCAGGGCTTCAACATCATGAGCCGCAGCCTCAAGGAACTCTACAAGAGTCTGGAGGAGAAGGTCGATGCCCGTACCGAGGATCTCAACAACGCCTACCATGAGCTGCAGGCCATTTTCGACAATTCCCTGGTGGGAATATCCGTTCTGAGCGCCGATCATAAGGTCATTCGGGCCAACAGGCGTTTTGCGACCATTTTCGGCTACCGCCCGGAGGAGATGCCGCTGGTCGAGCCCGACAAACTGCACATGGGCGCCCGGAACTACGACGAGTTCATGGACAAGTTTTTTGGCCGTCTGGCCGAGAGGGAAATAGCGCAACTGGAATATCAGTTCCGCCGAAAGGACGGCAGCGTGTTCTGGAGCCAGGTTTCGGCCAAGGCCATCGATCCGCAGGACCTCAGCCGGGGCATCATTTTTGTCATCGAGGATATCTCTGACCGTAAGAAGGCCAGTGAACTGCTGCGTCAGCACGCCGAGGACCTGCGCGTGGCCAAGGATCTGGCCGACAAGGCCACCCGCTCCAAGAGCGAGTTTCTGGCGCGGATGAGCCACGAGATCCGTACCCCCATGAACGCCATTCTGGGCATGGCCGAGATGCTGCAGGAGACGGGCCTGAGCGAGGAGCAGGAGGAATACGTCAAGACCTTCAGCACTGCGGGTGAGCTTCTGCTGGGTATCATCAACGACATCCTCGATTTTTCCAAGATCGAGGTCGGTCAGATCAAGCTCGAATCCATTCCGTTCAACCTGCGCGAGCTTGTGGATGACGTAAACAAGCTCTTTGTCTACCGGGCGGAGGAGAAATCGCTCAAGCTGGAGAAGCAGGTTTCTGACGGACTGGCACAGCGCTATGTCGGCGATCCGACGCGCATCCGGCAGATCATCATCAACCTGGTCGGCAACGCGCTCAAATTCACCAGCACCGGCGGCGTGACCATGTCCGTGAACGAGTCGGTCATGGATGACGGGACGCCGTGCTGCCTTTTCGCGGTCAAGGACACGGGCATCGGCATTCCAAAGTCCAAGCTGGACGCCGTCTTCGAGAGCTTCGCCCAGGCCGATTCATCCACGACCCGCGAATTCGGGGGCACGGGACTGGGCCTTGCCATCTCCAAGAAGCTCGTCGAACTCATGGGCGGACGGATCTGGGTTGAGAGCGAGTCCGGGCAGGGCACGACATTTTTCTTCAAATTGCCTCTTGCTGCGGATCTCACGACCCAGGTTCCTGAGTTCCGTCTGAAAATTCCGGCCGACACGCATTTGCTGATCGTGGAGGACAAGCCCGAGAGCCGCGGAAGCATTTCCGCCCTGGTGCGCGGCTGGGGGCTCGTGCCCATCTCCTGTACGTCGGCGGCCAAGGCGGTGGACGCCTTGAACGCCCACAAGAAGGATTTCGCCTTCCAGGCCATCATCATCGATTCCGTTGTCGACAGGCTGCCGGGCATCGAGATCGTCCAGCTCCTGGTCGGGCAGGGCATCCCTGTGGCCAACCTGGTGCTGGCGGTGGAGACCGCCGAGGAACTTGTGCAGCTGCCCACGGCGTCGGACTTCGGCCCGCTGTCCTACATCCTCAAGAGCGAAGGGGATGCGGTGCTGCATGACAAGATCTACGAGGTCGTGTCCGAGTCGCAACGTCGGCGCATGACCGATTTGCAGCACAAGGGCTGGAAGGTTCTGCTCGTGGACGACGTGGAGGCCAACAGGCGGGTCGTGGAGCTGTTCCTGAAGAGCAGCAACGTGAACATCGTTCACGCCGAGAACGGCAAGATCGCGGTGGAGAAATTCACGGAAGAGCCTTTCGACCTCGTGCTCATGGACATGGAAATGCCGGTCATGGACGGGCTGGAGGCGACGCGCCGGATTCGCGCCTGGGAACAGGACAAACGGGAGTACAAGACCCCTATTATCGCCCTCACCGCCCACGCCTTCCAGGAGCACAGGCAGAAGACCATGGACGCCGGATGCACGGAATTTCTGGCCAAACCCATCAAGAAGCAGGCGCTCATCAATATCATTGACCTCTTTGCGGGCCAGCGCGAGTCCCTGGTCGCGCAGCCCGAGCCCCTGCTGGTGACGGAGGTTACGCCCGTCTATGATGAGCAGGATTCCCCGGTGCAGATCGATCCCGAACTGCAGGACCTGCGTCCTCTTTTCCTGCGCACGGTTCGCGATTTCCAGGCCCAGATCGCCGACGCCATCACCTCTCAGGATTTCGGCACCATGCAGCGCTGCGGGCACAGTCTCAAAGGCCTTGGCAGCACGTATGCCGTGGACGAGATCAGCCAGTCCGGCAAGATCATCGAAAGCGCAGCCAAGAGCAGGCAGTTGCCGGTCATCGTCGAGGCGGCCAATCATCTGGCCGTGTTCATGAACACGGGCACGACGCAGAAAATCCAGTCCACCCGCGAACCTGAGGAATCAGAAGACGGGGAAGCCCTGCCCGAACCGGTGGGAGGACGCTATGTGGTCCATGTCGCGCCGGAGATGTCCGAACTCATTCCCTTTCTCATGGATGCCATGCAGAAGGACCTGGAACTCATGGGCAAGGCCCTGGCTCAGCGGGACTACCCCACCATGCGTCGTTTCGGACACAGTCACAAAGGCTTCGGCAGCACCTACGGCTTCGAGTACATCAGCGTGATCGGACGGAAAATCCAGACTGCCGCCGAGGCCCGCGAAGCCGAAAAACTCGCTGATCTCCTGTTGGCGCTGGGCAATTACCTGGAGCGGGTGGATATCGTTTACGACATAAAGTCCGATCTGGTTGAAGAGGAGCCGGAGGCCCCCGTACCGGCTGCCAAGGTTCCCGAGGAAATTCCCGAAGAAGTGCAGGACTATACGGTGGAGGTCGATGCGGAGCTTTATGAGCTCGTGCCCCTCTTCATGGACACCATGCGCTCCAACGTCACCGAAATGCAGGAGGCGCTGCCGGAGAAGAATTTTGACGTGATCTGCCGTCATGGGCACAGTCAAAAGGGGCTCGGCAGTACGTACGGCTTTGATTACCTCAGCCATATCGGATACAGGATTGAAACGGCCGGCATGCAGAAAAACGCGGACGAAGTTGCGAAGTTGCTGAAAATCATGAATTCATATCTCGAAAAAGTTCAGATCGTGGAGCGGAAAGGATGAACATGTTCACTCAAGACGTGGAGTCCATTGCTGATCAATATGTGACCAAAATGCCGATCTCGGTGCTGCTGATCGACGATGAGTTTCTGATAGGGGAGGCTATGCGCATCAAGCTCTCTTCGGAAACGGACATCGTCTTCAACTACTGCAAGGAGCCTGACAAGGCCCTGGAGACAGCCATCGGCGTACAGCCCACCGTGATCATGCTCGACCTGGTCATGCCCGGAGTCAACGGGCTGACCATGGTCAAGTTTTTCAAAAGCAGCGAGGATTTCCGGGATGTGCCGCTCATTGTGCTGTCGGCCCGTGAGGAGCCTGAGCTCAAGAAAAAGGCCATTGCGCTCGGGGCCAATGACTACATGATCAAATTGCCGGACAAGATAGACCTTGTCGCCCGTATCCGCTGCCACTCGGAGAGATACATTTTCAAGCAGCAGCGCGACGAGCTGATCATGAAGCTCAGAGCCATGTCCGGCCAGAACGGTGATGGATATTCCTCTCCGTACCTGGATTGATCGCACGCCAAAGGGGTTCAGCTTGACGGGGCCGGTAATTTCCCGGTCCCGTTTCTTGTTCACAACGTATTGACCGTTCAGGGAAGCGAATCTGTATGCTCAAGTCCAAGCTCATCGACATCAAGAATATCTTTCAGGAGGCGCAGGCCTTTGAAATGGCCTGGAACAAGTGCCTGCCCGATCTGAAGGCGCTTTTTCAGGTGGAACAGATACGGCTTTACAAGTGCGATTCCGAGCATGCGGAGCTGTTCGCGCTCGTGCTCAAAGACGGCCGGCCGCGGGAAGTGCGCCTGCCCGTTTCGACGTCGAGCCTTGCCGGGTACACGGCCATGTCGCAGCTGCCGTTTATTCTCAAGCGTCTGGACGCGTCGGAACTTGAGGCCATCCACCCGAACCTGGCCTTTGACCGTCAGTACGATCAGCTTGTCGGGTTCGAGACAACAAGCGTTATCTCCATGCCCATCCAGCACGATAACGAGCTGCTCGGCGTGCTGCAGCTGCTGAACAAACAGCAGGGTGTTTTTTCCCGCGAGGACGAGGCGTTCTGCCGTCTGATTGTCAGCATCATGGGGCAGCGGATGTTCGAGGAGCGCAGTCTGCCCAAGGGCCCGTACGAGAACCTTGTCTTTAAGGGATCCCTGACCCGCCAGCAGCTCGACGACGCCATATCGCGCTCGGCCAGGAAAGGAGTCTCCACATCGCGCCTGATGCAGCTTGATTACGGGGTCAGCCCCGACGACATCGGCGCATCGCTGGAGATCTACTACCAGACCCCGTTTGTGCGCTTTCAGGACAACCCGGTTTCCGAGCAGATGCTCAAGGGGATCAACCGCCAGTACCTGATCAACAACCTGTGGGTGCCCATCCAGATCAGGGGCGACAAGGTCGTGATCCTGCTTCATAACCCGCACGATTCGGAGAAGATCGAAGAGATCAGACGGATTCTGACCGCCAGGGAATACGAATTTCGGGTGGGCCTGCCTGAGGAAATCCTGGCATTTCTCGGGGATCGCAGTCAGTTGCCCAAAGGGTCTGCCAGCGCAAAAGGAATGGCCGACAGCTACTTTGAGAAGGATGAAGCCGAGCACGAGGACGAATTTGACGACTACGATGACGGGGAGGATCTGTCCGAGGCCCTTGCCGACCTCGAAGAGGCGTCGGAAGAGGGCCTTGAAATCGCGCAGATCGAAGAGGAGGACATTTCCCAGGAGAGCAGGCAGCTCGCGGTGCGTTTCGTGAACAAGATCATCATGCACGCTCACAAGACCGGAGCCTCGGATATCCATATCGAGCCGTCCCGGCCCGGCCGCCCCGGAGTGGTGCGCATGCGCATTGACGGCACCTGCGAACGGGTTCTGGCTGTCCCGGAGAGCATCATCAAGCCTGTGGTTTCCCGTATCAAGATTCTCTCCAACCTCAATATTTCCGAAAGGCGCTTGCCCCAGGACGGCAAGGCCAAGGTGCGGTTCAAGGGCCGCGAACTGGAGCTTCGCGTGGCCACGCTGCCCACTGTGCACGGTGAAAGCGCGGTGCTGCGCATGCTTACCTCCGGCAAGGCCCTGCCCTTTGAGAAGCTCAACCTGAGCGAGTCCAACAAGGCCCAGATTGAGCGGCTCATGTTCAAGCCGCATGGGATTTTCCTGGTTGTCGGCCCGACGGGTTCCGGCAAGACCACGACCCTGCATTCCATCCTGGCGCGTATCAATACGCCGGATAAGAAAATCTGGACGGTTGAGGACCCGGTCGAAATCACGCAGCCCGGGTTGCAGCAGGTTCAGGTCGAGAGCTCCATTGGGCTCGATTTTCCCCGGATCATGCGCGCCTTTCTGCGCGCAGACCCTGACGTTATCCTCGTTGGCGAGATGCGCGATCTCCAGACCGCCCAGATCGGCGTTGAGGCTTCACTGACCGGTCACATGGTTTTTTCAACCCTGCACACCAATTCCGCAGCGGAAACCGTGACGCGCCTTCTGGACATGGGCATAGAATCTCTTAACTTTTCTGAAGCGCTGCATGGCGTTCTGGCCCAGCGGCTGGTCAAGACCCTCTGCGCACAGTGCCGCGAAACCTGCACCCCCTCCGACGAGGAGTGGGACTACCTCCTGAACCAATACGGGGAGCAGTATTTTCCGGAACTGGGCATCGATCGGTCAACGGCGAAAATCTACAGGGCCAAGGGCTGCGGGCGCTGTTCCCAAAGCGGCTACAGGGGCCGGACCGGGATACACGAGCTCCTTGTGGCGACCCCCGATATCCGCAAGGCCATCGCCCGCAGATTGCCGTCGGAAGAAGTGGCGCGCATGGCCATCGAGCAGGGCATGCGCACTCTTTACCAGGATGGAATCGCTAAAATATTCAAGGGCGATATTGACATCCTGCAACTGCAAAAAGTGACGACCTCCGAGTGAGCTGAATGGAAGACAACACCGAGAAGAAAGAGATTTCCGAAAGCCTGGGCGAAGACCAGACGCAGCCCGAATCCGCGGCCGATGCTCCACGGGTGCCTTTGGCGGATGAACCCGTGGTCATCCCGGCAAACCTCAAGCTGCGCCTGGAGAAATGTCCCAAATGCCTTTACGAGAGACAATCCGGAGACGATAAATTCGCCTCGCCCTTCGAGTGTCCCAAGTGCGGCGTTGTCTACGCCTTGGCCATGGAGGAGGTGCGCCGGAAAGGGCGGGGCCAGGAATTGCAGGACGAGGCGGAGGCGGAAGAGATGCGTCGTCTGGCTCAGGTGCAGGATGAAAACATCCGCAGTTCGCAGATCGGCAGCGCCATGTTCGTGGGCGAGGAAAAGAACAAGATCTGGATTGCGGTGATCCTCGTCGCGCTCGCGGCTCTTGGAGCGTTCCTTCTTTTTTGATTTTCGCACGTTCCTCCGCGTCGATGCGGTGAGGGACTGCCGATGGTTTGAAAATGTGTGACCACTGGTGGTTTATGGCTAAGCTTTATCCCTGGAATTCCTGGACGGAAGTGGAAGATTTTACGGAAGAGATGCAGCGCGTGATCGAGGATTCGGCCTGTCCTTCCCCCTTTGTGGACAACGGACGCAGGGTCGCGCGATTCAGGCCGATTGCCGATGTCATCGAGGCCGGGGATGCGTTCTTTGTTCTCGTGGAACTGCCGGGCCTCACGCGAGATGACGTTCTGCTGGAGGCGCATGGCAACGTGCTGGCGGTATTCGGTGAACGTAAGCCGCCCCTGGATCTTGAAGGCGCGGCCTTTCACGCCATGGAACGTTCCTACGGTTGCTTTTCCCGCCGTTTCGAATTCCCTGAAGACATCGACCCCATGGCCGTTACCGCGAGCATGAAATCGGGGCTCCTCAATGTGCGGGTGCCCAAGCGCGCCCGGCGGACAGTGAACAGGACCATCCCCGTAACCGCCGATGAGTGACCGTTGCCCCGCGAACTGCCGAGTTGTTCAGACCAACGGTGCGGGTGGCCAGGATTTGTAAAGGAGAGTTGCGTGAGATTTTACAGATTGCTCTTTGCAGTGTTTTTCTGGGCGCTCCTGAGCGCCCATTTTTCATACGCCTCGGACAAGGGCATTCGCATGACGCCGGTGGTGCGCACCGTGCAAAGCGTCGCCCCCGCCGTGGTCAACATCCACACCGCACGCATCGTCGAACAGGAGATCAATCCTTTTGGCTCCATGTTCGACGACACTCTGTTCCGCCATTTTTTCGGTTCCCAGGATCTGACCAGGCGTTTCGAACAGCGCAGTCTCGGTTCCGGGGTGGTCATCGACGGCGTGAAGAACCTGGTGCTGACCAATGCTCACGTCATCGAGGGCGCGACCTCCATCCGGGTGCGCCTGCTTGACGGGCGCGAGTTTGACGGCGAGCTTGTCGGTTCCGACCCGGATTTCGACCTGGCCATCCTGCATTTAAAAGATGCCCGCGACCTTCCGCAGGCCAATATGGGCGACTCCTCGGACATGATGATCGGCGAAACGGTCATCGCCATCGGCAACCCCTTCGGGTTTGGCAATACCGTGACCACGGGCGTGGTCTCCGCCCTGGAGCGGACCATCGAGACCCGGCAGGGCACATTCACGGACTTCATCCAGACCGACGCGGCCATCAACCCCGGCAACAGCGGCGGCCCGCTCATGAATCTGGCCGGGGAGCTGGTCGGCATCAATACGGCCATCCATGCCGAGGCGGAAGGCATCGGTTTCGCCATTCCCATCAACAAGGCCAAGCGGGTTGTGGACGAGCTGGTCAGCTTCGGCCGCGTCCAGGCCGTATGGCTCGGCCTTGAAGGGCAGGACGTGGATGAGCGCATCGCCCGTTATCTGGGCCTTGATAGCGCGCAGGGGATGCTCGTGGCCCAGATTCACGAGGCGGCCACGCAAAAGGCGGGGCTGGAGCCGGGGGACGTGATCAGGACCGTGAACGGAGTACGGGTTGAGGATCGCAACCATTATCAGCGCATCCTCAGAAATTTCACCCTGGGGCAGGATCTGCGGCTGGATGTGGCTGGACAGGGGGGCAGGCGCAGCGTCACCGTCAAACTGCAATCCTTCACCAATGAAAAGGCCCTGGACATGGCCGGGCGGCGCTGGGGCATGGTCGCGGCGGCCCGGGGACGAAATCTCGTCATTACCGAAGTGCGTCCGGGCAGCCCTGCCCAGAAGCTGGGGCTCAAAAGCGGGGACCTTCTGCTCAAGGTGGCCGGAGACGCGCTGGCTTCTCCTGACGACTACGCCCGGGCCTTCAAGCGTTATCGCATGGCCAACACGGTGCTTTTGCTCGTCGGCCGCGACGGACGCGGCTATCATGTCCGCCTGCGCGTCTGATTCGCCGGTTCATTCAAGGAGAGTTCATGAGCATCTGGTACAATCACGTGCGTGCGGACATTCGCCTGCAGGCATTGGTCGATAATTTCAGGCTGATCCGCGAGCACGCCGCAAATCCCGTGGCGATCATCAAGTCCGACGCCTACGGGCACGGGCTGCCGCAGGTGGCGCGGGCGCTTTTTGCGGACGGGGCGCGGATCCTGGCCGCCGGGACGGTCGGTGAGGCTGCCGTTTTGAAGGACACCGTGCCCGACGCGGAAGTCGTCTCCCTGCTTGGCCCCATTGATGCGGCTGATTACGCCTGCGTTTGCGAGCGCGATATCGTGCCTTTTGCTGGCAGCACCGAACAGTTGATGCTGCTCGAAGAGGCTGCTGGACGGTCCGGGACGACGGTTCGGGTCGCCCTCAAGTTCGACACCGGCATGTCCCGTCTGGGATTTGACGCAGCCGATGCGCCCGGCGTGGCCGCCACGCTGGACGGGCTGGAACATGTTCGGGCGACCATGGTCTGCTCCCATCTGGCCACGGCCGATGATCCGCAACAGAGCGGGTACGTCAAGGAGCAGGGAGACAAATTTCAGCGCATCATCCGCGCCCTGCACGCACGGGGACTGGACGTCCGCGCCAGCCTCGCCAATTCCGGGGCGATCTTCGGGTATCCCGGCCTCCATCACGACCTGCAGCGTCCGGGCATCGCCCTCTACGGGGGAAACCCCTTTCACGGCACGGCCTGGGAGGAAAAAGGACGTGGGCTGCAACCGGCCATGCAGGTCTCGAGCAGATTGATACAGGTGCGCACCATCGCGGCCGGGCAGAGCGTCAGCTACGGGCGCATCTTCACCGCGCCCGACGAAATGCGCATCGGCATCGTCGCGGTGGGGTATGCGGACAACTATTCGCGCGGACTCTCCTCCAGGGCGCAGATGCTTGTGCATGGCCGGCGCGTTGCCGTGCTTGGCCGGGTCTGCATGCAGCTCACGGCCGTGGACCTGACCGGCGTGCCGGAGGCGGCGGTGGGAGATGAGGTGTTTCTGCTTGGCGGTGACGGCCCCCAATCCATCAGCGCCGATGAACTCGCCGCCTGGTGGGGGACCATCACCTACGAGGTGTTCTGCCTGCTGGGGCAGAACCCGCGAAGCTACGCGGACTGATCCGGGGCGCGGCGTGTTTTCGCCTTGCTCCCGGCCTGCGCGCCATTCGTCCGGGTCGCCGGTCAGGGCTGAAGAAGCTTGAAGCCGGTCGCAGAGTCGAGAACCCTTGCGGCGTCGGTGTCAAGCAACTCGACCAGCACGGCCTCCATGACCTGCCAGACCTTGACCCCGCCCCTGATGCAGCCGGTGGCCGTGTCCGTTTCGCGGCCGCAGGCCATGTGCATGTGCAGCACCGGACGACCCGTGTCATCCGGAAAGATCGTTCCGGTTCCCGCCACTTCGTGGGCGTCTTCAAGGATGTGGTCCATGGGCGTGACAGGTGAGACTCCCCGGCTTTTTTCGGGGCCGACCACCAGTGAACTCCCCGCGTCCGCGCCGCCGAGGATGATCAGAAACCCTGCCCTGACCCCTTCGTCTCGCGCCAAGCGCTCGATCTCTTCATGCACGATGTCCCCGTCTTCGAGGCGGATGATGAAAGTGCGACCCTGACGGGCTGTTGAGTATTTCACGGTCTTTCTCCTTCTTGATGTCGTCGTGTTCGCTACCAGGTCCACAGGCGACTGTGCTCGCATAATTCAAAATGTGATCCGGCTTCACACTTTTTGACGTAGCGGGCTTGGTGGTGTATGGGTGGCCATTCAAAAAAACAGGCAAGTGGGAGCAAAGGCTATGGATTTTTCGCAGAGGGGGCAAGGCCCCTGTCGAAATTTTTCAGTATCATACCGATATGTCATGATTCTTTGCGTTCTGTTTTTTCTGGGAGGTTGCACCTCCAAGCGCGTGGAGACCTCTTCCGAGCTTCCGGCTGCCATGCAGGCAACCGCAGTTCAGCCCGAAGATCGGAATGAATGCGAGGTACAGCCCTCGCGCCACCGCGAATTCGACTACTCCACCCTGCTGACCCGCGACAACGATTATTTCGCAACATCATCAGTTCGGGATTTTGATCAGTACGATTCAGTCGCGGACAGTTCCGACGACATCGAGCCGGTTCCATCCATCACGGACATCGTTCTGACCCAATATGAAGATTGGCAAGGGGTGCGGTATCGCTTTGGCGGCACGGACTATCGCGGAGTTGATTGCTCGGGGCTGGTGCAGGCGATTTTCCGTGACGCGTTCGAGGTGGAATTGCCGCGCACGTCACGGGAACAGGCCCAGCTTGGCGAAGCCGTGAAGCAGGGCGACATTCAGCCCGGCGACCTGCTGTATTTCATTGACCGCGGGCGCAGGCATATCGGCGTGGCCGTGAACGAACATGAATTTCTGCACGCCTCACGCAAGAAGGGCGTAATTCTGTCCAAGGTCGACAAGTACTGGAAGCCGCGCCTCAAACAGGTGCGTCGCATCCTGAACGAAAACGAGATCGTGGTGCCCCGTCCGAACGGCGGGTGAGACTGAAGGCCCTTGTATTTGGCCTGCGGCATGACGATCAGCAGGGACTCGGCAGTATATGAGTGTCCGCGAAAATACTGCGCATCCTGGCCGCCCGGCCGTGTATCCGCTCCTTTTTATGGCGTGCCTGCTCGTGCTTGGAGTCGGTTGCGCGCCCAAGGTCCAGGTTCAGTCTTCCCCAACCCATCCCCCGCAACCCACCGCCTTTGATTCTTCGGTTTCGGAAATTCTGCTCTCCCAGTTCAGAACCTGGAAAGGGGTGCGTCACCGCGTCGGTGGAATGGACCGACAGGGTGTGGATTGTTCGGGACTCATGCAGGCTGTTTTCCGGGATGCCTTTCAGGTGGACCTGCCCCGCACCTCGCGTGCGCAAAGCCGGACGGGCCAGTCGGTTGATGCCCGCAACATGCGACCCGGAGACTTGCTCTATTTTTTTGACAAAGGCGACCACATCGGCGTGGTTGTGTCCGACAGAACGTTCATGCACGCTTCGGCGAGCCAGGGCGTGATCCTGTCCACCCTCGACGGCTACTGGTGGCCCAGACTCAAACGCGTGCAGCGCGTTCTTTCCTGACCCCTTTCAATCAATCTTTTTTCGCTTCCATCTTTTCTTCACGACCCACCCGTAGATTGCCGCGTTGACCGCAACGACCATTCCCGCAAGCCAGATCTGCGTTTCGCGGGTCAGGCCGTCAGGATAGATCACCGCCAGCAGATAACGCTCCATAAACCCCCCCGCGTATCCGGCTTCCCCGGCCAGGGCGAGCAGCGCGTTTTCCAGATCCGTCAGCGGGCAATACCAGCCCATGGCCTCGACCAGAAAACCCCACACGGCAGCGGGCACATGGATGAAGGTAAAGCGCGGCCAGCGCAAGGCAGCCAGGCCGCCGAGCATGACCAGGCAGATGAAGAGCAGGTGCAGAAGGAGAACCGCGTTGGCGGCCAGGTGGTAGAACATTGATCCCTGACCGAAAAAGCGGGGAAAGCCGTCTTTCCCCGCCTGGTTTCTAGATTTCGAAGAGCATTTCCAGATCCGAGCGGGTCAGGCTCTTCCAGGCCGACTGGCCGGGGATGATGGAATCGGCGATGCCTTTCTTGGATTCCTGGAGTTTCAAAATCTTCTCTTCAACCGTGTTCTCGCAGATCATCTTGTAGGCGAAGACCTGGCGGGTCTGGCCGATGCGGTGCGTGCGGTCCGTGGCCTGGTCTTCCACCGCCGGGTTCCACCATGGGTCGTAGTGGATGACATAGTCGGCCGAGGTCAGGTTGAGGCCCGTGCCGCCGGCTTTCAGCGAGATGAGGAAGATGGGGATCTCGGGGGTGTTGTTGAACTTGTCGACCTGATCGAAGCGGTCCTTCGACGTGCCGTCCAGGTAGCAGAAGGGAATCTCGACCATGTGCAGCCAGTTGCGGATGATATGCAGCATCTGCACGAACTGCGAGAAGACAAGCACCTTGTGGCCGTCGTCGATGATGGAGGTGACAAGATCCTTGAATGCCTCGAACTTGCCGGAGGACAGGTTGGCGTTGAAACCGGGCATGTCGAGTTTCAAGAGCCGCGGATGACAGCAGATCTGGCGCAGCTTGAGGAGCGCGTCCAGAATGGAGATCTGGCTCTGGCCGATGCCCTTTTCGTCCACGTCCTGCAGGACCTGCTCTTTGAGTTTCTTGGCCAGGGCGGCGTAGAGGTCGCGCTGATCGTCGAGCAGGGCCGAGTAGTAGATATTCTCGACCTTGGGCGGCAGGTCCTTGGCCACCTCGTTCTTGGTGCGGCGCAGGATGAACGGTTTGACCCGTGCCTTGAGGTAGCCAAGGCTGTCGTCGTCGCCGTCCTTGATGGGCTTGACGAAGCCTTTCTGGAAGGCGGCCTGGGACCCCAGGAAGCCGGGCATGAGGAATTCGAACAGAGACCACAGTTCAAGCAGCGTGTTCTCGATGGGCGTGCCCGACAGGCACAGGCGGAAGCGGGCCTGCATCTTGCGCACGCTTCTGGCCGTGATGGTGTTCGGGTTCTTGATGTTCTGGGCCTCGTCCAGGATGATGGAGTTGAACTCGAATTTCATCAGTTCGTCCAGATCCCGACGCAGGAGCGCATAGGTGGTGATGATCAGTTCCGAGGACTCGATCTTCTTGAACAGGTTTTCACGGCGCGCGCCGTAAATGACCAGGCGCTTCATGTCCGGCACGAACTTCTGTGCCTCGCGCTCCCAGTTGGGCAGCACCGATGTGGGCACGATGATCAGGTTCGGGCCCTTGTGCCCCTGCTCCTTCATGTACTGCAGAAAGGTCAGGGTCTGGATGGTCTTGCCCAGGCCCATCTCGTCGGCCAGGATGCCGCCGAAGTGGTACTCGCGCAGGAAATTGAGGTAGCTCACGCCCTGCAGCTGATAGGGGCGCAGGGTCGCGTCCAGGCCTTTGGGCTTTTCGACCTGCTTGATCTCCTGGAAGTCGTTGATCTTGTCGCGCAGGGTGTCCCAGAATCCGTCGGACGTGGTCTCGGGGATGTCTTCGAGGATCTTGTCCAGGACAGGGGCCTCGAAATTCTCGAAACGCTTCTTGGGCGGTTTTTCCGGATCAAGGCCGAGGGCGATGAGCTTGTGCCCGAGCTTTTCCAGCCACGACTCGGGCAGACTGGTGTAGGAGCCGTCTTTTAATTGCACATAGCGCTTGCCCTGGGTCCAGGCCTTCCAGATCTTGTCGATGGGGACGGAAATGTCGTCGTACTCGACGTTGATTTCAAGGTTGAACCACTTGTCCTCTTCCTGCGTCTCCACCGTGGCCACCACATTGGGCGGGGTCAGGCGGACCTTGTAGCGGGCCAGATCCTTCTCGCCGTAGACGCGGTAGGCCTCCACCAGCTTGGGATAGGCGTCGAGCAGAAAGGTGATGGCCTCTTCGGGCTCCAGGAACCAGATGGCGCTGCTTCTGGGCTGAAAATTCATGTCCATGAGCGTGGTCAAGAGCGCTTCCTCTTCCTCCTGATCGCGGCGGATGAGGAAGGACTTGCCCTCGAACTGGTAACTGCCGGTCTGCAGGTCCTGGTTGGGGCCTGGCAGGGAGATGTCGCCGTGCTCGGTCTCGTAGATGTTCTGGATCTCGAGCGTCAGCAGGCTGCCTTCTTCGTTCAGGTACAGCTTGGGGTTGTACGTCGCGGGAACGAAGATGGGCTGCATGCGCTCCAGGAATTCATCCTGTCCGTGCAGGTCCGAGGCCGGGATCTGGGTCCAGACCCGATCCAGAAATTCGGAGATGTCGGCGTGGGGGATGACCGGGGGCGAAGCCACGAGCTCCTGAATCAGCGACGGGCGCAGGCCTGTCTGCACGGGGTAGAAGCTGTGCTTGAGGCAGACCCACAGGGGCAGATGCCCGTAGAAGGAGACGTTCTGGTTCAAAATGGAGAAAGGCACCTTGCCCTCGCGGCCGAGCATGATGTCAAACAGCAGCCCATCATCCGTGAACTTGGGCCGCAGCTGCAGGCGCATGGGCGTGCTCTCGATGCGCACAGGCTGCTCGGTCTCTTCCCAGAGCAGGTAGTACTCGTTCTTGATGGCCCAGAAGAACCAGGTCATGAGGCCAAAGGGGATTTCCATCCGGTGGCCGTAATAGTCCAGATACTGCCCGATCTGTTCGCAGACCTTTGGCAGCTCCGGTGAAATTTCGCACCAGTCCGGGTTGCGGATGATCTGCTCCAGGGTCACGGGATTCTGGACCGTGGACAGTCCGGACTTGTTCTGGCGTGCGCGGAAAAATTCCACCTGCAAGCGGCCCGGCTCGGTGAAGAATCGGAAAATGAAATAGTGATGGCCCGGTTCCGGTTCGAGAGCGGTGGAGAAGAAATAGCGGAAGCTCTGCTTCCATTCGGATTTTATGGGCTGAGACTCGACCTCTTGCTTGACGTCGAGCTTGGAGAGAAGGCCAAGGGCCGTGGCCGCCACATGGCGGCAGATGCCCGAGAAGGAGTCCTCGCAGTTGCAGTAGGAGTGGACACTGCCCTGGTCGAGGTTGATACCCAGTTCTGAGGAATAGGTCTGGAAATCATCTCCCTGGATCTGGCCTTCGACGTCCCAGGATTCTTCGCCCCGGCGGATATCGATCTTCTGTATGCCACCGTCGGCGATGAGATATTGAGCCCCGTCGCGGATATGCTCCGGGATATTGTCAGACAAAAAATTGTGCACGATGCGTTGGATGCGTGCTTCGTCGGAATGAGACATTGCTTGGGTTTAACTCCGTAAAACCGCTGGTGGCGGTGGAATGATCAGAGCCCTGCCGGCGACCGGGGAACGCTCGTGAAGAGCAGCGCGGCGAGGCACAATTGAACCATTTAAACAAATCAGAATTCTTAATCAAGAGCTGGGGCAATTTAGGAATGATCTTTTTGAAATCTGTCCAAACACCCCTAACTTGTTCAGTTGTCGCGAGAATTTTGATTGTTTTGGTCCGAATTACTTCCTGTCGCGATAAAGATGTATGACATGTTTTTGCGGAATAATCCATGTGTATGTCTGCCCCGGGTGGGTCCAGGAATCGCCAAGTCGAGCGGGGGACCACCCCGATGCCGTACTTTTCCGCCGGGAGCGGACGGGGGGGGTGAGGCTTGGGGACGGGGAATCAACCGTGTTTCCGCCAAAGAGAAGTTGACATTTCGGAGACCGGAGGCCAATTTCAGGCTGGATTTGGTTCCATATCCCCGTGGCTACAGGAAAAATATGATTCGCATTACAGACATTCTGGACCAGGCGTCCACCTATCTTCCTCCGACGGACGTTGCGCTGATCCAGAAGGCCTATGTCTTTTCCGCGGCCGCCCATGCCGGACAGATCCGGCTTTCCGGCGAGCCCTACCTCTCTCACCCCCTGGAAGTCAGCAACATCCTCGTTGACCTGCGGCTGGACGCGGCGACCATCGTGGCCGGCCTGCTGCATGACACGGTGGAAGACACCGACGCTTCCATTCCGCAGATTGTCGAGCTGTTCGGCCCGGAAGTCGGCGCCATCGTCGAGGGTGTGACCAAGATCAGCAAGATGAACTTCGAGTCCAAGGAGCAGGCGCAGGCCGAGAACATCCGCAAGATGATCCTGGCCATGGCCGATGACATCCGCGTTATTTTGGTCAAACTCGCCGACCGGCTGCACAACATCTCCACTCTCGAGTTCCAAAAAGAATACAAGCAGCGTGCCATCGCCCAGGAGACGCTCGGCATCTATGCCCCCCTGGCCAACCGGCTGGGTTTGTACCGCATCAAGGTACAGCTTGAGAATTATGGCCTGCGGTATCTCAAGCCCGATGTGTATTCACAGATTTCCGAGGGCATCAACCGGTATCAGGATCAGGGACAGGCCTATATCGACAAGGTCAGCGCCATGATCCAGGACGTGCTGCACGAAAACGACATCAGCGGCCGGGTCAAGGGGCGCATCAAGCATATCTATTCCATCTACCACAAGATGAAGCAGCGCGGACTGACCATTGACCAGATCTTCGACATGATCGCCTTTCGGGTCATCGTGAACAACTTGCGCGAATGCTACACGGTGCTGGGACTGGTGCACTCCCTGTGGAAGCCGGTGCCGGGCAAGTTCAAGGATTACATCTCCATGCCCAAGGCCAACATGTACCAGAGTCTGCACTCCACGGTCATCGGTCCTGAAGGCGAGCGCATCGAGATCCAGATCCGTACCGAAGAGATGCATCAGCTGGCCGAAAACGGCGTGGCCGCGCACTGGTCCTACAAGGAGCACGGCAGCAAGAAGGCCCAGGAGGCCGACCGCTTCAGCTGGCTGCGCCAGATTCTGGACTGGCAGGGGGACCTGAAGGATTCCAGGGATTTCATGTCCACCTTGAGCCTGGACCTGTTTCAGGACGAGGTCTACGTCTTCACGCCGCGTGGCCAGGTCAAGGAGCTGCCCGAGGGCGCGACTCCCGTGGATTTTGCGTACACCATCCACACGGAGGTCGGGAACCACTGCGCCGGAGCCAAGGTCAACGGGCGCATCATGCCGCTCAACACGCCGCTCAAAAACGGGGACACGGTGGAGATCATCACCGACGCTTCCCGCAGCCCGAGCCGCGACTGGCTGCAGTTTGTCAAGTCCGGCAAGGCGCGTTCGCGCATCAAGCACTGGATCGGCACCGAGGAGCGTGCGCGCAGCCTGGCCCTGGCCAAGGAGCTGCTGGAAAAGGAAGGCAGGCGCATGGGCATCAACGTGGGCAAGGCCATCAAGCACGGCGATTTCGATCCAGTGGTCAAGGAATTTTCCTTTCGCCAGATTGACGACCTTTTTTCCGCCGTAGGCCACGGTCGCATCACCGCCCGGCAGGTGCTCCGAAAACTCCTGTCCAAGGACGAGCAAAAAACCGATGAGCGCAAAGCCTCTTCACCGGGCCCGGCCCAGGTCAAGCCCCAGTCCCCTGATTCCATCAGCATCAAGGGTGTGGACGGGGTGCTCATCCGCTACGCCCAGTGCTGCAACCCCCTGCCCGGCGATCCCATCATCGGTTACATCAGCCGGGGTCTGGGTGTCACCGTGCACACGCAGGACTGTCCCAACGTAGCCAACATGGAGATCGAGCGCCTGCTCGACGTGAGTTGGGGCGGGGAGGAGGAATCCAAACTTCTGCCGGCGCGCATCAAGGTGGTCTGCAAGAATCAGCGCGGGGTTCTGGGCATGGTCAGCAGCCTTTTGGCGAAAGAGGGCATCAATATCGATTCCGGAAAATTCACATCTGCCGTGGACGGGATGTCAGAGCTGGATTTTGTCATCGAGGTCAAGACCACGACCCAGCTTTACGCGATCATCGAACAGCTGCGCAAACTGGACGCGGTGACCGAAGTGACCCGATCGTCAGCGGGGTGAGGGCGGGCTGTACGCGAAGGCGAGGGATTCCGGGGAAAGCCTGGGGTCCCTTTTTTTTGGAGTTTTTACGGAGTGCGGAACGGGGATGGCGGGAGGATGTTGGCAAAAGGCATGGATTCCCGTCTTCACGGGAATGACAACGGCGTTGTCCGGCCGTTTGGAGGAGTTGTCCTTCGAGTTGTCCCGACGTCATTCCCGCACAGGCGGGAATCCATGTCACATGTTAACCAGGGCGCGTTGCCGTGGTTCGCGACGTCATTCCCGCACAGGCGGGAATCCATGTCACATGTTAACCAGGGCGCGTTGCCGTGGTTCGCAACGTCATTCCCGCACAGGCGGGAATCCATGCCACATGTTAACCAGGGCGCGTTGCCGTGGTTCGCGACGTCATTCCCGCGCAGGCGGGAATCCATGCCTTTTGCCCGAAATCCCTGCGTTCAGCCTACGCTGAGCAGTTCGATCTCGAAGGTCAGGGCGAATCCGGCCAGCGGGTGGTTGGCGTCGAGAGTGACTTCGTCATCGTCCGCGTCCACGATCAGCGCCGGGATCTCGTTGCCGTCAGGGGAGCGCAGGATGAGCTGTTCGCCGACGGTCGGTTTGATTTCTGCCGGAAAGGAGTCTTTGGGTACGCGGATGACCAGCTCCTCGTTGTGCGGGCCGTAGGCCTCCTCTTCGGGGATGGTGACGGTGACGGACTGGCCGGGTTCAAGGTCCAGAATGGCTTTTTCAAAGCCGGGAATGACCATGCCCTGGCCGAGTACGACCTCCAGCGGTTCGCGTTCTCTGGATGAATCGAATTTGGTGCCATCGTCGAGGGTGCCGGTGTAGTGAACCAGAACCTTGGTTCCCGCTTCAAATGTCATGATTTTTCCTGTTGATGAAGGTTGGTGGTCAGGGCCGCTCAAGTTCCGTGAGCCAGATTTCAAGCGTGTTGGGCTCGCCGGGTTTGTGGTCATCGGGATACAGCAGGGCGGACATGTAGAACACGCTGCCGATGTCCAGGCTGCGCCTGGCGCTCTGGGAAAACATGTCCAGCCTGTGCTCGATCATGGGCCGTCGTTCAAGGCTGAGGGCCTCCAGCAGGGGGGCGGCGTCTGCGGACAGGGCGGCCAGCAGTTCCGCCTTGCGCTGCATGGCCGCGCGGTACCCGGCCTCGTCACCGGCGTTGTGCAGCAGGTCGTGGGCCGTGGTCTCGATGTCCCGCACCTGGCGGGTCCGTTCACGCAGAAAATTGAGAAAGTCGGTCATTGGGGTCTCCGCAGTCTTGCAGACAGGGTTCAAGACGTGTGTCCAGGGGAAAGATGATGCCTTCGCCGCGATTGCTGTAGTAGGAGCGCTGCTTGCGTTGGAAGTGGCGCACCTGGCTCAGGTTTGAACTGCCGATGGGGTCGCATTCCATGACCGGCGAGCGCAGCGGGTTCTGGAGCAGGTTCAGGACCATGTCCTGGGCGTAGGAGATGGCTTCGGCAATAAGCACCTCTTTGCTCGCGAAGGGCAGCAGGTCCCGGACGACGCGCAGGGAATTCTTGTAGGAACGTTTCTCCACCAGCCGCAGGCTTTCGCTGAAGATGCGTTTTTTGATGCTGAAAGGCAACTTTTTCTGCCCCATGGTCAGCACCAGGGTTTCGTCGGATTCCGGGCGTGGGATGCGAAAGATGCGCGAGGCCTGCTTGCGTGGGCATTCGACCTGCAGATCGGCGAGCATCTCCACGTAGGTGTGGGCGAATTTGCCGCGTCCGGCGGAGAAGCCCAGAATGTTGGGGACCAGATAGTTGTGGGCGATGACATCGGCGGCCAGGTGGGACATGTAGCCGTAGGCGTAGGCCAGGGCCTCGGGGCCTTCGGCCTGGCGCAGGAGGGCGCGACCCGTATCCCAGTTGTGCGAGTGGGTGGGCGTGTATTTGCATCCCTTGCCGATGAAGATGTCCGCCGACAGGCAGCCATAGAGATACTGTTCCGGGTGGGCGGCGAGTGCTGCGGCCAGGGCCGGCGCGAAGAGGTGCAGATGGGCAAGCACATTGTTTCCGATGGCCATGTGCACACCCGGCCCCCAGGCCAGCGCCTCGCCTGGGAGCAGGAGGAGAAAAATCACAGTCAGTAGTAAAACCATCGCTCTCCTGAAGTCAGTTCTTTTCCCGCGTCGTGTGAAAGGTGATGTCCGGCCACTGCTCCATTATGTATTCAAGCCGCCACGTGCTGTCGGCCAGCAGGGCGAGGTTGTCTTCGGAATCGGTGGCCAGGGATGAGTAGAGATCTTTTTGAAAACGTTCCAGCAGGGCCTTGTCGTCACAGTGGACCCATCTGGCCGCCGACAGGTTGACCGGGGTGTAGATGGCGTCCACCGCATACTCATCTTTAAGGCGTGAAATGATGACGTCAAACTGCAAAACGCCCACGGCCCCGAGGATGTACTCGTTGCCGAGCAGGGGTCTGAAGACCTGCACCGCACCTTCTTCGGCCAGCTGCTGGAGGCCTTTTTGCAACTGCTTGGTCTTGAGCGGGCTCTTCAGGATGACCTTGCGGAAATGTTCGGGCGCGAAGCTCGGGATGCCCGTGAACTTGAGCTCTTCCTTCAGGCTGAAGGTGTCGCCGATCTTGATGGTCCCGTGGTTGTGCAGGCCGATGATGTCCCCGGCGAAGGCTTCCTCCACGCCGGTGCGGTCCTGGGCCATGAAGATTGTCGCGTTGCTGATCTGCACGTCCTTGCCGATGCGGTGGTGGCGGATCTTCATGCCCTTTTCGTACTTGCCCGAACAGATGCGCATGAAGGCGATGCGGTCGCGGTGGGCCTTGTCCATGTTCGCCTGGATCTTGAAGACCACGCCCGAGAAGTCCTCCTCAAAAGGCGATACCTCGCGGGTCAGTGTCGCACGGGGACGCGGGCAGGGGGCCAGCTCGACGAAGGTGTCCAGCATTTCCTGCACGCCGAAGTTGTTGATGGCGCTGCCAAAAAAGACCGGGGTCTGGGTTCCGGCCAGGTAGCGATCGACGGAGAAGGGGGTGCCCGCACCCTCCAGCAGTTCCAGGTCCCGGCGCAGATCGTCCGCCTGCAGGCCGAGCATCTCGTCGAGCCTGGGGTCGCTCAGGTCATCGATGACCACGCCCTGCTGGATGCGTCCGCCGTGGGTGGCGGAGAAGAGATGGATCTTCTTTTTGTATATGGAGTAGGTGCCCTTGAAGCCCTTGCCCATGCCGATGGGCCAGCTCAAGGGGGCGCACTCGATGCCCAGATGGTCCTCGATGTCGGCCAAGAGATCCAGCGGATCCAGGCCATCGCGGTCGAGCTTGTTGATGAACGTCATGATGGGCGTGTTGCGCATGCGGCAGACGTCCATGAGCTTTTTGGTCTGGGCCTCGACGCCCTTGGCGCTGTCGATGACCAGCAGGGCCGAGTCAACGGCGGTCAGCACGCGGTAGGTGTCCTCGGAGAAATCTTCGTGCCCCGGCGTGTCCAAAAGGTTCACGTCGTAGCCGCCATATTCGAATTTCATGACCGAGGTGGTCACGGAAATGCCGCGTTCCTGCTCCATCTTCATCCAGTCCGATGTTGCGTGGCGGGAAGCCTTGCGCGACTTGACCGTGCCGGCCATGTTGATGGCCCCGCCAAACAGCAGCAGCTTTTCGGTCAGGGTCGTCTTGCCCGCGTCGGGGTGACTGATGATGCCGAAGGTGCGGCGTTTTTCCACATTCTGTCGTATTTCTCTTGCCAGTGCGCTCATAGACTCTCCAAATGCTGTGTAACCTTCCCTGGAAGGCCAAGGAGGCAGTAGGCGCGATCACGCGAACAGTCAAGGAACCCCCGGTTGCGTTCAGCTTGGTAAAATATCGGCGGGCCCTTGACCCTGCTTCCTGCTCTGGTATGCTGATTGAAAATAGTGTCCGGCCATTCAACCAGTTATGGAGGTGTTCAATGCAGTATTCAGAAAAGGATCTGCCGGTTCGGCTGCACGATGGAGAGATGCTGATCCTTGATGACGGCAACGAGGTGCGCTGGGAAAGCAACGGCGAAGCCAAGGCCATTTTCATCGGCAGCAGCTTCGACGCAACCATGGAGCTTTTTCCCGGCCAGGAGGAGGCGGTCAACATCGGCGGCAACAATTTCGTGCTGACCGCATTTTTCGAGGATGCCCTGGAGGTCAAGAAAGCCTGAATTTTTCGCATCCCCAGGATGCCTTGCCATTGATGCGTATCAGGCCGCGGTCTGATTCGGGACCCAGTGGTGTTTGATGAAAGCCTCCGCGCCGACAGTGCCTGTGTGGGGGCTTTTTGTTTTTCGCAGTCTGGCGATAGCGCGACAGACAGGCCTGAGCGTCCGGGGTGGATTTTTTTTCGTTCCCGGTTGTGGACGCAGGGTTGTGCCTGGCATAGATGCGACTAAGCACAAGGAGGAAACCTCATGGGTCTGTACAGATATATATTTTTCCTGGCGCTCGGATTGTTCTGTGCCCCGACCTGGGCCGGTGAATCCCCGGTCACAAGCCTGGCAAGCATCCAGCGGGCCGTTGACGGCAACGATCATGCGCTGCTTGAAAAATACGTCGACCTGCGCGGCATCATCGCGCGCGGGGTTGATCAGTTCGTGGCCGATTACGCGGCAAGTCCTCCGGGTGGCGAAGGCGATCCGCTCATGGAGATGCTTTCGGGAGGCCTGGCCCGGGAGTCCGGATCGGCCGCCAGCCAGCCGATGAAGATGATGTTGGTCGAGGAGGCCAGGAAATTCGTGATCCGGGGTGTGGCCTCGGGGGATTTCTCAGGCAGGCCCTCGAAGGAGGCGACTTTGCCCGACGGCGGCCTTTTATCCATCCTCTTTGCCGACGCCTCCACGGCACGCAAGGAACTGCGTGACCTGCGCGTCAATCCGGCCAGTGGTGACACGGCAACGGCCGAGGCCACGCTGTACGATTTCGGCAGCGAGCGGAACTATCCGGTACAGCTGGGCCTAAGGCTCCAGCCCGAAGGATACTGGAAGGTCACGGATGTGAAAAACATGGCCGATCTGATCCGCAGGGTGCGCAAGGAAGCCGAGGAGCGATAGTCCTTCGCAATCTCTGCGCTCCCTTTGACATGGTCTTTGAAGCCGTCGAAGCCCTGTCAGTCAGGGTCTTCAAGCTTCCTGCGGCAAGGGCAGTGGCCTGCGCAGGTCTGCCAGCTTGATGGCTGCAGCTCCTGAAAGCAGCAGGGCGCTGCCCAGCATCTGCACCGGAGTCAGAATTTCTCCCAAAATGAGAAAGGCGAAGACGGCGGTAAAGAAAGGTTCCAGGGAGACGATGATGTTGGCGACGCTCGCGTCCATCAGGGTCAGGCTGACATTGTAGAATCCGTAGCCGCCCACCGTGGGGATGGCTCCCAGCAAGGCCAGGACAATCCAGCCATCCCATCTGTCGCCGAGCCAGAGCATGTCCGCCATCGTGGCCGCCGAACCGGGAACGCGCCCGCCTGTCAGGTTGACAAGGAAAAGGAAGAAGCCCGCGAAGGCGAATATGTAGAGTAGCGTCGTCCAGGCAGAGATGCCTCGGTCCGAGGTCATCCGTCCCATGAGGCTGTAGGCCGTGTAGCACAGGCCGGTCAGCAGTCCGGCCACCACACCCAGAAAATTGACCTGCCAGTTCGACGCGTTGAGAGCTCCGGAAATGAGGGCGCACCCGCCAAGACACAGGATGATGGCCGCGATCTTGATCGCTCCCAGGCTCTCGCCAAGGAATTTCCAGCCCAGGATGGCGGTATAGGCTACGGAGCAGTAAATCATGACTGTTGCCACGGCTGCGCCGTTGTTGGCCACGGAAATGACCCACAGGCCGTTGAGGCCGGCCAGTATGAGGCCGAAAAAGGCCAGAAAGGGGAGGTGCGCTCGTGGCACGCGCAGCAGGCGGGGGCTGACCACAAGCATCACCGGCAGCAGGGCCGCGACCACGAAGGCGTTGCGCCAGAAGGCCAGGATCAGGGAGGGCATGTCGAAGTTCACGACCAGGTGGCGGATGAAGATGGCGGTCGTGGACAGGAATATCGCACTGGCGAGTGCGGCGCTGTAGCCTTGAGCGGAACGGGACATGGCCATGGAAAGCTCCTTCTTGTGCTGAACGTGAAGCTGGTCTAGTTGGAAATTGGCCCGGCTGTAAGGGTCAATTATGAATAAAATAGACTAGTCCAATTCAGCAGGAGGAAGGCATGCGCCTGGCTCTTGATTTCGACTCCCGTGAGCCCGTTTACGTCCAGATCAGCGTTCATCTTAAAAGCAGCATCCTGTCCGAAAATCTGCGTCCAGGCACCCGGTTGCCGGCGGTGCGGACACTGGCTGCGAATCTGGGGGTCAGTCGCGGCACGGTGGAGAGCGCCTACGCCGAACTTATGGCCGAGGGCCTCATCACCTCCCGGCAGGGCAGCGGGTTTTACGTGCTCCCCCATGCCCCCGGCGAGGGAAGGAACCCTCCCCTGTCCGGCGGCTGGCCTGCATGGCAGGGACGCCTCACCTATGGCGGCTTCGAAGCCATGAGCGCCTATCTGCCGGAGGTCAGCCGGAAAACGGACTGGATCGCCCTTGACGGCGGTGCGTGCGACCCGCGCCTGTTTCCCATGGACGAGTTTCGAAAACTCCTCGGCCAGGTCATGCGCCGGGACGGGGTGGCCGCCGTGGAGTACGGGGAGATCGCCGGGTACCGGCCCCTGCGCGCAACCCTGGCCCAGGTGCTGGCCAGCCAGGGCATCCAGACGGACGCTGACAGCATCCTGATCACGGCCGGTTCACAGCAGGCCCTGTCCCTGGTTACAGGGCTCATCCTGTCGCCTGGCGACGCTGTCGTGGTCGAAGGGCCGACCTACGCCGGGGCCTTGGACGTGTTCCGCGCCCGGGGCCTGCGCATCCTGACCGTCGGCGTGGACGACGAGGGCATGGACATGCAGGAGCTGGAGGCGGTCCTGTCCCGGCACAAGCCCGGCCTCATCTACACCATCCCAAATTTTCACAACCCCACGGGCGCGTGTCTGGACGGCCAGCGCCGCAGACAGCTCATCAGCCTGGCCGGGCGTTTTGACGTGCCCATCCTCGAAGACGACTATGTCGGCGACATCCGCTACGAGGGCCGCGCCCAGCCCACACTCAAGTCCCTGGACCCCGACGGCCGGGTCATCTACATGAGCACCTTCTCCAAGATGCTCATCCCCGGCCTGCGCGTGGGCTTCGTGGTCGCCGACGGCCCGGTCTACGCCCACCTGCTGCGCTCCAAGCGCTGCCACGACCTGGCTACGTGCAACCTGATCCAGCGCGCCCTGCGCGACTACGTCTCGGTTGGCCGCTACCACGCCCACCTGCAACGCTCCTGCACCCTCTACCGCAGACGCCGCGACGCCATGCTGGCCGCCCTGGAGCGGCACATGCCCCCCGGCGCAAGCTGGACACGGCCCAAAGGAGGGCTGTTCATCTGGCTGCGCCTGCCCGAACACATGATGGCCTCGGACCTTCTGCCCAAGGCCTGCGCGCAAGGCGTGATCTTCGCGCCGGGAGGGAATTTCTACCTCGACCCGGCCGAAGGCGAAGGGAGCATGCGGCTCAATTTTGCATCAAATACGGAAACGGTGATCGAAGAGGGGATGCGGCGGTTGGGCAATGCCATGTAGGGGCGAAAAATCTTTCGCCCGTTTGACATCATGATCAACCATATTCGGCGAACCATGACCCGTAGGGGCGGACCTACGTGTCCGCCCTCTCCCGCATGTTCGCCCCGATCCACCAATACACCCAAAATCAATGGGTTTAACGGGATTGGGCGAATACGCAGGTACGAAGAAGGGCGAATACGCAGGTACGAGGAAGGGCGAACACATAGGTACGAAGAAGGGCGAACACATAGGTTCGCCCCTACGGAAATGGCGCAAATTTTTCGTCATACGGTAATCACAAATCCTGTGTTTGAACGTTGGGCAACGGTGATATGTTGCCAAATGCACATGGCCGCCCTTGAAGGGGTTTGTCCATATGCGCGACGTTTTTATACAGGAGGAAAAATGCCGTACAATCCAAATATTCATCATCGTCGATCCATCAGGCTGCAAAATTATGATTATTCCCAACCCGGCGCGTATTTCCTGACAATTTGCGTGCAGGACAGGGCGTGTCTGTTTGGCAATGTGGTGGATGGGGAAATGAGGTTGAATGATGCGGGAAATATCGCGCAAGAATGTTGGAATGCCATCCCGAAACATTTTCCGCATGTTGATCTGGACGCGTTCGTGTTCATGCCGAACCATGTTCACGGAATATTGGTCATTGCCGAATTCCCGGTATCCGCCGGGGCGAAAAACTATTCGCCTCCACGCGGAACATCCAAAACGGTTGGATCCGTGGTGCGCGGATTTAAAATCGGCGTGACCGCATGGATGCGGTCCAACACAACCATTCGTGACGTATGGCAACGCAATTATTGGGAACACATCGTCCGCGATGAAACGGAATTGAACCGCATCCGGGAATACATCGTCACAAATCCTGTCCGATGGGAAATGGACAGGTTGCATCCGGATCAGGGATTACGTGAAACATCGGCCATGTATGGGCCAGATGGTTTGTGTTCCGTGGATGGCCCAGATTGGATGGTGTGATGCGCCGTGGGGGAGGGCGAAAGATATTTCGCCCCTACGGGATTCGCGCATAATTTAGGTTTTTTCGGATGTGTTGATTTTCGGCCGTGTATGGGTTTGGGGACGTGTGTCGCTTTGGATGATGCGGATTGGTTGGTGTGGTGCGTCGTAGGGGCGAAAAATTTTTCGCCCTCCCTACGCCCCCCTGCCCTTGGCAATGCCGACGATCCGTTTCATCTGGCGGCACAGGCCCATGAGCAGGTTGTATTCGTTCAGGCGCGGGTTGACGCGGTTGAAGAAGCGCTTCAGGGGAAGCATGAAATAATCGGGGTTGTCCTTGTTGAGGAAGTCGATCTCGATCAGGGTCTCGCGCAGCTGGTTGAAGAGGACTTCACGCTCTTCGTGGTTGATGTAGCGGTCCTTGGGCTGTCCCGCCGTCTTGAAGGGCCTGGTCATGGATTTCTTGAAGCACTCGTAGAGCACGACCATGACCGCCTGGCTCAGGTTCAGCGAGGTCAGGTTGTCGGTGGTGGGAATGGTCAGAAGCTGGTTGCAGAGGTCGGTTTCCTCGTTGGTCAGGCCCTTGTCTTCGGGACCGAAGACGATGGCGACCCTGCCCCCTGCATTGCGCTGTTCGACGATGCGGGGGGCGGCCTCCTCCGGCGTCTGGATGGCCTGGCGCCAGCCGCCTGTTCTGGCAGTTGTGCCGTAGGAAAAGGAATAGGGCGCCAGCGCCTCGGCCAGGGTCTGGTGGATGCGGACGCTTTTCAGCAGGTGCCCTGCGTGATGGGTGGCCAGGGGCAGGGCCTTGCCTTGATCCCAGTTCAAGGGGTCCACCAGCACGATCTGGCCGCAGCCCATGTTCAGGCAGGCCCGGGCTACCGAGCCTATATTCTCCGGATACTTGGGCCTGCAGAGGATGACGTCGATGTTCTCAAGCATCCGGATTCTCTAGACGTTGAAGAGGAAGTGCACCACGTCGCCGTCTTTGAGCACGTATTCCTTGCCCTCGACCCGGAGCACCCCGGCGGCGCGGCATTTGGCCTCGGTGCCGTGTTTGACGTAGTCGTCATAGGCGATGACCTCGGCCCGGATGAAACCGCGCTCGAAGTCCGTGTGGATCACGCCCGCGCCCTGGGGAGCCTTGCAGCCCTGCTGGATGGTCCATGCGCGCACTTCCTTGGGTCCGGCCGTGAAGTAGGAGCACAGTCCGAGCATTTCGTAGCCCGTGCGGATGACCAAATCCAGGCCCGATTCGCTGACTCCGTAGGAGGTCAGGAATTCCTGCGCTTCCTCGGGGGTCAGCCCGACCAGCTCTTCCTCGATGCGGGCCGAAATCTTTACGGCGCAGGCGCCCCGAGCCGCGGCCAGTGCCCGGACCTTGGTCACGAAGTGATTGTCTTCGGCCAGCGCGGCCTCATCCACGTTCATGCCGAAGATGACCGGCTTGAAGGTGATCAGCAGCAGGTCCTTGCGCAGCTCCGCGCCCAGGTCGCTCCTGAGCTCCTCCATTTCCGAGGCTGGCTTGCCCGTGTTCAGGTGGGCCGTGAGCTTCTGCAGAAGGTCCAGCTGCGGAGCGAGGCGTTTGTCGGCCCTGATCTGCTTGGTCAGGCGTTCGGCCTTGCGTTCAACGGCCTGCAGGTCGGCCAGGATCAGCTCCGTGTCGATGACCTCGATGTCGCGGATGGGGTCCACGGACCCGTCCACATGGATGACATCGTCATTCTCGAAGCAGCGCACCACGTGCAGGACGGCGTCGCATTCGCGGATGTTGGCCAGAAACTGGTTGCCCAGCCCCTCGCCCTGGCTCGCGCCCTTGACCAGTCCGGCGATGTCGATGAAATCCACCGTGGCCTGGATGAGCTTCTGGGAGCCCACCAGTTCGACGAGCTTGGCCAGGCGCGGATCCGGCACCGGAACCACGGCCTTGTTGGGCTCGATGGTGCAGAAGGGGTAGTTGGCGCTTTCGGCATTCTGGGCCTTGGTCAGCGCGTTGAAGAGGGTGGATTTGCCCACGTTGGGCAGGCCCACGATGCCTATGCTCAGTCCCATGATATCTCCTTCATTCCATTTCCTTGAGGACTTCCCCGCAGAGTGCGCCGGGTTGGACGCCGATGAGCTGGAACTCAGCGTTTGGGATGCGAGGCCGAACGTTGACGGGAAATGAAATGGAATATTTGTGATTCGCTCTTGCACCGGACGGCCGGGCGTGAGGTGGCGAAGCCATAATATGATAGGCTGCGGGACGCAAGGCGCGGTTTAGAGACATTTTTCCGGGCGATTTGGCGGTTTGATTGACTTTTGTCACGTGACGCATTACGTCATACCCCATGATCAAGTCATTCGCGGACAAGCAGACCGAGCAGTTCTGGGTGACCGGAAAGGCCGGCCGCCTGCCTCCTGATATCGCCTGTCGTGCATTGCGCAAACTTTCTGCCATCGATGCCGCTTGCCAGGTCGAAGACCTGCGCGTTCCTCCCGGAAATCGGCTGCATCTGCTTGGAGGTGACCGTGGCGGGCAACATTCGGTCTCGGTCAATGACCAGTGGCGCATCTGTTTTCGATTCAAGGATGGTGACGCCTTCGATGTCGAGATCTGCGACTACCACTAGAGTGGAGGTATACATGAGCATCAGCAATACGAGGCCCCTGCAACGCAAGCCCGTTCATCCCGGTGAGATCCTGCGCGAGGAATTCATGGCCGATTACGATCTCACGGTCAGCGCGTTGGCTTCCGCCCTGGGAGTTTCCCGGCAGTCGATCAATGAACTGCTTCGCGAGCGCCGGGCCGTCAGCCCCGAGATGGCGCTTCGTCTCGGCAAATTTTTCGGAAATTCGCCTGATTTCTGGCTGAACCTGCAGCGGGCCGTCGACCTCTACCAGGCAAATCTGGCAATCGCGGAAGAAATGCGGAATATCAAACCGCTGCGGGTTGCGTGACGGTTTATTCTGACGGATCGTTCCCTCCTTGTCGGCCTTTTCTCTGACATACAGAAGGATTGGCGGGAAATCCCTTTCATCACGATTCATTGCTGTCGCCCTTAGGATTTGAGCTTTCCCGCGAAGGAGTATAAGCCGCCGGTAACACGAATCGCGAGGGGGAAATTTATGAACGAATGCCGCATCAACCCATGCTGCCAGGACCTGAGTTCCTTCAAGGTCATGGACGTGCTGGAGCGGGCCTGCGCGCTGGAGAAACAGGGCCGGGACATCGTGCACCTGCAGATCGGCGAGCCCGATTTCGACACGCCCGAGTGCGTCAAGGACGCCGCCTGCAAGGCCATCCGCGACGGGCGCTGCCAATATACCCATTCCCTGGGCATCATCGAGCTGCGCGAGGCCATCTGCGAGCACTATCACGCCAAATACGGAGTTACGGTCCATCCCGATCAGGTGCTTGTCACCTCGGGTACCTCGCCGTCCATGCTGCTGGCGTTTTCGCTCCTGCTGCAGCCCGGCGACCGGGTGCTGCTCTCGGACCCGAGCTATGCCTGCTATCCCAATTTCATCCGCTTCACCGGTGCGGTGGCCGATTTCGTGCCCGTGCGCGAAGAGGACGGGTTCCAGTTCCGAGTGGACAAGGTCAAGGAGCGCATGGGCGAGGACGTGCATGGCATCCTGGTCAACTCCCCGTCCAATCCCACCGGGACCCTGGTCAGTCCCGAGGTGTATTGCGGCCTGGCCGAGCTCGGCGTGCCGCTTTTCTCCGATGAGATCTATCACGGGCTCGTCTATGACGGGCAGGAGCATACGGCCCTTGAGTTCACGGACAACTGCTTTGTCTTCAACGGCTTTTCCAAGCTCTACGCCATGACCGGCTGGCGGCTCGGGTACGTCATCGCCCCCAGGGGCTACATGAAGCGGCTGCAGACCATGCAGCAGAATTTCTTCCTGTGCACCAGTTCCATCGCCCAGTGGGCCGGCGTGGCCGCCCTGACCCAGGCGGGGCCGGACGTGGAGCGCATGAAGGCCGTCTATGACCAGCGCCGCCGGTACATGATCGGCCGCCTCAGGGAGCTGGGATTCGGCATCAAGGTCGAGCCCACGGGCGCCTTCTACGTCTTTGCCAACGCGAAGAAATACACCAGCGACTCCATGCAGTTCACCTTCGACCTGCTGGAAAAGGCCGGGGTGGGCGTGGCTCCGGGCGTTGATTTCGGACCCGGCGGCGAGGGATACATCCGCTTTTCCTACGCCAATTCCATCGAGAACATCGAAGAGGGCATGCGCCGTCTTGAAAAATATCTGGGAGGATTGAAATGAACATGGTCGAAGTGGCCCTGAACCAGCCCTGCTGTTCCGGATGCCTGGCCTGCGTTGAGCTGGCGCCGGAGATTTTCGCCTACGACGAAGACGCCCACGTGGCGGTGATCCTGCAAAACCCCTGCGAAGAGGATCTGGCCCGCAAGGTCGTGTCCTACTGTCCGGACGACTGCATCGAGATCATTGAATAGATGGCATTGAGAAAGAAGTGAAAAAGGGCGCTCCATTCGGGGCGCCCTCATTTTTTGCAGGCATGCCGCATTCAGGCGGCGCTTCGCGGGTTGACTTCGCGTTCCAGTTTTTCACCAAGATTTTGTGCCGCGACTTCAAGTTCATAGTGTGATTGCAGGTTCATCCACGACTGCGGATCAACTCCGAAATAGCGCCCGAGCCTGAGCGCAGTGTCAGCGCTGATGGCTCTTTTTCCGTGCACTATTTCATTGATGCGGCGAGGAGGAACGCTGATGGCCTTGGCCAGGGCATACTGGGTGATGGCCAGAGGTTTCATGAAATCCTCCAGCAGAATTTCCCCGGGATGGATGGGGTCTGGGATCAGGTTTTTCATGGTGCTTTCCTCCATTAATGATAATCCACGATTTCGACATCATGCGCATTGCCGTCCCGCCATATGAAACAGATGCGCCATTGTTCGTTGATACGTATGCTGTGTTGTCCAGACCGGTCTCCTGACAGGCTTTCGAGTCGGTTGCCCGGAGGCACGCGAAGAAAGTTCAGTTCAACAGCCGCATGAAGTTGCAGAAGCTTGCGCAGGGAAACCCGCTGAATGTCCGGGGGAATTTTTCGCGAGGTTCGCTGCCGAAAGAGTTTATCGGTTTCCTTGCAGGCAAATGAGACGATCATGAATCACTAATAACGCCTGGCGTTCATATTGGCAACTCCGCTTGACTGCCTATTGAAGTTTCTTGTTAATAATATTTTTCATTTACCTGTGAATCAAACCGGAGGCAGTCATGACCGCCATTTCCACCGATACCCTGGCCAATATCCAGTTCCGCCTGCACTGGGAGGAGCATGGAATTCGCCATGAGGACAGTTTTTTTGCCCAGAACGTGAACCTGTGGCGGGATGTTTTTCCCGGCGGGCTTGAAAAAAAGATTCTCGGAATGACGGCGGGGGAGTCCCGTTTTGTCGACCTTCAGCCCGGCGTACATGTGCCGGTGCGGGACATGCGAAAAGTCATGACCGTGCCGCGCAAGGCGTTCAAGGCTCCCGTTGGGGAGAGCGTCATCGAACCGCTGCAGGGCCGCTTCTATCCCCAGGGAGTGTTGCGCGGCCTGCCCGGAATCTACCCGCAGAACGTTCAGCCCTTTCGTGTCATCAATACCGGCGCTGACACGCTGACGGTCGATCTTAATCATCCGCTGGCCGATCTGGAGGCTAGGCTTGAGATCACACCTCTTGCGGTCTGGCCCAAGCAGGCGGAGTTCGGCGGGCAGTGCAAGGACTGGCTTTGCGCCCTGACCGACGGGCCGGGGCTCAAGCGCAAGGCGGACAGGGGGACGGATTTTGGCCTTGACGTGCCTCTGGAAAAGCCGCTGGGTGCGAGCGATGCCGAATTCTACGCCACGCCGCGCAAGGTCGCGCATGTGGACAACCAGGCGCTTGAGAACATAGGCAAGGTATACTCGCGTCTTTTGCCCGGCAGCCAGAGGATTCTTGATCTCATGGCCGGATGGCAGTCGCATCTGCCCGGCGGGATCACGGCCACGGGCCTGGGCATGAACGGGGAGGAGATGAGCGAAAATCCTGCCCTGTCGTCCCACGTGGTGCATGACCTCAATGCCGATCCGGTGCTGCCTTTTGCGGACGGCGCTTTTGACGCCGTGATCTGCAGTCTGTCCGTGGAATACCTGACCCGGCCCCTTGAGGTCTTCGCCGAGATAGCCCGGGTGCTGGAGCCCGGCGGACTGTGCGTCATGGTCTTTTCGCACCGCTGGTTCCCGGACCAGGCCGTGCGCATCTGGACCGAACTGCATGAGTACGAGCGGGCCGGGCTGGTCACGGAGTATTTTCGAGCCAGTGGTCGCTTCAAGAATTTGACCACCCTCTCGGATCGCGGCTGGCCGAGGCCCATGGACGCAAGGGATCGCTATTATCCCATGATCCAGCACTCCGACCCCGTGCATGCGGTGTGGGCCTTGAGACAGTGATGTCCGCCTGGAACCGATGCGAAAAGAAAATGGCCGCAACCCGGAAGGGAGCGGCCATTTTCTTTTGCAAGCCGGGAGGGGCGGCTATTTCATTTCCGCCAGACGTTTCTGAATGTCTTCGAGTTGCGACTGCAGGGCTTCGATCTGATTTTTCAGGCCCTGTTGATCTGCGGCCGGATCAAAGGCCCCCTGCTGCGCGAAACGACCCTGCGGCGCTGCCGCGAAAAAGCGGTTTCTGCGCCCTCTGCCGCCGCCAAATCCGAATCCTCGACCGAATCCGCCGCCATTGGCGTAACCCGGCATCTCGGAACCGGAACAGTATCCGGCGCCGCGTCCTGTCATGGAGCCCATACCCATGGGTCCCGTTCCGTTACCAGCTGGCATCGTAGACCTCCTTCCCGCTTTTTCGCGGGAGCAGTTGTGTGAAAAGTGTCCGTCATTTTTCCTCAAGAGCAAGGCGCATGTATTTGCCGAGTGCCTCGTGCAGCGTCGAGACGGCCAGAAAGGCGCAGTGGTGATGGTCCTCCGGGATCTGCCCGGCCCGGGCCAGGACCATGTCGCCGGTGATGTCGAAGAGCTCCTCGGCCGTTTTGCCCATGGCCATCTCCGCCGCCAGGGATCCGCAGACCACGCTGGGACCGCAACCATCCGTCTCAAAGGATGCGGCGCAGACCCGGTCCCCGTCGAATTTGAGCGAGATGGCCATGCTGTCACCGCAGGAACCTTTGAGCTCCGCCCTGCCGTCTGCGCCTGGCATGGCTCCCATGTTGGGAGGGTTGACCCAGCGCTGATAGGCTTCTTCGCCCCAGGCCGCTCTGGTGTCCTCGTTGATCGTGTTCTGCATGGCCTCAATGATGCGGTCCAGATCGTCGCCCATGAGCAAAAACCTCTTCTGAAATTATTTGAAGACTTCCGGAACATATCCGTTTGGCAGGTGCGCCGTGCCCTTGACGCAGGGGATCCCCGCCTCGGCGGCAGCCAGGCTGACGAGCCGGTCGACATCCGCGCAAAAGCCCGAGCCCAGATTCCATCCATCCTTCTCCCTGTGCGCGAACATGCAGGTGCAGAAATGAATGCGTTCGGCGCCCTTGCTTTTGAGTATTTTCGCCATCTCTGCCACGTTATCTCCCGGACATCGACAGGTGAAAACGCCCGCAAGTTCCGAGGCTTCGCAGCCCGAAAAACCTTCCTTGGCCGATGAGAGCGCCTTGAAACACGATGTGAGAGGGCATTTTGTTTCGTTTTTTTCGCAGCGGATAAAGCCTATTTTGGACATGAATACTCCATTTCATGGTTGTCGGCGTTGTCGGATGCTTTGGCGTCGGCAAGGTGGTTTCCGCGCCGCGCCTCTTTGTTGCCAGCAAAGCAACTGCAGTGCCATGTGCAGGGTGCATTGGCAAAAAGAGCTGACAGCCTGAAAGTATTTGGGAAATTGATTGTCGCAAGAAGCTGGAGAACAGCTCGCCGAGGCATGGGCGCAACCCAGGCAAGAACATTGAGTAGCGCAAAGGCAACTCTGTTTCGCGGTCTGAAGCAGGTTGGGAGAGTGGTCAGGCCATCATGGGCTGCGGTGGTAGGTAGGGCAAAAGAAAAGCCAGCCGATGCTGGATGGCATGTCATCAAGAGGGAACGCGGAGCGTTGAAGGCGTAGAGCTATTACAAGGCCCACAGGAGGAAAGGCGTTTATGAGTCAAAGCGAGACTTGGCCTCTTATCCTACCAGCAATTCAAGATCTGATCCACGTTTCCCATGATTTCTTGCTGTCCACCGTCCTTCTATTGAGATGCCAAACCGACCCTTCCGGCTTCTACATGACCCGTGTCCCCAAGGTTCGGACGGCCTCGAACACGGCCACAGCGACCTGAGCCATGCGCCGGTAGTCCAGTTTCTCGGGGGTGTCTTCGGGGGTATGGTAGTAGGGGTTGCGGTAGAAGGCCGTGTCGGTGACCATGAGGGACGGGATGCCGTGGGGCCAGTAGTTTATATGGTCAGACAGGTCGATGCCCGGAACGAAGGACGGGGAGCGCAGGGAATGGATGGGCATTTCGGTGGTCCCCTTCATGGCGGTCTTGACCGCCCTGATCCAGTCGCTCTGATCCCAGCGGCTGACCACGGCGATGAAGTCTCCCCGGCCAGGGTACATCAGGCGCAAGAGCGGCGACGGGTAGCCCTGGGAGCCCGGTGCGTCGCTGAAGAAGCCGACCATCTCGAGCACGATGACACCCAGACAGGCTGTTCCGCCCTTCGCAACGCTGGCCGCGTGCACGGCGCTGCCCATCAGCGGCGTGCCGAAGAAGGGCGGTTCCTCCAGGCTGTAGGCCACGAGGTCGACGGCCAGGCCCGGGGCATGGGTGCCGATGAGCTCCGCCAGCGCCAGGAGCACGGCCACGCCGCTGGCGTTGTCGTCGGCCCCGGGCAACTCCCCGAAGGTGTCGTAGTGCGCCCCGACCACGATGCGGGGAGCGCCGTCGATCCCAAACCGACCGATGACATTCCGGTATTTCCGCTCCTGAACGGTGAACTCCTGAACTTCCACCTCTGCCCCGGCTTGCCTGAAGCGCAGGGCGATGAAGTCCGCGCACCTGTCCAGATTTTCGGTATGCCGCCAGTCGCGCGGGTGGAAGCGAGTGGTCAGCGTCTCCACATCCTCGCGCAGCCGAAGCTGACAGGTCTCGACGGAAGAGGGGGAGGCGCCCCCCAGCATGGGCTGGGCCAGGAGAAGCCAGCCGGTGCCCGCGGCGGCGAGCAGCACGAGGACAAAGCCGATGATCATGGTCGGGTATCTCGGTGTCATGGTTTTCGACGACTGATTTTCATGCGCGCTTTCAAGATTGAGTGAGAAACGTATCTCAAGTTTTGGCTGTGTTGAAAAGAGCCGGGCAGGACAACTGCGTCCGGCAGAAAAAGGGAGCGCTCGAGATTCCGGGGATTCACGAATCCGAGTACTCTTGTAACGGATGAACCTTTATATCGCGGGTTATGCGCTCAAGCGGCGAGGGTGCGGTTGGCCAGGGCCTTGAGGCAGCCGCTGGCCATGATTGTGGCGCAGCCCGCAAGTTGCAGGCCGGACAGGTTTTCTCCGAACAGGGACCAGCCAAAGAAGACCACGGCCAGTGGCTCGAAATAGGCCAGGGTCCCGAAGGTCGCGGCGGTCAGACGGCTTAAGGCCGCGACGGCGAAGGTGATGGCCAGGAAGCCTGGGATCAGGCCCGTGCCCAGGAGCCAAAAGGCGTTCACGGCGGTGATTTCGGGCCGGGAGTGCAGGAAGAAGGGCAGCATGACCAGGGCCCCGATCAGGAGTTGGTAAAAGGCGCGGGTCATGACCGGGACGTGGGGCCGGATGCGGCGGTTCATGAGGATGAAACTCGCGTAGCAGAGCATGGCCAGGGCCGCCAGGCCGAGGCCTGCCGCATGGTTTGAGCCGTCCGCGAAATCGAGCCTGAATTCCATCATGGCCGCGAAGCCGAGCATGGCCAGGCCGATGAGAATCCAGCCCGCGAGATTGAGCCGCTCCCTCATGAAACAATGCGCGAAGATCGATGCCGCGACCGGGGCCAGATAGACGAGCATGATGGCGTTGGCCATGGAGGTCAGGTTCATGGCCTGCACGTAGAAGATGATGAATCCGGCCAGGAGCGCGCCATTGACGATCACGGGCCAGGTCGGCCAGCGCCTGAGCGTCCCGGCCTGACGGGTGGTCAGGAGAAAAATGGCCAGGAATCCGGCTCCGAGCAGGAGGCGGAAAAAGGTGATCGTTTCGGCGGGCAATCCGGTGATTCTGGAGAAGACGCCGATGGTGCCCATGAACAGGGCGGAGAGAATGGCCAGGGTGATGCCGGTCGGGTCCATGGGCGTGTCCGTTTGCTGACGTCGTGAAACGGGGCGCGCTTGTTGCGCGCCCCGTGGGTTATCCGAGGATATTGATCTTGGCCGGGCCCCGTTTGACGGGGCGGTGGTATTCGACGGCCGGGTACCCGAAGGCCATGGCGTAGCCGACGCTGTGGTCATCAGGGATTTTCAGCCACGCCTTGAGTTCCGGGCAGACGGCCAGGGCCATCATGAACATGCCGTCCCAGACCGTGCCCAGCCCGTGGGCACTGGCCAGGAGTTCGAAGGTGGTCAGGGCGATGTCCGCGTCCTGCACCGGGCAGGGGGCGTCAGGCGGCGTGCTGGTCAGCAGCAGGTGCGGCGCGCCGCGGAAGATGATGTCCTTTTCTTCGGCGCGCCACATCTTCACGGCAAAGCCGAGGTACTGGGAGATCATGCCCTCGGGCAGCCTGCCCGCGTCGAACAGGACGCCGAGACGCTCCAGGGTCTCGCGGCGGAGTTCATCCATGACTGTACGGTCGCGGACCACGGTGTACAGCACGCCCTGGGCGTTGACCCCTGTGGGCGCATGCCAGGCCGTCTGCAGAATGTCGTCGATCAGCGCGGCCGGGACGTTTTCCTCTTTGTAGCGCCGCACAGACCTGCGCCACCGGATCAGGGCGGACATCTGGTCCGCGGTGGGCAGTATCTTTTCCTCGGCTTCGGCCGGGGCCTCGAGCCCCAGGATGGAGACGGCCCCGGTGGGACAGATGGCGTAGCAGTGCTGGCAGCGGATGCAGCCCTGCTCGTTGGTCATTTCAGGGTAGTCGTTCATGGCGATGACGCCGGCCGGGCAGTCGGCCGCGCATTCGCCGCACTGGATGCATGTATCCTTGTCGATGTGAAAGTCGATCATTGTAGTCCCTCTTATTCGCTCACGGTTTCAAGGACCGGAAAGCTGTCCAGATGCGGCTTGATGGCCTTGCCCAGCCAGGCGATGGTCTGCCCCAGATTCTTCATGTTGCCAAGCCCTTCGGCATCTGCCTCGACCTCGCCCTTGTCGCGGCCGTAGCCCATGTTCCAGTATACCGAGCCGGGGATGATCATCTGGTTCATGAGGAACATGTGGTTGATGGTGTCGTAGACGTGCGTGGCCCCGCCCCGGCGCACGGCCACCACGGCCGCGCCGATTTTGCCCCTGAAAACCCGGCCGTTGGCCAGGGCGACAAGGCCCGCGCGGTCAAGCAGAGCCTTCATCTCGGCCGAGACATCGGTGAAATAGGTCGGCGAGCCGAAAATCAGGGCGTCGGCGCGCAGGAGTTTTTCCATGATCTCGTTGAAGACGTCCTTTTTCATGGAGCATTGCCCGTCCTTGCGAACGAAGCATTTGTAGCAGGCCTGACATCCCCGGATGTTCTGGCCGCCGACCTGGACCAGTTCTGTTTCCCAGCCTGCACTTTTCAGGGGTTCGATGGCATGATTCAACAGGATTTCAGTGTTGCCGCCTTTGCGCGGGCTGCCGTTGACTGCGACTGCGTACATATTTTTCTCCTTGGTTTGGATTGACTGCGTGTTGCAGACTCAGCTAGAGCACATATCAGCGATTTAGAAAAGTACTGTCAAAAATGTGCGGTACACACATGGAGTATAGTAATGCATAAAACCGAAGTCCAACCCTGCCGGGTCAAGGAAATCTCCGGCAAGCGCTATCGCTGCTATTTTGAGCTTACCTTGGCGGTAATCGGTGGAAAATGGAAGCCCATCATTCTTTATCACCTCTCTTTGGCGAACGCGGTCCGCTTTGGGGAGCTCAGGCGCGGCATGCCCGACGTGACCGAACGCATGCTGACCCGGCAGTTGCGGGAGCTGGAGGCAGACGGACTCGTTCATCGTGAAGTCTATCGCGAAGTGCCGCCCCGGGTTGAGTATTCCCTGACGGAAACGGGGCGTAGCCTCATCCCGCTCTTGCTGCAGATGCGGGCCTGGGGCGTGGACTACGAAAAGTCTCTGGGCGCAGACGTGATTTTCCAGGAGGAAGGGTACGAACGACCGGACATGACTGAATGCGGCCAGGGGACGCGCAAGTAACCCAGAACGAGCAATCTTTCGGGTTGCGGCTGACCGGAAAAGAGCGCTGATTAATCCTAAATTTTGGCCGATCTTTTGGCCAAAATTAGATACTCTATCATTATGAATTTAAAGGTAAAAATATTTAAAATACTATTTTTAAGGCGAAAATTGGCCGATTTCCAGAGGCTCGTCCTCCGGTGCTCGGTGCCCAAGATGGATGAGATTTTTTGGTTAAGACAGGAAATTTTTGGGGAATTTATGGCCGGCCGGTGCGGCTAGAACGTTACCATGAAAAAGGTCACCAAGGCTCCGGCCGGGATGAGCATCAGGCCGGGGACGAGGATGCGCGGCAGGAGCTTTCCCGGATCCTGGTGGAAGTACTTGCAGGTCATCAGGTAGCAGATGTGCATGGGCGAGGCCATGATGCCTGCCAGACCGGAATAGAAACCCAGGCTCAGGATGGCCGGGATGAGGTGTGCCTGTCCGGTGGACTGGGCCAGCCCGAAGAGCAGGGGGAAGGTCGCGCCGACAAAGGCGATGGTGATTCCTGACACGAAACCGACCAGAAAGGGCAGGGTCGCGGCCATCACGAACACGGCGCTCCCGCCGCCAAGGCTCTGGGCCAGGGCGTCCACGACATGCCCCTGATGCAGGATTTCCTTGAAGACGAAGATGGCTCCGATCACGGCCAGGAGCGACATGGTGTTGTCCTTGCGCGCCTCGCGCAGCACTTCCGTCCACTTGGACTGAGCCATGGCCAGGCTGACGATCGAGGCCAGGATAAGGGCCGCGATGACTCCGTATTCCATGGGCCTTCCCGGCCAGAGGACGGCGCAGAGCCACTCGCCGCCGATGGAACCGGCGATGGCCGTAAACAGGGGGACGCCGCCGAGCCAGTCCCGGGCCTGGCGAGTGTCGGCGGCCACGCCGGGCAGTCGGGGGGCATTTTTCAGGGCCGGTCGCAGGATGAACAGCCATCCGATTCCGATGCAGACCAGTGGACCGGGCCACATGAGCGCGATCAGACCGGTCACGGGAATGGCCGCCAGGCTCGAAGCCAGGATAAGCCCCGGATAAAGGGGCCAGGCCAGCTCCCATATGTGTCGGAACCAGTAGTTGATAAGGGTCTGGTCCTTGGGATGGATGGACAGCTCCGAGGCCGCCTTTTCGACCATGGGCGCGGAGAAGATGGCCCCGCCGGGCATGGGCAGAAGGCCGATCAGCGCCGGGAAGAAGACCAGCAGCAAAGACCGGGAGCGGACTTGCCCGCGAATGGCCTGCATGAATCTTTTGGACTGCCCGGACGCCGAGTACAGGGCGCTGAAAGCCAGGATGACGGTGACGATGGCGCAGAGAATGAAGGCTTCCTCGGTCAGGAGCGCTGCCGGGATGGCCTCAATCCAGGCCAGGGGTGAGAGTCCGAAAAGAAGCGCCAGCAGGAAGCTGCCCGCCAGAATGGACAGACCCAGCCCCAGCTTGAGTCGGATTCCCGCCAGCATGACCGCGAAAACGAGGATGATGGAAAAAATTGCGCCCATTGAGTCCTGGCCGACTGGAAAACTACAAATTTCCAGGCTGCTTGAAAATGGTGAGATGCGAGGAACAAAGAAAATTCAGGGCCGAAGCGTATTTAAACATACGTGAGGGTCTGGATTTTCTGCAGTGACGAAGCAGATCGCTGTTTTTAGGCAGTCTGCTAGCCGCAGCACTTCTTGAATTTCTTGCCGCTCCCGCACGGGCAGGGGTCGTTGCGCCCGGTCTTTGGCCCCTGGTTGCGGACCGTCTCGGTTTCGTGCTCCCCGTCCAGGTAATACCAGCGCCCGTCGCGGCGGACGAACCGGCTGTTCTCGGTCAGGGTCTGCGTACCGCCCTTGTGCCGGAATCCGGCGCGGAAACGCACCGTGCCGGAGTCCCCGTCCGTGGATGTTTCAAGAATTTCCAGATTCTGCCAGGTTATGTCCCTGTTCCAGCGCCGCACGTCCGGGGCGTTGAATTCCTGGCGGTGCTCCTCGACCATGGTGCCCTGAAGGTAGTCCATCTCGTCGCGGCAAAAGGCGGTGTAGCGCGAGCGCATCAGGGCTTCGGGATCGGGTGCGATGATTTCTCCGGCGATGATGGGGCCGCAGCAAGCCTCAAACTCCCGTCCGGAACGGCAGGGGCATTCCATGGTCATCTCCTAATGGTTGCAGCCTTCGTGGTCGCAGAGGATGTTCTGATCCTTGATTTCGCCGTTGATCCAGCGTCCGAGCACGTCCGATATTTCTCCCTCGCATCCACGGACCACCTTGATGCCGTGCTCGGCCATCTTGGTTATGGCTCCTTGGCCGATGTTGCCGACAAGCAGGGTGGATACGCCCTTGGCCTGCATGGTTACGCCCACGGTGGACTGGCAGCCGCAGCCCGATGGCGGCAGAAAGGTTTCCTCTTCGATGACTTCATTGACGTCATTTAAGGTGAATATGGTGAAGGTCCGGGCGTGGCCGAAATGTTCGTCCACGCGGGTTCCAACGGTGGGTATGGCAACTTTCATGGGAAAACTCCTTGTTTTTCAAGTCCAACTGCCCCTATGATCGTTTCCAGGCCGCGTCAACACGCGACCCGGCCCATTCCCATCCAAGGAGGAAAACCATGAGTACGGGTAAACCCAAACACTATCAGAAATTGCAGGAAATGTATCCGGACCTTATCGCGGCGGCCGAGGCCCTGGGTAAAACGGCGCAGGGGGCCGGACCCTTGAGCGAAAAGGAGATGCACCTTGTGCAGCTCGGCGCTTCCGCGGCCCTGCGCTCCGAAGGCGCGGTGCGCAGCCATGGCCGTCGGGCCCTGCAGGCCGGAGCCACGCCGGAGGAAATCAGGCACGCCGTCATTCTCTTGACCAGCACCATCGGATTTCCTACGGTCGCGGCTGCCTTGGACTGGCTTGAAAAGGTCCTGGATTGAATCGGTTTGACTACAATGCGGTTTGACGGAACGGCCCGCGAGGGCCGTTCTTTTTATGGAGGCTTTATGCAGGAACTGGAATTTATCGCCACAGACAAGGCCCCTGCCGCCGTGGGCCCCTATTCCCAGGCCGTGCGCGCCGGGGGCTTTTTGTATGTCAGCGGACAGCTTGGGCTGGTCCCCGCCACCGGTCAATTCGCCGGTGCGGACTTTGAGGCCCAGGCGCGGCAGGCCCTGGCCAACATGGGAGCCATCCTGGCCGAGGCCGGATGCGCGATCTCGGACATTGTCAGCGCGGACGTGTTCGTGACCGATCTGGCCAATTTCAAGCTTTTCAACGCCATTTATGACGAGTTCATGGCCGGGCACCGGCCCGCTCGCGCCGCTGTGCAGGTCTCGGCCTTGCCTCTGGGCGGGGTGGTGGAAATCAAATGCGTGGCGCTGGCCCGCTCATAAGGAATACCGATGATCAACAGACGTACCCGCCGTTTCGGCGTTTTTCCCTCCGCCAACGAAGATGCCCAGGCTGCCAAGCGCCATGTGGACACCCCCCAGTGCCAGTCTGATTCCTACCGCCTGGCTTTTCAGGATCAGGATTTTCTGCTGCGCGAGGAGCTTCGGCCCGTGCGCCTGCAGCTGGAGCTTTTGAAACCAGAGCTGACCCTGCAGGAGCAGCAGATCGAATCCACCATCGTCATCTACGGCAGCGCCCGGACAATGGATGCGGAGACGGCCGCCGTCCGCCTGGAAAAGGTACTGGAGGGGCTCAAGAAATACCCCGACGACGTCCTTTTGCGCAGCGAGCTGGTGAAAGCCCGCTCGGCCGTGGCCAACAGCCGTTATTACGAGGAGGCGCGCAAGCTCGGGCGGCTCATTTCCGAGAACGTTGATAAATGCAAGCACGTGGTCATCACCGGCGGCGGCTTCGGGATCATGGGCGCGGCCAATCGTGGCGCGCACGACGTGGGCGCCAAGAGCATCGGCATGAACATCGTGCTCCCCTTCGAGCAGGAGCCCAACCCCTATATCACTCCCGAGCTGAGCTTTCAGTTCCACTATTTTGCCATCCGCAAGATGCATCTTTTGATGCGGGCCAAGGCGCTGGTGGCTTTTCCCGGCGGTTTCGGGACCATGGACGAGCTTTTCGAGGCCTTGACCCTGATCCAGACCCGCAAGGTCAAACCCATCCCGGTCCTGCTCTTCGGTCGACGGTTCTGGCACAAGGTCATCAACTTCGAGGCCCTGGTCGAGGAAGGAACCATCAGCCCTGAAGATTTGAACCTGTTTCAGTATGTCAGTACGGCGGAGGAGGCTTGGGAGATCATCAGGGTCAGTAATGGGCTTACTACGGATGGGAAGCCGTGAGGCGTGACGCGTAATGCGTGATGCGTTGGGGCTTCGCTTGGTTTTAAGTTTTAGGGTGTTAGGGTTTTAGGGTTAAGAGTGATGCGTAACGCGTGACGGATGTTAGATTTTGGTTTCCAAGATTCATCGTTCGGATTTGGTGATGGTTTCGTGAACGTCGGCGATGATCCTTTCCGACAGTTTTTGCATGGCCCGGCTCATGGCTTCGACCACTGAGCCGGGATTTTTTTTGGCTGTGGGTTCGGACTCGCGGTAGGTGCGCTGGAAGAGGACCTGGTCTGGAAGGTCGCGGGCGCTCAGGTCCAGCAGAGTGATGGTCAGTCCGGCCGTGGCCAGCCAGCGATCCTCCTCGTCCACCTCCATCCATTCTTCGATCATGCCTTCAAGCTGGTGTGTGGCGGCAAGGCCGGATCCGGGCCTGTTCACGGCCAAAAAGAGGCCGCTTTGCTGCATGTCGCGGCGCAGATAGTCGGCTACAAGGGCCTGCGGCGCGGAGCGCCATTGATGGTAGGCATATTCCTGGCGGCCAAAAGACAGATCGCGGTAGACGATCCTCGATGTGTTGAACTCCGGGGCGACCCCGAAGCGGCTGAGGCCGATGACGGCCTTGCTCGGTTGTCCAGCAACGGCCGGGCTTTCATATTCCAGGGTGTAGTAGCGCACGTCCGGGGCCGTGGTGCGGGAAGCGCCGCAGCCGGTCAGGGTCAGCAGCACCGCTCCGAGCGTGAATAAAAAGAGATAGCGGATGGGCATTTCCTATTCCTCCACCTTGCGGGGGGCCTTGGGTTGTCCGAAAATGAGCTGCGCCGGTTGGTCTTTGATGTTGCCGATGAGGGTGTTCAGGTTGCTGGAGGTCTGTTCCAGATTTTCAGTGGTGACGGCCAGTCGTTCCTCCAGATCTTTGATGGCACCCTGCATCTGAAATACGGTGGCATGACTCTGGGTCATGACCGCTTCGGCCTTGAGTGCCGTGGATGCCATGGCCCCCATGGTCGTGTCCACATGCGGGCGGTTGGCTTCGACCATGGCCTGAACCTGAACCAGAATGTCGTCAAGCCGGGTCAGCTCTTCGGCAGCCTTGTCCATCAGCTTGCGGGAGGCAATGACCGTCTGTTCCATGTTTTTGGCCATGGACTCCAGTCGCTGCGGATTGGCCGCCGCATTGATGCTGGCCAGCAGGGTCCGGATGTCGGTGGAAATTTCACCGAGCCGGGCCTCGGTCATGACCGTGTTGACCGTGGCAAAGGCCGCCATGGCCTGGTCCGAGATTCCCTTGAAGTCGATGGACTGGATCTTCATGGCGATTTCATCGATTTCCCGGAACAGCTTCTTGATGTCCGAGGGTCTTGAGTCGATGACCGGATACTCCGGGGTGAAGCTGAGTTTTGGCGAAAGATCGCCTGCAGCGGGCCAGCGTTTGTCTATCTCAACGAACATGGCCCCGGTGATGCCGACGTTGGAGATGGCGGCCACGCTGTCCGCGAAGCGGTTTTCGTCATCGGCGTGTTCGTCGTCGATGAGGATGACGACCTCGATGAGATGATAGTCGGGGGCGATGCGGATGGCCTGGACGCGTCCAACCGGCACGCCCCGGTATTTGACCGGGGAGTCCACGCCGAGCCCCTGCACGGATTCGTCGAAATAGGTCACGAAGAGTTCGCCCTTGCGCAGGAACGAGGTCATGCCGAGCCAAATGACGGCCAGCGTGGCCAGGGCCAGGCCAGCGGTCATGAAAAGACCCACGGAAAAATTGACACGAGCGGAAGCCATTATTTCTCCATTTCCGGCTGTCTGTTGAAGAATTGGCGCACGAAGGGATGCGTGCTTGCTGTTTTAAGTTCGTGCGGATCGCCGTCGGCGATGATGGATTTGGTGTCCTTATCAAGCATGATGATCCTCTCCGCAATGGTGAATATGGAGGAAAGCTCGTGGGTGACGACGACAAATGTCGTGCCGAGAGTGCGGTTGAGGCGCAGGATGAGAGCGTCGAGTTCGGCCGAGCTGATGGGGTCAAGGCCCGCCGAGGGTTCGTCCAGGAAAAGAATTTCAGGATTGAGCGCCAGCGCGCGTGCAATGGCTGCCCGCTTTTTCATGCCCCCGGAAAGCTCTTCCGGAAGGTGGTGCTCGAAGCCTTCAAGGCCGACCTGCCGCAGCTTGAGGCGGACCAGTTCGTCCACGGCCTTTCCTTTGAGATTCGAATATTCCGTGATGGGCAGAGCCACGTTTTCGCCCAATGTCATGGAAGAGAAGAGCGCTCCGCCCTGGTACATGACCCCGATGCGGGCCAGAATCCGCCTGAAATCTTCACCGTTGTCGGAATCAAGGGGCATCCCCGCGATGGTGATGTGGCCGGCCATGGGCCTGTACAGCCCGACCAGATGCTTGAGCAGGGTGGACTTGCCGCACCCGCTTCCGCCCAGAATGACGAAGATTTCCCCGCGCCGGATGTCGAAGTCCAGGGCCTCCATGATGACAAGCTCGCCAAAACCCATGGTCAGGCCGCGTGCGGAAATGATAGTTTCCTGGCTCATGGTCGCCAGTACCTCAGGATTACCGCCAGGACCGAATCGACCAGAATGACCAGAAAGATGCCCGTGACCACGGCCGAAGTGGTCGCCTTGCCCACACTGGCCGCTCCGCCGCGCACCTGGTAGCCCTTGAAGCAGCCCACCGTGGAGATGAGCACGGCGAAGATGGCGCTCTTGAAGAGGCCCCAGTTGATGTCGAAGATGGTCAGCGTGTTCATGGTTTGGGCCATGTAGGCGTTGACGGTCAGATCCAGCGTGGTCACACCGATGAGCAGGCCTCCGGCGATGGCGAAGAGGTTCGAATACATGGCCAGCAGCGGCACTACCAGCACGGATGCAATGATCTTTGGCGCCACCAGGAACATGGTCGGCCTGAAGCCCATGGTGATGAGGGCGTCCACTTCTTCCGAGACTTTCATGGTCCCGATTTCAGCGGCGAAGGCCGATCCCGATCTTCCGGCGACGAGGATGGCGGTCATGATTGGCCCGAGCTCGCGGACCATGGCCAGGGCCACCAGGGACGCCACGTAGATGTTCGCCCCGAACTGTTGCAGCTGCACCGCGGACATGAAGGCCATGATCAGGCCCAGGAGAAAACTGATCAGCCCGACGATGGGCAACGCGTCAACACCGACCCGCTGCATGTACAGGATCGTGTCGCCCAGGCGCAGCCTACCCGGATGGCGAAGCAGGGACAGGAGAGTCACGGTGACTTCGCCCACGAAGGACACGTGGTCCACCGACTGGTTCCAGACCTGGATCGTCTTCATGCCAAAGCGTGTCATGGTGCCCGGCTTGGCTCGCTTGACGCCGGCCGAGCGCGGCGGGTCGTCCACGCGCAGAAAGGCCAGCAGGTCGCGTACATGGCCTGGCACCCCTGTCAATTCGAGCTTGCAGCCGTTTTGTTCTGCCATGCGTTGCAGCTGCAGGATGATGAGCGCCCCACAGTCATCCATGACCGAAATCGCGCTCAGGTCCACGCGGATCTGTTTGGGAAGGGGCCTGGGGATATGCGTGAGCCGGTCCAGAATTTCGGGAGTGGTGCGCAGGTCCAGAACACCGCGCAGGGTCAGGTGAAGCTCGTCCGGCGCGTGCTCAATGGCGAATGATGGCATGTCTGTCATGGCGTTCAAGGACTCCGGCATCAACGACTCTTAGCCCACGGGCGCGGGCACGTCTACCGTAAGAGGCGTGGACGATCCGCAGCGCGGAGTCGGAAAACCGGGTATTGAACAGATGGCCGGTGTATGACAAAGGGCTTCACAAGCGGGTCTTGCGGTATTACTAAGACCCCATTGACGAACAGTGCCGCCGCGTGCGGTGAACATATAACCGGAAGTTTTACATGCCAATGCGTTTTATATTCCTGCTTTGTCTGCTTGTTTTCGGAACCGCTGCTCCTGCCCAGGCGGACTCCCCGAAGTCCATTCCCGATTCCCTGTATCCGGAACTTGAATATCTGCTGGCCCTGCCTTTCTCGAATGCGGACATTACGCCCGAGAGGCTTTCTGAAGTCATCACTTTTGTGGCCGCCAGTACTGCCGAGACCAGCATGGCCCTGCAGGACCGCGAAAAGGCCTCCGGCGCCTTTTATGCCTTTACCCTGCGCGGAGACCTGGAGCGCGTGGTGGATTATGTCTACAACCCAGACATTCCCGTTTACGTGACCATGCCGTCGTCGGTCCGCGACCAGGAATGGCTGGACCCGGCCACCCTGGACGCACTGAAACTCCTCCCCGAGGCCCTGGAGCAGGGCAAGACGCTGCTGGTGCGTGGCGCGGAGCGGGAGATCATCACCCCCGACGCCAATACCGGCGGATACTATGCTTACAGACAGGATCGGGCTGTGGCGGTTTTTCAGGGCCCCACCGGGCCGGTGCTGGTCTCAGTGGGCTCCCAGACCGAACCTTCGGACATCGGCCGCAAGGGATACGTGGTTGGCGAGGATGCTGACTGGAACTACCTGTACTCCGATGAGACGGGACTGAGCAAAACCGGCCTGGGCTGGGTTGACTCCTACATGTACAACGCCCAATCCATCATCGTCTTCGTGACCGATTCGGCCAGCGGAACCGTCCGCGTCGGGTCCTTCAAATGGCTCAATGCGGGTTGGGCCAAGGTCAACATGGTCAAGCAGAGTCATATCATCAACGGGATCAAGCGCTTCACGGCGGATTTCAAGGCCGTGCTGGAATCATCCCGTCTGCCCGAGCCGCAGGAACTGGCCGCCATGTACAGGGAGCTTGCGTCCGGCAGCGCAGAGACGCTACGCCAGATGGTGGCCCCCTATCTGGACGCCATCAGTGAATCCGGAGCGCTGTCTTCGCCATTCAAGAAGCTGCTTGCCTCCGGGGAGTATCTGCAGAACATGAGCCGTCAGGAGATGGTCAAGGTCCTGCTCAAAGAATACCTGAAACAGCAACTCGGGCGGGACAGCCTGATCCGGGTCGCCATAGCCGACCAGCAGTGGACGCCTCATCCCTGAGGCGTCCAGCGCCCTGATCGGTCCGCTCCTTCAGCGGGGGAAACATGACGGGCATGTCGATCATAACGGTCTTTCAGAATCCAGGTTTTTTCCGTCTTGACGGGAAGCATTGTGGTGCCCCCTTGGCTGGAGCGGGGCGATGAGCGCGGCAACCGAGGAAGCCCGGAGACGGGCGCGTCATATTCGTGACGAGGCCCTGGCGAGGCATGCCGAGCGTGACCGGGCTTCTCTTGCGGCCCTGCATGCGGAGCTTGCCGAGATAAAGGCCATGCTCGCTGGTCAGCAGGAGCAACTTGCCCGATTGACCTCTCTTGTCGCCGAATTGACCGACAGGCCTGTCGCAAAAGATCTGCTGGCCATTCCCCCATCATCCCCTCGCCCCCTTTCCGCCCGAAAGCGCGCGGCCCTGGAGCGTATCCGGGACCTGCGCGCCCAGGACCATTCCTTTGCCCGCATTACAGAAATATTTTTGGCAGAGGGTGTGCCAACTCTGTCCGGCCAGGGACAATGGTCCAAGGGAACCCTTTGGAACCTCTGGAAAAATCATTCCCACCAGTTGTCCTCGCTTAAGGCTTGAAAGACCGCAGTGCCGCGAGTTTGTTTTGTCAGGCTTCACGTGTCGCGTTTTTTTGCGTATCAATACAGAATATTCCTGCTTTCCGTACAGCTGGACTGTCATGGCGAGTGTGGGGCGCAGTTTGGCGCTCGTAGAGTTCATTTATATCTGACGGAGTCAGCATGACCGCAAACGCATTGCCCGAAGAGACGGACGTCTGTTTTGATCAGACACGCCGGTATGAAATTCTGCGCGAGATCTTCGACAGCTTGAGCGAGCACGTGGCGGTGCTCGATCCCGAGGGTCGCATTGTGGACACGAACCGCAGCTGGAATCGTTTTGCGCAGGACAACAGCCTGTCGGACAGTTGTCGGGTGCAGACCGAGAACTACATTGAGGTATGCGACTGCTCTACCGGAGTCTCGGCCGCAGAAGCAAAGCAGGCCGCTGCCGGGATCAGGGCCGTTCTGTCCGGCAAAATCCCCGAGTTCAGTCTTGAATACCCGTGCCATTCGCCACAGAAAAAACGCTGGTTCCTGATGACGGTCACGCCGTTGAAAAATGACGGCGTCATTGACGGCGCCGTTGTCTCTCACATCCAGATTACGACGCGCAAGCAGGCTGAGTTGGCCCTTGTTCGTTATGAGCGCGCCATTGCCTCATCGTCTTCCCTGGTTAGTATCATTGATCAGCACTTCGTTTACCTGTTGGTCAACGAAAGCTATCTTCGGGTACACGACAGAAAACGCGAGGAGATCGAGGGTCGCAAGGTCGCGGAAATCGTCGGCCAAGAAATCTTTGATAAGTTCGTGCGCCCGAACCTTGAACGTTGCTTTGCCGGGGAGACCGTGCAGTTTGAGACCTGCCTCGAGACCAAGGGGGCAGGCCAGCGCTGTTACGCGGTGACTTATTACCCCTACCGCGAGCGCGACGAATCCGTCTCGGGGGCCGTGGTTACGGCCACGGACATTACCGATGCAAGAGAGATGCGCAACGAGATCGCAAACAGCGCCCGTCGCCTGGCCGAAGCGCAGCGACTGGCTAAGGTCGGCAGTTTCGAGAAGGATTTTATTCACGGCCACAAGAGCTGGTCCGAGGAATTCTGCCGCATCCTGGGCTATGACTCCGGTGAGGTTGATCCGGATTTCAACCTGTTCATGCATCACATCCATCCCGAGGATGAGCCAGACTTCAAGGAAAATTTCGAGGCAGCTCAAAGCAGCGGACAGGATTTCACCACCGAATTACGCATTCGCACCGTACAGGGCGAGGAAAAGCACGTCAGTCTGGTCTGCGGATTCGACCTTCTGGATGACGGAAGCCTGCTTCGTCTGCACGGGGCCATGGCCGACGTGACCGAGCGCCGCCTGGCAGAGCTGCGTCTGGAGATGCTGGCCAACACGGACGAACTGACCGGGCTGCCCAATCGGCGTCATTTTCTGGAACTCGTGCGCACGGAGATGGTGCGTTCGCGTCGTTTTGGAAAGAGCCTGTGCGTGGCCATGGTCGATATCGACGATTTCAAGAAGGTCAACGACACCCACGGTCATGGGGTTGGCGATGTGGCCCTGCAGCATGTGGCGCAAACGATCATGGGGCTGCGCAGGGCCGTGGACGTGGTCGGTCGGGTTGGCGGGGAGGAGTTTTGCATCCTCTTTCCCGAAGCCAGACTGGAAGACGGGGTCGCGGCGGCGCAGCGCGTGGTCGGGGGCTTGGCCGATTCCGTTATGGAGCATGAAGATCTGCGGTTGCGGCTCACGGTGAGCATGGGCCTGACGGAGTACTCGGAAGGGGAGAGTCTCGATGAACTGCTAAAACGCAGTGATGACGCCCTTTATGAGGCCAAGCGCAGCGGCAAGAACCGGGTCTGTTCGCGTGCTGCTTCAAATGGGGAAGCAAATCTGCCCGGCGGTGAGGCCGGGCAGGGACAGACAGAAGCCAGCTGACTGAAAAATCAAAATGAGCAGATTGAAGTTATGAGGCGGCCGGCTAAAGGATCACGCGCAGCAGTTCCGGCATGAAGGTGGGCACGGACCAGCCAAGATAGCGATTGAAGGTTTCCAGAATAGCGACCAGCAAAAGGCTCCCGTGGACCAGGGACAGAACTGCCGTGGCCACCATGGAGACCTTGAGGCGCATGGGGTTCTCGCTGGTGCCGACCAGGAGGGCGAGGGAAACGGACAGGCCCAGGCAGGCTACAGCGGCGATGCCGGCGTAAGAGATCTGGGGCAGATGGAGGTTGAAGACGCCCTTTAAGCTCGCGTAGAGCCAGACCAGCACCACAAGGACTACAACGCCGAGGATCGCGTGCCATTTGGCCAGGAAGGGGGCGGCGAAACGGTAATAGTCACGCCCCCAGTCATCGGCGTTTCGGCGCAGCAGCAGGTAGCACAGGCCCGCGCCCGCCGCGAGGTACAGGGACAGGGGCAGCCACAGCATCACGAGCGGCCACAGCGCCGAGCCCCAAGGCGGCAGGAAGGCCGGGGAATCGAGGCCGACATTGCGAAAATAGAGCAGTCCCATCAGCGCCAGCGCCCAGTATCCGTATTTGATGGTCAGGTTGGCCACGCAGCCGAGCAGGAAGTGGATGATCTTGCGCTCACGGGCCATTTTCCATCCCAGGTCGTAGCCTGCCAGGGCCAGGCTGCCAAAGAAGGGTAGGGCCGCCCCGGTCATGACGAGCAGGCTGTTGTCAACGACGAAGCCTGACCGCCAGAGCGTGGGGGAAACCACCGCCACGGCGCAGATTGCGGCAATCAGCCAGAAAAGGACGTGTCCGCCAAGGGCCAGCCTGGACATCTGGCGGGCGGCGCGGGCGGGAAATGGTTTTCCTGAGATGAGGCCGATAAGTTCGCTGACCAGGGCAATGGCCGGCGCGCCCCAGAAAATGGAAGCGATGAGTAGTGGCAGGGGCAGCAGGGCGAATGCCCAGAAGGGGAGAATGAGTTCCATGGGAACCTCGTGCACGGATGGCGTTACAAAAAGATTTCCGGCCGTTTTATCCTGTCCAGTCAGCTTTGGCGGCCTGAAGGATCGATTCCAGGCGTTCAGGTGCGCGTTGCCGGGCATGCGTGACTGCAAACTGGCCGGATTGATTGAATGCGGGCTTTCTGCCCCAAAAGTGCGCAAGAGGCAAGGTGCGCCACCCTTGAAAAATATGGGGTTCTCTCCTATGTCACGACATTGATGGGAGAGACAAAGGTGGCTGACACATGCGGATAGCGCTGGCCTTCATGGCCGGAATCATTGTGGGCATCCTGCTTGCCTTGGCAAGCGGATCCCTGGTCATGCAACGTGTCAGCGACTGGTCGGCATTGCTGCGGACCGAGTTGTCCGCCCGGATGAGCAGCCTCGATCTTCAGCAGGGCGGATCCTCTGCCATCATCCGCCCACCTGACAAGCCTTCTCCTCCATCCCGTCTGCGCTGGCCGGTGACGCGGATGGTGCGCATGGCCAAATCAAATCTCGTCCTGTCGCAACCGCCATCGGAAGCGCCGCACGTATCCGGCACGACCACTTATGTCGCTGCTGCCCCCGAAGTCCTGCCATCCGGTCCCGGCAACGCGTCCGATGTTTCCCTCTCCGTCCTGTCCACGTCGGTGAAAACGGAATCTTTGACAAAAAAAACGATTGAGCTCGTGGCGTCTGAAAATTCTTCTGCCACACCGGTTGCGGTGTCGGGCCCGCAGGAACGCACCAGCCCAGTAAAAACCCCGGAAATCAAGGCGCGGGCGATGACCCCCAAGGACGAATACGCCCAGGCCCTCAAAAATTACCAGAGAGGCCTTTACTCTTTGGCCCGTGAGCAGTTTGCCGCTTTCATGAAGGCGTTTCCGCGGCATTCGCTGGTGCCCAATGCTCTCTACTGGAGCGGGGAGACATGGTATGCCGAGGACCGTTACGAGCATGCCGCCGAGCTCTTTGCGCAGGTCGTGCGGGAGCATCCAGGCCATGCCAAAAGTCCTGACGCCTTGCTCAAGCTGGCGTACTCGGTCATGCGTCAGGGACTGCCCGATCAGGCCGGGGCCTACCTGCTGCAGTTGGAGTCGCGTTATCCGGACAGCCCGGCCTCCAGGCTCGGACGTCAGGCGCGAAGCCGCCTGCAGGGTGACAACAGCTCCGGCGGGACGGTGCTGGCTCGTGGATGAGTTCAGCGCCAGCCTGGCTCTGCGCCACACCAAAGGCCTGGGGCCGCGCACCTGGAAACGACTGCTTACCTGCTACGGCAACGCCCGGACCGCGGTTGCAAACTGTCCGGCCTGGTCCGCGCGGGGCCTTGCATCGGTGCGGGTGCAGGCCGAGTTCATGGGCGGAGCAGGGCGGGAAAAGGCCGAAAAGGAGCGAAGCCGGGTGGAAGCCTGCGGCTTTGGCGTCATCCTCTGGGCCGACCCCGCTTACCCCGACGCGTTGCGCGAGATTCCGGATCCGCCCCTTTGCCTGTACTATCTCGGTGATTCCAGCCTCCTGGCCCGGCCGTGCGTGGCCGTGGTCGGGTCCAGGGCTGCCTCGCACTACGGCACGGGCATGGCGGAGAGCATTGCCGCATCTCTCAGCATGGCCGGAGTCTGCGTGGTCTCCGGACTGGCCCAGGGCATTGACCGTGCCGCGCATCAGGGCGCTTTGCGAGGTGTCGGTGGTACCGTCGCCGTGCTCGGCACGGGGCTTGATCTGGTGTATCCTGCCTCCAACGCCTCCCTCTGGAAACAGATCGCCGCGCACGGGCTCATTATCAGCGAGTTTTCTCCGGGCACCAGACCCGAGAGCATGAATTTTCCGCATCGTAACCGCATTGTCAGCGGCCTTTCTCTGGGTGTACTGGTGGTCGAGGGAGCTCTCGGCAGCGGCAGCCTGATCACCGCCAAACTCGCCCTGGCCCAGGACCGCGACGTTTTCGCCTTGCCTGGCCCGGCCAACATGAAGACCTTCCAGGGCTGCCACCAGCTTATCCGCCAGGGGGCGTGCCTGGTGCAAAGCGCTGAAGATATCCTGCGCGAACTGCATCCTCGTCTCGGGGCGCACCTGGCGACGGACCCGCCCGCCGGCGCGGTGGCTTCCCGCGAACCCGAGGACCCGGAGCAGCAGGCCTTGCACCGCCTGCTTGCAGACGGCGAGCCCATGCACATCGACACCCTCGGCCGCCGGACGGGCTGGGCTGCGGACAAGGTCAGTTCCACGCTTCTTTTCATGGAACTTGAGGGCATTGTGAAGCAGCTTCCCGGCATGTACTATGCCCTAGCAACGTGACTGAAAGACTATCCGGAGACACAACATATGCAAAAGATACCCCTGCAACTGGCCAAACCGGAAATGGTGCTGGCCAAGCCCGTGACCCGCGAAAACGGGATGGTGCTCGTTGCCGCCGGCACGGTCCTGACCGCGGGGCTCATCACCAAGCTGGACAACATGGGCGTGGAGTTGCTCGTGGTCGAGGGCGAGACCCTGGAAATGGGTGGCGGCTGCAGCGAGGAAGTGCTGGCCAAAAAACGGGAGCGGCTCGACCGGCTTTTCCGGAATTTCGGCGATGACAGGTACATGCAGCAGGTCAAGCAGCTTGTTTCCGAATATTATGTCCGGCAATGCGCGCTGGCCGCTGCGGCCCAGGCGGCGCGGGAAGGGGGGGAATGATGGAAGAAGATCTTCGCACCAAGCAAAAGGGCCAGATCCTGGCGGTCAAGGATCTGCCCACCCTGCCGGGCGTCTTGCAGGAGGTCGCGGTTCTGGTGGAGAATCCCAACTCCTCCACGGATCAGATCAGCAAGGCCATCTCCAAGGATCAGGTCCTTTCGGCCAAGGTGCTCAAGATGGTCAACTCGCCCATCTATGGTTTTCCCGGGCGCATCGGGTCGATTCAGCACGCCCTCGTGCTGCTCGGTTTCAACGTGGTCAAGGGTATCATCATCTCCACTTCCGTATTCGATGTCATGAACGAGAACATGCGGGGGCTGTGGGAGCATAGCCTCGGTTGCGCCCTGGCCAGCTCCGCCATTGCCCGAGCCATTGGCTGCAAGGATCCGGAAGAGTACGCCGTGGCGGGTCTGCTGCATGACATCGGCAAGGTTGTGGCGGCGGTACAGCTGCCTGACAGCCGCGCGGCCATCGACGCCCTGGTCAAGGAAAAGGACATCACCTACCGGCAGGCCGAAAACGAGGTGCTGGGCTTTGCCCACGACCGCATCAACCTCTGGCTGTGCAATTACTGGAACCTGCCCGCGAATCTCAAGGAAGGGCTTTCGTACCATCACCGTCCCATGTCGGCCACCCTGTACCCGAAGGTTGCGCAGGTCGTGCACGTGGGCAACTTCCTGGCCCGCCTGTTCGGTGTGGGCAATGGAGGCGATGATCAGATCAGCGCCCTCGACGAAGGGGTGCTTGAAGCCCTGGAACTCACACCCGATGTCCTGTTCAAGGTCATGGATGGTCTGGAACGCGAATTCGTGGATCTTGTCTAGGTATGCCATGAAGGACGCCAAGCACTTTTTCCTGGTCACCGCAGACCCCAAGCTCGAAGGCAGCCTGCGCGCCCTGTGGCCCGAGGACGAGGTCAAGTGGACCTGTTTTGGCCGGGGCACGTCGGCGCTGGAGTTCCTCTTTGCCGAGCCTCCGGACCTGTTGGTCGTGGACGACCAGTTGCCCGATCTGGCCGGGGCGGAACTCATTCGTCTGATCAAGGGGGAAAACGTCTACCGCCAACTTCCCGTCGTGCTGTGCCTGAACGCCGAGGAAGCGGCCGAGGCGCTGGATTTCAGCACCCTGGAAGTGGACGATTTTCTGGTCAAGCCTTTCTCGCCGTCCATCGCCAAGGGCCGGCTGATCCTGTCCTACCATCGCTCCACCCGCGAGCTCGACGCCAGCCCCCTGACCAAGCTGCCCGGCAATACCTCCATCATCCACAAGATCCAGGATCTCATCGATCGCCGCGAGGATTTCGCCCTGGCCTACATCGACCTGGACCATTTCAAGTCGTTCAATGACAAATACGGCTTTTCCCGCGGCGACGAGGTCCTGCTCATGACCGCGCGGGTCATCGTCAACTCCATCCGGGGCTTCATGGGCGCGAGCACCTTCGTGGGTCATGTGGGCGGGGATGACTTCGTGTTCATTGTGCCGCCTGACAAGGCAGAGAGCGCCTGCAGGCAGGTCATCGACAATTTCGACTCCATCGTGCCCCATTTCTACGATCAGGAAGATCGTGCGCGCGGAGCCATCCGTTCCCTGGACCGCAAGGGCAAGGAGCAGGTTTTTCCGCTCATGGCCATCTCCATCGCCGTGGTTTTGAATCGCGACGGCAAGCTCAAGCATTTTGGCGAGGCTTCCCAGATTGCCATGAACCTGAAGAAGGAAGCCAAGAAGAACCCGAGGAGCTGCTATGTCATGGACAAGCGCCTCAGCGCCTGATCCGGTCGCCCTTTTTCTGCTCTATCTGGACGCGCAGCGCGGCTATTCTCCGGCAACTGTGGCCGCATACGGGGCCGATCTTGAAGGTGCGCACCTTTATCTCGGGGGCAGGGGCAAGGGTTTTGATGTCCCGGCCAGGGTGACCAAGGCCGACATCACCGCCTACCTTGCCGATCTGCACCGGCGCGGCCTCGCCAAATCGAGCGTCTGCCGCAAGCTTTCCGCCTTGCGCGCCTTTTACCGTTTTCTGCGCCAGCGCAAGCTGGTGGAGGAAGACCCCTGCGCGTCCCTTTCCAACCCCAAGCTGCCGAGGGTCCACCCCAGGATCCTCAATGTCGATCAGGCCATCCATCTGGTCGAGACCGAAGTCGCTCCCGATCCCGAAGGATTGCGCGACCTGGCCCTGCTTGAGGTTCTCTACGGTTCCGGGCTGCGCGTCAGCGAGGCCCTGGGGCTTGATTTCGCCCATGTGGATCTGGACCAGAAGCTGGTGCGGGTGCTGGGCAAGGGCCGGAAGGAGCGTCTCGTTCCGCTGACCGGCCCGGCGGCAGAGCGGCTGCGCCGGTACCTCGAGCAGCGCGGGGCTTTTGGTCCGGCGCCTCGGGAACAGGCGATTTTCCTGGGCAAGCGTGGCGGACGGCTGTCGCGCAAGCAGGCTGACCGCATCGTCAAGGAAATCGCCCTGCGCAGCGGAGCGCCGTGCTCCATCAGCCCGCACACCCTGCGCCACAGCTTCGCCACCCACCTGCTTCAGGGCGGGGCGGATCTCAGAAGCGTGCAGGAACTTCTGGGTCACTCCCGCATCTCCACCACGCAGCGGTACACGCACCTGGACCTGGCGCAGGTCATGCGCGTCTACGATGCCGCCCACCCTCTGGCCGGGGGCAAAGATAAGAAAGACTAGCTGCCTGCTCAGAAATCAAGAATTGCCGTTTTTTCAGCGCCCGGTCAGGCTATTGCATCTGGTCGAGTCCGGTCACGGGAATGGTCAGGTCGTTGCTCAAAACCCACAGGGCGAGCATGTGGCGCAGGGTCAGGTCGGCCTGGGCAATGGCCTCCCTGTCCGCTTCCCGCCCGGCCATCTCCTGAATGGCGAGCATGTATTCCCTGGCCAGGGTGAAATCGGCGCAGATCTCGCGTACGAAATCTTCGTAAAGGTCGGGCTCTTCCTGAAAGAGCTGGTCAAGGACGCTCATGGTCCGGGTCAACGAAAAAAGGGTGATGTCGGATAGCTGGGGCATGATCTGTCTCCACGAAAAGAGCCGGTCGCGGAAATCTCCGTAACCGGCTTGTGTTGTTTGGGGTGAAAAAAACTACAAACCGAGCTGGCTTAACAGGTCGTCCACGTCTGTCTGCGAATTTGCGTCCTGGGGGCCTTTGAGTTCCGTGGCGCGTGCCTTGGACGTCTGGCGGATTTCCTCCACGGATTGCTCGGGATTTTGCTCCATGGCTTTCATGGACAGGCCAGTGGCCATGTAGAGTTCGAAAACCACCTTTTCGATCTGCTGCAGGGCCGCGACGATGCGCTTGATGCGCTGTCCGGTCAGATCCTGGAAGCTCAAGGTGGTCATGATCTCCATCAGATCCTCGCTCAGGGCCTGGTTCCCGGCGCGCAGTTCGGCAATTTCCGGGCGGGCGGCCCCGTTTTCCAGGGATTCGAGAAGCGTGGCGGTGCGTTCGCTTGCGTCCAGATGCTTCTCGACCAGGCCCATGATGTTCTCCGTGGCCTTTTCCGTGGTCTGCAGGATGGCCCCGAGCTGGGTCGATGCCTCGGAGAACATCTCGTCGGCCACTGGAGTTCCCGCCACCTGCGGCTCGCAAGTGGTACTCGTCGCGGCGACGTTGATTTCTCTGTAGATGGACTTGAGGCCGTCCTGCAGGTCGGTACTGATGGCGCGGTAGAATTCGCCTTCGGTCAGGGCCTGGGTCAGGGCGCGATTGATTTCTTCCGTCAGTGCCGCCGAGATAACCTCCCGGATGGTGCTTTCGGCCTTGGTCGTGATTCTGTTCAGAAGTTCCTGGCTCAGTTGCTCTTTGTGCATGCCTGTCTCTCGTGCTTAGGATGAAGGGGCAAGATGGCGTTCCCGGAGTTTTTCACGCTGCCTGGCGACCACGAACTGGATGATCTTTTCGCGTTCGCAGTCGCTCATGTCCTTGAACTCCAGGGCCCAAAGCCGTTCGCCCTGGTGTTCTTCAGCCCGCAGGACGACGCCCATCGCACCGGCCAGGCTTTGCGGCTGATTGCTGAGCGCGATGACCACCTCCACGCCCTGGCCCAACTCGAACTCCTGGTTCGCGCTGAACCTGATCCCGGCTCCACTGATGTCATGGATAAGCACAGGCACGGGAAAGTCCTCGTGCAGGGTCTGCTGGGTGAGAATGGAGAGTATGGCGCTGAGCTTGTCGTTCATGGCGCGCAGGTACTGGGCCAGACCATCGGGCAGGCTGGACTGCGCGCTTTCAGAGAGCTGAAGCGAGCCTCCCGTCTGTGTGCAGGGGAACAGGGAGGTGAATCGGCCTGCCGGCAATACGCGCAGGTACCCCTTCAGGGCTGCGTCAACACGGGCAAAAGATCGTTCCGCTTCAGTCATGATTCCTCCTTCACCACCTTTCCGGGTCGACCTCCATGATCATGGCCCGAACCGGACAGACGGTGACGCACATGTTGCATGCCGTGCACTTGTCCTGGTCGAAATCGACCAGCCTGGTCTTCAGGTTGAGATGCAGGGCATGGGACGGGCAAAGGGCCGTGCACAGGCCGCAGTGCATGCACGACTCCTCGTTGCGCGAGATTTCGTGGGCCACCGGGGTGACCTTTATGCCCTGTTCCTGCAGGTAGGTCACGCCCTGGCGGTAGTGTTCCCGTGTACCCGAAAGCTCAAGGATCATGTGCCCTTCGCGGCGCGGGTTGATGTTTGCCTGCAGGATGTTGAAGGTCAGGTCGAAATGCCTGGCCAGATAGTACATCATGGGCTGATCCGAGGATTCCGGGGGGAAGCGCAGGCTGACGATGCGGCTGTACTCGTGAGTGGACATGCGTGATCCTTGCGGACGGCTAATTGCCGTCTTTCAGATATGCCTGGGCGCGTTTGGCTTCGGCGGACTGGGGGAATTTCTTGATCAGGTCTTCGAGCACCAGTTTTCCGGCCTGGTCCTTCTTGAGCTTGAAGAAGGAGATGCCCTGCTTGAGAAGGGCGGCCGTGTACTTGTTGGACGAACTGTGATCCTCGATGACCTTCTGGTAGGTCAAAACGGCGTTGGCGTAATCCTGCATCTGGAAAAAGCACTCACCCTGCCAGAAGATGGCGTTGGGCACGAGGGGGTCTTTGGGGAAGCCCTTGACGAACTCGGCCCACATGGTCTGGGCTTGCTGGTATTTCATGGCATAGAAGTTCTCGAGTGCCTGCTGGTAAAGCTCCTGTCCGGGAAGCTCTTCCTGGGCCGGGCTCATTGGCTCGGCGACGGGCGCAGGCTCGGCCTGGGGCTCGGCCTGAGGCTCGGCCTGGGGCACAGGCTGAACGGCATCGGGGGCTTCAGGCGTCTGGGGCGCAGGCGTCATGGGGAAAGCGGCCGGGGGCTGGGCTGCGGGAAGCGGCGGCATTTCGTCGAACACGACGCCCAGTTGACTGGCCATGAAGAGGGTCTTGCGTTCCAGGTCCACGACGCGCGTATTGAGCGTGTCCACGGTGACAAGCCCGCCGGCGGCCTGTTGCTGCATTTGCTGCGTTCTGCTCAGGTCGTCGATCTGTCCGGTCAGGGCCGCCACCTGGCTGCGCAGGGAGTTCACTTCCGCCCAATTATTGGCCTGGGCGGGTTGGCTGCGAGCCAGGTCGGCTTCCAGTTGGGCGATGCGTTCCTGCTGCTTGATGCGTTCCTGCTCCTGCGAATAGACCTGACTGCGCAGACGGTTGAAGTCCGAAGTGGTGACGCAGCCCTGGACTGTACCGAGCAGGGCCACCAGAGCTCCTGTGATCAGAATTTTTCTGCCGATGGAAAAAGAGGACATGCGAACCTCACGGGTGCTGTTTTCATTCATTCCGGCTGTTTCCCGAAAAGGGAAAGCTCCGGGCGTTATTGTTTCTTGAAGGCGCGTTTCCTGCCGAAAAGAATATAGCCCACACCACCGACCACCGGCAAGACGATCTGGGCCACAATCCAGGCCATCCTTTCCTGGGGCGTGGGGAACTCGCGCGTGTGCAGATGCCAGATGGACCATAAATTGGGCAGGATAGGTAAAATCAGGAGCGGAATTGCATAGTAGAGCTTGTCCGCAGGAATGCTAGCGAGCATGGGTTCTCCTGTACTGGATGATGAAGAGCCCGAGGGCGACGGCGCCGAGGGCGATGATCTGGGTCACGCTGATGGGGCCGAAATCTCCCCGGTAGTCGGCCCGGAAGATTTCGATGACAAAGCGAAACGTTCCGAAAAGAGCCAGAAAGATGCCCATCAGCTGGCCTGTGTGCCTGATTTTGGGCCTCAACGCGAGGACCGCCGCAAAGCAGATGAGCCCGGCCAGGCTGTGGTAGAGCTGGGTAGGGTGCAGCGGCACATGCAGCGGAGCCAGGGACTGGGGATGATAGAAGGTCACGGCCCACGGCAGGTCGCAGCTTGCGCCATAGCAGCATCCTGCAGCCAGACAGCCGATGCGGCCCACGGCTTCGCCAAGGCCGATGCCCGGGGCCAGGGTGTCCATCCACAGCCAGGGGTCCTCTTTCTTGATACGCAAAAAGGCCAGGGCAAAGACCGTAGCCAGGATGGCCCCGCCGGAAAAGACCAGTCCGCCTTTCCAGAACATAAGTATTTCCAGTGGGTTGTTCCAGAAATAGGTCGGGTTTATGAGTACGTACAACAGGCGCGCCCCGAGAATGGCTCCGAGGATGATATAAAAACTCATGTCCGAGACGATGTCGGGGTTTAGCCCCCTGCCCCGCGCGTCGCGCATGGACCAGGCGATGCCCAGCAGGAATCCCGCCGCCACGAAGAGTCCGTAGGTGTGCAGCGTGAAGGGGCCTATCTCAAGAATTGTCGGGAACACAGCGCCGCCTCTGCTGGTAAAAGGAAACAAGGAGTGCGCCCGCGCCCACGCAGATGCCCATGTCGGCCACATTGAAGGCGGGCCAGTGCATGTCTCCCACGTAGAAATCCAGGAAATCAACCACCACCCCGAGTCGCACGCGGTCCAGGAGGTTGCCGAGGGCCCCGCCCAGGATCAGTCCCAGCCCGTAGACATAGAACGGGCCGTCGTCCTCCTTGCTTCTGGCCAGCGCCCCGATGAGCCCTATGGCCACGATGGACACGATGATGAAGAAGGGGCGCTGCCAGTCGATGTCGTGGCGGTTCAGAAAGCCGAAAGCCGCGCCCCGGTTCAGGATGTGCACGATGTCGAAGAAACCGGGAATGACCGTGAAGCCTTTTTCCCAGACCGGAATGGCCTGCTGGATCCAGAGCTTGGTCAACTGGTCCAGGACAAAGACGGCGGCGGCGACCAGACCGATGGTCCGGTAGCGCCGCCCCATGTCCGGCGCGCAGGGAACGCGGACAGGTTTAGCCATGGTATTCCTTGAGCACCTGCGTGCAGCGGGGGCAGGCCGTGGGGTGCTGCGGGTCGGTGCCGAGGTTCTCGTCGTAGATCCAGCAGCGGGCGCATTTTTCGCCCAAAGCCCTGGAAATGACGACGGCCACGCCCTCGACCTCGCCCTGCACCGCTTCATCCGGGGCAGGGGTGTCCGTGACCAGGGCCTGGCTGACAATGAACACGTCGCGCAGATCGGTGGCCACGCCGGACAGCGCAGCAAAGGCCTCGCCCGTGGCGTGGACCGTCACCCGCGCGTCCAGGGAGTGCCCCAGCGCCTTGGATTGGCGCAGGGGTTCAATGGCCCGGGTCACGTCGCCGCGCACGGCAAAGACCAGGTTCCAGACGGCCTCTTCCTCTTCGGTCAGAAGATCGCCTTCAATCTCGGGCACGCGCATGGCGAACACCGTGCTGCCTGCCGGGCGCAAGGCCTGGGGCAGGTGCTGGAAGATCTCTTCCGCCGTGAAGCTCAAAATCGGGGCCATGTCGCCCATGATCATGAGCAGCATGTGATAGAGGGCGGTCTGGGCCGAGCGGCGCTTGAGGCTCGGCGCGCCGTTGACGTAGACGCGGTCCTTGATGATGTCGAGGTAATAGGAGCTAAGGTCCGTGGTGCACAGGTTGTGCAGGGTATGGTAGACCTTGTGGAACTCGAAGCTCTCGTAGGCGGCCTGGATGGTCTGGTGCCTGGCGCGGACCATGTTCAGGGCGTAGCGGTCCAGGGGCAGCATGTCGGTGGTGGGCACGAGGTCCGTGGCCGGGTTGAAGTCGCTCAGGTTGCCGAGGATGAAGCGGCAGGTGTTGCGGATCTTGCGGTAGGCGTCCACCAGGCGGCCGATGATCTCATCGGAGATGCGCAGGTCCTCCTGGTAGTTCTCGGAGGCCACCCACAGGCGCAGCACCTCTGCGCCGTGCTTTTCGATGATCTCCTGCGGGGCGACCACGTTGCCGATGGACTTGGACATCTTGCGGCCCTTGCCGTCGAGGACGAAGCCGTGCGTGAGCACGGTCCTGTAGGGCGGCACGCCGCGCGTGCCCATGGAGGCCAGAAGCGAGGAGTGGAACCAGCCGCGATGCTGGTCCGTGCCTTCGAGGTACAGGTCCGCCGGGAATGAGCATTCCTCACGTCCTTCGACCACTGCGGCGAAGCTGGTGCCGGAGTCGAACCACACGTCGAGGATGTCGTCCTCTTTTTCCCAGTGGCTGCCGCCGCACTTGGGGCAGGTCAGGCCCGTGGGCACGACGTCTTCAAGAGGGGCCTCGAACCAGTAGTCCGCGCCCGTGGGATGGGTGGCGAAGCGGTCCACGATGGAGTGGGCCCAGTCGCCGTCGAAATAGGCATCCCCGCAGTCCGTGCACAACAGCGCGATGATCGGCACGCCCCACATGCGCTGGCGCGAGATGCACCAGTCGGGGCGGAATTTGATCATGCTGTGGATGCGCTCCTTGCCCCAGGCCGGAACCCAGCGCACGCTGTTGTCTATGGCGTCCAGCGTCTTGCCGCGCAGGTTGTCGTGCTCCATGACGATAAACCACTGGGTCGTGGCCCGGAAGATGACGGGCTTCTTGCAGCGCCAGCAGTGCGGGTAGGAGTGGCGGATCTTCTCGCTGCCCAGAAGATGTCCGACCTCGGTCAACTTGGCGACGACCAGCGGGTTGGCCTCGAACACGTTCTTGCCGCCGAAGAATTCCACGCTCGGCAGGAACCGGGCCTGGTCGTCCAGGGGAGAAAGAATTTCAAGGCCGTGGCGCAGGCCGGTCTCGTAGTCCTCGCGGCCGTGGCCGGGGGCGGTGTGCACGCAGCCGGTGCCCGCTTCGAGGGTCACGTAATCGGCGGTGACCACGGGGGAGGGGCGGTCGTAAAAAGGATGGCGGGCCACCAGGCCTTCAAGGGCCGCACCGGTCACGGTAGCGAGCGCCTTCCACTCGGACCAGCCGAATTTCGCGGCGCAGACCTCGGCCAGTTCCCTGGCCAGGATGTAGAAGTCATCCCCGGCCTGGATCAGGTCGTACTCGAAGTCCGGATGTACGGCCACGGCCAGGTTGTCCGGGATGGTCCAGGGGGTGGTGGTCCAGATGACGATGAAGCTTTTTCCCGGCGCGGCCTGGGGGAACACCTGCGCCAGCTTCTCCGCCTCAAGGGGAAAGCGCACGTAGATGGACGGCGAGGAGTGATCGTCGTACTCGACCTCCGCCTCGGCCAGGGCCGTTTCGCAGGAGCCGCACCAATAGATGGGCTTCTTGTTGCGCTGCACGGAACCCTTCTTGTAGAAATTGGCCAATTCGCGGGCCGTGGCCGTCTCGTAATCCGGGGTCATGGTCAGGTAGGGCTTGTCCCAGGTGCCGAGCACGCCCAGGCGCTTGAATTCCTCGCGCTGGATGTCCAGATACTTGAGGGCGTATTCGCGGCATTTCTTGCGGATTTCAAGGTTGGAAAATTTGTTCTTCCCGCCCAGCTCCTGCTCGACTTTAAGTTCGATGGGCAGGCCGTGACAGTCCCATCCCGGCACGTACTGGGCCTGGCGGCCAGTCAGGTTGCGGTGCTTGACGATGACGTCCTTCAAAATCTTGTTCATGGCGTGGCCGATGTGGATGTGCCCGTTGGCATAGGGCGGGCCATCGTGCAGGACGTAGGTTTCCCGGCCCTCGTTGGCGGCGATCATGGCGCCGTAGGCGTCCGCGGCGTTCCACCCTTCCAGGACTTTGGGCTCGTTCTGGGTCAGGCTGCCCTTCATGGGGAAGGTGGTGGCGGGAAGGTTCAGGGTTTTCTTGTAATCGCTCATGGGACGACGTTCCTCCGGGTTATCTGCTGTGCCGACGGCCCACGGGCGAGGGTGGCGAGCACAAATTTTTCGTTATTTGCGTTGCAATGAAGGGCAGAACAGTGGAATATCCCGCACCCGAAGTCAAGTTTGTACCCGCCCGGCCGCCTGTGGAAAACCCGGGACTCCGCTGGTGACGCCCCTGTGCGGCGCGTATCGAAGAATCCGTTCCGGCAAGGCGCGAGTCGATTTTGAAGGGTGAGGTGTAGCCGACTCCATGAGCCCTTCAAAATCGGGGAGCAACGCAGTCCAGAACGGATTCTCGGGCGATCGCCTAGAGCCCCATTTCCCACCTGTAGGCCGAGAGGGCGATGGCGTGGATGTCGTCGTGGGCCGGCTTCCAGTCCATGGTGGCGCGGATGCGGGCCGGATCCGAGATCAGCGCGGGCGGGTCCCCGGCCCGGCGCGGGCTTTCGATGACGGGGAAATCCACGCCGCTGGCCTCTTTCACCGCGGCCGCGATCTCGCGCACCGAATAGCCGTGGCCATAGCCGCAGTTGAAGATTCCCGAAGGGTTGCCCGCTTCCAGGTGCCCAAGGGAGAGCACATGGGCCGCGGCCAGGTCGGCCACGTGGATGTAGTCGCGGATGCAGGTCCCGTCCGGGGTAGGGTAGTCCGTGCCGAAGATGTGCAGGGCGTCCCTGCGGCCCAGGGCGGCCTGGGAGGCGACCTTGATCAGGTGCGTGGCGTCGGGCGTGCACTGTCCGATGCGTCCTTTGGGATCCGCCCCGGCCACGTTGAAGTAGCGCAGGATGACAAAAGAGAACTCGGGATGCGCGGCCGCCGTGTCTTCGATGACCCATTCGCTCATGAGCTTGGTGCGGCCATAGGGGTTGATGGGCTTGGTCGGGCTGTCTTCGGTCACGGCCGGCGTGTCGGGCATGCCGTAGACCGCCGCCGTGGAGGAGAAGATGAAGCGGGGAATGCTGTTGCGAACCGCCAGTTGGATCAGCTCGGTGGTGTTGCCCGTGTTGTTCAGGTAATATTTGAGCGGATTTTCAACGGACTCGGGCACCACGATGGAGCCTGCAAAGTGAAGTACCGCCGAAAATTTTTCCGCCTGCATGAGGGCGTCGAGCTTTTCGGTTTCGGCCAGGTCGCCGACCACCAGGCGCGCCGGGGGGAGCACGGCCTCGGCCTTGCCGGTGGACAGGTTGTCATAGACCACAACTTCATAACCGGCCTCGCAAAGGGCCAGAGTCGTGTGGGAACCGATATACCCGGCGCCGCCGGTGACAAGAATTTTGGACATGGGATCTCCTTTTGAGCATTGACTTTGCAGTCCCGGTCTTTACAGAAGTCCTTCGGGCTTGCAAAGGGACTGGTTTGCGAAAGTGCTCAGCCCCGTCCTGCCCGGCAGGCACAAAAAAACCGCTTCCAAGGAGATAAGCCGCCCATGACCACCGGATTCACCCGCGTTTCTACCACGTATGTCCAGGAAATTTCATCGCAGGCCGACATCTATGTGCACGACAGGACCGGGGCGCGCATCCTGTCCGTGAAAAACGACGACGAGAACAAGGTGTTCGGCATCAGCTTCCGCACCCCGCCGTCGGATTCGACCGGGGTGGCGCATATCCTGGAGCATTCGGTGCTGTGCGGGTCGCGCAAGTACCCGGTCAAGGAGCCTTTTGTGGACCTGCTCAAGGGCTCGCTGCAGACCTTCCTGAACGCCATGACCTATCCGGACAAGACCTGCTACCCCGTTGCCAGCCAGAACCTCAAGGATTTTCACAATCTGGTCGACGTCTATCTGGACGCGGTCTTTTTTCCGCGCATCACGCCCGAAATCTTCGAGCAGGAAGGCTGGCATCTGGACCTGCCCGCATCAGGGGGCGAACTGGCCATCAAGGGCGTCGTATATAATGAAATGAAGGGGGTGTACTCGTCCCCGGACTCGCAGCTCTCCGAGCACTCCCAGCAGTCTCTTTTTCCGGACACGACCTATGGACTCGATTCCGGCGGCAACCCTGCAGCCATTACGGATCTGACCTACGAGAAATTCCTTCATTTTCACCGCACCCTTTATCATCCGTCCAACGCCTGGATCTTTTTCTACGGCGACGACGATCCCGAGTCCCGGTTCGAGCTGCTGCGCGAATACCTGGATCAGTTCGAAGCACTTGACGTCAAATCGGCCGTGGCCCTGCAGGCCCCTTTTGATGCCCCGCGCGAGGTGCGTCTGGGGTTTGAGGCCATGGGCGAGGAGGAGGCCCTGGGCATGCTGACCATGAACTGGCTGCTGCCCGGCAAGGATGACCCCGAAACCGTGCTGGCCTGCAGGATTCTCGACAGTCTGCTGACCGGCATGAACGCCTCGCCGCTGCGCCGGGCGCTGATCGAGTCGGGCCTGGGCGAAGATCTGACCGGTGCGGGGGTGGAGCACGAGATGGCCCAGATGTACTATTCCGTGGGCATGAAGGGCGTGCTGCCGGAAAATTTCAAGGCCGTGCGCGAGCTCATCGTCAGGACGCTTGAAGAGATTGCCCAAAAGGGCTTCGAGGCCGATCTGATCGAGGCCGGGATCAACTCGGCCGAATTCGACCTGCGCGAGAACAACACCGGCTCCTACCCGCGCGGGCTCATCGTCATGCTGCGCGCCATGGGGGCCTGGCTTTATGATCGCGATCCGCTGGAACTGGTGGCCTTCGAGAAGCCTCTTGCCGCCCTGAAGGAGCGTTTGGCGCGCAAGGAGAGGGTGTTCGAGGAGCTCATCGAGCGGCACATCCTGAACAACCCGCATGCCAGCGTGGTGATTCTCGAGCCCGAGGACGGCCATGCCGCTCGGGTGGAGCAGGAGGAGCAGGCGCTTATTCAGAGGTTGCGTCAGGCGCAATCGGACCTTTCCGACGAGGAGCTGGCGCGGCGCACCGAAGGGTTGCGGCGCATGCAGGAGGCTCCGGATTCTCCCGAAGCCCTGGCCACGCTGCCCTGCCTGTCGCGTGAGGACATCGACCCGCAGGTGCGGGTCACGCCCACCGAGGTGCGCGATTGGGACGATGTCACGGCGCTTTTGCACGACCTGCCCACCAACGACATCTGCTACATGGACCTCGCCCTCGACATGCGTGCGGTGCCGGAGCGCCTCATCCCCCTTGTTCCGCTGTTCGGTCGCGCCCTGACCGAGATGGGCACCACGCGTGAGGACTATGTGTCCTTCTCCAAGCGCATCAGCAGCAAGACGGGCGGTGTCTACGCCAGAAGCCTCCTGTCGCAGCGCGAAGACGGCCCGGATCCTGTTGCGCGGCTGGTGGTGCGTTCCAAGGCCGTGAGCGGGCGGGTAGGCGACATGCTGGCCATCGTGCGCGACGCCCTGACCGAGGCCCGCTTCGATGACCGCGAGCGTTTCCGTCAGATGGTGCTGGAGGAAAAGGCTGGTTTCGAGCACGCCCTGGTTCCCTCGGGACACCATTTCGTGGGTCTGCGCCTGCGGTCACGCTTCAATCTGGCCGACAGCCTGCAGGAACGCATGGGCGGCATCGCCAATCTCTTTTTCCTGCGCGAGTTGACGGCTCGCTTGGACAGCGACTGGAGCGGCGTCCTGGCCGATCTGGAGGAGCTGCGCCGAGTCCTGGTGTGCAGAGCCGGGGCGGTCATGAACCTGACCATGGATGAGGCCATGATCGCCAGACATGGCGAGGAGTTCCGCACATTCATGGCCGAGTTGCCGGGTGTGGCGGCACCTGCCGCATCCTGGTCCGCGCCGGGGCAGGATGGGCACGAAGGGCTCGTCATTCCGGCCCAGGTCAACTACGTAGGCAAGGCCTGCGATCTGCACCGGGCCGGCTACCGTTTTCACGGATCAAGCCTGGTGGCGGTCAAATACCTGCGTACGACCTGGCTTTGGGAACAGGTCCGGGTGCTCGGAGGCGCCTACGGGGGCTTTTGCAACTATGGCCGCCTTTCAGGGCTGATGAGCTTCGGTTCCTACCGTGACCCCAACGTCAACTCGACCCTGGCCGCCTTTGACGGCTGCGGCAGATTCCTGGAAACGGTAGACCTCGACCGGGGCGAGCTTTTAAAGGGCATCATCGGCACTTCCGGCGATCTTGACCCCTATCAGCTGCCGGACTCCAAGGGTTTTACCGCCCTCAGCCAGCATCTGGCCGGCGTGACCACCCAGACCCGCCAGCGCATCCGTGACGAGGTCCTGGCCACGGACGAAGGGCATTTCCGGGAATTCGGGGCCCTCCTGCGCGAGGCCGTCTCCTCGGGCCTTGTCTGCGTGCTCGGTGGCGAAGACGCCCTGACCAGGGCCGGAGTCCAGGGCCTTGAGCTGGACCGGACGATTCGTCTGCTTTAACCGGACTTCTTTTCGATACCTGCCCATGGCCGCACGCCGCAGTCTTGCTGCGTGCGGCTTTTTTTGAGCCTCCGCTTTGATTTTAAAAAGGTTTTGATAAATGATGCCGCTCGTGGCATGAATCTGGAACAAGCGAGTCCGACTTTCGTAATGTCGTGACCGGACCGATTTCAAGCACGCGGAGACTTTTGATGAATGACATGCCCCCGGGCACTTTTGCACCCCCATCGGATGAGCTTTTTTTTGCCGACGAGCAGGAAACCGGGCAATCCCGGACTCTGCCAGGCTGGAAGCTGCTCATCGTCGACGACGAGGAGGAAGTGCACGTCATCACGAAAATGGTGCTCGAAGGGCTCAGCTTCTCCGGCAAGGGGTTGACGTTCCTGAGTGCCTACAGTGCGGCCCAGGCCCGTGAGATATTGAGCGAACATGCTGATATCGCCGGCATCCTCCTCGACGTGGTCATGGAGACCGGACAGGCGGGGCTTGAGCTCATCGAGCACATTCGTTCAAAGCTCGGCAACCGGTCCGTGCGCATCATCCTGCGCACGGGACAGCCGGGGCAGGCCCCGGAGCGAGAGGTCATCGCCCGCTACGACATCAACGACTACAAGCACAAGACGGAACTCACCGCCCAGAAGCTCTTTTCCACCGTGACCACGGCCATCCGCTCTTACCGTGACTTGAACGTCATCGAGAAGAGCCGGCAGGGGCTTGGCCTTATCATCGACTCCACCAAGGGGCTTTTCGAGCGTCGCAACATGATCCTGTTCGCCCGCGGGGTGCTCGATCAGATGAACTCGTTGCTGCGCATCAATGAGGACAGTCTTTTTCTGCATTCCCCTTCAGGGTTTGCGGCCACGGTCAGGGATGGCGATATCGCCGTTCTCGCGGGAACGGGGGAGTTTGGCCACTGCGGGGCAGAAGAGCCGGCCTGCGTGCTGGACGACTCCGTGACGGAACTTCTGCAGCAGGCCCTGCGGCAAAAAGGTGGCGTCTTTGGAGAAGAATCCTTTGTGCAGTATTTCCGTTCCAGGCGCGGGTCCGAGAATTTGCTGTATTTTCGCCTCGATCGTTCCCTGAACCCATTTGAGCGCCGGCTGGTGGAAGTTTTTTCCGGGAACGTGGCCGCGGCGCTGGACAACATGCTGCTGAACACGGAACTCGTACATGCTCAGAAGGAGATCATCCTGACCCTCGGTGAGTGCGTGGAGTCGCGATCCAAGGAGACGGCGGGACATGTGCGACGTGTTTCGGAGTGCTGCAGACTCCTGGCATCGATGCTTGATTTCGAGGAGTCGGAGGTGGATCTGGTGCGTCTGGCCTCGCCCATGCATGATGTGGGCAAGATCGGCATCGCCGACTCCATTCTGCTCAAGCCCGCCAAACTGAGCGCCGAAGAATTCGAGATCATGAAGACGCACACCCTGCTTGGCTTCCAGATTCTCAAAGGCTCGAGCCGTCCCGTCATGCAGGCCGCGGCGGTCATCGCCCACGAGCATCACGAGCGCTGGAACGGGACCGGCTATCCCCGCGGCCTGGCCGGAGAGAATATCCACCCGTACGGGCGCATCGTCTGTCTGGTCGATGTGTTCGACTCCCTCTTGTCGCGCAGGGTCTACAAGGAGCCCTGGCCCCTGGATCAGGTGCGCGAGTTTATCCAGTCTCAGCGCGGAGAGATGTTTGACCCGCGCATGGTCGATGCGATGCTGCTGGATCTGGACGCCTTTGTGGCCATCCGTCAAGAATTTCCGGACTGACTGTCTGAATGGAGCCCCGCTGATGAAACTCGAGCAAACGATGGAAGAAGTCCACTTCGCCGATGAGACGCCGACCCCGCAATCCGAGGGTCTCGGCTGCTGGAAGGTCATGATCGTGGATGACGATGACTTCGTGCACAAGGTCACGGAGTTGACCCTGGGGGACTATCACTACCAGAACACCCCCGTTCTGTACCTGCACGCCTACTCCGCATCTGAAGCCCGAGTCCTTTTGCAGGAGCATCCGGACACGGCGGTGATTCTGCTCGACGTGGTCATGGAGACGGAAAACGCGGGCCTGGAGTTCGCGCGTTACGTGCGTCAGGAAGCGAACAATTCTTTCGTGCGCATCATCCTGCGCACGGGCCAGCCCGGTCAGGCCCCGGAACGCAAGGTCATCACCGAATACGATATCAACGATTACAAGCACAAGGCCGAACTCAGCGAGCAGCGTCTGTTCACCTCCATCACCGCAGCCATCCGTTCCTACCGGGACCTGCGCACCATCGAGCTTGGACGGCTGGGGCTGCAGGAGGTCATCTGCGCCTCGTCGGCACTCTTTGCGGCCTGTTCGGTCCAGGACTTCTTTGTTCTGGCCCTGGAGCATATCCTGCGCACTGGACGCTGCGCAGGGTCCTCTTGCCAGGAGCACGGACTGGTGGCGCTGTGCGTTGCCGATGGGTTCGAGGTGCTGGAGTCCAGAGGCGTGTCCCTGACACCGCAAAGCGCGCTCGCTGCGCGCATGCACGAGCTTAACGACCGTGCAGTCAGGGAAGGGCCGGTGCTGGTGCTGGAGCAGGAATTCGCGGCCAGGTTTTTCAATACGCATACGGACCAGCACTACTTCTTCCACGTATTCTTCGGCCGTCCATTGAGCGAGACGGAGCAGGGCCTGCTGCATATTCTGGGCGGCAACATCGCCGTGGCGCTGGGCAACCTGTTTCTGACCGAGGAGATAGTGGCCACGCAACGCGAAGTGGTGCTGACCCTTGGCGAAGTGGTGGAGACCCGCTCCAAGGAGACGGCGCATCACGTCAAGCGCGTGGCCGAATATTCCTATCTGCTGGCGCTCAAAGCCGGGCTGTCCGACGAGCGGGCGCACCTCTTGCGCATGGCGTCGCCCATGCACGACGTGGGCAAGATAGGCATTCCCGACTCCATTCTCTTCAAGCCCGGCAAGCTCACCGAAGAGGAGTTCTCCATCATAAAGACCCATACGGTCATCGGACACTCCATCCTCAAGGCTTCCCCGCGCCGCATCATGCGCACGGCCGCGACCATAGCCCTGCAGCATCACGAGCATTGGGACGGCGGTGGTTATCCGCACGGCCTGCTGGAGGACGAGACGCACATCTTCGGGCGCATAACCGCCCTGGCCGATGTCTTTGACGCCTTGTCCTGCGACAGGGTTTACAAGAAGGCCTGGCCCTTGAGCGAAGTCCTGGATTATCTGCGTGAGAAGAGGGGCAGGCAGTTCGATCCGGCCCTGGTCGACATTTTTCTGGAAAACCTGGACGAGATACTGGCCATCCGCGCCATGTATCCGGACTGAGGCGCCGATGATGACGGAGGGTGCATGACCGGTCACGAGTTGCGCGATGACATCGTCTTTGCCGCCGAGGATACCGCCGGGGCGTCCGTACGCGATCGCAAGGCCTGGAAGCTGCTGATCATCGACGACGAGGAGGATGTTCACAGCATCACACGCATGGTTCTGGAGGGTTTCGAGTTCGAGGGCGCAGGTCTGGAATTTCTGAGCGCTTTCAGCGCGGAGGAAGGGCGAAGGGTGCTGGCCGCCAATCCCGACGTGGCGGTCATGCTTCTCGACGTGGTCATGGAGACCGGCCATGCGGGCCTTGATCTGGCCCGGCAGGTGCGTGAGGAAATGGGCAACATGCTTGTGCGCATCATCCTGCGCACGGGCCAGCCCGGCCAGGCTCCGGAACGACAGGTCATCATCGACTACGACATCAACGACTACAAGAGCAAATCCGAACTCACGGCGCAGAAACTTTTTACCGCCGTGACCACCGGCATCCGCTCCTACCGGGATCTGCGGGCCATCGATTCCAGCCGGCAGGGACTCGAAGACATCATCGCCGCCTCGGCCGACCTGTTCCAGGCCGACAGTATGGAACTGTTCGCGCGCGGGGTACTGACCCAGATGACCTCGCTTCTGCACCTGGAGGACAGTTCCATGTACATGGGGGACGCTTCGGGGCTTGCGGCCCGGGACAGGGTCGATGACTTCATCATTGTCGCGGGCACGGGCGATTTCGCCAATCAGGAGGCCCGCCTGGCCAGCGAGGTGCTTGAGCCTTCTGAAATGGACCTCATTCGCCGGGCCGCGCACGCGGATCAGTGTTTCTTTGAAAGTTCCAGCTACGCAGGCTGCTTCGGTCTGGTTAGCGGGGCGCGGCATGTGCTCTTTCTACGGCTGCAGCGGGAGTTGTCGGCTCTGGAGCGGGATCTGGTCCAGGTCTTCGCGGCCAACGTGACCGTGGCTTTCGAGAACCTGCAACTCAATCAGGAGATCGCCAGCACGCATCGCGAGGTCATCTTCACCCTGGGCGAGGTGGTGGAGAACCGCGCCCTGGTGGGGGGCATGCACGTGCACCGCGTGGCGGAGATGGCCTGGCTGCTGGGGCGACACGCGGGATTGCCCGTGGAGGATTGCGACCTGTTGCGCCTGGCCATGCCCATGCATGACGTGGGCAAGGTCGCCATCCCCGACAGCGTGTTGCTCAAGAGCGGCCCACTGGACGAGGTCGAGCGCCGTATCATCGAGCAGCATCCCCGTTTGGGCTTCGACATCCTGAACCGCTCAGGAAATCACATCATGCAGACTGCGGCGCGGATTGCCCTGGAACATCAGGAATCCTGGGACGGCAGTGGTTATCCGGCCGGCCTCAAGGGGGAAGGAATTCATATCTTCAGCCGCATTGCACGGGTGGTGGATGTGCTGGACAGTCTGCTCAGCCGACGCGCCTACAAGGAACCCTGGAGCGTGCCCGATGCTGTTGCGCATCTGCAGGAACAGCGTGGCCGCATGCTCGACCCTGTGCTGGTGGATACGCTGCTCAGACACCGGGAGGAATTTTTGGCCCTGCGGGAGAAGATTATCCAGCAGAGTCAGGATATTGAAATGCCCCCGACAGAAAAAAAGCCTTGACCGCCGCCTTCGGGTCATCTAGTAACCGCCTCTGTCCGGAGGGGTTCCCGAGTGGCCAAAGGGAACAGACTGTAAATCTGTCGTCGTACGACTTCGGAGGTTCAAATCCTCCCCCCTCCACCAGACGCCGAACCAACCCACCTTATGGTGGGTTTTTTTTGCCCTTTGACCGGAGACAATGCTTCCAGGCAGGGTGCGCAGTCTTTGCGAGGGATGGCTGATTTTTCTTGCGAAAACCCTGTAGCTGATTAAGAAAGAACGGTGAACAAGCTCTCATCCTGGAGGTTTTCATGCGTAGTTCACATTTTGTTCTGTTTTTCGCGCTTCTCGTGGCTTGCGGCTGGTCCACGCACCTTCTTGCCGCCACGGGACAAGCCTCCCCGGGCATCGATACCGGCGCGTTCTACATGACGCTCACCAGCGTCCCGGAAGTGGTCGAGGCTGGCCAGCAGGTGGAAATCACCGTGCAGCTGACCGACGCTTACGGCGCACCCGTGAGTGGATTTGAGGTCGTGCGGGGGAAAAAGCTGCACCTGACCATCGTTCGGGAGGGCCTGGACAAATTCACCCATACTTTTCCGGAGCCGGGGCCGCAGGGAACCATGGTCACCGGCATGACCTTTCCGGAGGGCGGGACCTATTTGTTCCATGCCGATTTCACGCCCATGGACGGCAGCCCTGTGACCCTTGTGGCCGAACTGCGCGTCGAAGGCGGGGGGTCCGCCGCGCCGCCGCTGGACCCGTATGTGCCCGGCATGGTGCAGACTTCCGAGATGCTGGCGAATGTCGGCGTTGAACCCGGTCTGGTCACGCATAGGGTCAGCTTTGCCCTGATGGACCTGAATGAAGAACCCGTCACCGATCTGGAAAACTTTCTCGGGGCCAGGGGGCATTTCATCGCCTTGAGCGCGGATGGCCGCCAATACGTCCACGGCGAACCCGCAGCCGGGAACACGGCAAACGAGGTCGCCTTCGAAGTCCATTTCCCCGGACCCGGCATTTACAAGGGGTGGGGCGAGTTTCAGCGCGCAGGAACGGTGCTGGTCGTGCCCGTGGTGATGCAGATCGATTGAGGTGACGGCGATGTTTTGCGAAGTATCAACCTGGCTTTCGTCACTTTTCCCTTGACGCTCGCCCACGCCTTGGATAGCTACGACTTCGCTGTTTTTGCCAGGATAGCTCAGTTGGTAGAGCAATTGATTCGTAATCAATAGGTCGAGAGTTCAATTCTCTTTCCTGGCTCCAGTTAAAATAGGGACTTAGATGTAAAATCTAGGTCCTTTTTTTTATTTTGTCCCTAATTCATGTTTTATTCCCCCTTCTGTCCCAGGCCAACACCACGCTACGCAATTTGAAGCGAGTCTTTGGATCCTTCACCACCACAGTCACGGTGCACTTATTCACGTTGTTCCCCGGAAGCACATGATGGCAAAGTGGGATGCTGTCTTAGCTCATGATGATCACGCCTATGATGATTTGGCGCCGGTCTAACCGGCCATCGCGGTTGTGTCACCGGCGATGAATGTCATTTTTCGTCAGCGATACGTATCCGGCGCACCAAGTGGACAGGATTGATAGGAAGGCGGGATTGTCTTACGAAAATTTATTGCTTGGAAAAATCAGGTCGTGGCGAAGCTATGATCCGTCCAAAAATGGAAAAATCTGCTGATTTTGATAACCAGAGATGAGATCCAAGTAACGTTTGTATTGCACCTGAAATTCTTCGATGTTTGTATCTAACATTCTTGAATTTAATGTTTTATTAGAGCGCTTGTGGATTTTGCCCCATGTGGGGAATTAAATGCTTGCTGTCTATAAAATGGTCGCCAACATGCAAGAATATTTGTCATTCTTGCGTATTTAGAATATTTGAGTTCAAAATGTCTGACAAAGGCTGTCTTGCAACTTGTCTTACAACTCGGCGTTTGGGGTTGACGGTCAGAGAGCGGCTTTTGCTTTTCGTTGATTTTCCAGAGGCGATGATGTGGTCATGTATTTATGGCAAGATCTGAGACAAACCATTTTTATGCACTGTCAATTTTGCATCTGGAATAGGTGAAGGGATATCATTTGTCTGTTGAATGGAGCTAGCGATGTTGGATACAAGTCCATGGAATGACCAGAAGGAACTGTTGATCGAACAATTTATGCAATCGTTGCTGCGCGCCAGTAAACCCGATGCTGAACGTATTCTGCATCAAATTCAGGCTGAGAGTTCGTTTCCTGAAAGCGTGGAGTCAATTGTAGTTACATCATTAGAGAGAATTGGCCATGACTGGGAAAATGGGAAAGTTGCGCTTTCCCAAGTATATATGAGTGGCAGGATATGTGAGGATTTAATGACGGCCACCCACCCGGAGAGTGACGGTCAGGCCCGAATTTCCGGAAAGTGTGCCATCGCAATTTTGAACGATTACCATATGCTCGGAAAGCGCATCGTGCTTTCTGCGCTTCGTTCAGCCGGTTTTAACATTCAAGACTGGGGTAGACTGACTCCGGAGCAAGTGGTTTCCAAAATAGAAGAGAACGACACCGAGGTCGCACTTATTTCGACACTCATGCTGTCTTCCGCACTTTGCGTCAGGGACATACGGACCAGGCTCGATGCAAAGGGCCTCACATGCAAGTTGCTGGTGGGGGGAGCGCCGTTCAGGCTGGACAAAAATCTCTGGAAAGAGGTCGGCGCGGATTCCACTGCCAATAACGCCATGGACTCCATAAGAGCGCTTTCGGCGCTGCTCGGGAGGCAAGCATGAAAGCCATGACTTCGCTTGAGCGCGTGCTTACAACCCTGGGACACCGTGAACCTGACAGGGTTCCCCTGTTTCTGCTTCTCACCATGCACGGGGCAAAGGAGCTGGGACTCGGAATAAAAGAATACTTCAGCAAGGCCGAACACGTGGTCGAAGGCCAGATGCGTATGCTGAAGAAATACGGGCATGACTGCCTGTATCCATTCTTTTACGCACCCGTTGAGGTGGAAGCGTGGGGCGGAGAAGTCGTATACGTTGAGGACGGCCCCCCGAATTCAGGGGAGCCGTTCATTGCCTCCCCCAAACAGATAGCAGGCTTGATCCCGCCCGATGCATCCACCACGCCTTGCCTGCGCAAGGTTCTCGACGCCGTGACCGGAATCAAATCCCGGATCGGCGACAGAGCGCCCATTATCGGAGTGGTGATGTCCCCTTTCTCCCTTCCGGTCATGCAAATGGGTTTCGGACCATATCTGGACCTGATGTACGAACAACCGGATATATTCAGGCGGCTCATGCGCGTGAATGAGGCTTTTTGCGCAGACTGGGCCAATGCTCAACTCGCGGCCGGAGCCACGGCCATCTGTTATTTTGATCCTGTCTCGTCGCCAAGCATGGTGCCCAGGGAGCTTTACCTTGAGACAGGGTTTGTCGTCGCCAAGAGGATGCTGGCGGCCATAAATGGACCCGTGGCAATCCATACGGCCTCAGGTCGAAGCCTTGGTATCTCGGACCTTTTGCAGCAGACAGGGGCAGCAGTTGTGGGGGTGAGTGCGGAGGAGGATCTGGCTGCCATGAAGACAGCATTTGGGGGCAAAGTGACGATCCTGGGCAACCTCAACGGCGTTGCCATGCGAAATTGGACAGTTCGTGACGCAGAAGATGCCGTGAAGACCGCCATTTTGAAGGCGGGGTCTGGCGGTGGCTTTATCCTTGCGGACAATCACGGCGAAATTCCTTGGCAGGTTTCCGACGATGTGCTTTTGGCCATCTCCGAGGCCGTGCGAAGATGGGGCCGTTACCCACTGGCGAAGAATCATGACTGAGCATTTGAGGCTGGTAGTCTGTAGCACTTTTGAAGAGGAGGTCCGGACAGTTCTGAGCACTCTTGAATCTCCAAAGTTCTTAGTCTCACCTGTACAATGCCTCTGTCACATTCCTTTGGCAGCTTCTCGAAAACTGTTCGCCGATGCTGTTGCCAGCGCGAGTGATCAAGGTCGTCATCAAATCCTGGTTCTTGGACGGTTAGGATGTATGGTTGCCGAACTTCCTGGTAATTTGGCGCAAGACGTTCGTTCGTTTGCCGATCGCCAATGCTTTGAGCTGATTGCTCCTCCGAAACTGATTGAATATCTGCAAGGCAGTGGCGCGTTTCTAACATCACCCGGTTGGATACGAAAATGGAAGCATGTAATGCAGGAATGGCGTGCGGAGAGGGACACTGCCCGGCTCATGTTTCAAGAAATGGCTAAAAAAGTCGTGCTGCTCGATACGTTCTGTAGTGAAGAATATCTCGATCAACTTTACGATTTTGCGGATTATGTGGACTTGCCTGTCGAAATCATGCCCATAGGACTGGAATACTTGCAGTCCAGACTTGGGAACGAAATTTCCCACTGGCGTGCGAACCAGCGTGATCGTGAACTTGATCGCGTCAATCGTAACGCCAGTGATAATTTGATGGTCATGGATCTACTCAAGGATGTCATTCATACGTTGGATGAGGAAGGAATCCTGGTAAAGATCCAAACGCTTTTGGAAATGCTCCTGGCTCCGAAGTCCGTTCGTTTTTGCCCGCCAGATAATAGTAATGCCACAATGCGGGGGGAATCGTTGACAGTACAAGACAAGTCAACGGGTCTCTCCCTATGGGACGAGACTATTTCAGGATTCCGCATCCCTCTTGTGCGTGATGGATTGATCTTGTGCTGGATAGAGTGCGAGGGAATCATGTTTCCAGAGTATCGGGATCATTATTCTCACCTAATTTCCATGTTGTCTGAGGTATTTGCTTTGTCAATCAATAATGCAAGAATACATGATACGTTGAAATGTCATGCAGCAGAACTTGATGCCCTCAGAGTAAAAGCAGATGCTGCTAATAAAAGTAAAAGTGCATTCTTGGCCAGCATGAGTCATGAGATCAGAACCCCGATGAATGGAATTTTTGGACTACTTCAGCTTCTTCAGACAACAACCCTTGACGACGAGCAAGGTGAATATGTCGAAATGACAATGAGTGTAGCCAAGAATCTTCTCAATCTTCTAAATGATATTTTAGATCTTTCCAAAGTTGAAGCCGGGAAGATTGATATTCATGAGATTGAATTTAATCTTTCAGATCTTTGCCGTTCCATGCCATCTATTTTTATAGAGCAGATTCAAAAAAAGAATATAGGCCTTGCCATTGACATCGCTTCCGATGTGCCATCTGCTATTATCTCTGACGAAGCACGTTTAAGACAGGTGCTTTTCAATCTTGTTGGTAATGCAATGAAATTTACCGAGAGTGGAAGCGTCAATGTTCAGATAGGTGTGGGGCCCAGCGTTGGCCATAACAAGCGAAAACTCTATTTTTCCGTCTCCGACACCGGCATAGGAATCCCTGAGGATCAAATAGGAAAGCTTTTCGACCCATTCACCCAAGTCGACGATTCGTTGAGTCGAAAATATCAAGGTGCCGGCCTTGGTCTTTCCATCGTTAAACACCTTGTGGAACTTATGGGCGGGAGTATAGGTCTTGAAAGCACTCTCGGCCAAGGCACGACCGTGCGTTTTGATATTCCCGTTGGATTTTTAGAACTGAAAAAACCGATGACAGATCAAGAGTTTTCTCGTGCTGATTCAGTCAAGGAAAAAATCCCGCAGCAGATCCTTAATCTGAAAATTCTTCTGGTTGAAGACGATGAAATCAGCCAAATCTTTGTAAAACGCCTACTCGGAAAATATGGAGCCGAGATTGTATGTGCTCAAAATGGCGAGGATGCACTTCAAATCTTGTCAAATGGAACATTTGATATTGTGTTGATGGATATCAGGATGCCGGTCATGGATGGCATCACAGCAGCCAAACACATTCGGAAGATGGACTGCGAGGCGTGTCGGAACATCCCAATTATCGCCATGACCGCCAATGCGATGAGTGGCGACCGCGAGAAAGTCTTGGCTGCCGGGATGGATGACTATATTGCCAAGCCTTTGGAGGTCGAAGCATTGCGGGCCTGTATCGACAGGGTAATGAGCTAAAAGAAAGTGTTTGTTTAATCAAAAGTGACTTGTCACGCCCCTGAGCACTGGCACAATGTGATGCCAACCGGACAGCCGGGTCATCGAGCTCAAACGTGAGGTAAGCGAACTGCTGATCCTGGCCGGGCAACCGTTGCGTTAACCGCGCGTGGCCGGGGAGCGAGATATGAGGAATGGACTTTTGATCCTTATGGTCCCGCATTACGGCATTGCCAAAGGAGAGAGACGATGCGGCTGATCGCCAACGAAAAGTCAATCCCGCGCATTCATCTGGTCGGCACGCTGTTGATCGTGCTGCTGCTAACAGTTGGGCTTGCCGGCTATAATTTATGGCAAAGCCGAAAGAATGCGCAATCGTCTTTCGACCACCTCGAGCAGACTCTCACTGAGCAGATCGATGCACGTCTGAAGGCTGAAATGCATCACGCTATCACCACTCTCGAATTTATCCGCAGCCAGACTGAAGCTGTTCTGCGTGAAAGCATTGTTCAGCAGGTAGATAGCGCCTACCAGATTGCCGAAGCCATCCACACCCGGGAGTCCGCCCTCCGCTCGGCGGCCGAAGTTCAAGAAATGATCATCGAGACGCTCAGGCCGATACGTTTTTACGACGGCCGCGGCTATTTTTTCATTGATGACATGAATGGGCAATTCATCCTGCTGCCCACTTCGCCGGAACTCGAAGGCAAGACCCTCCTCGACAACCAGGACGACACCGGCCATTTTATAATGCGAGGACTGATCGCCGCCGCAAGGCTGCCGCGTGGCGAGGGCTTCTCAAGCTATCGCTGGTACACGCCGGAAAACCCCGCAGTGATGGCCGAAAAGCTTTCCTACGTCCGACATTTCGAGCCCTACGACTGGCTGATCGGCACTGGCGACTACCTCCACAAGTGGGCGGAAAGGCAAAAGCAGGAAGCACTGTTGCAATTGCGGAGTCACCGTTTCAATATAACTGGATACGTCGCGCTGTTCGATGCTGATGGCAGTTCGCTGCTCTCGCCCTCCAAAGCCGCGCTTGAAGGCAAGGTGGAAGCCGACCTGCCTGTCTTTGAACGCAGCGTTCTTGAAAAGCTGCTGAGTACTGCCCGAGCCGGCGGCGGCATCGTCCACTACGATTGGCCGCAAGCAGATAGCGACAGGCTGTCGAAAAAAACGGCCTATGTTCAGACCTACGCTCCCTGGCAGTGGGTAGTGGTGACCACCATGTTTAATGACGAGGCGCAAGCTGCGGTCGTAGCGGAACAACGAAATCACGCGCAGTTGATTGCCCGGCAGGCTCTGACGAACACGCTGGCGGGACTGATGGCGTTGCTGCTCGGCCTGACCGTCTCATTGATCTTCTCGCGTTGGATGCGCCAATTGTTCAGGGAGTACCACCGCAACAATCTCGCCCAACAAGACAAGTTGCGTCAACAGGCAGATGCATTGCGCGAAACCCAGGCCAGTTTGCAAGAAAGTGAGCATCATTTCCGCGCCCTGGCAAATGGCGGCACTGCGCTGATTTGGGCCTCCGGTATCGATAAGCTGTACAACTACTTCAACGAACCCTGGCTACGCTACACCGGTCGCACCCTCGAACAAGAGTTCGGCAATGGCTGGGCGGAAGGCGTACACCCGGACGACCTTGATCGCTGCCTGGACATTTATGCCAGTCATTTCGACCGTCGCGAACCCTTCTCGATGGAATACCGTCTGCGCAAGTCAACCGGCGAATATGGGTGGATTCTCGACTTGGGCAACCCGCGCCATGACAGCGAGGGCAACTTTATCGGGTATATCGGCTATTGCTACGACATCACCGACCGCAAACTGGACGAGGAGGTACTGCGCAAGAGCGAGGAACTGTTCAAAAGGGTCTTTGAAATTCTGCCTATTGGTCTGTGGATTGCGGACAAGAATGGGAAACTTATGCAGGGCAACCCGGCAGGGGTGGCCATCTGGGGGGCAGAGTCAAATGTGGATCAAAAGGAATATGGAGTTTTCAAGGCCAGACGTCTGCCCTCCGGAGAAGAAATCGCGCCGGACGATTGGGCATTGGCGCATACAGTGAACAGGGGCGAAACAATTGTTGACGAGCTTCTTGAAATCGACGCCTTTGACGGAAAGAAAAAGATCATCCTCAATTATACGGCACCGGTACTGGACAGAGCAGGCAATGTTGAAGCAGCCATTGTCGTCAATCAAGATGTTACTGATCGGTATCAGGCCGAGAAGGCTCTGAGAGATGCCGCGCATCGACTTTCCTTTCATGTGAACAACTCGCCCCTGGCTGTCATCGAATGGGAGCAAGGGCGGTACATCACGTCATGGTCTGCACAAGCCGAGGCCATGTTCGGCTGGTCTGAGCGTGAGGTCGTTGGTAAAGACTGGACTGACTTCGCCTTCATCCATCCTGAAGATGAAACATTCGTGGCCTCTAAAGTGTCGAACCTGTTCGACGGAACGGACGATTACAACTTCATCGAGAACCGTAACCTGCGCAAGGACGGTAACGTAGTCCACTGCCACTGGTTCAACTCTCCCCTAAGGGACGAATCCGGGACCATCATTTCCATCCTTTCCCAAGTAGCGGACGTTACCGCGTTAAGCAACGCCATGGCTGATCTTGTGACCGCCAAGGAGCAATCTGAAGCTGCCAATAGAGCCAAGTCCGAATTCCTGGCCAACATGAGCCACGAAATCCGCACCCCCCTGAATGGTATTATGGGCATGCTCCAACTGCTCGAAACGACCTCGCTGGACGAGGAGCAACTGCATTTCTGTTCTCTTGGTATCCAGTCGACCAATCGTTTGACCAGCCTGCTTTCGGACATTTTGGACCTCTCGCGGGTGGAGGCGAGCATGATGCTCATCCGTTCCGAACGCTTCAACCTGCGCAGCGCTTTGACTCAGACCATTGATCTATTCGTACCTGTCGCCGTCCAGACCGGTGTCACATTGACACTTCATCTTGATTCAGGTCTCCCGATTTGGGTTGTCGGAGATTCCCTCAGATTGCAGCAGGTGCTCACCAATCTGATCGGCAACTCCTTCAAATTCACCAAGAGCGGGCACGTGCAGGTCGAGGTCTATCCGCTTCCGCCTCGCAGCGATGGTACATTCAGAGTTTTCTTCGCCATTGAAGATACGGGGTGCGGCATTGCGGATGAAGAACTTGGGAATCTGTTCCAACCCTTCACCCAGGTAAGTCAGGGATATACTCGGGACCACCAGGGTGCCGGATTGGGGCTTACCATCAGCAAGCATCTGGTCGGACTTATGGGCGGGAACATGGCCGTGGAAAGCGAGGAGGGAGTCGGGACTACCTTTGCTTTTTGCGTGACCTTCGGCAAGGAGGCGCAGCCTTATGATGACGAGGCTACGGTGGAATACCGCACCGCGCCGCCGATTTTTCGCCGGATTCTTTTGGCCGAAGACGACGAGACCACGGCTTTCAGTATCAGCAGGCTGTTGGAAAAATCCGGGCACAGAGTGAACGTGGCCAACAACGGACTGGAAGCCTTGGAAATGCACGAGGCAAATGATTTCGACCTCATCCTCATGGACGTATCGATGCCGATCATGGATGGCATCGAAGCCTGTCAGCGTATTCGGGGTTCTGGAAATTCCCAGAAACGGGATATCCCGATCATTGCCCTGACGGCTTACGCCATGACCGGTGACAAGGAGAAGTTCCTGGCTGCGGGCATGAACGGATACATAGCAAAGCCCGTAAACATGGAGCTCCTCATGCAAATAATGTCCGAAACGCTCGCAGAGCAGGGCGGTTAGGGAAGGAGGCGGATATTTTCAAAATATGCTTTTGTCTGGAAATATCAGACTCGCGTGGTAAAAAATATGGCAACAATTTGGGTTGTTGCCATAAAGTGCGGAAGTTGCGAGGTCGGGTGTTGGGTCTGCGTAATCAGTAGGTCGACAGTTCAATTATCTTTCCTGGCTCCAGTAAAAACAAGGGGTAGCCTTTCAAAGGCTGCCCCTTGTTTTTACTGGAGCTTGCTTGCAGAATCTGTGAATAATGCACAGCCAGAGTCAGTTTCTCTCCTGTTAGTGCGTGCAGAGAAGGGCTCGGAACCATTGTAAAAGGCTTGACATTAATCGGCGTTGATTAATAACATTTTTCTAATGTCGACATTATGGCTTGATGATGTTGGAATTCGGGCATTACTTCCTCCATAAAAAATTTGGACATTAAACGAGACACTGCAAAAAATCGTCTTCCCCTTGAAGAAGGGGAATCATTTCTTTTTAAATAGTTGCAAAGAATAAATTCCTCGACTTTAGCTAGCGTTACTTGACTTCGTAGGATTGACAACCAATTTCTTTTACTGTGTTTATGGCATCATTATTTTATAAATACACAGATTTAATTATAAATAATACATATGAAGGATTTTATGAGTAATATAAAAACGTACAGCGCGCAAATTATTGACCATATCAAAGAGTCTATTCTTCGGGGAGAACTTGCTCCCGGAGACAAGGTTAATGAAGCCCACCTTGCGTCTAAACTTTCCATCAGTCGAGCACCGATTCGAGAAGCTTTACAGATGCTTGTGCAGGAAGGGTTGATCATTTCGATTCCTCAGCGCGGCAAATTTATCACATCACTGACTGCGAAAGAGATTCAGGATAGCTATTTCACAGGAGGAGTTCTGGAAGGAGCGGCCGTAGCTTCAAATATTGAGCAGTTTACAGATGATGATTTTGATAAATTACAAGGTATTGTAAATCAGATGAGGGCGCTGGCTGAGAATGGAGATAGTAGAGATAAGTTAGCACCATTAGACAATGCTTTTCATGACATTTTGTTGTCTAAGACAAATAATAATTTGCTTGTTGAGCTTTCCCGTCGGTCATGTCGTGGATTGTCCAAATTTCTTTTTTATAAACAGTGGTGTAAACAATTCACCACCAAAGAAAATTTTGAACGGCACCAGTCTTTGCTTGATGTTATGCGAACAAGGAATCCTGTCGCAGTTGAAAATTGTATACGGCAACACTACAAAGATGCTGGTGAACGCATGAAAAAATTTGGAAGTGACATTTTGGCGTAAATAGTAATTGTTAAAATATTATAAACCTTTAGATATATTTTTTTCGTCTAGAGATATAATATTTATTTATAAAATAAAAAAAGAATCCATTCTTTTTCTCATGTCAATGTTAGAAAGAATGGATTCTTTTTTGAAGTATTAAATTGCTTCTTTGCTTGATTCAATTTGATTGAGTGGAGTAAGTGCCATTTCGCGATCCAATTCATTACTCATGGCAGCCACGACTACACCGGCAGAGTTGTCGCCGAAGATGTTTGTGGTGGTTCTGAACATATCGAGAATACGGTCGACACCGGCTACTATGGCGATACCTTCCAGTGGCAGTCCGACGGATTCCAGTACCATGGTCAGCATGATCAGCCCTCCACCAGGGATGGAGGCGGTGCCAACGGAGGCCAGAACTGCTGTAGCAACGATGGTCGCCTGCTGGGTGTAGGTCAGGTCGATTCCGAAGGCGTTAGCCACGAACATGGCGGCTACTGCTTGGTAGAGGGCTGTGCCATCCATGTTGATGGTCAGGGCCATTGGCATGGTGAAACCGTAGACTTTTTTGGGGACACCAAGCTGCTTCTGAGCGCGCATGGAGAATGGAAAGGCAGCCGCTGCGCTGCAAGTGGAAAGCCCGATCATGGCTGGTTCCATGACCTTCTTTAAAAATGCGAGCGGTGAGAGACGAGCGATGATGCTGATAGCGCCAGTGTAGGTGAACAGGATATGAATCAGGCATGCGATCAGGGTCGCGCCGATCAGCTTCGCCATAGGCATCAGAATGTCGAGACCAAAGCGGCCGGTAGTCCAGGCGATCAGGGCAAAGACACCATAGGGAGCCATGCTGATGACGATGTCGGAAACCTTGAACATGACTTCTGCAACGCCTTCAAAGAACTTCTTGACCGGCTCGCCTGCTTTCCCGGTCATGGAAAGACCTGCGCCGAAAAAGATCGCAAAAACTATGATCTGAAGGACTTGGCCTTTGGCCATGGACTCAACCGGGTTGATGGGGAACATGCTGACTATCATGTCCATGGGCCCGACGGTTTCGGGACGCTTGATTTCGGCAAGTTCTCCGAGCGAAAGGCCTGTACCGGGCTGGACAACATTTGCCACCAGTAGGCCAATGAGGACAGCGAGCGTGGTGGTAGCGATGAAGTACACGATCGTTCTCGCACCGAGTTTGCCCAGATTGCGGACATCACCAGTGCTGACAACACCTATGACCAAGGTTGAGAAAATCAGAGGTACGACAATGAGCCGCAGGCAACGAATGAATATATCACCAATGGGCTTCAGGTAGGCGGCTTTTTCACCGAGTATGAGACCTGCGATGATACCGAGTACCATACCCAGAATGATCTTTTGATAGAGCTTCATGTTCCCCCCAGGCTGAAAGGTTTAATTGAGCTGATAATTGGCCCAAGTCTAGTCGCGGAAATTGTCCTGGTACGCATACAGTGCCGGTGAACCACCGGTGTGGAGGAAAAGGACGTTGGAGCCGTCGGCAAAATGTCCCTTGCGGACAAGGTCGATCATGCCGGCCATGGCTTTACCAGAATAGACTGGGTCGAGAAGGATCGCCTCGGTGGAAGCCAAAAGCTTGACCGCTTCAACCATGGACTCGGTGGGCAGGGAATAACCAGGGCCGACATAGCCGTCGAAGCATTCCACCGCATCTTTCGCGATGGGGGCTGCGACGCCAACTCGCTCGGCCGTAGCTTCGACCAGCTTGTATACCAGAGCTTCCTGATCGGCCTTGGTGCGGCTCACATTTATTCCGGAAACGGGAATGCCGGCGTTGGTGCCCTGCATGCCGACGACGATGCCCGCATGTGTTCCGGCGGACCCACTGGGAACAACCATGTGATCGATTTTGAGGCCCATGTCGAAGAGTTGCTGCAAGGTTTCCTGGGCGCAGGCGACATAACCGGTTGCGCCAATGGTGTTGGAGGCTCCGCCGGGGATGATGTAGGGGGTCTTGCCCTCGGCCTTCAAGCCACTGGCCACCTTCTGCATTTCATCCATCATGTTGGATCCGCCGGGCACCACGGTGATGCTTTTGACGCCCATCAGGTGAAACAGAAAGTTGTTGCCCGATGCATCGGGGCTGTATGATCCCTTGACGCGCTCTTCAAGCACCAGATGACAATCCAGGCCTTCCTTGACTGCCCATGACAGAGTCAGTCGGCAATGGTTGGACTGCACCGCGCCGCAGGTGATGATGGTATCCGCGTTGTTGTCGATGGCGTCGGCGATGCAGAAATCCAGCTTGCGGGTCTTGTTGCCACCGGCGCAGCCGGGCAGGAGATCGTCACGCTTGATGAAGATATTGACCTTGCCGCCCAGTGCCCTGGAAAAGGAAGGAAGGGCTTCGATGGGGGTTGGTGTCGAAACGTATCCACGGCGAGAAAATTTTGCCAAATTCATATCGGAACTCCCTGTAATAAATTATTTAAGAGAAATGATTGCTTCCATTTCGATATCTGCTCCCAAAGGCAGGGCCGCCACTTGCACTGCGCTGCGAGCAGGAAATGGGGCGGAAAAATACGTTGCGTAAACTTCGTTCATTTCCTTGAAATCCTGCAAGTTGGTCAGAAAAACCGTTGTTTTGACGACATCGTTCAAGCTTCCGCCAGCTTCTTCGACAATGGCGCGCAGGTTCTCAAAAACCTGACGAGCGCGGCTTTCGATGGAGCCTTCTGGCATTTTTCCGGTTTCCGGATTGATGGGCAACTGGCCCGACGCGAAAAGCAGGTTTCCGGCGATGATCGCCTGGGAATACGGCCCGATCGCTCCAGGTGCTTTTGTTGTCGAGACACTCTTTTTGTTAGCCATAAGCGAACCTCCTTGTTTGTCGTTTTTTATAATGTCGAATGTCGACAGGGCTATTGAGCCCATTTCTCGCCTTTGAGAACCTCGTATCGACAGTATTGATATGCGTTTCCGAATAACCAGCTTGGGATATTTGTGTCAATCAAAATGTCGACATTCGAATGTCTTTTTATTAATTTTGAAAAATGGAAGTCGAGGAAAGGTCCTGCATGATGCTTCGGACTGTCACCTCTTTCCGAACAAGAAGGGTGCGATAATGACTCTCGCGGAACGACTGATCAGAAGAGGGCGGCATTAATGCCGGCCGGTCGTGTTGCCGCGCCTCTTTGGAAAGCGTTTCGGCACGGACATTCTGGATATGCGCATTCAGCAATGTTTGCGCACCGCCACGCGCGAACAGTTCGACCTTTGAGCCGAGCGCATCCTGGACTCCAAGGTCATGGAAGAAGTCTTTGCCGATTTCCTGCTGGACAAGGTCTGACAGCGATGCGGGGCCCAGGGCGAATGTTGTTCTGCTGGGTAACCAGCAGCGGGCGGCAGCAAAATAAAAATAATAGATTCAGGCTGCCTTTCTTCTGATTCGGGCCGAGTCTGGAAAAAACGGACACACTTGTTTATATCCAGTCTTGAAGTGTTGTGGCGAAAACGCGGATGTTACTGGCCTGACTGCGGATTGGGTTGTTTCAGTTGCAGGAAAAAAAATATACAGAATGGCACGCAGATTGTAAGATATTTCTTACGATAGCCCCTCGCGGGCTGTAGGTTTGAGGCTGTGCGTCGTCGACGCAATGATGGATTTGCATTTACCCTTGTTATAAAGCGCATTGGACCATCCAAAAGGAGGAGATGCGATGATTATGTCTGAATTGAAAATATTTGCGGGTGTAGCGGTAATGGCCCTCTTTCTTGCGCTTGCAGCCGTTGGTCCGGTGACTGCCAGCAACGGCCAGGGCGACGGGGAAATAATCATTGTCGCGAGAAACTATCTCACTATTGAAGACATTTCCGGCACAGGCGTGGTCATCGGCAGCAAGCATGGACGCTTTGAACCGACCGAGTTCAAGGGTACTGCGGGAACCGCTGTCCTGATGTTCATGTACAACAGGATCTCTCGGGACAAGTGTGTTCATCTGATTTCAGGGCTTTACGAAAAGGAACAGGCCGAGGTCGCATCCAAGGTGGACCTCGTTCTGACTTTTCTACAGCAAAATGAGCTCCTGCTGACCAGCAAACACCCCAACCCGTCCAGGAATTACGGGATGAACAAGTTCAGGCCTGAAGAGTGACGGGGCGGTCGCACGTTGTTCCTGTTTGTTTCGCCCCACCAACCCATGCAAAGGTCCCGGGCCAGGTTACGTTGGGTGCTTTGGCGCGTGAGCGCAAGAATGTCCCCTGTCCGATTTTTGTGGAATTTTCATTCCAAAGCATGACCAGCGCAGTGGTAGAGAGGAATACATGAGAGTCTGGCTCCCCCGGTGCATCTACAAATCGTTCCCTCTTCTTGCCGGCACCGTGGGCCTGGCCGGTTGCCTGACCGGAAACCCGTCCAGCCTGGCCCTTGGCGGTGTGCTCATGCTTTACAGCGGCGGAGTGTGCTTCCTGCGCAGGGGGTAGCATTTCCGCCATGGCGGACAGATGCCGTCCGTAAAAGGTGGAGTTGGTCGTGACCATCGAATAATGAGTGATCGCATGCTTCCTTTTTTATGATCGACAATCGGCTTTGTTACGCAGGAGTGGGCGTCAAAAGGCTTCGTGGCCTTCGTCGAATTTGATGAGATCAGTGAGTTGACGGCCCCTCTGAGATTTCCCTGCGTATTGTAGCACTCTCCACGGCATAGATGCCCTGTCCGTCATGGGCGCTTCAGGGAATCAATCTGCGGGGTGATACTTCAGACAGGCTTGGAGTTTAAATCCTTGCCCAATGCCTTTGGCCAGCCTTTCTCTTCCAGATTTTAAATTGCCTTAAAGAAGCAACATGCTGATTTTGATCGATATTAAATCAAAATAGGCCGATGTGCTCGTTAGCATTTAAACACTTTCACGCCCAAAAGGGCAGGTATCGTGCATACCGTGAAGAACTGGTTTCCGATTCATCCTGTTTAATGAGACCGGAATCCTTGGTCGCACCAATGATCTGTGAGACCGTGACAACCTTTGAGGGTTCGAGGCCGAAACGTTCCCTGAGCGACTGGTTGGACATGGGCTGGTGACTCACATACATGAGGCAGCAGTGCTGATAGCAGGCTCGAATTCTGTCTGCCTTGCTCATGTCTGCAAAGTCCTGATGCGCAAAGAGCGTCGCGATTGTCCGCTCGATGCCGGTCCTGAACAGTGGAGCCGGAAGCTGAAACACTTCGGCCAGTTCGACAACCTTGTCCACGCCGCTGCCCTTCTCTTCGCAAATGCCGAATCGGCGCATCAGGTCCGCGACACGTTCATTGCAGGAGCGGTATTCATCAATGAAGCGCTCAACGCTGATGGGCGGCAGGCCGGGGTTGGATATTTCAACCCTGTCCGCATACATCTCGATCATGACGGCACTGCCTTTGGCCGAATAATCCTGATGGACCAGTGCGTTGGCGATGAGTTCCCGCAAGGCCTGCTTGGGGAACATCTTCACTTCCTCGCGGATCACTTGTTCGATGAAGCGGTTTTGGGGCGCCGCCGAGTGCACAAAATCGACCAGTCCTTCGAATCCGACGGCATATCCCTTGTTGCCTGGCTTGTCTTCGCGGGTTTTCAGCTTGTCGACGCCTTCGTAGATGACCACACGAGGAGCCTTACGGGCCATGGCCAGGGAAAAGGCGTCCAGCTTCTTAGCCAGGAGAATGGCCGCGAGGTTGGAAATGTTCCAGCCTTGAGGCGTCTGCTCGATGAGACGTTCGCCACGAAGCCGGTCGAGAACACCGTCCCGACTTGTGGGGTACGGTTGTTTGAGCATGTCGAAGAACGTCTGGGTGTCGAGAAGGGCGACGACTTCGTCAGGGCCGGCGTGTTGCTTGGCCGGTTGTTCGAACCAGTCAGGCTCGCCTTCGGCAAAGATGCGCTTGAGGTGGTCCGGCGTCATGGCCACAAGGCTTTCCCCGGAACGCATGAGGTAGGCTCCGTCGAGTTCCATGGGTTGGCCGATGGGGCGGGGCGGTATGTCGAATACAAGCACACGGCCATCAGGGTGGGAAAGTTCGATTACATCCACGCGAATGCGGAGTTTTTCCCGGATGCGGGATTTGATGGTGTCCAGTCCGGGTGGCGTGGCGAAGGCATTGGTGCCGACTACGCGGCGGGGCGGCTTGTTGGTGACGCCCAGAACCAGATGGCCGCCGCGCTCATTGGCCAGGGCGACGCAGTATTGCAGCAGCTTGGTGGTATCATATTGGTTCTTGGCTTCCTTGAATTCAAGGTGCTCGGTTTCTGCGGGAACGGTGAGCCAGTGTTCAAGAGTTTCCAATGTGATCATGGGGTTGCCTATAGCTCGCCGGAAAAGGCTTTGTGAAGCAGGGATTTTTTGAGCTCGTCGAGGGCGGCGAGTTTTCGTTGGTAGTAGGATTCGAAGCGTTGGGTTTCGGCGGCGAAACAGGTCAACGTATTAACGGCCATCTTTTGTACTGAAAGAGAAGGTACACAGATCGGGAGTGTCTGGACACTCTCTTTGCTCAGCTTTTTCATGGTTGGATTCGCACCTTGTGCCCGTGAAGTAATCCCTCTTTATATCAGCACCTTGATGTCATTCAGTGCGTCTGCGTTCCCGGTGGTTGGAGAATGGGAAATATGGGATGTATTGGAGGGAGCTGTTTCATCGCTTCACTTTTTCTGTTGCTTATTACGATGGGCAAGTCGCGCCTGAAACATCCGTTCTCGGAGGCCGCCTTGTTCCAGAAAATCTTTCTCCAGTCGACGCAGTTGCTGGTCGAGCAGATAATTGGCCTGATGAATTAAGCAGATGGCAATATTGGCAATGACTTCGGGTGGACGGGTCTCAACAAACTCACGGTAAAGCTCAAAAGTGTGCGGGACCTTGCGGCCGAGACGGCGTACAAACTGCGCTTCTTTGGAGGCTTTGTCCCAAATGGCGTGGTCGCGCACGCGGAGGTAGTCGCGATAGTCGGCGAGCAGTTCTTCGAGGCTGGCCCGTCCGACATTGGTCAGCTTGATCTCGGACTCCTTGGAGGTGAGTCCGGCCTTGCTGCCTTCAAGGATGTTCTGCTTGCCGGAGCGGGCGGACTGGATCATTTGGTCCACAGTGCGGTCCCCTCGTCCAAGATATTTGTGGGCGAAGCGGTGCGTGATGTCGTAGATGACTTCGGCCTTCTGAAAAGAGAGAAGCGTCTGGTAATCGCCGCGAGGCGGGATGATGGGGCGGGCGTCGGACGACGGCGCCTGGGGCTGTGAAGAATGGGAATTGTGTGAGTTAGGGGCCATATGCTTGCCGGTACTCCCATTCTTCCCATAGGCATTCATAGCAATTTCCTGATTTTGCTCAGCATTTTCGTTCTCTCAGCATCCAGCGTGGCAATCTCGTCCATGATTTCCTGCGGGCTGCGGTGCTTCATCTCTTCGCCGTTGTTCGGATTCTTGAAAATGTGTTTTTAATGACCTCGGCCCCACGACCGCCAGCATTGAGCATCTTGATGAAGTTGCTGTAGGAAGAGGAAGGCCGTTTCGTCCGTGCGGATGTGGGCCTCCTTGTGTTCCTGACCGCCGAAAGGCGGGTTGGCCAGGATCACGTCGAAGCGGTCCTTGTCTTGGATGTCGGCCAGGTTTTCGCTCAGGGTGTTGGTGTGGACGATGTTCGGGGCCTCGATGCCATGCAGGATCATGTTCATGATGGCGATGACATAGGCCAGAGATTTCTTTTCCTTGTCGTAGAAGGTGCGCTCCTGAAGGGTCTTGAGGTCGTCCGTAGTCAGGTTCGGCTTGGCTGCAAGGTTGGCGAAGGATTCGCACAGGAAGCCGGCCGAACCGCAGGCGCCGTCATAAATGCGCTCGCCAATCCTGGGCTGCGTGACCTGGATCATGGCCCGGATGAGCGGGCGCGGCGTGTAGTATTCCCCACCGTTGCGGCCCGCGTTGCCCATGCGCTTGATCTTCTCTTCGTACAGGGCCGATAGTTCGTGCTTTTCGCTCTGGGAGCCAAAACGTAGCTCGTCCACATGGTCGATGATGTCGCGCAAGGTGTAGCCGCTGCGGATCTTGTTTTTGATCTCGCCGAAAATCTCGCCGATCTTGTATTCGATGGTGTCCGGCCCGGTGGCCCGCTGCTTGAAACCGTGCAGGTAGGGGAACAGCTTGCGGTCCACGAAATCGACCAGATCATCCCCGGTCATGGCCTTGTTGTGATCCAGCTTGCCCCCACCGTTCTTGGGCGCGGCCCAGGCCTCCCAGCGATAGGACTCGTCGAGGATGAACGAATATTCCCGTCCTTCCAGGGCCGCTTCCGTGGCCTTGTCCTGCTCCAACATGTCGAGGTATTTGAGAAAAAGAAGCCAGGATGTCTGCTCCGTGTAATCGAGTTCCGTCGTGCAGCCGCTCTCTTTCCAGAGCGCATCATCAATATTCTTGAATGCTTGTTCAAACATGGTGTTCCAAAATGAAGAGGTGCGGCAAGTCAGCCCACACAGGTTGAAAAAAGCCCGGCCAGACCGGGAATCCACGTGTGTTTTTAGGGTATAACTCCCATATGACACAAGATAAATTTGCCGCTCGAAGGCTTGAACCCGGGCTCAGTGATCTGATGTTCACGGAGATGGTGCGAAAAGAGGACTGGCGATTACAGAATCTGGCTACAAAGTTGTTTTGGAAAGGGCGGCGAATAATTAACGTGAGGATGCTGCGTGCATCAGTCACACGGAAATATTTGCTGGTTGCTGGGAATAATGCAGGGAAAGGTGTTTTTGAAAAGAAGAAGGGGTTGGATTTTTACATCCAACCCCTTGTTTTCTTGTGGCGCGCCAGGGAGGACTCGAACCCCCGACCGATTGCTTAGAAGGCAATTGCTCTATCCGCCTGAGCTACTGGCGCGCATATGAGGAAAGCCTTGTTATTCAAGGCTTCCTTGGGCGTCAAGTGTTTTGTGGGTTTGCCGTTTCGGTGTGTATTTTTTCCACTCCTTTGCTTTCCCGCCATGTTGCAGCGGATCTCCGCATTTTTGAAAGGGATGGCCAGTGGCCCGTTGCAGGGCTTTTTCTGTTGCCCAAGGGGCGGGAACCTTCTATGGATTCTCTCCGGATTGCGGGCCTTTTTACTGTATCGTTGCCGACTGCTTGCCTTTGGATTTTTTAATCTATTTGCGCTGAGAATTCATGACCTTCAACACCTTTGCTGAATTTACCGCCCATCTGGACGGGCTGGGGCTTTTTTCCATGCGGCTGGGGCTTGGGCGCATGCACGAGGCCCAGGAGCTTCTGGGGCTTGAGCGCATGCCCGGAACGGTGGTTCACGTGGTTGGCACCAACGGCAAGGGCTCGACATCGGGCTTTCTGGAAGCCCTGGCCCGTGCTCATGGTCTGTCCACGGGGTTATATACCTCTCCGCATCTGGCCTGTGTGCGCGAACGCATCAGGGTGCGCGGAGCCATGCTTTCCGAGCAGGAGTGGCTCGTGGCCGCCAATGCGGTCATGGACAGGTGCGCGGCGGTGGGGCTGACCTATTTTGAGTTGTTGACGGTCATGGCCCTGCACATCTTTGCGCGTAAAGGGCTCGATCTGGTCGTGCTCGAGGCGGGCCTGGGCGGTACCCATGACGCCACCTGCGCCGTGCCGGCTGACCTTGCAATCATGACCCCGGTCGGTATGGATCACGAGCAGATTCTGGGCCCGGCTCTTACCGATATCGCCCGCGACAAGGCCGGGGCCTTGGGGCGTTGCCCGGCAGTTCTCGGTCCGCAGGAATCCAGCGTGCTTGAAATTTTTCGAAAAGCCGGGGCAGGCTGGCCGCTGGTGGAACTCGATGACTGCCGCACCGCAAGTGGATTTTTCATCCCTGCGCGCAATCTGCCTCTGAATCCTGCCTCACTGCCTGCCCATCCGTCGTATCAGCTGCAGAATGCGGCCCTGGCTGCCCTGGCCTGGAGCCGTCTGGCCGAGGCAAGGGGCTGGCAATTTGACGCTTCCCTGTGTACACAAGTCCTTGGCACAACGCGATTTCCCGGCCGGTTTCGGCGTCATGGACGGGTGCTGGTGGACGGGGCCCATAACCCCATGGGCCTGGCCGCTCTGTGCGATGCCCTGGAGCGGGCTGACGAGCGCTTCGACCTGCTCGTTTTCCAATCCATGCGCGACAAGACCCTGGACCCCGCCACGCTGCGTCGTTTGAGCGCCCTGGCGGACAGGGTCGTCATTCCAGGCCTGGGTCTGGAGCGTGCCTTCGATGCACGGGAACTGGCGGCGCGCTTCGGTTCCGGGGCAACGGCGGTGCCAGATGTGCGATCGGCCCTGGACGGTGGAGGGACCGTGTTGCTGTGCGGGTCCCTGTATCTGGTCGGGGCCTATTACGAACTCTATCCGGAACAGCTTTTTTAGGGAGGTCCGGTGTCATCTCTTTTCAGGCATATCCCTTCGGTGGACCGTTTTCTCCAGGAGCTGGAAGAAAACGAGTCCCTGGCCGCGCTGCCGCGTCAGCTGCTCAAGGATCTGCTGGCCGAGTTCCTGGACCTTTGCCGCGAGGAAATCCGCGCCGGGGTCATCACGGGCGAGGGCCAGCTGGCCTTCGATGTCCTGGCGTCCAGGGCCGGGGCGTATGCGCGGACGCGATCGCGGCCTCATTTCAGACGCGTTATCAACGCCACCGGGGTGGTCATTCATACCAACCTTGGGCGCTCAATCCTGGCCGAAGACGCCGTGGCCGCCGTGGCCGAGGGTTGCCGCCATTATTCCAACCTGGAGATGGACCTGGCCACGGGCCAGCGCGGCAGTCGCTATTCCCATGTGGAGAAGCTGTTGTGCCGCCTGACCGGGGCAGAGGCAGGGCTGGTAGTCAACAACAACGCCGCCGCCGTACTGCTGGTCCTCGATACCCTGGCCAAGGGCCGCGAGGTCGTGGTTTCGCGCGGGCAGCTGGTGGAGATCGGCGGGTCTTTCCGCATCCCGGAGGTCATGAAGAAGAGCGGGGCGGTGCTGCGCGAGGTCGGGGCCACCAACCGCACCCACCTGCGCGACTACGAGGATGCCATTGGCGAAGACACGGCCATGCTCATGAAAGTGCACACTTCCAACTATCGCATCATCGGTTTCCACAAGGAGGTCGAGCTGCCTGAGCTGGTGACCCTCGGGCGCGAGCGGGGCCTGCCGGTCTTCGAGGATCTGGGCAGCGGTAACCTGTTCGATTTTTCCCCTTATGGACTCATGCCTGAGCCCACGGTGCAGCAGGTTTTGAAAAGCGGGGTGGATGTGGTGACCTTCAGCGGCGACAAGCTTTTGGGCGGACCTCAGGCCGGAGTCATCGTCGGCCGCGCCGAACACATCGCACGCATCAAGAAAAATCAGCTCAACCGCGCCCTGCGCATCGACAAGATGACCCTGGCCGCTCTGGAGGCAACCCTTCGCCTGTACCTCGATCCCGAGCTGGTCCGGCGCAAGGTGCCGACCCTGGCCATGATCACGGCCGGCCTGGATGAGCTCAAAGCAAGAGCCGGGCGGCTGCGACGCAGGCTCTCCAGGGACCTTGCGGGGCTGGCCGAAGTTCATGTGAAGCCCGGTTTTTCACGCGTGGGCGGCGGCTCATTCCCGGAACAGGACCTGCCCACCAGGCTGGTCGCTGTCAAACCTCTGGCTGTGGATGTGGAGGCCCTGCGTCAGGGCCTGCTCGCGACGGACAACCCCGTGGTGGGCCGGGTGGAGGATGGGGCGTTCTGCCTGGACCCACGCACGCTCATGGATGGTGAGTTCGCCCTGGTGGCCGGGGCAGTGCGCACTGTCCTGGATGCCGGGTCGAAATGATACGGGACGTCGCAGAATGTTGGCGAACCGGAATGACCCAGGCGCGCGATCACGTGCGGAAAAGTATGGACTGGCGCACTCGGTCCGCAAAAATCAGACTTTGCGTTATGGCGCGTTGACTACGCCGTCATAGTGAGAGGCCGGGCTCTGCGTGGGAGTCTTCGCGCACGTGTCAGGCTGTGCGTGAGAGCCAGGCTTTCGACGCGGCAATCCATCTTCAATGACCGCTTCGAGCCCGGATAAATTTTTTTGAGAACGTCATCGACGAACAACTGACCACTCGCCCCCCGCGACAACGCGGGTCGCGCAGCAAGGAGAATATATGACCAAGGTTCTGGTACGGCCGGAGATGGCGGGGTTCAAGCCCTATTCTCCGGGCCTTTCCATCGACGAGATAAAGAAACGCTTCGGGCTGGCCCGCGTCGTCAAGATGGCCAGCAACGAAAATCCGTTGGGCACGTCCCCGGTGGTCCGGGAGCGGCTCAATAACGCCAGCTCTCTGGCCTTCCGCTATGCCCAGGCCGGTTCCCCGGCCTTGAGCGAGAAATTGGGTGAGCATCTGGGTGTGGCGTCATCCTGCGTGGTGGCGGGCAACGGTTCCGACGAGATCATCGACCTGCTCCTGCGCGTGGTGGCCCGGCCCGGTGTGGACAACGTCGTGGCCTTCAAGCCGTGCTTCAGCATCTACGACGTGCAGTCGCGGCTGTGCGGGGTGGAGTTCAGGCAGGCACCGCTGAACCCTGACTTCTCCTTTCCCTTCGATCGACTGCTGTCCCTGGTCGATGAGAACACCGCCCTGGTCTTCGTGACCAATCCCGACAACCCCTCCGGGCACGCCTGTCCGGCCGACGACCTGTTGAAATTGGCGGCCATGCTGCCCAAGCGCGCGTTACTGGTGGTGGACGAGGCCTACATTGATTTCGCCGATCCGCTGAACGTGTTCTCCATGCTTCCGCATTTCGGAAAAATCCCGAACCTGGTGATTCTGCGCACCTTTTCCAAGATGTACGGTCTGGCCGGGCTGCGCCTGGGATACGGGATCATGCCAGAGTGGCTGGCGGACCTTCTGCTGCGGGTCAAGCTGCCCTTCAGTGTGAACGTTCTGGCCGAGCACGCCGGGTTGGCCGCTCTGGAAGACGACGTCTTCGTGTCCGAGACCCTGCGCACTGTGAACGAGGGGCGCCTGATTCTGGAACGGGAGCTTTCCGCTTTGGGTTGCAAGGTCTGGCCGTCGCAGGCTAATTTTCTGATGTTCGAACCGCCCATGGACGCGCGCCTCCTTTTTGAGGCATTGCTTGAGCGTGGAGTCATAATCCGTCCCTTGAACAGTTACGGCATGCCCGAAAAACTTCGGGTCAGCATTGGCAACGAGGACGAAAATCTGGAATTTCTGGCCAAAACAGCGGAGGTGCTGCGTGACAACCATCGTAACTCTTGATGGACCGGCCGGGGTGGGTAAGACCACCATCGCAATGCAACTGGCGGAACGCCTGGGCATCGCCTATCTGGACACCGGGGCCATGTTTCGTTCTGTGGCGCTCTTTTTCGGAGATGGGGGATGGGAAAAGCCGGTGGATCAGCTGGTGCCCGAACTCAATCGCCTGGATTTCGATCTGGAGGGAGCGGGGAAGCATTCGGAACTGCTCCTGAACGGCATGCCCCTGTCGCCGGACATCCGCAGCGAAGAGGTGGGACTGTGGGCCTCGCATCTGGGTCGTATCCCGGTGGTGCGGGACTTTCTGCGCCGCAACCAGCAGGCCATAGGGCGCATCACCTCACTGGTGGCCGAGGGCCGTGACATGGGCAGTGTGGTCTTCCCCACGGCGCGGCACAAGTTCTTCATGGATGCCTCCATTGATGTGCGGGCCAAACGCCGGCACGTCCAACTCCAGGAAATGGGCATGCAGGAAGACCTGGAACGCATCCGCGCTCAGATCCGCATTCGCGACGATCAGGACCGCAATCGCGTCGTCGCTCCGCTGAAACCGGCCCAGGACGCCGTGATCATCGACACCAGCGCTCTTGATGCTGACCGGGTGCTGGAGCGGATCGTGGAGCATATCAAGGCCAAAGGGCTTTAGGACGGCTGAAAATCCATTCAGGGCGGCCACATGGGGCCGCCCCTGCGTTATTTTTTTCGTCTTGCCGGGATGGATTTTCAGCGACCAGCCTTTATTTCATCCCAGAGCGCATCCATCTCGGTCAGTGAGAGGCTGTCCAGTTCCAGGCCGCGCTCCCGGGCCAGGTTTTCCATGCTCTCAAAGCGCCGCAGAAACTTGGCGTTGGCCGTCGCCAGGGCCGAGTTGGCCTTGATCCCGCGCCTCCTGCCGTATTCCACCAGCGAAAACAGATAGTCCCCGAACTCCTCTTCCCTGGCCGCTGCATCATCGCCGGCCAGGGCGGTCTGCAGTTCGTTCCATTCCTCGGTCAGCTTTGCCTCCTGATCCGCGTCCGTAGCCCAGGTGAAGCCCGTGCGTGCGGCTTTGGAGTTTATTCGGTAAGAGCGCAGGAGCGGCGGAAGGCTTGCGGGCAGGGAGGCGAAGAGGCCGGGATCCTTGTCTTTTTCTGCTTTTTCCTGCTTCTTGATTTGCTCCCAGTTCTTGATCACTTCGGCTACGTCGGCGGCTTTTTCGCCGTAAACGTGGGGGTGGCGGCGGATCATCTTGGCCACGTTGCCGGCCAGCGCGGTCTGCAGAAAATCCGGAATCTCGCGGTCATGGCAGCGGCCGATGAAGAGCAGCAGGAAGAGCACGTCGCCAAGCTCCTCGGCGATCTCGGACACGTCGTTCTGGCGGATGGCCTCCACCAGTTCAAAACATTCCTCAATGAGGTAATCGCACATGGTCTGCGGGGTCTGTTCCTTGTCCCAGGGGCAGCCGTCCGGGCCGGTCAGGGTGTCGATGACTTCAAGTATCTTTTCGAAATTATTCTTTTGCACCAGGGGTTCCTTTCATTTCTGTAAGTTTTTCCACGACCCTTTTCTCCCACTCCTGTTGCAGTTCCCGGCTGCGGATCAGGAACTGGTCACGCATTTCCTTGGGCAGGGCATTTGAGAGCACGGTATTGAAGGTGTTGATGTAGGGCACGATTGCGGATTCGGTCAGCAGGGCCGATCTTGAAGGGAGAAAGGCGGTCAGGGCCAGCACGATGATGCTGCATAGAAGCGCTCCCTTGAAAAGGCCAAGAGCGCCGCCGCCGATGCTGTCCACCCAGCCGAGCATGATCATCTTCAGAATCTTGCGGATCAGCGAGGCGAGCAGGAACACTGCAGCCACAACGCCAAGGAAAATGCCAAGATATGCCGCGAGGTTGGCCATGCCTGGCCCGCCAAGGAGGCCTTCGAGCAGGGGGGAGAGCTGGGGATGATAGGTGTTGGCCAGCACGAATCCCAGGATCAGCCCCAGGATGGACGCCACTTCCTTGACCATTCCGCGGAAAATGCCTCGCAGGCCCAGAAAGCCCAGAATCACGCAAAAGACGATATCCAGAGTGTTCATGCAAACCTCCGTCGATGATGTGAGGGTCGGCTATCACAAAGCACGGCGGGCGGAAAGGCCGGGATGTGCGCGACCTTGACAGTGCCCCGAGCACCTCGTAGACACGAACCCGCGGCCCGCCCGGACTTTTCGTCCGGTGGCCATGAAACACGACGAGGTGACAATGTACGATATCAGATTGGCGAAACTGGTGAACGGTGACATGGTGCTCGGCAAATGGAACGAGGAAAAGGGCGTCATCGCAGACCCTGCCATCCTGCAGACCATACCCACGCAGCAGGGCGGCATGCAGATGCTGCTGCTCCCTTTCGGCTACCCCTTCGATCAGGAAATGACCGGGGAGATTGAGCTGAAGCACGTCATCTACCAGTACAAGACCGTGCCCGAGGAACTCAAGACCAAGTATCTTGAGGCGACCACCAACCTGACCCTGTCTGCCCCCGGCGGCCTTGGCAATCTGGGCGGCATGGGCGGCGGTGTGTCCGATTTCAGCAAATTCCTGAAAAAATAACGCAGCACGCGCTGCCGGGAAAAGGGTGGCTTTCCACCCTTTTTTTTTCTGCCCGGCCCGGCGCATCGGCAAGGACCCATGAAGGCTCTGCTCCCTCTTTTTTCCCGACCCAGCCATTACCTCGGCACCGAGATCAACAGCGTCCACAAGGATTTGGCCACGGTCCGGGTCCATGTGGCCCTGGCATTTCCCGACCTCTACGAAGTGGCCATGTCCTACCTGGGACAGAAGATCCTCTACGATACTGTCAACGCTACGGACGAATTCTATGCCGAGCGCGTCTTCGCACCCACGGAAGACGTGGCCAAAGTGTTGCGCTCCCATGACACGCTGCTGGCCACTCTGGAGAGCGACACCCCGCTGCAAAGTCTCGATGCGGTGATGCTTAGCATCACCCATGAACTGTGCTACACCAACGTGCTCTACATGCTCGACCTTGGCGGGATACCGCTGCGTGCCGCGCTGCGAGGCGAAAAGGACCCTCTGGTCATCGCCGGGGGCGGGTGCACCTTCAACGCTGAACCCCTGGCGCCCTTTGTCGACGTCATGGTGCTGGGCGACGGGGAGGAGATTGTCCCCGAGATGCTCGCCCTCATGGTTCGGGGCAAGGACGAAGGCTGGGAACGCGCCGGGTTGATCCGGCGTCTGGCCGAAATTCCCGGAGTGTACGTGCCTTCGTTTTTCGAGGACGACGGCAATGGGGCCATGGTCCCGGTGGATGCGGGTCACCCGCAGGTCGAAAAACGCATCGTGCTGGACATGAACGAGGTGTCCTTTCCAACGCGCCAGATTGTGCCCTTCGGCAAGCCCGTGCACGACCGTTACTCCGTTGAGATAGCGCGCGGCTGCACCCGTGGCTGCCGCTTCTGTCAGGCGGGCATGATCTATCGCCCCGTGCGCGAGCGCGAGGTAGACGTGCTCGGGTCCATCATCAGCCGCGGCCTGGCTGATACCGGCAGCGAGGAGTTGTCTTTTCTGTCGCTCAGCACCGGTGATTTCAGCGCTCTGGAAGCTCTTTTCCTGTCTTCCTACAGCCATTGCCGCCAGGAACAGGTCTCCATTTCCCTTCCTTCCCTGCGCGTGGGCTCGGTTTCCGAGGATCTCATGCGGCTGATGGGCAAAATCCGGCACACGGGCATGACCCTGGCCCCTGAGGCCGGCACCCAGCGCCTGCGGGACGTCATCAACAAGGGCGTGACCGAGGATGAGCTGCTCGATCACACCTCCAAAGCCTTTCACCTCGGCTGGCAGCAGGTCAAACTCTACTTCATGATCGGTCTGCCCACGGAGACTCGCGAGGATCTGCACGGCATTCTGGACCTTTGCCTCAAGGTCGCGGCCAGTGCCGGAAAGAACGTGCGGCGGTTGCAGGTCACGGCGGCGGTGTCGCCCTTCGTGCCCAAGCCGCACACTCCGTTCCAGTGGGAGCGCCAGATATCCATGGCAGAGATCGAGGAGAAGATCGGCTACCTGAGGAACATTTTCCGCCCCTACAAAAAGCTCAAGCTCAAGTGGCACCATTCGCACATGACCTGGCTCGAAGGGGTCTTTTCCCGTGGCGACCGGCACCTGGCCCCGGCATTGGAGGCGGCCTACGCCAAGGGGGCGCTTTTCAGCAGCTGGACCGACCACCTGCACCTTGAACCATGGTTGGAGGCGTTCGCCGAGACGGGGGTTGACGCCGAAAGCTACCTGCGCGAGCGTGACCCTGCCCAGCCCCTGCCCTGGGAACATCTGGCCTCGGGGGTGACCCGCAAATTTCTGCTCGCCGAACGTCGCCGCGCTCTGGAAGGAGCCTCAACCCCGGACTGCCGTTACGAGGCGTGCCGGTCCTGCGGCGTCTGCACCCTGGACGGGCGGGAGTCCGAGCTCGCGCGGCAGGCTGCGGAGCATGACATCGTGCCGGTCATCAACCGCGCCACGCGTGACCAGGAAGACCCGGTTCATGCGCCCCAGGACCAGTCTTCGAAATCGACCGGCGACCTGCATCACAAGGAGCAGCGTTTTCGCCTGTGGTATTCCAAGACCGGCCCCGCCATGTACCTGAGCCAACTCGAACTGCAGCGGATTTTCGAACGCGCCTTCCGCCGTGCGCGGCTTCCCCTTGCTTTCAGCAGCGGTTTTCATCCCGCACCGCTCCTGTCCTTTGCCAGGGCCCTGCCCGTGGGCGTGGGCAGCGTGTGTGAATGGATGGATTTTTTCGTGCGTGAACATCTCGATGTCTCGGATCTGCCCGCCTTGCTTGGGCCTGAGCTGCCCCAGGGAATGCGCGTGGTGAAGGTTGAGGAACTGCCGTGTCAGCGCAAGGCCCCCATTGCCAACCGGGAGCAATTTTCGCTGAGTTTTGTGCGCGAGGAGGATGCGGCGCGTTTCGCGCAGCGTTTGCCGGGCTTTCTGGAGGCCACGCAGTGGCTGGTGCCCAAGCTGACCAAAAAGGGCGAGCCCGGCGAGGTGGACGTGAGGCCCATGGTGCGCTCCATCACCGCCGGCGATGAGGGATTTGTCATTGATTTTGACTGGGAGACTCTCTATGTCAGCCCGATCTTCGTGCTGCAGGCCGTGGATCCGGATTTTACGCTGCTGCAGGGTCGACTCATCAAGACGGCGCAGTTCTTTTAGGGTTTGCAAAGAAAAAGGCGAAGCATGTGCTTCGCCTTTCGAGTTGTTTTCGGGGCAGAGTTACTTCTTGACCCGTTTTTCCCAGAGCTTCATGTCCTGCATTTTTTTGCGGCGATCACGAGCCAGGGATTTGGCCACCAGGGACGTGCCCTTCTTGTAGCCCCATTTTGCCCGGTATTCCTCGGGGGTGAGGCCATGGGTGGCCAGGTGACGCTTGGTCAGCACCTTGAAGGACTTTGAACATTCCATGCAGATGATGCTTTTTTCGCGAATGGCTTTTTTCGCGTCATCCAGTGAGAGGGCTGTTTCGGGCTCGGCCTGGTTTCCTTCGGCGACGTTCTTGATTCCCTCGGTAAGGGAACGAATCATGGACGTCAGCTCTTCCTCGGTCATGTTGCGCACACTGGCTTGTGCTTTGACGATTTCGAGCGCTTGCTTTACATAATCTTCCATGTGTAACCTCCAACTATCGCGTATTTGTAATTTCGATCATTAGTTTTGTTCTGTAATTTTGTCAATACACGTCAAATGTTTTTAGTGATGCATAAAAATACGTATACACGAATTCTTTTCACTCACAAATTTTAATTGAAAATCACGCTACAGGGAGAGAAAAATGGCGATTCCGCACAATGCCGTAAACGACATGGCTCAGGTTTTTCATTTCGAATTCTGGCTTCGGTATTATTTTATCCAGGAGAAGGACGGGAATCTTTTTATTGAGCTGAGCGATGAGCAGGCGAAGCAGATGCAGGCCAAATTTCCCGATTTTTGGGAACTGGTGGAAAGCGTGCAGGGCCGTCCGCTATCCCCGGAGCTCTCCCAGCAATCCGTGGTGGAGTTTCTCCAGGTCAACTTTGAAGGCAAGAAATATCCGGCCAACACCGTGCTCAAGGTTTTGGACAGCAAGGATTTTTCCGTGGAAATGTATCTGTTCAACACGTGGGTGGATTTGCATGAAGAGCAGCTTATGCAGAAGATATTCGGTTTTGATTATTGGATGCATATCTACGAGGAGTGGAAAACAACGGAGAAGGGCCAGCAGCTGACTCAGTCTCTCAAGCTGCAGATGCAGGGCGAACACGGCTCGGTGAACTGAAGACAGTTTTTTTCCGGACATGAACCGACGGCTGGAATAATGACGATCGAGTCCTCGTTCCCCGTCGGGGTCAGGCATGGCCCGTCGTTCACAACAAAAAAACCGCAGGCTCGCGCCTGCGGTTTTTTTGCGTACAAGCATAAGGAAAGTTTACTGGAAGAGCGCTCCCTGGCTGGCGAAGAAGACCTCTGAAGTCCCGCTTGCGCCCAGCGTGTTTCTTTCCGCGGTCAGTTCCATGCGGTATCCGAAGGAAATGTACAGCGGGCCGGAGGAGCCCAGGGACTCGGGCGCGAGATGAAACTCGAAGGGCACGCCGTCTTCGTGGTCCAGGGCCGTGGGCAGGTACAGACGAAGGTCCTTGGCCAGGACGCGGCTGTTGTCATCGCTCAGGTAGATCTGCATCCACAGATCCTGGATCCATGTCGCCCATTGCGGGATCGCTCCCTCTACGGGCTTGGCCGTTCCGGAAACGATCAGGCGGTTGTCCTCCAGCCGGCTGGTATACGAGAATTCCCAGTACCGCATGGTCAGGGTCTCCTGCTGGCCGAGGGTCCAGGGGTTCTTGTCCAGGTGGATGACGCTCAGGTGCGCGCAGCCGCCGATGAAAAGCACTGTCAGGACAAGGGAAAGTATGAGCCGTGGACGCATGTCCGCCTCCTTGATTCGCATCACAATTTGGGACTGCCCTGCACTATCATTTCGGCCAGGGTCAGATCAACCCGGGGCAGGGTGCGGATCTGCCTGGGACCCACGAACTGTACTTCAAGCTCCATGAGCCTTGTGTACAGCGCCGTGCGGTCCAGTACCGGGAAGGAGTCCGAAGCGGCGCAAAGCTCCTGGCTGCGGAAACAGCCCGGAAAGTCCACGGCGCGTCCATCGGGATAGCGCAGGCGGTTGGGCACCCCGTGCAGCCGGCAGATCATCAGCCGGTGGGCGTAGACCCCGCAGCGTCCCTCGTCGTTCAGGGGGCACATGATGGCCGGCCTCTCCCCTTTCGCCAGGGCGGAGGAGGCGTCACGCACATAGGAGCGGGCCCGCTTTTCGTATTCGGCCCGGCGTTCCTCCGGCAACTCCTTGAGGCCTTGCAGCAGGTAGGCCCACTCGATGCGGGTGTGGTGCTGAAAAAAGCTGGTGCAGCAGTTCTGCGTGCACCCGTCGCAGGAGAGGCCCAGCGCCTCGGCATGCTCGGCGTATCGGTTCTGCATGTCCGCGTAGAGGACGGCCAGTTTGCGGAAGGCCTGGGCGGGGAGAAGCTTTTTGATCACGGCTGGTCCTGTGAGGTTTGGGATAGGCTTTCGATGATGGCGGAACAGGACTGGTCGGGGGATGCCTGGTCCGTGCATACCGTCAGTTGGGCGAACCGTTCATACAGGGGCGCGCGTTCGTCGTAAAGGTCTTTCAAGGTCTGCCCTGGACCGATGGCAAGGCCCCGGGAGAGGGGGTTGGTCAGCCTGCGGGCGATGGTGGCGTAGGAAGATTCGATGTATACGATGCGCCCCAGGCTCCCCAAGTGTTCCATGGCGGGATCGGAATAGACCACGCTGCCGCCCGTGGCGATGACGCTTTGCCTTATGTGCAGGCGCAGTATCTGTTCGGCTTCGGCGCGCATGAACGCCTCCAGACCGAGATGGTCCTTGATTTGCTGCAGGGGGGCTCCCCACCAGGCCTCAAGGAGCAGGTCCGTGTCAACGAAGGCCCAGTCGAGACGGCTGGCCAACCGTCTGCCCAAGGTGGATTTGCCTGCGGCAGCCATGCCGATAAGGATGATGTTGTCGTGATCCATGATCTGGTCCGGTAAAAAATGAAGCCCAAGCATGACGCCCGGGCTTGTCGCAATACGAAAGACGCCTTTGGCTGTCAGCCCCCGAGATATGCTTTCTTCACGTCGGGGTTGTTCATAAGTTCCTTGGCCTTGCCCGTAGCCACGATGGCCCCTGTGTCGAGCACGTAGCCCCGGTGCGCGAACTGCAGGGCGATGCGTGCGTTCTGCTCGATGAGGAGCAGCGTCATGCCCTGGGAATTGAGTTCCTTCAAGGCCCGAAACATGTCGTACATCAGAAGCGGGGCCAGACCCATGGATGGCTCGTCGAGCATGATGAAGTTGGCCCCGGTCATCAGCGCCCGGCCTACGGAGAGCATTTGCTGTTCGCCGCCGGACAGGGATTCGCTGCGCTGCTTGCGACGTTCATAGAGTCTGGGGAACAGATCGTAGACCCGTTTGAAATCCGCGCGGATCTGATCGTTGTCCTTTCGTGCATAGGTGGCCAGTTGCAGGTTTTCCTCAACGGTCAGGTTGCCGAAGATATGCCTGCCCTCGGGAGACAGCGCGATTTTGAGATCCTGAACGACCTTGTGCGCTTCCGTGCCAACGATGCTCCTGCCCTCGTAGAGGATGTCGCCCTGGGTGATCTTCGGCCCCTCCGGCGGCGGGACGCGGGTGATGGTGTGCAGGGTGGTGGTTTTCCCAGCGCCGTTGGCGCCGATCAGGGTGACGATCTCACCCTTGTCCACGGTGAAGGAGATGCCGTGCAGGGCTTCGATATTGCCGTATTTCACATAGAGATTTTTGACTTCGAGCAGCATTATATATTCTCGTCTCCAAGATAAGCTTTGATGACATCCGGATTGTTCTGGATCTGGTCCGGAGTTCCTTCCGCAATGGTCACGCCGAAATCGATGACCTTGATCCAGGAGCACAGCGACATGACCACGTCCATCTGGTGTTCGATCATCCAGATGGCGATCTTGAACTCCTTGTGAATCCAGCCGATGAGCTTGATCAGGCCGCTGACGTCGGAGGAGTTGAGCCCGGCCGCGGGTTCATCGAGAAGCAGCAGCGAAGGGTTGATGGACAGGGCACGCGCGATTTCGACACGCCGCTGCAGTCCGTAGGGCAGGTTCTTGGGCTTCTCTTTAGCGAACTGCTGAAGGTCCAGAGCTTCCAGGATTTCGTAGCCCCGGTCGGTGAGCCGCTTTTCGTTGCCCATGTATCGGCTGGTGCGCAAAAAGGCGTCGAAAAGGGTGTACCCGAGGTTGTAATGCTGTGAGATCTGGATGTTTTCCAGCACGGTCATGTCGTGCCAGAGGCGGATGTTCTGAAAGGTGCGGGCTATTCCCAGGGTTGTGACCTGGTGCGGTTTGAGCCCGGCCAGGTTTTTTCCTTTGAAGGTGATTGAACCCTCGGTGGGTGTGTAGAAGCCCGAGATCAGGTTGAAGACCGTGGTCTTGCCCGCGCCATTGGGGCCGATGAGAGCCAGGAGTTCGTTTCCTTCCAGGTCAATGGAGAACTCCGACAAAGCGCGCAGGCCGCCGAAGGTTTTTGTCATGTTTTGAATCTGCAAGAGGGACATGGATGCTCCGGATGATGAATGCGATCGCTTTTCGCTGTTTTGAGCGTGCTATTTGAACAGGTATAATTTTTTCAGCTTCGGGAACACGTCGGACAACTCCCTGTTACCCATGATGCCCTCCGGCCTGAACTGCATGAGCAGGATGAGGATGAGCGGGATGATGACCCATTTCCAGACCTGACTCAGTTCGTAGCCTTCGGGGAGAAGGTGGGCGTAGTGCAGCATTGTGTCCATCCAGGGAATGACGAAGCGAAACGACTCCATGAGCAGGGTGAAGAGGATCGCCGAAATGACCGATCCGCTGAGCGAACCCATGCCCCCGAGATAGACCATGACCAGGCACTCCGTCGATTTGAGGATGCCGAAGGAGTTGGGGTTGATGTAGCCAAGAATGTGAGCGAAAAGTCCTCCGGCGATGCCGGCCAGACCGCTGGAGAGCATGAAGGCCACCAGCTTCATCTTGTTGGTGTTGACGCTCATGATCTCGGCGGCCACCTCGTCCTGCTTGATGGCGATGATGCCCTTGCCGTAGGTCGAGGTGACGTAGCGGCGAATGATGAAGACCGTGCCGACAGTGAAGATGAGAACCCAGATCAGGATCCAGGGAAGGGCGTAGCTGTCTTCCATGGCGAAGAGTACTTTCTTCATGCCCATGAAACCTCTGGCGCCGCCGATGATATCGATGTTGATGATGGTGCTGATGATGATGAAGTTGGCGGCGATGGTGATGATGGCCAGATAGTCGTCGCGAGTCTTGAACGAGGGGATGGCCACCAGCACGCCTGCTATGGCCGCCGCGACACCGCCCAGCAGCAGGACGAAGGGAAAGAGGTAGACGGCAAGCTCAGGCGCCAGGAGCGCTGCACCGAAGACCCTGTCGTCTGTGAAGAGCATCACGTTGACGATGGAGCTCACGTAGGCTCCAACGGCCATGAACCCTGCATGTCCGCATGCAAATTCGCCCATGTAGCCGTTCACAATGTTGAAACTGCTGGACAGGATGATGTTCACGCCGATGAACATGATGACGGACTGGACATACAGGTCGATGTATTCCCGGTGGGACATGAACACGATCACGCCGATCAGCGCAAAAAGGATCGTGGGGACGGTTAATCTTCGCATTGAATTCCTCGGATACCAAGTGAAAGAGAAGAGCGTGAAGCCGCTCGGTCAGAAACTGTTTTCCTTTAGATCTTGGTCGTGCCGGCCACACCGAACATGCCTGTGGGCTTGATGCACAGGATGGCCATGAGGATGGAGAAGGCGATCAGTTCCCGGAAAGTCGACGGGAAGACCGCGACGACGAGGATCTCCACGAATCCCAGCAGGAATCCGCCGAAAAAGGCTCCGCGAATGTCTCCGATCCCTCCGACCACGGCGGCGATAAAGGCTTTCCAGCCGATGAGGGCGCCCATGTAGGGGTCAAGGATGGGATAGGACATGGCAAAGAGCAGCCCCGCCAGGCCGGCAAAGGAAGAACCGAGAATAAAGGTGAAAACGATGACCGTGTCGATGGGGATGCCCATGAGGGGCACTGCGAATTTGTCGTAGGAAATGGCGCGCATGGCCATGCCGATCTTGGTCTTGGTGATGATGAAATGCAGAAAGATAAAGACCAGGATGGCGGCGAAGACGACACCGATCTTGAGGTTGGTCATGCTCACGCCGCCCACGGTGTAGACGACCTTGTCGACGATGTCGGGAAAGCTTTTACGGCTCGCGCCTAGCAGGGCGAGGTTGCCGTTCTCAAGGACCAGGCCGCACATGAGCGCGGTGATGACGACATACAGTCGGTGTGCGCCCTTGCGGCGCAGCGGACGGTACGCGATACGCTCAATGGAGACGCCGACGAAGGCGGTGAGGATCATGGTCAGGGGTATGACCATGGCCAGGATCATCCAGCCGGGCAGAGAGAGGGCCATGCCCAGGATTGCCGTGGCGAGGAAGAAGGCGATGTAGGCGCCGACCATGAAGATGTCGCCGTGCGCGAAATTGATCAGACGCAGTACGCCGTACACCAGCGTGTAGCCCAGCGCGATGAGGGAGTAGAAACTGCCCCACTGAAACGCGTTAAAAAGGTTCTGCATAATACTTGCGAGCACGAGTTTTCCCCTATGATTCCAGTGTCCGGAAGACTTCTGTTGAAATTGAAAGGCCCTGCCGGGCTCTGAAGATAAAAAAAAGTGCGCGAAGCGTAAGCTTCGCGCACCTGGGTCTTTCTGCTACGGGCAAACGGATTTGGTGAAGACGAATTCGCCGGCGTCGTTGATCTGGACGACCACTGCGCACTTGATGGGGTCGCCTTCCTCGTCGAACTTCATGTTACCGGTGATGCCGGGGAATTCAGGGATGGCGGCCATGGCTTCGCGGACGGCCTTGCGGTCGGCGCGGACCTTGCCGCTCAGGCCGCCGGTGTTCTGGATGGCCTGCAGTACGATGCGGGTCGCGTCCCAGGTCAGGGCGGCCACGTCGGCAGGCTCATAGCCGTATTTTTCCTTGTAGCGGTCGATGAAGACCTTGGTCTCACCGGTGGCACCGGCGGCGGCGTAGTGGGTCGAGAAGAACTGCCCCTTGCAGTTGTCGCCGCACAGGGCCATCAGTTCGGAGTTGCCCCAGGCGTCGGCGCCCATGAAGGGGTTCTTCCAGCCAAGGTCGTGGGCCTGCCTGACGATGAGGGCGACTTCATTGTAATTGTTGGGCAGGAAGATGAAATCGGGCTTGCTGGACAGGATGGTGGTCAGCTGGGCGCTGAAGTCCTGGTCTTTGGAGGAGTAGGATTCAAAAGCCTTGACGCTGCCAGCGCCGTTTTTGGCGACGAAGTCGTCGCGGAAAATTTCGGCCAGACCCTTGGAATAGTCGTTGTCCAGGGCGTAAAGAACGGCGGCGGTCTTCGCACCGAACTGCTCCATGGCAAAGTCGACGGCCACGGGACCCTGGAAGGGGTCAAGGAAGGCGGCGCGGAAAACCCAGGGGCGATCCTTGGTGGTATCGGGGTTGGTGGACCAGGGAGAGATCATGGGGGTCTGGTTGTCGTCGGCGACCTGGCCGGCAGGAACGGCCTGCTTGCTGGAGTTGGGGCCGACAATGGCCAGAACGTTGTCGCGTTCGATGAGCTTCAGGGATGCGGAGACGGCGGATTCAGCCTTGGATTCGTTGTCCTCGTAGATGAATTCGAGCATGTACTTCTTGCCGCCGACTTCGAGGCCGCCAGCAGCGTTGATTTCTTCCTTGAGCATTTCTCCGGCGAATTTCGATTCTTCACCCACTTTGGGGATGTCGCCGGTCAGCGGGATGTTGAAACCGATTTTGATGGTCTCTGCTCCTGCGGCCGCGGCAAAGACCAGCACGCACACCATGGCAAGTAAAACACGGGCGGATTTCTTCACAAACAACCTCCATAAAGTAAGTGTTACAAAGTGATGGTTTTTCTAATGGAAAAAAACAAAAAAAGAAAGTTATTTTAGGTGCGTGCGCGCAGTTTGACGGAGTTTACGCCCCTGTCAAAGATCGTCGTGATTGCGCACGTTTAGGTCTGAATTGATTGTGCAATCATCATGCCTGCGCCGCATTACGGGCTGTCACCCAGGCAATTAACGGCGTGGATACACATTGCGGTCTGAGATTCTGAATTCCACGCCCCTGAAATGCTGGTCCGCAGAGGCGGACTGGTGGCGAAATTGTCAAACCAGTGCTGATCAAAGTGGCAAGAATTAACAAAATTGTAACAGTTCAGTCGCCGGACACCCGAAGAAACCCTTGCCAAAGGCCGGGGGGGGACTTAGAAACCATGGTCCTGTTCAACGAGCACGTGGGAGGTGGCCATGACGGAGCGGGTGTACAAGATCATCACTGATCATGCTCATGACGGCGCCGAGCTGCGCAAGACTTTTTTCGCGGACCATGCCGCACAGGTGGCCGAAGTGGCCCGGGCCATGGCCCTTTGCCTTACGGCCGGGGGCAAGATCCTTTTTTGCGGCAACGGCGGCAGCGCCGCCGACGCGCAGCATTTCGCGGCCGAACTGGTCAACCGGTTCATGATGGAGCGCCCGCCCCTGCCGGCCATCGCCCTGACCACGGACACGTCAGCCCTGACCGCCATCGGCAACGACTATTCGTTCGACCGGATTTTCAGCAAGCAGGTTCAGGCGCTGGGACGACCGGGGGACGTGCTGATCGGCATCTCCACGTCAGGCAAGAGCGCCAACGTCAACGAGGCGCTGCGAGTGGGCATGGAGAACGGGCTGGTCACTGTGGGGCTCGGCGGTGGCAACGGGGGGCCGATGCTCTCCCACTGTCACCACGCCTTGATCGTGCCGGACTCCCGGACGCCCCTGATCCAGGAAATTCACGCGGCCATCGGTCACCTTTTGTGCGGCCTGGTGGACTATTATCTGTTTGAAGCGGTTGCCGAGCTCGAACCCTTTTTGGGCTCGGAGCAATCTTAGGAGGAACCATGCCCATCTTCGAATATGTCTGTAATTCCTGTCACAAGGAATTCGAGGAAATAGTGCTCGGCGGGGAGCAGCCCGTCTGCCCTGCATGCGGGGACGCCGATACGACCAAGCTCATGTCGCGCGGAGTGTTCCGAACCGGAGGACCCATCGTAATGGGGTCTCCCTCTGCCAATGCCATCACCACCAGAGGCAAGAGCGGTTGCGGCACCTGCACCGGTGGCAATTGTTCCAGCTGCGGCTAAAACGTAAGGACGTATCTTTTGATGAACACCATCCGTATCGCCACCAGGGGAAGCAAATTGGCCCTCTGGCAGGCGCACCACATTTCCGGCCTGCTCCGCGCCCAGTATCCGGGCCTGACCGTTGAACTGAACATTATCAAGACCAAGGGCGACAAAATCCTGGACGTGCCCCTGGCCAAGATCGGCGGCAAGGGCCTGTTCGTGAAGGAAATCGAAGAGGCTCTCCTGGCCGGCGAGGCCGATATCGCCGTGCACTCCATGAAGGATGTGCCGGCAGAGCTGCCCGAAGGCCTGAAACTTGGGATCATCCCGGAGCGTGAACAACCGACCGATTCCTTTCTGAGCGTCGCCTATGCCGACGTGGCATCCCTGCCTGCCGGGGCCCGTGTCGGGACCAGCAGCCTGCGGCGCCAGACCCAGCTCATGGGCATGCGCCGGGATCTTTGCATCCTGTCCCTGCGCGGCAATCTGGACACGCGGGTGAACAAGCTTCTGGCCGGTGAATTCGACGCCATCATCGTGGCCACGGCGGGCATGAACCGCCTCGGCCTGTCCGCCCCGCAGATGCAGGAGCTGGCCCCGCCGGTGTTCTATCCGGCCGTGGCCCAAGGCGCCCTGGGTATCGAGTATCGCGCTGACAGGCCGGAACTGGACGAGTTGCTGGCATTTCTGGATCACTCGGTCTCGCGGATCTGCGTCCAGGCGGAGCGCTCTTTTCTGTTCGGTCTGGACGGTGGCTGCCAAGTGCCCATTGCCGGATACGCGACCCTCTCCGGCGACGAGATCACCCTGACCGGCCTGGTGGCCGATCTTTGTGGCGAGCGGGTCATCCGCCGCGAGGCCTCGGCCCCGTCGCATGCTGCGGTGGAGCTTGGCGCCGACGTGGCCAGGGCCGTACTGGCTGACGGCGGACAGAGCATCCTTGACGAGGTCTACAGGAGCGGCGCGGCGCGCTGATCCTTTTTTTCCCGTCCTGAATACGAAAAGGGCAGGCGGTTATCCCGCCCGCCCTTTTTTGACGTGGTCCGCCCCGGTGCGCGTCTATTCCCCGCTGCTGACGCCCGCCGACGAGAAGGTGGCCATCTCGTTGTAGAGGTTGGCCGCGCTGCGCAGGATGAAGATCGCCATGGCCGCCCCGGTGCCTTCGCCCAGGCGCATGCCCAGGTGCAGCAGGGGGCTCGCGTCAAGGCGACGCATGATCGCCGCGAAACCAGGTTCGGCCGAGGCATGGGAAAAGAACGCGTATTCGGAAACCAGCGGGCAGATGGCCCTGGCCGCGACATAGGCGCTGGTGGAGATGAACCCGTCTATCACTACCGGCATGCCCCGACTCGCCGCGCCAAGGATCATCCCGGCCAGGGTGGCAATTTCAAAGCCGCCCAGTGCGGCCAGGATATCAATGGGATCCTGCGTGGCGATGGTTGGTCCGTGCAGGGCCAGGGCTTTTTCGATGACCCCTGCCTTGTGACGCACCCCTTCGGCCCCCAGCCCTGTGCCGGGTCCGGTGATGTCCTGCGGTGCCAGACCCAGGTAGGCGCAGAACAGGGCAGTGGCCGGGGTTGTGTTGGCGATGCCCATTTCTCCGGTGCCCAGGGTGGCGATGCCCTCCGCATGGGCCTCTTCGGCCAGGACAATGCCGTTTTCAATGGCGCGCATGCACTCCTCGCGGCTCATGGCCGCCTCTGCGCTGAGGTCCCTGGTTCCGGGCGCGACCTTGCGCTGGACAAGGGCGGGGTGATCGGGAAATCTGTCGCCCAGGCAGCCCGCGTCCACGACCTTGAGGTCCACCCCGGCGGTGCGGGTGAGCACGTTGATGGCCGCGCCGTTGGCGACGAAATTTGCGACCATCTGCCGGGTCACTTCCTGAGGGAAGAGACTGACGCCCTGGCGGGCGACTCCGTGGTCGCCGGCGCAGGTGTAGATGCGAGCCGGGTCCACCCGCGGCGGGTTGCCGCTGCCAATGGCGACCAGCCTGCAGGCCACCTGCTCCAGGACGCCAAGGCTGCCCCGTGGTTTGGTCTGCGAGTCCTGATGGGCCTGGGCCGAGCTGAAAAGGGTCCGCTCAAGGGGGCGAATCCTGGCGATGGTGGACTGAAGCATGAATATGAACCCTCCGGAATTTCAAGTCATTTTTTGGGTAATGGATGCGCCAAAGGGCTACAGGATGGAGAAAACGATGACAAGAGCGGATTTGAATGATTGCGGACCGATCCTGGTCAGTGCCTGCCTGCTGGGGATCTATTGCCGTTATGACGGGCGCTGCGAGACGGACGCAAGGGTCCTCGGCCTTGCTGACGAACATGTCCTGATTCCGGTCTGTCCCGAGCAGTTGGGCGGGCTGCCCACACCACGTCAGGCCGTGGAGCTGTCAGGCGACCGGGCCGTGACCAGGGACGGCGAGGACCTGACCGAGGCGTTCACGCGGGGGGCACAAGAGGCCCTGCGCGTGGCCCGTCTGAACAGGGTCCGGGCAGCCGTGCTGCAGCCGCGTTCCCCGAGTTGCGGGCGGGATCTGATCTACGACGGCACCTTTTCCGGGACGCGCGTGCAGGGCCATGGAGTCCTGGCCCAGGCTCTGGCTGACGAAGGCATGCTTCTGCTCGTTCCCGACGAACTCGGCTGATCAGGCCCTTTTCTTTTTTCAGGAATGGATTATCAGGTAAGATGATCGATCCAGATGGCGGGAGGGCAAGATGGCAAACATGGCAAACAGGCGCGCATATCCGCGCTGGCGCACGGAGAACAGGGTTCAGTACAGCATGATCGGGAGTGAGGAATACCACGACGCAAGCCTTGTGGACGTGGGAGAGGGCGGGTTGTGCATGGAAGTGAATACGCCGCTCAGGACAGGGACCATGATCTACATGCGATTACTCAACATCAATCCCGATGTTTCCGGACTTGCCGCGCACAGGACTTCCCACGGGCGCGTGCGCTGGAGCAGGGATCTGGGCTGTACGGATCAGACCCGTTTCGGGATCGGAGTGCAGTATACGCATCCGATCTGTCACTGATGAACGCAACCAGGAAAGAACATGTCCGCATTTGAACAGGAGCTTGAGGCCACCGCAGAACTGCTGAAAAACGGGAAGATAGCCAAGGACCAGGCGCGGGCCTACGTCAAGTCCCTGGCCTGGTTTCGGGAAAACAGGGACGCGCTTGAGACTGCCGGCTGGAGCGTGGATGAGCTGTACCACATCGGCACCCTGGCTTTCCCTTACTCGGAGTGGGGGCCGGGATGGATGACCCTGTGGAACAACGAAAAATGCCAGCCCCGGCTCGACGTAAAGGGTGACATTGAGTTTGTCCTGCACGAAGCGGGAGGCGACGTGGTGCAGACCTGCCGCCGGACCAAAAACTACCTGTCGTGACTACTGTCCGGCAGTGGCGTTGTCGCCCCCGATTATCTGCTCCACTTCCGGCTGCGGCTCATTCGCCCGCTCCGCGACGGCTTCCGCCGTCCTGACCAGAAGCTCCCCGGCCCTGGCCACGTTTTTAAGTCCCGGATCTTCCTGTCCGCGGCGGTACACCCACTGCGCCATGTAGATCAGTTCGGTCGCGTCCATATCCTGGGGATTGGCGGCACTGACAATGGCCTGCAGCAGGCGCTGGCGCGAGATCTCACGAGTCTGGATTGTGGTCTTGATCCGGGCGCTGGCCTCGTTTTTGGCCGAGATCGCGGCATCTTCGGGAATGCTCCAGAAGGCCAGGTGCGCCTGGCTCACACTCTCCATGTCATCGAGATATTTCGTCACCAAAGAGCGAATGGAGTCCGATCTGGCGAGGGCGGCGACGGTCTTGCCGATGGCTTTGAGCCGTGCGGCCAGGAGGGTCAGCATTTCCTTGCGCTGCTCTTCGCTGATGGCTGCCATCTGTCCGGAGGCCAAGGTGTGCGTTGAGACCAGCAGGGCTCTCTCCAGGCTGTCCAGGAAGAGTGGCGTATAGGCCGCGTGCAGGAAATCGAGTGTCGGCCCCTGCAGCACATGGGTGAAGATGGTCTTGCGCGCGCCCAGCGTATCCGCGGGGTCGACCCCCAGACCATTGAAATCCACGCCGTAGCGGATGTTCAGGGACTTGACGTTAAGGTCGAATCGCCCCTGTGCTCCGGGGTTGTCCTTGGTCCTGGCGGGGAGGTAGCGGGACACCAGGTAGGAACTTACGTCCTCTACGAAATCATGGCGCACGATGTCGTCGGCAGGGTAGACCGGCCTGGTGGCGTTGCCCGTTTCGGTGGCGTTGTCATCCGTGCCGTTGACGGCTGCCGTTGCGTTAACCGGAGTCTGAACGGGAGTCTGTGCGGACTGCTGGGCCGTGCTGACCTGCCAGCGCTGAGGCGCCACTTCCGTGGCCACAGGTTTGGGTGAAAATCTGTCGCGGTTCTGCATGAACCAGTAACCGCCGGCCAGAGCCAGGATGAAAGCGATGGCGAGGATGCGTTTCATGGTCGTCTATGCCTGTTTCTCGCAGTTAAACATGGATTGGGGTTGCCCGGTGGATTCCATGACCGATCTCCAGTAGTTGGAGAGGATGTTCAGCTTGCGGCGCTTGGCGGTGACCAGGTCGAGCGGCAGGTAGAGATAGCGTTCCTGCAGCTTGGAAACCACCATTCCGGTCTTGCCGGCCATGGCGGCATGCACGGCGTGCTGTCCCAGGAATCCGCAGTAGATGCGGTCGTTGGAGTTGGCCGGGATGGAGCGGATGATGTAGCTGGGATCGATGTATTTGAGGGTGTAGGGAAAGTCGGTCGCCGTGAAGAATTTTTTGATCTCCGAGCGCAGCACGTCGCAGATGTCGCCCAGGATGGGGTTGCCCGACAGATCAACCCGGTTGTCGATGTGACAGAGGTCCTGCCCCGCGCCTTCGGCCACTACGACCACGGCGTGCTGGCGCTGTTCCAGGCGTTCTTTGAGCTTGACCAGAAAACCTTCGGGGCCATGCAGCTCGAAGGGGGCCTCGGGAACGAGGACGAAATTGACTTCCTTGAGGGCCAGGCTGGCCTGGGCCGCGATGAAACCCGACTCCCGGCCCATGAGCTTGACCATGCCGATGCCCCCCGGTGCGCCCAGGGCTTCGATGTGGGCGCAGCGGATGGCTTCCGTGGCCTTTTCCACAGCCGTGTCAAAGCCGAAAGATCGGGTCACGAAGTTGATGTCGTTGTCGATGGTCTTGGGGATGCCGATGACCGAGATTTTGAGGCTCCTGCGCAGAACTTCCCGCGTCACGGAACTGGCCGCCTTCATGGTCCCGTCGCCGCCAATCATGAACAGCACCGAGATGTTCATGCGCTCCAGTGCGTCCACGATCTCTTCCGGGGCCTGCGGCCCGCGCGAAGAGGACAGGATCGTGCCGCCAAATTCGTGGATGTCGCGGACATTGTCCGGGGTCAGTTCCATGACGTCGTGTTTGTACTTGGGAATGAAGCCCTGCAGTCCGTAGCGGATGCCGTAGGTTCCGGAGACGTGGTAATTGTGGTGGGCGCTCATGACGATGGCCCGGATGACGTCGTTGATGCCCGGACACAGCCCGCCGCAGGTCACGATGGCGCATTTGGTCTTGGGTGGGTCAAAATAGATCCGTCTCCTGGGCCCGGCCTCCTCGAACTCGCAGACCGTATTGGGCGCTGCGTCTTCGATGATGTCGCTGGAGATGTAGAGGGGCATCTTTGTCGCGTCGTCGATGTGGTGGCAGTAGGGCAGGGGGTTGTCGACCCTGCAGGGGCCAAGGGTGGGAACGGAGGTATCGAAGAGTGGCGCGTTGCCCATTGCTTCTCCATGGGTTGCAGTCGTGGAAAAAGGGCCGAAAATAAAAAACTTCCTGTTTGGTAAGCCAGGGAGGCTTAAAAAACAAGAAGCATGGGCGAGTTGGATTATTTCAGACTTCAGCCGACTGCCTTGAAAATTCAAAATCCGCAGGCCGCTGAAAAATGGAGAGATGCAGGGAATCGAAAAAATCCAGGCCGCTCGGTCATGCTCCGATAAGCGGTCTGGATTTTTCGCTGATGCAGCGGATCGCCGTTTTGGGGCGGCCTGTCAGCGAGCTGTCTTGAATGCGGGGATGATGTCGGCCAGGGCCCCTTCGATCTCCGGATAGTCGAATTTGAACCCCAGTCGTTCCAGGGCCGCGGGCTGGCAGCGCTGTCCGGTCAGGAGCATGCTCGCCGCTTCGCCCAGGATCAGGCTGAGGGCGAAGGCTGGCACGGGCAGCAGGGCCGGCCGCTTCAAGCTCTTCGCCAGGGCAGCGGTAAAGTCGCTGTTGGTCACGGGGTACGGGGCGCAGGCGTTGAACGGGCCGGAGGCGGCGGGGGTCTCCAGCAAAAAACTCATGACTCGCACCAGGTCCCTTACGTGAATCCAGGAAAACCATTGCCGCCCGTTTCCGAGCCTACCCCCTAGGCCCAGGGAGAAGGGCGTGATCATCTTGGCCAGCGCTCCGCCGCGCCCCAGGACCACGGAGATGCGCGGGATGACCACCCTGTGCCCGAATTCCTCGGCATGCAGGGCCTCATCCTGCCAGACTTTGGTCACATCGGCCAGGAAGCCGTTGCCGCGATGCGTGTCTTCCGTGCAGATAAAATCCCCCCCGTCGCCGTAATAGCCGATGGCGTTGGCGCAGAGCAGGGTCTTGCCCGTGGTGGCGGACATGGCGTCGACGATGTGCCGTGTGCTCATGGTCCGCGACTGCAGGATCAGATCCTTTCCGGACTGGGTCCAGCGCGTCATGACCGGACTCCCGGTCAGGTTGACCACCGCGTCGTGGCTGGCGACCTGGTCCTGCCAGGGACCGGGCACGGTGGGGTCGGCCTTGATGACCGCTGCTCCGGGCGAAACTTTCGCCTTCCCGGAACGTGCGGCCACGGTGACTTCGTGTCCGCGTTCAAGAAGATGGGGCACCAGGTGCCCGCCCACGAATCCGGTCGCTCCGAAAGCCAGGATTTTCATGTCCGCCTCCCGCCCCTACAGGCCGAAGTGTTTCTGGATGTATTCCGACATCACCGATTGCGCGTTTTCGTGACATTCCCCGCATCCGGTGCCGATCTTGGTCATGTCCTGCAACTCGGAAAAGCTGCGCACTCCTTCAAGCACCGCGTGCTCGATATCCTCGTCCGTGACCTGCATGCACTCGCAGACCATTTTCGCGCCCTTGGTCCGGATGCGGTCCTCCATGCCGTTCTTGCCGTAGTAGTCGTCGATGGCGGTGCGCAGGGCCTTGTCTCCGAGCACCGAGCAATGCACCTTGTTGTCGGGCAGCCCGTCGAGTTCTTTTAGGATGTCCTTGGCGGTGATGGCGTAGGCTTCATCCAGGGTCATGCCGATGACCATCTCGGAAAGGATCGATGTGCTGGCGATGGCGCTGGCGCAGCCGTACGTGCGCCACTTGCAGTCGGTGATGGTCAGATTTTCGGGGTTGACCTTGATGTAGACGATCATCTCGTCGCCGCACTTGATGTTGCCGGTATGGCCGATGCCGTGAAAATCGGCTTCATTATCCTCGCGCAGGATGTTGCGCGGGTTCATGAAATGGTCCTTCACCTTGTCCGAATAGGTCCATTTTGCCATGTTATTTTCTCCTGTACGCAGTGGACATTGTCCGGATGCGGTCGATGATGGGGGGCAGATGGTGCAACATGTACTGCACGTCTTCGAGCGTGTTTTCCCGGCCCAGGCTGATGCGCACCGAGCCATGGGCGTTCTCCACAGGGACTCCCGTGGCCATGATGACGTGGGACGGGTCCAGGGAGCCTGAGGCGCAGGCCGAACCCGTGGACACGGCGATGCCGGCCAGGTCGAGATAGAGCAGGATGGCCTCCCCTTCGGCGCCGATGAATGAGACGCTGAGGGTACCCGGCAGGCAGTGTTCAGGGTGGCCCATGAACAGCGTGTCGGGAATGGCCTTGGCGATGCCGTCCTTCAAGATGTTTTTCAGTTCCAGCAGGCGCTTTTCCTCTTCTTCCATTTCCCGGCCACGCACCTCCACCGCCTTGCCCAGGCCGATGATGCCCAGGGAATTCTCCGTCCCGGCGCGGCGGCCGTGCTCCTGGTGCCCGCCGAGGATGAGTGGGCAGTAGGGCGAGCCCTTCTTGACGTACAGCGCTCCGATGCCCTTGGGGCCGTAGAGCTTGTGCGCGGAGATGGTCAGAAAGTCCACGTCCAGGTCGCGCACGTCAACGGGGATCTTGCCGACGGCCTGAACGGCGTCGGTATGGAAGAGAGCCCCGCCTTCATGCGCGATGCGGGCTGCGGCCCTTATGTCCTGGATGGTTCCGATCTCGTTGTTGGCCATCATGATGGAGACCATCCCGACTTCGTCCGTCACGGCGCGGCGCAGTTCTTCAAGATCGATGCGTCCATGCTTGTCCACGGACAGGTACGTGACTTCGTGGCTCTTGCGCCCAAGGTCGCGGGCAGTGTTCAGTACGCACGGGTGCTCGATGGTCGTGGTCACCAGGCCGCTGCGGCCGCTCAAGGTGCACTTGCAGCGCGTGCTGTCGCAATGCAGCAGGGACAGTACGGTATTGTTGGCTTCGGACCCGCTGCCCACGAAAAGAATTTCATCCGCGTCGGCGCCGATAAAGTCGGCGACTTTTTTGCGCGCGTCTTCGATCTGTTCCCGCGCCTCACGGCCAAAGCTGTGCATGCTGGACGGGTTTCCAAATATTTCGAGCCCTTCGGTCAGCGCTTGCTTGACTTCAGGGTGCAGAGGGGTGGTGGCGTTGTTGTCGAAATAAACGGTTCTGTGTTCCATGGCGGCTCCTGATTTCGTAAAATTACGATGAGACTCTAATCCCTAATCCGGACCTGTCCACCCCGAGAAGGGGCGAATCAGCCCGGGAGAGGGCGATACAGGCTCTTTGCCTGTTTCGTGCCAGAGTTCATCCTTCCAGTCGTAGAGTTGGTGGGGATGGAACCCGGCCTTGTAGACCATGCGCTCGCATCCGGGCACGACATAGCCAAGGTAGTAGTATGTAAGCCCCATCCTTCTCGTCTCCTCGATCTCGCGCAGCACGCTGAAAATTCCGGGGCTCAGCTGTGCGAAAGCAGGGTCGAAGATGAAATAGACCGAACTCAAACCGTCACTGCCCTGATCCAGATACCCGGCCCCCAGCAGGCGCGCGCCATCCATGTAGCGGGCCAGCAGGGTCGGGCAGGAGGGGGAGTGCAGGTTGGCTATGAATTCGTCAAAGGTGCTCTCTTGTCCGAAACGGACCTGCGAATGTGTATGATACAGGTCAAAAAGTTCATTTTCGTAGCGGGTCGGCCCGAAGCTGACATGCACGTGCCCGCAGCGGCGCAGGACGCGTTTTTGCCCCCGACTGGGCGAAAAGCGCCGCACGGGAACGCGCAGCGGGGTGCAGGCCCGGCAGTCCGGGCAGGACGGCCGGAAGAAGTAATGGCCGAATTTACGCCAGCCGCGGGAAAGAAACCAGGACAATTCGATGCCCGTCAGGTTGCCCGCAAAAAAAAAGGAATACACCAGGGTTCTGTCCGGCAGGTAGGGACAGGGCGCGGGTGGCGAAAGCTCAGGATGTGAGTAGAGAATCATGGTCCGCCCCGAAGCTCCCTGCCTGCGGGGGACGGCAGGCCCAGTCCGTGCCGTCCATCCGGTCGGCGCTCTATTTTGCCGCCTTGGCCCAGGAGTCCCGCAGCGTGACCGTTCTGTTGAAAACCGGTCGGCCGGGGCCGTGATCAAAGCGGTCGGCGCAGAAGAAACCCTGGCGCTCAAACTGGAAGCGCGCTTCGGGCTCGGCCTCGGTCAGGGATTCTTCCACCTTGCAGTCGGTCAGTATCTCCAGGGACGCCGGGTTGATCTGGGTCAAAAAGTCCGCATCCTTGCCCGGAGACTCCACGGTGAAGAGGCGGTCGTAGAGGCGCACCTCGGCCTTTGCGCAGTGCCTGGCGCTGACCCAGTGCAGGGTGCCCTTGACCTTGCGGCCGTCGGGGGCGTCTCCGCCCCGGCTGCCTGGGTCGTATGTGCAGATCACGGCCTTGATGGTCCCGTCGGATTTCTTGAGCACATCCTGGCAGGTCACCAGATAGGCCCCGCGCAGACGGACTTCCTTGCCGGGAGCCAGGCGGAAGAACTTGGAGCAGGGGTTTTCCATGAAGTCGCTCTCTTCGATGAAGACTTCGCGGGAAAAGGCCACTTTTCTGCCGCCCATGGCGGGGTTCTTGGGGTGGTTGGCCAGTTCGAAGAATTCTTCCTGCTCCGCCGGGTAATTTTCGATGATCAGCTTGATGGGCCGCAGCACGGCCATGGCCCTGGGCGCGCTTGCGTCCAGGTTTTCGCGCACGCAGTTTTCAAGGACGCCCATGTCCACGCAGCTGTCCGAGCGGCTGACCCCGATGCGCTCGCAGAAGTCGCGGATGGCCGCGGGCGGGAAACCCCGGCGGCGCAGACCCGAAATGGTGGGCATGCGCGGGTCGTTCCAGCCCGTGACCACCAAGTTTTCGACCAGGGTCTTGAGTTTGCGCTTGCTGGTCACGGTGTAGTTGATGTTCAGACGGTTGAATTCGTACTGTACGGGCCGGCTGGGCACGTCGAGCTGGTCCAGAATCCAGTCGTAGAGGGGCTTGTGGTCCGCGAACTCCAGGGTGCAGATGGAGTGGGTGATGTGTTCCAGCGAGTCCGACAGGCCGTGGGCGAAATCGTACATGGGGTAGACGCACCAGGCATTGCCCGTGTTCTGATGCTCCTGATGCAGGATGCGGTACAGGGCCGGGTCGCGCATGTTCATGTTCGGCGAGGCCATGTCGATCTTCGCGCGCAGGATGTGCGTGCCGCCGGGGAATTCCCCGGCGCGCATGCGCCGAAACAGATACAGGTTCTCCTCCACGGAGCGGTCGCGGTACGGGCTGTTCCTGCCGGGTTCGGTCAGCGTGCCTCGGTACAGGCGCATGTCCTCGGCGGACAGGGAGCAGACATAGGCCTTGCCCTTGGTGATCAGTTCCTCCGCGAACGCGTAGAGCCGTTCGAAATAGTCCGAGGCGTGGTAGAGGTGCTCCCCCCAGTCAAAACCGAGCCAGCGCACGTCTTCTTTAATTGAGGCCACGTAGACCGGGTCTTCCTTGCCGGGGTTGGTGTCATCGAAGCGCAGGTGGCAGCGTCCGCCGTAGTCGCGGGCCAGGCCGAAGTTCAGGCAGATGGACTTGGCGTGGCCGATGTGCAGGAACCCGTTGGGCTCCGGGGGAAAGCGGGTGAAGACCCGGCCGTCGTTCTTGCCGTTTTTCAGATCTTCTTCGATGATGGCGCGCAAAAAATTGGAAGGTGCGGATGGCGTGTCCATGGTAGTCCTTGAATGCTGGGGGATGTCTACGGGTTATGGGTCAAAGTGCTTACGGACAGGGGCAGCGGTTGGCAAGTCCGGCCCTGCACATAGGCCAAGAGAGCGTCGCGGGTACTTGGAAAGGCCAGGTTGTCCCAGGGTATTTCGTCGCGGGTGAAGAGATCCAGCTCTTCGGTTTCCTCTCCCGCGCTCGGTTCGGCCCTGTCCAGCCGGGCGCAGTAGACGATGATGACCGGCGGCCACCCGGCATAGGAGAAGACGCCGACCAGCCCGTCCAGGGTGATATCGAGGCTGACCTCCTCGCGGATCTCGCGGATGGCGGCCAGTTCGACAGGCTCGCCCTCGTCGACGTAGCCACCGGGCAGCAGCCATTTGTCCGCGCCGCCCTCGCGCTTGCGGCGCATGAGCAGGATCTTGTCGCCGATCTCAAGGATGACGCAGGTCACGACCTTGGGATCCAGATAGACAACGCCCGAGCACTTGGCGCAGATCAGGCGTTCGGGCTCGTCCGGACGCAGGCGTTGCAACCCCAGAGGGGCGCCGCAGGCAGGACAGAAGCGGTAGCGGTCGTGACGGATGGGACCGGCGGTAGTGGTCATGAGTAGGTGTTGGTCCTGATCGTGTGATCCTTGAGGGTTTCACGGGGGTGTCCGGTGGCGGATTTGGCCGGATACCCGATGCTGATAATGGATTCAACCCGTAAATGAGGGGCAATGCCCAGGATCTCCCGCACACGGTCCTCGGCAGATCTTTGCTGATCGAAGGCGCGCAGGCGGATCTGCACCCAGCAGCTCCCAAGCCCCAGGCTTTCGCAGGCCAGCTGCAGGATGATGGAGGCGATGGAACAGTCCTCGATCCAGGTGTCGGCCTTGTCTTCATTGCCGAGCACGACCACGCCCAGGGCCGCGTCGCGCAGAAAGTGCGCGCCGTGGGGCTTGGCGGTGGACAGGGACTCAAGCAGGCCCTTGTCCGTGACAAAGATGAATTCCCACGGGTCGAGCCCCCGGGACGAGGGTGAACGCAGCACCGCTTCCTTGAGCTGGTCCAGTATTTCGGGGGCAATGGCTTGCGAGGTGTAATGGCGGATGCTGCGGCGTCTACGCAAAATATCGAGCATTTTCAATTCTCCCTTGCCGCTTCCGGAGACAGGCGGCGCTGACAGTCTTTCGCGCTCCTTGATCAGCGCGGACGCATACCGTATCAAAGCCCTCATTGGGCGGCAATCGCCTAATCACCGTACTTTCAAGGAGCGACAATGGAAGGACTGATTCTCGTCTTGACAGCGCTGGCCGGGTGTCTCATGCCGGTCCAGCCGGCCGTGAACGCGGTCGCGGCACAGTTGATGGGCAGTCCGTATCTGGCCTCGTTTTTTTCTTTCCTGACCGGCACGATGGTGCTGGGCCTTTTGTGCCTGGCGCTTCGGCTGCCTTGGCCTGACGGGAAAATCCTCACTGCCCTGCCGTGGTGGGTGTGGAGCGCCGGAACCATGGGCGCCTTTTTCGTGACCATGACCATCGTTGCGGTGCCGCATCTGGGCGCCATGAGCGTCATGGCCCTGCTCGTCGCGGGGCAGATGACCATGTCCATGGTCATGGACCATTTCGGCTGGCTCGGCATCCCGGCCCAGCCCATCTCGCTGGGGCGGATTCTGGGCGCGATCCTGCTTTTCACCGGCGTGGTGCTGATCCGCAAATTTTAAGGAGGGACTCATGAAAACAGTTCTGTTCGTATTCAACGGCGATCCGATGTGCTTCATCCATGTACTTCTGAACGCCCTGGACATGCACACTGGCGGTCATGAGGTCCGTATTGTCATGGAAGGCGCGTCCGTGGCTCTGGTCCCAGCACTGGTAAAACCGGAACACCCCCTGGCCAAGCTTTTCGCCAAGGTGCGCGAGGCGGGATTGCTCGACGGCGCGTGCCGGGCCTGCTCCGTGAAGCTCGGCGTGGCCGCCGGGGTTGAGGAGGCTCAGGTCGCGCTCATCGGCGACATGAGCGGTCATCCGTCCATGCGCGCCTACATGGAGGCCGGCTGGCAGGTCGTCACCTTCTGAACAGCCAGGCCGCGAGGCTTATGACCAGGCTGACGAGAATGCCCGTTGTCAGGGGAAAATAGAATTTGAAGCCCGGCCGGTCGATCATGATGTCCCCGGGCAGCCGGCCCAGGGGCAGCTTCCCGAGAATGGGCCAGGCCAGGCCGATGACGAGAATGCCAAGGCCAATGATCACAAGGGTTCGTTGCATGATGTTCTCCTGTGGATTATTTGGCAGAGGGAGCGGGGTGACGGCAAGGGGCCGCAAGGAGATTTTTTGTGATCATCAGGGTGGGATCCATGAATCCCGTGAAACTGGGGGCCATACGCGAGGTCATGGCCGCGCGTTTTCCCGAGGCTGAGTTTCAGCCTGTCGCCATCTCCTCCGAGGTTTCGGATCAGCCCGTGGGGCTGGAGGAAACCTTGCGCGGGGCAAAGAATCGCGCCAAAAACGCGTTTACGGATTGCTTTTTGTCCGTGGCTCTGGAATCCGGACTCGTTGAAGTGCCGGGGTCCAGCACCGGCTACATGAATCTGACGGCCTGCGCCATTTTTGACGGCCGGGAAATGTACGTGGGACTCGGGCCCGCTTTCGAGTTGCCGCCGGACGTGACCCGTCTGGTGGTGGAGGAAGGCCTTGAACTCGATCCAGCCGTGCGCCAAGCCGGGCTCACCGACAACGAACGCATCGGCTACGCCCAGGGCATCATCGGAATCCTGAGCGGCGGGCGCGTGACGCGCATGGACTACAGCCGGCCCGCCGTGTCCATGGCTCTGGTGCGCATGGGCCTTTGATTTATTAACCATATTGCCGACGAGGAAAACATGTCCCGTTCATATCTGGTCTATCGCTGCAAGAAAGGAGAAGTGCTCAAAAAGCCCGAGGCCGTCATCGCCCTTTGGGACGAGGATGTGCCACGTTTCTCCGAAATCCTGGACGAGGCCACGGCTTCTCGTCCGTCCAAGGCTCGCAAACCCGATGAATACTGGGAGATCGTAGTCAAGGAAAAGGCCGATTCCTACGACTGGGAAAAGGTCGTGGGTCCGGTGAAAAACAAGGAACACGACCCCCTGGGCGACATGTGGAAGGAGCGCGCCAAGATCGAGAAGCTGATTGAAGAGGGCGCGACGCTGGAGCAGGCGCTGGATGTCATGACTCCCTTCAGCCACAGCTTTCGCTACGAATCCGAAGCTCCCAAGGACCTTCTTCCCAAGATGAGTGAAATCGAATCGTAGCCTTCTTGATTGCTGGCCGTGAGATCTCGTGCCGTTTTGCGGCGGGTCGTTCAACAATAATACAAGATGAGGAAGCTCGGATGGACAACGCGATGGTCGAACTGGAAGCGTTTATCTCCCAGTGGGATGAGTGCGACGCCAAGAACGCATTCCAGATTTTTCGGCAGACTCTTGAGGCAGTGGACGGAGTAATCCTTGATTTCAAGGCCCGCCCCGGCATCACCTATTCTCTGCGCGGAGCGCATCCGGCCCAGCAAGGGCGGGATCTTTTCGTTCTGATCGATATCATCGACGATGATCCCGAGCAGCGCTGGCTTTCGGTCTGTTTTTATGATGATCTGGTCACCGACGCCGAGGAGCAGGGCGACTGGGTGCCCGGCGGACTGATGGGCGAGGACGCCCGCTGTTTCAATGTTGATGAGGCCGACGAGGATCTGGTGGCCTATGTGGTCGAGCGTATCCGCGAGGCGGGAGCGGCGGCGAAGTAAGCCCGGTTCGGCGGCATTTAAGACGCCACTGCAAAAAGTCGCGAAAGAACCTGAGTGTCATTCCCGCGAAGGCGGGCCATGTCGGGCAATGGCGCGAAATCCATTCTTTTCAAATAGTTAAAAAAGGTATGGCTCCCCTTCTTCAAGGGGATGACGACTTTTTGCAGTGACGTCATTTAAGCGGCGTGGACGCTTTTCAGGCCGCGCAACGGCTGATCGAGCACTTCCAGGGGAGCAGCATATGGCGGTAATTCTGGCCGCAGACATCGGCGGGACCAACAGCCGTTTCGGCCTCTTCGACACTGACCCCGGCCCTGAGCCGCGCCTTGTGGATTCGCTGAGCATCCCTACCGCCTCGGTCGCTTCCCTGCCGGAATTGATGCGCCTGGTCCGTGACAAGGGGCTGAACCCCGCGCTTGCGGAGCAGGTCGTCCTGGCCGTTGCCGGGCCGGTGCATGACGGGGTGCGCTGCGATCTGACCAACGCGTCCTGGTCCATCGACCTCAGCGACCCCGGATCCGGATTGCCGCGTGAGCGCACAGTCCTGATCAATGATTTCGTGGCCCAGGCCCTGGGCTGCAGGACCCTGCACGCCGCAGAATCGTCCCTTCTGATTCAGGACGGAGTTTCGCGCCCCGGAGTGGTGGCCGCCGTGGGGCCTGGTACTGGACTCGGTCTTTGCGCGCTGGTCCCCATGCCAAGCGGCCGAGGGGGCTTTATGCCCCTGCCTTCCGAGGGAGGCCATGCGCCGCTGGCCTTCACCAGCAGACGGGAGTTCGATTTTTTGTGTTTTTTGCGGGAGCGTACAGGCTTTTCCCACGCATTTGGCGACATAGTGGTCTCCGGGCGGGGCCTGTCTGCCATGCATCTTTTTCTGACCGGCCGGGACCTTTCTCCGGCAGAAGTGGCTTCTGAAATCGGCCCGCACAGCGAGACTGCGGAGTGGTTTGCGCGGTTTTTCGCCCGCGCGTGCCGCTCCTATGTTCTGCATGTGCTGGCCTGGGGCGGCCTCCACCTTTGCGGGGGCATTGCGGCCAAAAATCCCTTCCTGGCAGAACATGCTGAATTTCTGCGTGAATTTCGGGACTGCCCGGCCTATGGGAGTCTTCTGGAACAGGTGCCCATCCGCCTCGTCACTGCTTCCGACATAGGGCTTCACGGTGCGGCCAGCCATGGGCGGGCCATGATGCAAAAAGGGGAAGGTTCCCACATTTTTGTGGCGTAGTTGCCGACAAAAATGTTGCCTTCTATTTTTATTTTTCCGTAAAAACAAATAGTTATGATTGGCATGCGAGATGCTTTTGTCTCCTTAACAGGAGGCTGCCATGCCCGTCATCCCTACGCCCTTCGGAGTCATTGAAACCCTTCCCGGCCCGGAATTCTTTCCGGACGGTTCCGTGCGATCCTGCATCGCCGCCAAAGCCTGTAAGCTCAGCACACCCCTTGGCACTCTCGTACCTCAATTTACCGCCAACACGCTGCGCAAGAGGCAGCTTCCTGTCATTTCATTTCATCCAAACGGCATGATCCGCAATCTTCCCCTGGAAGATGTGGTCATGATTCCCACCCCCCTTGGCGTCATGCCTGCCGAGCAGGTCACTTTTCACGACACCGGGGCGCTGAAGCGCGTTTTTCCCCTGAACGGCACCTTGAGCGGATACTGGACCGAAGAGGATGAAGCCGCCCTGGCCCGTCCTTTGACGCTGGATACGCCCATGGGACTGGTCGAGGTCACGCCTGTCTGTGTCAACTTCGGTCCGCTGGGCGGCCTTCGCAGCCTGACCCTGTGGCCCGGAACGGTGTGCGATGTGCCTACGCCGCTGGGCAGCATTTCGGCGCGGATCGGTGTCGCGTTTTACGACAGCGGCGTACTTCGATCCGTGGAACCGGCCTGGCCTGTGCCCGTGCCTACGCCGGTGGGGGAACTGCTGGCCTATGATCAGGATGCGCCCGGCATCTGCGGGGACCGGAACTCCTTGCGTTTTTGTGAAAACGGAGAGCTGCAGGGCCTGACCACGGCGGCACACGCTTTTGAAGTGGAATTGGAAAACGGCCGCAGGAAGAACGTCAGCCCACCCTTGCGCCGCCATCCCTGTGACGGCGAACGCATGGAGGCCGGTCCTCTTGTTCTCGAATTTCGCCCCGGTTTCGTCAGCATCTCGTCCGCTGATTTGCCGCGCATTTCAGCCAAGGTTGAAGGCGTTACGGTGTCCCGTTTTTTTCTGCCCCTGCCGGCGCTTTCACCCATGTGCTCCATGGGCGCGGGCAAGTGGTAGCCCCATGAACTAAACCGCAACGGAGGAATTGTGAACGTAAGTTGCCTTGAAAAAGTGGTGGAATACGCATCCATGCCCTTGCATGGGACGCTCTCGCGCAAGCTCAGAAAAGGTCTCAAGATTCAGGTAAACGAAGGCCGGGTTTACGAAAAGGCGGTCTTGTTCCTTGGGTCGGATTTTTTGCGCGTGACGGAAAAAGAAGACGGCATGTCCGTCAACACCTATTACGGGTGGGAAGAGATCGCCTCCATCCGCACCTACAGTTCGGAACCGGAGGAATGAAAGCGGGGCCCGGCCTCCGGACAGGGGGCCGGGCTTGTGGAAGTATCAAGACCGGGGCACCGTAACCCAAGAGCTCAGAGGCATGTTGGCGGAAATTTCCAATTTCTATATGCATAGGTAGTTCTCCGGATTGTCAACGACGCAATGGTATTTTCATGGTCCCAGCCTGGTGCGGTGGAACGCCTATTCCGCAGCCTTGCGCAGGGCCGACAAAAAGCGTGAGCGCAGCTTTTCGCCCAGAAGGGCGCGTTTGACCGGCGGAAGTTTCAGGAATCCGCCGACGAGGGCGCGCATGAACTCCTGGGTGCGGCTTTCGGGGTTGTCGAAGATGAAGGTCTGGAAGGTGTCGCGCTCCAGGGCCTGGAGCATGACCCGCTCGAAGCTGTCCTCGGGGTGATAGACCTTTTGCGGCCGGGTTTTGAGCGTGATCGCCCCTGTGGGGCATTCCAGGGCGCAGACCCCGCAGCCCAGGCAATGTTCCTTTATGTCCGCCAGTTTTTTCGGCTTGCGGTCTTGCTGGCCGGAACTCTTCTCCACACTTACTGCGTTCACCGGGCAGGCCTTGGCGCACAGGCCGCAGCCCGTGCACAGGGCCTCGTCCACTACGGCCACCACGCTGGCCGTGACCAGGATGCCTGTGTACCCGGTCTCGCGCACCCCCTGCAGCAGATTGCAGCAGCACCCGCAGCAATGGCAGATGAAGCCCGCATCCCGGCGCACGTTGTCGGCGGACAGGGTCAGGCCCTGATCGCGGGAGCGGGCCAGGATGTCGCGCATCTGCGCTTTGTCGATGGGCTTGGCGAAGCCGTTACGAATGAGAAATCGCGCGCCCGTACCCATGGACGTGCAGGTGTCCATGGGCGTGCGGCAGGGCTCGTGCCCCAGGTGGTGCTTTTCATGGCGGCAGGAACACAGCCCAAGGGAGAATTCCGTGTTCTCCTCGATGAGGGCCGAAGCCTTTTCGTAGTCAAGGATCTCCACATGCTCGCCCAGCGCTTCCTCGTGGGGCAGGGCGCGCATGACCGACGTGGCCTGCCCGTCCCCGAAGTTGGCGTGCAGGAAATCCTTCTCGCCGAACATGTAGGCCTGGAAGAGTTCGGCCCAACGCGCTTGCGGAAGATTGGGGCCGGTGCGCATCATGGTGAATTCGAAAAAGCCGATGACGATGGGGCTGACCATGTACGTGTACTGCGCGCCGTCCCAGATATCGAGGACCAGCCCCTTGGCGCACAGCCCTTCGATCATGGGGCGCAGGACATGCTCCGGTTCGCCCAGCATGGCCCCGATGCGTTTCAGGGTCGAGGGCCGGTACGGAAGACGGGCAACCAGTTCGGCCTCGGGTCGAGAATACAGCTCTTCCACCAATTGCCGGAAAACCTCTGTCCACGGCGTGCGCACCGGGGCCTGGTCGAGGCGGTGGCCCAGTTTGCGGTAAATGTCCTTGCTGGCGATGTGTCCCATGCTGCTCCTTCCTGCTTCTTTCCGGGGAGATTCCCTCGGCTTCCCACGAATTGCAAGGCCCATTTCGCCCATGTCCGGGACCACCGCCACACCCCGCTTCCGCGTTGACAAGAGGGGTGAAGTGGTTCAGGAATTGGTCCTACCAATTTTTCCGGGTCGCTGCCGGTCCTGACCCGCGCGGCCCCATCAGGGGGATCTCATGCTTGAAGTACTTGCCTTGTATCTGGCCGTGGGCGCGGTGGCGGGCGTCCTGGCAGGCCTGTTGGGGATCGGCGGGGGGCTGGTCATCGTGCCCATGCTCGTCTTTTGCATGGAATTGCAGAACCTGCCGCACGAACTGATCATGCACTTGGCCCTGGGCACTTCCATGGCCAGCATCATGTTCACTTCGGTTTCCAGTTTCATGGCCCATCATCGCCGAGGCGCGGTGGAATGGGACGTGGTCAGGCGCATCGTGGCCGGTATCCTGGTCGGCACGTTCCTGGGCGCCTGGGTCGCGGCACAGATGAGCACCGGCCTGCTCAAGATCTTTTTTGTCATCTTCCTGTACTACGTCTGCTACCAGATGCTCTCCGGCAAAAAGCCCAAACCGTCACGCGTGATGCCTGGCGCGGCAGGCATGTTCGGCGCGGGCAACGTCATCGGCGTGGTCTCGAGCCTGGTGGGCATCGGCGGTGGTACTCTGTCCGTTCCGTTCATGGTCTGGCACAACATCCCCATCCACCGGGCCATTGGCACTTCCGCCGCCATCGGCTTCCCCATCGCCGTGGCAGGAACCGTGGGCTACATCCTCAACGGCCTGGGTACGGAGAATCTGCCGCCGTTTTCCCTGGGCTACGTGTCCGTGACCGCCCTTGTCGCCATCGCGGTCATGAGCGTCATCACCGCTCCACTGGGCGTGCGCCTGGCCCACAGCCTGCCCGTGGACAAGCTGAAGCGGGTGTTCGCGCTTATCCTCTTTCTGGTGGGTACACGGATGCTGATATCCCTGTTTTAGCAAGCTTCTAAACAGCCCGTTCCCTTTAGTGCAGACCCATGGCCTGCATCGGCCCGAGACAGATTTTCACGCAACGAAAATCTGCCTCGGGTTTTTTTACGTCCAGCAACCTGCTCCGCAGTGGAACCACTCTGGTTGCAACGGAGAAAATATTGACGCTTCCACCGGAGCACGGCAAAAATGGAGCGTGGAATTGTAAAACCAGCAAGGAGAATCCGATGGGTGTGATCTGTTCGGGACAAAAGTGTCAGCCTGCGCTGCGGCCTGTGGGGCGGTATTTCTTTCTGGCGGCGTGTCTTCTTTGTTTTATGGCAGTGACAGGCGGCGCAAAGGCGGAACCGGCCGAAGCCCTCAGCCTGCCGCAGACCATCGCCGGCATGGAGCTGGTCCGCACCATCGAGGGGGACGAGGCCGCCGCGATCATCGACCGGTTGCACCACGGGAGCGTGGCCACTAAGGCCAACGCCATCGGTGAGTACGAGGGAGGAGGCCGTTTAGCGACCTGCTATGTCTCCCTCTACGAAGAGCCGGGCCAGGCCGTGCGGGCCATGGAGGACATGGCCGCTGTCATGTCCGGCGGCGGACACGGTTTTTCGCATCTCATGAAACGGACCGCAGGCGGCCGCGAGTTCTACATGGCCCTGGGCCAGGGTCAGGCTCATTACTTCTTCGCCAAGGGCGCGGAACTGTTCTGGCTGGCGGTGGATATGGAGGTCGCGGAGGAAGCCGTCAAACAAGTGCTTTGAGGGGAAGGCCGCTTGCACAGGGCCGGGTCCGGGTGATCAGTATTTTTTCAGGATGGCCTGGTACTCTCCATTCGCCTTGATGCGCGCAAGCCCTTCGTCGAGTTTTGCCAGATAATGTCCGGCCTGCGGGTGTTGCCTGGAAAAGGCCACGTAAATCCTGCTGGGCTCGCTTGGGAAGGCGGCAAAGACTTCATTGAGCAGGTTCATTTCAGCGAGGAGCAGGTTGGCCGTCTTTTCGAAGAGAATGACCGAGTCCACGCGTCCGGCCTGCAGCATCCTTATGATCTGGTCATGCCGCTTGCCCCAGACCTTGGATATGCCGGTGTTTGTGTGGAAATGCTCACCGTATTCATACCCTAGTATCACCCCCACCTTTTCACCGTGCCGGAGTTCTTTCGCGCTCGATGCTTCCAGCAGGCGCGACCGGTAATGGTAATAATGGGCCCGCGCCAGGAAAAGCATTTCATTGCCCCAGAGAAACGCGTCCTCCCGCGAAGGCTCCCGGGCCACGTTGAACCCGCCGATATAATTTCCGGCCTGAACCTCCTGCAGCAGGCGCGCGTAAGGGATAACCTCGAAAGTCACCTCGATGCCCACGGACTTGAAGGCCGCCCTGACGATGTCGACGGACATGCCCGTCCCGTCGGGGTTGGCGTAGGGCTCCCATGCGTCCTCCACGGCCAGGGTCAGGGCATTGGCGCTGGAGGCCATTACAAGCAGAAGCAGCAATGCTGTGCGAATCACACCAATCATGAGTTTACTGTTTTCCCCATTTTATGAAGTCACGTAAAAAAGTCGCGCAAGAGGCTGGCTGTCATTCTCGCAGCGGCTGGAGTTTTTTATCGGGTGGTCATCAAGGAGCGTATTCCTTGCTTCAGAGGAGTGGCGATTTTTTCGCAGCGATTTTTTTATTGTCATACATGTGGATCAATACGCAGGAGTACCCATTCGCACAAGGGCACCATGAGCATGCTCGTGGCGTGGGTTCAGAAGTTCCATCGCCAGCTTTGACCGGCCCTGAACAGTTCGCGCAGGGTGAGGGGCCTGTTCCCTGCGATTTTCTTGGCCAGGTAGATGAAGAGATAGGCAGTCTGCAGTGCGTCACCCAGGGCCTCGTGGGCCGTGAAGGCGGGCAGGTCGAATTCGCGGGCCAGATCGGTCAGGACATAGGATATGCTGAGGTTGTACTGCTCGTAGTGAGAGGGCGTGCGTTTTTCGCGCCACAGCATGGCCATGCGCATGGTGTCAAGGCAGGGGTTGGCCATGGGCCGGCCATGGTTTTTTTTGCAGGCCCGGTTGATGAAACTCATGTCCAAACCCACATGGTGGCCGACGATGAGGGTTCCCTTGCAGAATTCGATCAGCTCCGGAAGAACTTTGGACAGGGGTGGGGACTGTGCAATGGCTTCCGGTGTGATGCGGTGAATGAGGGTGCTGGTCTTGGGAAGGGGGATGCTGGGACGCACAAGGGCGCTGAAGCTCTCGCCCGGAGCGATGGCCAGTCCGCGCACCCGCACCGCCCCGATGGACACGATTTCCTCCTTGCTTGCCGAGAGGCCGGTCAGTTCCGTGTCCAGCACAGTATAAACATAGTCGTCCAGGAGGCGGGACTGGTCGAGCTCCTGGCACAGGCGGTTGTTCTCGTCCAGGGCCGGCAGGTTCGAGGCTTGGGGGCTGAGGCGCAGAAGGTTTTTCAGGGTGTAAAGATTCATGCTCACACCATGTTCAGCCTGAAGACTTCACGCAGCACCCCGTGCAGAGCCGTGGTCACTCCGAAGGCTTCGCGCAGGGTTCGTTTTTCCAGGGCCGACAGGGTGCCCGGATCAAGGCGGTTGTCCGGAGTGATGCCCTGTTCCATTTGTTCGAGCTGGTGCATGAGCCGGGAATGGAGCAGAAATTCGAAGGCTTCCCGCGCTTCGTGGTACATGTCGCGGGAGAGGTGGCCTTCCTGATGCAGGAGGTCGAGCCGGCCAAGAGTGCTCGTCTCCCGGATTCCGTAATACAGGGCCATGACCCGCGCGAAGTCCATGAAGGGTAGAAGGCCTCTGGTCTTGATGTCCAGGGTGTTCTTGTGAGCCCCGTCCTTTTCGACCATGAAATTCTTGAAGAATGTCAGCGGCGGCTTGGCGTTCAGGCAGTCGGCGGCAAGGTAGCGCAGGAAGAGGTCTTTCCCGGCGCAGGCCTTGGTCACATGCTGACGCAGATTCTCGGCCAGATCCTTGTGGCCGTGCACTCCCCTGAAGTCGAAGAACACGGAACTGGCCAGGACGCGTTCGGGCTCGGGCGTGGAGGTCCAGGTGTCGACCCGGTTTTTCCACGTATCCAGGGAGCCCCGCCACATGGGGTTCGAAGCCATCATGTTGCCCGGACAGCGCGGGAAGCCGCAGCTGATGAGATGGCCGACCATGCGTTCGGTGAAGGCCGAGAAATATGTCTCGGCGGCACGTTCAAGAAAATCCACCCCACAGTTCTCGGTGACCAGGGCATTGTCCTGGTCCGTGGCGAAGGTCTGTTCGCGGCGGCCCTCGCTGCCCATGAGCAGCAGGCAGAACTTGACCGGCGGGGGGCCCAGTTCGCGCAGCATGAGTTCCAGGAGTTTGGAAATGATCTGGTCGTTTAAAATGGAGATCATGCGGGTGATGTTGCCCGCTTTGGCCCCTTGCTGGACAAGGGTGCGGATGACCGGGGTGATGCTGTCGTGCAGTGGGTAGAGTCCGGGGATGGTCGTTCGTGATGCTATTTCCCGAAACACGGATACGGGCGAGCGGCCCTGAAGGAGCATGATGTCGTGGGAGCTCACGACCCCCTGGAGCCTGTGGCCTGACTTGACCACGAGATGGTGGATGTTCTTGGACATCATGGCCAGCAGGGCGTCGAAGCACACCGCCCCGGCATCGATACACTCCACCGGCGTGGACATGATGGTCTCCGCCGGGGCCTGCAGGTCCAGGCCCAGCGCCATGGCCTTGCGCAGGTCCGTATCGGTGACGATGCCGCAGATTTCACCTGATGGCTCTCGGAACAAAAGCGACCCGGTGTTGTGGCGGATCATCTCCTTGGCTGCGGCCTGGATGCTCAGTCCAAAGGGCACGCTGACCGGTTCGCGGGAGACAAGGTCGCCCACAGGGTTGCTGAACAGATGCAGGCTGTGGTCTTCATGAGCCGGCTGGGTCTTGCAGCGCATTTCCTCGAAGGCCTTGGAGAGGAACGTGTCGGCGAAGGATTTGAGGTAGAAGCGGGGGATGGACGGGTTGAGATGCACGGCTTCGAAAAATCGGTCACGGGGAATCTTGATGACAAAGGTATCTTCGACCGTTTCGGCATCCATGGCGGATTTTTCGCCGTTGAAAAGCGACAGCGCGCCCAGGGATGCCCCCTCGGTGCGGATGTCCATGAGAATCCCCTCGTCCTCCAGAAAAAGGCGGATGGCTCCTTTCTGCACCAGATAGAGGCCGTCGACCTCTGTTATTCCTCGGCGCAGCAAGCGTGTTCCGGCCGGAAAGAAGTCGACCAGACAGCTGCGGGCCAGACGCACAAGGCTCTGCCTTTCCAGTTCGGAAAAGGGCAGAGTGCTCTCCAGAAAGGTGATGATGCTGTCGTACCCCGCAGGCTGAATTCCCGCGTTCATGGCTTTGTCCTTGGGTTGCGGGGCCGGTTTACCGGCCCCTTTTTTTCAGTTTTAGTGATCGATGGCCGCGCCAGCTCCGCGAGGGATGCGCACGCTTTCGACCATCTCCTGTACGGCGGCCGGCGGAGCCTTGGTGATCATGGAGACGCCGAACGTGACCGCGAAGTTGATGACCATGCCCACGGTTCCGATGCCTTCAGGGCTGATGCCGAAGAACCAGGGAGACACGCCCAGGAACTTGGTCTGCACGATGTAGAGCATGGTGAAGCCGATGCCGCTGATCATGCCGCTGATGGCTCCTTCCTTGGTCGCGCGCTTCCAGAAGATGCCGAGCACGATGATGGGGAAGAAGGACGACGAGGCCAGGCCGAAGGCAAGCGCCACCACCTGGGCCACGAATCCGGGCGGGTTGATGCCGAAGTATCCCGCGATGACCACTCCCACGCCGATCATGATCCGGCCCACGAGCAGGCGCATCTTCTCCGAGGCGCCGCGGTCGAGGATGCGGTAGTAGAGGTCATGGGAGATGGATGATGCGATGACCAGCAGGAGCCCGGCCGCCGTGGACAGGGCTGCGGCCAGGCCGCCGGCCGCGACCAGGGCGATGACCCAGGGCGGAAGCTGCGAGATTTCAGGGGTGGCCAGGACCATGATGTCGTTGTCTATGTAAAGTTCGTTGTCGTTGTCGAGAAGCGTGTTTGTGACCAGTCGCTGCCCGTGTTCGCCGTTTTCACAGCTGTATGTGGGTTTGCCCGCAAAGGCTGCCCCGGCGCGGTAGGTGATGATGCCGTCATTGTTCTTGTCCACCCAAGCCAGAAGGCCGGTCTTTTCCCAGTTGCCGAACCATGCCGGCACGGAAGAGTAGGGCGTTTCGCTCAGTGCGTTGGTCAGGGTATAGCGGGAGAACGCGCCCAGGGCCGGGGCCGTGGTGTACAGTATGGCGATGAAAAGGATGGCGTAGAAGGCCGAGAGCCGCGCGGCCCGTACGCTGGGCACGGTATAGAAGCGGATGATGACGTGCGGCAGGCCGGCCGTGCCGACCATGAGGCACATGGTGATGGCGAAGACGTCGATCATGGGCTTGGTACCTGCCCCAAAGGCGCTGGTGTATTCGGCAAAGCCAAGGTCGGTTCCGATCTGATTCAGGGTTTCGAGCAGGTATTTGCCCGAATCTGGCCCACTGATGAGGGTTGATCCGAATCCCATCTGCGGGATGGGGTTGCCGGTCAGATTCAACGAAATGGCGATGGCCGGGATGAGGAAGGCCGTGATCAGGACGCAGTACTGGGCGACCTGGGTCCAGGTGATCCCTTTCATGCCGCCGATGGCAGCGTACAGGAAAACCAGGACCATGCCGATCATGACGCCGGTGTTGACGTCGACTTCCAGAAAGCGGCTGAAGACGATGCCCACGCCGCGCATCTGTCCGGCCACGTAAGTCAGGGACACGAAGATGGCGCAGATCAGGGCCACGAGTCTGGCCGCCGAGGAATAATACCGGTCGCCGACGAAATCCGGGACCGTGAACTTGCCGAACTTGCGCAGATACGGGGCCAGGAGCAGGGCCAGGAGCACGTAGCCGCCGGTCCAGCCCATGAGGTACATGCAGCCCGCGTAGCCCATGAACGAAATCATGCCGGCCATGGAGATGAAAGAGGCCGCGCTCATCCAGTCCGCGGCCGTGGCCATGCCGTTGGCCAGGGGCGGAACTCCGCCTCCGGCGACGTAGAAGCCTTTGGTGTCTCGGACACGGGACGTCCATGCGATGCCTATGTACAGGGCGAAAGTCACGCCCACTATGAGATAAGTCCAGATTTGCAGTGACATGTTTCCTCCGCCTGCTTATTCGTGCACGTCGTACTTTTTATCCAGCCGATCCATGAGCAGGAAGTAGGCGAGGATGATGAGTACGAAAACAAAGATGGAACCCTGCTGGGCAAACCAGAAGCCCAGAGGGAAGCCGCCGAGGGAGAAGGCGTTCAACTGCTCGACGAAAAAAATGCCGAATACATAGGATACCAGCGCCCAGATAGCCAGAAGCAGGAGCATGTACGTCTTGTTTCGCTTCCAGTAACTCTGCATTGACTTCTCCATGTTGTCCCCCTTTGTTGGAAAAGTGTTGATGAAATTTGGGCTTCATTCAAATGAGCTTGGTTGTTTCCTGACATGGTTCATTGTACTTTGCATCCCCTTTCCGGTGAATGGAGAAAGAAACCGGTTATTGGCGAACGAAAATTTTGCTCTCAGGTGAGCGGGGATTTCGCGCCGTTGACCGGAGCGCGACCGCCGTTCGTGTGGGTGCGATGGGTAGAGGTAATTAGGGAGCGGCTGGATGAGCTGCGGGGAGTTTCGGGGCGAGCGCGCGTCCGGTAAGAAGGAGGAGCGGTCTTGCGTGGGGGGTGAGTTGCTTTTGGTTCGCGGTCAGCGGTATGATTCCGGCATTTTCTGCCAGCGCCGTCCCTTTCTTTTGGCGGGAGCATGGTCTAGAATCTGCCTTTGAGTAAAAACAAGACTCGCATCGGCCGCGTGCAGTCTTCATCAAGTGGAAAGAGTCGGAAAAATATGAAGCTCATCTTCCTGTTGTGTTTAATGATGTCTGCCTGCGTCAGACCCCCTGCACCACCGGAACCAGTTCCGGATCCTCTTCCTGTCCTGCAGGAGCTTGCGCCGCTTGACGCGATGCATGATCGGTTCCTGTCTTTCCGTGAGGATGACCTTTTTTTGCGCTATGGCTTTACGTTCAATTCGCCATACGCCGGATGGCTGCAGCAGGTCCTTGAATTCGAAAAGAATCCGTCCATGGCAGAGTCTGCGCGGTTGCTGGCGGGGCTGGCCGTTTCTGCGCGCATACACGGAACCAGGAGCGAGATTTATCGTCAGTTTGAAATGCGCTTTGATCAGTCCCTGCGTGCACCACTGGAGCAGGACCCGGCGGAGCAGGTGGCCGTGATAGAGACGTCCGGCGAAACAAATTCCACGGAATCCGGGAGCGCAGAAGAGGCGATGGACCGGGCCCCTGCGCCGGCCGGCACTCCCGCCCAGGCATCGGGAGTTTCGATTCTTTTCAGCGGCGACACCCAGGGGGTCGTCTTTGCTCAATCCGGGCCGTTCGGGAGTGTAGGCGGCCTGGCCCGGCGCACATCGACCATTTCGCATTTCCGCACGGAAGATCCCGGACTCGTGTTGCTCGATGCCGGCGATGCCTTTGCTCATGGGTTTGAGCGGGCGGAAAGGATAAACAGGGCCCTGGTCCGGGCCATGAACCATCTTCGCTACGACGCCATGGGTCTCGGCGGGATCGATCTGGCCATGGGGGAAGTGGCCTTGCGTGAGCTTGTCGCCATGGCAAAGTTTCCCCTGATCTGTTCCAATCTCGAATTTCAGCCGGGCGTCGCGCCCTGGATCAAGCCATATGTAATTTTCGAGCGCAACGGACGCCGCATCGCGGTGCTGAGCGTCTTGCCTGAGTCGTCCGGGACGGTCATAACCGGCGCGCGGTTCGTCGATGCGGGAAAGGCGCTGGGCGTGCTCTTGCCGGAGTTGCGGGATACGGTGGATCTTGTCGTGCTCATGACACAGCTTGGCAGCGCAGAGGTGGTCGGACTGCTTGGGGACAACGCTGCGGTCGACGTGATCCTCGGTGACCACAGGGCAGGCTCAGGAGCCATCCCGACGTATGTCCCGGCCGTGCCGAAAGGATTGGGATTCGCCCTTCTTCGTCTGCATATGCCTGAATCCGGCGCTGCGGCCAGGGTGGAGTCCATGCCCGTTCTTCTGGGTTCGGACCTTGATGCGCAACTTCTTCAAATATTGGACGACCTCGAATAGCCGGAAAAAATGCTTGCTTTTTTAAAAGGGTTTGGGCACTAACCGTTTTCGCGTTGTGGGGCTGTAGCTCAGCTGGGAGAGCGCTTGAATGGCATTCAAGAGGTCCGCGGTTCGATCCCGCGTAGCTCCACCACTTAAACGCTTAAAAAACAATAGTTTACTTGAATGCCAAAAACAAAAAAGCCGTCATGAATGACGGCTTTTTTGTTTAATCTAGCTTATTTCTAGCCTTTGCGCTGAACTAGCTCTTTCGTATAGATCGCATCAAGCCCCTCGAAACCCGCCAACTCGAAGTACGATTCCAAATGCGCGTACCTATCCGTCATTCGCAATGTCTTGTGTCCGATGTACTCTTTGACCGCTTTCAATGACGACCCCGAACGAAGAAGGTTGGTACAACACGTATGCCGCAAATCGTGGAAATTGAAATCGGGAATCCCTGCCGCCTTTCGGATCGTCTCCCATCCTTTCTTAATGTCACCGAATGCTGTGCCGTCCGGGCGACAGATAACATACCCGTCAACCTGCTCCTCCTCAATCCCCCGGCATTTCGCCAGATAGCGGCGTCTCTCCAGAAGAGCTTCGCGAGTCCTTGACATCTTTAACGGATGCATCCGTTTTACTTCATTTTTTGTTCGGAAAAAATGAATGTACCCCAATTCATCAAAATCGAAATCGATATCTTCCCACTGCAAGCTCAAGATTTCCTGCTTTGCGGCCCCATGTTCGGCAGCCAGCAAGATTGCCAATACCATATAGTGCTTGGTTCGAGCCGTTCGTGCCAAATTGAGTAATCCCATTAGCTGTCTGGGAGCAAGCGAACTGGTCCTTTCGTTTTCCTTCTCGCTCAGGTAGCCGGTAGGGGCAACCACATCCTTCACAATTGCCTTTTCTTTCTCGGCAGTTGCAAATACTTGTTTGAGCACAAACAGACGCCGATTTGCCGTGATTTTCGAAATTTCACGAACAGTGTCAGTTTGATATTGGAGAACTTCATCCTGCGAAATGTCGCCCATAAATCTATCCCCGAACACTACGGACAATTTCCTCAAATGAATCATATAGTTATCGACAGTCACCTTCTCCAACTCGCCATTTACGAGTTTGTCATTCCATTGCTGCACTAGGATATCAGCAATCATCCGAAACTTGACGGCTGTCCTCCTTCTTTTCAAAGGACCGTCAGACGCCGAGCCCGTATCGAGAAGAATTCTCAATTTTTGCTCTTCTTGCTGAGCAATTTTCAAATAGCGATAGCATTTATAGTGGTGCTGCTTTCCAGTTGCCGGATCTTTGTACCACAATGCGTAGCTTTTCTTTCCGCTTTTTAGCTTTTTAGTTTGAATCCCAGTAGTAGCCATCACTGCATCTCCTGAGATTTCCTGATTCCTTCTACTATTTTTCTTTCAATGAACTCTTCAAGACGACTTTTCTTGACAAAGAATCTTTGTCCAATTTGATAAGCAGACAGCTCACCTGACTTAATAAGCCTCGAAATAGTCGTTCTGTGCAACCTTGTGTAACACGAAACATCATCAATAGTCAACACTACGTCATCGAACAATGCATGAATTTCTGTTGTATTCATATTAAAACCCTCCATATGACTGGAGGGCCGGGAAGTGATTTTTTTTTCACGGAAAGTGAAAAAAAGCCCTGTTAGCCCGAAATAAAAATCTCTCTTTCGGACTACGCCACAAATAATCCTTAAAAATCAAATTGTTAAATCAAAACAATCTGCCGGTTTGGAAAGAGATGCCTCAACGGTTTTTTTCAAGCTGTTTTGTTGAAAAAAAGATAAAAAAAAATCCCAGCCAAAGGTGGCTGGGATTGGGTAAAGATTAGCTATTTGCTTCCGAGATACTGCGAAACGACATCGTCGCGAGCAGGGCCGTGCCCAAGCTCAGACTTTAATATGAGCCGCGCGTCTTGATCTATTTTTTTCCAATCGGCTCCGGCAGCATGTCGAGCTGCCTCACGGAATGTTATTTTTGAATCAAACTTGCATGGCGGTTGAAAACCCGTCAGCTTTTCGTACCGTGATTGCGCATAGGCATGGCGCAATCCATGGCTCGACGCCCCGCAATCCTTCTTTGTAAGCCCTTGCTTTGCAAGGGTTTTGTAAAAAATCTTCTCCCAGACCCTTTCCTTTATTCCTTCAGGCATAGTGTTTCCATTGCGACCAGCCAGCGATGAAGCACTGCCCAAAGCACTTTTCTGCGAGTCAGACAAATCGCTGACAATACGATTGAGCCCGCCTTTGGTGCCGTCTGTGACAAACAGACGACCATCATTTAATAATGAACGTTCCGGGTTCATTTTGAAGGCCTCCTCTTTGCGGAGTCCAAATTCACGCATCAGTTCGAGTTGAACTGCGACCCGTTGGTCATTCAATTCCGGACTTTCTCTCAATTCGCCGACAACTCGTTCATAAACGCCTTGTGGTACACTTTTGTCTTGATTCGTGATGTATACGCGATTTTCTATACCAAAATCGCTGTTTTTCCCTGATATTCGGTCATTTCCGAAAAAAGCAGCGGTCGCACGGACACCTGCTAGATTTTCCTTAATTGTGCTTGTCGCAAGACCGCGTGCCTGCCAGGACTGTACAACTTGAGACACATGCTTATTGTTTATGTTTGACCATTTCTGGACTCCAGATCCGCAGGATCGCAATTCATCGGCGAATCGCATTGATTCGCGAAGATGGTTGTATTGTGTCTTCGCAGACCCTGCATTATTATTGTTGTACGCTTTAGTTGCCCCCTCTTTTAAACTGTCATTTTTTGCCATCTTAATTCCTCTTATCATATGCGTTATTGCTCTTCGAGGCAGAATGCCTCAGAAATTCGGTAAATGCGTTGCTTCACAACACTGTCTTAGACAGCGTCTCTTAAAGAGAAATGTGAACGTAAAGAGCTTATATATGATCAGCCAGTTCGCTGGCCGTTGAAGAGGGTATTGATGGACAAGCAGGATTGGACAATATTTTGAACGAGGAGGAATTGCTTGTCAGTCAGTCAATTTGTTCTCAAATTGATGGATTCAGAGTGTTCTGAAATTTTGAATTCTAGCGCCCAGGGCGGGCTAGTGGGTATTCGAGTTGCGTCCGTCCAGAGCCGTCTGTTTTCTTTATCGAAAAACAGACGGCTCTGAACTCTTCGCAGCTTTAAAATTGATCATATTATTTAAACAATATGAATTTCCAGATTTTGCAGGAAAGTCCTTGTACAAAATCATTTTTTTCCTAAAATATAAACATAAAGATATATGCATACGAACATACATAATAATAATATACAAATAATGTTATTATTAAACAAAATCATCAAGTAACTTTTTTTATTTAATAATATAAATATATATTTCTATCTCGACAATACAATAACTCCAAATTTTCCACCTCTAAAGTCATCAACAACTTTTTTTTGAACGTCATCTAGCCTGTGCCAAGCACTATATGGATCTTCTTTGACGCTTTTTGTTAACAATTTTTTCTTCCACCAAGCATCAAGAGATAAGGCAACCATAATAGCCTCACTATGAGATACATACACTTTGTCGTTTTTACTGTAATCTAAAACTTTTTTTACAAAATAATCATACCTACTCATTTTACACCTCATAAATAAAAATGCATTGACTGCTTAGGTCTCGACAAGAAACCTAAGCAGCGACAATGATTACAAGATGGCATTCCTGGGCAAATATTGTACTTCAGAAACCATCTCGTCATCCACCTTAACCTCTCGAGAATCTCGCAATTCACGCTCAATCCTCTTCAGTGATGGACGCGGGATGAAGAATTTTATTTCACCACCATATCCAATCGTTAAGTCAAATAATTCCCCAACTGGACGATTATCCTCATCTAACATCCTAGAAACAATAACATCTTTATATTTTTGAAAAACGTCGTCGCACAGCGCTTCGACATAATTGATCGATTCCGAGCCATCCAAATCGATCCTGACGGAAAATTCACAGCACAAAACACCCTTTGTCACCACCAAACTCATAAAATCCTCCTTAATTGTTGATAATTTGATATATTTCGCGAACATCTCTCTCAAGCTTTGCGACTCTTGAATCCAGTCTCGACTCACGACTACATGTAGAGCTTCGTCTCTGTATGTGCCGCTGCTTTGCTTTCGCGGAATCCTCACCGCAAATTGAACGACGAAATCTAGAACAAAGAATTGAAAGATATCCCGCGCTCATCCGGTACCGCTCCGCCACACTTGTCAGCGTGGCAACACCAAGAATCACTTCTGCAACAGCCCGCTGTTTTACTTCGGTCGAAAACTTGTCTGCCATTTACGCTCCTGGGTAATATGTTACCTCGAAATGAGGATAAAAAAACCACCATTCTCGGCGGCAATCAGAAGGTAACAAATTACCCTAGACTTGTCAACCTTTTTTGGTAAAAGATTACCTCAAATACGAGGTGGTAGCGATGAAAACAATTAAGGATATCCGCCAAGAAAGACGCCGTCCGACGAGTAATGTCAAAAATATTATGGAAAATAAGGGCGTTACCATACTTGCGCTAGCGGAAGCTACCAAGCTGTCGGATCGCCTAATTAAACGAGCGCGAACAGAAGAGATCAGAAAGTGTACTTTGGAGACGCTGGGAATCATCGCGGATGGACTAGGAGTAAGAACCAAAGATTTGTATAGCGAGTAGTGCGGCAATATCAGATTAAAAATGCATGATTTAAAACAATATTTTTTATACAGCTATAATAGCCATACCGTCAGCTTAATAAAAATAACGTAGATATGAAAAAAATTTTGAACAAAAATTTAATTATATTCTCTTGCGTTTGTTTGTACAAGAATTAAATATGGCATATGAAACGACATCACCGACATTTTGTTGTCACATTTAATCATATGCATTTTATATATATGCGCGATTAACATTTGCTTTTAGTAGCACAATAATAATTATGTTTTAGTAATAATGTTTTACGTAATGTCGTATTTTTAATCCTTGAAACATAATGTTTCAAGGATTTTTTTACGATTTATCATGTTGTGATATTTTGTACGAAAACAAATGTGAGAAGAGTGACAAAGAATAGTGCAAACTGTAATAAATCTTAGTATTAAAAAATTTTCACCAAGCCAAAGCAGTGTAAAGATAAAAAATTAACATAGATTTCATATCATGAGGCCCATAGAAAAATATAGATGCTTGAGTCTATTTTTACAGAACAGTTTTAGATTCTTCGGAAAGGACCTTTAGCACCTTGATTGCGCACTGATCAGGTCTTTTGAGTACTTGATGCTCCCAGAACCGAATCACCTTCCACCCCATTGACTTGAGGCTGCGATTATTTTTTGCATCTCGGCGTTTGGTTTCGGCGATCTTGGCCTCCCACCGTTCAGACAGCTTGTCTCGCCATTCTTTAAAACGCCAGCCATGCCAGAAGTCGCCATCCACGAAAACAACAACGCGGGCATGACGAAACACAAAGTCCGGACGACCAGGAAGATCATGAGCGTGTTCCTCCCAGCTCAAGCCTTGCTTGTTTAGCGCGGTTGCCATTGCCTTTTCAAGACCAGTCCCCTTGCCCTTAATGCGAGACATTACGGCACTACGCACCTCTGGGGAGGTGATGTCGCCCCGATGGCGTCGTGGTTTGCCTGAAGAAGGCTTGGTGATATCGTTTCCCATCTCTACAGGGGCGCTGCTGGTTTCAGAAGAGAGCCATTGATAAAACTCAGCTCAATAAGGGCTATTGACTCTCGTCTGGGTCAAATCCTTCACGTTCCATCCGTTCCAAAAAGCCTAGCAGCAGGGCACTCTGCTTATCAGAAGGGATTTTTCGAGGAATCCCCATGGCAAGAGTCAGTACGCTTCGTTCTTTGTCGGTCATCCCTTTTCGATTCTTGCGGCAATATGCGTCGAGTCGCATCCAAAAGGAACTTCCCAACTCAATTATCTTCTTCTGCGCCTCGATGCCATTGTCGACGGCTCGGGTCACCTCTGCATCTTTTGACCGCTCTTTTTCTTCGCTCAAGGTCAAAAGTTCTCCAAGAAAATCATCAGGCAAAGAAATTTCCAAGCTCTTTAACCGATCCCAACAGGCTGTTCTTTTGCACCACTCGGTAACGTTCCGCGTGCCCTCAGTTGGAGCAGTTATCGAGGCGTTGACCTTTTCCGCAACAACAGCAATCGCGTCCTCAAAAGCTTCGGAAAGTCTCTGCCGAGCCCAGACACCATCCCAGTCAGGAACCTTACGCATGCACCCTAGCATGTGACCAAGGAGAGCCTGCGTATAGGCGACAATGTTCGCACGATAACCGCCTTGTTGGTACCAGGGTTGGTGAGAGACGATTCGTTCCGTCGCTCGAAAGGCTATTCCTCGTGCCACAGCGCGTTTAAAGTATCTGTCGTTAAAAGATGTCTCATGCTCTTCCCACATCTTGCCAATGCGTTCAGCATATGTGGAGAAATTTTTTTGGGCACCTCTGTTAGCTTCAAGAGCAAGACCATCCCATACGTTGTCAAATTTTGCCAAGTCAGTTTTAGTGAAGAGCTGGGTCTTGGGAAACAGTTTTTGCCAAGCGTTTTTTTGTGCAGGCGTTAAAGAGACCTGAGCCTCCGCATACTGGCCCCTTGCTCTCTCATAGAACCATTTCGTCTGTCGTTGCGAACCGTCAACAGCCGGTGCAAGAATACGTCGAGACATTTCTTCCATGCGCACATGGAAAGGATGGTTGGAAAAGAAATCCGCACCGCTAACCTTGTTCTGTGTATTCGCATATTCTGAAATTTTTGGCACGACCTTGCTGGAGAGAGCAGGATTAACAACGGAAAGCTTCATTTGCACGAAAATATCAGAGAGATCCGCGCCACTTCGCCGTGCATGATACAGAGATGCCGTAGTCTGTCCACCATTCACAATCTGAAGGTTTACAATCTTGCGTATGGCAGTTGAATCTTCTTTAGTTTCAAGGCTCTCTGCTGTTGCTGTAATTCCATTGTTATAGGCAAAAAACATATGCGGTTCTTTTGTTATTGTATTTCTTATGCCTTTGTTCACATTGCCGCGAACCTGAAGAAATGTACGAACATTAAGTTCAAGTAGTCGAGCCCTGTAACGGTCATAAAGATCAGCCAACATTACACCTGGTATGACAACAAGGTATGATTTGTAGTCGCTAGATGCAAGATGCGCCGGAAGACATGGCAACAACTCGCCAAACTTGTCCATGAAATCTATGACAATCGGCTCTGCTTTTGACTTCTGCAAGCCTGAAAGACGATGCAAATCCCAAACGTTAAAGCTGACCGGCTTGCCGTCGATTGTGGAGTCAGGAATAATATCAACTTTACTGCTTAGGATCCGGTTTGTAATTAGATAAAACCTGATTTTGGCGAAGTCTTTGGAACGTTCATGAAGAGACCAAGCCATGCCAAAGGCTGGGGAACTCTCTTCCAGTTCTTCATGCAGACGTTTTGAAGTTGACTGCACAAAAAAATTCTGAATCCGCTTGAAGTGCTGATTGATTTCAGTTTGCGGTATGTTCGAAGGCGAAGGGTTGCTCGAGTAATCAACGAGGAAAAGGTCGATGGAATCATTTTGTTCTGACAAGTCATAGCCGTCCACCTGAACTCCACGCGCATCGTAGTATGCTGGAGTGAAACCTTCAATTTCGCTGTCGTCGACAAGCCATTCACTGGTGATCTCGGCCATGGCTGCTCGGTTAAAATCTTTGCAACTGTCTGCACGCATTATTACTTGTTGAGAAAAATCTTCATAGAACTCTTGCATTTTGCACTCCCTGCGAAACAATCAGCCATGCAGTTCAGAGTAGAATCTCGTCCAGTTCCACCTCCCAAGCTAAACAATCTGGGAGTGCAATGGTGTAGACAACCTGAAGAATGCCCGTTGGCAGCCCTCTAGGGACAATGCGCGGGAAGCCGGGTCCAACTTGAAAGCCTTGAATGGCACGTAGCAGCCAATGCCTGCAACCGTACTCATCAGGATGATCGACATACCCACGCTCGAAAAGGCTAACCTCGAAGGCTTCCAGAGTATCGGGGTCGTTTTCCATCAACCTTCTGAGCCCCTGGACAATAGAGTAGAGTGAATCTCCATGCCCTGCTTCACAGCAGGCAACTGTGAGCACCACAAGAAAAAGTGGCAAAGTCTCTTGGTGCAGTTGCCACTGTGAGGAGATATGAACCATTTCCGGCGATGTGGCTTGACGGCATTTTATCTCGACTGCCGCACCGTGAGGCAGTTGGAAATCTTGAGGGTGTTCCTGAGGAGCGACCCAGCTTTTTAGGGCCACCGATGTCGGCAGTGCTGGCAGGAGGTAATCTCTCAGAAACAATAACTCTCCCATGAGCCCGATCTGCTCCTGAAGGCTGAGCAACCCAGGAATTGTCCCCTTTCCCAAAAGTTGTTGCCATCGCTTCAAGTGGCGCAAAAGCAGGGGCATGACTCCGTTGCAATTGTCTACCTTTCTGGCGGCCTCCACTAGGACTCGGCAGAGCACGTGGAAGATGTCTTCCAGTGCACGATCTTGCAATTCAACCACACACCATCGCCACTGGTCCAAGGCGGAAATTTTAACGTCAATTTTTTTAAGCCGGGGTATCTCTTCGAGGCTTGGAAACGCGGCCTCAAGGGGCAGTCTGCACGTCAATTGCGGCCACCCTTGCATGCTGACGGCCCAAAAAAAGTCCCATGGGTGTGTCGAGTCCACTCGCAAAGAGGTGCTGCTATTGGGATCTCCCGACGGCTGAAGACATTTCCAGGGCAATTGGGACATCTGCTAATCCTCCCCTTCATCATCTGCTCTGGACAACTCAAACTGCTCAAGCCAAACTCTGTTGACGGTATACTCACGAGCCTGAATTCGCAGGTCACCATACTGCGGAAAACTTGCACCCCAAGCAGCTAGGCCTCTATGAAGCGACGCTTGTGGGGTCTCGTCGGGCTTATGTTCCTTTGGGTACTTCAAGTCTATGACGTGAAGCATAAGTAGCGGTCTTGAAAGCAGCTTACGGTACTCAAGGTCAGGGACATTTTTCTTGTTCTTGCGTTGGGCTTCAGTCTCTGCTCTGTGCCGTTGTTCAGATGAAAGCGGATATTTTTCAACGCCACGGGAGGCGACCCGTTGCTTGCTACTGATCCGCCAGCCGTCCAAGAGATCATCGGTGCTTGAATCCCACTTCATAACTTCCCCCTGCACTACTTTGCCTCCAACCGTTCGGTCTTGGAGGCCAATTTCGATCCCGGCTAATGGAAATCTTGGCGATTGGGGCTGATTGAGTGAAACCAATAGTACGTCCCAGAATAACTGCTCTCCACGCCGTTCAAGTGCTTCCTCGAGCGCTCTGAGCCAGGCCATGAGGTAGTCATTGTCGGCATGAAGCAAGCGTCGGTGTGCTTTGTATTCGTGAAAGAATGAGCTTACCCATTCGTGTGGGATCTGGCGCCAGAGTCTGTGTAGGCCATCCTCTTGTGGCAGTATCCCATCTCCAGTCTCTTGGATTCTAATAAGCAGGCGCTCTGTCGCGGACAAATTGTCAGACAGCGTTTTGGCATCATTGCACACCACGTGGGTTTCCAGCAGCCGACCACCCAAGTCAGGCCGAACCGTTCTTGGTTCTGCCGCTCTCATTTTGTTCCTGGCTGTAACTATCAATGTTTCTGGATGATTGCGAACTTTTAGCCCAAAATCTTCTGGGGTAAAACCTCTTCTTGACATGTCAATCAAGTCGTCTCTGAGTTCCAGTGAAGCCTCGGCTATATGTTCGTACCAGCCTTGGGCCTCCAGAGGCATCCATATCCTGCATAGCGACTCGTATTCGTCTCTATATCCGAACCAACGGCCCATCTGAAGCAATGTGTCATAGGCTTTGGAGTTTCTTTTCCAGTAGCTGATCGTCAGATTTTCAAGTGTCAAGCCACGGGAAAGTGTGTAGCCGCCAACGGCAATTACTTTCAGGCCAGTAGCGTCGTAAGCCTTGTAATCAAGCCTGTCTTGGGAGCCGCTGTTTATGACGACAACCCGGACAGTTCGAATGGCTTCGGGCAGCGCTCGACGCACGGTTGGCCATGGCACCTCGCTGTTGCCAAACTCCATCTGGTACAGTGCTTCCAGCTCAGCCCAATAGTTCTGATCCATCCCCGGCATGCAGGCGCTGGCTAGAACGCGCCGTCGTGTTTCCTCCAGATTCTGGTTCGTCAGCAAGCCAATTGAGCGCTGAACCCTGGCATATGGCGAAACATTCACGAGCATTGAGATGTGTTTATTAGCTGCTCCTTGGCAATTGCGAACGGCGCATGCGAGCAGAAAGAGTCGAATTGCTTCGACAAGACTGGCCGGTAGTTGCGAAGGTGAAAAAGAAGACCGATGCGAACGTGGGAGCAAATCGTCTTCATCCGTAGGAATATCACGAAGAAAAAGAGACTCAGCCGTTTCGTCTTCGCGCATAAACACTCGGTCCGCACCAAAGTAATTGTCTGGAGCCTCGAGGCAGTAAATGAAGTCGCGTGGAAAAAGCTCTTGGCCGACCATCTCATCGCTTCTGGTGGGATCTATAAAAATATTGGCAAACGGCGTCGCCGTATATCCAACATATGAACTCTTTCGAAAGATGCTAAGTATTGAACGAATAAGACCGTTGATGCGTGTGGGATCCTGGTCAGCATTGTTCGTGTTGACCGAGGCGTTGTCGGCCTCGTCATCAATAAGCAAGAGCGGCATGTCTGCCCAGTCGCTGCCTGGTCGGCTGTTGTCACGTAGCCAATTCTGAAGATTCTCCAATATTTTGGCATTTTTCTTAACAACCAGAACCAAAGAGGTGCCCACTGCCTGATGAGGTATACGCTGCTCGGCCAAGTTGCGAGCAAAGTCGCCATCCTTTGTAGTTAAACTGATGGGGCGTTTGGCCGGAGGAGCCAAGTCGACGAAGGCGGCGTTGATACGATCCTGTGTTTGTGAACGAAGATTTTCGTGAATTCCGGCAATAATGATAAATAATTTGTACCCAGCATCGGCAGCGCGACAGAGCAGTCCAGAATAATTCGAAGTCTTCCCAGATTGAACGTGCCCCAACACAAGGCCACGACGATCCCAATCGCTGTGCAAAGAAGGGTCTCCCAGCAGATCGAGAACTTGGAACGTGTCGTGCCCGATGGCGAGCACAACGCCTTCCGGGAGGCCGTTTTCATACAGGCTTCCTTCATAGGATTCCCAGCAGTCCCAAGCGAAATTTTTTTCGCGAACCCACTCTTTGTGAGCACTGCGGCGGTCCACGAGAGCGGTACCTGTTTCCATATTTACTGCGATTCGAGCTTGCATGGCCCGAAGTCCAGTTGCACGCAAGTTGTCATCCAGTGTGAGGTCAAACAGCGGGGCAATGATGGGAGCAATCTGGTCAAAGGCCTGCGCAAGGTCAACCTCTTGGGGCTTCGATAAACCTTGACTTTTAAAGCGGGATTCAATGGCAGATTTGACTGCTGCAAAGAATGGCGACAAGTCCATCTTAGTTCTCCTTCGTTTGCACTCCAGTCGCATCTGAAATATTCAATGCCATGATTATTTCACGAATCTTGGCATCATCAATGCCCTGTTTCCGCATCATCATAACCAGCGCAGCATGGTTCCGAACCACTTCTTCTGACAGCGTGGTCTGAGGTAGGGCGAGATTTTCGCCCAGTTTGTCGTTGTAGATTGCCTCGACCGGGAGCCCATCTTCGATCAAATCAAGAATCCCTTTGAACTGGCACTGCTCTTCTGTGGAAAGCGAAGCGAAGAATGAATCAAGTAGAGGGTGGTCACGGTCAAGGACGTAGTTCACGCGTTGGTTTGAGGCCTGACGTCGCCACAAAGCGTATCGCTTGGATGAGAGCTTTTGCCCTCGACTAACGTAAGTTCTGGTCGAGCATCCAGTGATTTTCTCAATAATGCGGCCAAGCTCTGTGCGAACAAACTCTGGCGGGGACACGCTGGATTTCTTGATATCCAGACTCCAGAGGTCATCAAGAGAGTTGGGTATGTCGATCATCACCCGGGCAAGTCCAGATGCCTCGGTTTTTGCTCGCCGCAGCCGGAACCAGTCACCCCAAGCCAGCAAGCGGCGGTTTCGGTAGACGTAAAACCCCTGTGTGCCTGAGGGCCCCCCCATCTCTTTGAGGCGATCCCGATCCGGACCTGAGAGCTTTGAATAGTGTGGGATGATATATGGCTGTATTAGGACATTTCGTCCACGACTAGGGACAGAGACAACTTCTTCCTGCAACTTTTGTGTTGCTTTGTGGCGACTGAAATATGGATCGAATGGTTTTAATGGAATACGGTTAACGCAAATTGAAAAGCGCTGTCCAGCCGTTGTAGATTCCAAGAACCTGTGAAATACGAGAGATAAATGGGTTGAAACTCGATCGATGCTTGAAAGAAAAAACTTCCTGACATGTGCTGGATCTGTCGCCTGGTCCAAAACACGATCCATTTTCTCCCAGAAAACGATTGTGCCTGGACCGCCAGACAGCTCGGACGATACGGACAGCGACTCCACCTCATCGGCAGATGAATAAACCTTGAGGGCCCAGGAGTCGTCAAGTTCATCCAGATCCCAGCAAGCGGCAGCAATTTCACATCCAGCCTTGCGGGAGATGACCGTCAATCGCCGACATTGAGAAAAGGAGGCCGTTTTGAGGCCAAGCCCGAAGCGTCCCATGTCAGTTTCGCCGCGTTCAGCAAGAGGACCGCTATTCCCTCCAGCTCGCATCGCTTCTATCAACTCGCTACCGGACATTCCGCACCCGTCGTCGATGATGGCAAGCGATGGGCCATGAGGGCCACAGTCATGAAGGATATTGACCTGTTTGGCTGAGGCCGCGATACTGTTGTCTATGATGTCAGCCACTGCTGTTTCCATTGAATAGCCAACATTCCGCATCGACTCGATGAGACATGACGGATGCGGGGGGCAATCGAAATTATACATGGCTGGTTTTCATAAGTTTGTATACTGGACCGGCGTTTGCAATTGACGCAGCAATATGGTCATTTCAATAATGCCTGTATGCTTCGGGTTTGTGCGCTCCACGATCACTCAATTTTCAGGCAGGGGACACAGCTCACAGGGGTGAAACAAAGTTTTCAGCGGCATAACCCATGAATATTGTAAGACACAAGTACTTTTGCCAATGGCACTCGAAAACTCATGGGACGAACCCGCTCCCTCATATTCAGAGCCTGAAAGAAGCTATAATGAATGGTCTTGACCATGATCGCAGACTAAGAATGCATTTCGTTCCAACAAAAGTTTAGAGCAACAGATAATGTTGGCATCGTATCCGAGAAAGGCCCGTGGCAGTCCGCACCGTCGTCTTCCCGAATTCCGCAGAAACTGCCTAGAGCAAAATTTTTATCCCTTGAATAGGTCGTGAACGATTTTTGCTATTTTTTTCGCTAAAAATGGAGGGACGGCATTGCCAACTTGAGTGTACTGGCTTGTTCTGGGGCCACAAAAATAATAATCATCTGGGAATGTTTGGAGTCTCGCAGCCTCTCGAACAGTAAAGCTTCTGCATTGAACTGGATCTGGATGAATATAGTAGTGCCCATCTTTTGTAATATGGCTTGTTATTGTTGTAGAGGGAAGTTCCCCAAGTTGAACTCTAAACCTGTCTACAAACTTTCCAGATTTCCAATTTTCATGAGATGGACTTAATCCAGGAAAAGAGAAATCTTTTTCTCCCTTTGGTGTTCGACAAAATTTCTGTGCAAAAGCGGCAGCAAATGCATAGCGTCGTAAATCAGAAACCATATGTGATCTGCTTTCGTGATTAAAACAATACTCTGGCAACTTTCCACGTACCCATTTCTGTAAATCAAGAGACATACCTTTAGAAAAATTGAAGCGAGTTTTATTCTGGACGCAACGCGTGTACTTCTTGGTTTTCACGAGAAACCCAGCTTCATTCAGATCATCAGCGAAGTCATACATTCCGATTTTTTTTGCAAAACTCGCCAAAGTCCAATACTCTTGGGCCACATAAGCATGCCATTTTTCTTGGTCGTCTGCTTCTCGACTCAATCCACTGCGCAACTTCGGGAGATCATCAAGCATATCCTTTACGCTTGGTGATTTCATTGGTGTAAGCAAGTTTGGAGAGACATTAAAATCTTTTCGAACACCAAGAAGAATTACCCTATGACGTGTTTGGGGAATTCCATATTCTTCAGATTTAACAACAAATCCAGAAGTGTCTATATCTTCAGCATCCATCCCATGCTCAAAACATATTGGGGAGACTATAGAATAGATTTTGTACCCAAAATTCCTATCTTCTTCATACTCTAAACCACCATTAGCCAGATCATTTAGTATTTTATACGCAATATTCTTTCCATCAATCTTGCAAGACAACATACCTCGCACATTTTCCATTACAAAAATTGATGGCTTATACTTATTTAATACTTTTAAATACTCCTGATATAGAAAGTGTCTTTTATCATTTGCTGGGTCATACTGCTTGTTGCCTTGATTTCGAACTCGACCCACTACAGAATATGCCTGACAAGGTGGTCCGCCTATCAAGACCCATTCTTTAGTATTTGCGAGCAACTTATCTAAATGGTTATTTAATTTTATGTCTCCATTGTTAGTTCCAAGTTCTAGACAAACAGATTCTTCAGATGCTTTATTCCATAGTGGAAGTGTTTTCGATGTATGCACCTCAGTTGCTTGGCCCAAACAATAACGTCGTAAATCAGACAAGTCCTCTCCATTGAGAACCAATTGCCTATAGTAAGCTCTCAGACGCAACGTTTCATGTGCGTGTGGGTCCATCTCCGCAGATAGAGTGATATTGAACGGATGATTTTCTGATTCGTCAGTATAGGCGGCAAAGCCTTCGCCAAGCCCTCCAGGGCCGGCAAAAATATCCACAACAGGTATTATATTCATTATTCTAACCAATTATATTCATGGGGTTTTCGTCAAAGAAACCACTGCCAGGTTCAAGCTGAAAAAGCAACAACCAAGGCAGTCGAAAAGGCTGATCATGTCAATTCAGGATGCAGAAGCAGGAGGATGGATGTGATCAAAGGGATTAACAGAATCCCAAAGTCATTGTCCTTCAAAAGTCATCCTTGCAAAGGATTCAGCTATAACCTCCATTTTGAGGCACCCCGGAGGGGGTGTGTTTTGCCAAAATGAAAGGACGTGGGGCTCATCAAATTTTCACGCCGCTGAAAACCAAGATGACCTGCTTGGCACTTTTCAGACCAGTCGAAACTTGAGATAGGTATCTCCCTCAACCACGAGGGAACTGATGAAAAAGGGACGATTTTCCGAAGAGCAAATGGTGGGCATACTGCGCGAAGCTGACCGCAGTCCGGTGGCCCAAGTGGCCAAGAAGCATGGAATCAGCGAGCAGACGATCTACACGTGGTGCCAGCGGTTCGCAGGCATGTCCGCCGATGACGTAAAGCGGCTACGCCTGTTGGAACAAGAGAACACGCGGCTGAAGAAGATCCTTGCGGAACGGGACCCTGAAATTGAGGTCATGAAGGAAATCGCCGCAACAAAATGGTAGGCGCACCCGTCCGACGCCTCTAGGTGGGATACGCTAGGAGCCGCGGACTTTCAAAACGCAGGGCGTGTGCGCTGTTATCCACCTCCCGGTCGTCACTCCGCTATGAGTCGCGCCTGGAGGCCCGAGACAAGCCGCTGATGGCGGCGATGACGGATCTGGCTGCGACGTATCCGCGCTTCGGATATCGCCGGATCAACGTGTTCATGGAGCACCAGGGGCATTTCATTGGCGTCGACAAGGCGTACCGCTTGTGGTCCAAGGCTGGATTGCAGGTGCCCAGAAAACGCCCTCGGAAGCGGATTGCGGCGTCCCGTCCGCGACCACAACTGCCGATGGGTGCAAACGAACTGTGGGCGTACAACTTTGTCTACGACGCCTCTGCAAATGGTCAGCAGATCAAATGCCTGACCGTGGTGGATGAATATACGCGGGAGAGTCTGGCTATAGACGTTGCCGGCAGCATCAGGTCGTGTCGGGTTATCGAGGTGTTGTCGCGCCTGATCAGCGAACGCGGATCCCCTCTGAGTCTTCGCTCTTAAAACGGTCCGGAGTTTGTGTCGAAGGCGTTGCTCAAATAGGGCAGCCCGGGAATCTCTGGAGTTGGCGCTGATTGAGCCAGGCAAGCCATGGCAGAACGGTTTGAACGAGAGTTTTAACGGCAAATTTCGAGACGAGTGCCTGTCGATGGAATGGTTCCGGTGTCGGGCTGAGGCAAGGGTTGTGATCGAGGAATGGAGGCGGCATTACAACTCCGTTAGACCGCACTCAAGCCTCAACAACATGACGCCCAAACACTTCTGTCGGCAGTATGGTAAAAACTTGAACCGTGGGGAAACCCTCAAGAATTGAGTGGTCCGAAGTTTCCCGGCAGGTCACATCCCTTGCCGTCGTGTTGCTTGCGCTGAATCATCTCAAAGGGAAAGCCCTCGAGTTCCAATTTGGTGTTTAAGAACCCTATCCCAGAGGATAATGCAATAACATGGCTTACCGCCCTTACTTAAATTCGGAATCGAACAACTTCAGGCCTTATTTGCTTCGTCCCAATGACCTGCTCTTCGCTCTGAAAATGTAAAGCCATCCGGTGACGGGTGGCTCGTCCACACATATAAATACGTATGACAAAAGAAGGACTTGCCGTTGGTGCAACTTCTCTTGTAGCGGATATGGGAAATGTAAATTTGCAGAAAAGGGGGAAGAATCGTCAAAAGCAGATCTGACCCCTTTCTTCCTAAGGTGATTAATCATGAACCAAGATCTGGATTTTTGGGAACAAGTTCAAAATTATAAAGAGCACATAATTTCAGTTTTTGAGACTTCAAATGAACTTACAGAAATGCTTTTTAGAATTAAAGATAAAGAAATCAAAGAGGTTGTTGATTTTGGATGCGGAGAGGGGCGTTCATTCCCATACTTAGATAAATTTAAAAAAATACATGCTGTTGATTTTAGTGAAAATATGCTTAATAAAGCCAAGCAAAAGAATAATAAACTAGCGAATGTCGAGTATTACAAAGGAGATTTGCGTTACTATTTTTTATATCCCGTGGATGTTGTGCTCAGTGTTTCTTCAGTAATGCCTAAAAGTATTCAGGAATTTAATATAATCATATCCAATTTTATAAAAAATTTAAAAAAAGAAGGGGAAATAATTTTGGTCTTACCTTCTTTTGAATCTAGAACTATGTTGTTTCATTACAAACTGGATATGATGACATTCGAGAAATTCGCCAATGACAAAATTCGCGAATTAATAGGAGAAGAAATAATAAAGTGTAACTATTCGCCGTATGGATACTTTATGACAGATATTGGTTTGATCCAAAAACACTGGATTAAAGATGAAATATTTTATAGATTGCAAAATTTTAAATTTAAGAAAATAATAATTGAAAAGCTCTTACTAGACTGGAAAAGCCAAGTGATAGGGCTTCCTCACTTATCTACCCATCCATCGCTATGGTTTTGGTTGGTTAATATTAAGCTATAACGGTGCTCAAAATGAATTATGGTAGAAATACTATATCCCACCACCAGTAGGACTGCCACCACTGCCACTAGAACCGCTACTTGATGAACCGCCGGTCAAAGAAGTACGCCCTCCGGATCCGTCACCCCGCTGTATTTCGCGCTCCAGAATTTTTACAACAGACTCAACCCTTTGATCAATATCAGAATTTTTCAATCCTGAAGAAATTTCTGATAATGTAGCGTACCCATCATTATCCAAATCAAAATTTGAAAAATTACCAGATAATCCGTCGTATCCAGAAATATATTTAACTCTTTCATATAAACTAGGATTAATGGTTCGTAAAGTTGACATAAAATCATAAAAATCTGAAACTTTTGACGTCCATTTATCACCAAAAATCGCCTTATGGAACTCTATTAAATCGCCATTGCTAGCTCGAAAAGCATATTGATCATCTGATGCGTCAGAAACTGAAGGGATAGCAAGTGTGCCTACGACAAGAGCACTGAAGACAATTCTTTTGAAATCAAATACGTTTTCTTCTTTCTCAATGTGATAATGCGTAATTTTATTCTCTGTCACGTCAAACTCCTTGAAGCGTAATTTATTAAATATTTTTGGTTCCTCGCTGTTTCAAGTGGGTAGGGCAAATTTAAGCCTCCCCCCGATGAGGTAGATCATGGCGATCAGGTTTCGAGTTGATCGATAGCCCCTCGCCCTGGATTTCGCGGATTGAACCAGGCTGTTGAGCCCTTCGAGGATGCCGTTGCTGATCCCGGAGGTGAACCAACGCAAGATGCCGTTCCAGTGTCGTTTAATTGTGGCCGCGGCCTTTTTCATTGGCTCCAGTCGGCTGTGCGTGGCCCAGAAGTACCATTTCTTCAGAAATGCTTCTGACTGCTCCACTGGCTGCGTGAACAGCTCCTGGAAATTGAGCTTCAGATGGTAGGCGCGGGTTGTCTTCAGGTTGAGCTTGGGCAGGCTGAGTTCTTTGAGACGTTCGGCCTGGCTAGCCTTGAGATTCTCAGGATTTTTGAGCCAGACATGACGACTTCTAGAGAGCTCCGGACGATCCTTCTGCTCGGCGCGGCGGACTTCGTCCACAGCCTCGTTGATAATTTTCATGATGTGAAATTTGTCGAAGGTGATTTGAGCCTTGGGGAAGTGCTCCCGGATTCCGCCAATGAACGCTTGAGACATGTCGCAGCAGGCTTCCTCAACACGTTCTGGGCAACCGCCATGTGCCGAGAAATCCTGTTTGAAGCGCTCAACGGTTGAAGAATCCTTGCCCTCGGTGGCGAAGAGGACTTTGCGGTCTTGCAGATCCACGAACAGGCTCACATAGTTGTGGCCACGCTTGCAGGCGGTTTCATCGACGCCGAACCGTGTGATCTCCGAGAAATCAGCTCGCTCACGGGCCTGGTCCACATAATGGTGCACGATGCGCCACAAACGCGTGTCGTGCTCGCCAACATAGGCGGCGACGGTCTTGACCGGCATGGCTTTGACAAGGGTCATGATCATGGCTTCGAACAGCAGCGTGAAGCCGCTTCCTGGTCGAGCCCACGGAACAGGCAGGAGTTTGACTCCACACTTGTCGCATCGAACACGAGGAACTTTTGCCGAAAGGTAGGCCTCATGCTGGAAAAAGTTCAAATGGCGCCACGTCTTCTCAACGGTGTCGTGAGCCTTGAGGCCCATTTGGCCACATTCAGGGCAAGCGAACATGCTGCCGCGAGGACAGCCAAGCCTGATGTCGAGGCGCTGTCGTTGCGGATCGAACTCGCAAGAAACCACCTCCCACGGAGGGGTCAAGCCAAGGGCCAACTGGAAAAGGTCGGTGTCTTTCATAGGCGAACGAATTACCCGGATGCGGTCAGGGGTTCAAGGCCCCTACCCACTTGAAACAGCGAGGAACCATATTTTTTCTTTCAATATAAAGAATAAAGTTTTATTGTCAACAAAATTGAAGATTGTCATACATAAATGTGCTAAGTGCTTTGGCTATAAATGGCAATTTCGCATTGTCATACAGTCGTATGTTCCCATCGTTGAGTGGTCCGAAGTTTTCCGGCAGTTCAGGGCCAGCCACATTTACCTACGAAGCGATATGAAACACTGTGGGTTATTTGTGGGTTTTTGAACCCACGGGAACCTACACGAGACTAAACGAAGATGCGTAACTAGCTGAAACACAGTGGAGTAAGGCGACTTTCATCGTCCTGTCACGCCGGAGGCAGTCGACAAAACTGTTTTACTCAGTCACCGGCGCAAAGACGGCAAGTCTATTTTCAGGACAATGCAAACTCGCTATCTCGGCTCTGGTTGCTGCCATCAAACTAGGTCAGCCTGTGCCAAGAAAATCTGCTACATTGAGGCCCCCACCCATGTCCTTTCATTTTCAAAAGTACGCTCCGTTGGAAGAACCGAAAATCTAGCTTATATCTAGCCTTCTCGCCCGACACCATGCTAACTTGCTGATATTATGTGTGCCATGCACACTATGCACATGCTGATAGTCGCAGAATGGAATCAGAAAATCTCTTTTATTTTAGATTGTTAGGATTTTTGCTCGGTTAGAGCCCCCTTGAATGGCATTCAAGAGGTCCGCGGTTCGATCCCGCGTAGCTCCACCACTTAAATACCTAAAATTCCTATTGAATGCCAAAACGAAAAGCCGTCCGAAAGGGCGGCTTTTTCGTTTGGTGCCGAGCCCAGGAAGCGCGGTTTCCTCTCGCGGCCATTACATGATTTGGCTTCGCTAACGTCATGTAATGGTTGTGTAATGTTTCTTTTTGCGGTAATTTCAAAAATGAGTTGAGATGAACGCAACGCAAGTCCTCACTGTCTTTTCCAGATTACATACTCGAAGAGCCTTTCAATTATGTCCATTTATTACTTTTGTCCGGACTACCCTGAACCTTCGGGCGGAATCCGACGCCTGTATTCCCATGTCGAAATTCTGAATAACGAAGGGATTGATGCGCATATCGTTCATTTTCAGAAAGATTTTCGCCTGAAATGGTTCAAAACAAATCTCAGACCATTGTATCTGAGTGAAGGACTGGGTTTCAGAAAGTCGGATTATGTCGTCATTCCTGAAGGAATGATTCAGGTTTCAAGCCAAATTCCGAAAAGCAAGAAAATTTTACTGGTTCTCAACCCGCAGTATCTTTTTGAAACAGTTTCTCCAGAAGAAATGTTTCATATGATGAAGAATCACAAAATTGTCACGAACTCGCATTCCCTTTCAGAATTTATACAATGGTATCTCTCAAATGATGACGTCTTCACGTTTGAAACTGGAATTGACGTAAATATCTTCTATCCTAATTTGCAAAAAAATACTTCGCACAGCGCTATACAAATTGCCTATTCTAAAAGAAAAGATGTGGATTCTCAAAGGGCAACACTTCTTGCAAAAGAGTATCTGAAAAAACAGGGAGTAGAGCTTTCCTGTGTCGAAGTCGGCGATCTTCCGCTAGAAGAATACGCAGCCGTTCTGCGCGACACCAACATATGGCTGACGACATCGTTCTCTCACGGTTTTCCTCGTACCACGCTGGAGGCGATGGCCTGTGGATGCCTTTGCGTCGGCTATGTGAACAGCTGTGCGCTGGATGTGGTGAGGCCTGATCATAACTTCATAGCTGCCACAGGTGGAGACATCCTGAACTTGACGCAAAAAATTGTGCAATGTGTCATGGAATATCAGACCCCGCGGATGCGCAATGTCATAAAAAACTCGCTGGAAACTGCAAAAAAATACAGTGAGGAGATGGAAAAAAACAATATACTCGCCTTTTGGAAGCACCAACTCGGCCAAGCGCAGGCATGAAAATGAAGCGCGGTAAAAAAGTAATGCTGCTTTCTTTCGGCTATTATTTGGAGCGTGAGTTGCGTGCAGCCTTTTCTCGCATCGGAGTTGAGTGTGATCCGCTGGGCTGTGAAAATTTTCAAGACGGAAACGAATTTGTTCAAAAACTCATAAAGCGAGTGCTCCAGACCCGCCCAGCTCTCGTTCTTTCGATCAACGGTCTGGGTCTCGATCCGGAAGGGGTTGTCGGCGGCTTGCTGAAAAAATTGGGAATCGTTTCCGCCACATGGTTCGTTGACAGCCCGGAACTCTTTTTGTCGCACAAGCCCAATTCCGTAAACCATTCCGAGGTGTTCTGCTGCGATCCCGACTATCGCGGCAAGCTTGAGCCGTACGGCATCACTCGTGCGTTCTATCTGCCTCTGGCGTGCGACAGCACCCGTTTCTGCCTGGATTCGAAGCAATCGTTGAACACAAAAACGGCATTCGATATCTCATTCGTCGGCACGACATGGACCAGGAAGCTTGGCCTGGTGCACAAGAATTTTGCTTTTCCAAGAACAGTGCTCACGCAATACAAGACTGTATCAAACGATCTGGTCGAGCAAATTTTTATTTCCTGCGGCAGCGTATTCAAGAACTCAACGGAATCGTTTATTAAGGAACGGCATCCGGATTTTCACGATACATTGCGCAAACTTCCACCCGGGCTGTATAACGGCGCACTTCATCTCGTGTTATGGGAAGCCAACCGTATGTATCGCAAATACACGGTTTCAAGCTTTTCAGGCGTTAAATTGGCCCTTTTTGGGGATGACTACTGGCCGAAACTGGTTTCACTTGTTTCCGGGAACTGCCAGTTTTTCCCTGAATTCTCATATTACGACGATACACTGGAGTCCCTGTACCGCACCTCGAAGATATCGTTCAATTGTTCCAGCGCTCAGATGGCAAATGCAGTAAATCAAAGGGTATTCGACGTGCCTGCCGCATGCGGCTTCTTGCTTACGGATTACAGGGCGCAGATAGCCGACTTGTTCGATCCGGGCAGGGAAATCGCTGCCTATGGATGCATCGAAGAGCTTGGGGAAATGATGAAGAAATATCTTTCCGACAGGCAGGAGGCCAGCAGAATAACGCACGCCGCGAGAAAAAGGATTCTCCATGAGCACACTTACGTGCACAGGGTGCGGTCCATGCTACGGTCTTTGGATATTTCCTGAGCGCTATCCGTCTTCCTTCTTTCGCGCGACAACACGCATGTCGCGTTCGGGAACGTGAAATTTCGCTTGATTGTCCAGGGCCAAAACCTCAAAGCCAATCCGGTTCAATTCCGTCCACATCTCGCCTTTGGTCCAGACATAACGGTGGGTTTCGTAGTCGAGGCGGTCCCACTGATTTCCGTAAAACTGTGTGAACCCCTTGTTCAGCCTGCCAATTGGCGTCTCAATCGTGACCTTGTTTTCAAGGTACATTTTGATGCATCCGTCAAGGTCGGGATGTTCCATGATCAAAAGGCCCCCCGGCTTGAGCACGTGATGAAACTGCTCAAGCAGTTCCAGGGCCTCCCAGCGCACGAAATGCTCCAGGACGTGGACAAGGAGTACGCGGTCAGCGGTACCCGGAGCAATGTCGAGCGACCTGATGTCCATTTTCAGGTCGTAACGAGCCCCGCCTCTGGACGTGTCCCCTGCTTCATAATCGTAGTTGTCGATATTGATCCAGCCTTCCATGTTCTGATCTGCGCATCCCAGATGAAGATTGATTTCCTGCAACTGGTTGCGGTGAGCGTACTCGTTGATGGCGTGACTCATTTATTCCTCTTGCACAGGCACCATTTGTTGCGGGCAAAGGCCCAGAAGGTGTGACGCGATATCACTCGAGGCTGCGGCGACGCTGAACAAGCGAGGTGAACAGGCGCAGGTGCTGCAATGCCCAGTTATCCCACGTATGGTTCTTTACGAGTCCCGTAAGTCGCAGTTTTTTTTCATACAGATTGTGCAGGGTCTGGGTGAGGCTGGCAATGTTTCCATTGACGTAGGGAACAATGCCGGCCGGGAATTGTCCTGCAAGGCCGACATCTTCTGGGCAAATCACCTTCTTGCCGCACGCAAGCCCTTCCAGCAGGCTCATGGGGCCTCCCTCGTAGCGCGAAGTGACCAGGACATAATCCAGCTTCCGGTAGAACGCGGGCAGTTCTTCAAAGGACAGTCGGCCGTCCGTGACCATCAACTCGACAAAATCCAAATCTGCGACCTGATGCAACAGATCAATGCCCTTGCGCATACCATAGGAGCTGAAGCGTCCGACAAACCCGAGTATCAATTTGGGAGTAAACTTCGGATCCACTCCGGGGATGATTGTTTCTGCATCTGTCCCAATTTCCCTGATCAGGCGACAATACCGATCGCAATTGCAAACGGCCAGATCCACATGCCGGGCAGTATCCCAGAAAAGGCCATCGTCTTCCGGATGAGTGAACCAAGCGGCGTCAAGCTTGTTCGTTGTCCGGCGCATTACAGCATAGTTTATGAAGTAGTTTATCCGCTGCGGCCCGGTATCCAGGACACTTCCCTTGTCCCAAAGTCCCGCAGTGTCGTGCTGCAATCCAATGCATTCAGGGACACGTCCAAGTAATTCTTCAGCAAGTCGCTGCAATATCCAGCCATCCTTGGGATAACATATGGCTATCATGACAGAGTGCTCCGACCGCACAGTAATTGTTCATTATTGGTAGAGGGCTGAATTCCTGACATCACGGAAACCAGAGCAGAATTTGTCGATTAAGTCCAGATTGCAAGCGGGTCACCGATGAAAGGCGGTCCTGCCTCGCCATAGCCTGCCTGTTCGCAGGTTGGCTGCAATGACGATGGCAGGCACGTTGAACAGGCCGCCCCAAACCGGCGATCTGCTGCGTCAGCGAAATAATCCAGACCGCACATCTGCGGAATACACCGTCGCCCAGGGTTTTTTGCGCTTCCTTGCATCTCAGTATTTTTGAACGGCGTGCGAATTTTCTATTTTTACAATTGGTTAGCGGTGTTCATGGCTCGGTGGTCATGTCCTGCCGGGAGCCTTCAGATCGCACGATTCTTGAGGGTTTCCAGACGGATCAAGTTTATTTCCATTCTGACGACATGAGCTTTCTGGTGCCATCTTGGTCAAGCTCTGGTGGTGTGGAGTTTTCCGTCAGGTCAGACGCTGGTTGCGTTTTCCTTATTACCTCTTCCAATAAAATTTTTTTAAAACCTACTCATCCTCCCCGATGTGCGATGCGGCAATAGCTGGCAAACTCAAACGAAACGCCCGTTATTGTTCTACTGGCAAGGAGGATTTATGCCATTTTCCCCCGCAGACAGCTTCTGGTTCAGATTCAGGCCTTCCTTTGCAGAAAATCCTCCTGGTCTGCGCCTTTTCCAGCACCGAACTGGCGCAAGAAAACGTTTTATGAACCAGGGGAATGAACATGCATGAGCCAATCAAAACGGATGCGGTGAGGGACGTATCTGACCCCAAAGCTGTCCTTGAAGAAGTCCGAAACAACGGCTGGAGCGCCTGGCTTGTCCTTGACCCCGGCTGTCACGCGGATGCGTTGGCGAAGCTCTACGCCCTTGAGCCCGATGCGGAAAAGACCCTGCTCTTCTTTGATTCCCGCCTTGAGCACATGCATGAACTCTCCCCCCGTTTCGCTCTCATCACCCCAGACTCCCCGATCCTTGACTGGCTCGAAGAGCACGACCCGAAGGGCTGGGGCATGGTCGTCGCCTCGGGCGCGACCTCCGACGAAGTCCTGGCCCATCTGCGCAGTCTGCTGGTGGTCAAGACGGAAGGGGAGAATCTCATCTTCCGCATCTGGGACGGACGCATCCTGGCGCGCATCTGCGCCGCTCTGCCCGAAGAAACCCCGTTGCTCCTGGGCCCGGCACGGCTCGTATTGACTCGCACGATGACGGGAGCCTGGGCCCGCATCGACCACGCCCCCGAAGACCCGGACGCTCCCCGGCCCGTGCTTCCGTGCCCGTGGTACATGTTCGGCGCACGCCATGACGAAATCTTCCGGGACAACCGCGTTCCGGTGATGGCTCGCAATATCGTCTTTTCACTGTGCGGACCAACACCGGATACGCCCCCGCTCATGCCGCCCGGGGACGAACCGCTTCTGGCTTTCGCCATCCGTCATGTGGGCCGAGGGCTCGCTTTCGGGTTGTCCAGTGAAAACGCCCTTGAATTATTCATTCGCTGCTGCCTGCTTCACGGAGAATCCTTTCCTGACGCGGATGCCTTTCCCGTGCTGAGGCCCTTCACCGCCAAGTATGTCAACGAAGACGCGGCCGTCGCCGCCATGCACCATATCTGCACTCAAGGAGGTTGCCGTGGCTGAGCCCATTTGTCTGAAGTGTCCGGAAGAGTACTGGATCGCCTTTGTACTGGAATCACAGGGAGAGGAAGAGCTGGCCGGTGACTCTGCGCAGATGATGAACCCTGCCAGTGGTTTGGAGCTGTTTTCATGTTTTCCGGTTTCTGACTTTGAGGAAAACGCAGCCTCCTTGTCTCTGATCCATAATGTTGTCTGGCTCGATCCACAGGGAGTTCCGACCAATGATGTGTCCATCGACTACTTCCTTTGGCAGGACATTGAGGTCCACGTGAACCTTTTTCAAGAGCCAGCTTACGAGAAGGTGCTGCCATGAAAAAAATGGTCAGAATCAAGCGCGCCAAGGATGATTACGTCGGACCCAGGATTTATGAGAAGACGCCGCAGGAAATGTTCAGGCGTCGCGTTGCCTCCAACTGCGAAGTGAACCGGACTCATGTTTTCAGGGTCAAGCGGCAGACCGTGGCTATTGTGGTGGTGCCAGGGGTCATGGCGTCGAGATTGAGCAAGTTGGAAGGCGAGCCTGTTTGGGATCCGGATGACCCGGGTTTCATGTGGGATGCGTATTTTTGGTGCGCCCCTGAGGATCGCTACGACCTCCTCATCAAAAACGAACGCAAAGTGATGGAGCGTGGGGACCCGAAAATCCTCAAGAAGTACCCGAAAGCCAAAGAGCGAGGCTGGGCCGGTCTGGCTTGGGATTATTTTGGAGAATTGCTCGGCGGCCTGCATGAATGGAGCACGCCTCTGAAGGTGTTTCTGGATTTGCCGGTTTATGCCTTTGGCTTTGATTGGGTGGCTTCGTGTGAGGCCTCCGGAACCCTCCTGCAACAATTCATTCTGGAAAAGGTCAAAGCCGACAAGGTCATCATCATCTCTCACTCCATGGGTGGTCTCGTTACGCGGTATGCCCTCGCCGGTGAGGGCGGGGAAGCCTTGGCCAAGAAAGTGCTCGGCGTCGTGCATGGAGCCCAGCCCGTACACGGAGCGCCGGACGCCTATCATCGGGCCATCGCGGGCACGGGAGCGGAAGGCATGCTCGGCCGGATTGTCAGTGAGGTCCTCGGCCCCAGCGGTCCGCACATGACCGCCATCATGCCCCACGCCCCTGGAGTCCTGCAGCTCCTGCCCAACCAGTTCTATCGCAACAACAAGGGGGACCATGCCTGGTTGCATATTCAGGATCTGGACGACCCGGAAAAGTTCACATCCTATCCGCAAAACGATCCGTATGAGGAGATTTACGCCAAAAGCCACCATAAGGACTACTGGGGCCTTATCCATGGCGAATGGTTTCAGCCGCAAGCCGAAGACGGAGAGTCAATTGAAAAGGCATTTGGTCAGGTCGCGACTGATGATAATACAACTGAAGCATCGGAGAGTATCGCCTGGAATTTGAAGATGCATCTTTTCAAGGCAAGAGAAGTTCACAATCTCATTGGACCATACAGCCATCCACGCACGATCCAGCTTTTCAGCAACGGCAAGCATACGACCATCACCGAAGTGTGCTGGCTTGCGAGGGATATCACCCAGCTTGTTCTGGATGCTCAAGTTGAAAAATATTCTCGCGAGGACGAACCGCTGCGCTACCTGAAGGAATTGAACTGCGTGCCCGATTTCAACCGCTTCGGACGATACGGGGAAGTGCGTTGGCGAGATGCAAGCGGCGCGTTAAGCGATGTGGTTCCAGGTAACACGCTGCTCATCAACCTGCAGAAGCGCATTCGCGAACAGGGCCTGCGCCTTTATCTGTTGCGCATGACCGCAGCCGGAGAAGAGGTTCCCGGCCTGACGGACGAATCCATCCAACATCAGGGCGACGGAACAGTGCCGCTCAGTTCGGGCACAGGCATGGATCTGGATATGAAGGAATGGGGCAGTTGCATGCACCTGCTTCCGTTCTGGGACGCGCCGAACGGAGAAGGAAGGCTTAGCACCGGACAGGTCAACCAGGAGGCACATGCCTCGTTCTTCGTCGACAAGAAGGCAGAAGCACTGAGTGCCGTCAAAAGAACGATCCACAACCTTTGCGTCGGATGGCTGAAAGGAGAGTTCACATGAAACAAAGCCTTTTCCTGACCATCACTGTTTTGCTGTCCACGCTATTTCTAGGAGGATGCCATCACATGACTATCGACACTGCCAGTCCGAATCCAAACTTGCCACCCTATCCCGTGACCATGTTCCCCGTGGGCCGCTTCATGCTTCCCGTGCCAAACGGATTACATATTTCCAGTTCCGTTTTTAAGGTCAACAAGATCACCATTGAGGAACTGCGCTGGAAAGATGGACGGGATCGGGAGGAGTATCTGAAGGAAGTCTGGGCGGATGTCAGAACCAGAGAGCATAAGACATATCTCAGAAGAGCCAAAGTTGGCCCTGTAACGCAAGGCGGCTGGGCCGAAGAGGATGTCAGCCATCTCTTTGGATATCCCGCAATGCTCCTTTGCTACAACGGCGACATGGCAGATCATAATATTGATGTGCACATAGGCCTGCCCGAGGCTATTCTCCGCCTCACGGAAAGTCGCTCATACGATATCGGAGAAGAGTGTCTCGACATGGAAGATCGACTCGTGAACCTGTTCAAACACTACCGCTTCGGAAACAAGAATGTGGCTCTGGACAGCTTTTTTTCCGCCGGAGGCAGGGTGGAAGGGCTGAAGACGTGGTCTGAGCAGGCGGGCCTCGGGGTCAAACGGCCCGCCAGTGAATCCGAGTCCAAGATTTATCTTCGATTCGATAGCCTTCCGCCTACCACTTCCGAATTCCCAAAGAGCGTATTCACTGGATCAGCAGTAGCTAGAAAGCACGGCATCAGGTTGCATGTTTTGCGTTCACAAAATCGAATGCTGGCTGGAATGGAAGGACTGGAGGAAGTTTACCTTTTCGGCAACAAGGATGACGACGAACTCAGACTGAGCGCTTCATGGAAATACCAAGGAGTCAAGAAAGATCCGGAAAAGCCCAAGGTGGTGATAAAGATGACCTGCCCGGAGAGCGCAAGAGAAGACGCCCTGCGCATGTGGCACGCGATCATGGCCAAGTTCACCACGGTGCGGGAATACTACGGCAGAAGGCTGTGAGGCTTGGAGTGTGCGCCGGACAACGAAGATGGAGTAAACTTGCTGACCAGTCGCCGAATAGGCGCTTGGGCGGGGCTTCGAGACATTTGAGATTGACGGTGAAAATAACTTTGAAGCGCGGGTCATCTCTGATCAGGCGCTCGACGTTCTCTCAGTCGGCTGGTCTCGCCCGAAGTGGGTCCGTCACAACTCACAAGGCGAGAACGTTCCGGCCGGATGAACCTGGAAAATATTGTACCGGATACCCCACTCCGGGCGGGACCATCGTGCCCTGCGTAACTGTGTCGAGGTTGTCATTACGAAGAGTCTTAGGCGAAAGCGTCCAAAAAACCGTAGACCGATACGCGAAGGGTAAAGGCAGGTAAAGCATGGATCGCCACGGCGAAAGTCGGGCTTTTACGCATGGCCTGATACTTGCGCAAAGATAGTTCGCGATGACGTTGGCGCGGCACGTTTGGTGATGCTTTTGGCTCAAAATTCAGACACATCCTTTGATCGTCCAACGGGTGTGTGTACTTTAGTTGTATAATCATTTTTAAACGTTATGTGTGTATAAAAATGAGTACGGATCATTTTTAAAAATACTATTGAGTAGGAATTGTAGATATGGGCTACATGCGAGTAATATACGTATTAATTAGCGATTGATTTTGTCTTTATGATTTTGCGATCAGCATAAATTATAAATTAGAATTTTCACAATATTTTTTGAAGGAAATATGTATTTATGGAAAAATTTAGAAAGTGTACAATAATTCTGTTCTGTTGCCTGTTTCGCAACGTATTCATGACGGATGAAAAACATTGGAATCGAAACGGGTATCCTTAGGGAAAGGTCGAATTGGTCATCCCCATTGGAATGCGTATTTTTTTGAATTGTGGATGCCGGTGACGGCTTGATTTGAAGAGTAAGTGTTTTGAATGCGTTTGCGTCAAAGATGCGACGCGAGTATCCTGGAGAAAGGGCATGAAGAAAATTTTACTGGTAGAGGATGACCTGTTGTTACGCAAGGGTTTGAAAACAATGATTGAGATGCGGGGTGGATTCAGTGTCGGCGCGGACACTGGCAAAGGAATGGAGGCAATCAGGCTTTTCGAGACAAGGCGTCCGGACATTGTCATACTCGACCTGCGTCTCCCAGACATTCCTGGAACCGAGGTATTGCGGCAGATGAAACGCTTGGATCCGGGTATTCCCGTGGTCCTTTTGACCAGTTGCGAGGAAAACGAGCTCCTATTTCAATCCCTTTCTCAAGGTGCCAACGCCTATGTACTCAAAGGGGCCGGCCCGGATGAGCTTTTTCTGGCGATGTATTATGCCTTCAGGCACGAAATGTTCATCAGTCCGAAGCTCGCGAAGATCATTGTCAGTGATTATCTTCTGGTCAATCACCACCGCAGTTCACTCCCTCCGTTGCACGATTTGACGGCTCGGGAAAAACAGGTCGTGCGGTTGATCATCGAAGGCAAGAAAAGCAAGGAAATCGCAACCATACTCAGCATCAGCATCAAGACCGTCAACAAGCACAGGTCGAACATTCTGGTGAAGTTGGGCATCAACAACCTGGCGGAACTGCGGCAAAGAAAGATCTATGTTCTGGGAGATCTCGACGGGGTTGATTCTTCATCGGTCCTGTTTTGAATTTCGCGCATCGACGTGCTGTTGTTTCCAGATTGACGACAAACACCGTGCATGCCCATCAGGCGTGCACGGTGTTTGTCGTTAGCGGTTCCGGTTATCGCGTCTACCGGGATGCGTAGGATTTAAGTCCGAGAAGGCCTGTGCGGATTTCACCCGCATTGATGCCGGAATAGGCCAGTCGAACGAAGCGGCGCTTCTCGTCTGACAGGGGGCGGCCAAAGTGCAGGCGCGTGCAGAGCGAGACGCCGGTTTGCACCAGGATGTCCTCGGCGAAGGCCGCATAGTCATCGCCAAAACCTTTTCGCGCCATCAGTTCCGTGACTTCGGGGAAGAGGTAGAATGTGGCGTCGGGGCAGGGGCAGTCCACCCCCGGTGTGGAGTTCAAGAGTTCCACCGCCGCGTCCCGCCGCTCCTTGAGGACGCCCAGTATGGACTCAGGGCCGGATTGGTCGCCGGTCAGGCCTTCAAGCGCTCCGTACTGTACGAAATGGTTGGAACAGGATTCGTCGTTGACGTTCAATTTGGCTACAATATCGATGATCTTGCGCGGCCCGATGGCTGCCCCGAGACGCCAGCCCGTCATGGCGAATTTCTTGGAGAAGGTGTAGAGGATCACGCTACGCTCGGCCATGCCGGGAATGGAAGCAAGGGACACGCTTTTTCCGCCGTAGCGGATGTCGAAATAGGCTTCGTCCAACAATACTGACAGGTCGTGGCGCATGGCGATATCGGCCAATCGTTCGCGTTCAGCCTCGGTGCACTGTGCTCCCAGCGGATTTTGCAGGTCGTTGACAATGAGCGCCCGCGTGCGCGGGGTGATGAGGCTCTCCAGATAATCCAGGTCGATATGAAATCCGCTTTCGTCTCGCACATAGCGGTAGGGCACGGCGATACCGCCGTGGTATTCGATCTGCGATTCGTATATCGGGTAGCCCGGATTGGGGTAGAGCACTTCCTCACCGGGATTCATGCACGTCATGATGAACTTGCCGATGACCGGCTTGCCGCCGGGTTGGATCGCCACGCTCTCCGCAGTATAGGCAGTCCCTCTGGCCGTATTTACGTCCAGGGCCAGGGCGTCGCGCAACTCGGGGATGCCGGGGCTCGGACAATAGCCGGTCTTCCCGTCGCGCATGGCACGGCAGGCCGCGTCCATGACGTTGGATGGAGTGGGGATATTCATGTCTCCCAGATGAAAAGGGAAAACTTCATGTCCGGCAGCCCTGTGCGCGGCGGCGCGGGCGGCCACGGCGAAGGCGGTCTCGGTACCGAGTCTGCTTATCCTGTCTGCGATACGCATGTGTCAGCTCACGTGGGTTTGAATGTTGAGTGAAGCGTAAAAAACTGGCCGCTGAAAATTACGAATGCACGGGCTTTCCCAAAATGGTGAGATGCTAGGAACAAGGATAATCCAGAGCCGAAGCGTATCTTGCAAACGTGATGTTCTGGATTTTCCGCCGTGACGAAGCAGATTGCCGTTTTGGGGGCAAGCTTGGCTAGCCTCTGCCTCTGGACCGCCCTCTGGCAGGCTGGGCGGGCCGGGAATCGGGCCGTGCTGCCTTGCCGCGTGCGTTTCCTCCGCGTTTGCCAGTTCCCGCGCGGGAATCTTCCGCCCCATCGCTCCTTCTGCCGCGTCCCTTTGAATCCGGACCGGAGCCCTTTTCAGCCCCCGCCTGAGTTCTTTCGTTTCGTCTGCCGCGTCCTTTGGAACTCGGTCCAGTTTCCCCTGTCCCAGCGTCGGGCTTCTCGTTCTGTCTTCCGCGCGGTTTGGAATCGGGCCGGGAATCTTTTCCTTTTCGGGTATTCGACTGCTCTTCCTTCTTGCCCCGGGACGAGGACTCCGGTTTGGCGTCCTTTTTCTTGCCTCGGCCCTGAACGGGCAGCTTGGCCGGAGTTTTTTTGGCCACCAGTTCCTTGATCGCCCTCGGGGCATTGCGTTCGCTTTTCATGTTGCCGGGGCGATAGAGCACGAAGTCCGGCAGATCGCTGTCTTCCGTAAATCCTTTGACCGCTTCCACCGGAATCTTGCTGCGTAGCAGGTTTTCAATGGCCAGCAACAGGTTGTGCTCCTCGGGGCTGACCAGGGACACGGCGACTCCGCTGACGCCTGCTCGCCCCGTACGGCCGATGCGGTGCACGTAATCTTCGGGGGAGTTGGGGATGTCGTAGTTGACCACGTAGGGCAGGTTGGAAATGTCGAGGCCACGGGCGGCAACGTCTGTAGCCACGAGGATCTGGATTTTGCCGTCCTTGAATTCTTCGAGGGTCCTTTTCCTGAGCGACTGGCTCTTGCTGCCATGCAGGGCCGCGACGCTGATTCCGTGCGCGTCCAACTTGTCGGTCAGCCTGTTGGCCCAGGTTCTGGTGCGGGCAAAAACCAGGATGCGTTCACCGGGCTTCTTTTCGATGAGGTGCAGGAGCAGGGGGAGCTTGTTGTCCCTGCTTACCATGTGGAGCTTCTGCACGACGGCTTCCGCGGCGGTGGTGTCGGGCGTGATCTCTATGTATTCGGGTTTGATCAGCATTTTCGCAGCCAGCGCTTTTATCTGCGGCGTGTAGGTGGCGGAAAAGAGCATGGTCCTGCGTTCTGTGGGCAACAGGTCCAGAATGGCGTTGATTTCTCCGCTGAAGCCGAGGTCAAGCATCCTGTCGGCCTCGTCGAAGACCAGGAATTCAATGGACGCGAGGTTCAGATGATTCTGGTTGGCAAGGTCCAGCAGGCGGCCGGGTGTTGCCACGAGAATGTCAATGCCGCGCTGCAGGCGCGTGATCTGCGGTTCGATGCGCACCCCGCCGAAGGCCACGGTGCAGCGCAGGGAGACTTTGCGGGCGTAATCCTTGATGCTTTCTCCGACCTGCAGGGCCAGTTCCCGCGTGGGGGTGAGGATCAGGGCGCGGGGGTGGTGGGCGTTGCCGCGTGTCCGACTCAATATTTCAACGATGGGCAGTCCGAATGCGTCGGTCTTGCCGGTGCCGGTCTGGGCGCGTGCCAGGATGTCGCGGCCGGAAAGAATGACGGGTATGGCCCTGGCCTGTATTTCTGTGGGGGCCATGTAGCCTTTTCTGGCGACAGCTTTGAGCAGCTCGGGGCGCAGGCCTAGTTGATCGAATGACATAAGCTTCCTTGAAAGGTCGGGTGATATGAAAAATTAGGGTAATCGGGGATTGGATTGAGTCCGGAAAATTTGTCGGCTGGTTTGGCGTCGCTTTCGAACTATTCTCTAGTCAGTTCCGGTGTGCGTGTCCACTCCGGAAGCAAAGCCAGCCCGGCCAGGGACAAAGGTTTGAGGGGCGTGACTGCGCGCCGTGTTGAAAATGTGGTGAATTTTTATTTGACAACCACGCTCCACCTGTCTACTTAGTCCTTCCGTTTGGGCGGGCCAATAGCTCAATTGGTAGAGCATCTGACTCTTAATCAGCAGGTTCAAGGTTCGATTCCTTGTTGGCCCACCACAGATAATCCAGGCTGCACCGTTTTCGGAGCGGCCTTTTTTTCGCTTTGCGACCCATCATTTCCTTTGCATTCCATATCAAAGGGGCTTATGGGTCACTCCTCTCGCGTGAGCAGACTTGAGTCTTGAAGCCTTGCGGACCCTGTCCGGCAACGGCCCGTCATCATCTCGTCTTGGAGATTTTCCATTCTTCCGGCACGTCCGGCCTTCGATTGTTCATCACGCCAGTCGTTGATTTTCCTCCAACCACAGGACCATTTGTGGATTTTTCCTCTTTTTCTTTTGACCAGCGTTTGAACGTTGGCATTCGTGACTGCGGCTATGTTACCCCCACCCCCATTCAGATTCAGGCCATCCCGTCGGTGCTCGCCGGCAAGGATGTACTCGGCCTTGCGCAGACCGGCACCGGCAAGACCGCAGCCTTCGCGCTGCCTCTTTTACAGCGCATGATCAACGACGGAATTTCCGTGCGCGGCCCGGTGCGTGTGCTTGTCCTTGCTCCGACCCGCGAACTTGCCCTGCAGATCCATGAGACGTTTATCGCCCTTGGCAAGCAGACGGGCATCCGCAGCGCCGCCATATTCGGCGGCGTGGGCGAAAACCCGCAGATCAAGGCGGCTGGCCAGGCCAGCGTCCTGGTGGCCTGTCCGGGCCGTCTGCTCGACCTCGTCAACCGCGGACTGGTGGACCTTTCTCATGTGCACGCGCTGGTACTCGACGAGGCCGACCGCATGTTCGACATGGGCTTCCTGCCGGATCTGCGTCGCATCATGGCAAAATTGCCGGCCAAACGGCAGAACCTCCTGTTTTCCGCCACCATGCCGCCCGAGATCCGCAAGATCGCCGATCAGGTATTGGTGCAGCCCGCTGTGGTGCAGGTCTCCAACACTGCACCTCCCGAAAAGATTCAGCACTCTCTGTACCCGGTATCGGCCGGACAGAAGATGGCTCTGCTTGAGGCGTATCTTGGCCGCACTCCCCATGATTGCGTGCTCATCTTCACCCGCACCAAGCATCGCGCCAAGAGCCTGGCTCGCAAGCTGGAGCAGAAGGGAATGCCTGCGACCTCCCTGCAGGGGAACCTGTCCCAGAATCGCCGGCAGGAAGCCCTGGACGGCTTTCGCAGCGGCAAATACCGGATCATGGTCGCCACGGACATCGCGGCGCGCGGCATCGATTGCGTGCGCATCTCCCACGTCGTCAACTTCGACCTGCCGGACACGGCTGAAAGCTACACCCACCGCATCGGGCGCACCGGCCGCGCCGAAAAGAGCGGCCAGGCCATAACCCTGGTCACGCCTGAAGATTCCTCCCAGATCAACGCCATTGAGCGTATCCTGGGCAGCCGTCTGGAGCGGGTGCGCCTTGACGGTTTCGCGTATTCCTCTGGCGGCGACGAAGCTTCTTTTGAAGAACCGCGTCCGGCCCGTGCCCCCGGCAGAGGGACAGGACGCAATGCTCCTGCGGGCAGATCCTCGCGCCCGGCGTCACGTGGGGCTTCTGATGCACGCTCGTCTTCGGGGCGTTCCGGTCAGTCGCGTCGTTCAGGTTCGTCGGTGCGTGGCGTTTTTGGCATGGCCTAGATCCGTCATGATTTTATCCCGACCCCTGCCCTGACCAAAGGGCTGTCCGGTCAAATCAAACCCCCTGTCCGCATCCGCGCGCAGGGGGTTTGTGTTTCATTGATACGAAAAGGGATGCCGGGGTCGGCCTAGCGGGACGGCAGCGACGGAGGACCCGAGGGCGTGGGCGTGTATGTGTCGTTGGAAAGGGGATTGATGGACAATGGGCTCTCGGACGCGGTCCCGTTCAAGTCCATGGGCGTGCGCGTAGGATCGTTGAAGAGCAGGATGCTGACCCTGCGGTTGCGGGGATCTTCCGGGTTATCTATGATGAGTGGCTGTGTGGCGGCATATCCGGCTACGCGGACCATGCGTTTGGGGTCCAGTCCGAATTCTTCCAGGATGACGCGCGCCGAGGATGCGCGGTCCGTGGAGAGCTCCCAGTTGGTGTAGCGGGAGCGGGGGCCTCCAAGGGGCACGGCGTCGGTGTGGCCTTCGACCGCCAACTGGTTGGGCAGATCGCGCACGGTGTCGGCGATGACCCGGAGCACGTTGCGCGCGTCGCCGGTCAGCTGGGCGCTGGCGGAGTCGAAAAACGGGGTGCCTTCGTCGTAGAGCATCTGGATGCGAACGCCGTTGTCAAAGGTGTCGACGATGAGCTCTTCCTTGTATTCCTTGAGGCGGTCCTCGATCATCTTGGCCATGGCCTCTTTGAGTACTTCCTCCTGGGACTTGCCCTCGGAAAACATGCCGGTCGTTCCTTCCAGAATGAGAGGTTTGAGCTGCGGATCAGCCGAGCTCTCCCCGCCGGGTCCGATGTTCATGGACGGAGGCGGACCGTCGATGATCGAAAATTCCTTGAAATATATGGAGAGCTGCTCTTTTTTCTCTTCACTGACGTTGTTGAGGAGCCACATGAGCAGGAAAAAGGCCATCATCGCAGTCACGAAGTCGGCGTAGGCGATCTTCCAGGCACCGCCGTGGTGTCCGCCGTGTCCGCCTTTTTTGACTTTCTTGATGATGACGGCTTTTTTTTCAGCCATGTTTCCTGTCCTTGCTCAACCCGTGCCGGGTTATTTCTTGCGCACGGCGCTTTCAAGTTCTTCAAACGTGGGGCGGGCCGAGCTTGGCACGGCCCGGCGCGCGGCTTCCAGTGCCAGGGCCGGGGCCCAGCCCAGGGCAAAGGACATGATTGCGGTCTTGGCCACGTTCATGAGCGTATGCTGGTCGCGGATCTGGTGTTCGATGTTGGCCGCGAACGGAGCGACATAGCCGTAGGCCAGGAGGATGCCGAGGAAAGTACCGACCAGGGCTGCGCCGATGTGCTTGCCCAGAATTTCGGGGGGTTCGTTGATGGCGCCCATGGTGATGACGACGCCAAGCACGCAGGCCACGATGCCGAGCGCGGGCAGGGAGTCGGCGAGTTTGGCGATGGTTCCAGCCGCGATGGATTCTTCCTCATGGTGCGTGTCGATATCGATGTCCATGAGGGTCTCGAACTCGTGCGGTTCCATGCCGGCCATGGCGTAGGTCTTCACGTTGTCGCAGATGAAGTCGAGCACGTGGTGATTCTTGATGACAAAAGGGTAAGGCGTGAAGATGCTGCTCTCCATGGGCTTGTTGGCGTGGCTCTCAAGAGCGATGATGCCTTCGTGCTTGGCCAGGGTCAGCAGGTCGTAGAGCGCCCGCAGGAGCTGCATGTACTCGTCTTTTCCCGGAGCCTTGGCCGTGAAGACACTGCTGAAGCCCTTGACGGTGAGCTTGATGACCTTGAGCGGAGAGGCGATGAGAAAGGTGCCGATCGCCGCTCCGACAATGATGACCACTTCCGCAGGCTGCCACAGAACGCTGAAGTTGCCGTGAGCCATGGCATAGCCCCCGGCGACACAGGCAGTAACAACCAGTAACCCAATTATCGCAAACATCGCGTTGTAACCCGCTCCTGTCTTTGGATTGCAATTCGTCACGGTTGGCGTCGACGGGCAGCGCCTGAACCGTACTTGAGAAATCTATCGGAAAAGAAACAAAACGTCTAACCCCAAAGCCGTTCTTTGCTCCGCCAAAGCGCTGTAAAATCCGGGCCGCCGTGGGCCCCGCGTTCACCGGGTACTGGCGCGGATATCCTCAGCCCGCTGGCGATACGCGAGGGCGGCGCTTTCGTCACCTGCGTCCTTGAAAGTCATGGCCAGGGCCTCCAGGGTGTCGGCCACTGTGGGCGACGACATGCCGTAGAGGCGTTCGCGCATGGCCAGGGCCTGCATGAAGGCCTCTTTCGCCTGGTCCAGGTGGCCGAGCTTGCGCTCCACCACTCCGAGATTGTGCAGGAGCTGGGCCACGTCGCCGTGGTCCCGAGGCAGATTGGCTTCGCTGATTGCCAGCGCGCTTTCATACAGGGGCCTGGCCTCGGCAAAGCGCCCTTGGGCATAATGAACCGAGGCCAGATTGCCAAGAGAAATTGCGATGTCAATATGATCCGCCGGCAACGCCTGTTCCTGCAGGCGCAGCACGCGCCCGTATATGTCGCGGGCTTCCCCGAAGCGGCTCTGCGCACGCATCAGGTTGCCCAGGGCCGTCAGGGGGTGGGCCATGCGCACGCTGTCCGGACCGTACGCCTGCTCTCCGATGGCCACGGCCCTGCGGGCCAGGGGCTCGGCGTCGGCGACCATGTCCTGGGACATGAACACTTCCACCAGGCTGCTGAGCGTTGTGATGAGCCAGGGATGATTGGGCCCCAAGGCCTTTTCCTTGATGGTCAGGGAGCGTTCAAGCAGCAGACGGGCCTGGGCAGGCCGTTTGCGGGCCTGTTCGATCCCGGCCAGGCTGTCGAGGGTGCGGGCGACCTGAGGGTGTTCGGGTCCGAGCTGCTTTTCCCTGATGGTCAGCGCGCGCCGCAACAGCGGTTCGCCTTGGTCAAGAAGGCCGCGCCGCAGATACAGTTCTCCCAGGTTGCTGAGCGTGTCGGCCAGCTCGGCGTCCTCGGAACCGAACTTCATTTCCCGGATTTCAAGCGCCCGGATGAATGCGTCCTCCGCTTCGGAGGGCATGTTCAGGTTCACGTAGAGTTTACCGAGGTTGCCAAGCGTCATGGCCACTTCCGCGTGCTCCCGGCCCAGGACCTTTTCGCGCATGGCCAGGGCTCTTTTAAGCGGAGCTCTGGCTTCCTCGTATCTGCCAAGGGCCGCGTAGGCGACCCCCAGGTTGTTCAGTGACGTGGCCAACTCGGCATTGTCCCTGGGCGTGAATCCCTGCGCCAGGTCGACTCCGTTGCGGGCGTTGGCCAGAGCCTTTTCATAGGAGGCGGCGGAGTACAGGGCGATGAACTCCCTGTTCAGCCGCAGCCATTCTTCCTGGGCCGCCGAGGAGTTCGTCTGATGGCCCGCACAGGCCGTGACCAGGAGCAAGATAATGACATGGATAAATAATTTCACGTGTTGTCTCCAGGAGTGTTGCGATGGCGCATTTTATCCGTGACCTTCCCCGAGCACAATGATTTTCGTTTTTGTCGAGGCTTTAAGGGCTGTCAGTTCACGCCTGGCCAGGCATGACGGCGCTGACGATCCAGTCGATGGAGCGTCCGGTGCGCAGACCGGTGTCGATGATCCAGTCCGGGGGAACGCGCTCGTTCTTGCGCGCGTTGGAGACGGCGGCGGCGGAGACGCTGAGAAAGGAAGCCAATTCGCGGTCTGTCCGTGCACCCGAGGCGAGTTTGAGCCGTTCGATGACCATGGCCGCCTTGCGCAGGCCGACCTGTTCCGTGATGTCGCGCACCACCACATACATTCGCGGCTCACCGTAGATGGCGTCGTTGAAGATCATGCGGGCCAGCACGGTGGAGTACTTTCCGGTCTGGTTGCGGATGCGGCATTCCAGATGCTGTTCGCGGCGTTCACGCAGGACCAGATGCATGGCCTGGCGCACGGTGGGCAGGTCTTCGGTGTGAATGAGGTCGAGCACCGGCCGCATGTCGAGGGTGTAGGCGTCGAAGGTGCGTGGCGGGCCGTATATGGACGGGCTCAGGGTCTGGGTCGAGCGGCGCAGGATGCGACCCTGATCGTCGGTGACCACAACCACGTCCTCTTCCCGTACCCGCAGTTGCTCCATGAAGGCGTTCTCCTGCAGGACCTTGGCCGAGATGTCCTGGGCAATGCCCAAGAGGCCGATGACCTCCTCGCGATCATCGTCGAAGATGGGCCGCCGTATGACTCTGTGCCAGACCTGCGGGTTTGCCAGGTGGGGCACGGCGGGGTGGAGAAGCTCCTGCTTCTCTTCGAAGACCTTGACCGCCGCTTCAATGGGGAAGCGGGCCTGGCCGGGATCGAGAAAGTCGTTCTCGCTGCGGCCGATGACCTCGGCGCGGTTGCGCCCGTAAGCCCTCAGATAGGCGTCGTTGGCCGCGACAATGCGCAGGTCCCGGCCGCAGACCCACGCCAGGTCCGGCAGTGCGTCGACGATGCGCGTGAATTCGGCGGCCAGCTTGGAGGAGAAGGCAAAGGGACGCTGCTGAAAAAAACCGCTGTAGGCGAGAATCCTGCCATCCGTGCCCCGGATGGATTCCGCCGTGTACCAAAGCGTCAGCGGCGTGCCGTCCTTGCAACGCAGGGTGACGGCCCCGTTTTCCACCTCGCTGCGCTCATTGAGCTGGTTGACGATGCGCTTGCGAGAGGCGGCGGTGTAATAGAAATGCCTCGCCGGTTTGCCCACCAGTTCGTCCCTGGAATACCCGCAAATGGCGCAGAGCGCCGGGCTGGCGGCCTGGATGATCCCGCTTGGCAGGACCGTGAAGCCCATCTCCTGGCCGGGGCCGGTGTTCCGAAAAGTTCCCCATGCAAGGATGATGGCTCCGTCGTCGGCCGGAATGCCGACACATTTCCAGCTCACCAGGCGTGTTCCCGCCCCGTCGGGGAGGATGACGCGCAGTCGCGTTTCGTGCACGGGCGTGGCCGCCGCATGCAGACACGCGAAATCCTGCGTCCGCGTTTCGGCCTGAAGCTGCGCGGTGATGTTCTGGGCCGCGACACCTTTGGCCGGTGCTTTTTGGATGGCGCGCAGGGCCTTGTTGGCAAAAAGCACCTCTCCCGTGCGGTCAAGAATCAACGCCAGGTCGCTCGCGCCTTCAAGGCGTGCGGAATAGAAGTCTACAAGATCACTAACTTTCACGGGTTCACCGTCGCTTTATGGCTGCTCAGGTTGTTCATAAAATATGAATAAAATAATCGATCTAATTCATTGACGTTTGACTTCTGCCTGCTACAGTCCCGTGGCCCTGTCAACGCCGGCGGGGTAAATCACTAGCGGGAGAAGAGAAATGCGAAGATGGATTTTGGTGTTGTGTATCGCTCTGTGCCCTTTGCAGGCCTGGGCAGCGGGCTATGCAGTGTATGAATGGGGTGCCCGGGGCACTGCCCTCGGCGGGGCCATGGTGGCCCGTGATGCGGACCCGTCGTCCGTGGCCTACAATCCGGCCGCGATCACCGATCTGCCCGGCAGGCAGATCCAGATCGGGGCGACGGCCATCGCCCCTTCGGCGACCATGAACGTCAAGTCGCCGGGTCAGGAGGACATGGATTTCGCGGACAACATCTGGGGCCTGCCCACCATGTACTATACCCATCAGCTCTCGGACAACTACTGGTTCGGTCTGGGCATGTTTTCGCGGGTGGGGCTGGGCACCGAATACGAGGATGCCGACACCTGGGCCGGGCGCTACAACTGCTCCTACGCCGCCATCAAGTCTGTCTCCATCAACCCCAACCTGGCCATGAAGTTCTCCGATGCCTTTTCGCTGGCTGTGGGGGTGGAGGCGACATATCTGGATTTCGGGTATCACATGACCTTCAGGGATCCGAGCACAGCAAATACTGATGTACTGCATGAAATATCCGCCGACGGGTGGGGATATGGAATCAACCTTGGGGCACGGTACCGTCCTTTTGACTGGCTGGCATTCGGGCTGGCGTGGCGCAGCGAGATTCAGCTGACGGTAAATGGCGACGCGGATTTCAAGCAAAAGGGACTGGTGACGCCTGCGACTCTTGGTTTGAGAGATACGGGTGTCTCCGGTACCGAACCCATACCCGAATCCGTGACCATGGGCATCATGGTCAAACCCATGGATCGACTGAGCCTGGGCTTTGATGCGGTATGGACGAAGTGGAGCTCCTACAAGTCCCTGATCATTAAATACGACGATCCGCAGGTATTCGGGAAAGAGCTCGAAAGTGATAAAAATTGGCAGGATACATGGCGATTTCAGTTCGGGGCGGAATATGCCCTGACCGATGATGTCGATTTGCGGGTCGGATACGTTTACGATCAATCTCCTGTCGACAACGCCCATGAAGATTACGCGGTCCCCTGCACCGACCGGCAGATCGTCACCCTGGGCGCGGGTTGGAGAGTGAGCGATGCCTGGGTCCTGGACACATTCTACGGCTACCTGTGGATGAAGGACAGAGCTTATGAAGCCAGACCGGCGGAGGGCATCGTCAAACTGGACCGTGAGGATGCCCACGCCCACATGGCGGGCCTGAGCGTGACCTACAGGTTCTGATTGTCGGGGATCGTTAGACTTGCAACGAAAAAGGCCGCCGCGTCCGTAATGGGCGCGGCGGCCTTTTTTGAGCCAGGCGGATCACTGAAACATGGCGCTGATCTTTTTGAGTTGGTCGGTTATGTCGGCCTTTATTTCCTCTTCGTTGACTCCGGAGAGGTCAAGGACGTTGCCTTGGAGCCAGAAACCCTCGGGTGCGTCGGGCAGGGCGGCATAACCGAACTGCTGAGCCAGGTGGCGCGCGAAGCGCAGCAGGGAGTGCAGGCAGCGGCTGTCGGGGTCAAGATCGGGTTCGGGTTTGTGATAGGAGGCGATGACATCGGGGACGAAGTCCGGGAAGCCCCAGCGTTTGATCAGTTCCGAGCCCAACTCGAAATGATCGAATCCGTCGAAGAGTTCCTTCTCCCGAGTATAGATTTCCGGAAGTGGGAGAGCCAGGTCTTCGCGTATGAACTTGGCGAACTGCGTATAATAATTGATGACCAGCACCGGGATGCCGATGACGTGCATAAGACCCAGCGGATAGGCCATGGCGACCATCTCCGTAGGCAGTGACCTGATCTGGGGGCAATCCTGGATGAGCCGCTGCATGGTCAGCGACACGGTCAGGTTCTGTTTCCAGATCGCGCGCAGGAGTTTGTTCACTTCCGTATTGTCGGATCTGAACGCCGATTCGAGCACCACATGAAAGATGATTCGGCGGATCTCCTTCATTCCCAATCGGGTAAGCGCTGTGCGCAGATTGGTGATTTCGGAGATTCCTGCGAACAGGGGGGAGTTGGCGCAGGCGAGGATGGAGCCGAAGATGGCCGGGTCCAGTTCGACGGTGCGGGCGAAGAGTTCCATGTCCGGTTCGGGTGAATTGAGCTGTTTCATCAATTCCATCCCCACTGCCTTGACGCCCGGAACATTGAAGTCGATGTGGGCAAGTCGTTTGACCGAGTGCATGATTCTATCCGGTGTTGAGGTGTCTTGAGTTCGTTTCCAGTACAATGTCAGCGGCCGCGCATCAAGCCCCGATGCGCAGCTGGCAGGTTTGTTCTGATCATGATTTCTGATTGAAGCCCGCTGGCCCTCTCGTCTCTGTCGCATCTGGTGCAAGGCCCTGCGATCCGGGAAAAAAAGGCAATCGCGCCGAAGACGGAGTTCAGGAGCGAAGAAACCTTCTGGTTGTTGGTTTTGTCCTTTTGATGTAAGATGATGCATAAAATCAGCATCCAAGAGGGACCATGACGTTTGCGCGAATACTGATTCTTTTTGTCCTGTCCATCCTGCCCGCCTGCACGGACAATGAGCCGGTGGTGAAGGTCGATATGACCAGGGTTGAGAGCGCGGCTCCGCTTGGCCCCACTGCGGCCATCACCTACGCCTATCTTCCGCAGTACTCGCACTCCGTCTCGTTCGAGCGCCATCGCCGCCTGCTCGAATACCTGCGCCACAAGACCGGGCTGTCCCTGCGCCAGGTTTTTCCCAATACATTCGCTGAGCATATCAAAATGGTGGAGCGCGGGGAGATAGACATTTCGTTCACCAACCCGTTCGTCTACATCTCGCTGTCCACGCTCGGTTCCGAGGCCTTTGCGCGCATCGTGGAGCCGGACGGGGGCGCCAACTTTCAGGGCCAGGTCATCGTGCGTGCGGACAACCCGGACATCAAGCGTCTTGAGGATTGCCGGGGCAAGAGGATCATCGCCGTGGATCCCAACTCCGCAGGGGGTTTTCTCTACCCCATGGGGCTGTTCTTCGAACATGGCATCACGCGGCGGGACTTTCAGGAGCTCGCCTTTGCCACAGGTGCCGGAGGCAGGCAGGAGGCGGTGGTGCTGGCCGTGTACACCGGCGCCTTTGATGTCGGGACCATTCGCAAGGGCACCCTCGATGTGGTGCGTGACAAGATCGACCTGGAGCAGATCCGCGTGCTGGCCGAGAGCCGTCCGTATCCGGGCTGGGTCTATTCCGTGCGTAAGGGTTTCGACCCGGCGAGCACGGAGAAGATCGCCCGGGCGCTGCAGGATCTGAGCATGAGCCGGCGGGACGACGCAGTGATCCTTGGCGCGGCGGGCATGATCGGCATCATCCCGGCCCGGGACGAGGATTACGACTCCATCCGGGAGCTTGCCATGCGCCTGGATCTGAGCGGAGACTTTCAATGATCTCCGTGTTTTCCAGGCTCAAATTTGAGACCAAGCTCAATCTCGGCATCATCGCCATCGTGCTCGGCATGGCAGCGGTGCTGCTTCCCACCGTGGCCAGGATGACATCTTCGGCTCTGGTGGCGGAGAACAAGCTGCGCGGCTCCGCCCTTGCGGAAAGCCTCGCTGCCAGGGCCGTGAATCCACTCTTGGCCCAGGATTATCTGGTACTGCGGAACATGGTCGGCGAAGTCGGCGATGTGGTCTACGCCTTTATCCAGAACCCCGACGGCCGCGTGCTTACGCATTCCTTTGCCAAGGGATACCCCGTCGATCTGGTGGAGGCCAACAGGGTTGGTAGCGCCGAACGTGTCCGGGTCCAGCTCATTGATACGGGACAGATACGCATCTATGATTTTGCAGCCCCCGTCACCGTCGCCGGCGAGCGTATCGGGACCGTGCGTATCGGCCTGTCCAAGTCGCGTCTGAGCGCCACCACCAAACAGTTTGTCTCCGCCCTGGCCACCATTTTCGGCGGCGTGCTGCTGGCGGCCATGGCTCTGGGCAGCATCTTTGCGCGTACGGTCACCCGGCGTCTGGCCAGGCTTCGTGCCCATGCCGAGGAGCTGGTCACCGGAAGCCTGGACAACCTCTCCGTGCTTCCCGGAGAGCAGTTCTGCTGGGAGGTGATGAACTGTCGGGATAAGACCTGTCCGGCGCACCACGACCGGTTGCGCCGCTGCTGGCTGGTGCCGGACACCAAATGCGCCGGCCATGCCTGCAAAATGGGGCCTAAACCGGCAAGTTGTCGTGACTGCCCCGTTTTTCAGCAGAACGTAGGGGACGAGATTCAGGATCTGGAGGAATCCCTTGATTTCATGGCCTTCACGTTGCGCGATCACATCCGCGGGCTGCGCGATGCGGAGCAGACCTTGACCAACCAGCAGCGCCTGTTGTCCACGGTGCTGGACATGAATCCCGACCTTATTTCCCTTGTGGACACGCGCATGATCTATCAGACCTCCAACCGGGCCTTTGCCCAGAGCGTGGGCAAGACTGTGGCGGAAATACGCGGTCTCAACGATTTTCATCTGTTCCCGGAGGAAGAGGCAGAGCGCAGGAATCTCGAGGGACGGGAAGTGCTTGTCACCGGCGAGCGCGTGGACAGGCAGGAATGGGCGGATGGCCCGCAGGGGCGCAAGTGGTTCCATGTGGTCCAGATCCCGGTGCATGACGAATCGGGCCGCATCGTCAGCCTGCTGCGCATGGACCGCGACGTCACGGACATCAAGGAGTACGAGCAGCAGCTCATCCAGGCGCAGAAAATGGAGTCCATCGGCAAACTGGCCGGGGGCGTGGCGCACGAGATCAACACACCGCTGGGGATCATCCTCGGTTATTCCCAGCTCCTGAAGGAAGACGCGCCGGTCGGAAGCCAGCTCTCCGAGGACCTGGCCATCATCGAGAAGCAGACCAAGGTCTGCCGCAAGATCGTGGCGGACCTGCTGGGCTTTTCCCGTCAGGGCCAGACCGACAAGCGCGAGATGTGCTTCAACAATTCAGTCATGGAATCCGTAAGCCTGGTCCGGCATTCTTTTGAGTTGGACCGGGTCAGCATCGTGACTCGGCTTGATGACAGCTTCCCCATCATCTACGGTGACCCGGAAAAGCTGAAGCAGGTCTGGATTAATCTGCTGAGCAACGCCAAAGACGCCATGCCCGAGAGCGGCGGGGTGATTGTTGTGGTCACCAAGCTCAAAACACCGCTCGGTGTTGTCACGCTCAATGTCGCCGACAGCGGATCGGGCATCGACGAAGTGGCGTTGAAGAAAATTTTCGACCCGTTCTACACCACCAAGCCGGTGGACAAGGGAACGGGGCTCGGCTTGTCGGTGTCTTTTGGCATCGTCAAGGATCACATGGGCGATATCCGGGTGGACAGCCCTCTGCCGCCCGATTTTGAACTCCCGCCTTTGCCTCAGGGGGCCATCAAGGGGCCGGGTACGATGTTCACGGTGGATATTCCCCTGGATCACAGTTCCGAATAGGTTCGTTCCAACGCGCCACGGGCAAGGCGCCATCTGGGCGGCCAGGCATTTTGGGCCGGGCCATGAACGGATTTGTGGCGGACAATGATCCGGCCCGCACGAAACAACCGCAAGGAGAGATGCATGGCATCGATTATTGTACTGGACGACGTCTCCGACGCAGGCGTTCTGGTCAAAAGGATTCTGGAACGTCAGGGCCACAAGGTCGCCGCCTTCACCGAAGAGGAGGACGCAATCCGCCACGTGGCCAAAGGGGGCACAGATCTCGCGATTCTGGACATCAAGCTGAAGCGGATGACCGGAGTCGAGGTGCTGGCGGAGATGAAGAAGCATGATCCAGAAATCAGGGTCATCATGCTGACCGGCTACCCCACCCTGGAGACGGCCAGGGAGTCCCTCAAGCTCGGGGCCAGCGAGTATTGCGTCAAACCCATCGACAAGGATGAGCTTGAGTCCAAGGTCGCCGAGGTGCTGAGTCAGGGCGACGAGGCCTGTCGGGTTTTGGCCCCATGACCGCCTCGCTCCTGCTGCGGCACTGGTTTACGCGCCTGCTGGCTCCCGACCGTCTTATCCGGGAGAAGTACGAGCACTTCAAGGCGCTTCTGGACAGTGATGCCCGGGCCCTTGACCTTATCGCGGACCTGGAGGCCCCGGTGTACGGCTACGATCCGGCCGACATGGCCCGGATCAGGTATCTGGCCGAAGAGCTTCTCGGCGCTGTCCGTGACATGACCTCCAGTCTGTACGGCATGAACCCGCACGCATACGCCGACCTGCCGGAAGCACTGGAGCGCATCGCCGCAGATATTTCCGTCCTGGTCGCTCCGCAGGAGCTCGATGTGTATCCGCCGTATGTGATCTCCCTCGACGCCGCCGCCGACCATCCGGCCCGGGTCGGCGGGAAAGCCCTCAATCTTGCTGTCGCGCGCCGCAACGATATTCCCACACCGCCGGGTTTTGTGATCACGGCATCGGCCTTTGCCCGTTACCTGCAGGACAACGATCTCGAAGACGAGATCGGGAAGCGCTTCCGGGACGTATCGCTGTCCAATCATGACGCCATTGTCCGCGTGACCGGGGAATTGCAGGAGATCATCCTCGACGCCGATGTCCCCGAGGACATCGCGCAGGAGATTTTGCGCGCCACGGAATCCTTGAATGCGCAGGATGGTTTTCTGGCCATTCGCTCCAGCGCGCTGTCGGAAGACGGTCACATCTCTTTTGCCGGTCAGTACGCCAGCGAACTCGACGTCCGGCCGTCGGACGTGCTCGCTGCGTACAAACGCGTTCTGGCCGGAAAATACTGTCCACGGGCCGTGTCCTACAGGATTCGGCATGGCCTTTCCGACAGCGATACGGCCATGGCCGTGCTGGTGCTGCCGATGATCAAGGCTTCGGCGGCCGGAGTGGTCTACACCCTTGACCCCGCGTGTACCGCCGTGGGTGGGAAGGCCGTGGGCATCTACGTGGTCGACGGGCTTGCCGCGGAGCTGGTGGACGGGTCGGCCACTCCGGGCAAGCATTACCTGACCAGGGAACCGGAGCCGTCGATCCTGATGGGGTGTGCCTGCGAGGGCGCCACGGCCATGCCTGAAGAGGTGCTGTGCGAGCTGGGCATGTGGTCCATGCGCCTGGAGAACATTTTCGGACAGCCCCAGGATGTGGAGTGGGCTCTTGGTCCGGATGGGCTCAGAATTCTGCAGTCCAGGCCCCTGCGACAGGACCGGGACCGGGAAGTCTTTTCCTCGGAAGAGACGAGCAGCGCGGTGGAACTGGTCTCGGAACTCGACTGCGCATCTCCGGGGGCCGCCTGCGGTTCTGTGTTCCACGTGTCGTCCGGAGCGGATTTTAGGAGCATCCCCAAGGGTTCGGTGGTGGTCGTCAATACCCTGCGTCCCGCTCTCTCGCAATTTCTTGATCGCATCAGCGCTATTGTCGCCGAAAGCGGCAGCCGCGCCAGCCATCTGGCTTCCGTTGCCCGCGAACGTGGCGTGCCCGTGGTCGTCGGCTGCGGGCGCGGCGTTTTGCAGGAAGGCACTGTCGTGACGGTGGATGCGGCAGCGGGAAGGATTTATGATCGTTGTCTGCCGAGTATCATGCAGCGCGATCAGGAGTCGGCCAGTGCCAACGCACAGGTGCGGGCCGAAAACAAGGAGCTGGCCGCATGCACGGTGCGCCTGACCCTCCTTGACCCGGATGACGCCGGGTTCACGCCGGAAGGAAGCCGCTCGCTGCATGACCTGGTCCGGTTCTGCCACGAGAAGAGCGTGTCCGAAATGTTTTCCCTGGTCGATCGCGGCGGGCGCGGGCTGGGTCGTTCACGTCGGCTGGAGACAACCCTGCCGCTGGTCATGTACGTGCTCGATCTCGGTGGCGGGCTCGTGCCCGAGGCCGGGGACAAGGGGCCGGTGGAGGCGGATCTGCTGTCCTGCGTGCCGCTCAAGTCGCTTTGGGCCGGCCTGGCCGATGGGCGGGTGGAGTGGGATGACAGTCAGCTGCACATGGACTGGGAAACCTTCGACCGCGTGAGCGCCGGCATCTTTCGCAAGGATTCGAGGCTTCTGGCCAGCTATTCCATCATCGCTTCTGAATACATGCATCTGAACATCCGCTTTGGGTACCATTTTTCCATTGTGGATGCTCTTTGCGGGGAGCTCCCCGGTGCGAACTACATCAAGTTCCGTTTCAAGGGAGGCGGGGCGGCTCTGACGCAACGCGCCCACAGGCTGACGTTCATACGTCAGGTTCTGGAGCGGTTCGGCTACGAAATCCAGATCAAGGGCGACATGCTCGACGCTTCGTTCATGCGCATGCCCGCCGATGACACGATCCGCGCTCTTCATGTGCTCGGCCTTGTCCTTGCGGTGACGCGGCTTATGGATGTGAAGCTTGAAGATGCGCAGGACGCACAAAGGGAAGCGTCGACTTTCTTGCAGCGCTTTTTTCCGGAGGAGGGGCAATGACCCGCAAGGCCTACTGCGCGACATGGGTCACGGACCAGCTCGCCGTCGGGGCCGCGCCCATGAGTTACGAACAGCTCGATTGCCTGCGTGCCGACGGCATCGGGGCCATCCTCAATCTGTGCGGGGAATTTTGCGACCTGCACGACATCGAGTGCGCCGCCGGGTTTGAAGTGTACCACATGCCTCTGGCCGACGAGGAGGCCCCGGAGCTGGCGGAGCTGGAAAAGGCCCTGGCCTGGCTCGACGAAGCCATCTATCTGGGCAAGAAGGTTCTCATTCATTGCCGCCATGGCATCGGTCGGACCGGCACGGTGCTCAACGCCTATCTCTTGCGCCGGGGGCTTGGGCATCGCCTGGCCTGGTTCAAGCTGCGCTCGTTTCGATCCAAGCCCGCGAATTTTTCGCAGTGGTGGACAATACGCAAGTACGGGAAGCAGAGCCCGAAGCTCACTGTGCGCGAGCCTTCCCTGGAGATGCACAAGGCCGTGGACCTGAGCCCGTATTTCCGGGATTATGTGGCCCTGCAGGCCAGGGTCGACGACGAATCCCGCGACATTGTCTCCAAATGCGGCAGGGAGCACGACAAGTGCTGCAGCACCCCGATCAAGCTGCCCATGATCGAGGCCGTCTATCTGACTCAGAGGATGAATGTCATGCTGTCCAGCGAAAAACGCCTGCAGGTCATCGCCCAGGCAGTTGAGACTGCGCGCCGCGAGCGTCTCGCCGACAGTCAGGTTGCTGCAGAGGAATATTGCCTGTCCGACGCCAGCGCCAGCTGTCCCTTGCTTGAAGAGGGCAAATGCATTCTCTTTGCGGATCGTCCCCTGCGCTGTCGATGCTTCGGTATGGACGAGGAGCGGGCTGGCCGGTTGTGGGAACAGGCTCTGGACCCGGCCCTGAGTAAACTTTCGCTTGAATTGTGGTTGGCCTTTGCAGGAAGCATCGCCCGAGGGACGCTTCCTCTTTTCGCCCTTGCCGATGTGGTATCGGGTAAGTACGTACAGACTCTGTTTCACTTGATGGTCCGCTCGCAGTGAAGTAGAGGGGCGACATGTTGGAGCAGGACTCAGAGTGATTGATTCGTAAAACGGCTTAACATGGCGGAACAACGATGAATGAGACCATAAAGGGCATTATCGCCCATTTCGTAGATGCCACGACCAACGTCCTGCAGACCATGGCCATGACCGAGACCAGGGTCGGCAGTCCATTCGTCAAGCAGCACGCCGGCGCTCAGGGTGACGTGACGGGGGTTATCGGGTTCTCCAACCCCAAGGGCAAGAGCAGGGGGACCATGTCCCTGACGTTCACCACAGCTTCGGCGCTGGGTATCGTGGGAGCCATGCTCTACGAGGAGCAGACCGAGCTCAACGATGTGGTCACCGACGCGGTGGGCGAACTCACGAACATGATTTCCGGGCAGGCCCGCAAGGGGCTTGTCGGCATGGGCATGATTTTCGAAGGCGCAATCCCTTCGGTGATCACGGGTGCGGGGCACACCATCCGGCACGTCTCGACCAGCGCCATCCTGGCCATCCCCTTTGAGACGACGCACGGCCCCCTCATGGTCGAAGTCTGCTTCAGTTGACTTTGCGCCGTTTTTGGCGGTTGCGTGATCAATAATCTTTTACTATCCCCAAACCCCGCGAGGGGTTTTTTATTTTTTCGATCGAGGAGAGCACATGAAGCATCGAGTATATTTTATTGAAGGTGACGGGATCGGGCGGGAAGTCTGGGCTGCCGGGCGTCCCGTTTTGGACAGGGCGGTGGAGCTGGCTTACGGGGACGGTCGCGGTTTCGATTGGGTGGAACTTCTGGCCGGCAAGAAGGCCTTTGCCCAGACAGGCTCCTATCTTCCCGAGGAGACCCTGGATACCCTAAAAAAAGCGACATTGGCCATGAAGGGACCGCTTGAGACTCCGGTGGGCAAAGGGTTTCGCAGCCTGAACGTAACCTTGCGCCAGACCCTTGATCTGTTCGCATGCATCCGCCCCATCCAGTATTTCGAGGGTATAGAGAGTCCAGTCAAACATCCTGAGCGCGTCAATATGGTCATCTTCCGCGAAAATACCGAAGATGTGTATGCCGGGATTGAATGGCAGGCTGGCAGCGCGGAGGCGAAAAAGCTTATCAGCTTTCTGCGTGACGAGCTGGGCGCCAATGTCGACGAGCAGAGCGGGATAGGCATCAAGCCCATGACCGCCAAGGGTTCCAAGAGGCTGATCCGCAAGGCGATTCAGTTTGCCCTGGACCAGAATCGGGCAAGCGTGACCATGGCCCATAAAGGCAACATCATGAAGTTCACCGAAGGCGCGTTCCGCAACTGGGGCTATGAGCTTGCGGCGGAGGAGTTTTCCGGGGTCGTGATGCGCGAGGGAGAGGAATGCTGCCCTCCAGGTCGCCTTGTCCTGCAGGACAGGATCGCCGACGCCATGTTCCAGGAGGTGCTCATCAGACCTGAAAAGTACGATGTCATTGCCACGCCGAACCTGAACGGAGACTACCTCTCCGACGCGCTTGCGGCTCAGGTGGGAGGGCTCGGACTTGCACCAGGCGTGAACATGAGCAGCGAACTGGCCTTTTTCGAGCCTACGCATGGAACAGCTCCGACCATCGAAGGCAAGGACCTTGCCAATCCAGGCAGCCTGATCCTGTCCGGAGCACTGATGCTGGAGCATGTCGGTTGGCACGAGGCTGCCCGCAAAATCCGCAGCGCAGTGGAGTTGGCCATTTCTGAAGGCCGCGTGACCGTCGATCTGGCGAGCCAGATGGCGAATGCGAAACAGGTCGGATGTTCCGAATTCGGCCAGACGCTGCTGGCCAATCTGGAGAAAGTTTGAAAGGTGTAGCTCGGGGCATTCTGCATGGCGAGCGCGGATGTTTCACGGTTGCGCCGTGCATAAATCTCCGCCGAAGACCGTGGTTTCATATGAGCTGCCTTGATGTTTCTGACGCATGCCGGATTTTTGGGTGATGTTTTGATGATTTTATATTCCGGGGAATAGCTTGAGAATATCCAGGCCCGCCCTGTCCAAGTTGATGCGTTTTCAATAGGTATTGCTTGAGCGTTTCAGCCCGCTTCCTGTAATGAGGCGGGCTTTTTTCTTTTCAAAAACGGATCTGTTTTGTCTGGTATGCCTGCCGGATTATATTGATGTGGAGCAGTACACATGAAGAGGCGGATTGGACATCAAAGCTTGGCAATCGATGCGGACGCGCTTGTGCTACAGTTCCAGACACAGGATAAGTTGCGGCTTGGCAAGGTAGCCTGTTACGCATCGAAAAAGGGAGCAGAGGGTGTTATGAGGATGGCTTCAGCGCGTGCAGAAAAATAAGTAGGAGAATGCTGATGAATTGAGTTTTAAGATGTAAGAAGGTAGTTATTTTGCGCACTGTTTTTCTACGCATTATTTCTTGCATGGGTTGACGGTTTTGTGCTAATAAATAGGCTATCGACGAATAAATGCAGGGTCTTGGGTTCAGAAAAAAATCGTTGAGGTTATAACGCAGTGAAAAAATTAGGGTTTTTTTCTAAGAAAAATGCCGGTGTTGGTTTGGATCTTGGAAGCGAGTGGCTGAAAATGATAAAGATTCGGCCAGGAAAAGGGGATCTGGTTTTGGAGAGCCTGGCCAGAACCCCATGGCAACCAGGGGATCTGGACAACAATTCGGCGACTGCAAAAAAGATCGCGGGACTCTGGTCGCAACTCCTGCTCAAGGAGCAGGTAGTGGCATCATCCATGGCGGGTCACGCTGTGATCGTCAAACGAGTAACTTTCGAATCCGAGTCTTTGAAGGCCCTTCCTGACACAGTGCAGAAAGATGCACGTCAATACATCCCTTTTGACATCAATGACGTTTACCTGGACTTTCAGGTCCTTGGCCCCGGCGCAAAAGACAACAGTTACGATGTGCTGCTTGTGGCCAGCAAGAAGAAGGTCGTACAGAATCTGAGCGAGGTGATCGGCCAGTCCGGGCTGTCGCTTTCGGTTATCGATGTCGACTCTTTTGCGATCTGCAACAGCTTTGAGCACAATTATCCTGAACTGCAGGAAAAGCCTGTATATCTTCTTGATATCGGCGGAGCGCAGAGTGTTTTTTGCATCTACCAGAGCGGGCAGCCGGTGTTTCTGCGTGAAGTCTCTTTTGGTGGGCGCGTCATCACCGAATCCCTTGCTTCGATACTGAATCTGAAGCGAATTGAAGCGGAGCGCATCAAACTGAGCGGCAAGGACGACCTGGGCGACAAGGACGCAAAGGCCATTGCAGATGCCGTGAACAAGACCTTCAAAAACTGGTGCGACGAACTCAAGAGATTGATTGGTTTCTACCAATCGTCATCCAGCAATGCCGTTCCTGCCGAAGCGCTTTTTCTTTCCGGAGGCGGGGCGCTACTGACCGGGCTCAGGGATGTTTTCCAGCAGGAACTCGGCCTGGACGTCCAGTATCATAATCCTTTCCGCAAAATTTTTGTCGACCGGGATCTGTTTCAAAAAGAGTATCTTGAAGAAATAGGACCGCAGATGGTTGTTCCTTTTGGCCTTGCCTTGAGAGCAATTTAATATTGGAAGCCAACTATGATCAAAATTAACTTACTTCCTCAGCAAAAGCGAACAAAGTCTACTAATGTAGAAAAAAGTTTAGTCTTTTTTGTTCTAGGAGTTTTACTGCTCTTTGGATCTGTTTTCGCCGTTGATTATTACTTTTCTTCACAGTTGGCGGATCTCAATGCGGCGGTTGCTGCCAAGTCGCAGACCAAAGCCTTGCTTGAAAAGGAAGTCGCCAAGGTAAACCAGACAATTCAGGCCCTCAAGGACATCGAAGGAAGAATCAAGATCATCAAGGATGTCCGCTTGCGACAAGGATTGCCGGTCAAATATATTGATGAGATTGTCGTCAATATGCCGGAGAACAAGCTTTGGTTTGAGACATTCAATATAGATGCCAGTGGAAATATCGCGTTACGCGGCGTGGCGCTGGATAATCAGGCATTTGTCACCTATGTTGAACGGCTTCGCCTGTCGAAATATATTGCCAGTGTCGATACTCGAAGAACTTCCCGGAGAGCCATCGACGGCCTCGGGCTTGTTTCGTTCGAGTGTTCAGTCAAGGCCCAGGAGTATTTCGAGAACATAAATACGAATGGAACGACAAATGGATAAGACCTCAGTTTCCAAAAAATTTGCTGAATTGTCCTCCGTCAAGCTCTTGCTCATCCTTATAGGGCTGGGCGTGGTGCTTTTTGGAGCATACTGGTACTTCATCCTGGATGGGAAGCTGGTCCAGATTGCCAAGGCCCAGCAAAGCATCGAGCAGCTCGACAAGGACATAGCACTGTACCGTGCCCAAGTGGCCAAGCTGCCCGAGCTTGAGCGCAGTTTGGCCTTGCGGCAGAAAGAGCTTTACTATGCAAAGACTCTTCTCCCCGAAGATTCACGGGCACTTGAGATGCTGCTTGCCTCGTTTGAAAGGCTGGGTCGTGACGAGAATGTCGAGTTCATTCTCTTCCAGCCTGGGGCTGAGCAGATTCAGGAATTTTATGCCACGCGCACGGTGCAGCTGCAGATCAGCGGGACCTTTCATCGACTGGTTACATACTTTGACCGCCTGACACGGCTCGATCGCCTTGTCACTATTCAGAACATCACGTTTTCGCCCGTATCTGATTTTTCCCCCACTGAAAAATATCTGAATACCAGCCTGGTGCTGCAAGTATACAGGGCGCTCACAGACGCGGAGATCGCGGCCCGTGAGCAGCAAAAACAGCAAAGCAAAAAGAAGTGAACGGGACGCCATGAAAGCACACATCCTCATCCTGATGGTTTTCTTTTTTTTATGTGCGCCGGCTTCTGCCGCCGATGCACCCGCCAGTGCTGATGAGCAGGAGTTCCCGGCCTGGATAACGTCGCAGTATCCTCCGTATGATGCAAAGGGGAAAATTGATCCTTTTGTGTCTTTCATCAAGGTTCGCGAGTACGAACTCATGGAGGCGGCAAGAAAAGCCAAGGTTGAGAAAAAAGCGGCCACTCCACTGGAAACGGTAGATGTGCGAAGTTTGAAGCTCATCGGGATTATCAATAAAATGGAAGGCTCGTCCCTGGCCATGGTCGAATTGCCTGATGGAAAGGGCTATCTAATACGGCCCGGCATGACCATCGGCTTGTACGACGGGGTCGTCACGAGCATCGGCAATGAAATGCTTGTCGTCGAAGAAGACGTCATTGATGTTTTTGGTGAAGCAAAAAAGCGGATTATTAATTTAAGATTGCGGCAAGAGAAGGAGTAGGGTGCTATGAAGATCTTCAGAGCGATATCCGGATTTTTGATTTTTTGTTGTATCGTTGTGCTGACTTCATGCGCAACGCACTCCAAGCCAGCGACAATGGATCCTGGTGAAGCTGCAGAAATTCCAACTCAGATCCTGCCAGCCCTGGTTGTGTCAGAGGCGCTTGGGAAAACGATCGTTGATATCCCCTTGGACGCCAACACACAGATTTATGCTGATCACGATACCGACAGCTTGATCAAAGTCCGTTTCACACCAGCTGTAACGGACTTTGAACTGCCATACTCCTTCACCGCCTTGGTGACTGACATCTCCAAGGATGTTGAGGGAGGCAAGGTTGCTTCCATCAATGTCGTCTTGACCGAAAAGAGTAAATTTCTACTTTCCAGGCAGTCTGACAGCATGGGGCGCCTCATGCTTGTGGCCGATGAGGCCGCAGCGCCGCAGTTGCCTTCCAACTACATAACCTCTCTTAATTTCAAGCCCAAAAACGATTCGCTTCAGGTGGTTACCTATTCCAGCCTTCCTTTCGAAGTGACGCCCGTGCAGGAGGGTGATTTCAAACTGATGTTCCGCAAGGTGCAGTTTCAGGACACTCTGCTCAAGAAATACGATGTCACCAAGCTCGGTTCTTCCATAGAATATGTCACAGCGTTCAACGACAATGCCGGCAATGCGCACCTTCTCTTTTCCGGGGCCAAGAGCCCGGCATTGACCGTGCTGCGCAAGGGCGATGAAACGCATATCATGATCAAGGGCAAGGACGTTTCGCAGGCGACTGCGGGCAATACTGCCGCACCATTGGCTGAAGCCATCGCTGAGGAATCCCCTGAAATTCAGGAACTCAACACCCTCTTTCCGGGTATGAAGGAACGCTACACCGGGGAGCGGATTTCCATCGACCTGCAAGGTGCCGAGGTTGAGCATGTCCTGCGCCTTATCTCCGAAATCAGCGGATACAACCTGATCCTTGATGACGAAATTTCCGGTAAGATATCCCTCAAACTCGTGGACATCCCCTGGGATCAGGCTCTTGACCTCGTGCTCCTGCAGCGCGGTCTCGGTATGGTCATCAAGGGCAACATCATGCGCATCGCCTCGATTTCCAAGCTCGAAGCCGAGCGCGTCCAACTGCAGAAGGCTCGCGAAGCCGCCATTCAGGCCCAGGTCAGCCTGCAGAATCTTGCGCCTTTGAAGACCGAGTACATGCAGATCAATTACAATACTGCCGCCGAGTTCGAAGGCAAGGTCAAGGCCATGCTGACCGGGCGCGGTTCCGTTTCCTCCGACTCCCGCACCAATATCCTCATCGTCACCGATACCGAGGACACATTGAAGCGTATCGACAGCTTCATCAAGAAGCTGGACCGGGCCGAGCGCCAGGTCATGATCGAGGCGCGGCTTGTCTACGCCACCGACGAATTCCAGCGCAGCCTTGGGGTCAAGTGGGGTACCACGTATTCTCCTGAAACCGCAAATAACCTTGCCGATGAGCAGTGGCGCGGCAGCTTTGCATCGACCGGTCTCAACGCGATCAACACTGTCAATGGCATCACCCTTGGCGGAACCATCGGCAAATATCTTGGCAAGGATCTTTTCGCCCTTGATGCCTCCCTGCAACTTGGTGAAGCAAAGAACTTGGTCAAGACAATCTCGTCTCCGCGTATTCTGACCTTGAACAACAACAGGGCCGAGATACAGCAGGGCACCAAGCTGGCCACTGCTACGGAATCCGAGAGCGGCGGCACCACCACTGAATACGAAGAAGCGGTGCTGAAGATATCGGTTCTCCCGCAGATCACCCCTGACAACAAGCTTATCCTGGATCTCGAGATCAGCGACGACAGCCCCAAGAGTGACGGCCGCGACATCGACACCAAACAGACCAGGACGAAGATGATGGTCAGCGATCGCGAAACCATCGTGATTGGCGGCGTGCAGAAAACCACTGAAACCAGCGGCACCAATCAGATCCCTGCCTTGGGCGATGTTCCCGGTTTGGGATGGCTGTTCAAGAACACCTACGACGCCAAATCCAAGGCGGAACTGCTCATCTTCATCCAGCCACGCATCTTGTAGTACGTCTTGCTTTTTCCCCGAACAGGAAAGGCCGCTTGATTCAAGCGGCCTTTCCTGTTCGGGGACCTGTCGGTCAGATGATTATGGTAAAGATGTTTGCTTCATCCGTTTTAAGCATCTATCGCTTTATGAGTCGCAATAGATCCATTCCGGGAGGGGCCCAAGCTCTGCTCGATGACACCTTGTAATGACGACGATGAGGTACTTTTGGCAGAGTTCTTGGCCCAAGGTTCAGGGGTGAACAAGTGAGCTTTCAACGAGAACTCCGCTCTAACCGGATGAAACGAGTGTTCTTGCCTTTCCGGGCACAAATCAGATTTTCAGTTTTTGCTTTTCTCAGGGAACAATTCATTGGTATCGAAATAATGCCCCCGTACACAACTGGCGTAGGCGTTGATGTCGGCAGCGGCGATGGCTTCGTACATGGTGCGGTGTTTGACGACCTGCGCCTCGAGCAATGACGCTGCATGGTCGTAGTAGATGGCGATGTATGTCCAGTAATAGTTTCCCAGCGAGTGCCAGGCCTTTTCAAGCGATTCGCTATGCGCTCCCTTGATGATGGCCAGATGGAAAGCCATGTCGTGCTTGCGCATATTTTTTGAGTCATTGATCTCGACGCAGTGCTTCATGCTGTCGACACAGCTTTTCAGATAGTCGAGGTCGAGATATTTGGACTGATGCCTGACGATGCTCCAGCGCACAGCCAGAGCTTCGATTTCAGTTCGCACGTCATAGTAATCGTTGAGCTGTTCCTTGGTGAGAGTGCGAATGCGCGTTCCCTTGTATGGCTCGGTTTCCAGGACACCCTGCGCAATAAGGTCACGAATTGCTTCGCGCACAGCTCCCTGGCTGATGGACAATTCCCGGGCCAATTTCGATTCGATGATTTTATCACCGGGGTTCAAGGCACCGGTGAGAATCGATTCCATCAGGTATTCGGCAACATCATCCCGCAGTACTCTTCTCTTGAGCAGATTTTTGGGTTCCATCGTGGTTCCTTTGAGGATATTTATAAAGTCATGGAGAACGTTCAGGATTCGCTGGAAAGTTCGTTAGTAAGCAGAAATTTTTTCAACTCTTCAGTGTTCAGGTCGTCCTCGTGAATAAAATTTGCGACGACAATACATTCATTATCAAGTCGTTTTGACCGTGCAATGTTGCATTTGAATAAGAGCGGATATTCAGTTTTCGGTAAATTAAAAAGTATAGAGAATTCATTTTCCAGTATGTCATCCTGATACAAATTCTTCAAAACAATTTGTGCTGAGTTTTCGGAGAGACTTATAATCAAGCTGTTGTAATAATACTTTTCAATCTTTGTTTTGAATACTACAACTGCCGGTATCGAACATTTTTTCCGAGGAGTAAGTCTTTTCTCTTTTTCAATGAGTAGAGGATTCTCGTGAATAAGTACGTGTTCTGTAAGAATTTCTTCGATCAAAGATGAGATGGTTCTGTTTTCAATTCTGCAAATGGATTTGAGATGAGTTAAGGTTTCATCATCCGTGCGAAATGAAATTTTCGTGTTTTTTCGTGTATCTTTCTTGGCGAAAATATTCATCTTGAACGCCGCTTTGGTTACATGCTTGGTAACGAAATCATGTCTGGAATCAATAACTGTTGTGATAATTTCACATTTCTGGCCGCTTTTCAATAATCAATTTTCTGTAATAGTTTAGATTATGTCGCTCCATTCGTGAGCGTCTGCTAAAGCATTTTGGCTGGATGTGACGTTGCATATATCGGCGCAATCACAGGGAAAGGATGGATCTAAGAGAATTGGCTAATTTTGATGTAATTGAAAGGTAATAAAAAAAGGACTTTAGCCAATATGCTAAAGTCCTTGTCTTTTATGGTAGCGAGGGAGGGAATTGAACCCCCGACACTGCGGATATGAGCCGCATGCTCTAACCGTCTGAGCTACCTCGCCGAACCTGCTTTCCGGGGCAACCCGTGAAAGCGAAGTCGGTTAATATAGAGGGGAGTTGCAAATGGCAAGTTTTTTTTTCACCATTCCGATGAATTACGGATTTGCCTCTTTAAGCGGAATTGTTTATCAATAAAAAAACTTTATGAGCGTTCGAGTTTCTCCCTTGGCCTGCGGGGCCGGTACACTTCTCGAGGAGGATTCCCCAATGAGTGAAAACAAGCGTATGCACATTCGAAAGGACTGCCTTGTGCCTGTCCGATATGTCTACGAGGGCCAGAGCAAGACCCAGTATGCCCGTCTGATCAATTACAGCGACGGCGGGATGTGTCTCAAGACCCGCACCCCCATCAAGCAGGGCTCCGAGCTGGAGCTTTCCCTGGAAGGGTACTCCCCCGAATCCAACATGGGCGAGTTCGATCGTTATCCGGTGGCTGTGTGCTGGAGCAAGGAAATCCCGGAGCGTGGGCTTCCTGTTTACGAGACGGGATTGAAATACAGGGGCTAGCTGTCACTGCAAGGATTCGACTTGGCTGCTGGCGCTGCCGTTAAGCAGGCCAGGGAATAATCAGCGAGAAGCGTTTTTTTACACGTGCGGGGAGCTGGATTTTTTGCAACAGCGACACGCAACTCCATTATGGAAAGCTTGCAGGGCCGGAATTCCGGCCCTTTTTTTATCCGCCATGAAAAATCAAAATTTGCAGGCCGCTGAACAAATGGCGATCTGCAAGGAAGCGAAAAAAGCCAGAACGCGCTGTCATGGACTGATAGGCGATCTGGCTTTTTTCGTGGACGCAGCAGGCGCCGTTTTGGGCGGCCTGTTATGCCTTTTCGTAGAGCAAGTCGGATGAAACCTTGGCGATGGACTCGGTGCCGGTCATGACCATGGCCTGCATGAGTTCGGTGCGCAGCGCCGCGATGCAGGCTTCCACGCCTTCGCCCAATCCGCCCATGGCGGCCATGCTGAACGGCCGGCCGACCATGACCGCGTCCGCCCCCAGGGCGAGCATCTTCAGCACGTCGCCGCCCGTGCGTACGCCGCCATCCACGAGAATCGGGACTTTCCCCTTCATGGCCCGGGCGATGTCGGGCAGCACTTCGGCTGTGCCGGGGGTGTGGTCGAGCACGCGTCCGCCGTGGTTGGACACGACAATGGCGTCGGCTCCCGCTTCCACTGCCAGGGCCGCGTCCTCGGCGGTCATGACGCCCTTGACGATGAATTTCATCCCGGCACGGGCAATGATCTCGCGCAGCGTATCCACCGATTTCGGGGAAACAGGGCGCCCCATCTTGCGCAGCGTGATGAGCCCCGCCGCGTCGATGTCCATGCCGATAATTGCCGCGCCGCTGTCTTTGGCCTTGGCCATTTTTTCATAAAGCTCGGTGTCTTCCCAGGGTTTTATGAACGGGATGCCGTGTCCGTCAGCAGCCGCGATGGCCGCAAGGCCCGATTCATGGATGAACGGGGGAACCCCGTCTCCGGTGCACCCGATGATGCCGCCCCGCTTGCAGCCGTCGATGATGGCCGTGATATACTCCTCTTCGGTTCGCTTGCCGCCCATGTTGAACGAAACGCCGCCGATGGGTGCGGCCATGACCGGCATGGACAAATTCAGGCCGAGAAAGCTGGTGCGCGTGTCGGGTTCGGTGATGCCGTGCATCAGGCGCATGTTGAACTTGACCTTGGCCAGGGCGCTGACATTGGACATGAATGCCGAACCGGTACCAAGCCCGCCCATGCCGGGCACTTCCCCTGCACAGGCCTTGCCGTTGCAGACCGGGCAGACCCGGCAGAATCCGGCCATCAATTCGCGGGCCGTCTTATGAATTTCCTTCATTTTCTATTCTCCCGTTGTTGAGACGTCACTGCAAAAAGTCGTCATCCCCTTGAAGAAGGGGATCCATGCCTTTTTTAACTATCTGAAAAGAATGGATTCCCGCCTTCGCGGGAATGACACTCAGGTTCTTTCGCGACTTTTCCAGTGGCGTCTGTTGAGGTAAATACAATTTCCCGGGTGTGTTCCAGATGTCCTTTCATGGCCTCGCGTGCGCATTCAGGATCGTGTGAGTTAAGGGCCGCCAGTATTTTCTGGTGATCCTTAAGCGCACTCACGTTGCGGGTGGGTGACTGCAGCGCTTCGTCCCTGCTCTCACGCAACAGGTCGTGCATCTGTTCCATGAGCCGGGTTATGGATCTGTTGCCGGTGGCGGCGGCTATGGCATCATGAAACGCCTGGTCGAGAAAGAAGACGGGCTGGCCCTCGCGCAGAGTATTCTCGTAGACATCCAGGAGATTGCTCAATTCCTGAATTTCGCGTGGGGTGATACGCTGTGCGGCCAAGTGCGCGATCTGCGGTTCCAGCAGCAGGCGCAGTTCAAAAATGTCGTCCAGATGGTGACGGGCCTGTGCAAAGGCGTCTTCAAGAGCCGTGGTCAGCTTCTCGCGAGGCCCCTCGGCGATGAACGTGCCTGCGCCGGGTCTGCTGATGAGCAGTCCCTGCTGCTCCAGGCTTTTGATTGCCTCGCGCACAGAATTGCGCGACACTCCGAACATGGCCGCGAGCTGGCGCTCTGGCGGCAACTTGTCGCCCGGCTTGAGATTGTCGTTTTGCACCAGGGTTTGCAGGTGCATGCTGATTTCTTCGTAGATTCTTTTCTGCTGAATGGATGTGGGCACGATGTTCTCCGTAAATTGGTCCTACCAATACAACGGAGACAGGCCAGAGGGCAACCCTCTGTGGAGTCATGGCCAGATTGCCGGTCAGCACTCATTCAGCGGGCCCAAGCTGTGGCATGCTGCCACGAATCGAGAGGAGGAGCCATGGACGAAAAAAGCATTGTCCGGATATTCGAGGCCTTTTTTGAAAAGTACAAGAAGACGGAAGGGGATCGAACCAGCTGGTCGGCGCATTGGACGGTGTACACCGCAGGGCGCAGTTTTGAGATCAATATGACCAAATGCCCACGCGGCACGCGTTTCAAGATTTTTTGCGACAAGGCCAAGGTCGGGGAGATCGAAGGATGGGAAGCGTTCCTCGGTAGCCTCGATCAGCTTGAAAAAGATCATGCACCGGCTTTTGATCGCACAGATTTTTTTACGCAGATGGAAGAGATGCTTTAGAAGGCTTGGCCGGTGCGCCCGTGCAGGGATGCTGGCTTTGGTGTTGCCAAGAGAGATGCTTTCAGCCCTGTTCCGGCGGGTAAATCTCCGCTGCTTGCTGGTGCCGAAGGTCGACGATGCCCGCATTCATCCTCTGGACCACCACCAGAACGTCCTCCGAGTCGCCATCGACATCGGGCAACAGCGCCATGTTGAAAGCACATTCCGCATCATTGAGGCAGGCACAGCAGGAAAGATAGTCGTCCCTGCTTTTGTATCCGTCCCGGACCAGATCATTGTGGCTGTTTCCATCGGAACCAAGGAGCCGCTTGTAATGATCAACCAGCAGAGTGACCCATTTAATGTAGAGCGGCTTTGCAGGAGGCGGCATGTCTCCTGCAATCTTGAGCAGTTGCCGTTCATCCGTGCCTGAGTCTTCGTCCCTGGCCGCGGCGGCCGCCTCCATGGCGTGCCGACGGGAAACGAGGTAGTTGTCAACGAAGTCGTCCAGGCCCTGAGAATACTGTTTGAGCTTCTGGGCATAGAACACAAAGATCATGGGGATGAAGCTGGCCCAGAAGGGGGGCTCGGGCTTGTCCAGCACCTTCAGGGCAAGCTGGCGGGCCATTTTTTTTTCATGCTCGAAGATGTGCCGTTTTTTTTCTTCCGTGCTCATTTTGGCCATGCTTGCCTTCCACGACGCTCAGGTTTTTCCCCACTTTTTGCAAAATATGTTGCAAAGAGATTGATATAGTTCACTTATCCTAGGATATATTTGAGCCCTGTTCAACTAAAATCGGTATTTGCAATGCGGGTGCGCCATGATCGTGGCAGTGGATCGGGCCATGCGCCCCGCTGAATGGAATGGAAATGATGGATGGGAAAGGAACCGGCGTGCCTGCATGGGGAAGAATTTTCGTAAGCGCCCTGCGGCGCTGACCCAAAGGACACAAGCTGGGGAAGTGGAACTGCTGTGGTTGCTGAAAGGCGATGCCGTCCGTCAAGACGACATCGCCGTTTGTAAAGAGAAAATGAGAGGCGGGCGATGCGTTGGCGCAAGCCCTTGGCGGATCAGGGAAAAATTTTGTCGGCGTCCTCGCGGCGCAGATCCGCCACGTAGATGTCGATTTTTTCGATGACGTGGCTCAGGTCCTGGTTGTCGCCGTCCATTTCGGGGAGAAGCGCTTTGCTGTAGGCACTTTCGGCCTTGTTCAGACAGTTGCAGAACAGCAGGTAGTTGGTTTTGTTCTGGTAGGCGGTCCGCACCAGGGCCGCGTGGCTGCTGCCTTTCGCGGCCAGCAGTTGCCGGTAGTGCTCGGCCAGCGCGGACATCCAGGCAGTAAACAGGGGGCGTGCCTGCTCCGGAATGTTTTTCACTTTTTCCTGCAAGGCCTCAAGGTTCACCGCCTTGCCCGTTTCTTCGGCTTCCATCGCTGCCTCCAGGGCAAGTCGCCTGGACTTGAGGTAGTTCTCGACGAATTCTGCGAGTCCACTTTTGTACTGGTTCATCTTCTGTACAAAAAATACGAAGAATATGGGGACAAAGATCATCCAGATGGGAGGCCTCGGCTTGTCGAGGACCTGCAGTGCCAGTCTGTTGGCCAGTTGCGACTCATGGTCGAGGATCTGCTGTTTTTTTTGATCGATGATGTGTGTGTTCATGTCCATGGCTGGTAATGAGTGACCTGCTTTCGGTCAAGGCGCGTGTGTGGCCCCAGGGACTTCGGACCTGCCGGTCAGTGCACAAGAATGGACTGCTCCCTGATCTGGGGCGGCAGCTTGATTCCGAAGCGATTGAGTTCGTGAATGCTGAACTTGTAGGATCCTTCCTTGGCGGTGCGCGGAGGAATCTGATCCGGCGGCGTTCCGGCCAGGACCTCGGAGGCGATAATCCCGCCTGCCAGGCCCTGGTCACGACCGCTTAGCACATGTCCGCCGATGGTCTTGCCCCTGCCTACCGCAAAGTCCCAGAACGCGAAGATCGGCACGGTTGCGTGGGCATTTGCCCAGGCGATGACATCTTCCTCCGGCACGTGCTCGCCGGCCTGATTGCGCAATGTGTGGTAGAGACCGATGTACACGGTGTCGAAGCCATCGGTTCTGCTCGAAAGCAGGGCGTTCTGCCACTCTTCCAGCAGATCGAACTGCTTGATTTCCACACGGACCTTGCCGAGGTTGAACCGCGTCTGCCCTTTGAAGGCTTCGTGCAGCACGGCGTCGGATGTCGAGTCGGAGTCGAAAAGGATGAGAACGTTGGTGTCTTCGGTGTTCACCAGCCTGCACATGGAGTGCAGGGAGCGCTTGAGCAGGGGTCGTTCGAGGATGCCGGTCATGTTGTCGGCCGGGAATAGGCCGTAATCCCTGGGGTTGCGGTTGAGGCCCACATAGACGACCGGGACTGGGCCGTTTTTCAGGGTGGGGCCAAGATATTTGGCCGCATTGTCATCGCAGAGAATGATGAGGTCCGGCGACGTAGACTTCAGATGCTCCAGCGCTTTTTCCGTCTGGGCCGGGTGGCGGGATTTTTCGAGTCGCTTGGTATCGAGGTAAAAATGGTCAAGGATGGCGTTTTGAGGCAAGGTGTCCACAAGTCCGCTGGTCAGGCTCTGTTCCCATGCGTACTCCTTGTGATAGCTGTGAACAATGCTTATGGTAATGATAGCTGAATTCGCATTGGACACGGCGACCAGCATGACAAGCAGCGCCAGGTACAGTCCCCGCATATCCGCCTCCGGTGGAAATCTGTGATATTACGTTTGAATATCACGGCTCACAGGAAAGAACAACATGGGCACATCGCTGACAACTTTACATCTTTTCCCGGAATTTGGGCAAAGGGTGCATGCGCCCCGCTCCACGGGCGCGGGTGGGGGAGGTCATGCGTCTGTTCGCAGGGGACATCTGCTGTGGGTTTGCGTGCTGTTGTCGCTTGCGGTTCATGTCTTTGGGATTTGGCTGGCTGATTTCAGCCCTGTGCACCATTTGGCCCTGGATACGCTGGTTGTGCTGGACATCGCCGCGCCTCCCATGAAACCCGTTCCGACTCCCGTTCTTGAAGAGACTGTGCAACGGGTGGAGTCTACCCCTGTCAGCGAGTCGCCAAAACCAGCGCCCGTGCCAAAACCAGCGTCCGTGCCAAAACCAGCGTCCGTGCCAAAACCTGCCAAGACGCCTTCGCCAGAGACCGCCATGCAAAAAAAAGAAAAATCCGTTCCGGTGGTTGCGCCAAAATCTGCGGCTCGACAAGCCCCAGTCGCGAAAAAAGAGACTGCCTCTTCAGTGACTGAGCAGGCAGTGTCCAAATTGGAGCCGTCCGTGGGGCAGGTCATACCGCGTGAGGGCGTGACGGTTCTGGCCAATGAATCGGGGATGGATGCCCTCAAGCACGGCTCTGAAGCGCGGTTCATGCATGGCGTGGCCACAGAGGAGTTTGTGGAGGACAATTACGTCGGTGCGTACGAAATGGGCAATCTGGGGCGGGTCTGGATTGAGGATGATCGCGCCCGCAGCGGGCACCTGATCCTGCATGCCGAGCACATGGACTTTAAGCGGGCCTTGTTCCGTTTCAACCGCTTCATATATGTTTACGGCGAGACTTCCGATTCTCCGGAGCCCATCGTCGGATCGGTGACCTTTTTTTCCGACGGATACCATATCCACCAATTTATGTGGCAGCATAACTCAACCTACGCCTACTTTCCTCGGCGCGACTGAGTCGGGCGTTCCTCGTTTCTTATCGTTCGCTTCAGTGTCTGCTCAGCCCCTGCGGCGGACTCATCATTGGTTGAAGTCTGACAAAAGGCACGGGAGAGAAGGGATTTTTCAAGCTAGAGATATTACGATTTAAAATTTAATAGTACAATTAGCATATCATATTGTGATATATGACATACAGGGGGGATTGATTCCGACCAGTGTGATCATATATCGAGAATCACGATTTTCGATTCAAACTGCGTTGACATATCAATAAATTTAGGGATATCTGATGGCTCGTGAAAAAAAGGCCGAAGTCTCTGCACGCTATTACCTTTTTGAAGGAGGAGGGTATGAGTCTTAGCAGACGTGAGTTCGTAAAACTGTGCTCCGCAGGTGTCGCCGGATTGGGAATCTCCCAGATTTATCATCCGGGCATTCTGCACGCCATGACCGAGGGGGCTAAAAAAGCTCCGGTCATCTGGGTACAGGGACAGGGTTGTACAGGTTGTTCCGTTTCTCTGCTCAATGCCGTTCATCCCAGAATCAAGGAGATTCTGCTGGATGTGATCAGCCTTGAGTATCATCCCACGGTCATGGCCAGTGAGGGTGAGATGGCGCTGGAACACATGTACGCAATTGCTGAAAAGTTTAAAGGCAACTTCTTCTTGCTGGTGGAAGGCTCCATCCCCACCGCCAAGGAAGGTCGCTACTGCATCGTCGGTGAAACCTTTGACGCCAAAGGCCAACACCACTACGTTACCATGATGGAGCTGATTCGCGATCTGGCACCCAAGTCCCTGGCCACTGTCGGCATCGGGACCTGTTCCGCGTATGGCGGCATCCCGGCAGCTGCCGGCAACGTCACCGGATCGAAAAGCCTGCGCGATTTCTTCGCTGAGGAAAAGATCGACAAACTGCTGGTCAACGTGCCCGGATGCCCGCCCCATCCGGACTGGATGGTCGGCACGCTGGTGGCAGCATGGAGCCATGTGCTCAATCCCAAGGAACACCCGCTTCCCGACCTGGACGACGATGGCCGTCCGATGCTGTTCTTCGGCGACAATGTGCACGAGACCTGTCCGTATCTTGATCAATACGACAACTCCGAATTCGCGGAAACCTTCACCAAGCCCGGCTGCAAGGCCGAAATTGGTTGCAAGGGTCCGTCCACCTATGCCGATTGCGCCAAGCGTCGCTGGAACAACGGCATCAACTGGTGTGTCGAGAACGCCGTGTGCATCGGCTGTGTGGAACCGGACTTTCCGGATGGAAAGTCTCCTTTCTATGTAGCGGAATAATCAAGGAGGACGCACGTGTCACAAGCAGCTACTCCCGCAGCTGACGGGAAAGTTAAGATCTCCATTGATCCGTTGACTCGGGTCGAGGGCCATCTCAAGATTGAAGTTGAAGTTAAAGATGGCGTGGTCGTAGACGCCAAGTGTTCCGGCGGCATGTTCCGCGGGTTCGAGCAGATCCTGCGCGGCCGCGATCCCAGGGATTCCTCCCAGATCGTGCAGCGCATCTGCGGCGTGTGCCCCACGGCGCACTGTACGGCCTCGGTCATGGCCCAGGACGACGCCTTCGGCGTTAAAGTGACCTCCAACGGTCGCATCACCCGTAACCTGATCTTCGGCGCCAACTACCTGCAGTCTCACATCCTGCATTTCTATCACTTGGCCGCCCTGGATTATGTCAAGGGTCCTGATGTTTCCCCCTTCGTGCCCCGCTACGCCAATGCGGACCTGTTGACGGATCGCATCAAGGATCCGGCCAAGGCCGAAGCAACCAACACCTACGGACTGAATCAGTACCTGAAGGCGCTTGAAATCCGCCGCATCTGCCACGAGATGGTCGCCTTGTTCGGCGGCCGCATGCCGCATGTTCAGGGCATGGTCGTTGGCGGAACAACCGAGATTCCTACTGCCGACAAGGTTGCCGAGTTTGCGGCCCGTTTCAAGGAAGTCCAGAAGTTCGTGGTCGAGGAATATCTGCCTCTGGTCTACACTCTGGGTTCCGTCTACACCGACCTGTTCGAGACCGGCAGTGGCTGGAAGAACGTCATCGCCTTCGGCGTTTTCCCCGAGAACGACGACAGCACGAAGTTCTTGCTCAAGCCCGGCGTCTACATTGACGGCAAGGACGAGGAATTCGATCCGCAGCTGATCAAGGAATACGTTGGCCACTCGTTCTTCGACCAGTCGGCCCCCGGCGGCCTGCACTACAGCGTCGGCGAAACCAATCCCAATCCGGACAAGAAGGGTGCCTACAGCTTCGTCAAGTCTCCCCGCTACAAGGACAAGCCTTGTGAAGTCGGCCCGTTGGCCCGCATGTGGGTGGACAACCCCGAACTGAGCCCCGTTGGCAAGAAATTGCTCAAGGATCTCTACGGCATCGAGGCCAAGAACTTCCGCGATCTGGGCGACAAGGCTTTCTCCATCATGGGCCGCCACGTGGCTCGTGCCGAAGAAACCTGGGTCACCGCCGTGGCCGTTGAAAAATGGCTCAAGCAGGTTCAGCCCGGCGCCGAAACCTACGTCGCATCCGAGATTCCGGATGCCTCCGAAGGAACCGGTTTCACCGAGGCTCCTCGCGGTGCTCTGCTGCACTACCTGAAGATCAAAGACAAAAAGATCGACAACTATCAGGTCGTGTCCGCTACCCTGTGGAACTGCAACCCCCGCGATGACATGGGTCAGCGCGGGCCCGTCGAGGAAGCTCTCATCGGCGTGCCGGTTCCGGACATCAAGAATCCTGTCAATGTCGGGCGCCTCGTTCGCGCCTACGACCCGTGACTGGGCTGTGCCGTGCACGTGCTGCACGCTGAGACCGGTGAAGAACACGTTGTCAACATTGACTAACGCGGATTGACTGAACCATGAGAGGGCCGGGAAACCGGCCCTTTTTTTTAGTATGTGGATATTATTTTCCAACGTGATTGTTGCTGCGAGAGCGCAGATTCTGGAGAACAGGGAATGAAACGACTTTTGGTTCTGGGAGTGGGCAATCTGCTACTGACCGACGACGGCGTGGGCGTTCATGCGGTGCAGGATCTGGGGCGGGAAGAAGAGTGGGATCTTGATAAAGTCGATTTTATGGATGGTGCCACTTTCACGCAGGATATTTTCTATATTTTTCAGCGCTACGAGCTCGTCCTTGTGCTGGACACGGTCAAGGGTGGCCGGGAACCGGGAACGGTGTACCGTTTCACGGAAGAGAACCTGCGCGATAATTACCAGCAGCGCCTGTCCCTGCATGACATCGATCTTCTTGATTCGCTCAAGATGGCGGAGTTGCTCGGTAACAAGCCACAGTTGCTGGTTATCGGCATGGAGCCCCTGACCATCAGCGACTGGTCCATGGAGCTGTCCGCGCCGGTCAAGGAGAAGTACCCCAAGTTTCTGGAGGCCGCGCGGCGCGAGATTCGGGCCCTGCTGGCCTGAGGCATAAAAACAGAGTCATCCGGTTAAAGCGTCCATCACCTTATTAGTCGCAATAAATCTACTTCGGGCGGGACGTCGTAATCTACGAAAATTCGTTCGAGGTTAGTCATTGCGAGAAGTCTTCGACGAACGTGTCGGGCTCTGCGCGAGCAATCCAGTTCTTGAATCGGTGAAGGCGGGCAAAGCATGGATCTCACGCAGAGCCTGACACGGCCACGGCGAAGACGCCTCGCGATGACGATGATGATGCACGTTTGGCAGGGTTTTTGACCCAAAGTTCAGTGTGTACAGTGAATTTTCAACGAGTACGTACGTTTAAACCGGATGAGCAAAAAAAAAGGCTCCTCGGTCAAACCGGGGAGCCTTTTTTTTTGCGTACTCGGACTACTGCTTTTTCTCTTCCTGCGGGGCCTGGGCTTCGGGAGCCTGGGAAGCGCCCTCGAAATCTAGGCGCATTTCCTCGGTAAGTTCTTCAAGCTTCGGAACGACACCCTGCATGTATGTGCGGGCCACATTCAGGCTCTGCTGCATGAGCTCGGGCATTTTTTCGGTGACCTTCTTTCCCAGGTCGGACTTGTAGAAATCGACCAGGGCCTTGGTTTCCTCCTCGGTGAAGACCGAGGTGTAGAGGTCCAGGTACTGGGTCTTGACCTTGTCCCAAGCCATATCCTCCTTGAGGATGGCGTCAAAGCGGGCCGAATATTTTTCCAGCTTGGGCTTGTCGGCCTCCTGGATGTTCATCTGGGAGGTGATCTGCTGGAAGATCATGGTCACCTGCGCTTTCATCTTTTCCATGACCGTATCGCCGTCGGTGATCTTGATCAGTTCTTCGGCCAGGGCCCGATGCTCTTGTTCACCGCTGTATGCGGTGCTGCAGGTCAGTACCAGGCACAGTAGCAAAGCGAATTTTTTCAACATGCTGTCTCCTTGAAAGGGTTCGGTCGCGGTCCGGTTGCGGGGCGGTGCCGATGCAAAGCAGGATCGTGCCGGATGGGTGCGGCGATTATCGCCAGGACCGGTGCTGTCTATTCCAAGCGCCGTGCGTTGACAAGAAAATCCTTGACTGTCAACGGTTCAGAGCGTGATGGAAACCGCGTTGGCGGCTTTCTTGGCCTTCTTCACAGCTTCCTCAATACTGCTTGCGCGGGCCACGACGACTCCCATGCGCCGTTTTCCAGAGACCTCGGGCTTGCCGAAGAGGCGCAGGTCCGTGTCAGGTTCGGCCAGGGCCGTTTCCAGATTGCCGAAGGTCACCTGCCGCGACGACCCCTCGGCCATGATGACGCTTGACGCGGAGGGGCCTAGTTGCCGTATGCAGGGAACCGGCAGGCCGAGGATGGCCCTGGCGTGCAGGGCGAATTCCGAGAGATCCTGGGAAATGAGCGTGACCAGGCCCGTGTCGTGAGGACGGGGCGAGACTTCGCTAAAATAGACGTTATCGCCCTTGATGAAGAACTCCACCCCGAAAATGCCGCGTCCGCCCAGGGCCCCGGTCACGGCCTCGGCCATGCGCCGGGCTTCGGCCAGGGCCTTTTCGCTCATGGGCTGGGGCTGCCAGGATTGCTGATAGTCGCCATCCTTCTGGAAGTGGCCGATGGGTGCGCAGAAAGAGGTGCCTCCTGTGTGGCGCACCGTGAGCAGGGTGATTTCATAGTCAAAGTCTACGAATCCTTCGACAATGACCTTGCCTTTGCCGGTGCGGCCGCCTTCCTGCGCGTACTTCCAGGATTTTTCGGCATCTTCCGGCGCGTTGACCACGGATTGTCCCTTGCCGGAAGAACTCATGATGGGTTTGACCACGCATGGGGTGCCTACGTCCCTGATGGCGTCCAGATATTCCTGGTAGGTTTCGGCGAAGCGGTACGGCGAGGTTTCAAGCCCCAGTTCCTCGGAAGCCAGGCGGCGGATGCCTTCCCGATTCATGGTCAGCTTCGCCGCGCGCGCAGTGGGGATGACGGTGTAGCCTTCGGCCTCCAGTTCCACCAGGGTGTCGGTGGCGATGGCTTCGATTTCCGGGACTATGTAGTGCGGTTTTTCGCTTTCGATGATCCTGCGCAGGGCCGGGCCGTCGAGCATGGAAACGGTGTGGCTGCGGTGGGCGACCTGCATGGCCGGGGCGTTTTCGTAACGGTCCACGGCAATGACTTCCACGCCCAGACGCTGCAGTTCGATGACCACCTCCTTGCCCAGTTCGCCGGACCCGAGCAGGAGCACTCTGGTCGCGGACGGGGAGAGCGGAGTTCCTATGTGCGCCATGTTCACCTCAAGATGGGGTTGATGTTTTCAGGTGTCAGCCTCCTAGCCCATCTCCCTCTGCTTGGCCAGAGTGGGGTGGGATAAGGCTTGACGCAAGCCCGCGGCCCAAGCAATAGACCAGGTCTTTCCCGAGAATTGGAGGATTCATGAATAAATTTGTACTGTCGGTCATCGGCAAGGACAAGCCGGGCATCCTGGCAAAAATATCGACCATCCTGTTCACGCATGGCTGCAATATCGAGGACGTGAGTCAGACCATTCTGCAATCCGAGTTTGCGTCCATTTTCATCGTCCTTAACCCGGACGAGCATCCACTGGACGAAATCGGACGCAGTCTGAACAACGCCCTCGAGGGCATGGAACTTGGCGCTCACCTGCGTCCCATGGCGCCAACCGCTGCGGTGCAGGCGGCCCTGACGCAGCCTTTTGTCATCACCACCAGAGGCGTTGACAAGCCTGGAACCATCGCCGCCGTGACGGGGGCCATCGCGTCCCTTTCCTGCAATGTGGTCAATTTCCGGGCCATCATTACCCAGGAGAGCGGTGTGGACGAGATGATCATGATCTTCGAGGTCGATCTGCCGGAAGGCGTCGAACATCGAAATCTGCGCCGCGTCATGCAGGATGCCTGCTCCGCCAGGGGGCTCGACGTGTCGGTCCAGCACCGCGACATTTTTGAAACGATTCACAGAGTTTAGGAGACAAGGCATGCTCAATGACCGCGAGGTTCTTTCCACCCTGTCCATGATCAAGAACGAAAATCTGGACGTGCGCACCGTGACGCTCGGCATCAGCCTGCTTGATTGCGCTTCCCACGACCTGTCCAGATTCACGGATACCGTATATAATCGCATCACCACCCTGGCCCGGGATCTGGTCACCGTGTGCGACGAGGTCGGGGACCGTTACGGCATTCCTGTCGTCAACAAGCGCATCTCGGTCAGCCCTATCGCCGTGGCCGCCGCGCCCTTTGACAGTCGTGGCATGGTCGAGGTGGCCAGGACGCTGGATCAGGCCGCCAAGGACGTGAACGTCGATTTCATCGGCGGGTTCGGCGCCCTGGTCGAGAAGGGCATGGCCAAGGGCGATCTGGCGCTCATCGACGCCATTCCCGAGGCCCTGGACGTCACCCACCGCATGTGCTCGTCCATCAACGTGGCCAGCACGCGGGCCGGAATCAACATGGATGCCGTGGCGCTCATGGGCCGCACCATCAAGGCCGCCGCCGCGCGCACAGCCGACCGCGATGGCCTTGGCTGCGCCAAGCTGGTGGTTTTCGCCAATATTCCCGAGGACGTCCCCTTCATGGCCGGCGCCTATCTGGGCGTGGGCGAGGCGGGGTCCGTCATCAATGTCGGTGTTAGCGGTCCCGGCGTGGTCAAGAAGGCCATCGATCGCGCCCTGCAGGACAATCCGGGCGCGCATCTGGGCGAGTTGGCCGATGTGATCAAGCGCACCGCCTACAAGGTCACCCGCGTGGGCGAGATCATCGGGCGCGAGGTGGCCCGCATCCTGGCCGTGGAGTTCGGCATCGTCGATCTTTCCCTGGCACCGACGCCCAATGTCGGCGACAGCGTGGGCGAGATCTTCCAGTCACTGGGACTGGGCGCCATCGGAGTCCCCGGCTCCACGGCGGCGCTGGCCATGCTCAATGACGCGGTGAAAAAGGGTGGCGCTTTCGCCAGTACCCGGGTCGGCGGCCTGAGCGGAGCCTTCATCCCCGTCAGCGAGGATTTGAATATCGCCGCCGCAGCCTCTGCCGGACATCTCTGCCTTGAGAAACTCGAAGCCATGACCTCGGTCTGCTCCGTGGGCCTTGATATGGTCGCCCTGCCCGGCGACACCACGGCCGAGACCCTGTCCGCGATTATCGCCGACGAAATGGCCATCGGCATGATCAACAAGAAAACCACGGCCTGCCGGCTCATACCCGTTCCCGGCAAAAAGGCCGGGGACCGGGTTCACTTCGGCGGTTTGCTGGGCGAGGCCGAGATCATGCCCGTGCGCAGCAATGACATGTCCGGCAGTTTCATCAATCGGGGCGGCGGCATCCCCGCGCCTCTGCAGGCCCTCATCAACTGAGTTGAGTGGGGCGGGGTTTTCGGATAGCTGAAGAAAATGTTCGTGGGATCTTAGTGCGGGAGGCGTGATGGAATCAAAGGACCTGTTCGGAAAGGATCGGCTGGCAGCGGGCCTCGCGGCTTGCACCATCCTGCTTCTTTTCGTCTTTTTTTACGCCCTGCATCAGAATGTTGCCGGGCTTGGCCGCGAGATCGAGGAACTCAAGTCCCTGAACAGCGCGGTGCTGGAACTCGATGCCCGGCATGCGGCCCTCGACGGCAAGGTGACCGAGCTTGACACGCTGCCGCGCCGTACCTCGATCATGACCATGGAAAATCAGGTCCGGGCCATGGCGCATGCCGCAGATGATCTGGATCAGCGTCTGGACGGCAAGCACCGTGACAAGCTTGCGGCCATCCGGACCATGCTGCAGGAGATAGGCGAGGACCTTCACGAATCCAGATAATCCGGTGGCAAATTGACTGACAAAGGCCCGGAAGCATGCGCTTCCGGGCCTTTGTTGCGTTTGGGGTCAGGGAAGGAGGACGCTTTTTACCAGAAAGGCGTTATACCCGACATAGCAGGCCAGCAGGGAAATACCGGCCCGGCGGGTGATCTGGCCGGGCTTGCGGAATCCAAACCCGATCAGGAAAAGGGAGAGCGTGAGGCCGATCATGACCGGCATGTCCCGGGTCATGACTTCCGGATCGACGCCCATGGGGTGGATGCTTCCGGCAATGCCGATAACGGCCAGCGTGTTGAAAATATTGGAACCGAGTACATTGCCAAGGGCTATCTCATCCTTTCCCTTGCGGCAGGCCGCGATGGAGGAGGCCAGTTCGGGCAAAGAAGTTCCAAGCGCGATGATGGTCAGGCCCACGATCAGATCGCTGACCCCGAAACCGTGCGCAATTTCCACTGCCCCCCAGACGAGCAGGCGTGAACTGCCGATGAGAAAAACCAGTCCCACAGTGAGCCAGAACAGAGCGCTTCCAAGAGACATATCCTGGATTTGGAGCTCCTGGTCGATTTCAGAGCTCAGGGCATCCCCGTTGGGCCGAAATCCCTGCCATATCGTCCACGCCATGAAGGCACCGAAAAGAGCGAGCATGAGTAGGGCGTCGGCGCGGGAAACAAAATTGTCGTAAAGAAGAAGTACGACCAGCGCCGTGATAGCGGTCAGGATCGGCAATTCCTTGCGCAGTACCTTCGAATCAACTTTTATGGGCATGATCACGGCGGTCATGCCCAGGATGAGAGCGATATTGGCGATATTGGATCCGAAAGCGTTGCCCAGGGCGATGCCCGGGTTTCCACTCAGGGCGGCCAGAGCCGAGACCACCATTTCCGGGGCGGACGTGCCAAACCCGACAACAACCATACCGATCAGCAGCGGCGGCACTCCCAGGTGGTTCGCAAGACTTGAGGCCCCATCAACAAAATGGTCGGCGCTCCAGACCAGAACGGCCAGTCCGACACACACGGCTAAAAAAGCAAAAAACATGATGCACCATGATATGGAAGAAGGATTTTGTTTGTCTTGACCGACAAGGCCGCACGCAACAGGCCCCGCGACGCCAACCGGCAGATATAATGGCCTGAAAACGAAGGGGGGTCCAGTGCGCTTTTGGAGGAGAATTCTCTTATTTATTTTTAATAACTGTTATTGATAAAATCTGAGCAAACTGGTTGAGATTAACAATCTTTTCAGATTTGTGTTTACAAAAAAACGATTATTGAATAGTTCAACTCCGAAAGATTATTTTTTTGACAGGAAAAGTTGCCTCGCGTTGTCTATCTTGTCTGGGATGGATACTTAGTGCAAGTATCCGGTCTTTAGTTGCGTCTAACCGTAGCACAAGGACACTGCCTTGAAAAACCGTTACGTTCCCATCACCATTGTCTGCGGACTGTTGGCGCTATTAGCCCTTGGCGGGCAATTCGCGCCGGCCCCTTCGGAAGAGCTGCCCGTCCGTCTTCGATTGGACAATAAGGGCGGAGATGTAGTTTTCACCCATTCACGCCACGTGGATTATGTAGAAAAAATGGGTGGAGATTGCGTAAGATGTCACCACGAGAGTGACGTCCCGACCTTGACTCCATTGCCGTGTGGTTCATGTCATGCAACAGAATTTGATGCAAAATTTACCGCCGATCACCAGACGGATCTGCCGGAGGAAACCTGTACGCAATGTCACCATGCCGAACTGGGCAAACTCGTCTACAGTCATGACGATCATGCGGAGATGTACACTTCGGATTGCACCGATTGTCACCACGACACGGACATCGAGCCCGAGCCGGGTGCATGTAACCAGTGTCACGGTGATCAGGCCGACGGAGACACCCCGTCATTGCGCGACGCGGTCCATGTGAAATGCGAGAGCTGCCACACAGACATGTACGAAATGAAGCTTGAAGGATGCAAAGAGTGCCATGAGCTGCTTCCCGGCAAGGTCGAAGGTCCTCAGCCCACATGCAATTCCTGTCACTACGAAACGGACACCACGCCTTTGCCGCATCGCATGGATTCGTTCCACGATCAGTGCATGAAGTGTCACGAAGAGGTTGGGGCTGGGCCTTATGGCGAAAAATCGTGTACCCGCTGTCACACCAGGTAAGACCATTATGATGAAATTAAGCCTGAATACATCGGTTGAGGTCACGGGCAGTCTGCAGGATGCCCCGGTTCCGACTTTGGTGAGAATTCCGATCCAGAAGAAACACAAGGCCGTGGTCAAGAAGAAGCAGGTCGTGGGTCGCGGGCAGGTCATTGCCGAGAACCCGACAAAGAGCGCCTACGGTCTGGGTTTTGTCCACACGAGCATAGATGGGATCGTGGTGGATATTCTGCCCGATTCCATAGTGATCGGCCCCATCCCTGCGCCCAAGGAGGGAGAGGAGGCTGCGGCCCCCCCGGTCACGGAGCCCTGCGCCGAACTGGACACCCTTGCCAATGAGGATCTGGCCCGCAAGCTTCTGGAGCTGGGCGTGAACACGAGCCGGTTCCACGCATCCCGCGAGCTGATCGTAAACGGCCTGAACCCCGAGCCCGGTGTCCTGGTCAGCGAACAGCTCGTCAAGGACGCGCAAGAGACGCTGAAAGTCGGTCTCCAGGTCCTGGAGCGGGCCATCAAGCCTGGAAGCGTGAAGCTGGTTGTCGCCAAGGGCAAGCAGATATCGCTGCATGGCTGCACCACCGTTCACGCCAGCGACGTGTATCCCGCCACCATCGATCCTCTGGTCGTCTACGCCGCAACAGGATCCGAGAGACCCGACAATGTCGATGTGATCTCCATCTCCGATCTTTTCCAGGTGGGCCGAGTCGCCCAGACCAAACTCCCGCTGATGGAAGCGGTGGTGAGCTTGGGGGAAAAAGTCTATCTCGTCCCCGTCGGTATGCCGGTCCAGGAGTTGCTGGATCATGCGGGTGCGCAGCATGGACCGGAATGGAAGATTGCCCTGAACGGTCCCATGCGCGGCACGCCCATTTTTAATCTGTCCACGGGGATTCCGGAGAACTGCACCGCCATCAGTCTGGTTCGGGAAGACGCCTGTCCTCAGGTCCAGCCCAACCCGTGCATCAATTGCGGAGAGTGTGTTTTTGTCTGTCCCGCCCGCATCCATCCGGGCCTGCTCTCCTGCAACGCTGAATTCGGATTCTATGATGAGGCCCGCTACAAGAACGTCGAGGCCTGTCTGGAATGCGGAATGTGTACCTTTGTCTGCCCCGCCACGCGTCCCGTAATGCAATACATCCTGCTTGCCAAGCACAGCCTGGCCAGAAAGGACGAACTCGTGAGCACATGCAGGCTCCAAGACTGACGCGGCGAAGCGATTGATATCTTCATCATAACAGACTTGAACCAACAAGGGTAAGAGCACATGGCTAGCCAGGAAATGTCTCAAAAATTATTCACCGTGTCCTCGGCGCCGCTTTGGCACAGCGGCCGTACCGTAAGATCAACCATGATTATGACGCTGCTGGCGCTTATGCCCGCTGCGTTGATGGCTGTCTTCAAGTACGGCTATGGTGCAGTCGAAGTGATCGCCTGGGCAGGACTGACCGCTGTTGTAACGGAATTCGCCGTTCAGCGGCTCATGAAACAGAAACCGTCCGGCGATGACTTCAGCGCCCTGGTTGACGGCGTCCTCTTTGCGTTTCTGCTGCCTTCGACGGCACCAGTCTGGCTTGTGGTCATCGGCAGCGCCCTGACCATCATTCTCGGGCGCATGGTTTTCGGCGGCTACGGTGGCAGCCCTGTCTGCGCGCCTGCACTGGGATGGTGCATCCTGACCATCTCGTGGCCGGACTTCATGGACCTCAATGCCATGCTGCTCAATTGGGATCTTGTCGAGCCACTGAGCGAACTGAAGTATTTCGGCATGGACACCGTGGCTGCTATTTCACCTGTGAGCCTTCTGCTGGGTGACAATCTCGGTGCCCTGGGCGCTTCCCAGGTCGCGGCAGTCATTCTGGGCGGAATCGTGCTGCTCGGTATGCGCCACGTGCGCTGGCTCATCCCGGTCTCCTTTCTGCTCGGCGTGTTTGTCACGGGACTGATCTTCAACGTCATCGATCCCGAGGCTTACGCCCCTCCTGTTTTCCATCTCCTGACCGGTAGCACCATGCTGGCGGCCTTTTTTCTCATGCCGTACCCGTCGGCTTCGCCTTCGCGTCAGATTCCCATGCTCCTCTTCGGATTCTTCGGCGGGGTACTGGTTATCATCGTACGCTCGTACGGCATTTACCCTGACGGGGTGCCGTTCGCGATACTCCTGATAAACCTGTGCACTCCGCTTTTTGAAATGATTGCACCCAAGCCCTTTGGCGGGAGGTAAGAAGCCATGATGGAACTCATTCGCATGGTGGTTGTGTTGTCCGTGATCACTGGGCTCTCGGGCTTCATTCTGTCCTCGATCAAGGTCGCCACCGACCCCATCATCGAGGTGCAGGTGCTTGCCAATGTCCAGGGGCCGGCTCTGAAGCAGGTTCTCCTGCACGCCACCAACGATCCCATTGCCGATCGCAAACCCCTCAGTCTGCCCGGGACCGAGCAGGAAGTGCTGGTTTTCCCTTCCCTCAAGGATGGCAAGCTGCAGGCAGTGGCCATTGAAGGTGCTGGTTCGGGTTATGGCGGCGATGTCAATGTCATCGTCGGGTTCGATGTCGCCGCGGATCAGGTGCTTGGTATCAGCGTGACCACGCACAAGGAGACTCCCGGGCTCGGTTCCCGCATCCAGGAGAATTCATTCACCAAGCAGTTCAAGTCCAAGGATCCTGCAAAGGCTACTTTGAAGAAGGATGGCGGCGATATTGACGCCATTTCCGGAGTGACCGTGTCCAGCGTCGCTGTCACCGATGCGGTGAAACAGGCGGCCGGTTGGTATGCGGCGCTCAAGGATACGATCAAAACCACGTGGTAGTCTGTTCGCGATCATCTCAAGGAGAATTTACATGGCCACAATGATGCAAGAATTCACCAAGGGTCTGTGGAAGGAAATTCCTCCCTTCCGCCTGGTTCTTGGACTCTGTCCTGTCCTGGCGGTGACAAACTCCGCCGAAAACGGCCTTGGCATGGGTGCCGCAGTCATTTTCGTGCTCACCCTGTCCAACGTCATCATTTCCCTGGTGCGCAAGCTCATTCCCAAAAAAGTCCGCATCGTGTGTTTCATCGCCATTGCGGCCTCCCTGGTCGTCACGGTCGAGATGCTCATGCAGGCTTTTGCGTATCCGCTCTATCAGCAGCTTGGCATTTTCGTACCCCTCATAGTCGTCAACTGCGTCATCCTTGGCCGCGCCGAGGGCTTTGCTTCCAAGAATCCTCCGCACATGGCCCTGGCTGATGGTTTGGGCATGGGCATCGGCTTCACTCTTTCGTTGACCTTTCTCGGCAGCCTCCGTGAATCCCTTGGAGCCGGCACTTTGTTTGGGGTCGATCTTTTCGGTCCTTCCTTTGAGCCTTTCACATTCATGGTTCAAGCTCCCGGCGCGTTCGTCAGCCTGGGCCTGATTCTGGCTGGAATGAACTTCTACACCGCTTGGCAGGCCAAGCGAAACGGTGTCGAACTTGATCCCAATTTCGACGCCGGGTGCAGGGGTTGCGCAGCGTGCAAGGGCCTGGAAAAGATCGTCAATCAAAAGAAGCTGGAACGGCTGGAATCAGCCAAGAGCTAAACCCGGGAGCGACGTATTATGGATATTTTCCTTCTTTTCATCTCGGCCATCTTTGTGAACAACATTATCTTGGCCCAGTATTTGGGGCTTTGCCCGTATCTAGGTTGTTCCAAGGAAAAAAGCGTGTCCATCGGCATGGGAGGCGCCGTCACATTCGTCATGTTCATGGCGACGTTGCTGACATATTTCATGCAAAAAAATGTGCTTATTCCGTTTAACCTCGGTTACCTGCAGACTATTGCATTCATTCTGGTCATCGCATCCCTGGTTCAGTTCGTGGAGATGTTTTTGAAGAAAATGGTTCCGCCCCTGTACAAATCCCTGGGCATCTTTCTTCCCCTCATCACCACCAACTGCGCGGTTCTCGGCGTGGCCATCATGGTGCACCGCAAGGAGTACGACATCACGACTTCCTTGTTGTTTTCCGTGGCTTCCGGAGTTGGTTTCATTTTGGCCATTGTTGTGTTGGCTTCCATACGCGAACGTTTCGAAATTTCCAGAATTCCTCGGGCCATGAAGGGAGTACCCATCGGCCTGGTGATGGCTGGGATCATGTCGCTGGCGTTTATGGCGTTCAAGGGGATGATATAGCCTAAGGTTGTGGAGATTTCCTTATGATTACAGTATCCGTTCTGACTTTGCTTAGCCTGGGTTTCGTTTCTGCCGGAGTCCTGGCTGTTGCCTCCAAGGTGTTGTATGTTGAAGAGGATCCGCGCATCGAGGTTGTCACCGACGCGCTTCCCGGAGCCAATTGTGGCGGTTGCGGCTTTGCCGGGTGCGAGGCCTACGCCATTGCCGTCATCAACGACCCCGACATGCCCCCGAACAAATGCTGCGCAGGTGGCCCGGACATTTCCGCTCGCGTGGCGGAACTCACCGGCAAGGCCGCCGGGGATGCCGACCCTGAAGTCGCATTCCGGCGCTGCCTGAAAAACGAGGGCAATGTTGCCAAGAATTTCGAGTATTTCGGAATCATGACCTGTGCCGCGGCCAAGCTGGTCTATGACGGCCCTGATGCGTGCGCCTATTCCTGCCTCGGTTTTGGAGATTGCGTACGGGCATGCCCGTTCGATGCCATGTGGATCGAAGACGATGTCGTCCACATCGCTCCAGAGAAGTGCACCAGCTGCGGAACGTGCGTACGCACGTGTCCCAACTCGATTCTTGAGCTTATCCCAAGGCGCGCTCGCGTGATGGTTTTCTGCTCCTCCAAGGACAAGGGCAAGGCCGTCAAGGATGTGTGCGAGGTCGGGTGCATCAGCTGCGGAGCGTGCATCAAGAAATGTCCGGCCAACTGCATCACGCAGGAGAACGACATCATCGTCATCGACCACAAGGCCTGTCTGGCTTATGGCCCTTCGTGCGAGGAAGTGTGCGTGGAGAAGTGTCCCAGAAACATCCTGCGCTGTCTGAGTCCCGATCAGATTGCCGACGCGCCAGTGACGGATCCGGCCCGCTATCCAGAAGAGTCACATGTCCCGGATCTGAAAGCCTAAACCTAGTCAAATGAGCGGAGCATAGATATGAAGCATGGGACCCATACTCAGGACCGCCGGGTTTTTCTGAAATCACTGGCCATTCTCGCAGGAACTGCGACTCTGGCTCCTGTCATGCGGGTGCTTCCAGCCATGGCCTCTTCAAGCCTGGTCAAGACCACCGAGCAGCGCATACTCATGGGCACGTTCGTGAACATGACTGTCCTGGCACCCTCGCGCAGCCTTGGCGAAGAGGCCATCGGCAGGGCTTTTGAGGAAGTGGCGCGGCAGATCGGAATCTTTGACCGTTTTGATTCCGGCACGGCCCTGTCCGCCCTGAACGAGACCGGCCGTCTGAGCGGCGCGCCCCGGGAACTGCTGGACGTTGTCGATTTCAGCAGCGCCCTGTCACGCAATTCCGGTGGACGTTTCGACATCACCATCGCCCCGGTTGTGAATTTGCTGGAGCGTACGCACGGCAAGCCCGATCCCAAAGAACTTCGCCAGACGCTGGATCTTGTCGATTCGTCGGGACTTCGGCGAAGCGGAAGCGAGCTGCGCTTTGCAGCGTCAGGCATGGCCGCAACCCTTGACGGTGTCGCCAAAGGCTTTATCGCCGACCGTGCGGCTGAAGTCCTCAAGAATCAGGGTGTTGAAAACTTCCTTATCGATGCCGGAGGCGACATTCGCGCCCACGGCTCTCCGGCAGGGACAGACAGTCCGTGGCGGGTGGCCATTGAAGATCCTGACAAGGGGGGCAAGTACCCTGCGGTCATCAGCATGCGCTCCGGGGCCGTGGCCACTTCCGGGGGATACGAGGTCTTTTTCGATCCCAAGAAGAAATCCCACCATCTTGTCAGCCCGTCCAACGGAGCTTCGCCGCAGTACATTCGGAGCGTGAGCGTTCAGGCTCCCACGGTCATGCAGGCTGACGGTCTGGCCACGGCGCTGAGTCTCATGTCACCGCAGGATGCCATGCGTCTGACGGCTTCGCTCCCCGGTCACTCATGTCTACTCATGACATCCACCGGTGCGCGACTGACTTCGCCGCATTGGAGCTGATGCTCTGATTGACTGATTTCGATGAAAAAGCCGGTGTCACAGCCGGCTTTTTCCTTTCATCAACCTGGGTTGGTGCCAGCCTCGGCAGTTGGCGGTTCTGGATCTTGTCTGACTGCTGAACAATCATAAATCAACAGGCCGCTAAAAAAATCATGGGATGCAACGAAGCGAAAAATACCAGGACGCGCGGCCCGTGCGCTGACCAGAGGTCTGTTTTTCGCTGACGATCAGATCTTCTTTTTTGGACGGACCGCTAGGCTCTTTATTCCTTCCGGTTTTGCACTTATGCTGAGTCACCCGGCTCTGATGCCTGGGGCCGACCGGATTTGCGTATCAACAGTTTTCAAGGGGAATGGCAATGAATGTGCGTCGTTGGATCGTGGGTACTCTTATAGCGCTGACCCTGCTTTTTGCGGGCCTCGCCGCAACGCTTTTGATCGTTGTCGACCCTAACGACTTCAAGCCGCAGATAGTGCAGGCCGTGCGCGACAACACCGGTCGTGAATTGACAATTTCCGGCAATCTCGCCCTTGAGTTCTTCCCCTACCTGTCCGTATCCATCGGCGAACTCGAACTTGGCAACAGTGAAGGTTTTTCCGGACCTTTTCTGTCCCTCACCGGTGCGCATCTGAAGGCGCGTTTGCTGCCGCTTCTTGCTTCGCGGCTCGATGTCGTGGCCATAGAGATTGATGGCTTGTCCCTTTTTCTCGCGCGTGACGCGCAAGGCCGCGGCAACTGGATGGATCTCGCCACTCCGGAGGCTGCTGACAGTGCTCCTGATGATTCGCCCGTGCTTGCCAGAGACAGGCGCGTGCCTGTGCTGGCGAGTCTCATCGTGGATGGTCTTGAAATTTCCGAAGCCCAGGTTGTCTGGGATGACAGACAAGGCGATGAGCGCTTCGAGGTCAGCGGGATACGCCTTGATGTCTCCGATTTCGCTTTCGGTGAACCATTTGTCGTGGATACCCGCGCCAGGGCGACACGAGGCGGGATAACCGGAGACCTTGATTTCACGGCACGGGCTGTTCTGGAGCTTGATCGTCTGAGCGTTGAAGATCTGGTCATGCAGGCTGTGCTCTCCGGCGCATCGCTTCCAAACAGTCCGGAAACCATTGCCCTGTCCATGGACTTTTTTTCCACCGACGGCCGCATCGAAAACGGGCGTATGCAGGGGCTGGGTCTCGATGCTCGCTTTTCGGCCAATGTGGTGCCCGGTTCTGCAAAAAGCGGGGCGCTGGGCGTGGACGGGTTCAATCCAAAGGATGTCTTTGCGCGCCTCGGCCTTGCCTTTCCCGCTTTCCAGGATCCTTCCGCCATGGAGATGGTGTCATTCTCCTGCGCATGGTCCGCTGTTGGCGATCGTATTGATGTGTCTGAGCTTCGTCTGGCAGTGGATGACTCCCTGCTCAACGGCAAGGTTTCCGTCCTTGGTCGCAACGATCCGCACTTCGACCTTGATCTGCACCTGAACGACTTGAATCTGGACCGATATTCACTCGTGTCTGCGCCACGTGATGGGGAGGAAGCGGATACTTCGTCGGCCAAATCCGATGAAATGCCTTTCGCGGCGTTGCGTGAACTCAATCTGAACGCCACCCTGGCTCTGGATGTTATGACCGCAAGCAATCTAAAGGCATCCGATGTGCGCCTTCGCCTTTCGGCCAGTGAGGGGCTGATTGTCGCCGAAGAAATCGGGGCCAACCTTTATGACGGCATGCTCAACAGCTCCGCGTCCATGGATGTGCGAGGGCAGACTCCGCGCTATTCCTGGACGCATTCGATTTCAGGAGTGCAGCTCGAACCTCTGCTGCGCGACCTGCACGGCGAGGGGGCCCTGGCCGGAACCATGCAGAGTAGCGCATCCGTGACCTCTGCGGGCCTCACGGACATGGACTTGCGACGCAATCTCAACGGAAAGGTCGATTTCAAGGTTACCGATGGAGCCTTGAATGGCCTGAATATCGCGCAACTGCTGCGTGATGGAATTCGCAAGGCGAAGGGGCAGGACGCCGGACCGGATGAGCCGCCCCGAACGATTTTTTCCGTACTCTCGGCCAGCGGCAACATTACCAGAGGAGTGGAGACAACACCCGACCTCCTGCTGCTGGCGCCGCACTTTCGTGTCACTGGCAGCGGTCATACGGATCTGGTGCGTGAAGTCCTGGACTTCAGCCTGCTCATTGCGCTTGAGGGCAGTCAGGGCAAATTCGAGGAAGCCACCCTCGGGCTTACCAGCGTTCCGGTGCGAATCAGCGGACCCGTGCGCCAGCCAACCATCAGCCCCGACATGAACGCGGTTTTGCGGGGTCTGGGGTTGCGCGGCGGCCAGGCTGTGCAGGACGTTCTGCGCGGCGTCGGGTCGGGAGTGAACAAAGGGGTCGAGGGACTCAAAAACCTCTTCAAGTGAAAGAGAATTTCTGATTGTCAAAAAGTAAAAGGCCGCGTCATGCGGCCTTTTTCGTATTCAATGCAGGGCAGGAAGAGCCTTGCGATTTTTATTCAACATCCCACTGCACGCCTTTTGGCGTGTCCTGGATTGTTACGCCAAGGGTCAGAAGTTCGTCGCGAATGGCGTCGGAGCGGGCAAAATCCTTGGCCTGGCGCGCCTCTTGGCGTTCCTGCAGTTTGGCCTGCACCAACTCGGTATCGATTTTCTTGCGCAGGATTCGGCTCTCTTTGAGTTGACCGAGAAACGTGTCGCTGGGCATGAGAAAAAGGCCAAGCACCTCGCCCCAGCGCTCGAAGAGCTTGAGGGCGTGACGTATCAGGTCACGGCCCTGCTCGGACTTTTTGAGCCCCTTGTCCTCCAGGATACGGTTGACGATTTTCATCAGCACGAAGACCTGTCCCAAGGCCGCGGCCGTGTTCATGTCATCGGCCATGGAATCATCCCATTTGGCTTCCAGAGCCGTGGCCTCGACCACGATTTCGGCCGGCAGCGGCGTGGCGGTCCATTTGGTGCCTGCCACATGCGCCTCTGCGGCGGCCTTGGTCAGGTAGATACGCTTCAGCGCGCGCTCCGATTCCTCCAGGGCGTCAATGGTGTAGTCCAGGGGGCTGCGGTAGTGCTTGGTGATGAGGAAGAATCGCAGCACTTCGGGCAGGTAGTTGGCCAGGATGTCCCGAATGGTGACGAAGTTGTTCAGGGATTTGGACATCTTCTCCGAATTGATCTGCACAAACCCGTTGTGCACCCAGTAACGCACGAACGGTTTTTCCGTGGCGGCCTCGGTCTGAGCACGCTCGTTCTCGTGGTGCGGGAAGGCCAGGTCCTGTCCGCCGCCGTGGATATCGAAAGGCAGGGGCAGGTAGCGTTCGCTCATGGCCGAGCACTCGATGTGCCAGCCCGGGCGCCCCGGTCCCCAGGGACTGGGCCATGACGGCTCGCCGGGCTTGGCTCCTTTCCACAAGGCGAAATCGAGCGGGTCCTCTTTTTCATCACCCGGTTCGATGCGTGCGCCAGACATGAGATCCTCCACGTTGCGCCCTGAAAGCTTGCCGTAGCCGTCGTAGGAGCGGACCCGGAAGTAGACGTCGCCGCTGGGCGTGGAATAGGCGTGGCCCTTCGCGATGAGGTTTTCGCACAACTCGATCATTTCCTTTATGTGTTCGGTGGCCTTGGGCTCTATATCGGCCCGCAGGATGCCGAGGCGGTCCATGTCGGTGTAGAAGGCGTCGATGTATGTGCGGGCGATGGTCTCGAAATCCGTGCCCTCGCGGTTGGCGCGATTTATGATCTTGTCGTCCACGTCGGTGAAGTTGCGCACAAAGGTGACCTGCATGCCCATGTAGCGCAGGTAGCGGACCAGGACGTCGAAGACCACGGCCGAGCGGGCGTGCCCGATGTGACAATAGTCGTAGGCCGTGATGCCACAGACGTACATGGACACATGGCCGGGTTTGAGCGGGACGAATTCTTCTTTTTTCCTGGTGAGGCTGTTGTAGATCTGCATGCTCATTCCTTGTGTTTGCTATGGGAAAAAATTCAGGACCGAGCGCACACGCTCACGGATCAGGCCTGCCCGCAAGAGCGTGAGCAGAGTGACCAGTTCCGGGCCGCTGTCGCTGCCGGTCAGGGCAAGACGAATGGGGTGGTAAAGCTGCCGGCCCTTGGCCCCGGCCTCTTCACCGGTGCGTCGCAGGGCAATTTTGGCGGCGTCCACGCTCAGGCGCGAGTCAGGGGAGTGCTCTGCCATGATGTCTTCAAGAGCGCGCAGGACAGGCAGGCAGCCGGCCAGTTCGCTCAGCGCCTGCGGGCTGAAGCGTGGCTGGAGGTCGGTGAAAAGCGGGAGCAGGGCGGCAAGTTCGCGCAGGCTGGCCGCGTTTTCGCGCAGACTGCAGACAAGTTCAAGGCGCATGGCGGGTTCGATGCCGTGCCAGGGGTGGTCCGCAGGGAGGGTCCCGTCCAGTTGTGCGACCTGGGCGGTGGCGTCCGCCGCTTTGAAAACGCGCGCACTCAAGGCCCAGAGTTCGTCCAGGCTCATGACCGCGTTGCCTCGGCCCAGGGCAAAGGGGTTGAAGGCCTTTGCCATCTCCTCAACCGATGAGAAGATGTTTTTGGTAGAGAGCGCCCCGGACAAGGAGGCCAGGTGCTGAGTCACGGCCAGGGGCTGAAGGCCCATCTGCATGCATTCTGGGATGCTGAGGGCGCCGCTGCGCTTGGAGAGCTTTTTGCCTTCGGGGTCCACGAGCAGGCCGTGGTGGGCAAAAGCCGGAACAGAGAGGCCCATGGCTTCGTAGAGCAGGATTTGTCTGGCCGTGTTGGTCAGGTGGTCCTCGCCACGCAGCACGAGATTGACGCCCATGTCCGCGTCATCGACGACCACGGCCAGATTGTAGCTTGGCCAGCCGTTTGAACGCAGCAGTACGAAATCTCCGAAGGCGCCCGCCGGTACGGCGACCTCGCCCTTGATGAGATCGATGAAAACGACTTCGGATTTTTCGGGCAGGCGAAAGCGGGTGGCATGGGGTTCCCCACGCTCCAAGCGCTTGAGTCGCTCGTCCCCGGACATGCGTGCGCAGCGTCCGCTGTATCGCGGAGGGAGGTTCTTGGCCGCCGCGTCCTGACGGTCCCGCTCCAGTTCGGCGTCGGTGCAGAAACAGGGGTAGGCTCGGTCTTCGGCCATCAGCCTGCCCACGGCATCGCGGTAGAGGTTCAGGCGCAGGCTCTGGTGACGAACCGGTTCGTCAGGGGCCAGACCCAGCCAGGACAGGGACCACAGAATGGCCGCCTCGGCGGCGAAGGTGGAGCGTTCCTGGTCCGTGTCTTCAAGGCGCAGCAGGAACTTGCCGCCGCTCTGGCGGGCAAGGAGAAAGTTTAGAACGGCCGTGCGCGCGTTGCCAAGGTGCAGCGCCCCGGTGGGGCTGGGGGCGAAGCGGGTGACCCAGGGGCCGCCGGTCTTGAAATTGATCATTTCTGCGTCCTTGTCCCCGTGACCACGGCCACGGCCTTGATCCCTTCCTTGCGGCCGGTGAACCCCAGGTGCTCTTCCGTGGTGGCCTTGACGTTGACCTGTCCGTCGCCAAGTTCGAGCAGCCGCGCGACGTTGCCGCGAATGGCCGTCTTGTGCGGGGCTAGGCGGGGAATCTGGGCGATGATGGTCAGGTCGACGTGGGTGATGGTCAGCCCGAGTCTGCGCGCCTTGTCCATGACCTCGGACAGGAGGAGTCCGGAAGAGATGTTCTCGAACCTTTTGTCGGTGTCCGGAAAATGCTCGCCGATATCCCCAAGACCCAGGCAGCCGAGGATCGCGTCGCACAGGGCGTGCAGGAGTACGTCGCCGTCGGAGTGGGCCTTGATGAAAGGCGCGCCGGCGATGGGCATGCCGCCCAGGACCATGGGGCGGTTGCCGCCATAGGCGTGCACGTCGTAGCCGAAGCCGGTGCATGGTACGGGCAGGGGCGCGGGGGTGGCGAGCATGCGCAGGTCCTCCGGGGTGGTGATCTTCAGGTTGGCGGATTCGCCGGGCACGATGCGGACGGCAAGACCGGCGCGTTCAATCATGCCGGCATCGTCCGTGACCGCCCAGTCTTCAGCCAGGGCCTGCTCGTGAACCTGGCGCAGCAGGGCAGTGGGGAAGAGCTGAGGCGTCTGTGCCGCACGCAGGGATTCACGCGCAGGGGTGGCCAGGACCAGACTGTCTTCAACATGCTTGATCGTGTCCGTGACGGCAATCGCGGGGATGACGCCGCCGATCTGACCCGTCAGTCCGGCCAGGAGGGTGTGGACAAGGGCGGCAGAGAAAAAGGGGCGCGCACTGTCGTGCACCAGGACGCGCTCGCAATCCCGGGGCAGGGTGGCCAGCCCCAGACGCACGGAGTCCTGGCGTCTTTCCCCGCCGGGAACTGCCAGGATACGCACACCCGGGTCATAGGTGTTTATGAGTTCATCGAGTTCGGCGCGGCGCTGGTCCAGTTCCTGGGGGGGGAAGACGATCACGACGCCCGCAAGTTCAGGTATCGCGGACATGGTCAGCACGCTGCGCCAATAGAGGGGATGTCCCCCATGGTGCAGAAACTGTTTGCGCGTGCCTCCGGTGGAGGAGGCCAGGCGCGAACCCTGGCCTGCGGCGAGGATTATGGTCCAGAGTGTGTGTGTCATTATAAAAATACGGAGCCGGACGATAAGCCGGATTCTGTGCCCGTTGCCGGGCGGCTGTCATTCCTCTAGGGCGGCGGTTGCCCGCCGTCTCCAGCAACCTACCCGAAGGGTCGTGACCGGGCCGGTCACCTTCCTATTTGGTCTTGCACCGGATGGGGTTTACCGAGCTTGCCGCGTCACCGCGACAACTGGTGGGCTCTTACCCCACCTTTTCACCCTTACCCGGGCATGAAGCCCGGGCGGTTTGTTTCTGTGGCACTGTCCCGGGGTCGCCCCCGCTGGACGTTATCCAGCATCCTGCCCTGTGGTGTCCGGACTTTCCTCTCCCGGCCTTGCGGCCGGCAGCGACAGCCTGTCCGGCTCCGCAAAAAATCAATCATTACCCGAGAAATGACGCTCCCAGAAAATGATGCGCAGACAGTTGGGGCAGCTTAAAATCTGCTCGCCCTTCTGCAGGTCGATGAAGGCCTGCGGGGGGATGACCACGTGGCACCCCTGGCAAACCCCTTCGCTGACCGGCACGATGACGGGGTTGGGGATGCGGTCGCGAATGAAATTGTAGCGGGTCAGGATGGGCGCGGGAACGGCCTCGGAGGCCTTTTTCTTTTCCTTGTCCAGTATTTCGATACGGGTGCGCTTTTCAGCCAGTTCCTGATCCAGGGTGGACTGCTGGGCGGTGATGGTCTCTTCCAGGCTGTCGATGTCGCCCTGCAGGGCATCCTTGCGACCTTCGAGGTCGGAAAGATCCGCAAGAAGATTGGCACGCTCTTCCTCGCGGGTGCGGTTCATCTTCTCCATGGTGTCCATCTCACGCATCATGGCGTGATATTCCTTGGTGTTCTCGACCATCATGAGCTTGTTCTTGCTCTTCTTGACTTTTTGCGTGTCGTTTTCGATCTCGCTTTCGAGTCGGGTCTTCTGTTCCATCAGAACGTTGACCTTTTCCTGGATCACGGCCTGCTGCTGTTTGAGGTAGGCCTGTTTTTCCTGCAGGCTTTGCAGCTGCTTGGGCGCGTCTTCGAGGATGCGCTGCAAGGTGATCATCTCCGAATCCACTTTCTGCAGCACGACGAGCTGCTCGATCTGTTCCATATAAATACTCAAGGTAGCGTCCTCCTCAAAAACATATCAATTTTCCGGGAAGTTTCCCGGGAAGATTCAGGCAAAGGGATTGCGCCCCGGCAGAAAGACCACCCGAACCCCCTCGGGCGAGAGTTCGTTTTCCAGGCTCTGGCTCCAGGTGCGCATCATGGTCTCTTCAAGGCAAAAATGACCGACGTCGATGGTCAGGCCAAGGTCCTGCACGGCCTGGGCCTGATGGTATTTCAGATCACCGGTCAGATAGACGTCCGCGCCTTTGGCGAAGGCCGCAGGTCCGAGGTCCGCCCCGGATCCGGGGCAGTAGGCCACCCGGGTGACAGTTTCTGGAACCTGACCCACCATGCGCGACAGCGGCAGCCCAAGGGCGGTCAGGCACGCTGAAAATTCATCCCAGTCCAGGGGCCCAGGCAACGTTCCCATGCATCCGAAACCGTATTCGCGCATCGGTGCGGCAAGGGCCAGTTCCTGCCAGGGCGTCCCAGCCTCCAGCTTGGCCTTGAAAGCGGCGATTTCTTCCGGCCAGAGGAGGTATTCCTCCATGTGTGCGTCCCGGCCGGTGACGGAGCCCGCAAAATCCAGGACTTTTTCCTGCATGGCCGGATCGGCAAGGCGCAGGAGGCTCGGCGTTTCGCGGCGGGTCACCTCGAGGATGCGCATGTCCTGCATCTTAAGGGCGCGTCCCAGCCAATTGACCGGTCCGTCCGGGTTGGCGTCCAGGGAGGTGTGCGCGCTGTAGAGCCACATGGAATTTTTAAGGCTCAGGCTCAGCACCTCGTGGTAGTCATCGAGACGGCTCGGCAGCCTGGGCGCAAGGCTCAGCGGGTGGTGACAGAGCAGAAAATCCGCTCCGTGCTCCACCGCCCGGCGCCCGGTCTCGGCACTGGGGTCCAGGGCCACGCACAGGGTTCCGACCTCGGTGGCGGCAGAGGCGATCTGCACGCCGCATTTGTCCCAGGACGCCGCCAGCTGAAGCGGGGCCGTGGATTCGATGCGTTTGATCAGGTTCGAGGGGTGCATGGAACTCCGTTGGAAAACCGGGTCTTTGTGCCGTCCTGTCACCGGGCCCGCTGGGCAGATCCGCTGGACAGGGAAAGTTGCAAACTTAGTAACCAGTTCCCGTGATGTCAATGCGGGGTACAACGAAAAAGGCTCAGGCCTTGCGTGGCCGGAGCCTTGAGTCGTCGGGAACTCTGTCTTCATGGCGCACCCTTGAAATAACCCCGAATCTTGCGCATGTTCAGGTTTTGAGTAACCGCGCGTGATCCGCCCAAGCAGGCGCGCCCGGGAGCGGAACCTTGAGCATAGGGCGGCCTGGAAGTCAACGATTCTTGGGGAGAATGTCGCGGCGGTGAGTGGCAGGCATGCTGCGGTTGAACGCGAATCGAGGGTTATCGAGCGTGGGGGCGGCTTTGTGCGATGTCGGAAATTGGACAACCGTCCCGTTTAAAGCCATATTCAATTTCATGTTGTTCAAGATATGGCACTATTTGAAATAAAGGGAGGTAAGAAATGAAGATCATGCTGACGGGAATCCTGTTTGCAGTGTCATTGTTTGTCGTGGGCTGCTCCGGCGAACCGTCCGAGGCCGACATCCGGACTGCCTTTGAGAAGGACTTGGCCAAGACCGCTCAAAGCCTCGACGAGGCCGGAAAAATGTTCGGCGAAGCCGGCAAGGCGTTCACGGACTCGCTGGGGAAAACGCAGCTGCACGCCGTCAAGAAGATTGGCTGCACGGAGGCAAAGGAAGCTCCCGGCTTTGTCTGCGATGTCGAAGTCGATATGACTGTCCCCATCGCCGGGCGCTCCAAGGAAATGACGACGGTGCGTTTCGTGAAGGGGCCAGAGGGCTGGGTGGTGATGCAGTAGGGCGTGCGCGTCCTTTTTGTGGTCATTGGACGCGCATCCATTATTATTCTTGAGCCCGGCGAGAGGCGTAGGTCGCTTTGCGCAAGAAGAAACCATCCATTTTACGCATCACGCTTTTCTGACTTTAAGCCGGCCACAGGATGGGCAGCAGCCAGACCGACACGGCCATGACCACAAGAGTCAGCGGCGCCCCCACTTTCACGTAATCCATGAACCTGTATCCGCCGGGCCCCATCACCAGCAGGTGGGCCGGGTGCGACAGGGGGCTGGCGAAGCTTGCCGACGCGGCCATGGCTACGGTCATCATCAACAGTTGCGGTGAAATGCCCAGTGACGAGGCTGCGCCGAGGGCCACCGGCGCCATGAGCACCACCAGGGCCGACGTGGGGATGACCTGCGTGCCGAGCACCGTCACCGCAAAAAGCGTCGCCACGACCCAGCGCGGGCCCAGGTCGCCGACCAGGCCGATGAGCGCCGCCGCCCCCATCTGCGCCGCCCCGGTATTCTCGATGGCCATGCCGAGAGGGAGCATGCCGGCAATGAGAAAAATCACTTTCCATTCAATGGAGTGGTAGGCCTCCTCCATGGTCAGGCAGCCAGTGACGACCATGGCCGCCACCCCGGTCAGCGCCGCGATGGCGATGGGCACGAAGCCAAGGATCGCGCTCAGGAGCACCGTCGCCATGATCAGGGCGGCCAGGGGGGCCTTGTGCAGGCGTGGCGCCTGGGCCGCTTCCTGATCCAGGACGAGAAAGTCTTCGTCGCGAGCCACGGCCTCCAGGCTCTGGCGCGGGCCGTACACCAGCAGCGCATCGCCGAACTGCAGGGGCATGTCCTGCAGGCCCGTACGGCAGGCCCGCCCTTTGCGCAGCACGGCCAGTACGCTCAGCCCGTAATGGTCGCGGAAGAGCAGGTCATTCAAGGTCTTGCCGGCCAGGGTCGTGCGGGGCGAGAGCAGTACCTCGGCCATGCCGATCTGCTGGGACTCCAGTTCAGCCGCCAGGCGCGATGACTGGTCGGATATTTCCAGATCCTGCAGGCCTTCAAAGACATCAATATCCCGCGCCAGGCCCTGGACCACGAGCAGGTCGCCGGGCTGGACCGTTTCTTCCGGGGCGGGCAGGCAGGTCACGCTTCCTTCCCGAACCAGGCCCACCACCGTCAGGCCGAAGGCGTTGCCCAGGCGGCTTTCCACCAGGTTGCGCCCGGCCAGCACCGATCCTTCCGGCACCCGCACGGAACAGAGGCTGAGCAGTTCGCAGACCGAAGCATCGGCCGTTCCCTCCGTCATCGGTTCCACAAGTTCAACAAGACTGGTGTCCGTCAGGGCTTCAAGGGCCTTTTGTTCGCCTTGGAGCACAAGGCTGTCCCCCTCCTCGAAACGGTGGCGGCGGACTTCACGCAGGCATTCGCCGGTGGGGGAGTTAAGGGCCAGCACATGGACATGATGGTCGCGCCGCAGGCCACTTTCGGCCAGGCTGCGCCCGATGAGCGGCGACCCTTTGCCGATGCGCACCGAGGCAGTGCCCAGGCGGCCGGTAATCTCGGCGGTTTCAGGTCCGGGCTGTTCGACTTGCAGATGCCTGCTGCCGTGAAAATGGCTGACCTGGTCCGACTGGCCGTGGACGATGATGATATCTCCTGCGCGCAGCGTTTCCTGCGCCCGGGGGGAGAGGATCAGTTCACCGTCGCGTTGCAGGCCGACCACTGTCAGATACAGGGCCGAGCCCAGGCGGCTTTCACCCAGGCTGCGCCCTGCCAGAGGCGAGGTCGGCGCAAGCTCGATGGTGAAGATGTGCGACCCGATCTCATAGGCCGATTCGATGCCGTTTTTATCGGTCCCGGATGCGGCACCTTTGGGCAGCAGTCGTTTGCCCACAATGACCATGAAAGCGATGCCGGCCACGACCAGGGCCCCGGTGATGGGGGTAAAGTCGAAAATCTTGAAGGTTGTCAGCCCGGCGGAGCGCAGGGCGTCGGTGGCCAGGATGTTGGGTGGTGTGGAGATGCCCGTGAAGGGCCCGCCAAGCAGGCACCCGAGCGCCATGGGCATGAGCAGGCGCGCCGGCGGCAGGCCGCTGCGGCGGGCCAGGTCCATGGTCGCGGGGAGCAGGATGACGGCCACGGTGGTGGTGTTGATGAGGGCCGAAAGGATGCCGGCTGCCGCCATGAGGACGACGATCAGCGCGGCTTCACCCTTGCGAGCGAAGAGCTGCAGTGGCTGGCCGATGCGGTAGGCCACGCCCGTGCGGCTCAGACCGGCCGAGAGGATGAACATGGCCAGCACCGTTATGACTGCCGGACTGCTGAACCCGGCCACCGCCTCCTCCGGGGAAACCAGACCGGTCAGGGCCAGGGCGACGAGGACCATGATCCCGACCAGGTCCGCGGACACCCAGCCGCCGATGAAGAGGACCAGGGCGGCAAGGACGATGAACAGGAGAATGAAGAGGGACAGCATGGTCTGTGAAAACTCCGTAAGGCTGGTGAAATCGGTGTTGCCGCCGGGGCATGCCCCGGTTGCAGGAAGATGGGCAGGGTCAGCTTTCCACGCTCAAACGTACACATGGCGTGGCACGCCTGACGGGGTCAAGCAGGAAAATGGCAAAAAGAATTTTCAGGAGCGCAGCACGTCGCGCATGGCTCCGCAGAACTCCTCCATCACGTCCGCCCGCGCCAGGCTGACCCTGATCCAGCCCGGGAAGCGAAAGCCCGTCATGGTCCGGACCATGACCCCCTTGGCCATGAGCTTGCGGTATATGAGGGTGTCGGAGGCAGGAACACGGATCATGACGAAGTTGCCCTCGCCGCATTGGCAGGTCAGGCCAAGCTCACCGCACAGAGCCAGAATTTTTTCCTTGCCTGCGGCGACCATGGCGCGGGTCGCGGCGATGAACGGTCCGTCGTTTTCCATGGCCGCCGCGGCGGCTTGCTGCGCGAGGGAGTTGACCGAATAGACCACGTGGGTGCGGCGGATGATGTCGACCACCGCCGGGGAGCTGCACAGGTAGCCGATGCGCAGGGCGGCGAGCGCGTACATCTTCGAGAAGGTGCGAAAGACCACCAGGTTGGGATACTGCTCCAGCAGTTTCATGCCGTCCGGGAACCCGGCCTGTTCCACGAACTCGAAATACGCCTCGTCCAGGACGACGATCTGCCGGCCGTCCACCGCGTCCAGGAAGCGGCGCAGGGTGGCCGTGTCCCACCAGGTGCCCGTGGGGTTGTTGGGGTTGCAGACGAAGAGGATCTTGGTGCGTCCGTCGCGGGCGGCGAGCATGGCCTCGGGATCGAAGCCGAAGTCTTTCAAGGGGGTGAGCCTCGCTTCTATGCCCGAAAATTCGGCCACCCATTCGTACACGGCAAAGGTCCTGTCGGCCGTGACAATGTTGTCGCCCTCGGCGCAAAAAGCCTTGATGACGCTGGAGATGACCTCGCACGAGCCGTTGCCGACCAGAAACTGTTCCGGCGACTTGGCGAAGCGCGCGGCCAGGATCTGGCGCAGGGCGTAGGCGTCGCCGCTGGGGTAGATGGGCGTCAGCCGGGGCGGGAATCCCTGGACGATGCGGGCGGCCTCGGGCGGCGGGCCCAGGGGGTTCTCGTTGTTGTTGAGCCGGTGCAGGCGGTCGACCCGGAAGAGCCGCATCAGCTCCTGATCGGGTTTGCTCGGCGTATAGACTTCGAAGCTCCGGACGTGGGCCGGTACCAGTCGTTCAAGATCCAGCATGCTGCAGCACCATGACGTCCGCCTGCCCCGCATGGGGGAGCAGGACGCGGGGTTGGAAGCCGTTTTCCAGCAGGGCCGGGGCCAGTGCCGCCTGCCAGCCGTGGGCCAGGTCGAGGTGGACCAGGATGTTGCGGTACCCTTCGCCTGTGAGCAGCTGCACGTGTCCGCGCAGGGTGCCTGAGGCGTCGGCCCCGTCGAGCATGGGGATGAGCAGCGCCTGGCTGGCCTCGGGCTGGAAGGACGTGGCGAAGACCGAGCGCCCGGCCACCTGCTCCCCCTGATGCGAGACGGCGTGGATGTCGCGCATGAGGAAGAGCTGCTCGTACGCCGTGCGCAGAAAGCCTTCCAGGTCAGGGTGGGCCCAGACCGCCAGCCCGTTGTCTTCACGCATGCCCCGATACCAGATCGGCATGGGGCAGGGCGTGCCGTCGGCCGCGAGCAGGGGCAGGGTTCCCAGCAGCTCCACATCCTCCCGGGGCAGGTCTTCCGTGGGCAGCTGGCTCAGTATGGCCGAGAACGGAGTCCGCGCCACGGCGCCGACGAGATGCTCCGTCAGCCCTCGCGCGACGGCGGTCCTCTCGCTGGTGAAGACATACGGCCCGCAGAAGGACACGCTGGTGGCGGAACGCGGGCTCCAGGTCATGAAGCCGCACACGTTGCCGCCCTGGTCCAGCGCCATGGCGCCGAAAAGCTCGCCGCCCAGAATCTGGTCCACCACCTTGCCGGGGGTTCTGAACGCCTGCGGCACCATTCCCTCGGGATAGAGCGCCGTGGCCAGGGCGCAGGCCTCCTTGATCCGGCTCGGGTCGAGGGCGGGCTGGAACAGCACCTCCCCGCGGGGCGCGAAGCGTTCGGCCTGCCGCGCTTCCAGCTCTGGATAGGAGCGGTCCAGGCGCAGGCGCAGGATCACGCTGGCGCCGTCACGGCGCACCTCCAGGCCGTCGCTCATGCGCGCAGCCAGAAGCAGTCCCATGGCCTGGATGTTCTCCTCGGCGCAGTCGGCCCCGCAGGCGGTGATGTTCATGGCCCACAGGTCGGCATCCCTGGCCGCGAAGGAAAAGGTCGTGTCGACATGGCTGGCACCGGGCGTCACGTTCAGCTCCAGGGGAGCCTGCGGCGTCAGCTCGGCCAGGTAGGCCAGGATCTCTTCCACCGCCATGGTCAGGCGCAGGGCCTTGCCGTGATCCAGTCCGAAAACCGTGCCGCACTGTTCGGCCATGCCCTGGACCATGGGAATCCAGGCCGGGTCCGCGTGCAGGCGCAGGGTTATGGTCCGTTGGTCGGTCATTTCCGTTCTTCCTTGGGCAGGGCGAAGCAGGCCCTGAATTCGTTCATGTCGGCGCTGCGGCGGTAGGTGCACTCGTCGGCCATCTCGCGGACCAGGAAGATGCCAAGCCCCCCCGGCTCGCGCTCGTCCAGCCCGCCATCAAGGTCCGGCGCGACCTTTTCAAGGGGGTCGAAGGCTGCGCCCCAGTCGCGAAGGACCAAGCAGAAGCGGTTCGCGTCCGGGCTGAGCACGCAGTCCACCTCCATGTCGCCCTCGCCTTCAGGGTAGGCGTAGCTGCCGATGTTGACTACCAGCTCCTCGACCACAAGCTCCAGCCTTCCCGCCAGCTCTGTGCCGAGGCCCAGGCGCCCTGCATGTTCGCCGACGAAGGCCTGCACCAGGCCCAGGCTTTCCAGGGTGGCCGGGATGCGCAGGCTGATGCCGCCGGCCGTCATCAGCCCTCCAGCGCTTCGGTCGCCGAAGCGTGGACCCGGAACAGTTTCATGAATCCTGAAACCCTGAATACCTCGTCCACCATGCCGGACAGGCCGCAGAAGGCGAGGCTTCCACCGGAGGCCTTGAGCTTCTTGCCGGAGGCCAGGATGCTGCGCAGCCCGGCGGAGCTGATGTATTCGAGGCCGCTCATGTCCGCCACGAGGTTCGTACGCCCCTGTTCGAGCTGCTCCGTGCAGGCGGCCTCGAAGCGGGGGGCCGAGACGGCGTCCATGCGGCCGGAGCAGGTCAGCAGGGCCTTGGTTTCGATGATCTTGCTTTCAATGTTCATGGGTTCTCCTTTGGGAATGGAAGTCACTTCGGTGCGGGTCCGAGATACCGCACCGCGAGCATGGTGATGTCGTCGGACTGTTCCGCGCCTGCGGCCCAGTCCGTGACGGACGCGGACACGGCCGTGATCAGGTTGTGTGCCCCGTCACCAGCGTGCGCGGCTACGGATTCCAGCAAACGGGCGTCCGAATACAGTTCGAGGGCCGGGTTCATGGCCTCGCTGACCCCATCGGTGGTCAGGAAGAGCATGTCGCCGGGGGCAAGGTCGAGGGCGCCGGTGGTGTATTCGATGTCCGGCATGGCCCCGGCCATGGGCTCCTCCAGGCTGCCGATCCACTCCGGGGTATGGCCTTGGCGCAGGAGCAGCGGGGCGTTGTGACCGGCGTTGCCGAATTCGAGCCTGCCCGTGCGCGTGTCCAGAATGGCCAGAAAGAGGGTCACGAACATGCAGGAGTCGTTGTCCGCCGACAGTTCGTCGTTGACCGTCGTCAGGATGCGGCCCGGGTCCGGTTCCCGCTCGGCCACGACCTTGATCAGGGTCTTGGTCACGGCCATGAAGAAGGCTGCGGGCACGCCCTTGCCGGACACGTCGCCGATGAGGAAGCAGAAGCGGTGCCCGTCCACGAAGAAGAAGTCGTAGAGGTCGCCCCCGACCTCGCGGGCGGGGACGATGGCCGCGAAAACGTCCAGCTCCGCCCTGTCCGGGAAGGGTGGGAAGATCTTGGGCAGGATGCTCATCTGGATGTCGCGGGCGATGCGCAACTCCGATTCGATGCGTTCCCTGGCGGCCGTTGCGGTTGTCAGGTCGGCGATATGTTTTTTCAGGGCGTCCTTCATGCTGGCGAAAGACGCCGCAAGATCACCCACCTCATCGCCGGGGGCGATGGTCGGCATGGGCTGGTCCAGGTTGCCCGCGGCGATGCCTCCGGCGGCCCGGGTCAGGATGCGCAAGGGGCGGGTGATGGTGCCCGAGACCGCAAGGACCGCCCCGGCCAGGATGACGAACCCGGCCAGGCCGATGCCGGTCATGACCTGCGTGACGCGGTTCGCCCCGGCCAGCAGTTCGGCCCTCGGCAGCACCACGGCCAGGGACCAGCGCTCGTCCGGCAGGGCATGGTAGGAGACATAGGCCGCGCCGACTCCGGGCAGGTCCGAGAATTCCGTGAACCCGGTCTTGCCCGCGACCATCTCTTTGCCCAGGTCCCGCAGGGAAGGCAGGTTCAGGTCCTCGGCATGGGTGAAGATCGTCTCGTTCATGATCAGGCTGGGGTCGGGGTGGGCGATATAGGCCCCGTAGCGTGAGAGCAGAAAGACATGGCCCGAGGCCGTGACCTGGACCGAGGCGATCATGCGCTGCAGCCAGGCCAGGTCGATGTCCGCCGTGACCACCCCGGCCGTCTGCATGCCCCGTGGCGTGCGGCGTGAAAAGGGGGCCGAGTAAGTGACCATGAGCGTGTCGCCCCCGCCCTCGTCGTAATAGGGTTCGGTCCAGACCGGTCGGTTCAGTTCCCGGGCCAGCTGGTACCAGTCCTTGGCGAAATAGTTGTAGTCCTCCCCGCCCAGGTTGACGGAGGTGATGGCAAAGTCCTTGCGGAAGGAATAGGGGGCGAAATACTTCGTGCCGCGTTCGAAGGCATCGGGCTCGAAGGCCACGGCCGTGCCGAAGATCCCGGGGTTGCTGAAGAGGATGCGGCGCCCGAGGTCGAGCAGGAACCGGTGGCTGAGGTCGGCGTCCTCCAGGGTGGCGGCCACGGTCTCCGTGACCTTGGCCGTGGCCCGGAATTCGGCGTTGATGCGGTTGGCCGTGGCTTGTGCCAGGGCGTCGCCGTTCTTGCGGGCCAGGTCGACGATGGTGTCACGCGAGACCATGTAGGCGTACCCGACGACAAAGAGGAGGATGACCGTGGTGCAGGCCAGGGTGAGCGCGGCCAGGCGCGCGGCGATGGAGAGCCTCATGGTGCGGGCTCCATGACGAAGTCCTCGTAGTCCGGCGGGTCGGGGGCGAAGCCCTGCTCCCTGAGGATGGCCGCGGTGCGTTCGAAATCCGCGCGGTTCAGGACCAGGCTCGGCTCCCCGCCGACCAGGACGATGTCCTGCATGCGGGCCAGCATCCAGCGCTGGTGGGCGCGGTTGGCCTTGACCCTGTGCTCCTTCATGCGCCTGATGACCACGTCGAGGGTCTCCTCGGGGTGGGCGAAGGCGTAGGCCCAGCCGTCCAGAGTGGCCTGGGCCACGGCGCGGGCTGCGGCGGGGTCGCGCTTAAAGGTGGAGCGCAGGCAGTAGAGGCCGTCTTCGGGGAAATTGAGATCCAGGTCGCGGAAGAAGAAGGCGACCATGTCCTGCTCCTCCAGCCCGTAGGACATGAGGGTGTGGTATTCGTTATACCACATGGCCGAGACCGCATCGAGGCCGCCGCGCATGAAGAGGTCCATGGACGGAGCCTGCTCGATGACCGTGACCTCGATGCCCAGGCGCTTGAACAGGGCGCGGGGCTGGATCTGAAAATCCGGCCCCCACATGCCCACGCGCCGGCCGTTGAGATCTTTCAGGGAACGGATGTCCGAGTCGCGGCTGGCCACGAGCATGAGGGCCGACTGGTGCACGATCTGGCCGATGTGCACCAGGTCAAGGGTCGCGCTGCGCTCGACGGCCGTGGACAGGAACATGGTCGCGAACTCGGCGCGGGCGTCTGCCAGATGCTGGGAGACGTTGATGTCGGGCCCGCCGGGCAGGATCTTCAGGTCCACACCGTGCGCGGCGTAGAAGCCTTTTTCCTCGGCCATGAGATAGCCCGCGAACTGAGCCTGGGGCAGCCAGTGCAGGACCAGCCGCAGGGGCTGGGCCGCGGCCTGCGAAACCGTCGACAGGGCCAGGAGCACTGTAAAAAGAAGGGCTTTCATGGCCGGTGCGCCTCCAGACGAAGGACCAGGTTGCCGGCTACCTGGCGGCGGTAATCCGCCGTGGCCCGCACGTCGTCGATGGGGCGCACGGCCGTGCGCACAAGGCCTGCCGCGTGGCTCAGGTTGTCGGCGGTCAGGGCGCGGCCCGTCAGCCAGGACTCGGCCTCGGGGCAGCGCAGGACCGTGGGGGACACGCTGCCGAAGGCCAGCCGGATGTCCTGAATGATATCGCCGTCCAGGTGCAGCAGGGCGGCCAGGCTGGCCACGCTGATGGCCAGGGCCTGGCGCCTGCCGACCTTTTCGAAATGCTGCACGGCGTCCGGATCAGGCAGCGGGACGAGCACGCGCGCCAGGATCTCGTCGGGCTCGAGAGCGGTCCGGCCGGGGGCGGTGATGAATTCCGCCACGTCCAGCACCCGCTCTGCGTCCCGCGACAGGAGCGCCAGCCGCGCCCCGAGGGCGTACAGGGCAGGCAGGGTGTCGCCGGCGGGGGATGCCGTGCAGAGGTTCCCGCCCAGAGTGGCCTGGTTGCGCACCAGGGGCGAGCCGAGTTGACGCACGGCCTGATGCAGGAGGGGCAGACGTGCGGCGACGGTCCCGGATTCCAGCAGCTCCGTCAGGGTCGTGGCCGCGCCGATCTCAAGGACCCCGCCCGTCGTTTCCAGGCCGCGCAGCGCGGGGATGCGCTCAAGACAGCAGATCCGCGCTCCGGACTTTCCGGCCCTGCGCCGCACGAGGTAGTCCGTGCCTCCGGCCATGACGGCGATGTCCGGTTCGCCCAGGAGGTCCCACAGCTCGGCCAGGGTCCCCGGCAGATAGACGGTCATGGTTTTTCCACCTTGTGTACCGCATCGAGGATGCGGGTGTAGCCCGTGCAGCGGCAGAGGTTTCCGGACAGGGCCTCGCGGATGTCCTCGCGGTCTGGGTGCGGGTCGCGGGCCAAAAGGTCTGCGGCGGCCACGACCATGCCCGGTGTGCAGAACCCGCACTGCACGGCGCCGTGTTCGGCAAAGGATTGTTGCAGGGCGTGGGGCGCCTCAGGGCTGCCGAGGCCTTCGACGGTGGTCAGGTCCTGGCCGTCGAGCTGGGCGGCCAGCGTCAGGCACGACAGGCGGGCCCGTCCGTTGACCAGGATGGCGCACGCGCCGCATTCGCCGGTGCCGCAACCTTCCTTGGTGCCGGTCAGTCCCAGCCTCTCGCGCAGGAGGTCCACGGCGCGCTCGTCGCCGCGCACGTCAAGTTCCGTGTCCCGGTCGTTGATGCAAAAACGGATGATCATGCCTGTGCTTCCCGTGAGGCCAAAAGTTTGAGAATCATGGCCGGCGTGACCGGGGCGCGAGTTATGTGCGCGCCCACTGCGTCGGACAGGGCCGAGGCCACGGCCGGCAGCGGGCCGTTCATGCCCACTTCGCCCACGCCTTTCATGCCGAAGGGGCCGCTGTGCTCCAGCGTTTCCACGGCCACGGACTGTGTGTCCGGCAGGTCCAGGCTGGTGGGGATGAGGTAGGTCGAGAGGTCCGGGGTGGTGATGCGGGCGTTCCTGGTTCCGAAGCCTTCCATCAGGGCGAAGCCGAGCCCCTGGGCCACGGCCCCTTCGATCTGCTGGTGAAAGTTCTGGGGATTGAGGACTCGGCCGCCATCGGTGGCCGCGAGATAGTCGCAGACCCGCACCAGGCCGGTGAGTTCGTCGACCTCCACGCGCACCAGATGCGCCGCGAAGGGGAAGATCAGGTGCGGGAAACCGATGGGAAAATCCCTGCCCGTGTCCGGCACCTCGCGAGAGACGGGCATGAGGTATTCGGCCACGCAGATCCGGTCGTCGCGGGGCAGCATGGCTCCCATGGCCGTCAGGGGCAGCTCCTTGCCCGTGGGCAGGTGCCTGACCGCCCCGGGCACCAGTGTGAAGCCGCCGGGTTCGTCGATCATGAGAGCCAGGGCCGCGCGGCGGACGAGCTTTGAGGTCATGAGCTCGCAGGCCTTGATCAGCGCCTGGCCGAAGGTGTAGGTGGTCCGGCCGGCCGAGGCCGAGCCCGACGGGTGGGAGCGCTCCGTGTCCGGCTGGATGACTTCGAGGCGTCCGGCGTCCTGGCAGAGCATTTCGCCCGCGATCTGGGCGAAGGTCGAGGCGTTGCCCTGGCCCATGTCCGGGACGCCGCTGTAGATGGCGAAGCGCCCGTCCGGGGTCAGCTCGATCTTGGCGATGGCGTTGTCGGCCAGCCCCCGGCCGTAGCCCATGCCGTTGAAGACGGCGGCGACGCCGACGCCGCGACGGGTGAACGCGGGGGCATCATTTTTCCAGGCCTCACGCGTGGTCCACAGCTCGTGGCCCTGGACGCGGCGCAGGCACTCGTCAAGGCCCACGGAAGAGGTCAGCGTGACGCCCGCGCAGTTGCGGTCCCCGCGACGCAGGGCGTTCTGGCGGCGCAGGTCCAGCGGGTCTCGGCCGAGCCGGGCGGCCAGACGGTCCATCATGCCCTCGAAGGCCAGGCTGGCCTGGGCCACGCCGAAGCCCCGGAAGGCCCCGGCCACGGGGTTGTTGGTGTAGACGCACAGGCCCCGGCAATCCATGTGCGCAACCCGATAGGGCCCGGCGGCGTGTTCCATGCCCAGTTCCATGATCTCGCCGCCCAGGTGGGCGTAGGCCCCGCTGTCGTACCACAGGCGGCAGACCACGCTTTTGAGCGTGCCGTCGCTCATGGCGCCCAGCCGGTAGTGCATCCGGGCCGCGTGGCGCTTGTAGCCGGCCAGGAAGCTCTCCTCCCTGTCCCACCACATCTTGATGGTCCGCCCCGGGAGGCGCAGGGCCGCAAGGCCCAGGAGACACTGCACCGTGGCCCCGTCCTTGCCGCCGAAGCCGCCGCCGAGGAACGGGCTGTGGACGCGGATCTTCCAGGGCGCCAGGCCCAGGGCGTGGCCGATCTCGAAGCGGTCGCGGAAAGGGGCCTGGGTGGAGACGGTCAGGTGCAGGACGCCGTCATCGTCCAGACGGGCCAGGCCGTTCTCTGTCTCCAGGAAGGCGTGGGCCTGGGAGGGGGTGAAGAAGGTGTCCTCCAGGACCACATCGCACTGCGCCAGGGCCTCTTCGGCGTCCCCTTTGCGGATCTCGGCGGACAGCAGGACGTTTGAGCCATGAGCCTCGTGAATGAGCGGGGCGTCCGCGGCCAGGGCCGCGTCCATGTCGGCCAGGACCGGAAGGGGCTCGATGTCCACGCGGATGAGGGACAGAGCCTGACGCAAGATGTCGCGTGATTCCGCCACCACGAGGGCCACGGGGTCGCCGCAATGGCGGACCCTGGTCCCGCACAGCACGGGCATGTCCTTGTGCACGATGCCCTGACGGTTCGATCCCGGCACGTCCTCGCGGGTCAGGACGGCAAGCACGCCGGGCAGGGCCCTGGCCGCGGCGGCGTCGACGCCGCGAAGGATGCCGTGGGGCACGCCGCAGCGTCTGGCCCCGGCCCAGAGCAGGCCGGGCGGGTAGCTGTCGGCGCTGAAAAGCTCCGTGCCGCACGCCTTGGCCAGGGCGTCCAGGCGGGGGCGGGCGGGGCCGATATCGTAGGGTTCATGAGGCATGCACACATCCTTGGGCTGAAAAAGTGCCAAACAGTGCGAAAGAAAAGGGCTTTGTGTCAACACGCGGGGTCGCTGCCCCTTCTTTTTCTTTCATCGGCCGGGCAGCCCCGCCCAGTCCGAGCGGATGTGCTCCATGAGCTCCCTGGCCTCGTCGGCCAGCAGCAGCGGAAGCGAGAAGTCGGGGTCCGAGGCGAGTTTTTGCAGCAGCAGCACGTCGGTCCCGGTCCACATCGGCAGCAGCCCGCCGAGAAAGTAGCCGCGCTTGCGGGCCGCTTCCTCGGCCGCGGGCAGACCTGAATGGGCCAGGGGCAACTGCAGCTGGTAGGCGTGCCGTCCGGGATGCCTGGCCTCGAAGGCGTCGATGGTTTCGCCGAGGTCCGCGCCCGGTTCGTCGACCAGGAGTTTGGCCAGGGACGCACCGTCCATGGTCGTCACGCTGGAGCGGGTTCGCCCGCTGGCGGGGCTGGCGGCCCCGAAGGACCTCTCCAGGCCGTATTTTGCGTACAGGTTCTTGAGAAAGCCGGCAAAGCGTTCGGGCAGGTGCACCGTGTGGGGCACATCGCGATAGACGCGCAGTTCGTTCAGCAGGGATATTCTCCCCCCGACACCGTCGGTGCTGCCTTCGGGCCTGGGGGGCATGGCCTCCAGTTCCAGGGCGTAGGGACGAAAGGAGAAATGCCGGGTCAGCTTCTGGGTCAGGACGTGATCGCATACGGTTTGCGTGAAGACGGCGTTGAGGCCCAGTTCTTCCGGCAGTTCGGCCAGCGAGACCTTGCCCAGCCGCACGGCCAGGGTGCCCCCGCGATAGGCCGGCAGGATCATGAGCCCGCCGGACTCCATGATGTCCGGGTTCGGTGCCACCCGGAAGAGGGCCGTCAAGCCGACCACGTCGCCTGCCGGCGTGCGGGCCACGAACTGGTGGAGTTCCGGCCCGGCGTTGGCGGCCGTGATCTGCTCGGGGTCGTAGACATAGTCCAGGGGAAAATTCTCCCCGTAAATGGCGAAATAGAGCCTGGCCACGCCTTCGGCATCATCAGGCCGGAAGGGGACGACCTCGATGCTCTGGCCGGGGTCAACGGTTCCGGGGTTGGCACGCAGGCGGTCCAGGTTTTCCTTTCGGGTGCGGGTCATGGGGTTCTCCCGTGGGAAGGGTTGAGAGTGGCTGGGGACGGCTGCCCGGTCTGGCGGATCAGCAGCCAGGCGCCAAGGGCCAGCAGCGCCGAGAGCCGGAACAGGGCCGCGTGGGTCAGGCCCATGCCGAGCATCATGCCGCCGAGGTAGGGGCCCAGAACATAGCCTGCGTCCATGGTGGACAGCATGAGGTTGGCGGTCAGGCCGCGTTTGGACGGGTCGGCCAGGTGAAAGAGGGTTGATTGCAGAAGCGGCATGGCCACACCCATGCAGGCACCGAAAAGGGCGGCCGCGAGCAGGAAGGGCAGGGGCGATGCGACCAGGGAGTAGGACGCGTAGCATCCCGCCAGGACGAGGAACGTGAACATGAGTGTCCGACGCTTGTCCAGCCTGTCGAAACGGGCGCTGCCGAACAGGCGTACGGCGATGGTGGCCCCCGTCGACACGGTGAAAAAGAGGCCCGCGTTGGCCAGGCCAAGGCTCGCCCCGAAGTCCTTCATGAAGAAGAAGAGCAGGGTGGAGCCGAGAAATGTCAGCAAGCCCGCGCCGAGGACGAAGGCCACGCCGGTGTTTCGCAGGGCCGACCCGATGTCGGCGAGTCCCGTCGAAGCCCGCCCCGATTTGGACTGTTCCGCCTGCGCCTGCCGCGCATGGGGCCCGAGGGGCGCCAGCAGGGCCAGGGCCGGCAGGGTCATGAGGGAGACCCAGGCATAGGCGTGCCCGGCGTCAGGGACGACTCGCAGCAGATACTCCATGAGCGGGGGCATGACGGCAAAGGGCAGCATGGTGGTCAGGGAAAAGAGGCCGAAGCCCTGCCCGCTTCTGGATGGCGGGATGAAGTGCACGAGCAGGGCGGTGGTGGCCGAGACCAGGCTCACGAAGGCCGCGCCGTGAAAGACGCGCAGGCAGATGAGCGCGGGAAGACTTGTGGCCCAGGCGTAGCCAAGCAGGGCCAGAGCGATCATGACCAGGCTTGCGCGCATGACCGGCAAGGCGTTGCCCGGCCCGAGGCCGGGGCTGATGAATGGGCGCAGCATGAAGGCGGCCAGGGGTTCGAGGGCGAGAATCCACCCGGCCCAGAAGGGCGAGATGCCCATGGAGATGAGGTAGGGATAGAGGCCGTAAAAAACGGCGATGTTGCCGAACCCGAACAGGGCCACCAGGCACAGGGATACGAAGGGGTAGGTGAAGAGGGAGGCGGCGTTCGGGGACATTGCATCATCCTGATACGGTTGGAGATATTCAGTCCTTAACGGGCTTGGTTGTCTTTTGCCAGAGGAGAATTGCCCTTGCGGCGGATTGGTACCTCCCTTTGTATGGGAATGATTGACGAAGGGCGCGGGACACGCCGCTATCGCGGCTTGTTCCGCGATTTGGAAGGATATGCGTTTTCCGGGACCGCCCGATTACACATTGCGTTAACGCCCTGTCATGACATATGTTTCCTGGAGGAGACGAGCATGAACTCACTACTCAAGGAACTTGCGGACGACCTGTTGTCGCAAAAAGTCGTCCCTGCGCTGGCGCTCGGTTGTGTCATTGGCGTTCTCATTGTCGTCATCGAGGTCTCCCTGAGCGCCATGATTTTCTCGGGCTCGCTCGCACCGCTTGCGACGCGAGCATCGGGGCTGCTGCTTTTCGGCGCGGTTGTCATGGGCATCCTCCTCGCCCTGACCAGTTCCTTCCGATCCACCATATGCCTGCCGCAGGATGCTCCGGTGGCTGTCCTCGCAGGAATGGGCCCTTCGGTAGTCGCGGCCATGGGAATGGTCTCCCCGGAAGCAACGTTCATGACCATGGTCGCCTCCATCGGTTTGGCAACTCTCGCCACTGGCCTCGCGCTTACGGCCATCGGCCATTTCAGACTGACCAACCTGTTCCGCTTCATGCCATACCCCGTTGTGGGCGGCTTCCTGGCAGGTGGCGGATGGCTTCTTACCGTGGGTGGCATCTCGGTCATGAGCGGTATGGACGTCAATTTCGACACGATGAAGAGCCTGCTTGATGCCTCACTGCTTCTGAAGTGGGGGCCGGGGGCACTCTATGCCATCCTTCTTTGGCTGGTCCTGAAGCGCTGGCCGCATTTTCTCATCCTGCCTGCATCGCTGCTGGTCGTGACTGCGGTCTATTATGTTGCATTCCAGATCGCCGGGATCTCACTGGCCGAAGCTCGGTCAACAGGCTTTCTTCTTTCCGGCGTGCCGGCCACTGGCCTTTGGCCCGCCTTCAGCCCGGCCGAACTCGGCATGGTGCGCTGGGATGTCGTATTTGAACAGTTGCCCGTCATGGGCGCGGTTTTTCTGGTCACCCTCATCGGGCTCCTGCTGAACGTGAGCGGCATCGACCTTGGGGGAGGCGTTGACGTTGATTTCAACAAGGAGTTTCGTAACGCCGGCCTGGCAAACATTGCCGGCGCACTGGGCGGCAGTTCCCCCGGAGCCCACGCGCTCTCGCTTTCCCTTCTCTGCCGGATGACGGGTGCCTACACCCGTCTGGCAGGGCTTGTGGCCTCGGCCGTTGTCGCCGCGGTTCTCTTTGTCGGCGGCGCGGCACTGGAATTCTTTCCCCTGCCTGTTCTCGGCGGCCTGCTTGTCTTTCTTGGCATCGATATCATGGATAGCTGGCTCTACAGCACATACCGCAAGCTCCCCCTTCAGGATTATCTTGTGCTGGCGAGCATTTTTCTGTCCATCTGCCTTCTGGGATTCCTCCAGGGAGTCGGAATTGGCCTGCTCATCACCACGGTGCTTTTCATCATTCGTTTCAGCAGGATCGATGTGATCAGGGAAAGGTTCAATGGCTCCGTGCGGCATAGTTGCAAAAACCGCTCAATCCCCAATCGCACCATCCTGCAGACGAACGGAAGCAGGCTTCAGGGATATCAGCTGAGCGGCTATCTGTTTTTTGGCTCCGCCGCTCGCCTGAGCGAGGAACTCAAGGCCGGACTGAGCGCTTCTCCCCGGCCATGGTGCATGCTCCTGGATTTTTCTGGCGTTTCGGGGTTTGACGTTTCTTCCGTCAATGCCCTTCAGCGCGTCATTCAGGCAGCGCACACGGCAAGGATTCCGATCGTGATTTCAAACCCGTCCAATCGTTTCAGGGATACGCTGACGCGAGCGCTTGCCCCGGCGGTCCTGGAGGGGATTCGCTTCACGGCAGACCTCGATCAGGGGCTTGAGCTCTGCGAAGATGTCATCCTGGAAAAATTCGAGCAGATGCTGGAAACCCAGGCCTCGGCAAAAGAAAATCTTTTCGAGCAGACCGTGGATGACATGATGGCCCATCTGGACAGGCAGAGCATTTTTGAAGCGCTGGTGGAACAGCTGGCTCCGTGGCTCACGGAACGTTCCTACAAGGAAGGGGATGTCATCGTCGCGCAGGGGGCTGCGTACGAAGGCATGCATCTGATCATGTGGGGCTCCGCAACTTCCAGGTCCACGGACAAAAATTCCCGTCTTGCGCATTACGATGCCGGGGCCGTTGTCGCCCCGAAGGCGGCTTTCGGTCCCTGCGCCGCCACGGAACACATGGAAGCGGACGGGACATGCCGCATAGCCGTGCTCACAGCCCAGGCCCGCAATCAGCTTGAACAGGAAGCCCCCGCTCTCGCCCTGCAGCTGGACCGCTACATCATGGCCAGCCCAGCTTAACGCGCGGGGGGAAGACTCATTCAATATAGAAGTATTCAATCCGCCGGTTTATGGACCGTTCTCCCTCCCGATGAACCGTTTCCATTTTGGAAACAATTGTCGTTTGTCCCAGTTCCCCGCTGAAAAACTTCGATGGCGCCGCTTTCGGTTTGGTAGATGCTGTTCTCAGGTAGGCTATTCGCCGTCACCCGCACGCTTTAAGGGCCGATGCGGGAGGGGCCATATATGGGTATAAATGCACGCAAGGCTGGATTTGTTACATTTTCCGGTGGACGAAATGAATCTTTGTATAAGCGTCGGCGTCTGCTATCCGGAAAACGTCCTTGGCTGCCGAAGGTCAAGCCTCTGGCGTTAAGTGACCGGAAGATGGTCGCAGATACAACTGCCTCTACGGCAAGATCAATGAGCCCCGGCGGGCGCGTTTAAAGGAAACAATATGGAATATCTCGTCATCTGTCTGGCCAGCCTGGCCGTGTCCGGCCTGACCCTTTTTTCGGGCTTTGGCCTCGGCACCGTGCTGACCCCGGTGATGGCCATCTTCTTTCCCATCGAGACGGCCGTGGCCGTGACCGCGGTGGTGCATTTCGCCAACAACCTTTTCAAGCTCGCCCTGTTCGGTCGGCAAGCCGACTGGGGCGTAAGCCTGCGTTTTGGCCTGCCCGCCCTGGTCGCGAGCTTCGCCGGGGCGTGGTTGCTGGTCAGGGTTTCGGACCTTGAGCCGCTTTTCTCCTATTCTCTTGCCGGAGGCGAATTCTTCGTCACTCCGGTCAAACTTCTGGTCGGCGTACTCATCGTCTTTTTCGCCACCCAGGAACTGCGCGGCGGGAAGAAAATGGCCATTTCGCCGGTCTGGCTGCCCCTGGGCGGGATCGTCAGCGGGTTCTTCGGCGGCCTGTCAGGCAACCAGGGGGCTTTTCGCAGCGCCTTTCTGCTCGGCGCGGGCCTGGGCAAGGATGCCTTCATCGCCACAGGCGTGGTTCTGGCCTGCGTGGTCGACGTGACCCGCCTTGGCGTCTACGCGGGCATGTCCGGCTCGCACATGATCACCGATAACGCGGGACTTGTGATAGCCGCCACCCTGTCGGCCTTTCTGGGCGTGCACTACAGCCGCAAGGTGCTCAAAAAAATCACCATCCAGACCGTACGACTGCTGGTCGGGGCGATGCTCCTGCTGCTAGGCGGGGGGCTGGTTGCGGGGTTGATATGAGGGGAAGCGATCTTGTCTCTGGACCGTTTCGCCTTGAAATGTCGAAAAATGGCTTTGCAACGGGAAGAGGGGTTCTCCGTCACCTCTTCCGCGTGGGTTTGGGACTTACGAAAGGCATGACCAGCATCTGGTGCAAAGATCGGTACTTGGGATCACGAAAGATGTTCAGGCCCAGGGGCATGCCCTCATGGCCGCGGGCCGGCTGGTCCTGGTAGCTCGCGAAGAGATGGTCCCACCACGGGAAGCAGAAGCCGAAGTTGCGGTTGAACTCCCGGCCGTCGGTGGAGTGGTGGATGCGGTGCATGTCCGGCGTGACCAGCGCAAGGCGCAGGACGCGGTCCAGGCGGAGGGGCAGGAAGAAGTTGGCGTGGTTGAACATGGCCGCGCTGTTGAGGATGATCTCGAAAGCCAGAACGGCCAGCGGAGGCGGTGCGAGAAGGGCCACCAGGGTGAGTTTGAAGGCCATGGAGAGGAGGATTTCCAAGGGGTGGAAGCGTACCCCGGTGGAGAAATCGAAGAAGGTGTCCGCATGGTGCATGCGGTGCAACCTCCACAGCGGCCGCCAGGCATGGAAGGCGCGATGCTGGGCGTACATGGCCAGGTCCAGGATGAGGATGCCCAGAACGATCTCTGCGGCCAGGGGCAGGCCGAGGAAGGGGAAGAGTCCCAGACCCTGGCCCCGCAGCGTGGCGGCCAGAGCCATGGGTACGATGGGAAAGACCAGGCGCGCGAGCATCGTTGACACGGCCACCACGCCGAGATTCCCCACCCAGCGGCCCTTGCGGTCCGGATCGGGCCGTCTGCGCGGCCGGGCGATTTCAAGGGCGGCCATGAGGATGGCCGTCAGTATGAAGGCCCCAAGTCTGAGTATGTTTTCCCCGTCCATTGTACTTCCAAGTGATACGCCTGTTTTTCCTGCCTGTCAGAGACTCATGCGGGCAGTGAATTCGTGCTCTTTGTCCGGACCTGATCCGCAACTCTCCCATAATTTCTTGCCGTGCATGCCCGACCGCGACCGCTTACTTCTCCCGCTTCAGCCTGCGGTACAGGCTGCGGAACTGATGATAGGTAAGGCCCATGAGGCCCGCCGCCTTTTTCTGGTTGTACCGGCTTCGTTCGAGGGCGATCTGCAGGTATGCGTCTTCAAGGTTTCGCACGGCCTCGGGCAGAGGGACGCCAAGGTCAACCGCACAGGCGGGAGTGGCCTGCGCTTCCTGTATTTCGGGATTGCCCGATGGAGTCGGCTGAAGGTCGGAGCCGAAAGGATTGAAGTCGATACTGGTCACGGTGTGGCCGTTCGCCCGGTAAACGGCCCGTTCCACGACATTGCGCAGTTCGCGGACGTTGCCGGGCCAGCGGTGCGAGCGCAGGGCCGACATGGCCTGAGCCGAGAATTCGGGCCGAACGTCAAGCCCCATGTTCACGGCCATGCGCGTGGCGAAATGGTGGACCAGCAGGTCCACGTCTCCTTCTCGTTGGCGCAATGGTGGGATTGCCAGCACTTCGAAGCTGAGACGGTCGAGCAGATCCTCCTTGAATTTCCCTTCCCGTGCCAGTTGCGGCAGATTTGCATTGGTCGCGCCGATGAGTCGTACGTTGACTTCCACGGGCGTAGACCCTCCCACGCGGTCGAAGGTTCCGTATTCCGCCACGCGGAGCAGCTTGGCCTGGGCCTGCTGGTCAAGGTTGGCAATTTCGTCCAGGAACAGCGTGCCGTTGTCGGCACGTTCAAAGTACCCCTTGCGTCGCGAGATGGCGCCCGTGAAGGCCCCGGCCTCATGCCCGAAGAGTTCCGAATCGAGCAGCGACCCGGGCATGGCCGCACAGTTGAGGGGCACATACGGCCCCTGCCAACGCGGGGAAAGGTAGTGCAGGCGGGCTGCGGCCAATTCCTTGCCGGTGCCGCGTTCGCCGATGATGAGCACGGGCCGGTCTATTCCGGCCGCCCTCGACAGGCGTTCCTGGAAACTCAAAAAGGCGTCCGATTGCCCGACGACGTCCTGCAACGCTGGTATAGGTGTGGCATTCATGACCATGTAATAGCCTGTAAAGCCAAATAATGTAAATACAGACCATTTCGGAGATCTCGTGATGAATGATAAGTTTATTTTCTTCAGGTGGTTATGATGAAAATTGTCTCTGGCATGGAGGCTGCAATAGCCGTGTAAAGCGTTATACTATTTCAGGAGGACATCATGGGCGTATTTACTCGGTTTAAAGACATAGTTAGTGCAAATATCAACTCCATGCTTGATCGGGCTGAGGAACCGGAAAAAATGATCCGCCTCATGATCCAGGAGATGGAGGAGACCTTGGTCGAGATCAAGGCGTCGTGCGCCGGGTTGATGGCTGATCAGAAGCGCATCGTCCGGGAACTGGACCAAAGTCGTGCGCACATGGAACACTGGGAGGGCCGGGCAGCTCTCGCCATGGATAGAGGCCGCGAGGATCTGGCCCGTGAGGCTCTGGTTGAAAAAATCGAGGCGCAGCGCCTGGCAGAGGGCTTGGAGCGCGAAGTGGATCGTTTTGGCGTGCTCATCGAACAGGCCCGCGAGGATATAGAACTGCTGGAAGGAAAGCTGGAATCGGCAAAAGAGCGGCAGCGCAGTCTGGTCAAGCGCCATGTGCGGGCTGGCCAGAGAATGCAGGCGCGCGTCAACGTGACCAGAGCCCAGTCCGCGGATGTCCTGAAGCGTTTCGACCAGTTCGAGCAGCGCGTCGAGCGCATGGAGGTCGAAGCCGAAATGGCCGCCCCCCGCCGAGGACGCGATCTGAACCAGGAATTCGCCTTGCTCGAAGGTGGCGATGAAGTCGAGGCGCAGCTTGCCTCCATGCGTGCCGCACGGCAGAAATAGCTTGCGTGGAAGGTGCCCCTGAACCTGCTCGGTTCAGGCATGGTGAAACATTCAGGGAGCAATGAACATGGAGCACATGATTACATTTGTCTTTGTCCTCATGACTGCGGGCTTGCTGCTGGTCGGAGCGGTTATTTTCGCTGTATTCAAATTGTTTTCGCGGTCAAGCAGTCAGGGCACGGAAGACGAGGCCCGCATGATTCAGGAGATGTACCAGGGCATGGTGCGCATGGAAGAGCGCATCGAGGCGCTGGAAACAATTCTTCTGGAAAAGGACAGCAAGGAGAGACGTTCATGAGATACGGCAGCAGGGGACGCGGAAGGGACAGGGCTTTTCATTCACGATGGAGCAGACCCGCTCGGGAAGCTCTCTATCGCGCCCGTGACGGTGTCTTTCTCGGCGTGTGCAAAGGTGTGGCCAGGCATTTCGACGTTCCGGTCAACATGCTGCGCGCAGTGGTTTTGATTCTGTTCTTTGTCACCGGAGTATGGCCGGTGGGCCTGCTCTATCTCATCGCAGCCATGATCATGCGCGTGGAACCGGCCGTGCCGTTTGCCAACGAGGATGAACGGACGTTTTACGATGCCTATGCAAACTCCAGGGCCGGAGTGCTGCAACGCATGAAACGCAGCTTCGACAACCTGGACCGCCGCCTGCGACGGATGGAGGCAGTGGTCACCAGTCGGGACTTCGACTGGGAGCGCCGCATGCGTGATTCCTGACAACAGCCCGCTTCATCAACTTTCTCGCAGGAGACAAACATAATGAGTCATCCACGAAACATGGCAGCGCATTCGAATATGAATCCCAACAACCCCAAGCCGAAAAACTGGTTGAAGCGATTCGCAATAGCCCTGGCAGTGACAGGTGTGATCGGGACAGTCCTTGTCGTCACCCTGGCTGTAATGGCCGCGCGGTTCGTCGGCGACGCGGTCGATTATGTGCAGACCATGGACCTGTCGAAGGTGGAGACGAGTCTGGCGGAGACTGCCCTGGATCTCGACCAGCGACAGCGCGAACTCATCGGCCCTCTTCTGGAAAGACTCAAGAGCGATGGGCTGACCCCTCCGCAGCGCGAGGAAATCACGAGCTCTATAATGGAGGCTCTGAGCCCTGAACAGCGCGCTCAGCTTGAGAGCTTGAAGGGTATCGGAGCAGCGGGGGCAGAGGGCATGGACGGGCTCATGGCATCCCTGATGAGGTGGCTGGAGGAGCTGGGCGTGCCTGTGAGCCTGCTGACGGGCAACTCGAAGCCGGCAGAGTGAAAACAGCCGCCAGCTTGGCTTGGGGGGACGAGAAGTCCCTCCAGGCTCTCGTTGCGCAAAAAAGGGAAGCCGGCGTGAATTCTTACTGCGATTCGATTTGCGCCCAATGACGATCGTTTATGATCCAATGATGATTCAGGCGGCCTGGAGGTGTCGATGGATTTGCTAAAATGGTACAGGGAGGCGGGAACCCGCGTAATGGCTATCTTCAGACTGGACTGGCAGGTCCATTTTTTTTGGGGATTGTTTCTCACCCTTACGGGCCAGTTCTGGGCGCCTCTGTACCTCTCCGGATTCCTTGTCACCGTGGGCAAGGAATTTCTTGATTTGTGGAGCAAGAAGCACTGGTGCTGGGTTGATTTTTCCTGCGGGTGCGCCGGATGTCTTGCGGCCCTGGCCTTCCTCTGAAAGGACCCGGACGGCCTCGTTCGATCTCATGGATATCCCTGACGGAAAATGCTAGCCGACCGGCATGCGCATCCTTCACATACTCAGCCAGAAACCCGACTTCACCGGCAGCGGGAAATACGTCCAGGAAATGATCCGTCAGGGTCGGAGCAGGGGGCATGAGCCTTTTCTCATTGCGGGCGTGTGCGCTGACTTTGCGGTGCCCGAAGACCTCATGCCGCCCGGCAGATTCAGGGTCATCCGCTTCGACGGTCATGACCTGGGGTTTCCGGTCATGGGCATGAGCGATGTCATGCCTTACCCAAGTACCGTCTGCTCCTCCCTGACCAGGTTGCAGATCATCGAGTACAAGACGGCTTTCTCCAGGGTCATCGCCGCCGCCATTGCCGATTTCGCGCCCGATGTCATCCACTCCAATCATCTGTGGATGGCCACGGCCGTGGCCCGCGAGGTCGCCCCTCATCTGCCGCTGGTGACTACCTGCCACGGCTCGTGCCTGCGCCAGCACCGTCTGTGCCCGGAACTGGGCGACTCGCTCAAAGGATCCTTGCGAGGCATCGACCGAATCATCGCCCTCTTCGGGCAGCAGAAAACGGATATCGTCGAATTGCTGGGCGTGGACCCTGACCGGGTGGACATCATCAGCGGCGGTTTCAACGAGCTGTGCTTTTATTCCGCAGAGGGAGAGGATGAGGCCGGGACCGTGCAGCTCCTCTACGCGGGCAAGCTCGACTCATCCAAGGGCGTGCCCTGGCTGCTGCGAAGCCTGAAACGGGTTCACGCCCCCTGGCACCTCCATCTCGTGGGCGCAGGCAGCGGGCCGGAAAAGGACTTGTGTCTGGAACTGGCCGCCAGTCATGGCCGGCGGGTCACGGTTCATGGCGTCCTCTCCCACGAGAAGCTGGGCGCGCTGATGCGGCGCTGCGCCATCTTTGTACTCCCTTCCTTTTTCGAGGGGCTTCCCCTGGTCCTGCTGGAGGCCATGGCCTGCGGCTGCCGCATCGTCACCACGGACCTGCCGGGCGCGCGGGAGCTTTTCGCTGTGCCCCATCCGAGCATGGTGCGCATGGTGGAGTTGCCGGTTCTTGAGACCGTGGACCGGCCGTACAGGGCCGATGAGCCGCTGCTGGAACAACGACTGGCCGAGGCGCTGGGGGCGAGCATGGCCGACGTGATGAACGGTGTGGAACCGGATCAGGACTATATCCGGAAAATCACGGGGCCATTCACCTGGGAAGGCATCTTCGAAAGGATCGAAAGTGTGTACAGGCAGGCTCTGGAAGACAGGTGAGTGCTAGAAATGGATCGCGATGGCGGCGATGTCGTCGTGTTTCTTGAAGCGCGGATAGCGCTCGATGTCGGGATCGGCAGCCTCCTGGCTGCGCACGTGATCGCGAAGACCTTCCAGCCCCAGCTCGGCAGCCAGGTTCACCAGGCATGAAAAATCCTTGTATCTTTTCGGAGCAGGGCACGGGACATCGAGCCCGTCGGTGAACAGTAGCACGGTTTTGATGTTGCAGGCCGGTTCAGTGCCGGTGCGGAAGAATCTTTCCGCTTCCCTCTCCCCATTGAGCACGCCGTAATCGCGGTTCATGCCCTGACGAATCGTTTCGACCATCCTCTGCACTTCGGGATGGAAGCGGCCCCGCTCCCTGATCATGCTCAAGGTTGGATAGTCGTGGTCTTCGCGCCTGGCCGCGACCTTGTATCCGCCGTCTTTGCCAACGAAAACGACCTGTGAATCCCCGGTCTGGAACCATTCGATCTCGCCGTCCCTGAGGCGGACCACCGCAGCGCTGGTGCTCCACAGCCCGCAGCGCCGGGACAGGTCAAGCTGGCAGCTCTCCATCCTGGCCCTGATCGAGTCATTGGCTTCGGCTCCCAGCCTGACGAGAGGGTGGTGGTTGCGCAGAAAAACCTGCCCCGCAATGGAGGACGCCATGCACCCGCCACTTTTGCCGTCTTCGAAGCAGGCGTCGGTAAGGCTGGTCGCGCCGTCGAAGACGCCGAAGATGTTGTGATCCATGATCAGAAAATCTTCGTTATGGGCTCCGGAGCCCTGCTCAAGGATCTGTTCTACTTTCATACCCATTCAAAAACCTTGATCGTTTTCAAATCCGCCTGTCAAAATGAAAAAATCTATGCGCTCTGCGATCTTGGATTGAAATTTCCGATCACAGACAAAAATCTGACATTGGCGCGGTGTGTGGCGGTTGGCCCGGCCAGGGACCGCCGACTGTCTGACTGAGCCAGGCATCGTTTGTTTGATCGTCGCGGGACGATTGAAAATCGGTGCGTGTCCGGCAGGGGCGACGATTAAACTCTACGAGGCCGGTGAAGGAGTTTCGGCGGTCCCTGGCCGGGCCAACCGCCACACACCGCTTCCATATTCGATTTCTTCCATGCGTGCCTTTGTCCTCGTCAATGAGCGGTCGAGGGTGCCATGACGTTCCGGTTCGATTCACGCCGTTTTTTGCTCATATATTTGCCAAATCAATACATCTTCCAGACATACATTCTCAGATCAAATTGGACGGATCAGATATTTGCAGCTAGAGCCGTTATTTGAATTTTCTTTGCATCTACTTGTAACCAATTACATTTTTAAGCCAACACCGCAGGGGGTAGTGTGACACGAAAGCTGAAAGCCTCCGGCTCGGTCGTAGCGGCATTGCCGTTCTTCGAAAAATTCAGCGAGCATTGCCTGGCGGCCCTGGAGACGGCGCGCGAAGCAGGCACGCCCATCGCCGGGGTCTACTGCATTTACGCGCCCCTGGAGGTCATCCGGGCCGCCGGATGCGTGCCCATCGGGCTGTGCGGCAAGCGCCAGGAACCCATTCAGGCCGCCGAGGCCGTGCTGCCGGCCAGCCTCTGTCCGCTCATCAAGTCCAGCTACGGCTACGCCAAGACCGACACCTGCCCGTTTTTCTCCGCCGCCGATTTCATCATCGCGGAAACAACCTGCGACGGAAAAAAGAAGATGTACGAGTTTCTGGGCCGGATAAAGCCCATGCACCTCATGCATCTGCCTTACGATCAGTCTCTGGGGAGCGCTTTTCGATTCTGGAACGCCGAGGTGGAACGGATGGGAGAATATCTGACAGCCCATGGCGGCGTGCCCATTACCGCCGAACGGTTGCGGGAAGAGGTGGAGATTCAGAATTCAATTCGCGCCCTGATGTGGGAGATCGTGCGCATCAACGCGGACGGACCGCCTCTCTTGACCGGCATGCAGCTTCTGCCCGTGCTGGAAAGCAAGGGGTTCATGGTCGAAGCAGAGCCGTATCTTGCCGCCCTGCGCGAGCTGCGGGACGAACTCCGGGCGCTGCGCAAAGACATGGCGGCGACGACTTCCGACCGCCGGCCGAGAATCCTTCTGACCGGAACCCCGGTCGGCAAGGGCTCCCACAAGGTCCTGCAACTGGTCGAGGAGAGCGGGGCGGTGGTCGTCTGCCTGGATAATTGCAGCGGAATCAAGGGGCTGGACAGTCCGGTGCAAACCGAAGGCGATCTATTTGAGAACGTGGCCAGACGATACCTCGAGATTCCCTGCGCGTGCATGAGCCCAAATCCCGGTCGGTTGCAGACCGTTGAGGCCTTGTGCCGCTATTTCGACATCCACGGCATCATCGATCTCACCTGGCAGGGGTGCCACGGATTCAATGTCGAATCCCAGGTTGTCCGCGAAAGAGCCGAGCAGCTGGGAGTTGCGTTTCTGCAGATCGAAACAGGGTATTCCGAATCCGACGCCGAGCAGATCCGGACCCGCATCGAAGCGTTTTTGGAAGGAATTCTTTAAGACGTCACTGCAAAAAGTCGTCATCCCCTTGAAGAAGGGGATCCATGCTTTTTTAACTATTTGAAAAGAATGGATTTCGCGCCATTGCCCGACTTCGCGGGAATGACACCCAGGTTCTTTCGCGACTTTTTGCAGTGGCGTCCTTTAACACAAATCCAGTAAAGGAGAGGTTCATGGCACGCATGTCTTTGTCGGTATTGCGGTTCAAACGTATTCTTGGCCTGTTCATGGTCGTGGCGGCAATCCTGTCCGCAGGCCAGTCCATGGCTGAAGACAAGCTTCCCGTTCTGAACGTGGGCTACATCTTCACCACGCACCACAGTCCTTTCATCGTGGCCATGGCCAGGAACGAGGAGTTCAGGGATTTCGGGGTGCACCTGCGCCCGGTGGTGGACAAGCTCAAGTACGAGCTCATGGACGGGGACAAGCCTCTGGCCCTCTTTAACATCATCGTCAACAAGAGCGGCGCGGAGACCACGACCATGTTCGCCCAAGGCAACATGGACATGGCACTGGCCTCGGGCACGGCCATCATGGCCGGTATCGACCAGGGCACACCCATGAAAATACTCTGCCCCACGCACGTGGACGGTATGGGGCTCGTCTTTCCGCCTCAGAGCACCCTCAAGTGCTGGGATCAGGTCGCGGAGTTCATCAAGGCTTCGGACCAGCCCGTAAAGATCGGCTATCATTCTCCTACCAGCGCCCCGCGCATCATCATCGAAGGCGCCTTGCAGAAAGCCGGATTCAAGGTCACCCAGGACGCAACCGAGCAGGACGCCGATGTCTTGCTGGTCGACCTGAAGACCACCTCCAATTTCATTCCCGCCCTGACCAGCGGACAGGTCGACGCCTGGGTCGGACCCGCGCCGCATCCTGAAGTCTCGGAGCTTAAGAAGGTTGGGCACACCGCACTTGATCTGCGCAATCTGCCCCCGGCAGGAGCCTGGCACAATTTCCCCTGTTGCGTCATGGCCGCGCGGGACGAGGTCATTGCCGAGCATCCCGAGATCGTGGGCAAGACCGTTGAATTGCTTGGCAAGGCTGGCCAGTGGTGCAACGAACACAAGGCCGAGGAAGGAAAAATCCTCGCCGCCTGGACCGGTTCTCCGGCTGAGGCAGTGGAAAAATCCGCCATCATCTACACTATCGCGGCTTCGGAAAACTGGATGCAAGGGCAGGCCACATACCTGGACATCTTGAACGGCATGAACAAATTCCGTGGCGACCTCAAAGGCAAGAGCCTTTCCGAGGTAGAGGACAAGCTCTTCGACTTGCGTTTCTTGACCGAAAAATAATCCTGTCGCCGGCCCCGCTTTCAGGGGTCGGCGCTTTTCCGGATCCCAAGCATGCACCATAATTTTCATCGCATTCTTTCCCTGGCGACCGTGCTCGCCTTTCTTGCAATCTGGTCGTGGGCCGCGATGGTCATCGGGAACAAGGTCATTCTGCCCACCGTGGGCGAAGTCGCCGACCTGCTCTCCAGACCCACCGAAGACCTGCTCAGCATGGGTTCGCTGTTCACCAATATCTTTGTCAGCCTGCTGCGGGTGCTGCTTGGCTATCTTGTGGCAGTGGCCATCGCCATCCCGCTGGGCATTGCCATGGGGTACTACAGTGTGGTGCACACCATGTTTGGGGATTTTCTGAATCTCTTCCGGCCAATTCCGCCTTTGGCCTGGGTTCCTCTGGTCATGGCCTGGTTCGGCATTGCAAGCCTCGCTGACCTGTTCGGGGTCGACCGTGGTCCCTGGTTCGTTTATCTCAATAATTTCAAGTACTCGATGATTTTCATCATTTTCATCGGGGCCTTTTACCCCATCCTGACCAGCAGCATCCACGGCGTTCGCAACGTCAATCGCGTCTTCATCGACACAGCCCGCGTGCTCGGCGCCGGCGAGTTTGATATTTTCCGCAAGATACTGCTTCCGGCGGCTCTCCCTTCCATGGTCAATGGCATGCGCATCGGCCTGGGCGTAGCCTGGATGTGTCTTGTTTCGGCCGAGATGCTTCCTGGGAGCATCTCGGGGGTCGGGTATCTGATCACCCATGCCTACACCATGGCCGCGACGGATATCGTGGTCGCCGGGATGTTCAGTATCGGGCTGACCGGGGCGCTCATGGACTGGCTGTTCCGCCGCGTGGAGCGCAGGTGCTTCTCCTGGCAGAGACTGGCGAGGTAGATGATGAATCACATCGTGCACATAAATGACGTCAGTAAGTCCTTTGTCACCGAGCGGGGGCTGGCTGTCTTTGCGCTTGATAAGGCGACTCTTGAAATAGGCCGCGGCGAATTTGTCTGCATTGTCGGGCCCTCCGGGTGCGGCAAATCGACCCTGCTGCGAATCATTTCAGGCCTGGAGCGGGCCGATTCCGGGCAGACGACCTACGCCGGGCGAACGCTGGAGCAGCCCCATCGTGACGTGGGCATGGTCTTTCAGGAGTACTCGGTGCTGCCCTGGCGCACAGTGCTCGACAATGTCTGTCTGGGGCTTGAGTTCCTGCAGGAAAAGAAGGCGGCGCGGGTTGAACTGGCCATGCATTATCTGGGTCTGGTGGGCATGACCCGCTTTGTCGAGGCCTTCCCGTACGAACTTTCCGGAGGCATGCGCCAGCGCGTGGCCATTGCGCGGGCCCTGGCCACGGACCCGCAGGTCCTACTCATGGACGAACCCTTTGGCGCTCTTGACGCGCACACGCGCATCCTCATGCAAAAAGAACTGCTGCGTATCTGGCGGGAGACGAGGAAGACGGTGATCCTCGTCACTCACAGCGTGGACGAGGCCGTGTATCTGGCCGACCGCATCGTGGTCATGACGGCCCGGCCGGGCAGAATCCGCGAAGTGATCGAGGTCGGACTTGAACATCCGCGGGACCGAAGCAATCCCGAGTACGCCCGAATGACGGCAAGAATACTTGATATGCTGGAGGAGGAAGTGGTCGCGGCAGGAGAATTCTAGTCCTTTTTTCCTCGCATCCGGCAGAAAGCCTGCGCTGTCCAGCCACTCCTCCGAGACATCCCTTTTCGTCAGGCTTCTCTAAAAAGCCTCATTGGGCCGTTTTTTTGACCCATATCCATAAAAAAACCGGGGCCAATGCCTGGCCCCGGTCGGTCATGATGATCGTTGCGCAGCCCCGGTCAGGCTGAATCCATTGTCTCGGCCCACAGCGCTGCGCCGAGCGCCCCGGTCATGTCCGGTTCGTCCGGGATGAACAGGGTCTCGCCGGGCACTGCACCCGTCTGTTCGGCAAGCAGCTGGCGCATGCACGGGTTGTGGGCCACGCCGCCGACGAAGATGAGCGGCAGGGTGAGGCCCACGCGGCTCAGCATGTTGGCCGTGCGCCGGGCGATGGAGAGGTGCAGGCCAAGGGCGATGTTCTCGGGGCGCACGCCCTGGGCCATGAGGGACGTGGCCTCGGTCTCGGCGAAGACTGTGCACATGGAGTTGATGATGGGCGGTTTGTCGCCACCAAGGGCATAGGCTCCGAATTCCTGGACCGGGATTTGGAAGATCTGGGCCGTGTATTCCAGGAATTTCCCCGTGCCCGCCGCGCAGCGATCGTTCATTTCGAACTTGCCGACCCGGCCGCTGGGCAAAAGGGACAGGGCCTTGGTGTCCTGGCCGCCGATGTCGAGCACGGTCCGGCCTGTCGGGAAAAGATGGTGCGCGCCCAGACCGTGGGCCTTTATTTCGGTGATGGTCTGTACCTCAAAACCCAAATCCATTTCCTGCACCAGCTTGCGGCCGTAGCCGGTGGCCACTGCCAACCGGGTATCAAGTCCGTCCAGAAGGCTGAGCACCTGCTTCACGGGATTGAAGGTGGTGGGAGCCTGCCGCTTTTCCACCACCTTGCCGCCTCGCATGGCCACCACTTCAATGGAACGGGAGCCGATGTCGATACCCAGAACCGTCATTTCACGGTTTCCAGAAAGGCCTCGACGCGAGTCTTGAGCTGTTCCACGTCTTCCATGGAATAATCCGTCTCCAGAGACATGCTCGGGATGCTGGCCGCGGTCAGCCGCTTCTCCACCTTGATGCCTTCATGGGCGTAGGGCTGGCAGAACATGAGGGCGTACTGGATCACCCCGTCGACTTTCAGGTCCGAAGCCATGGCTTCGACGTTTTCCAGACGCTCGTCATTGGGCGTGAAACAGGCGCAGTCGATTTTCATGTAGCGGTCGGCCAGCGCGTCGAGCATTTCCTCCAGGGTCTGGGCGGACTCGTCCACCAGATCGCGGGTGTTGCGGGTGCCGATGCACGATTCCTCGCCGACGATGACCGCGCCTGAGCTTTCGATGACGTAGGGCAGCTTCCAGTTGGGCACGGCCATGGGACAGCCCGAGAGCATGAGCCGGGGGGCGTCTTTGGGTGCCACGCCTTCACCGGCCTTGATGCGCTCTTCGAGCTGGTCGCAAAGAGTGTTTATGGATGCGGTGAAGCGGACCGGATCATCGTAGAAGCTGACCTGGTTGATGAGCAGCACGTCGCGGCCGGAGATGGGCGCTGGCACGGCGGCGCGCAGCCTGTTCAGGCGCTGCAGGGCGCGGCGGCGGGCGTTGACGGTCTTGATGGCTTCGGCCAGGTTTTCGGCAGTGACTTTCTTGCCGGTCAGATCCTCAAGTTTGGCCATGTAGCGCAGCATTTCCTCTTTCCACAGGGCACGGGCGGCAGGGGACTTGGTCTGGGGCACTTCCATGACGTACATGGGCGCGTGCTCGGCAAAGGCCTCGTAGGCCTTTTTTTTGCCGTCACAGGTGGTTTCCCCGACGATCAGGTCGCAGGACTCGGTGTAGGGGCACAGCCGGGCCAGCTTGAACCCGATGAAGGACTTGATCAGCGCGCAGGTGTTGCGCGGCACCAGGGTTTCGGCGGCTTCCTTGCCCGCGTCTGCTCCAGAACACAGGCCGACCTGCACGGCGTCCAGAGCCAGGGCCAGTTCCTCGGGCACGAAAACGCAGAACGTGCCGATGATCTTGCGCCCCTCGGCCTTGGCGTCCTGCAATTCCTTGATGCGCAGGCCATGTACTTCCGAGAGCACAAAATCGAGATACTCCATGCCCCCCAGCCGACCCTGCTGGCTCATGTATATGTCGCCGTAAAATTTGCCGAGCACGCCGAGCAGCCCGTCATGGGCCGCGATATCCAGATTCAGACTTTCCCACATTTGACGATAAGCTTCCTGCGTCATCATTGCCTCCAATAGAATAATTTTTCCTTATGTGCTGGAAACGGGGGGTGGATGCAAATCAAGATAGCTGATTGGTTCATTATTTATTGATCGAGAATGTTGATAATGGACGCATTTTTATGACTGTAAATTTGTTTGTAAAGCAAAAGTCATTGTATGCTGTTTACTTTGAAAATTTGTATTGAAATTTTCTGGTCATGTATTCATTTTATAATTCAATACATGTTAAAAATTTTCAAAATAAGTTTAATTTATTGGATTTTTATATCATCACATATGTCATTTGCACATTAAAATTTTTGTACGAGATGATGTCTTCTAATCAGTACATGGCTTCCAGTTCCGTCAGAATCGCATCGCTTTCCCTCTTGAGCGCTTGGGGATGAAGCTGACGGTGAGTCCGGCCCTCGCGTAGCACGAAGATGTCGTCGGCCAGTCGCAGCGCGAAATCAAGGCTGTGAGAGACCACTATCAGGGTGTAGCGTCCCTTCAGGTTTTCAAGGAGCTCTTCAATGCCTTTGGCGGCCTTGTAGTCCAGGGATGAGGTTGGCTCGTCCAGAAGCAGGACGCTGGGCTTCATGGCCAGGGTGCGGGCCAGGCAAAGCCGCTGCTGCTGACCACCGGAAAGGGTGCGGGCGTCGGATGCCAGGCGGTCCCGCACTTCATTCCAGAGCTGCGCCTCTTTGAGCGCCTGCTTAGCCGCTTCCAAGGCGTCCGCGCGCTTGACCCCGTGCACAGTGTTCAATGGCATGACGATATTGTTTTCGACACTCATGGGCAGAACATTGGGATGTTGGAAGACCATGCCGACCAGTCGCCGCAGTTCAGGCAGGGATATTTCGCCTGAGTAGGGCCGTACAATTCCGTCATCGAGATGAAACTGCACCTCTCCGGTGGTGATGCAGCCCGGAAAGCAGTCATTCAAGCGGTTGAAGATGCGCAAGAGAGTTGTCTTGCCTGCCCCGGAGCGGCCCATGACAAACGTGGCCCTCTTTTTCATGATCTCAAGATCCAGGGCGGACAGGATCTGCTTGCCATTCAGGACCACACCTACGTCGCGCAAAGTGAAGAGAGGTTTCAAATTTTCCATTCTTTCTCCACGCCTGCCCGAAGCATTCGTGCGCCTCCATAGAGGAGCACGGTCAGGACAAGCAAGGTCAGTGCAGCGCCAAATCCTTTGTGCAGATCGGCTGCGCTTTGGTATTGGGCCGCAAGGTAGTAGATGGTGAAGGGCAGAGCCTCGAATTTGTCCAGAAGCCCTCGTGGCAGGCCACCTTGAGCAACGACTCCGGTCAGGAGGATGACGGCCGTGTCCTCGGCGGCGCGGCCCATGGACAACACGGCTCCGCCCAGGATTCCGCGACTCGCGGCCGGAAGCAGGATGCGCCGCAGACTCTGCAGGCTGGTCATGCCAAGGCTCGGACCCAGCAGGCGCAGTTCCTCCGGCAGGGTCTCCAGTGATTGCGCCGTGGCATTGATCATGTATGGCAGCACGAGTAGGGCCAGGCAGAACGCGGAGAGCAGAAGACTTGTGTTGGCGTTGGGGGCTACGGTGTGGCGCAGAAAGATAATCATTGAAAAGCCGAACAGGCCCATTACGATGGACGGCACCCCCGCCAGGGTATTGGCCGAGAATCTGAGCGCGCGAGCGAGCCTGCCGTGCAGATATTGAGACAGGGCTATGCCTGCGCAGATTCCGGCCGGGATGGCCATGAGTGAGGACAGGGTGACCAACGCCACCGTCCCTGCACAGGCGGCAAGGATGCCGTCCCAGACCGGTGCGCGTCCCAGGATTGCGTCCATGATCGGGGCGTCGCCGAAAAAAAGCCGGGCATTGAAGACGGGTAGGCTTTGCCGAAGTAAAAAAACGACAAGCCCGCCAATGGCGACCAGGACCAGGGTTGAGGCCGCTCCCGAACAGACATGAATCAGCGTCCGGCTAAGTCTCTGCCTGGCCAGGAAGGCCAGGAGGTCCAGCCACTTTGTGCTCAACGGCTTGAAGGATGTGCCGCGTCTTCGAATCATGAACTGAACGGTAAGACTCATGCCGAAAAGCAGCAGGCCGCAGGCAAAAAGGGAGTGAAACGCGGGAGAGCTGTTGTCCGTGGCCACGACCAGGGCAATGTGCGCGGTCAGGGTGCGGATGGAGTCGAAGAAGGAAGTTGGAAGCTGCGGTGCGTTTCCGGCCAGCATGAGTGGGATGAGGGTATCGCTCAAGGCCCTGCAATAACCCATGATGGCTGCGGTGCGCAGTCCCGTGGCCGAGCCTGGCAGGACAACCAGAAGCAAGGCCTGGAGCGGTGAAAAGCCAAGGCTCGCGTTGGTCAGGCGGGTACGTTTTTCCGTCTCGCGCATGGTTTCGTAAAGAAAGAGGACGATGGTTGGCAGGATAAGCAGGGCAAGGGTCAGGCATGCCGCCAGCAGGGACGGTCCGCTCCTGCCCGTTACGGCGCTGTTCAATATGGGTACGAGCAGAAAGACCGCGACAAAACCGTACACCACGGTTGGGATGGCGGTCATGAAGGTGATCACTGCGATGACGAGGCGGCGCAGTGGTCTGGGCCCCGGACCGCAGGCAAAGACGCAGATGCCAAGACCCAGCGGGTAGGCAACTGCAAAAGCTGACACGCTCAATGCCAGTGAACCCGCGATCATGGGCAGGATGCCATGGTGCCCCTGATAGGGGCGCCAGGTCAGGGACAGGATTTGTCCCCACTGTCCTTCCAGAAAGAGGGGCAGAGCCAGTATCAGCAGGAAGACGAAGATTGCGGCGAGAGTCCCAAGAGAGATGAACCCGGCTCCGCAGGAAAGAATTCTGACCACCCGGTCGAAAAAAAGCTGCCGGCAAAACCGTGAGGAATTTTGCCGGCAGATGCGTATCTGCTGCATGCCTTTACTGCAGCGGGATGTAGCCGGCCTTGGCGATGATGTCCGTGCATTCGGGGCTGGTGACATAGTCGATGAACAGCTTGACAAGTCCCTGGGGCTGGCCCTTGGTGTTCATATAGAGCTTGCGGGCCACCTTGTAGGTGCCGGATTTTGCATTGTCCTGCGAAGGTTCGATTCCTTCCAGCGTAGGCGCCTTGACCGAGGCGTCCACGAAACCGATGCTCATGTAGCCGATGGCGCCCGGGTCCTGGGAAACTGCCACCTTCATGGCGCCGTTGGAGGCAACGATGTTGGCGCTGTCGGCAATGGTTCCTTTCTTGAGCATCTTGCCCCAGAAGACTTCTCGCGTGCCGCTGGCCTCGTCGCGGGAATAGAGCGTGATGGACGCGTCGGATCCACCCACTTCCTTCCAGTTTGAGATCTTGCCGGCAAAAATGTCCTGCACCTGGGCGGCGCTCAAGTCTGCCACGCCGTTGGCAGGGTTGATGACCACGCACACCCCGTCCACGGCAAATGCGAAGGAAGCAAGGCCGTATTTCGCGATCTCGTCTTCGGACAGGGCGCGCCCGGTGTTGCCTATGTCCACCAGACCTTCCCCGACCTTCTGGACTCCGACGCCGGTGCCGCCACCCGCGACATTGATGCGGATATCGGAATTGGCCGTCATGATCCGCTTGGCGGCCTCGGTCATGACCGGAATGTGCGCCGTGCCGCCGGCGATGTCGATTTTGCCGGACTGGCCCGCGAACTTTTCGAGCATGTCGGCGTGGGCAAGGCTGCCGACCAGAAAAATGCCAACAATCAAGGCGATGGAAAAATGCTTCCGAACGTTCATGTCATGCCTCCAAAAATGTTTTGGGAAATCATTATGCCAGCAGGGCAATGAAAACAAATCGATAGGGCCTATCCGATTGGGTGTTTCTCATCGAAAAAATGGATTTGGTGTGTGCTTCTGAAGCGGGTTTTCAGAGGCCATTGTCGTGGCCTTTGGGTTGGATTTATTCCAAAACCACGAGTTTTACTCTCCATTTGATTGATGGGCGGTTTTCATGCTACAAAATTGTCCTTTCTCCTCCGTGCCATGAGCGGAATAGGCCTGATCGGGGAGAAGTACAAAACAGGGAGATGGAATGGACAATAAATGCGGCCTTCCGGACTTGACCGAGGAGGATGTTCTCGACGCCATGCGGTCCATGCAGGGCTACGTTGACATAACTCCGGGTACGTTCAGGGAGATTTATCAGCTGGCGTATGATTTGGCTCTGACGCGGGTTCGATCCCTGGGCAAGGCCAAGGATATCATGACCGCGCCCGTGCACTGCCTGCAGAAGGGCATGAGCGTCTCGGAGGCCGCATCGCGCATGGCCGGGCTCGGCATCAGCGGCGCGCCAGTGCTCGACGGGGAGGGCAGGATACTCGGAGTCGTCTCGGAAAAAGACTATCTGCGCAAGATGGGCCTGCCCGGCACGGCGACATTCATGACCGTGGTCTCCACATGTCTGGGCACCCCAGGGTGCATGGTCGCGGACATGCACAACCTGCTGTTGGACGACATCATGAGCGCTCCGGCCCTGATCGCCTCCCCGGAGACTCCGGTGGCCGAACTCTCGGAAATGCTGGCCAGACATTCCATCAACCGCCTGCCCATCTGCGACGGTGACGGCCGTCCCGTAGGCATCGTGACCCGGACCGACCTCGTCGGAGCCATGTGCGGGAGGTAGGCCATGGAGTATTTCAGGAAAATGCGCGGCACTACGCAAAGCCCGCCCCGGGTGTCCGTCCTTGAAGTGCTCTGGTCCTGGGTCGGTGCCGTGATCGGCATCGCCCTTGTGGGACTCGTTCACGCGCGCTTGGTGGACCAGACCGGACAGGCCCTGCTCATCGGCTCCTTCGGGGCCACGGCGGTCCTTGTCTACGGTGCCATTCGCAGCCCTCTGGCCCAACCGAGAAATGTGCTCGGCGGGCATGTTTTTTCCGCATTGATCGGTGTATGTGCCGAGCAGGCTCTCGGCGCGACGCCATGGCTGGCCGCCGCGGTTGCAGTGGCCACGGCCATCGCGGTCATGCACCTGACCAGAACCTTGCACCCACCTGGCGGAGCCACGGCGCTGATCGCGGTCATCGGCGGAGATTCGGTGCACAGTCTTGGCTACATGTACGCCCTGGTTCCGGCGGGACTGGGGGCGGTGCTCCTGCTGCTGGTCGCCCTGGTGGTCAACAACATCCCCAAGGGCAGGCGTTATCCGGAGTTTTGGTTCTGACGCGGATGAGTCATGATTCTCCGGCTTGAAGCTTCACGTTGCGAAAGCCGCAACACAAAAACATGAAGAGGACTCTTCGATGCATACGAAAAAAATCACTGACGGTGTTTTCTGGATGGGTGCTGTGGATTGGGACAGGAGGCTTTTCGACTCCCTGGTTCCTCTCCCCGATGGGACAACCTATAACGCCTACCTCGTCGAAGGCAGCGAGAAGACCGCGCTCATCGATGCCGTGGACCCGGACATGGTCGATGTCCTGCTCGGGCATCTGGAGGGCGTGGAAAAGCTCGACTACATCATTTCACAGCACGCGGAGCAGGATCATTCCGGAACCATCGCCCTGGTGCTGGACCTCTACCCGGAGGCCAAGGTCGTCACCAACGCCAAGGCCAAGTCCATGCTCATGGACCTTTTGCTCATTCCCGAGGCCAAATTCATCGTTGTCGGGGACGGCGAAACCCTCTCCCTCGGCGACAAGACGCTGACCTTCATTCTCACGCCATGGGTGCACTGGCCGGAAACCATGTCCACCTATCTGGCCGAGGACAAGATCCTGTTCAGCTGCGATTTTTTCGGTTCGCACATTGCCACGAGCGATCTTTTCGTGCGCGACCAGGGCCGTGTGCATGAAGCCGCCAAACGTTATTTCGGTGAGATCATGATGCCATTTCGGAGCATCATCGCCAAAAACCTGGAAAAACTCAGCCCCTACGACATCCGCTTGATCGCCCCCAGCCACGGCCAGATCTACGACAGCCCAGGCTGGATCGTTGACGCCTACAGGGACTGGGTTTCGGGCACGGCGCACAATCTGGTGGCCTTTCCCTTTGTCTCCATGCACGGCAGCACGCGGCTCATGGTCGATCACCTGGCGGCGGCCCTGTCCGAGCGCGAGGTGCGGGTGGAGCTCTTCAACCTGGCCGTGACCGACATCGGCAAGCTGGCCATGTCCCTGGTCGATGCGGGCACCATCGTGCTCGGCACCCCCACGGTGCTTGCCGGGCCGCATCCCATGGCCGCCTACGCGGCATTTCTGGCCAACGCCTTGCGGCCCAAGGCCAAATACCTGTCCATTGTCGGCTCATACGGGTGGGGCGGCAAGACCGTGGAAACCCTGGCCGGCATGATCCCCAACCTGAAGGTCGAGGTGATTGAGCCGGTGGTGTGCAAGGGATTGCCCACGGACGACACGTACGGCGCATTGGAGCGCCTGGCGGATGCCATTGCCGCCAAGCACAAGGAGAGCGGCTTTCAAGATTGATATTTTTCACTGATTGGCTTGAAGGGCGTGCGTTGTCACGCGATCAGCAACAGAGATTCAAAGGAGGTCATTATGTTTTGCTTTCAGTGTCAGGAAACGGCCAAGAATACGGGCTGCACGGTCAAGGGTATGTGCGGCAAACCCGAAGAGACCGCCAATCTGCAGGACCTGCTCATTTTCGTGCTGCGCGGTATCGCCGTTTATGGCGAAAGACTCAAGGAATTGGGACAGCCGGACCGCTCCAATGACGACTTCGTGCTGCAGGCGCTTTTCGCCACCATCACCAACGCCAACTGGGATGATTCCCGGTTCGTGGCCTTGATCCAGGATGCCCTGGCCCGGCGCGACAAGCTGAAAGATGCATTTCTGGCAGCGTACAAAACCAAACACGGCCAGGACTTCGCCGATCCGCTCCCCGAAGCCGCGACCTGGACCGGAGACTCTTCCGTTTTTGCCGAAAAGGCCAAGAGCGTGGGCATTCTGGCCACGGAAAACGAGGATGTGCGCTCCCTGCGCGAGATGCTGATCATCGGCCTCAAGGGCATTGCCGCCTATGCCGAACATGCCGCCGTGCTAGGCTTTCGCAAGCCCGAGATCGACGACTTCATGCTCGAGGCCCTGGCTTCCACCACCAAGGACCTGTCCGTGGACGAGATGGTCGCCCTGGTCATGAAGGCCGGGAACATGGCCGTGACCACCATGGCCCTCCTGGACGAGGCCAACACCACGACCTATGGCAACCCCGAGATCACCGAGGTCAACATCGGCGTGGGTAAGAACCCCGGCATCCTCATCAGCGGCCATGACTTAAAAGACATGGAAGAGCTCCTGAAGCAGACCGAGAGCACAGGCGTGGACGTCTACACCCACGGCGAGATGCTCCCGGCCAACTACTACCCGGCCTTCAAGAAGTACAAGCACTTCGTCGGCAACTACGGCGGTTCCTGGTGGGAGCAGAATCCGGAATTCGAGGCCTTTAACGGTCCCATCCTGCTGACCACCAACTGCCTGGTGCCGCTCAAGAAAGACAACACCTATCTCGATCGGCTCTATACCACCGGAGTGGTCGGCTACGAAGGTGCAACGCATATCCCCGAGCGTCCTGAAGGCGGGGCCAAGGACTTTTCGGCCATGATTGCCCAGGCCAAGAAGTGTCCGCCGCCCACGGAGATCGAGACCGGCAGCATCGTCGGCGGCTTCGCGCACCATCAGGTCCTGGCCCTGGCCGACAAGGTGGTGGAGGCGGTCAAATCCGGCGCCATCAAGCGCTTCGTGGTCATGGCCGGCTGCGACGGGCGGCAGAAGTCGCGCGGCTATTACACCGAAGTCGCCGAAAATTTGCCCAAGGATACGATCATCCTTACCGCCGGGTGCGCCAAGTTCCGTTACAACAAGCTGAACCTTGGCGATATCGGCGGCATCCCGCGCGTGCTCGATGCCGGGCAGTGCAACGATTCGTATTCCCTGGCCGTCATCGCGCTGAAGCTTAAAGAAGTGTTCGGCCTTGACGATATCAACGACCTGCCCGTGTCTTACGACATCGCCTGGTACGAGCAGAAGGCCGTGGCCGTGCTGCTGGCCCTTTTGGCCCTTGGCGTGAAGGGCATTCGCCTCGGCCCCACGCTGCCGGGCTTTCTGTCTCCTGCCGTTGCCAAGGTGCTGGTCGAAAACTTCGACATAAAGCCCATAGGCACGGTGCAGGACGACATTGCGGCCATGATGGCCGGAAAATAATGTAGCAATTCGAGACGAAGATGGATTTCCGCGCTCCGCTCGTAATGACGAGCTGTATGATCCGTCATGTATAGACCCGCCCCCAGTGTCAAAACATTTTGCAACAAACGAGAGGAATGCAGTCATGTATCCGGCATCTGGTCACTGAGACCGTGCCCTGATGAAATCCGCGCTTTGGAATCCAAACATTGCGACGGCATGTTTCTGCCGATGACGGTCTCGGAGTTTCCCAAAGCCGGTTCGACCGTTTGTGCATCATGTTTTGCGGCACTCCACAGGATGAGTTTTTTCGCGTTTATCCACAGTTTGCTGGCGCGGCCCTTGCGTGGGACATCCAAAAAAATGTCGCATAGCAAGGGCCGTGACAGCCCCGGCATATCTCAGTTCGTTGCCTTTGCTGCCTGATATTCCTCGCCTCGTGCCAATACCGCCCAGGCAATTCGAGCGGTTTTGTTCGCCTGAGCCACTGAGGCCACAAATTGCCCTCGTCGAGCAACCACTCCTTGAAGCCACGCCTTGCGTTTATCATTGGCTGTATCCACAACGCCGGACCAAGCCCGGCAAACATTCCGAGCCCCCTGTATCAACAGTTTGCGGATATATGTGTTGCCTCGTTTGGTGATGCCAAGGAGTTTCTGTTTTCCGCCGGAAGAATGCTCTCTGGGCGTCAACCCCAAGTATGCAGCCAGCTCTCTGCCATTTTTGAACTGTTTGGCATCGCCCACATGGGCAACAAGTGCGGAGGCTGTCACTGGGCCAATACCAGGTACCTTCATCAGTCGAGTGCAATGCTCGTTGGCTTTTGTGATTGTCTCCATCTTGTGATCCAATTCGGCAAGACGTTCGTCAGCCTCATGGAGTTCTGTGTAGAGGTCGGAGAAGAAATCACGAGCCGGCATGCTCAGTCCATTCTGAGAATCTTCCACAATTTCGGGCAAGCGCTTGCGGACATGGGTGATGCCTTGAGGCAAAATAATTCCTCTTTCGGACAGAAGACCGCGTATCTGGTTCGCAAGGGCGGTGCGGTTTTTGAGCAACCGCTCACGGATACAATGCCAGGCAGACATGTCTTGTTGCTCTTCTGTTTTGACCGACACAAAACGTGTTGACGGTCGTCCTGCGACTTCACAGATGGCCCGGGCATCTGCAGCGTCAGTTTTATTGTTGATAACGAACGGCTTCACGTGACGAGGCGAAATCAAACCTACAGTGTGTCCCAGTTTTTGTATCTCCCGCCCCCAGTAATGAGCACCGCCGCAGGCTTCCAAACCCACCTTGCAAACGGGAAGGTTGGCAAAAAAAGCCAGAACATCCTTTCTGTTCAGCTGTTTGTTGAAAACGTCTTTTCCGTGCTTGTCCATGCCGTGCACCTGGAATTTATGCTTTGCGATATCAAGCCCAATACGGCATACTTGTTTCATGACCCGCCTCCCTAGATTAAGTGTTAGGTGATACACACTTATGGCACATTCGATGCCGTTATGCCATGGGCATATGGGGGGGCGGGTCTATCCCATCATTGCGAGAAGCCAGGCTCTGCGTGGGAGTCTTCGACGTGGCAATCCATGCTTTTTCTGGATAATGTAGCAATTCATAACGAAGATGTATTGCCGCGCTCCGCTCACAAAAGTCAGGCTCTCACGCATAGCCTGAAACGTGCGTGATGACGGACTGCATGATCCATCAATAAAAAAGCCCCCGCCTGGAATTTTTCCGGCGGGGGCTTTGCATCTGATGCGCCCGGTTTCCGGACGTGTCTATCAGGACTCGGAGCCTTCGCTCTCAAGCACCAGTGCCAGCTCCTCCTGGGAGAAGACCTTGCCGATATCGAGGATCATGATGAACTCCTCGTTCTGCTTGCCCATGCCGCGGATGAAGTCGGCCTTGACGGACGTGCCCATGCGCGGCGGCGGGTTGATCTGGTCGCTCGTCATCTCAAAGACTTCGCGCACGGAATCGACTATCGCGCCCATATGGCAGTTTTCGCCTTCCACTTCCACGTCCACGATGATGATGCAGGTGTTCACCGTGTCTTCAGTCGTGGGCATTTCGAACTTGATGCGCAGGTCGACCACGGGCACGGCGTGGCCGCGCAGGTTGATGACCCCGCGCATGAAGGGCGGGGTCTTGGGAATGCGGGTCACCGGCACGAGCTCGATGACCTCGCGCACGGAGCCCGTCTCCAGAGCGAATATCTCATCGCCCAAGGCGAAGGTCAGGTATTGCAGGGTAGTGTTGTCACTCATGGGTCATTCCAGCTCGCTTGTTAGAATCTTTCGAATTCGTCGTCTTCGTTGTCGCGTCCCATATCAAGAGCCAGGCCGGACGACCCTTTTTTGGTCGTCAGGGATTTGGGTGCCCTGTGAGCGGCTTGCTGGCTGCCTCTGTGGATCGTCTGACGCGTGACACGGGCCGTGGTCGCGCCCAGATGGAAGTAGGCGATGGAGGACTGCAACTGTTCGGCCTGACTGGACAGTTCTTCGGAAGTGGAGGCCATTTCCTCGGAGGCCGAGGCGTTCTGCTGGATGACCTGGTCGAGCTGCTGCAGGGCCTTGTTGATCTGCTCCGCGCCCGCGTTCTGCTCGTTCGATGCGGCGGAAATTTCCTGCACCAGTTCGGCTGTGCGCTGGATGTCCGGAACCAGCTTGGTCAGCATCTGACCGGCCTGGTCGGCCACGCTCACGGTGGAGGAGGACAGTTCGCTGATCTCTGCCGCGGCCGTGCCGCTGCGTTCGGCCAGTTTGCGCACTTCGGCCGCGACCACGGCGAAGCCCTTGCCGTGTTCGCCGGCGCGGGCGGCCTCGATGGCGGCGTTAAGGGCCAACAGGTTGGTCTGGCGTGCGATCTCCTCGACGATGGAGATCTTCTCGGCGATATTCTTCATGGCGCCCACGGCCTGGTTCACGGCCTTGCCCCCGGCCTCTGCGTCCTGGGCGGCCTTGAGCGCGATCTTCTCGGTCTGGGTTGCGTTCTCGGAATTCTGGCGGATGTTGGCACCCATTTCTTCCATGCTCGACGATACCTCTTCAACGGAGGCCGCCTGCTCGGTGGCGCCCTGGGAGAGTTGCTCGGAGGAGGCGCTCAACTCCTCGGAGCCCGAGGCCACGTTGTCCGATGCCGACTGCACCTCGCCGACGATCTCGCGCAATTTCGCGACCATGTCGCGCAGGGCCTGGGCCAGAATGCCCAGTTCGTCTTTCTGGTGCACGTTCACTTCAGCGGTCAGGTCGCCCTGGGCGATCTTCTTGGCGAAATCCACTCCCTTGTACACCGGTCCGGTAATGGATTTGGTGAGGATGATGCCAAGGGTCAAGGCGATGATGACGCCAAACGCGACGCCCACGCTGGTCACGGTTATGGCCCGTGTCGCCTCTTGCCCGGCAGTGGTGGCGGCCTGCGCACTCTTGCGGGTGGTCAGATCCACGGCCTGGAGCATGGTTTGATCGAGCTTTGTCTGATCTGCCCGTGATTCGACCATCAGCAACTGTCCCATTTCCTGGAAAGTCTCCTGGGCCTCCTGGGCCTGACCGCGCATGTCGCCGAAGTGCTTGAACACTTCCGTCGCGATGGGCAGCAGCTTTTTGTAAAGATCCAGAGCTTCTTCGTTTCGCCCTGCGGCGGCAAGCTCCTTGATCTCGGCGATGGTCTGATGGAACGACTGGTGCACGGGATACACGGTTTCCAGAACGCTCTTCATTTTAGGATTCGTGGTTGCCAGCTCTCCGGCCCACTGACCGTAATTGCAGGCATGATGATCCGTTCCTCCATCGAAATGTTCACCGGTGGCCAGAAGTCTCCCGACATTGGTCATGAGACTGTAGTGGTCGCCGCGAAATTGCTGCAGCCTGCCCATGAGGTCGTCGGGCTTCATGATGTCAAGCTGGACGAGATGGTCGTTGAGGCCGAGGACCTTGTTGTTGGTTGCGGCAAGATTGGCGATGCTGGACTGGATATCCCGCCATAAAGCCATCTCTTCCTCACTGTGTGGCAAGGCGGCATAGCCCTCTGCCGACTTTCGGTACTCTGTGCGGATAGCGCTGATCTGCTCCGGGATTTCCTTGCGGTCCTGAACGGTCAGTTCCGTGCTGAGCAGGCTGCGCAGATTCGTGGTCAGGTCTGTGACGCCTCCCTTGACGCGCAGCAGGAGTTCTACCGAGGGCAGGGACTCTGTGCCCATGGATTCGATATCGTCGGACAGGTCGCGCATGGTAAGGATGCTGACCAGGCCGATGATCAGGGCGATGAGAGCCGTAAGGGTGAATCCGCCGATGAGTTTAGTGCCGAGTTTGATGTTTTTCACAGGAATCTCCACATGTGTGTAGTGAAAAAATTATAAATTCCATGGTGGATGTCACATGATATTGAAAAATGCAATGCGTCTTACAAATTTTACGTTTTATGAAATTATAATATTGTATATTTTTGTGAAAATATTGAGCGTTAAAAATTTGTCATACATTAATTTATTATGTTTTTAATGTTAAGAAAGTTGATTTATTTTTTTAGATTACTTGTATTATAATTATATAGAACAAAATATTTATTGAGTTGTAATGTTGATAATAAAACAGGTGGGAAGCAATAAGAAATTAAATTTTTCTGCCCCAATTCAATTTTCGGATTGGCTTGGTCGGGTTTGTGTGGTTTTTGGCTTCGTCGACGGAAGCGTATTTGTGCCGACCAATTTCTATTGGATTCCCTAGAATTACATTTTTATCCAGATTAATGAATTGGGAGGAATAAAGCATGGATTTCGCGCCGAGCCTGGCACGGTCGCGTCGAAGTCAGGCTCGGCGTGAAAAGTCAGGCTTTCACGCGAGGCAAGGACTTGCAGGGAAATGAAGACTGGAACAGTGGGGGGTACATCTGCTATGAATGCGTCATGTCAAAAGCCGTTTCGAAACCTGTTCGATTCCCGGCAGATCCGGACAAATTGTCGATTACGGTGATTCCGGACTGCATGAGGTCTCTTTAGCCATGAAACAAAAGATAACCTTCCTCATCGCATTGCTGACCGCTGCGCTGCTCATCCCCTGGTCCGCGTGGGCGCTGCGCTCATTTGTCCTGTCACCGGAGTCGGCCTTGTACGGCACCATACGCCACGTCCAGGTGGAGGAGAAGGACACGCTACTGGACATCGCGCGCGAGTTCGGCCTCGGGTACAATCACGTCGTGGCCGCGAATCCCGGGGTAGACCCCTGGGTCCCCGCCAAGGGGAGCATCGTGCGCCTGCCGCTGGCCCTCGTGCTGCCCAGGGAGCGTCTGGCCCAGGGAATCGTGGTCAATCTGGCCGAAATGCAGCTCTACTACTTCTTCTCCGACGGCGGGCACGACTATTTCATTACGGCGCCCACCGGGATAGGGAGGGAAGGGTACCTGACCGAGCTTGGCACCTACACCGTCAAGAGCAAGACCGCCAATCCGACCTGGGTCGTGCCGGAGTCCATCCGGCAGGAGGACCCGAGCCTGCCCGCCTCCGTTCCGCCGGGGCCGGACAACCCGCTTGGCGACTATGTCTTCCGCCTTTCGCACCGGGCGTATGCCATCCACGGCACGAACAGGCCCTGGGGCATCGGTCGGCGCGTCAGCCACGGCTGCATCCGCCTTTATCCCGAGGATGTCGGCGCGCTTTATCCCATGGTGCCGGTGGGTACCAAGGTGAAAGTCATCTATGAGCCGGTCAAGTACGGGTGGGCGGACGGCTTGTTCTGGGTGCAGGCTTTCGAGGATTTTGAGGACAGGGGCGAGAATCCTCTCATGAAAGTCATGGAGGAGCTTCTTTATCATGAAGCAACCATAGGCCCCCTCGAAATCGACCGCCAGGCCCTTGAAAAGGCACTGGAGGAAAAGACCGGGGTGCCCATGGTTGTTGCGCGCCCCAAAGGGCAATAACCGTTGTCCGGCTACTTCTTCAGCGACTTGTCGAAGATGCGCTCAGCTTTTTCCGCCGCTGCCTCGGCGCGTGCGGCGGCCATTTCGGCCTTGGTCGCGGACTGCTCCGCGCTGGCTGCGGCGCTTTCAAGGCGTGGGCCCATCGCCTCAAGCCTGTCTCCCACGGCTTGTGCCCTGGCGGCTGAAATCTTGGCTTCCTCGGCGGACAGCTTCGCGCTCTCGAGGAGTGCGCGGTCTTCTTTGCTTAACGTCGCGCACCCGGCAAGGCCAAGGGCTGCGGCCAGACAAACGGCCATGGACAGATTACGATACGTTTTTTTCGCGAACATCTCTTCATCCTCCTTGTTTTGGGCCAGATTCAAATGAGACCATTTCATAGTATAATACAGCGTATGCATTTTCCAAGTCAAACGATTGTATTTTTAATCCTGACCGTTGCGGTCATGAATTCTTTTGCGGCTCATGCGTGGTCCGCATCGCAGCGGTGCCTGGTCGTGGACAAGGCCAAGCGTGAACTGGTCCTTTTCAAGGACGGACGAAAGATTGCCGCGTATCCTGTTTCACTTGGCGTGGATCCTGTCTCGGACAAGCGCAGGGCCCATGATTTCGCCACTCCCGAGGGACAATATTTCATTTCCTACAAAAAGGATCCCAGCCAGTACCACCGCACCCTGGGCCTTTCCTATCCCAGCCCCGCCGATGCCGAGAAGGCTCTGGCCGGCGGCGTCATATCAAAGGCCGAATACGCAAAGATACTGGATGCCGCCCGCCGTTCGCGGCCGGGGCCATGCGGCACGGGCCTCGGGTGCGGCATCGCCATCCATGGCGGCGGGGTGTTCCGGCAGTTCGGCGCGAGCATGGAGCGGGACTGGACCGAAGGCTGCGTGGCCCTGGACAACAGGGATATGGACCGGCTCTTCACCTTGTGCCGCCAGGGAGACAGGGTGGTCATCTTCAACAGCACCTCCAGCCTCTTCGCCCTGGCGCGGCCCTTCAGCCAAGCGAGTGAGCTCGATGCCCGCGGCCAGCCGCTGTGCCCGCAAGGAGTCTGCGCCTACGAGGCCCGGTTTGCGACGTCCCTCGGGCGCGTGGTGGTGCGTCTGACGGAAGGAGCGCTGTGGTCGGTGCAGGCCGCCGTTTACGCGCCGGGAGATTCAGGCGAAATCCTGCTCACCCTGTCCGACCGCAACGCCGACGGGCAAATGTCCTTTCTGGACAGCGTGGGCGGTCCCCTCGCCCATGGACGTTCTCCCGAGGAGGTCTACGCCATGGTCAGGCAGGCCGTGGTCCGCTCTCTTTCGGACGGAAGCTGTCTCGCGCCCTGACGCATTGGCGTGCGCATCCTTGTACTTCAATCGGAGAGACTCCCGGCAGTTGCTTCATTCTTTGCATTTGCCGTAAAGGTCTGTATTTGGTTTGAGTTATTTGAAAACAGCATTTGTACCGGTTGAACCGGAAAACATTTCTGTGCGTGGGCAGGCGTGACGATGTCTGAAGACAGCAGTTCGCACGGGCTCGCCTCCTGGCAGCAGCAAAAAAGGATATGGTGTGTGCATGAGCAGAAGCAACGTACAATCTTTTGGGTTTCGATTTCCCGCCTTGGTTTTTGTGGCTGTCTTCCTGGTTTTCCTGGCCTCCTGTGAGGGGCGGCAGGAGGCGCAGGAAGTACCGGCGGAGCCTCGACCCGTGAAGATGATGACCGTCGGCGAGGCAGCGCAGGTCACGGAGCGCTCGTTTCCGGGCACGGTGCGGGCGGCCAAAAGGGCGGAGCTGGCCTTTCAGGTTTCCGGGACCCTGACCCGACTCTCTGTAGGGGAAGGGCAGGAGGTGCGGGAAGGGGATGTTCTGGCCCAGCTGGACCAGCGTGACTTCGAAAACAGCCTGCGCAGCGCCCAGGGCCAGTTCGGCAATGTTCGTGCCGCCCTTGAGAGCGCCAGAAGCGAGTACGAGCGGATCCTTCGGATCAGAAAACAGGACCCCGGCGCAACCAGCGAGAGCATGGTCGTCAAGAGGCGCGAAGCCATGGACCGGGCCTCGGCCGAGATGGAGTCCGCCCAGGCTGCGGTGGACGCGGCCCGGGACAGGCTTGGCTACACGAGCCTGCACGCCCCTTTTTCCGGCATCGTTTCCAGGCGCCATGTGGAGAATTTTCAGGAGGTTCAGGCCAAGGAGCCTATCATCAGCCTGGATGACATTTCATCTCTTGAAATTCTGGTCGACCTGCCGGAGAGCGTGGTTGCCCGCATAAACGAGCCATCCGAAAGAACGGGGAAGCCGGCTCCGGTGCATGCGGAGTTCGCGGCCATTCCGGGCCGGGAATTCCCCCTCATCGTCAAGGAATTTTCCACCAGGGCAGATCCGAAAACCCAGACCTTCCAAGTCGTTTTGCAGATGAAGAAGCCGGACGATGTCTCCATCCTGCCCGGCATGACCGCCTTGATCGTCGGCTCCGCGCAACAGGGAGTGAACGGTGACGACAATTTCATCATTCCCGCCGTGGCCGTTTTCGGCGATGAGCTTGGCGTGTCTCATGTCTGGGTGGTTAATCCGGAAACCATGACCGTTGAACGTCGCAAGGTCGTCACCGGGGAACTGACCGGCGATGCGGGCATCCGCGTGGTCGAGGGCCTCGCGGCCGGGGAAACCGTGGCGGTGAGCGGGGCCGGTCAGCTGCGCGATGGCATGCGGGTCAAGCCGTTTAACGGAACCTTCTGAGAACGGCCGGGGGAAAATTCATGAACATCGCCGAATGGAGCATCCAAAAGAGCGTCATCAGCTGGGTGATGACGGCCGTCCTGCTTGTGGTCGGCTGGCATTCCTTCAACAACCTGAGCAGGCTCGAAGACCCCGAGTTCACCATCAAGGAGGCGGTGATCATCACCCCGTATGCCGGGGCCTCGGCGGCGCAGGTGGAGGAAGAGGTCACCAACGTGATCGAGAAGGCCTGCCAGGAGATGGGCCAGCTGGAGCGGGTGGAGTCGCGGTCGTCGCGGGATCTGTCCATCGTGCAGGTCTCCATGAAGGACAGGTTCGACAAGGGCACGCTGCCGCAGGTCTGGGACGAGCTGCGTCGCAAGGTCGCCGACGCCCAGCGCAGTCTGCCCCCCGGAGCCGGGCCGTCCATCGTCAACGACGATTTTGGCGATGTCTACGGCGTGTTCCTGGCCATCACCGGAGACGGCTACACGCCGCGTGAAATCTACGAGTATGCCAAATTTCTGCAGCGCGAACTTCTGAAGGCGCAGGATGTCAAGCGGATCACCCTCTACGGCGTGCAGAAGGAGGCCATCTTCATCGAGATGCGCCGAGACAAGATGTCCAGCTTCGGGGTCGCCCCGACCGACATCGCCAGGGCACTGAAGGCCAAGAACATCCCCGCTTCCGGAGGGCATCTGCCCCTTGGTGCCGAATACATTCCCATCAGCCCGACAGGCGAATTTTCTTCCGAGCAGGACATCGGCGGACTGCTCATCAAGGGCGCGGGTTCGGACAGCACCGTGTACCTGCGTGATGTGGCCGACATCAAGCGCGACTACATCGACCCGCCGGACACCATCCTGCGCTACGACGGCAAACCCGCCATCGGCCTGGCCGTTTCCACGGTCCAGGGCGGCAACGTGGTCACCATGGGCGAATCCCTGGACCGGCATTTCAGCGAGCTTGAATCCATGCGCCCCGTGGGCATGGAGCTACACGTCATCTCGCATCAGAGCCGGGCCGTGACCGAGGCCATCAACGGATTTCTGATCAACCTGCTGGAAGCCGTGGCCATCGTCGTCGTGGTGCTGCTCATATTCATGGGGCTGCGCAGTGGCCTGATCATCGGCAGCGTCCTGGTGGTCACAATCATGGGCACCTTTATCGTCATGGACCTGGGCGACATCACCCTGGAACGGGTGTCACTGGGGGCCTTGGTCATTGCCCTTGGCATGCTGGTGGACAACGCCATTGTCGTCACCGACGGGATGCGGGAGAGGATGAGCCGGGGCGTGGATGCCCTGACCGCCGCCCGCGATGTCGTGGGGCAGGTCGGGGTGCCGCTATTGGGGGCGACCTTTGTCGCCGTGTCCGCCTTTGCCGCCATCGGCACATCCCAGGACAGCACCGGCGAGTATTGCCGCTCCCTGTTCCTGGTCATTCTCATTTCCCTGCTCATGAGCTGGGTCACGGCCGTGAACACCACGCCGCTCCTGTGCAAGACGTTTCTTAAAGTCGGGACCCCGGCTGGCGCACAGAGCGGCGATCCCTACAGCGGCAGGTTCTACTCTCTGTACCGTCGCTTTCTGAGTCTGTGCATCCGCTGGCGCTGGGGCACGGTGGGAGTGGTCGTGGTGCTGTTTTTCGCAGCCCTGATCGGATTCGGGCTGCTGAAGAACAGCTTCTTCCCCGACTCGACCCGCCCGCAGTTCTATATCGATTTCTGGTTCTCCGAAGGCACGGATATCCGCGAAACCCGGCGTCAGCTGGAGCTGGCCGAAAAGGAGGTCGGGCGGCAGGAGGGCGTGAACCACATGACCACCATGATCGGGGGCGGGCAGGTCCGTTTTCTGCTGACGTATCCCACGGAGAAGAGCTATGCCTCCTTCGGCCAGATCCTGGTGGACGTGGACGATTACAAACGCATCCCGGACCTGACGCGGCAGCTGCAGGGCAAGCTTGACCACATGTTTCCCCAGGCCCTGGTCAGCGTGCGTCTTTTCGCGCTGGGGCCCTCCTCGGGGGGCAAGATCCAGCTGCGTCTTTACGGGCCGGATTCGACGGTGCTGCGGGAGCTGGCCGCCAGGGCTGAAGGTGTGCTGCATGGCGATCCCCATGCCAAGGCCGTGCGCAACGAGTGGCGGCAGAAGGTCAAGGTCATGCGGCCGCAGATGGCGGAAGTCCCGGCGCTGCGGGCCGGTATCGAGCGGCCGCAGATCGCCACGGCTTTTGAAACGGCCTTTCAGGGAACCAGGGTGGGCGTGTTCAAGGATCGCGACGAGCTGCTGCCGATCATCACGCGCTCCCCGGAAGAAGAGCGCTCTGACCTGGACAGCATGGCCTCCATCCCCATCTGGAGCCCGGCCGCGCAGTCCATGATTCCCGTGGGCCAAGTGCTCACCGGCATCGCCACCGAGTTCGAGGATGCCCATCTGTGGCGGAGGGATCGTTTCAAGATGCTGCGTATCCACGCCGATCCGAGCGAAGGCCTGCCGAGCGAGCTGATGCGGCGCGTCAAGCCGGAAATTGAGCAGGCTTTGAACGTGGATGTCGGGCAAGTGCTCGGAAAAAGTTTCGCGCCGGGGGAAGATCCCTTCGGGGCCGGGTACGACGCGGGCACGCTCAAGGTCGGCTATGCCGACAAGTGGCCCATCCGGGACATGCCCGGCTACTACATGGCCTGGGGCGGGGAGGCCGAGGACTCGGCCAAGGCAAATTCGCGCCTGGCGGGCACGATCCCCGTGTTCTTCGGGCTCATGGTCCTCATCGTCATCGCGCTTTTCAACTCTATCAGGAAGACTCTGGTCATCTGGCTCACCGTGCCACTGGCCGTCATCGGCGTGACCGCGGGCCTGCTCCTTTTTGACCAGCCCTTCGGGTTCATGTCCCTGCTTGGCCTCATGAGCCTGTCGGGCATGCTGATCAAGAACGCCATCGTGCTCATCGATCAGATCGATGTGGAATCCGGGAGCGGCAAAGCGCCCTTCAGGGCGGTCATCGATTCCGGCGTCAGCCGCCTCATCCCCGTGTCCATGGCCGCCCTGACCACGATCCTTGGCATGCTGCCCCTGGTGCAGGACGCCTTTTTCGTGTCCATGGCGGTGACCATCATGTTTGGTCTGGGTTTTGCCACGGTGCTGACGCTGATCGTCGTGCCCGTGCTGTACGCGATATTTTTCAACGTGAAGAGCGAGGAGTAGCGCCATGCAGGATATCAGGCGGACGGCGGGCGGCAGGACGCTCCGGTTTGCGACTCTCGGTTTTGTCCTTTTTTGCATGGCCGGTTGCGCCGTGGGGCCGGATTACGTGCGTCCACAGGCTCCGCAGATGCAGGCGTGGCTGGATCAGGGCGGCGCAGGCGTAAATGACGGCCCGGCCGAGCTTGCGGAGTGGTGGAAGCGGCTGAACGATCCTGTGCTGGACCGGCTGGTGGAGCTGGCCGGGGAACGCAATCCGTCCCTGCATGTCGCGGCGCTGCGCATCCTTGAGGCCCGGGCCAGGCTTGGCATCGCCACAGGAAACCAGTTTCCGCAGTTGCAGCAGCTCAAGGGCAACCTGGCCGACACGGGGCTAAGCCAGCACAACGCCAACACCTCTCCGGCCATCGACCGGTATTACGCCACGGCCTCCGTGGCTTTGGACGCGGCCTGGGAGCTGGACTTCTGGGGCAGGTTCCGGCGTGCGGTGGAGTCCGGGGCGTGGAGCGTTGACGCGGCCACGGCCGGGTACGACGACCTGCTGGTGACGCTCACGGCGGAGGTGGCGCGGGTCTACGTGAGCCTACGGACCCTGGAACAGAGGCTTGGCATTGCGCATGAAAACGTGGCGGTGCAGGGGCGTTCCCTGCAGATCGCACGCGCGCTGCACGAGGGTGGGGATGTGACCGAACTCGACGTGACCCAGGCCCGCGCGCTGCTGGCCGGGACGCAGGCCTCCATCCCGCGTCTTGAGGCGCAGCTACGGCAGGCCAAGAACGGCCTCTCGGCCCTGCTCGGCATGTTGCCCGGCGAAGCGGACCGGCTGCTGCAAGGTCCGGGTCCCATTCCGCAGGCACCTTCTGACGTGGCTGTAGGGGTTCCGGCGGAGCTGTTGCGGCGGCGTCCGGACATCCGCGCCGCCGAGGCGCAGATGGCCGCCCAGTGCGCCCTGATCGGGGTGGCCAAGGCAGACCTTTATCCGCGCTTCACCCTGTTCGGGAATATCGGCCTCTCGGCCAGCAACGCGGCCCTGACCTATGCCGGGCAGCCGGGCGCAAGCAGCCTCGGCGACCTCTGGAGCGGGGAGAGCCTGCAGTATTCCGGGGGCATGGGTTTTGGCTGGGACATCTTCAACTACGGGCGTATCACCAATAATGTGCGTGTGCAGGACGCCCGTTTTCAGCAGCTGGTGGAGCAGTACAGGAACACGGTGCTGACCGCCGCCCGTGAGACAGAGGACGCGTTGTCGGCCTTTGCGCGTTCGCGGGAGGAAGTGGGATTCCTGGAGCAGGGAGTGGCCGCCGCGACCCGTTCGGTGGAGATCGCCATGATTCAGTACCGCGAGGGTCTGGCCGATTTTCAGCGCGTGCTGGATACGCAGCGTTCAAAGGTCCAGGCCCAGGATCAGCTGACCGCCACGCAGGGCTCGGTGCTCATCAATCTCATCGCCACCTACAAGGCCTTGGGCGGCGGCTGGGAGGCCAGGGCCGGCAGGGATTTTCTGCCGCAGGAGATGCTGCGGGAGATGAGCGGCCGCACGGACTGGGGCGCGTTGCTCGAATCTCCCGTTTCAGATGCGCCAGGTGGCGACTTGGCGGAATAGGGCGGTTTTTGTTGAGGCAGGGAGTTGTGGCGGAGGGCGATTCAGGTCGATGAAGTATCGGCGCATCGAGCCCGAAGACGCGGCGGCGTGAGTCCGCAGGGGATGTCCTATTCCCTGAAAACATCCTCCAGGGTTCTCGCGTCGAGGATGCGTTCCGCCCAGAGATCGAGCTGCTCGGCGCTGGCGTTACGCAGGCGTTCCTGCGTGCGGATGTCCAGAATGTCCTTTCCGAACCGCTTGCCGAGCTGACGCTTCAAAACGGCGTGACGGCCCAGGACTTCCCCTTCCATCTTGCCTTCCATCCGGCCTTCCTTCTTGCCTTCCATCCGGCCTTCCTTGCGCAGTCGCTCAGCCAGAGTCATGATCGTTTCCTCCTTGCTCACGTCCAGTTTCAAGCTTGCAATATTGTGCATGACGTTCCTGTCGATGTCCATGGTCTGGAACAAGTAGGTTGCGATGACCTCGATCCAACGCATGGAGGTTTCGGTGTTGTCGAGTTTGGCCAGGAGACCGAAGATTTCCATGACATGATCAACCGTCGTGGGGTTGTTCTTGGCTCGAAAACAAGTGAGCATGAGGCGCAGGGCAATGACTCCTTTTATCTTTTCATCCGATGCCGGAGAGAAGTCGTAGAACGCGAGTTCGAAGCAAGGCACATATGCTTTGTTTGCCAGAGTCGGAAGGTCGATCAGGTCAACGAGTCGTGACACGTTTCGCCTGCGCTTGCCGTGGTAGACAACGATGGGAATGATGAGCGGCAAAGCCTTGGCGCGTTTGTGCTGTTTGCGATGCAGCTCCCAGATTTCTACCATGTAGCGCAGGACCTGCAGCGCCACGAGGCGATCCGGCTGGCTTTTGTGTTCGAACAGAAAATAGACAAATCCCGGTTTGTCACCTTGTTGCAAGACTGTGTAGAGCAGGTCCGAATAGTGTTCCCGCTGATCGGGAGCCACAAAGGTATCCTTGGCGATGGTCAGGGTGTCGAGCCGCAAGTGGCTGGTCACGTCCGCGGGGAGATAATGGCACAGGAAATCGGCGGCCACGTCCCTGTGGCTCATGGTGTATCGAAACAACGTGTCGTGAATATTATTGGTCGGATTCATGCGAATGCAGTACTTCAAACCTTCGCACGGAAACAACTCTCCTTGTAATTTTTGAGCGATACGCGTTACTGTGTATGCGATCTGCTTGAGGACGGTGGTTTTTTCGGTGGAAAAATATATCGCAAGGGGTCAAAAACGTAGCTGATCGGCTTACGGCTTAAATCTTTTCCGCACAGGAGACACGAGATGTTCACGATGGTTCATGAACCCGATACGGACCTGCTTCTGCGGCGAGTCTCCCGGCACCTGTGCCGCAGGATCCGGGAGGCCCTCGCCGTGCAGGGCAGCGTTAACATCGCCGTGCCGGGAGGGCGGAGCGTGGCGAAAGTCTTCGAGGCCATGCGTGCGGAGGATGTCGACTGGACGCGTACGCATTTCTTCGTTGCCGATGAGCGGCTCGTGCCGGTGGACCACCCGGAGAGCAATTTTAAGCTGTTGCAGGAGTATTTTGTCATTCCGCTGGCACGGGAGGGCAGGATCTCGCCTGACAACGCCCATCCCTTCCTCGTCGATGCCTCGGTACCGGATCAGGGGGCGCGGGCCTACGAGGCAGAGCTCGCCCGGCACGGCTTTCGCTTCGACATCGTCCTGCTCAGTTCCGGCGAGGACGGCCACGTCGGGGCGCTGTTCCCGGATCACCACTCCGTGACCGACCCGCATCACGGCTTCATCGTCATGCACGACTCGCCCAAACCGCCGCCCGGCCGCATGAGCGCGTCCCTGCCGCTCATGCAGGCTGCCGGGTCCGTGGTTCTGATTTTTTCCGGCGAGTCCAAGCGCGGGGCTTTCAGGATGTTTCGCAATGCCTCGACCCCGATTCAAAGCTGCCCGGCCAAGCTGGTCACGACTATGCAGGACGCGGTAGTGTTTACGGACCTGGGCTGACGTGATTCTATTTTTCTTGTGTGATTGGGGAAGAGCGGGATATGGACTCGCCGTTGAAAGGGGATCCCGTATGCATTCTGAGATGAAGTTCCCCGCCTTCGAGGCAAATTTGACGAGTCCAGTTCTTATGTCAGTTACGATTCAGGGGCACAAAGGGTCGATCTGAGCGAATGTGGCATCTGACGCCAACCTAACGAAATTCTTGTGTGGTTGTCAGTTTTCTATGTTTACGATTCCTCTGCATTGTGGAAAATTCGTGCATCCCCAGAACTTTCTGCCATCATGCGAATCTTTTCGGCTTTTCCGCAATACCATTTTGCTGCCGCATTTCGGGCAAATCTGTTGAACTTCATTTACTTTTTCGTCTACAATTTGTCGTACATGTCGCACGTGATCTTGGTTCGTCATGATAGACGGTTTAAGTCGCGCCTTATTAATTCGATTTATAATTTCAATTGTTTCTGATTCCGACAGAACCTGTTGTTTCTTTGATTTGATATATCTTGCATATCCGCCACCATACGTGACATTTTCTGGCATTTCTGTTTTAAAAGTACTGTCACCGATAAAAACAATGACAGAATAAATGTGCTTTTCTGGTATATTCAATGTCGATTCAAGTGTTTTTACGTGCTTATAATTTTGATGTAGAGGATTTTGAAATTTATTGGTATTTTTATAAATTTTTTGTGTCCATGTCTTTTGATGCGAATTTCCAAAAATCCATCCTTTCATATTTTTTGTTTCTACAACAAAAATTCCGTAAATTGAGACAATGATATGATCGATCTGTGTCGTTCCGCTTTCAGTTGGCAAAGTCACATTTTTGATAATGTGGTAAGTGTCATTGTCGAGCAAAAATTTTGCGGAAATGTTGACGATACTTTCCCCCATGAGCCCTTTGAACCAAGAGGATTTGACGAGGCCCAGGATTATCGTCGCAGGAATAAGATACCAAAGCATACCGAAGATTTGATCGCGGGCAACAGAGACAAGATCCATGTCTGACTCCCTTTAGATTCTAGTGTGGCAGTATGCCCGTCACTCCGAGCTTTTGGCACTGGCGGTCAGCAAGGCTCTGATCTCGGAGTTGAGGGGCAGTACATAGTCATGGGCTGCGAGAATGACGTTGGTGTGCACGCTGACGATCTTGACGTTCACGTAGACGAAATTCCGGGCCACGGAGTAGGTTCCGACCAAAACTGCCTGGGCCTCGTGATTACGGGCTATGCTTTGCACTTCGCGAGACAGCAGCAGTTCGCCTTCAGATTGTTTGACAAAAATGGTGCCTCGCAATTTGAGTTCGGTCACGGGAATCCCCGTGCTGACCAGTCGCGCTCCGAGCTGTTCGGAAATGGCTCTTCCAAGTCGCGAAGAAGCGTTCAAATCGTCCAAGGAAACCAGAGTCGCCACAACCATGGGCGTGCGCGTGTCGAGCGGTTCGTTCATGGACTCCACAAGCCTGTCTGCGGCAGCGTAATTGGCCTCGATGAATTTGCTGTGCGCAGCATCCCAATAGGACGGGTAATCGTGAAACACGCAGCCGTGGAGCAGGAATAGCAGGAAAAGAAGAGCGTGCTTCATCAGTTCGTGACCTCCAGATTGCGGGTCTGCATCGGCGGCATGAACAAGTGTTTGTCGTTATCTTCCACGTAATATGTATCGCTTTTGCGCATTATGAAGCGCCCGTTATCTTTGATATAGGTGTTCACGGCCAGTTCCGTGTGGGTGGGTGCGGTCAGGACGTCCCTGGCCAGGTCGGCGGCAACTGCGCCTCCCAGGAGCGTGACAGGATTGGGATTGCTTCTCAGCACCAGAATGCCACCAGTCAGGACGGTCAGCGCCCCCGGTGCGTAGGTTTCTCTTGGACTGGCGTGCCAGACAAGCTGAGTGTCATAGTTTATCTCCAGGGCTCCTGCAGGAGAATCCACCACTGAAGCTCCGCCGTTGACAAGATGTGTAATCAAAAAGTTACGGAAGCCATGCAGAAAGGGAACATCCTTCTCCAATCGTTGGACATAGACATCTCGTCCCAGCAACTGTCTGTCATGCAGGGTGTTCAATGTCTGACTGGCGACGTCCAAGGCGATGATGTCCCAGTGATGCGTGGACCGCACCTTGTACTGTATTTCCGCAGGAAAATTACGGGCCACTGGAGCAGGGGATGAGCATCCCGCCAGGATCAGTGCTAGGAGCAGGATTGGAAATGGTCGCTTCACGTTCATTGTGTTCTCCTTGTTTGGCCAGGGGTCAATCCCGGTGGACGTGGTTTCTCTTCATGATCTCCAGGCACCTGTTCACGTCCTCGGCCAGTTCCTGAAAGGCGTCGCCCTTGCGGAATTTCACGGGCTGGGACGGGAATTTTCCCTGTGCTGCTTCCTGCAGGACCCGCCTGATCCGGCAGACCGGGCCTGCGATCTGGTGGGTGCGGATCACGGTCCAGATCGCCACCGCGAGGAGCATGAAAGCCCCGATGGTGGCCGTCTTGGCCCAGAAGACGGTGTCGGTTTCGGCCCACAGGCGGTCGTTCAGGAAATAGACGTAGAACCAGCTGGTGGCCATGGCGGTCAGCAGCATGCAGATCAGTGAGGCCAGGGCCATGTTTCCGGCCATGGCCAGCTGGAATTTCCTGTCGATGAAGAACTGGCGGCGCAGGATGCGTTTCACCAGGCATCCGCAGTTTGGGGTGCATGAATCTTTGATGGCGTCGGCCATGATTTTCTCCTTTTCGTTATGTGCCGTCAGGGACCGGTGATGCGCAGGTCATCCAGGGTGTTCGGGATGCCGTCGGGACCGGCGCTTGAGAGCATGAACCGCTTGCGGTCCTCGCTGACCGTGTAGACGAGGATGTGCCCCCAATGGTCCTGGCCCAGGGAGTCGGTGGGGCTCTCCTTGAAGTTGGCCTGCATCCAGGCCATGAATCCGTCCTCCTGCGGATAGCGCCCCGTCTTCAGGAGCTGGTAGTCAAGCATGAGCCCGATGCTGCGCAGGTCTGCGGACGTCGCCAGATGGCGGGCGCTCTCCACCGATTCGTCGTAGAACCTGGTGAACTCGTCGGCGTTGCCGGCAATGACGCCGATGGCCAGGCCGGAAACGAGGAGTCGTCTGATGATGTCAACCATGGGCGGTCCTCATCGCGGTCTTCGCGGCGCTCATGCGTCGCCTGATGACTCGGCCATGGCGGCCCGCGCCGCGGCCTTGCGCTCCTCACGCTTCACGTACCACAGCGCCGCCGGGGACAGGCAGGCCAGAGCGCCCAGAATGTAGATGATGCGCTTCCAGCTCGTCTCCCAGTGGTACCGGGTCTTGGTCACGAAGGTGAAGACCTCCAGCGGTTCGCCGCCGCCTTTGGGCTGGTACTGCCAGACCCCGCCCGCGCCGCGGGTCAGGGTCATGGAATCCTCGAAGTTCCTGTTGCCTTTCTTGTCGAGGGTGATGAAGCGGACCACGGCCGTGTCGCCGTCCTGCTCCACGGCGGTGAACTCCCTGACCACGAAGCGGTTCTCCGTGCCCGAGGTCCCGTCGCTGTAGAGTTCGCGGTGCACGTAGCTCTCGACGAAATAGGCCACGTCGTCCACGCCGGGCTGGCTGAAGTTCAGGGGCATCTTGACCCGGTCCTTGGTGCTGTGGGCCAGGGCCGGTCCGGCCAGGGCCAGCAGGCCGAAGACGGCCAGAAGCAGGGCTGCGCATACGTTTTCCTTCCTCATGACTCTTTCCCCTGATTCAGAAACAGCTTGAGTTTCTCCTCGTCGACCTTGACCTTGTATTCGGCGCGAAGCTGCTCGTAGACCTGCTCCCAGGCCTGGCGGTACTTGGAGTAGAGCAGATCGTTGCGCACAAAAGCCTTCCTTTCCTCGTAGTCGGGGGCCTCGAAGGAGGTCTTGTCCGTGACCTGGAAGAGGTACCACTCGTCCTTGATGCGCACGGGTTCGGAAATGGCGTCCACCTCCAGATTCTCGATGGCCGCGCGCCAGTCGGCGCGATAACTGGTGATGGCCCGCTTGCCCGCGTAGCCCCCGGCCTCGCGGGTGGCGTTGTGGGTGGACAGGTCCAGGGCCACGGTCTCGAAGCTCTCCTCGCCGGACAGGATGCGCTCCCGCGCAGCCTTGAGCACGCTCTCGTCGGGATTCACGATGACACGCACACCGTACTGGGTCGCGGGGATGTAGCTGGCGATGTTTTCGTCGAAATAGGCCCGCACCTCCTCCTCGGTCAGGGAGTCCCGGTCGATCTGAGGCACGAGATGGTCCTGCATGACCTTCAGGAACAGGTCGGCCATGAACTCATGGATCTCGGCGCGGATGCGCGGGTCCTGGTGCAGCTTCTCCTTGAGCGCCCTGGTGATGATCATCTCCATGTTCACCGCGTGCTCATAGGCGAACTCCGGGGTGACCTGGTCCGGGTTTTTGTTGAACCGGGAGCTTCTCTTCATGATGTCCTGATGGGCCTTTAAGTCCTCCAGGGTCAGGCTGCCGCCGTCAAAGGTGACCACGGCGTTGTCGTTCTTGGTCTGGTTGCAGCCCGCCAGGAAAAGCAGGCAAAGAACAGCGAGCACGAGTTGTTTCATTTTCTTCTCCGTTATGGTTGCGGGGATCGTCCCCGTTAATTCGAACCGTACATGGCCAGCATTCCGGCCACGAGACCCCACGCCACGTAGCCGACCACCCCGCCGAGGACGATGATGAGCAGGGGCTCGATCATGGCCGTCATGCGCGAGATCTTGTCCTGCAGGATCTTCTCGTGCAGCTGCCCCACGGTGTGCATGGCCTGGTCCATGAGCCCCGAGTGCTCGCCGATCTTGACCATGGCCTTGACCATGGGGGTGAAGAAGCGGTCGTGTTCGAAGGCCGAGGACAGGGATTCCCCGGCCACGACCCGGTTGTTCATGTGCTCGATCTGCGAGCGCACCGCCTCGTTGGTCACGGTCTGGGAGGCGGCGCGCAGGGCGTCGACCAGGGTGATGCCGCTCTCCAGCAGGGCGGCCAGGGTCTTGGAGAACTGCACGATGACCCCGTAGCGGAAAATGGGCCCCAGCACCGGGATGTAGATCTTGTAGCGGTCAAAGAGCAGCCGCGTGGCCGGGACGGCGAGCACCAGGGCGAAGCCCAGGGCCCCCGCGCCCGTTGACACGATGATGGTCATGGCGTTGGTGGTCAAAAACTCCGCCGTGTCGAGCAGGAACTGGGTGTTGGCCGGGAGTTTGGCCCCGCCCATGAGCACCGCGAACTTGGGGATGACGAATGTGACCAGAAACACGACCACCACCACGGACACGACCACCACCACCGACGGGTAGATCATGCTGATGATCATCTTGGAACGCAGGGCCGCCCTGGCCTCCAGGTATTCGGAGATGCGCTCCAGGACCACGTCCAGGATGCCGCCGAGCTCTCCGGCGCGGATCATGTTCACGGCCACCAGGGGAAAGACCCTGGGGTGCTCGGCCATGGCCACGCTCAGGGGCTCGCCGCCCTCGATCCTCCGGCGCACCTTCTCCAGCACGCTTTTGAGCTTCCTGTTCTCGGTCTGCTCGTGAAGGATCTCGATGGACTCGGTCACCGTGACTTGGGAAGCCATGAGCGCCGAAAACATGCGGAAGAAGAGCACGATGTCCTTGGTGCCGACCCGTCCGAACATGGCCAGCGCGTCTCCAGCGCTTGGGGAGCCGCCGGCCTGGGTCTCGGTCACGTCGGTGACCATGATCCCCTGGCCGCGCAGGCGTTCGGCCGCCGCGCCCATGTCCGAGGCCTGCACGACCCCCCGCGCCTTGTCGCCGTCGGCGTTGAATCCGGTGTATTTGAACTGGGGCATGTTTTCCGGCCTATTCTATGGTCACGCGCATGATTTCTTCGGGCGTGGTCAGCCCGGCGCGCAGTTTGGCGATGCCGTCCTGGCGCAGGGTGGCAAAGCCCTGGCGCTCCACGGCCACGTCGCGCAGGGTCTCGGGCGTGGCCGCGGCCATGACGTGATCCTTGAGGGGCGTGTCCATCTGCAGCAGTTCGTAGATGCCCATGCGGCCCCGGTAGCCGAGGTGGCATTCGGCGCAGCCCGTGCCGCGCCGGATGGGGAAGGGCTCGCCGCCAAGGCCGAGCATGCGCATCTCGGCGCCCGTGATCATGGTCTCTTCCCAGCACTGGGCGCAGACCTTGCGCACCAGGCGCTGGGCCAGCACGGCCCGCACCGAGGCCGAGACCAGGAAGGGCTCCGCGCCCATGTCGATCATGCGGCTGAAAGCGCTGGGCGCGTCGTTGGTGTGCAGGGTGGAGAGGACCAGATGGCCGGTGACGGCGGCGCGCAGGGCGATGCGCAGGGTCTCGCTGTCGCGGATCTCGCCGACCATGATGATGTCCGGGTCCTGGCGCAGGATGGCGCGCAGGGCGTCGGCGAAGGACAGCTTTTCCCCGGCGTCGACCTGGGTCTGGTTGACCCCGCGCACGGTCAGTTCCACCGGGTCCTCGATGGTGGTGATGTTGGAGGTCTCGCCGCGCAGCAATTGCAGGGAACCGTACAGGGTGGTGGATTTGCCCGAGCCGGTGGGGCCGGTGACGAGCACGATGCCGTAGGGCGTGCGCAGGAGCTTCTTGAAATTCTCGAGCATCAGCGGCTCCATGCCCAGCCCGTCCAGGTCGATGATCTCGTCGTGGGGGGGCAGAAGGCGCATCACGGCCTTCTCGCCGTTGACCACGGGCAGGATGTTGGCGCGCACGTTGACCCCGTCGATGGTCAGGTCCAGGGTCTGAGGCACAAAGGAGAAGGAGCCGTCCTGGGGCTTGCGGCGTTCGGCGATGTCCATGCCGCCCATGACCTTGATGCGCGAGATGAGCCGGTTGGCCAGGTCATACGGAAGCTCCTCGGTCTTGATCAGCATGCCGTCGACGCGGAAGCGAACGATGAGGGTATCCTTTTCCGGCTCCACGTGGATGTCCGAGGCGCCCATGTTGATGGCGCGGACCATGAGCTTTTCCAGGAGTTCAATGACAAAGCCGGAATCATCGACCTCCACCCGCGCATTCAGCTTGATGGAGGTGTCGAAATCGCGGCTGAAGAACATGTTCTGCATCTTGCGCAACCGGTTTCGGCTGGTCAGGACCAGGCGGATCTGGCGCTTGGTCAGGCGCGAAATGGTCTGCAGCATGGCCTGGGGCAGGGGGCCGGAGCAGGCCAGCAGCAGTTCGCCGCCGGAGCCCGTGCCCACGGGCAGCACGCCGGCCTTGAGGGCCAGCTGTTTGGGGATGGCCTGGGTCGCGCCTTTCTCGATGCTGTCCACGGAGGCCTTGAACAGGGGAATGCCCAGGAACTCGCCCAGCAGTTCAGTCAACCTGTCCTCGTCCAGGAGCCCCTCGCGTACGGCGATGAGCCCGATCTTTTCGCGCACCATGCGCTGGGCGGCCAACAGGCGGGTCAGGTCCTCACGCTTGATGGCTCCCTTTTCGACCATGAATTCACCGAAGCGTTCCAGCCTGTTCATCGCAAGAACCTCGCGCGGCGCTCCGGCTGAACGCAGACGGGCGCGGGGGCGTTGTTGCGCTGCGTCGAGAGGCGCTGGCGCAGCAGATTCTCGTTGCGGGCCGCCGAGAGCCCCGTCTCCATGCCGATCCTGCCTTCGTTAATGAGCCTGATGATGCACTGCTCCATGGTCTGCATCCCGAGCTGCATGCCCGTCTCGATGGCCGAGTAGATCATGTCGTCCTTGCCCTGACGGATGAGGTTGGCGATGCCGGGGGTGGAGACCATGATCTCCACGGCGGGAATCCGCCCCGTGTTCGATGCGTTGGGCAGCAGGCGCTGGGAGACCACGGCTTTGAGGGTCGAGGAGAGCTGCTGGCGGATCTGGGCCTGCTCTCCGGCAGGGAAGGCCCCGACCAGGCGGTTGATGGTCGAGACGCAGTCGCGGGAGTGCAGGGTGGAGAAGACCAGGTGCCCGGTCTCGGCGGCCATGATGGCCGTGCGCATGGTCTCCAGGTCGCGCATCTCACCCACCAGCAGGACGTCCGGGTCGGCGCGCAAGGCGTCGCGCAGGGCGTCGGCGAAGGTCGGCACGTCGGAGTGCAGCTCGCGCTGGTGAATGACGCTCAGGCTGTTCTGGTAGACGTACTCGATGGGGTCTTCGATGGTGATGATGTTACGCCTTGATGTGGCGTTGATGTCGTCGATGACCGTGGCCAGGGTGGTGGACTTGCCCGAGCCGGTCACGCCGGTGACCAGGATCAGCCCGTCGCGAAGCCTGGCCAGGTCGGCGATGGTCTCTGGCAGCCCCAGGCTTTCGAAGGTCGGGATGCCTGCGTGCAAGAGACGGGCGGCCACGCTCATGGACCCGCGCTGGTAATAGACGGCGATACGGAAACGGCCTTCGCTGGCGCTGACCGCGAAGTCCACGGAGCGCTTCTCCCGGAGCACCTCGGCGTGCCGGGTGGTGAGTATCTGGCCCACCAGGACCTCGATGTCCGCCGGGCTGTACGGGTCGCACGCGGCCCGCTGCAGTTCCCCCTTGATGCGGTAGATCGGCGGCATGTTCGCCGTCAGGTGCAGGTCCGAGGCCTTGCGGCGCACGGTCTCGCGAAAGAGAGCGGTCATGTCGCAGGGGCGCTGTTCGGCCATGGGCGGGATGGGGCACAGGCTCATGGCTGGCCGTCCTCCGCGTTCCCGGGTTCGAGGATGTTCTCCGTGCCCTTGGTGATCTGCTCGTGGGAGCTCTTGCGGTGCAAAAACTCATTGGCCACGGCCTGGGCCTGGGCCGGGTGCATGATGACGTGCGGGGTCAGCAGGATCACGGTCTCGGTCTTCTTCTTGGTGTTCTTGATCTCGCTGAACAGCAGGCCAAGTCCGGGGATGTCGCCCAGGCCCGGCACCTTGTTGGTGTTGTAGTCCAGGGATTCGCGGATGATGCCGCCGATGGCGATGGTCTGTCCGGACCTGGCGGAGAGGATGGACTTGAGCTCGCTCTTGCTCTTGCCGTCCAGGGGGAAGTTCAGGACCTGACCGGTCTTGTCGTTGACCACCTGCACGGTGCTGTAGTTGAGGATGGGAGCGGATATCTCGGCCTCGAACTCCATGGTCACGGTGCTGTCGGCATTGATGAAGGTGGTCATCTCCACGTCCGTGCCGAGCTCCTCGCGGATGATGTTGACCTGGAAGGTGGTGATGGTGTCGCCCTGGTCGCCCACGGCCACGGTCTTGGTGGTCACGTCGTCGCGCAGGGGCGTCTCCTCGCCCACGAAGAACTCGACCTTGCTGTTGTTGGCGGTCATGAGAAAGGGCGTTGAGATGATCTCGGCCCGGCCCGCGTTTTCGTACAGTGCGATGCGGGCGGTCAGCTTTTCGGAGTTGAACACGAAATTGAGGGTGCTGGAGGTCAGCGAGGTGCTGCCCCCCAGGCCCAGGGCCGAGGTGAAGTCGCCGCTGATGCCGGAGCCGCTGGCCACGTCCCAGTCAACGTCGAAGAAGCTCTCGAACCCGTCGCCCAGGGTCAGCTGCAGGATCTTGATTTCGAGCAGCACCTGGCTGGTGGGCGTGTCCAGGGCCTCGATGATGCGCCCCATCTCGTTTAATAGCCCCCCGTCCAGGGAGCGGGCCACGATGCAGTTGTTGCGTTTGAAGACCGTCAGGATGGCCATGGTCGGCTTGCCGCCTGCCGTTCCCCCTCCGCCGCCCATCCTGGGTCCGGCGGTGGCCGGTTCGAGCAGGGGCACGTCCTGTCCGTCGCCCCGCCCCGCATCCACGGACAGGACCGGGGTGTCGCCGCCGCCCTGGCTGACGGCAGCATCCTCTTCCGGGTCGATGTGGCCGTAGATCTTCTCGTCCTCGATGACCGCCAGGTGCACCTCCTCACCCATGGAAGCCTTGATCAGCTTGGCCATGTCCGCGGCGTTGGTGTAGCGCACGTAAAAGGCCCTGGTCTGGTCGCTCTGCCGGGCCTGGATGTCCTGTACGTATTCTTCGCGGGTCATGAGGGTGATGATGCCCTGGCCTTCGCGGTACCACAGGTTGTTCAGACGGCAGATGGCGTTCAGTGCCTCGCGCAGGCTGATGTTCTGCAGGAAGATGTTTACGGGGTTGTCGGCCACGGTGTTGGTGGCCACCACGTTATAGCCACAGATGTCGGTCAGCAGTTCGGCGATGGCCCGCACGTGCACGCCGCGCAGCATGATGGAGTCGATGTGCGCGTCAAGGCCTCCGGCCAGGGGCGCGCGGGCCTTGGCCGCCATGTCGCGCAGGGTCGTCTCCACGTCCTCCACGGGTTCGCCCTTGATGACTCGCACGATGGGGCCGGAGTCCTCCAGCATGGGCAGGGCCTCGGCGGACAGGAAGCCCTGGCCCCTGGACGTTTCGAAGGTCGGGCCGCCCGTGGGCGCAATTTTTTCCTTCATCCCGGCGCACCCGCCGAGCAGGAGGATGATGGCGCAGAGCATGACAAGTCTGAGCGCACCCCTCATAGCAGGAACACCTCGTAGGTGAATGTCTCGGGGTCCACGCCTTTTCTGGCGTGTTTGGGGCCGGCCTCGAAGCTCACGCTGCGGGGCTTGACCTCGGTGATCTTGAATTCGTGGGGCAGGCCCTGGAAGTTCACGGCGATGGTGTCCCCGCCCTTGAACACGGCAAGCTCGTCGTAGCCGTAGATCTGGACAATGACCCGTTCGATGTTGCCTGCCATGACGATGCCCATGACCACCACCTGCTGGATGGCCTCGGCGTAGTGGTAGGGGTTGGTGATGGCCTCGGTCTGCCGGAACGGGTCGCGCGGGACGCTTTCGGCCCAGGCCGGGGGCGCGTACAGGAAAAGGGCCAGCAGCACGGCTGCAAGTATCTTGTGCATATGTAACCTCTGCATGTTCAGATCATGAGATTGAAGGTGATGTTCAGAAATTCGCCGTCCCCGGCCGTCAGCGCCACCCCGTCGATCCTGATCGCGTCGGGCATGGCCCGCAGGGATTCGAGCAGATGCAGGAAGCCGTGGAACGACCCCGACAGGTTGAGCTGGAAGTGGTTCCACTCCAGCTGCAGCAGGGTGTCCATGTTGCGGCCCTTGGGCTGCAGGGACACGACCAACAGACCGCTGGCGGCCACATGCTCGTTGATGCGGCGCAGCATGCGCGTGACCTCCCTGGCCGCTCCGGTGTGCATCAATGTGCCTTCGAGCTGCAGGTTCGCCTCGGCCAGATCCTCTTTGAGGGACTCCAGTTCATGCCTGACCTGCACCACGGACGGCACCTGTCTCAGGCCGTTGATCTCGCCGACGACCTTGTTCAGGGCGGCCACGGTCTTCTTGAATTCCTTTTCCTGGGGTTCGTAGACCTTCTTCATGTAGAAGAAGGTGCAGGCGATGATGATGGCGGCCATGATCCCGTACTTTTCAAACTGCGAAAGCTTTTTCATGTTCACGGCGTTCACCCCTTGATATTGACGGTCATCTCGAATTCCAGTTGCCCGGCGCCGGCCGTGATCTTGTCGATCACGGCCGAGTCGCACCACTCGCGATCCTGCAGGCGGGTGGCGTAGGCGCCGAGATCCTTGAGATCAAAAGCGCTGCCGGTCAGCTTGAACGCGCCGCGTCCGGCCTGGGCAAAGGTCTTGAGGACGATGAGTTCGGGCATGTCCTGGCCCATGTCGCGGAAGAACTCGATGAAGCGGCTCATCTCCTGATCGGCCTGGGTCTGCATGTAGTGCAGGCGCTTTTTGGCCTGGGTCAGATCCTTCTCCAGCCTGGCCTTTTCCGCGAGCAGGCCTTCATAGGCGGCGATTTCGGCCTTTCTCTTCTTGAGGTCGGCCTCGTATGTGGAGATCTGCTTCTTGTAGTCCTCCTCCTGGAATTTCATGAAAGCGTAGTGGCCAAGGAGCGACAGGACCAGCAGACCGGTGATGGCCACGGGCACGAGGTAGGCGCTCTGCCGGATTTGCACGGCCAGGGGCACGCTGTCGTCGATGCCGGCCTGGCGCGAGGCGGCCCCGTGCAGCTCGCGCATGGCCGCGCCGACCACGGTGCCGTACACGGCGTGGGACGGGTCGCCCTTGGTGTCGGCCAGACCGGCGGAGCGGGGCAGGTCCAGGGGCACGGCCCCGTGGGGGCAGAACTCGGTAATGAAGTCGGCCACGGAATGGTCCGTGGCCCCCGGACCGGAGAGGACCAGCGGTTCGGGCTCGGGCACCTGGCGCACGGTGAAGCGCAGGGTGTCGATGAGGTCCTGGGATGGGATTTCGCCGGACACATGGGCGGCGATGGATTCCTGGCTCAGGCTCAGGGTGTTGATCTGCTGCGGGATGCCGCCGCTCAGCACCGCGAAATTGGAGTAGTCCTGTCCCACCTCCAGCACGGCCCGTGGCGTGTCGCGGCCGTCCATGTGCAGGACGTAGTAGAAGCAGGCCTCGGGCGGGTAGATGCGCGTCAGGCGGAATCCCGCCACCTTGAAGCGCTCCCGCACGGCCCGGTACACGTTGCGCTCGATGGCGGCCACGTTGACCGTGGTCTGCTCGTCGTCATCGTAGACGATGTCGCCGGGCTTGGCCTTGGGCTCGGGCTTGCGCTCCACGGCGATGAGGGCCGTGACGCCGCTGATGCCCGTATACGGCTCCACTTCCCACTTCACGGCTTCGCGCAGCTGGTAGGGCTTCATGCCCTTGATCTTGGCGCGGTCCATGAGCAGCTCGAAGGCCCGCGCCAGGGGCGAGACCAGCACGGCCGCGCCGCCGCCAACGCCCAGGCGCTCGGCCAGGGCCTTGAGGGAAGCGACGTCGGGCAGGTCCTCTCCGGTCTCGGGGCGCTTCAGTGACGCGTAGTCGATGATCTCGAAACCCCGGCCCTGGCGGCGAACCACGGCGGCGCGGATGTCGTCCCCGGCCATTTCCACGGCCAGGATGCGACGGCCGGGCAGGCCCTTGCCGCCGGGTTTTTTCGCGGCGCTTTTGGTTTCGCCCGCCGCATCCGTGCCGGCCTGCTTCGCGCCGGAACCCGCCCGCCACAGGCGCGGTATCTTTGGAAAACGCATTATATCAAATCCTTAAAGAAGCGGTTCGCATGTTGAGCCATCAAGAAACAACCATCCCGCCCGGTGGTCACCCACTTCGGCGGAAGGGGAGCGTGTCTGTTCATCGTCACGGCAAGGCCGTAAAATTGTCGGCGTCCACGGTCAGGGCGTGTCTCTGCCCGCTGCCGGGGGCGGCGGTGACCGGGACGATGAGGACCAGGCCGTCTTCGCCGGTATCGGGCTCGCCGTTGGCGTCGGTGTCGTTCCAGAAGACCAGGCAGCGCCCGCCCGTGGTCGCGTTGGTCGCCAAGAGATTTGGGTAGGCGAAGGCGGGCAAAGTGGTGGCGTTGCCCTGGACCCAGTCGTCGAGATCGAGGTCGCCGTCGGCGTCGACCAGTGTGGTGGCGTTCAGGGCGTCCACCCCGCCCACCGGGGCCTTGGCGGAGGCGAAAAAGCGGGCCGTGGTGGTAGTACCTGCGTTCAGCACCGTGAAACGCTGCAGCTCGAAAAACCCCTGCCGCCAGTGGCTGCCGCGCACGATGAGGTGGCGGTTGTCGATATTGGAGGCTTCCAGCGGGTCGTAGCTGGTTACGTCCACTGCCTCCGTGAAGTTTGTCGGCACGGAGGTGTTTGCGTCCGCGCCAAAGGTGAACTCGCCGTCGGGTCCGCGTGAAAGGACCAGCAGGGCGTCATTCGCATCGTCCTTGAAGAACAGGAACTCACGGTCCCAGGCGTCGCGCAGCACGTTGCCCTCGCCCGTCTCGAAGGGAGCGCCGATGTAGGGGTGCCGCCAGCCAATGCCCAGGCGCGTGGCACTCAGGTCATCATCGGCCAGGCCCGGCTTGTCCGTCCACAGCCCGCGTGGCTGGCCCTTGGTGTAGGGGGTGTCCGAGTCGTCGGCGTTGTCCCAGAAATCGTCGGAGGGATCGGTGGCCGTGCCGTTGTCCTCCCATTGGAAAAGCTCCGGCCAGGCGCTCATGTCGCCAGTATAGCCGGTATTGAGCCCCAGCGGGCCCTCGCCGATCAGGGCGCGGCGGATGCGGTCCAGCAGTTCTTCGGTTTCAGCGGTCTTGCGCGCGTCTTCGGCGTCAAAGATGGCTTTCCAGTCACGGGAGTGGAGTTTCATGACGATGTTGTCGCGGTTCTTGGGGTGGTCCGGGTCGTAGGCTTTGGACATGATGTCGTCGGGATCCACGGTCCAGTGAAAGGACGAGCACTCGCCCTTGGTCGGGTAGAATCCTTCGCGGTCCGCGCCTTCGGACAGAATCCAGAAAATGGTGTGGTTGGGGTTAACCGAATCGGGGTCGGCAGTGATAAAGAAGCGCAAGGACCGGTCCCAGCCGTCGGTCAGACGTCCGTCGTTTTGCAGCAGACGAAAGCTCTCCTTTTCATCGTAGAACTCGCCAAGTTCGCCATCCGAGGGCGTGTAGTCGCCGTCTTCCCAGGTCGCGTTGGTGACTTCCCAGCGCGGCTGGAGATTGGCGTACATGCCGTCGTCCGTGGCCCAGTGGTCGGAGTCGGCGGGTTTTCCTTCCTGGGGCGGGGTCAGGTACGGTCCTTTCCAGCGGTCATCAAGCACTGCGCCGGGAGCGGTGTGACCGGGGAGATCGACAGGCAGGTCTTCCACATACCGGGTCCACAGACCACGCGGCTGCCCCTCGTTTTCCGTTTCCGGGCCGCCGATGTGGTCGTGATTGTCGGCCTTGTCGTCGATGAGCTTACGGTAGGGCAGGTTCCAGACCCACCGTTTTCCCTCGAACCGGCCTGAGGGGCGGTAGAAGACCAGAGTCGGGTCCATCTCGTAGTCCGGCCCTTGCCCGACCTCTCGTCCGGTCAAGGTGGACGGGGTGGACCAATCGACACCCGAAACACTGGGCTTGATCTCGGCCCGCGCCTCCCACAGGTCCGGCCAGGCCCGCATGTCGCCCACGTATCCGCCGATGATGGGACGGCCCTGCTCATCGAAGCGGCCTTCGGGGCCGAGAATGGCGTCGCGGATCTGGTCCATGCGTTCACGGGTCATGCGCTCGCGCTCCAGGTCGTCCAAAAGGCCGATGCCGGGTACGATCATGGCCGCCAGAAAGCCGAGAATGGCCAGGACGATCATGACTTCGAGCAGGGTGAAGCCGTTGCGGAGTACTCCGGCAGCCCGCAGAGCCTGACTTTTGCGAGTGCAGCGCGGCAAATCATGCTTTGCTTGGACGCCGAGCTTTGCTTTGAGGCCGGGGTTATTGTGTGACGCGGAAGGCTGTCTGGATTGCTTCGTCGAAGACTTCTCGCAATGACGTAGTGGTGTGGCCGTCATTGCGAGCGCAGCGCGGCAATCCATCTTCGTGCCGAACTGCTGCCAAGAAATGGCAGAGCCATGAAGGTCGGGGTTTTCCTGTGGTGCGGACGGCTGTCTGGATTGCTTCGTCGAAGACTCCTCGCAATGACGTAGTGAGGGAGGCGTCATTGCGAGCGCAGCGCGGCAATCCATCTTCGTGCCGAACTGCTGCCAAGAAATGGCAGAGCCATGAAGGCCGGGGTTTTCCTGTGGTGCGGACGGCTGTCTGGATTGCTTCGTCGAAGACTCCCACGCAGAGCCTGGCTTCTCGCAATGACGTATTTGGCACTTCGTCATTGCGAGCGCAGCGCGGCAATCCATCTTCGTTCTGGCTCCGTTTGGTTTCCAGGCTAGGCGTGGGTGCGAGCCACAAGAAGAAAAATGTCTGTCCGGGCGGCGCATCAATCGATGGCTCCATTGGCGTTGAAGTCGACTCCCCAGCCGGTCATGTCCACGGTGGGATCTACCACACCCTCGCTGTCCAAGACTGCGAAAAAGGCCGGGTGCTGGGCTTCGTAGGCGTCCACTGTGCGGCTGGTGACCGTGGTCAGGGCTGCGGCGTCGTGCGCTCCGTTCACGGCGTAGACCGTGAGCGTGCCGTTGGTAGCCGTGCCCAGGGGGTTGTCGGCGCGCAGGCGATTTTCCGTGGCCTTGAGCCGGGGCAGGAGCAGGCTGTACCAGCGCCATTCGTGGTTGACCGGTGCCTGGGTGCTCTCCGGGCTGGTGGCCGCGCCCTGGATCTGGCCGCTGGTGACCAGGGAGCTTTCCGCTCCCAGACCAAGCAGGATACGGAACATGTCGTCGGGGTGGGCGCGGTCGGCCTCGGCGGCGGTTTCGGCAGTGAGGGGGGCGGCACCGGACGCGGCCCCGCCGGCGGTCATGAGCACGGGCACACCCACGCCTGTGGGCGCCTTCTGCATGGGCGAGGCGTGGGTGGGGATGCTGCGGTCATGGGGAGAATTGAAATTGTAGACATGCATGACACCCAGATCGCGCAGTTCGGCGGCTTCGGCCGCGCTCAGGTAATGGATGAACAGGCGGTGGCGGCGGTCCAGCTTGTCGCTGAGGATTTCAAAGCCCGTGTCCGGGTTGCCGTCCGAGACCATGGGCTTGTGGTATGCGTCGGAGCCGTCCATGGAAACGATGTTGATCAGGCCCGTGGGGTAGCGTCCGTCCTTTTGCAGAGAATAGGTGATCAGGGCCAGCAGTCGGGCCATGTTGGCGTGAGTCAGGGTTTCTGCTGCTTTTTGCCCAGTACCTCCAAGGCGCGGGGAGATCATGGCCAGCAAAAAGCCGATGATGGCCAGGGCGACCAGGATTTCCAGCAGGGTGAAGCCGTCTTGAGGGCTGCGGGCAGAGGGCGTAGGCATGCGGCGAAAAATCCTTGGGCCAGGGTGAAGAAAAAGGGCGGGGAGGAGGCCTCCCCGCCGGATGTGAACCAGGGTTCAGGTTACGTGATTACGGGATGGTTACAGTAACGGTTGCACCGATAGTATTCGGAATTGCCCACATATCGGAGTCGTCAGCCGGGAACATGTGGCCTTCCGGGCACATGGTGGCGTACTGGTAAGCGGGCTGGCCGACAAAGTTCAGCACGCGCGCTTTGGTGTCTACGTTGTCGGCAGTGATTGTGCCGTTAACAGGATTAAGAGTGGCTTCGAGGTCGCCGCCAGAGAAGTCTTCGGAGTAACCAAGGGCCACATACTGGGTTCCGGTCTTGCCGGTAGCGGCATCTTCAACAAGCGGAGTTGTTTCACCTTCCATCGCATCAACAGTCGCTTGCAGGCGGGGCAGAACCAAATTGTAGTCGTTGTACACGACATTGTCGGCATCCTGGATGCCACCGGGGCAATGGGCGGCGTTGCTGACCAAGCCGGAGGTGACCAATCCATTCTCAGGACCAAAGCCCATGATGATGCGGCCAAAGAAGTCGGCTTCGCCGTAGTTGACACCAACTCCAGTTGCCAGAGCGAAGGCACCGGTATCATCAGCACCCATGCCGGACATCATGACGCCCATGGCAGGTGCGAGTTCAAGTTCGGCCATGGGGCCATTTTCGGTTGTAATGTCTACATAGCCATTGGCTGCGTTAAAGTTCTCGTAAGAGTTAAGATTGAAGATGACCTTGATGCCCATGTCGCTAAGCTCGTCAACTTCTGCTGCGGTCAAATAATGAATGACAGGCTTGACACGATCTGCAAACTCTTCTGCCAGGGTCTCAGGACCGTTGTCAGGGTTGCCGTCGCTTATTGACGGAATGTAGTAATCGTCAGTTCCGTCAGTCAGGACCAAGTTGGTTAGTTTGTTGGGGAACTTGCCGGTCTTCTCAAAGTAGGCCGCAGTCATCTGAATCTGGCGGGCTTGGTTACTATCGCAAACCGTATCCACCGCCCCACCGCTGATCCCCGCCAACCGTGGAGCAACCATGGCAATCAAAAAACCCATGATGGTCAGGACGACCAGGATTTCCAGAAGGGTAAAACCCGCCTGCCGTTTCATTTTCTTGGCCAATTTCTTGGCGATGCTTGCGTGCATGAAATACATCTCCCTTGAACTGTTTGCTGTTTCGTGCGCACAACCCCGCCTCAGGGTCTGTCCCACCTAAAAAAATTCCCCATAGTTTTATGTGTTTCCGGCGGCCCGGCCATCCCCGTGCAAGGGGGATCCGTGGCTTTCCGTCCTCCGGTTGCCCGGAGTTTGGCTATGGTGCGGAAATTCCATCCTTCCGGCGCCTCGCCGTGACAGGATGATGTGTGCGCGTGTCTGTGAGTCACCTCCTTCGTGTTCCGGCCAGAAGAACCTTTTCCGAGCCGCCCTCCGCAAGCTCCAGACAGGGGAGGGCGGCTCGAAGCGGGTTGATCATGGCGTTTTCAAGGTTGTTGTGGCCAAATTTTTTATTGAATGCGCTGTTCTGAAGAACCCTTTTCGAACCGCCCTTCCGTGGCTGTCGGTCATGGAAGGGCGGTTCGAAGCAGGTTGATCATGGCGCTTTCAGGTTTCAGACTGTCAAATTTCTCGGCTCGGCCCTCCTGGTCCCGCGTCCTCCCCCTTCCCCGAGGGGGAGGACCGGCGAGTAATGAGGAGTTCGGAGGTGTCGAGGCAAAAATCCTATTGTTCCGGGGGGCCGGGATAGCTGACCACGAAGCGGTATTCCTTGCCGCAGTTGATGAGCACTTCCTTCTGGCCTTTTTTGAGGAACTTCATCTCCAGGTGCAGGGTTCCGTAGCCGTCGTGCCGGAACAGGTCGCGGTACACGGTGAAGAGTTTCTGCAGCACCTTGTCGTGCTCCGGCCCCAGGTTTGTTGGTGTAAACTTGTCGATGTCAGTCACTGTTCCATTTCACCGGTTGAGATTTGGCTTGAGGTGTTGCTTCGGTTTTGAAGTTGACCGGCATGTCTCCGGAAATCTTTCTCTTTTCGGTATGCACCGGGGCGGCCCGTGCCGGGCACGGACCTTTTTCCCCGGTGTCCGTGAGTCCAGTATCTAGGGAGTTTTTTTAGTCATTACTAACTCTAAAAGCCAAAATTATACCGCTTGAAGCCATATTTTTCGATTTCCCTCCTCAAGTCCTGTCCGGACTTGCCGCTGCGTGCCGGGCCTATATAATGATATGATCGTCACGGCGGGCCTTTTCCTGCCTGGGCTTATCGCCTGGCCGGATTTCACGCGACGGGGGCGAGCCCGCCACTAACGGTGGAAGCCAGGATTTTTTTCGAAAAAAAAGCTTCCGGCGGTAGTCGGGACGCAGGATTTTTCTGTAGAGGCTTAGTTAGACATTTCAAACTTTCAACCGGGTAAGGAGAAATCCATGGCCAAGGCTTTGATCGTATTCGGGTCCACCACGGGCAACACGGAAGGCGTGGCGGACGATATAGGCAAGATCCTGAACAAGAACGGTATTCCAACGCAGATCAAGAACGCCGCCGAAGTGTCCCCGGCCGGGCTGGCCGACGGGTACGACGCGGTGATCATGGGCTGCTCGACCTGGGGCGAGGAGGACATCGAGCTGCAGGACGATTTCGTGGAGATCTACGAGAACTTGGACAAGGTGGGACTGGCCGGCAAGAAGGTCGCGGTCTTCGGGTGCGGGGATTCGTCCTACACGCACTTCTGCGGGGCCGTGGACGTCATCGAGCAGAAGGCCGAGGCCCTGGGGGCGAAAATAATAGTCGGCTCCCTCAAGATCGACGGCGACCCCGAAGCCTCCGAGGTGGAGGCCTGGGCAGCCGAAGTCATGGGTCGGATCTAGGTTTGCCGCGCCCCGCCGCGCACCTGCGGCGGGGCAAATCACAGCCGTGCCCCGGAGCGCGGCAGGGAGGATGTATGTGTTTCAAGCTGGATAACGGTTCCGAACTTTTCTCGGTGCAGGACATGCAGAAATTGCGCAAATCCGCCAGCGGCCGCATGGGCTCAAGGAACTGGGTCGGCCAGGCATCGCCTGCGATCGCAAAGAGCGAAAAGGAAGCGGGTCACGGATGCTCGGGCGGCGGCAGTTGCGGGTGTAACGGGAAATGCGTGACGTGCAAATGCGCCGAACTGCGGGCCCTTCGGGACCTTGAGCCTGGCCCTGCGCAGGGCGTTTTCTGAGAGCTGCCCCGGCCGACCATGCCGCATCCCTGCGGCGCAACCCCGGCCTGCGCCGACGTAAGGACAGGATCATGAAAGCAGCATTGTGTGACTTTGGCGAGGCGACCGGAGGGCTTGACGGGCTCATCTCGGTGCACCAGTTCGCCGAATCCCTGGGCCGGGCCATGGCGGCCAAGGCCCTGTGGGCCGGGACGCATTCCGATGAGGTGGCCCGGATCGCCGAGATCCTGGGCCGGGCAATGTCCCTGCCCGCCGAGGCGATCAAGATGATCCACCTCGCCGGGCATCTGCACGACATCGGCAAGATCGGCATCCCGGATTTCATCCTGCACAAACCCACCCGGCTGAACCGGGAGGAGTACAGGGTCATCCAGGAGCATTCGGCCATCGGGGAAGGCATCGTGCGGCCCGTCATGACCCTGGACGGGGTGGTCAGCATCCCCGACATCGTGCGCCACCACCACGAGCGCTACGACGGGTCGGGCTACCCCGACGGCCTGTGCGCCGAGCACATCCCCCAGGGGGCCAGGATCATCGCCGTGGCCGACAGCGTCTCGGCCATGATGCAGGACCGGCCCTACAAGTCGGCCATGACCTTCGACGAGGTCGAGGCCGAGCTCGCCTCCCTGTCCGGACGCTGGTACGACCCGGCGGTGGTGGAAGCCTTTTGCGCCGCGCGGGGCGAGATCCGGGCCGCGATCCGGGACACGCGCCGCGCCAGCATCGCGGCCGCGCACCGCTGGTCCCTGTGCGAGCTCGATCCCGAGTCGTGCACCAGGATCCACGGCGGCGAACAGCTGCGCGACCGCCTCACCGGCGTCTACGGACGCAGATATTTCCAGCAGTACCTGGGCGACGTCCTGACCTCCTCGCAGGGCGCGTCCGGGCTGCACCTGGCCCTTTTCGACTGTGACAGGTTCCGCGATTTCAACATGAACCACGGTCAGGAGACCGGCGACAGGATTCTGGCCCTGCTGGGCAAGGTCATACAGTCCTCGGTGCGCGAATCCGTGGACACCCCGTTTCGCTTCGGGCGCGACGTGTTCGCCGTGGCCTTCAGCAATATCGACATGCGCACCTGCCGGGCCGTGTGTGAGCGTATCCGCACCCGTTTTCACGACGAATGCGGTCACGACTGTACGGTGTCCGCCGGTCTGGCCGTCTGGAACGAGGACATGGGCTGCGATGCGCAGGCCCTTGTGGCGGCGGCCCGCGCCGCGCTGGACATGGCCAAGGAGGCGGGCAGGGACTGTCTGTATTCGCACGACGGGCATCTGCAGACGCACTGTGCGCAGGAGGATTCGCCGGGGCGGCCAGGGCCCTGAGCGACGGACGTGAACCGGCCGCGCGTGTGCGTGGCGAGGCTGGCCTTGCTGGCGCTGTAGCTGGCCTGGTACGAACCGGCCGCGCGTGTGCGTGGCGAGGAGGATGTATGTGCTTCAAACTGGACAACGGATCGGAACTTTTCTCGGTGCAGGATATGCAACGGCTCAAAAAACCCGCCAGCGGCCGCATGGGCTCGCGGGCCTGGGTTTTGTCCCTTGCGCCGGAGGGCGGCAGCGAACCCGCGCCCGCCCTCCCCGCCCTCGATGATGAGAGCGACCGGGCCCCGGCCGACACACTGCGGGTGGAGATGCCCGCCGCCGTGCTGCTGCGTCTGCTGTGCGGCGGCCACCTTGGCGCTGCGGACCTGCAGTGCCTGGACCGGCAGTCCCGCGCCCGCCTGCGTCGGTTGTGCCTGGACAGCTGCAAGCCCGAAGCGCGGCCTTGCACGGCGCAATCCGGGCGTAGCCGCGAACACGAGTTGCCGGCCCTGGGGAGCCGGATGTGACCAGAGGGGAAGATCGCGCCGCGATGGAGGGCGGGCCGGAGGACTGCCAAAACCCTGTCCGTCAGCCATGGGCGAGCCGCGTGTCCATGGCCTGGCGCGTGGGGTTGCTGTTCTTCGTGCTGGTCCCGTTTCCGCTGTGCGTCTTCCTGGTCGTCGCGGATATGGGCATGGTGGCCGATCCTTTGCGCGTCCTGACCCTGTATCTGGCCCTGACCCTGGCGCTCATCGTCCCGCTCAGCAAGCTCGCGGCCAAAGTCCTGGTGCTCGGGGAGCTCGGGACCATCAACCGGTTCTGCAACCAGATCCAGCGCGGCCAGTACCATGTCCGTTTCGGACTCGGCCTTGAGCAGGAAGACGAGCATGAACTGATCCGCCTCAAGCGCAACATGAACTGGATGGCCCGGCGCATCGAGCGCGACGCCATCTGCATGCAGTCACGCCTGGAAAGGACCGAGGCCCGCAAGAAATTCTTCGAGGAGATGTCCTCCCGCGATCCCCTGACCAACCTCTTCAACCGGCGCAGCTTCGAACAATTCCTGGACGCCGCCATGAAAAAGGCCGGACAGGGCGTGAGCCTGCACCTGGCCCTCATCGACTGCGACGCGTTCAAGCAGGTCAACGATCTCTACGGACATCAGGCCGGGGACGACGTGATCAGAAGCCTGGGGCGCATCGTGGCCGAATCGGTGCGGGCGGAGGAGGATTTCCCTTTCCGCTTCGGCGGGGACGAGTTCGGCGTGGTGTTCTGCGGCATCGGACAAGCGTCTTGCCAGGCGGCCTGCGAGCGCATCCGCCAGCGTTTCGCCGAAGGCAACGCATACCAGTGCACCGTGTCCATCGGCCTGACCTCATGGACCCCGGAGATGAACATGGACCGGTCCGTTCTCCTGGCCACCTGCGACCGCGCCCTTTACCAGGCCAAGAGCCTGGGTTGCGACAGGGTGATCAGCGAGGGCTGAACCCCGCGAAGCAGGCAAGGTCCGGCCTGGGCGTCGTCTGGGCTGTGGCGGCCGGAGGCGTGAGCGGGGAAATCCGTGGCCGGGTTTCCCGTCCGGGGCGCTATTTCTGACGGCGCAGGGGAACGCGGCGGTCGCGGACGTTCGGTCCGGCTTCGGCGCGGTCCATGATCCGCTGGGCAATGAACGCGGCCAGCATGACTTCGACCACGCTCCACGGCACCGCAACAGGAAGCAGGGCAAAGGGCAGCACGCCGAGGTTGCCGATGACGATCCACATCAGCACGAAGCCCATTGTCCAGCACAGGGCGACCGTTTCCATGAAGGATGCCCTGCGGCGAACCGCCACGATGCACCCGGCAAAGACAAATCCCCACAGCACCCAGAGCATGCCGTTGACCGGCGCGGACGGAAATTCGAGCCCCAGGGCCTCGTATTTCGCCAGCCAGTGCCGTTTGAAGAGCAGTTCATTGCGCAGGAATTCGGACACGTTGATCCAGACCCCAGTGCCAAGGATTGCCAGCATCGTTTTTTTCATTGTCCACCCTTGTCCGCCGACCGGTTGCCTCTCGTGTTGGGCGATGTGCGATTTGCGGTCTCGCTGCAGAAGTCGTCATCCCCTCGAAGAAGGGAATCCATGCCTTCAAAGCCATCCGGAAAAACGGATTTCAGGGTGACCTGACATGGCCCGCCTGCCCATGCTGGGCAATCGTTCGCGGGATTTAACAGGCCGTTGAAAAATGGCAATCTGCTGCGTCAGCGAAAAAATCCAGACCGCTTATGTATGTTTGAATACACTGCGCGTCCTGGTTTTTTTCGCTTTCTTGCATCTCACCATTTTTGAACGGCCTGCGTATTTTGAATTTTTCAACAGTCAGTTAAACGCTCGCATACTCCGCAGTGGGTTCAATCGCCTGGACGATGTCCAGATAAACCCCGTTGGGGTCCCGGATGCAGAAGTGCCGCTGTCCCCAATCTTCCGACCGCAGCTCAAGGACGATGTTCAGTGAATTTGATTTCGCCGCTGCATAAGCGGCATCCGCGTCGTCTACTTCCAGGCTGAAGATGACGCCTTCGCCCGAGTACGGAGTCTGAAATATCGGAGGCTGGGTCGGTTGCCTGGGCAGCATGAAGCCAACCTGAACGCCGGATTTTGCGACCAGGTGGACATACCACTCATTGGAGAAGACCGCGTCGAAATCAAGGTTCTCCATATAGAATGATTTGGCCGCATCAAGATTCTCTACCGTGAATACGGGAAACGAGCTTTTCGGTTCGATCATCACTGACTCCTTCAGAGTTGGACAACGCCGGGGTGAGGCGTTGTGCCGAAAATTATCCACCGATCGGTGAACAGATTTCAACCAGGGTGCCGTCGGAGCAACGGACATATGATACGATTTGTCCCCATGGCTTCGACTCCGGAGCTTTCACTTCCGAGGCGCCTGCCGCCATTGCCCTTGCATGCGCCGCGGCAACGTCCGGTGAAACCAGCGCCACCTCAAAGCCAAGAGGCATGCTGGACTCGCTTGCAGCGACATATCCCGCAGGCAGGTTCATTTTCCCGAGCGTATGCGATGCGAAGGCGAGCGTAGTCTCTCCGGTTTCAAGTTCGCCGTAGTCTCCGGACTCGTGAAGAAAACGACGCGACAAGCCGAACGCGCGCTCAAAGAACGACAGTGAATCGGCAACATCGGGGACGTAGATGATAGTGTATCCGAGTTTCATTCGTGCTCCTGTGTGTGCAATCACTTACCGCCATGAACCCCAGGACCAAGGACTTTTTTCTTCACAACGGAGGATCGATTATGCCGTGAACAATAGCTGCGATGCGGTCACGATGCAACCGGGCGGGATGCAGAAAAGGCCCGCATTCCAGTGTCTGGAACGCGGGCCTTCAGGAAGGGGGATGCGTTTGGCTTACGGCATGGGTTTGGCCTGGACCCAGATCACGGCGTCCTGGGACAGTTCCTTGTCCTTGTATTTGTCTTCGGGACCGGCGCCCAGGGCGGCAAATCCCCACCAGCCGGCCTTGGGCAGGGCGTAGACGAATACGCCGTTTGCGTCGGCCTTGATGGTCTGCACGGCCAGGCTTTCATGCGGGGCCACGATGGCGGGCTTTTCACCGAAGGCGTTGGCCTGCATGTCGGGCTCGTGGTTCAGGAGTTCAACCTCGATCTCGGCGAAGGGCACGGGCTGTCCGCCGCCCTTGACGATGCCGCGGAACACGTTGCCGGCCCACAGACCGTAGGGCTTGTCCAGGGGCACGATTTCGGCCGCCAGGCCCAGTTCGGCGTCCCAGTCCGTGGGCGCGCCGACGGCGTTGACCACGACCTTGGTGAACTGCTGGATGTAGGCGTCTTCCTTGGCCTCGAAGTACGGGGCCGGGGTCAGGGCGAAGACCCAGTCGCCCATGCCGCGCAGGGCGTGGGACGTCTCAAAGGCCTTGCCTTCGTTGGTCAGGCTCTTCCAGGCGATGGGCTTCAGGGTGGCGGTCAGGTCCTTGGTTTCGCCCTTGTGCAGGACTTCGAATTTCAGGGGCGGATCCATGTCCATGGTGTGCCCGGCGTCAAAGGGGTGGGTGAAGACCAGCTTGAGGGGCAGTTCGCCGCCTTTTTCCAGGGCCGACTCCGGGGTGTAGATCATCTGGAAGTGGGCCAGGGCCGGAGAGGCGAAGGCAAAGAGGGCCAGCAGGGCTGACAGGACGAGGCTTTTCTTTTTCATGGGTACTCCTTCTTGCAGTGATTAGTGGATTTGAGAACCGGGGATGACGATCTGGTGCCCTTCGCCGGCGTCGAACTGGACGCTGTATTCCCCGGCGGGCTTGTTGAAGGTGAACTCCGAGGTTTCGTTCATCTTGCCCGATTCGATGACGGCCTTGGCCGAATCGAGCACGGAGATGCCGACGCCTGCGGCGGAGGAGCCGTCGGAGAATCCGCCTTCGCAGGTCACGGTGCCGTCACCGTTGTCCCAGCAGGAGCACAGCGGGGTGTGGGCCCAGGCCGAGGATGCGCCGAGGATCAACAGGGCAAAGATAAACGGGATGATTTTTCTGGTCATGAGGACTCCTTTACTATGGTTGTTTGCATACCGGGATCACGTTCTGCCCGGATCGGGTTCAAGGGGTGGGTTGGGAATCAGGGCCGCGATGACTGCCAGGGTCAGGGCCAGTCCGTAGAAGGCGATCATGGCCTGCAGGCCGGTCAGGCCGAGGAGGCTGCCGCCGGTGAAGACAAGCACGGCCACGCCGATGCCCAGGGCGATCTGTCCGCCAAGGGAGAAGAGCATGTAGCCCCAGGACCCGCTCTGCAGCTTGATGGTGATGAGCGTGGCCAGGCAGGGCGGGTACAGCACCATGAAGAGCATGAGCGACAGGGCGTGCAGGGACGTGAAGCCCGATTCGGTTTCCTTCATCGAGGCGGACAGGTCGCCGGTGGATGCATCGGCGTCCTGCTGGTACAGCGCGCCCAGGGTAGCCACGGTATTTTCCTTGGCGGCCAGCGCCGAGAGCAGGGCCACGTTGATGCGCCAGGTGAAACCGGCCCACTGGGTCACGGGCTCCATGGCCTGGCCGATGCGGCCCAGAAAGCTGGAGTCGATGCGCGCCTTCTGCACGTCCATGCGGATCAGCTTGCGTTCGCGCAGCAGGCCGCGCAGGCCCCGGCTGAGGGTGCCGAATTCCTCGGCGGGCTGGCCCTTGACTATGGTCAGGAACACGGGGTTGCGTTCCTCGAAACGCTGGTCGACCCTGGCCGCGTCCTCCGCCGAAGTGGCCCTGATCTTGGCCTGCTTGTAGGCGGCCTCGAACTCGAGCAGGTCCGGGATCTCGTCCATCCGGAAACGTCCCTGCAGGGGGGAGGCGTCCACGACCTTCATGAAGGCGACCTGGGCCTGATCGCCCCTGGCCTCGAACTCGCGCATGGCCTCGGCCCCGATCCCGGGGAAGCGCAGCAGCGCGAAGACGATGATGGCCACGGCGGCGACGATGGAGGTGATCTTCTTGACGAAGAGCCAGACCTTCTGCAGCGCGGGCCGCAACACCCCGCCGATGGTCGGCAGGTGGTAGTCGGGCATCTCCATGATGAAGGGCGCGCTCTCCTGTTTTTTGAGGACCGTAAGGGTCAGCAGCTTGGCCACGGGCAGGGCCATGAGCAGGCTGATGGTGGAAATGAAGAACATGGCCAGGGCCTGGTGCTGGGCGAAATAGGCGCTGATGAGCAGGATGTAGAGGGGCACCTTGGCCAGGCAGTTGAGCATGGGGATGATCAGGATGGTGGCCAGGCGCGCACGGTGGTCGGGCACGGCCTTGGTCGACATGACCGCCGGCACGGCGCACCCGCCCACATAGACCCCGCCCAAAACCAGGGGCAGCGTGGCCTGGCCGTGCAGGCCGAAGCGCTGCAACAGCCTGTCCAGAATGAAGGCCATGCGCGGCATGTAGCCGCTGTCCTCCAGGATGGCGATGAGGGTGAACAGGATCAGAAAAATGGGGATGTAGTTGAGCAGGGCGTTGACGCTGTCCACCACCCAAAGGCCGAGCGCGCGGACCATCGGGTCGTCGACGAATCCGGCCGCCGGCAGGGCTAGGCCGCACAGCTCCTTGAACTTGGCCAGGATGGGCCAAGTGTAGTTGGTCAGGTTGTAGCCCTGCACGATGGAGAGATGATAGAGCAAATAGATGACGCCGACGAGAATGGCCGGGCCAAACAGCTTGTGGCAGACTACGGCATCGATCCTGTTGGTCAGCACACGCGCTGAAAAGGGGGTCTTCTGACAGGAAGACACGATCTCGTCGGCCAGTGCGTAGCGGCAGGTGGCGAGGTGCCGGGCCACGGACTCGCCGTGCTCCTGCTCGAATTCGGCGCTCAGGCGCTGGGCCAGTTCGGCCAGCTTCTCCCCTTCGGGTATCTGCTTGCGGGCATGGTCCAGGGCGAACGCATCCCCCTCCAGAAGCTTGATGCGCAGCCAGCGCAGGGGCACCGGGGAGTGTGCCTTTTCTGTGCGCATCCAGTCTTCAAGAATCTGGATTTTATCCTCCAGGAGGCCGTAGTCCACCTGTCTGGGGTGGCGGTGGGCGGCTGCCTGATCGACGATGGCCGCCATGAGGGCCTCCTTGCCCTCGCCCCTGGCCGCAGCCACGGGCACGACGCGGATTCCAAGGCGCTTCTCGAGCATCCCGAGGTCGATTTCAACGCCGTCTTTCCTGGCCTTGTCCATCATGTTCAGGGCCAGGACCACGGGCAGGTCCATCTCCATGATCTGCAAGGTCAGGGACAGGCTGCGGCGCAGGGTCGAGACGTCGGCCACGTTGACGCAGACGTCGGGCTTCTCTTCCAGCAGGAAATCGCGCGCGACCCGTTCTTCAAGGGAATAGGAGGTCAGGCTGTAGGTGCCGGGGAGGTCGACCAGGTTGACCCTGACTCCATCGACACTGAAGCCGCCGCTCTTCTTCTCCACGGTGACGCCGGGGTAGTTGGCCACGTGCTGGTACGCACCGGTGAGCATGTTGAACACGGTGGACTTGCCACAGTTGGGCTGACCCGCCAGGGCGGCGAGCCGCTTTTTCGCCGTCACTGGATTTCAACCTCCACGAACCTGGCTTCTTCGTGGCGCAGGCTGAGCAGCATGCCGCCCACTTCCACCTCCATGGGGTCTTCAAGAGGCGCGTTGCGCAGCACGCGCAGGGCGACGCCGGGGAAAATGCCCAGATCCATGAGACGCTGGCCGAGACGGTCACGGGCGTGCAGATTTCTGATAGTGCATGAACTTCCCGGATTGAGGTCGCTTAAGACCATGGCGCTGTCTCCTTGATCGATGTTAAGGACGGGGACGGGTATTTCTGTCGTTTGCGGATTCCGCATTGGTTCCGAGTGGAAGGTTTGACAAACTTGTTTGTGTCGCACGCGTAATAGAAATATTTATAACTATTTGTTATCAAAATACTTTATGTCGAACTGAAGGTGGCAGTCTATCTGTTTGCTTAGGATTGTCTAACTCTGGAAGCCAGAAAATTAACGGTGAAAGCCAGAAAATGCCGTTGGAAGCCAAGGCCAACGAATGCGTTTCGAGGAACTGTTTCTTTGCAAAAGCCTTCTGCGGACAGGGAGGCCCTGCATGCACGCATGCGTCCCGGGTGAAAACAGGTCCGGGCATTGCCTGGTTGATCTTGACCTGGAAGGCACGCACCCGTAAATCGTCGCCAATGCATGCATTTAGCCGCAAGGCCTTCTTCAACCCGTGCGTTCCGGGTGTGTTTTCAGCCCTCCTGATGGCCTTCCTGTGTCTTGGATGGGCGGCTCCCCGCCATGCCCATGCGCATCCCCATGTCTTTGCGGAGTGCGCCGTGGCCTTGGTCTTTGATGACTCGGGTCTGGCGGCGGTGCGTCAGACCTGGGTCTTTGACGAGTTCTACTCGGCCATGGTGCTGATGGACCTCGGACTGGCCCTGTCCGGCGATCTCGATGAGGCCGCCCGCAAGCGTGTGCGTGCCTACACCTTCGACACCCTGAAGCCTTACGATTATTTCACCCGAATCCGGGTCGACGGGGAAAGGGTGGCGATTCCCGATCCGCGCACTTTTGCCGCCCGCGTGGATGAAGGGCGGCTCGTGTTCGAATTCGAGATCGCGGCCCCCGTTCCTGCCCTTGGAGAACCACGAATGGTGACCATTGCCGTCTATGACGAGAGCTTTTACTGCTTCATGGATTTTCCGCCTCTTGAGGTCGCCATGGAAGGCGCTGCCGAAGCTTTTGACATTGACTGGGAAGACCGCGACCAGACCTCCGAGAGATATTATTACGATCAGATCACGCCTGTTGTTCTGGACGTGGAGTTCGGTCGAAAATGAACGCGGCGGGCGTCTTCATCAGGATCGCCGCGATGGTGGTTTTCCTGTGGATCGTTGCGCTGCCGCCGGCGCAGGCGGTGTCGTCACATGCCTCTGACGGCGGGCAGATTGGGGATCGTGGCACAGGGAACGACGTTCCCGCACGCCTGCTCCTGGCCAGTCTGGCCCCGGTCGATCGTGATGACGGTGATGCCCCTGGCGCGGCGACCCCGCCTGGTCCGCTCTTTGGGCGCACATCCTATCAGTCCGGGGCCTCGTCCGAGAACCGGATTGAGGGGTTCCTCGGGCGGACGCAACTTCGCCTGGCCATGCTGCAGCAGCAGATGAACCGGGATCTGTCCCGGCTGATCCGGGAAATGCGGGAACACCCATGGGGGCGGGGGTTCTGGCTGTTCCTTTTCCTGTCGGGGGGGTACGGGGTCGTGCATGCGCTGGGGCCGGGCCACGGCAAGATGCTGGTGGCGTCGTATTTTCTTGGCGACCGGGGGCGGCTTGGATATGCGCACGGGTTCGCGGTCAGCATGATGGCGGCATCGGCCCATGTGGCCTCGGGCGTGGTGCTCGTGCTGGCGTGCTCGGCCCTGCTCCTGCCGCTTTCCGGGTCCATTGACCTCTCCGGCCGCATGCTCTCCCGCTTGGGCGGCAGCGTGATCGCGCTGGTGGGCGTCGTCATCGCTGTCCGGTCCATTCGATCCCTGCGAAATCCCGTGCCCGCGGAAGCGGACACGTGCTCACATTCCTGCGCTTCTTCCACTCCGCCGAAACTGAGGACCGGCCTTGGCATTGCCCTGGCTTCAGGCGCGGCACCGTGCCCTGTGGCGGCCATGGTCATGGCGTTTTCCCTGTCGTCGGGCCTGCCTCTGGCCGGAAGTCTGGCCATGGTCGCCATGGCACTGGGCATGGGCATCACGACCTGGCTTTTTGCCGTGATGGCCATCGCGTGCCGTGACAGCATCCGCCGCATCTGCCACGGGCCGAATCTGCAGCGGGTTTCGGACATTCTGTCCGTGTGCAGCGGCTTCATGCTGCTGGCGCTGGGCGGCCTCATGCTGCTGGCCTGATTTTCCTCGACTCCCGCAGAAATAAGACATGAGCGCGGGACAACCACCCCGCTTCCACCTGGTCATAAGCCGCAACGGGCAGGCATTGCCGCCCATCAGCCCTGATTTTTGACCTGCGACGGCTTGATGCCGAAATGCTCGTAAAAGGTTTTGGAGAAATGGCTCAGATTCGAATAGCCGACCTCCAGCGCCGCCTCGGTCACGCTGCGTCCTTCGTCGCGCAGCAGGTGCATGGCCCGTTCCATGCGCAGCATGCGCAGGTAGGCAAAGGGGGGCATGCCGTAGACAAGGGGAAAGACCTGTTTGAGCTTGGACAGGCTCATGCCGGCCGTTGCCGCCAGGGTTTCAAGGTCCGGCGGGTCCTCCAGGTTGGCTTCCAGGGCGGTGCGGGCCTTGTCCACGGCGCGCAGCGTTTCTTCGGGCAACTGCGCCTGCGGGTTTCGGGCGCCGGGGCGCGTGAAATGCCAGAGCATCTCCATGGCCTTGGCCAGGATCAAGGGCGCCGATCCGGCCGAGGTGGTGGCTTCGCGCAGGCTGGTCAGGGCCTTTAATATGACCGGGTTCATGGAACGATGCAGGTGAAGGGGGCGGCCGAGCTCCATGGCTTCGTGTAGTTCGCGGCCAAACGGGGTGTCGGCGAGGAGCTTTTGCATTTCGGAGGCCGGGCAGATCATCTCCAGAAGCTGGGCCCTGCTTTCGCGGGAGCACCTCGTACATCTGGTGTTGCCCGGTTGGAACTGCAGGGCGCAGTCTCCGGCCTGAACGCAAAAATTCCCGTCCTGATCGCTGCCCGTCACACTGATGTGCAACTCTCCATCCAGGCACATGACCAGCAGGCAGGTATCAGGATTCTGGTTCTGGACCTGTTCGAGCGCTTCCATGCCGGCGAAATCCCTGAAGGAAACTTTGAAAGGTTGAAAGAGCCAATCCTCACCTGTCAGCGAAGTGTTATCTTTTTCGCTCTGAGTGGGTCGTCCTGATTTTTGATTACTCATACTTTCTGTCCTCGTGCCATTTTAAAAATATCTATATATTAAGATGAAATAGAGATTTTTGACGAGAATTTTGCAACGCTTGCTCCGTTTTTAATTAGGTGCATTGAATTATTAAATGCCCGCTAATCGAATTTGATGCGAAAGAGCAAGTGTATTTTTTTCGATTTTTATTTTTTCTTCTAAACAAATATTCAGGGAGTTCAAAAGCTTCTTGTGAGCGTTTTTGTCATAATATCCCGAAAAAAATCAATTTTTTAAGTTTTAGCGTCACAGTACGCGTGCTCTGCTCGCAGTGGCCGAGCTCCTGCGCTCGTCACTGGGGTTTGCAGAAGCAGCGTTGACAGAGGGTTTAGTGACGGATAGGGCTTTTTTTAAAATTAGGTTAGTCAAAGTTTAGAAAAGGGGTTTCCTGAGAGATTTTATGTTTTTTTCAAGAATTTCTCCCGAGTGCGGCGAGCTGTCTGTGATTTCCCCTTTTTCGGGGTGCTTTTATCCAGTGCCAGGGTGCGGGCTCTCGCCTTGTCGTGCCGGGCTGGGACAGGTGGCAAAAAAAATTGTTACAGGTTAGTGTACGGACTTATGCAGAAAATCGAGAAACTTGATCGAGGCCCCGAGTCTCTGGTTGACGAGTACAGGCAGCAACTCCTGGAACTGCATCCTCATGTGAAGGTCGCACATCATTTGCCCGGACGTATCCGGGTACAGGCGCGATCAAGTCAGGCTGCGGTCAAGGTGCTCCAGCGTAACGCCGAGACCTGCATGGACGCCCTGCGTCGGCTTTTTCCGGGGGTGAGGTCAGTGAGGCTCAATCCTCTGGCGGGATCGCTGGTGGTCGAATATGATTTGAAGCTCATGCCGTTTGCCCTGGTGGATGCGTTTTTTCGCACCTCCAGTTTCGAGCAGGCGGGAGAGCTGCTGGACCGTCTTCTTTTTGTGAACCCTTTAACCAACGGAGAATCCGCATGAATGGATATCCTCAAAAGCTTCTGCTGTTTCTGGGCGGAGTGGCCATCGGATCCCTGGCGACCATCGCGCTGAGCAGGAATTCCGAAACCCTGCGTCCGGCTGTGACCGAACTTGCGGCCGGTGCGCTCAATCTGCGTGACAAGGCAGTGGGTGCGCTGCACCGCACCAAGGAGGACGTGAGCGACTTCATGGCCGAGGTCGAGCACGCCCGCTCATCCAAGTCCGGAGACGCCGACAAGGCATAGTCGGCTTTCGCCGGAGGAGTTATCGTGCCGCTTTCCATTGTCCACGATTTGCCTGGGCGCATGCGTCTTCGTGGCGGATTCGACCATGAATCCGCCATTCTGAGGCGCGGCGTCCTGGTTCAGTCTCTTGAAGGCGTGCACACCGCGCGTCACTCGCAGGCAGCAGGAAGTCTTTTCGTCCTGTACGATCCGGCCGTCATTTCCCGCAGTGAGTTGATCCTGGTCCTGCATGAGGCCTTTTCAAATCCCGATGCCGATGCGGACGAGGCCGCGGATTCTGCAGCGTCGGAACAGCACTCGACCCTGTCGGGAGTGCTGATGCCCTTGGTGACGCGCATGTTCATGCCCATGGGCATGCGTCAGGCCATGGCCGTGAAGTCGGCCTGGCCGCGCATCCGCATGGGGCTTTCGAGCCTGGCGCGCGGGGTGCTTGACGTGGACGTCCTTGACGCGGCGGCCATCGGGATCTGCATCCTGCGGAGGGATTTCCGAACCCTGACCACCATCACCCTGTTGCTGGGCCTGGGCGACTTTCTGGAAAAATGGACCAAGAAGCGATCCGAGGAGAGCCTGGCCGATTCCCTGGCCAGGCATTCCGTCAAGGCCAGACTGCGCCTCGGCGACGAGGAGATCGAGGTCGATGCCACGGCGCTCAGGGCCGGGGACGTGGTCGTGGTGCGCCAGGGGCAGTTCATCCCGGCGGACGGGGTGGTCGTGGACGGGGAGGGGCTCGTGGATCAGAGCCAGATGACGGGAGAGGCCGCCTTGCAGGAGAAGCATGCCGGCAAGGCCGTCTTTGCCGGTTCCATGCTCGAAGAGGGGGAGGTCGTCATCCAGGCCACGGAAGACGGGGACAAGACGGTCTGGCGCCGGACTCTCCTGCTGCTGCAGGACGCGGAGCACCGCAAGGCGGGAATCCAGGGCCAGGCCGAGCGGATGGCCAGCATGCTCGCGCCCTTCTCCCTGGCCCTTGCGGCCTTGGTCTATGTCCTGACCCGCGATCCGCGCCGGGCCGCATCGGTCCTTCTGGTCGACTACTCCTGCGCCATCAAGCTGGCCACCCCCCTGGCGGTGCTGGCGGCCATGCGTCAGGCCACGGCTCTGGGAGCGACGGTACGCGGCGGGCGGCATCTGGAAGATCTGGCCAAGGCCGATGTGTTCGTTTTCGACAAGACCGGCACGCTGACCATGGCCACGCCGGCAATCAAGGAAATCGTCCCCGTCAACGGATGGGACCGGACGGAGGCGCTGCGTCTGGCCGCATGTATCGAGGAGCATTTTCCCCATCCCGTGGCCAAGGCCGTTGTCCACCAGGCCGCCGACGAAGGCCTGGACCATGCCGAGCGCCACGCCATGGTCGAATACGTGGTTGCCCACGGAGTTGCGAGCTGCCTTGATGGCCAGCGTGTTCTCCTTGGCAGCCGTCATTTCGTCGAGGATGACGAGGAGGTGGATGTCTCGGCGCTGGCGCCGCATGTGGAGCGCTGGAACGAAGAGGGCCGCACCGTGCTTTATCTGGCTGTGGGAGGGGAGCTGGCGGCGGGTTTTTCCCTGGAAGACCCCGCCCGGCCGGAAGCTCCCGCCGTCATTGCCGCCCTCAGGGCCATGGGCGTCAAGCGCGTGATCATGCTCACCGGCGACCTCGAAGGGATGGCCGCACGCACCGCACGGGAAATCGGCGTCACGGAATGGGTCGCGCAGGTCCTGCCTGACGACAAGTTCCGCTACATCAAGGAGTTAAAGGCCGCCGGGCATGTCGTCGCCATGGTCGGGGACGGCCTCAACGACGCCGCGGCCCTGGCCGAGGCCTCGGTCGGGTGCTGCATGCGCCAGGGGGCGGACATGGCCCGTGACGCCTCGGACGTGGTCCTGTCCAGCAACGACCTGATGACCCTGCCCGCGCTCCGTTCGCTGGCACTGGCCACTTTGGGGCGGGTGCGCAACAACTTCGCCTTCATCGTCGGGACCAACTCCCTGCTTCTGGCGGGCGGCCTGTTCGGCGTCTCGTCACCCGCCCTTGGGGCTCTGCTGCACAATTCCGCGACCATCGCCGCCGCCGTCAACGCCATCCGCCCATACTCCCTGCCGCCGTCACCGGCGCAACACACAGGAGCTGACTCATGATTTCCCATGCCATACCCGGGCGCATAAGGCTGCGCCACACGTCGCCATTGTCCCAGACGGACATCGATGATCTCGCGCTGCGCATCCGCGAACTGGCCCCTTCGGCAGTCCTGGAGCACGATCCCCGAACCCTGGGTACCTTGATCCTCTTTGAGGAAAAGGAGGCCAGCTCCGGGATTGCGGATCTGGTTGGGACCGGGCAGGAGCGCACAGCCGCTCCGGCGTGCACCCCACTGGACTGGAGCGTTTCGCGCTGGCTGACCATGCGCCGGGTCAAGCGGGGCATGGCCGTGTCCCTGACCGCTTCCCTGGCGCTGCTTGCCGCCCGCCGCGAGGACGGTCACGCCCTGGCCGGAGGGGTATTTCTGGCCCTGCTGGGCCGCCATGTCTGGGTCTACAGAAAGCGGCTCTGGAAGTAGCAGGAGGAATGGCCGGGAAGGGTTGTTCCTTCTCGGCCTGACGGAAGGGCTTTGCCGGCCTTCTTGACGGGCGCGGTCCGCCCGGATGGCCGGGAGCGGTAATTATTTGGCTTGCACGATGTTGACATGGTTCTGCCAGGCAGGGTAGATCGGGCTTTAATAATTAGCCAAGTCTAATTAAGTGAGTCACTAATAAATCATAATAATTTGATTTAAAAAGATATATGCAAAATGAATCCAAAAATTCATGTATACGCTATTAACTTAGTCTGTGTGGACTGCGCGTTTCCCCGGCCAGTGGTTGCCGGGAGTTGCCGGGAGTGGTGCTCAAACGGGTATGCCCTGCCAAGCTGATGGAGGTTTGCGATGAACATGTTTGTAGAGGCTCTGGGTGGATCTGCTGCGGTGGTGGAGGAAAAACAGGTGTCGCGGAGGAAAATCTGGGAGATCGATCAGGTATTCAGGTGTCCGGTGGTGGGCATGTGCCTGAGCGTTACCGAGCAGCGCTCCCTGTGTCGCAAGGTCGGCGCGGGAGTGCACGCCAAGTCGGATTTTTCCGTTCACGAGATGATCGTGGCCACCATGGATGCCGAAAATCCCCTGTCGCGCAAGCTCGAAATCCTCCTTTCCCGCAAATACGAGTCCGCCTTCGGTGCATATCTGTCCATGCCGGAAGAGAAATTTCTGGATCATTGGCGCGGCAGCCTGGCACGTGGCGATTACGCTGGAATGCTGTGGACGGCATCGGTGCGGCCCATGAGCCATGCCGGACTGGTAGAGGTTTTCGGCAGCCTGCACATGGCCATGCACGAACAGGCCAAGGCTTACGGCTCTCTCAAGGCGTCGCTCGCGGACGCGGAGAAGAAGTCCGCCTCGGCGCGGGTCCGCAGGCGGGACGCGGAAAAGGAAAACGGCATTCTGCGCTCCGAGAACGCACGGCTGCGCCAGTCCCTGTCCCGCACCCAGGCCATGCTGGAGCAGGAGCGGCGTGCCAAGCCCGCTGAGCCGGCAGCTTTGGACGTGACCATGAGTGATGACCCCGAGCACAGACGTCTGGCCGCCCGGCTTGACCGCCTGGAAATGGATCTGGCCGCAAAGGACGGCGAAATTGGGGAGCTGCGCGATGCCCTGCGCGAGGCGGAAAGAGAGCAGCACCGGCTGCAGGACGAATTTCTGGCCCATCTGGCCGCGGAGGAGCAGGACGCCAAGCCCGTCAACCAGCCTGAGTGCCGAGGCGGCGATTGCGATCCGCAGTGCCCTTCCTACGATCTTTGCAAGAAGCGGGTGCTCATTGTCGGCGGCATCGAGCGCATGGAGAAGGCTTACCGGAAGCTGGTCGAGGAGCGTGGTGGAATCTTCGAATACCATGCCGGGCACATGAAATCCGGCGGCAAGGGCCTGGAAAACAGCGTGCAGCGGGCGGACTTCGTCCTTTGTCCGGTCAACTGCAACAGCCATGGCGCGTGTTTGAAGGTCAAGAGCCTGGGCAAGAAGTTCAAGAAACCCGTGCACATGCTCAGCAACTTCAGCCTGAGCGCCGTAGCCCGGACCATGGAGCAGCTGCATGATGCGAATTGAGGTGGCCCTGTTTGTCTCTCATTTGCTGTTTGTTGTCGTAAGTCTTCGCAATACTTTTGTTGATTGAAATCACACCAGAAACCATAAGGCTGAAATAATGAAACCATCCGCAGTACTCGGCGCCCTTGAAACCCTCATCCATGTCCAGCAACCCGTGTTCCTCTGGGGCGCTCCGGGCGTGGGCAAAAGCCAGGTAGTGGCCCAGGCCGCCGAAAAGCTTGACCTTGAACTGGTGGACGTGCGCGCCGTGCTCCTCGATCCCGTGGACCTGCGCGGCATCCCGCGCCTGGACGACAACGGCAACGCGGTCTGGTGCCCGCCGTCCTTTTTGCCGCGTCATGGCCGGGGAGTTCTTTTCCTCGACGAACTCAACACCGCTCCGCCCCTGGTGCAGGCCGCCTGCTATCAGCTCATCCTGGACCGCAAGCTGGGAGAATACGCTCTGCCCGACGGCTGGACAGTCATCGCCGCCGGCAACAGGGAATCGGACCGCTCCGTGACCCATCGAATGCCCACGGCCCTGGCCAACCGCCTGGTGCATCTGGACTTCGAGCCCGATCTTGACGACTGGCTGGCCTGGGCCGAAGGGGCGGGCATCGATCAGCGCCTGCGCCATTTTCTGCGTTTTCGCCCCAAGCTGCTGCATGCCTTCGACCCGACACGGGCGGAAAAGGCCTTTCCCTCTCCCCGCTCCTGGGAATTCGTGTCCCGCATTCTTGGCGCAGGAGCGCGCTGGAGCACGCTGCGCGACCTGCTCAAGGGGGCGGTGGGCGAGGCTGCGGCGGCGGAGTGCCTGGGATTTCTGAAGGTTTACAGCCGCATGCCCGATGTGGAGGGGGTGCTGGCCGATCCTGCCGGGGTGGAGTTGCCAGGTGATCCGGCGGTTTTGTACGCCCTGTGCGAGGCTCTGGCCCGCAGGGCTTCGGAGCTGACCATGACCAGCCTCGCCATCCTGGCCTCGCGCCTGCCGGCGGAGTTCGGCGTGCTGCTCATGCGCGACGCCGCCGGAACGGATCCGGACATCGTCGAGACCGAGGCCTTTCAGGTCTGGGCCTGCGCCAACAGCGACGTTCTGGTCACGGCATGAGTCAGGCCCTGGACAAGATGGTCAAGGCTCGCGCCGGGCTCGTCCTGGACCATCCGTTTTTCGCCACCCTGGCCCTGCGGCTGGAGCTCCGCGAGGACCCGGCCTGTGCCACGGCCTGGTCCGACGGGCGGGTTCTGGCCTTCAACCCCGCCTACATCGAGGCCCAGCCCCTGGAGCGGGTCAAGGGCATGCAGTGCCACGAGGTGCTGCATCTGGCCTGCTCGCATCATACGCGGCGCGGGGATCGCGACCCCAGGCTGTGGAACAGGGCCTGCGACTATGCCATCAACTACATCCTCCTCGATGCAGGCCTGGAGTTGCCGGACGGATTCCTGGACGATCCCGCCCACCGGGGAAGAAGCGCCGACACCATCTACGAGAGCCTCCTGGCCCAGATGGACGAGAGCCGGGGCGGGGCACAGAGCGGGGCCGAGCAGGACGCCGAGCCCGACGAGGATATGGACGCCGCGGCGGGCGGAAGCAGGAGCCTGGGCGGCCGCGACCGCGCCGGTTCCGGAGGAGCTCCCGAGGACGGCAGGCCCGGCCTGCGTCCGGCCCATGGCAGCGGCGGGCAGAGCGCGGGCAGCGGCGACAACGCCGATCCCGGACAATGCGGGGAAGTGCGGGATGCCCCTGCCCAGGCCATGGGCTCCGCCAGTGAGGGCGACGGCCCGGACCAGGAGGACGAATGGCGCATGGCCGTGGCCCAGGCCGCGCGTGTCGCCAGGGAGGCCGGAAACATGCCTGGCGCGATGGAGCGCCTACTGGCGTCGGCCCTTGCGCCGCGCCTTGGTTGGCGGGAGCTCTTGCGTCGTTTTGTGACCGAGGCGGCGCGCAACGATTTTTCCTGGGTTCGTCCCAACCGGCGGTTCATTCACGCCGGGCTGTATCTGCCAGGCCTGGACAATCCCGAACTGGCCCGCATCGCCGTGGCCGTGGATGTCTCGGGCAGTATCGGGCACGAGGCCCTGGAGAGTTTCGCCGGGGAGCTTTCGTGCGTGCTGGAGGAATTCGACACCGAGCTTTGCGTGATGACCTGCGACGTGAACGTGACCACCAGCCGGCGCATGACCCGCCAGGATCTGCCGCTGCGGCTCAGCGCCGGCGGCGGCGGGGGCACCGATTTTCGTCCGCCCTTCGAACTCATCGAGAAAGAAGATGAGGCTCCGGCCAGCCTGATCTATTTCACGGACATGCAGTGCACCCGCTACCCCGAGGAACCCGGTTATCCCGTACTGTGGGTGACCGCCCAGGAACCTGAGAGCCCGCCGCCCTTCGGGGAGGTCGTGGTCATGGAGCAAAGCTTGTGAATATTGAATGGAAGATCGAGAAGAAACGCGGCAATTACCGTCCGCTGCTGCACTACACCGTGACGCTCAGCGAGTTCGAATGCGGCCTGTGCCTGCCCGCCGTGCGCGTGCAGAGCGTCATCCCCAAACCCCCGGAGGCGAGCTGGAGCTACTGCTGGCCGGGGCAGAACGAACGGGGACGGTGGACCCCTTCGGACTGGCACCTGCTCATGACCCCTTCCCACAAGGACAAAAGCGCCAGCCAGACCCTGAAGTTGCCCTGGCGCGAGGACAACGCGTACCCCGAGGTGGAGGAGTCCTTCATTCTGCTGCGTGACGCCTTCGAGGAAGCCCTGTCCCAGGCGATGCAGAGCGTGCCCATGAATCAGGCCGGGAGCCTTGAAACTTCTTCCGCCATGCGGCGATCAATCGCCCCGGCCTTCGCTGCCGGGCGTATATTGCGAGCGGTGGGGCGCTGAAGGGGGACGAAGTTTTTTTGCCTGTGGGATCAGGTCAACGCAGACAGGAAAATCCGCCCCCGCTCCAGGGACAGATTCCGCACGGGACGGCAGCTCCGTAGCAGTCCTTTGAGAAAGGGGCCGGGATTCCCTGGACATAGTCGCAAGGGGTCACGCTGCAATCTCCGCAGCGCGCGTATTCCTCCTGCATGGCTTCTTGCCGAAAGCGGACAAATTCTTCGGAGTTCCAGACCGCGAGGGGATCGTCCTGAGGAACTCTGCCAAAGGCGTGCTGCCTGACTCGAATTTCGGTTCCGGCCTGCCAGGTCGAATAGCTGTGCCACAGATAGTAGCACGGGGTCAGGCTCCCATCGGCAGCGACAAACAGGCTCGGGCTCTGCACAAAATCGCACCGCCTCGGCTCCCGCGCCGTGAGTTCCGGCAATTCCAGGCGAACCCCCAGGCTGGCGGCGATTTCGGCGCTGCGGGCAAAGGATTCGCGCGCCTGTTCCAGGCGCTTCAAATCCACCTGCATGATTTTGGGCAGGCTGAATTCAAGATTTCGGCTGCGCGCTTCCTCAAGCATGGCCAGCATGATCTCCACCTGCTTTTTTTGTCCGGATGTGCGAAAGACCGTGTAATAGGCGCGGTACGAATCGCCGATGTTCATCTCTTCGGCCCGGAACACCTTCTCCCACTCTTCATGGAAATCGAGACAGCGCTGCGATACGGCCTCAAAAAGGCTGTGCGCGGTGTCGCCTGCGCTATAGGGCAGAACGTTGGAAACGATGACAAACTGCGCGCCATGGTCCGCGCACCAGGAAATCATGTCCGGCAGTCGGGAATGGTTCTGCGAGTTGACCACGGTTTCGGCCCCCAAGCTCAAAGGTCTGGCATCGGGCCGGCCAGCCGCTTTGCGCATCATGCTGAACGCTTCTCCCACGGTGCTGAGTTCCGCTCCGGCGCGGTACCTGCGCAATTGCTCGGCGTCGGGAGAATCCACGGAAAAGCAGATGCGGTCCAGCCCTGCCTGACACAGTTCCCGGGCCAGGGACGGGGTGAGGAGCATGCCGTTTGATTGAAAGCCGATGACGCATGTCTGCGGAACGTGAGCCCTGGCAAACTCTATGAACGTGGGCAGTTCCGGATGCATCAGGGATTCGCCGACGCCGTTCAGGTTGAGCGTATCCAGGTTCTTGAAGAGTGGAGCGAGGGATTGGAAGGTCTGTCGCGGCATGAGCAGGTCAGGGCAGTCCCAGCCTGGGGATTGCTTGACGCACATGGAGCAGTTCAGATTGCACAGCGTGGTCAGTTCCACGAAGAGTTTGCGGGGTGAATCAGGGCTATTGCTGAGCATGGGTATAGAGTGCCGGGATCGTCGTGACTGCGCGGGGAAACAGGGGGACGATGCGATGTGGTTGAGGTGGAAAAGCGCCGGGTACCTTTATGACAGGCGTTCCCGGCGCATGCAGGATGATTTGTGGATGCGCATGAATTCTGCCGGTTGAATGGATTAGTCAAGACTTGCGGGCAAGTTTTCAACGAATGCACGGATTTCATCGCGGACCCGGCGATAGACAGCCAGAATCTCCGCCTCGTCCGTCATCCCGGCGCACAGGCTCGGCGGATCGTCGAAGCCCCGGTGCACTCTGCGGACCGATCCGGGAAAGAACGGGCAGGTTTCGTTTGCGTGTCCGCACAGCGTGACCACGGCATCAAATTCCAGGCTTGGCAGGTCGTCCACGGTTTTGGAAGTGTGGTCGCTCATGTCTACCCCCGCCTCCTGCATGACCTTGACCGCGTAGGGGTTCATGCCGTGCCGTTCTATGCCGGCGGAAGCTGCCTCGATTTCGCCTTTTTTCAGATGCCTGGCCCAGCCTTCGGCCATCTGGCTGCGGCAGGAATTTCCGGTGCAGAGGAAGAGTATTTTCATGGGAAGCTCCTTTTTGCGTGATGCTTGTTGCGTAATGCGTGATGCGTGACGCGTGATGTGGGTTGGGTCGGAGACATGCATAATTTTTCAAAAGGACATCATGAGTCAGCTTCGCAGGTTCGGGAACCAGCTTGCGGTGCGGTTGGCGTATTTGACCAGGGCCAGCATGACCGGGACTTCTACCAGCACGCCGACGATGGTGGCCAGGACCACCGGGGACGAGGCTCCGAACAGGGTTATGGCCACGGCCACGGCCAGTTCGAAGAAGTTGGACGCGCCGATCATGCCCGCCGGGGCGGCGATGCTGTGGCACAGCTTCAATTTTCTGGCCGTCAGGTAGGCGAGGAAGAAGATGAGCACGGTCTGGATGATGAGCGGGATGGCGATGAGCACGATGTGCAGCGGGTTGCCGAGAATGACCTCGCCCTGGAAGGAGAAGATGAGCACCAGGGTCAGCAGCAGTCCGGCGATGGTGGCGTTGTTGAACTTGGGGATGAAGGTGTCGTTGAAATAGTCCAGCCCCTTACTCTTGATGACGTGCCTGCGGGTCAGTACGCCGCCGGCCAGCGGGATGACCACGAACAGGATCACCGAGAGAAACAGGGTGTTCCAGGGAATGGTCACGCCGCTGACGCCAAGCAGGAAGGCCACGATGGGAGTGAAGGCCACCAATATGATGAGGTCGTTGGTGGCCACCTGGACCACGGTGTAGGCCGGGTTGCCCCTGGTCAGATGACTCCAGACAAAGACCATGGCCGTGCACGGCGCGGCCCCGAGCAGAATGGCCCCGGCCAGATAATCTCTGGCCAGATCGGTCTCGATGAAGGGCGCGAAAACCACGAAAAAGAAAAATCCCGCGATGGCGAACATGCTTAAGGGCTTGATCAGCCAGTTCACGATCCAGGTCAGATAAAGGCCGGTAGGGTTCCTGCCCACGTTTTTGACGCTGGCGAAATCAACCTTCATCATCATCGGGTAGATCATGAACCAGATCAACACCGCGATGGGTATGGAGACCTTGGCGTATTCAAACTTGCTGAGGAATTCCGGAACGGCGGGCAGGAACTTGCCGATCAGCACGCCCGCGACCATGCACAGGGCGACCCAGAGCGTCAGGTTCTTCTCGAAAAAGCTGATTCCGGCGGTGTTTTCTTTCGTCATGGGCGGTTGTCTCCTTCTTGGGTTCGCTTTGTTGTCTTGATATATCCGCATAGGTGGATATGTCAATGCGTACACTCATGAACTTTGAGATCGATTTCGCGCCTGCTGGCTACTCAGGCTGGCAGGAACGGCCGGGCGATGAAGTAGATGCCCATGAGGCCGATGAGGATTCCTGCCAGTCGGCGGAAAGCCGTGCCCCCGCGCTGCCATGAGGCGTTGGCCATGAGGCGGCGGACCATGGCGGTGGAACTGCCGGCGATGACGATGGGGATGCAGTGCCCAAGGCCGAAGAGAATGATGAGCATAATGCCGGTGGCGATCTTCTCCTGCACCGTGATGATGGCCAGGATGGGCGCGATGAAGCCGAAGGTGCAGGAGCCCGACAATATCCCGTAGGCCAGGCCGAGCACAAAGGCCCCGCCCATGCCGCGCAGCTTGAAGCGGCCCATGAGATTGCCGCCCATGGAGCATTTGGACACGCCGAGCATGTCCATGGCCACCCACAACAGGATGAGTCCGACAACGATGGTCCAGTAGGGGCCAACGTCGCCGAGCATCCGGCCGAGCAGGGCGCAGATCACGCCGATGGCGGCGATGGTCAGGAACAGGCCGAAGGTGAAGAGGCCTGCATACAGCGCGGCCTGCCGTCCTTCCACCAGTTTGTCCTGCCCTGCCACATAGCCTACGATGAGCGGGATGGAGGCCAGGTGGCAGGGGCTGAAGAGCACGCTGACCACACCCCATAAAAAGCAGCCCATGGCCGCCAAGGCCAGCCCGGACCCCATCCACTGGTGGATGAGGATCAGAAACTGGTCCATCACTCAACTCCCAGCCTGGTCAGAACTTTGATGATGTCTTCCTTGGAGATGTAGCCTTCATGACGCATGGCCTCGTTGCCGTCCTTGTCATAGAAGATCTGGGTCGGGATGACCCGGATGCCGAATTTTTCGGTCTCGTTCGGATTTTTCCAGACATCGATGAACACGATGCCGGCCCGGCCTTCGTATTCCTCGGACAGGGATTCGATGATCGGGATCATCATCTTGCAGGGGATGCAGGCCTTGGCCCCGATGTCGACCATGGTGACCATGCCTTTGAGGGGCACCTCCTGCGGGTCGCCGGAAATGAGCGGTGAAGGCGCGGCCAGGGCCTGCGAAGCCGTGGCCAGGAACGCGATGGCAATGAGAAGGCGAAGTATTATCATGCAAACCTCGGTAAAAGGGACCATTTGGGATGAGGGTGCTGCGAGCGGCGCATTTTGGCGGGAATCGGCCCAAATCAGTCCGCAATGCAAAAATGCGCCGTGACAAGGGAGTGCTAGGCGGTCAGCCAAGCCACTACGTCGGCCTTCTTGGGCACCTTGCCCATGACCTTGACCGTGCCGTCCACGGCCACGGCCGGGGTGGTGAAGACGCCGAACTTGGCGATCTCGGTGAAGTCCGTGACTTTTTCGAGGCTCGCCTCAACGCCGGTTTCGGCAATGGCCGCTTCGACGATCTTGAATGTTTCCGTGCACTTGGGGCAACCAGGGCCCATGACGTGAATTTTTTTCATGACAGCTCCGTAAACGGTTGAAGTTTTGATTGGCCTGACGGCCAAGAATCAGCCCATCCGATGGCCTTGAAAATTCAAACAAAAACCTGACATTGGCGCGGGGTGTGGCGGTTGGCCCGGCCAGGGATCGCCGACTGTCTGACTGAGCCAGGCATCGTTTGTTTAATCGTCGCGAGTCGCTTGAAAATCGGTGCGTGCCCGGCAGGGGCGACGATTAAACTCTACGAGGCCGGTGAAGGAGTTTCGGCGGTCCCTGGCCGGGCCAACCGCCACACCCCGCTTCCACTTTGCAGGCCGTTCAAAAATGGTGAGATGCAAGGAAGCGAAAAAATCCAGGGCGCGCAGTGTATTGGGGCATACATAAGCGGTCTGGATTTTTTCGCTGACGCAGCAGATCGCCATTTTTCAACGGCCCGTCAGCCTGTCCCGGGCGGTGAGCACGGAGTCCAGGCAGTGGAAGAAATTGAGCACACAGGGTACGCGCAGACGGTAGTAGACCTGCTTGCCGCGTTTTTCGTCCTCGACGATGCCCACGTCTTTGAGCAGCGAGAGATGCTTGGAGACCGTGGACAGGTCGCAGTCAGCCAAGTCGCGCAGATCGGCCACGCAGCGCTCCCCGCGCGAAAGTTCCTCGATCATCATGAGCCGGGTCGGGTGGGCCAGGGCCTTCATGACTCGGGCGCGGGCCTCAAAGTCTTCCCGTGTGGGGGGCAGGTGCATGAGCATGGTTGTCCTCGAATTTTCGCTTGGCAATATTGCCAAGCGTTTCCCGCGTCAATTCTTTTCCGCGTTATTTCGTCAGGAATGAAAATTATCGCCAAATTCGTGTTTTGCTATTGACGATACTGGGAAGCTTGCATATTTGGCCATTTGTGCAAATGAGGAGTATACATGAAAGCTGAAGACAAGAAATTCTTTGAGGCCAAGGCCGCAGTGCTCAAAGCTCTGGCTCATCCGACCCGATTGTGGATGGTGGAGCACCTTGAATCGGGGGAGAAATGCGTTTGCGAATTCGCGGAGCTCGTCGACGCGGATTTTTCCACCGTGTCCAAGCACCTCACCGTGCTCAAGCAGGCCGGAATCGTGCAGGACGAAAAGCGCGGCAAGCAGGTCTACTACAGCCTCAAAGTGCCGTGCGTCCTGAATTTCATGCATTGCGTGGAGGCCGTGCTGTCCGCACGAGCCCTGGAACATCTTTCAATGACCGGCCAGACGGAACGGCCGCAAATCAAATAGGGGTTTGTCATGAACTGGAGAGAAGAGTGGAAGCCGCTGGCCATCATCGTGTCCGTGTTCCTGGCCTGTTTCTATCTGCCCGTCGGTTTGCCGCGTTTTGACAACGCCATTCTCGAGGCGTTTCATCTCGTCAAATGGTACGCGCAGGAGCATGTGCTGCTGTGCCTGATTCCGGCCTTTTTCATTGCCGGGGCCATTTCGGTCTTTGTCAGCCAGGGGGCGGTGATGAAGTACCTGGGAGCCAAGGCCAAAAAAGTCCTGGCCTACGGCGTGGCCTCGGTTTCGGGCACCATCCTGGCCGTGTGCTCCTGCACGGTGCTGCCGCTCTTTGCCGGTATCTACCGCATGGGCGCGGGCCTTGGCCCGGCCTGCGCTTTTCTGTACTCCGGCCCGGCCATCAACGTGCTGGCCATTGTCATGACTGCGCGTATCCTCGGTCCTGAAATGGGCATCGCGCGTGCCGTGGGGGCCATCCTGTTCGCCGTGGTCATCGGCCTCTTGATGCACTTTTTCTTCCGCAAGGAAGAAGCCGAGCGGCAGGTCATGCAGATGGCGCAGATAGAGGAGGAAGTGAAACGGCCCCTGTGGCAGAACGCCCTCTATTTCGCCTCCATGGTCGCTATTTTGGTCTTCGCCAACTGGGGCGCTCCCCAGACCGATTCCGGGCTTTGGGCTGCCATTTTTGGAGCCAAATGGATGCTGACTTCCGCCTTTGCCCTGGCCCTCGGCATCATGCTCGTGCGCTGGTTCGGCGTGAAGATCTGGAAAGTAGGAACAGCCGCCATTCCAGTGATCTTGCTGGCTCTCTTCTTTCCCGGGCAGCCGCTTTTGGCATTCACGGCCGGGGTCATCGGCCTGTCCGCCTTCACCAGTACCGATGACGGCGAGGTCGGCGACTGGTTCACCTCTTCCTGGGGTTTTGCCAAGCAGATCCTGCCGCTCTTGCTCTTTGGCGTGCTCATCGCCGGGGCGCTGCTGGGCCGGGTCGGCAACGAGGGCCTCATTCCCTCGGAATGGGTGGCCGGGGCCGTGGGCGGCAATTCGCTCTGGGCCAATTTCTTCGCTTCTTTCGCCGGGGCCTTCATGTATTTTGCCACCCTGACCGAGGTGCCCATCCTGCAGGGCCTCATCGGCGCAGGCATGGGCAAGGGCCCGGCCCTGGCCCTGCTCCTGGCCGGGCCGGCGCTCAGCCTGCCGAACATGTTGGTCATAAACAGCATCATGGGCGCGAAAAAGACGGCCGTGTTCGTGGCGCTGGTCATTGTCATGGCCACGGCCTCCGGGCTGATCTACGGGTCGTACTGGGGGTGAGGGCGGCCCGCGAATTTTGATTTTTCACCAGACGGCTGCTAGGTTTTGCGGAACAATCAGCCATCGGAGGCCCGCTCTTCATGTTTTACTGGAACGCCGACCCCATTGCCGTGTCCATCGGCCCCCTGTCCATCCACTGGTACGGACTGCTTTTCGCCGCCGCGTTCATCGCCGGACTCCAGATCATGTCCCGCATGTTCGCGCGGGAAGGGCGGGACAGGAGCGACCTTGATTCCCTGCTCGCCCATGTGGTCGTCGGCGCTCTTGCGGGGGCCAGGCTCGGGCACTGCCTGCTCTATGATCCCGCCTATTATCTGGCGAACCCTCTTGAGATCCTGAAGGTCTGGGAAGGCGGGCTGGCCAGCCATGGCGGAGTGGTCGGGATTCTGCTGGCAGTTTGGGCCTTTGCCCGGACCAAAAATTACCCGTTCTTGTGGCTGCTGGACCGCATCGCCGTGCCCGCCGCATTGGGCGGGGCGTTCATCCGCGTTGGCAATTTCATGAATTCCGAAATTGTCGGCATGCCGACCATCGTGTCCTGGGCCGTGATCTTCGAGCGCCTCGACCCGCTGCCCAGGCATCCTGTGCAGTTGTACGAGGCGGCGGCCTACCTCCTTATTTTCGCCGTCCTTCTCCTGGCTTATCGGGCGCGAGACCTGCGCGACCGCCAGGGCCTGCTGGCCGGCATCTTCCTGGTCCTGGTCTTTGCCGCCCGTTTCGCACTCGAATTCTACAAGATGCCTCAGGCGGCCTACGAGTACGGCCAGTTCCTGAGCGTGGGGCAGTGGCTGAGCGTGCCCTGCGTGCTGGCCGGTTTCTGGCTGCTGATTCGCGCATTTCGCAGGCAAGGCCGGAGCACCAAGGGATTCTGACCACGGAAGGGGGTTGACCCTGGGCGGTGAAGCGGGGATAAGTGATCATGGTCACATCGTCTCATCGCCCCGATTCTTCCGAAACGTCTCCTGCCCTGAATCAATCCGCTCAATCAGGAAATACGGGTCTCGTCACGGCCGTGCGCGGCAGCGTCGTGGATGTTTCTTTCCCCTCCGGTCTGCCCGCCATCCGGAACATTTTGCGTGCGGGGGAGGACGGGCGCATCGTCATCGAGGTCATGTCCCACCTTGACGAAGCACACGTGCGCGGCATCGCCCTGACCCCGACCCAGGGCCTGGCCCGTGGCATGGCCGTCCACGACACGGACGGGCCTCTGATGGCGCCCGTGGGGCCCGGACTGCTCTCGCGCATGTTCGACGTTTTCGGCAACGCCCTGGACCGGGAGGGCGAGGTGCGCGACGTTTCTCCGCGCAGCGTCCACAATCCCCCTCCTTCCCTGTCGCGGCGTTCCACCAGAACGGAAATCTTCGAGACCGGGATCAAGGTCATCGACGTGCTGCTGCCCCTGGAGCGGGGCGGCAAGGCCGGGCTTTTTGGCGGGGCGGGGGTGGGCAAGACCGTCCTTCTGACCGAGATGATCCACAACATGATCGGGCACCACGAGGGTGTCAGCCTGTTCTGCGGCATCGGCGAGCGCTGCCGCGAGGGCGAGGAGCTGTACCGCGAGATGAAGGACGCCGGGGTGCTGCCGAACATGGTCATGGTCTTCGGGCAGATGAACGAACCGCCGGGCAGCCGTTTCCGCGTCTGCCATGCGGCCCTGACCATGGCCGAATACTTCCGCGACGACGAGCGCCGCGACGTGCTCCTGCTCATCGACAACATTTTCCGGTTCATTCAGGCCGGGTCGGAAATCTCGGGCATGATGGGCCAGATGCCGTCCCGCCTGGGCTACCAGCCGTCCATGGGCACAGAGCTGTCGCAGCTGCAGGAGCGCATCGCCAACACCGACACCGGCAGCATCACCTCCATCCAGGCCGTTTATGTTCCGGCCGACGATTTCACCGACCCCGCCGCAGTGCACACCTTTTCCCACCTTTCGGCCTCCATCGTGCTGTCCCGCAAGCGGGCGGGCGAAGGTTTCTACCCGGCCGTTGATCCGCTCGAATCCAATTCCAAGATGGCCACGCCGGGAGTTGTCGGGCAGCGCCATTACTCTGTCGCCCGCCAGGTGCGCCAGACCCTGGCCCAGTACGAGGACTTGAAGGACATCATCGCCATGCTCGGCCTGGAGCAGCTCGCGCAGGAGGATCGCCGTGTGGTCAATCGCGCGCGGCGCCTGGAACGTTTTCTGACCCAGCCCTTTTTTACCACCGAGCAGTTCACCGGGCTTTCGGGCGCTTTCGTTTCCCTGGATGCGGCGCTCGAAGGGTGCGAGCGCATCCTTGACGACGAGTTCAAGGACTATCCCGAGAGCGCCCTGTACATGATTGGCGCAGTAGATCAGGCCAAGGAGAAAGCCGCCCGGAGCAGGGAACAGGAGGACCGTGATGGAAATGCGTCTTAGGATCCTGCTCCCGTTCAGGGTGTTCGAAGATGTGGGGGCCGTGCGCATCGTCGCCGAGAGCCGCGACGGCTCCTTTGGCATCCTGCCCCGGCGGCGGGATTGCGTGGCCGCGCTTTGCCCCGGCATCCTGGTTTACGAAACAAGTCAGACGCAGGAGGTCTACGTCGCCGTGGACGAAGGCGTGCTGACCAAGACCGGGCCCAAGGTCGTCGTCAGCGTGCGCAACGCCATCGCCGGAAAGGATCTGGGGCAGCTGCGCCGGGCCGTGGAGGAGGAATTCATGCATCTGGACGAAGAGGAGCGAGGGGTGCGCCGGGCCCTGGCGAGAATGGAGAGCGGCTTGATCCGCCGCATGGCGGGGTTTTACCGTGACTAGTCACGAAAATCCGCAAAAGCCGGACCTCGAGCGCGAAGTCGACGTACGGGCCAGACGCAAGCTGCGGGCCAGGAAGCGAGCCGGGAACGAGGTTTGGTTCGGGCTCGGGATGATGGGGATCATCGGCTGGTCGGTGAGCATCCCGACCCTCCTCGGCGTGTTCGCGGGCCTGTGGCTGGACCGGAATTACCCGGGAGGGCGGTCCTGGACCCTGGCCCTGCTCGTGGCGGGCCTGGTCCTGGGGTGCTGGAACGCCTGGTACTGGGTGGCCAAGGAGGACCGGGCCATCCGCGAGGAGCAGGAAGACGATGACATTTAGCGATTTCGCGCCGGCCCTTGCCGCCGGCCTTGGGCTCGGGGCCTTCTTTTTCGGCGGTCTGTGGTGGACCACCCGCAGGGCCCTGGTCTCCAGCCGTCCCGCGGCCTGGTTCGTGGGCAGTTTCGTGGTCCGCACCGGAGTAACGCTGGGCGGGTTCTATCTGGTCGGCCACGGGCGTTGGGAGCTCCTGGCGGCCTGTCTGCTCGGCTTTATCATGGCGCGCATGGCTGCAACGCGGCTGACAAAAAGCTGCATGAACGGAGGGAAATGATGCGTATCAGCCCCGATGCCATACTCCTGTGGCAGTACGGATTTGTGAAGATAAATGCCACCATCGTCTTCACCTGGGCGCTCATGCTGGCCATGACCCTGGCGGCGATACTGATCACCCGCCGGCTGTCCGGGAGCGATGATCGCTCGCGCTGGCAGAACCTGCTCGAGATCGTGGTCACGGCTCTGGACAGGCAGATTCGTGAAGTGGGCATTGCCCGCTCCAGGGAATATCTGGGTTTTCTGGCCACTCTTTTTCTCTTCGTGGCCCTGGCCGCCCTGTGCTCCGTCATCCCCGGCTATGCCGCGCCCACGGCTTCCCTGTCCACCACCGCGGCCCTGGCCCTGTGCGTGTTCGTGGCCGTGCCGCTGTATGGCATCCGCAAGCAGGGAGTGCGGCGTTATCTGGCCTCCTATGCCCAGCCGACCCCGTTCATGCTGCCCTTCAATGTCATTGGCGAGCTTTCCCGCACCATGGCCCTGGCCGTGCGCCTTTTCGGCAACATGATGAGCGGGGCCATGATCGCGGCCATCCTGCTGCTGGTCACCCCGTTTTTCTTTCCCATCGTCATGACCGCGCTTGGGCTTCTGACCGGCATGATCCAGGCCTATATCTTTTTCATCCTGGCCACGGTCTACATCGCGGCCGCCACCACCGTCTCGGCCCGCAGGGAGACAACCAAATGATCATCACCAAGGAGAGAACATGGACAGCATGACCCTCATCGCCGTAGCCTCCATCATCACCGCCGGCCTGACCACGGGCATCGGCTGCCTGGGCCCGGCCCTGGGCGAGGGGCGGGCCGTGGCCCAGGCCCTGACCGCCCTGGCGCAGCAGCCCGACGCCTCCATGACCATCACCCGCACCCTCTTTGTCGGCGTGGCCATGATCGAGTCCACGGCCATCTACTGCTTCGTGCTGTCCATGATCCTGCTCTTCGCCAACCCGTTCTGGACCCATGCCGTCGGCCAGGCAGCGGGGCAGTAGCCATGCTCATCGACTGGTTCACCGTCGGCGCGCAGGTCGTCAATTTTCTCGTCCTGGTCTGGCTCATGAAGCGCTTTCTGTACAAGCCGATCCTTGGCGCCATCGATGCCCGCGAGGAGCGCATCGCCAAGGAGCTGGCCGATGGTCAGCGGATGCAGGCCGAAGCCGCCAAGGAGCGGGAGGAATTCGAGCGCCGGAAAAAGGATCTGGAAGACACCCGCGAGGAGTTTCTGGAAAAGGCCAGGGATGAAGCCGGGGACGAACGGCAAAAGCTCCTGGGCCAGGCACGGGAGGAAGCCGAAGCCGAGCGTGCCAGGCAGAACAAGGCTCTCAAGCGGGACCGGGACAATTTGCTTGATGAGATCGCGCGGCGCACGCGGGAGGAAACCTACGCCATTGCCCGCAAGACCCTGTCCGACCTTGCAGGGGCGAACTTCGACGAGCACGCCAGCCTGGTCTTCGCGGAACGGTTGCGCTCCCTGGACGGGCCGTCGCGCTCCGATCTGATCGCCGATGCCGCTTCCGGCCCGCTGCGGGTGCGCAGCGCCTTTGAATTGTCCGAAGAAAGCAGGGCCGCTGTGCGTGCAGCTTTGGAAGAAGTACTGGAGGGGAGCGCGGAGGTGCGCTTTGAAACCGATCCGGACCTTATCGGCGGCATCGAGATCCTGACCGGAAACCGCAAGATCTCCTGGAGCATAGAGGAATATCTGGCCCGGATGCAAAAGAGCATGGACGAGCTGTTTTCCGCTTCCGAAGCTGCCGCTCCCGCAGGCGAGGGGCAGGGCGCATGACCAGTTCCCTCGTCAGCACACTGGACCGGACTTTTCAGAACCTGCGTGAGGCTCGCGAGGGTTTTGTTCCGACGCATGACGCGCGGGAGATCGGCAGCATCATCAGCGTCTCGCCGGGCATTGCGCGGGTGTCGGGACTGCCCGGCGTTGAATTCGAGGAGATGCTGGCCTTTCCGGGACGGATTTTCGGCATCGCCTTCAACCTGGACGCAGATGAGATCGGCGTGGTGCTGCTCGGGGATCACGGGCATCTGCGCGCCGGTGACACCGTGGAGCGGACGGGCCGGGTCATGGACGTGCCCGTGGGCGACTTGCTGCTGGGCCGGGTCATCGACCCGCTCGGTCTCCCCCTGGACAACCAGGGGCCGCTCATAAGCGAAAAGCGCCTGCCCATCGAACGCCCGGCTCCGCCCATCATGGACCGCGCACCGGTGACCGAGCCGCTCCTGACCGGCATCAAGGTCATCGACGCCCTCATCCCCATCGGACGCGGGCAGCGCGAACTGATCCTTGGCGACCGCCAGACCGGCAAGTCGGCCATCGCCCTCGACGCCATCCTCAACCAGCACGACAAGGACGTCGTCTGCGTCTATTGCACCATCGGGCAGCGCGCAGCGGCCACGGCCAAGGCGGTGGCCATGCTGAAGGAGAAGGGGGCCATGCGCTACACGGTGGTGGTCGTGGCCGAAGGCGGGGACCCGCCGGGCATGTCCTACATCGCGCCTTACGCGGCCACCAGCATTGCCGAGCATTTCATGGAGCAGGGCCGCGACGTGCTCATCGTCTACGACGACCTGACCCATCATGCCCGGTCCTACCGCGAACTGTCCTTGCTGCTGCGCAGGCCGCCGGGACGCGAGGCCTTTCCCGGCGACATCTTCTACATCCATTCGCGGCTGCTGGAGCGGGCCACGCATCTGCGCCCGGAACGCGGTGGCGGTTCCCTCACCGCGCTGCCCGTCATCGAGACCGAGGCCCAGAACATGGCCGCCTACATCCCCACCAACCTCATCTCCATCACCGACGGGCAGATCAGCCTCTCGCCCACGCTGTTCCATCTTGGCGTGCTGCCGGCCGTGGATGTCGGCACGTCGGTCTCGCGGGTGGGCGGAAAGGCCCAGCGTGCAGCCTACCGCGCGGTGGCCGGGGACCTGAAGCTGGCCTATGCCCAGTTCGAGGAACTTGAAACCTTTGCCCGCTTCGGGGCGCGCCTCGACGACGACAGCCTCAAAACCCTGGAGCATGGGCGGCGCCTGCGGGCCTGCCTGCGACAACCGGAATTTGATCCCGTGCCCATGCCGGAGCAGCTGGCCGTGCTTCTGGCCCTGACCTCCGGCCTGTTCCGCACTGTGCCGCTCCCGCGCATGGCCGAAGCCGAGCAGGCTGTGCGTCAGGCCGTGGCTTCTTCGGTATCCGAGACCATGTTGGAACGCCTGGAGCATGAAGGTCTGGCGGACGATGACCGGGCCGCCTTGGTCCGCATGGCCCGGCAGGCGCTCGTTGACGCGGAGCTGATCCAGTCATGAGCGAAACCGCCGTAGGCCTGCGCCGTAAAATTCGCAGCGCCGGCGACCTGCATTCCGTGGTCCGGGCCATGAAGGCCATGGCCTCGTCCAATATCGTGCGCTACGAGCAGGCGGTCAAAGCCCTGGAGGAGTATGCCCAAAGCGTGAATCTGGGGCTGGGTCTGGCGCTGCGCGAAGCGGGAGGGCAGCCTGCCGCCAATGCGGGAGGCAAGGCCGATGACGGGAGGGCGATGGGCGTGATCGTGCTTGGCTCGGACCAGGGTCTGGTGGGGCAGTTCAACGAGGCCGTGGCGCAGCAAGCCCAAAAGTTTCTGGCGGACTTGCCGCAGCCTCCCGTTGTCTGGGCCATGGGCGAGCGGGTTCAGGGTTTCCTGCAGGAGGCGAGCCTGGATGTCGCCGGGCTGTTTCCGGCGCCGAACACGGTGGAGGCCATCACCCCGCTCATCGGGCGCATCCTGGCCGAGGTCGAGTCCCGGCTCGGTTATGACGCGCAGGTGCATCTTTTTTACAATTGCCAAGACGCCGGCACGCAATGCGCTCCCCGTCATCTGCAGCTGCTGCCTCTGGATGGCGTATGGCGGCAGCGCTATGGCAGCATGGCATGGCCCACAAAAATCCTGCCGGAGATCACCGGCGATCCGGAGCGCACTCTGCGCGCACTGGTGCGCGAGTATGTTTTCGTGTCCCTGTTCCGGGCCTGCGCTGAATCCCTGGCCGCAGAGAACGCGAGCCGCCTGGCGGCCATGCAGCGGGCGGAGAAGAATATCGAAGAGCTGCTGGCCGACATGTCCGGGGCTTTTCACCGCCTGCGCCAAGCCGGCATCGACGCGGAGCTTTTTGACGTTATTGCGGGCTTTGAAGCCCTGTCGCAGGAAGGGGCGAAGTCCTAGCTGCAGCTTGTCGGCGCTTCAACAAGAACTGCTCGCGTCGTTGCCTGGGCGAGGGAAAACTCAACTCTTTTCGGCCAGCTTATCCACCGGAAGAATCTGTTCGGCCTGGCCCTCGTGCAGATAGAACGCTCCGAGCAGGCCGTCATCGATGGGATTGCCGTACAGGCCGCGTTTCAGGGCGGAGATCTCTTCCGGCAGATAGCGGCCGTACATCTTGATGGGGAGTTCCGGAATGTGGACCGTGGGCGAAGACGCCAGAGCCAGCATGTATTCGATCAGATAGCTCGCGTTCTGCCCCAGGGGCCCCCGGTATTTCTGCCTCTGCCGCAGCCGCAGCACGCGCAGTTCATGGATGGAGCGGCCGAACTCCGCCTCCATGAGCTCTTCCGGCGTCGTCAGGATGAGCTCAATGCGCACCGACTCCGCGCCTTGTTCCACGTAGCCGGCTATATTGCGCCGTATCTCTTCTCGGTCCAGCCCCCGCCTGCTGGCCACGTCCCAATCCATTTCGGCAAGCCTGGCGATCAGCACGTCCGCAGGAGGCAGATCAACGTCCAGCAGGAGGTTGACCGCGTTGTAGTTGCCGGTGTGCTTTTCAATTTCCGCGATATGTACCCCTGCTTCGTCCCCCAACATGTCCGGAAGACGGTCAAGGGTCTTTTGAGGCGCGATAATCTTGAAGCCGATGATGTCGTTTATGGTCAGGGCCTCGGCATCGATCTGGATGGTCCTGTCCATGAAACTGCATGCCACGGTTTCTTCGGCCTGCACAAAATCGTTCTGCATGGCCTCTTTGGAACTCAGCAGTTCATTGAGCGGCACACCCGCCTGCGCGGCACGCAATTCGGCCAAGTGACGGGCCTTGCTCCGGATTTCCCTGTACAAGGCCTCCACCAGCCTGAACGAAACCTTTTCCGCCACGCGGGCCATGCGTTTGATGCGCCCCAGCGCCAGCAGGTGAGAGTCGAGGTCGGTGATAACCAGGGCATCGATGGGCAGGTAGGGGAAGAAATATTTGGGGTTCTGGCGATAGCTGTTCGCCAGTTCATCCATGCGCGGAGTGAGTGCGTCGAGATGAGCGATGATACGTTCGCGCAGTTCCTGCTTGAACCGGACGCGCCGTGCGTGCAGCCTGGAACCCCAAAATCCTCCCAGCAGGCGCATGATGCGTTCGCTGACCACGGCGGAAATGGCGCTTTCATACACGAATATACGGGTCAGCGCTTCCCCGTCGCCGGGACGGAAGTCGTCGTTCATCCAGCGCAAGGTCAGCTTGAAAAGCTCGTCGCGATGGGTCATGGCGGTCAGGTACATGAGGGCTCCGATATTTTCGGGGATTGTGATGTGATGGGCTCGTATTGCAAGACGCCTATCGCAATGCGCACTCTCTGTCGAACCGCTTTGCATCCGGCCGGACACTCTTTTTTCAGGCAAATCGTTTCGGGTGCCGTGCGACTCGGGCGGCCCGTGGCATGTGCAGCTATGGTCGCATGGTTGTGCACGGGATGTGCAATTTTTTGTTTTTCTTGAACTTGTGACTGCGTAATGGCGGGAACCACGGTCTTGCCGGCTGGTCCGAAGCTTGCTTGCAATTTTGCTGCGGTACGGGCAGTCCGGGCCGTGTCCGCCCGGATCCGGGTGACTATTTCAGACAAGGAGAGTGCATGGCAAAATCACCTGCTAAAAAAGAGCCTGCCAAAAAGAACAATGCCCTGGTTTACGGGGTGGTGATCCTGATGGCCGGGGCGCTCATCGGCTTTGCCTTCAGCACGGCCTTTCATTCCACCAAGGGGCAGGGTGAGGCCCCGGTCCAGGCCCAGGGCGGCGACATGATTTCCCAGATCAAGATCTATGCCGACCGCGTGGCCCTGAACCCGCAGGACGTGGGCGCCTGGATCTCCCTCGGCAACCTCTACTTCGACACGGGCCAGCCCGCCAAATCCATCGAGGCTTACAGCCGCTCCCTTGAGCTCAGCCCGAACAACCCCAACGTGCTGACTGACATGGGCGTCATGCACCGCGCTCTGGGCGAGTTCCAAAAGGCCGTGGACGCCTTTGCCAAGGCCATCGTCGTTGATCCCACGCATGAAACGGCGCGCATGAACACCGGCATCGTGCTGCTCTACGACCTTGGCGACAAGGAAGGCGCCATCGCGGCCTGGCAGGATCTGGTGCGCATCAACCCGCGGGCCGTGAACGCCAACGGCACGCCCATCGCGGACATCCTGCGCGAGATGACCGGCGCGGCACAGGGCGCGGACAGCGGGGAACAGAAACTTCTCGCGCCCCAGCACACGTCCGCCGACTGATCCGAGGCCAGATCCCATGAACCAGCGCGGGCACAGAAGCATGTTGCAGGGCCGTCTCTTCGGAGCCGTGCTGGTGCCGCTGCTTGCGCTCATGCTCATGTCCGTTTCCGTGTCCACGGTGGTTTTTCTGCACAGCCTGGAAAAGGCCTGCTGCACCGAGGAATGTTCACCCGAGCCCGCCACCGCGGCGGCCGAGTGTGCCGATTCGGTCTGCGGGATGATTTCCGGCTTTCTCTCCTTTCTCCCCGAACAGGGTTTCCCCGTGACCGTCAACCGCGCCGCAAGCCGCTTCGAGTGGCGGCTCGTCCTGGCTGCGCCGGACCCGTTTTTGCGCGCCGCCGAATTTCCTCCTGAACTGATCTGATCCTCCCTCGATAATCTTGCATTGGCGCGGGGTGTGGCGGTTGGCCCGGCCAGGGGCCGCCGACTGTCTGACTGAGCCAGGCATCGTTTGTTTAATCGTCGCGGGCCGCTTGAAAATCGGTGCGAGTCCGGCAGGGGCGACGATTAAACTCTACGAGGCCGGTGAAGGAGTTTCGGCGGTCCCTGGCCGGGCCAACCGCCACACCACGCTTCCATTTCCCTTTTCTTGAGGCCGCCGGAGCGCGATTTGTCGCCATCCGGTGATCGTTTCCCATTTTTCTTTCAGGAGTGAATGCATGCGTTTTGTCACTTTTATCGGACTTGTCGTTGTCGGTCTGGCCCTGTCCGTCACGGGCTGTGAAACGAAAAACCCGCCGCTCGGCGTCGGCCAGGTGGTGTCAGATCCCGGCGCTTTCAGCGGATCCATGGATGTCATCGGGATCGCCTATGCCTACTCCAGTTCGGACCCGAACGTCATGGGCATCATGGACCTCGGCGAACTGCAGTGTGCAAACCCCTCCTGCACCAAGGCGCTGCTCCCGGTCAGGGTCGGCGCCACGCGACCGGCCATCGGTGACGAAGTTCAGGTCACAGGTTCCATGGTCAAGGAGGCTTCGGGCTACCTGTTCAAGGCGGAGACCATACAGACCCTGCGGCGGCACGATCTGGGGGCCCTTAAATGACCCCGGCCAAACTCGTTTTGAAAAATATCGTCCGCCGCCGGGGGCGGTTCGTCTTCACCTTGCTCGGCATCGTCATCGGCATGGCCTCTTTTGTCACCTTCGTGGCGCTGGGCGGAAGCCTCACGGCGCAGATCAAGAAGGAATCCGCCGCCCTGGGCGCGAACCTGGTCGTCACCCCCAAGGGCAGCTGCGCCTTTGAGCAGGTCTCGATCCTGACCGGCGAGCAGCTGCCGACCACCATCACCGCCGAAGAGGTCGCGGCCATCCGCGCAATTCCGGGCATGACGGCCATTCCCTTCCTGGCCGAGCGTTCGGCCATCCAGAATCGCCCGGTCTCCGTGCTCGGTGTTCCGACCGAGGAGACCCTGCCGTTCAAGGCGTGGCGTGTCTCGGACGGGCGCTACTTCAATGCCCCTGACGAATACGGTGCGTTGCTCGGTGCGGTGGTGGCCGGACAGTTTGCCCTGCAGCCGGGCGGAGAAGTGACGATCCGCGGGACGCAATTGCCGGTACTCGGGGTGCTCGAAGAGACGGGCGGCAAGGACGACCTGACCGTGTTCCTGCCCCTGCCGGTGGCCCAGGCGCTGTACGATCAGCAGGACCGCGTCTCGTACGTGGCGGTGCGCGTGGACCGTCTGGAGGAGGTCGATGCCTATGCGCTCAAGATAAAGGATGTGGTGAGCCTCGGCGTTGTCTCGGACAAGCAGATGCTGGCCTCGGTCCTGTCCATCGTGGGCACGGTCAGCGTGACCCTGCAGCTCATCGCGGCGGTGGCCGTGCTGGCGGCGGCTTTTGGCATCGTCAACACCATGATGACCGCGACCTACGAGCGCAAGCGCGAGATCGGCATTCTGCAGGCCATGGGCGCGACCAGAGGCACGATCTTTCGCCTTTTCCTGCTCGAATCCGGGATCTACGGGCTGCTGGGCGGCATCGGCGGGGCCGCGCTGGGTCTGGTGGCGTCCATGCTCGCGACCCCGCTCATCAGCCAGAACGCGGCCTCGTCCTTCGTCAAGGGCGCGCAGGGCGGGGTCGATCCGCTCATGCTGGCCGGGGCCGTGCTCTTTTCGACGCTCATCGCCATGCTCTCCGGGCTCTACCCGGCCTGGCGCGCGTCCAGACTTTCACCGGTGGAGGCCATCAGCTATGAATGATTCAATCATTAAGGCCCAGGGCCTGACCAAGACCTATGGCCAGGGCGCAAGCCTGACCCAGGCCCTGCGCGGCGTGGACCTTGAAATCGCGCGCGGCGGCCTGACCTGCATCGTCGGCCCCTCCGGGCACGGCAAATCGACGCTCATGCATCTGCTCGGGGGGCTGGACCGCCCCAGCAGCGGGCGGGTCGACCTCGACGGGCAGGACATGTTCACGCTTGGCGACAGCGAGCTGGCCGCGTTGCGTTCGCGCAAGATCGGGTTCGTGTTCCAGTTCTTCAACCTGCTGCAGAGCCTCACGGCCCTGGAAAACGTAGAAACGGCCCTGATGCTGGCCGATGCGTCCGAGGCCCGGCAAAAAGAGCGGGCCGAGGAGCTGCTGGCGCTGGTCGGGCTCTCGGACAAGACAAATGCCAAGCCGGGGCAGCTCTCCGGAGGACAGCAGCAGCGCGTGGCCATTGCCCGGGCCCTGGCCAACGACCCGCCGGTGCTGCTCATGGACGAGCCCACGGGGAACCTGGATTCGGCGGCGGAGGCGGAGGTGCTGGGCGTGCTCGAAGATCTCGCCCAAAAGGGCAAGACCATCATCCTGGTCACGCACAGCGCCGACATCGCCGCTCGCGCCGACACTCTTGTAAGGGTGCGCGACGGCGTGATCTGTCATGGATGAGACTGGGTGACCACCGGGGGCGCAAATCGCCCCCGGTCAAAGGATAGCTGACTCTCAAAAAAATCAAATTTTGCAGGCTGTTGAAAAAAGTCCTGCATATGGACGGCTTTGGAATAACCGGCAGGGTTTGTGGGAGAGATGTCATTTTGTGGGCTGCCTGATGTTATTTTGAAGACATGGGTCTTTCTGATTGGCCGGGCTTGCAGACCTGGGTTAGCCTTGGCAGAATGGTACAAACTATCGGGAAGGACGCATGATTTTCATCTCTCGCATTTTTGTTTTCGTATGCATGGCCGCCATCGGGGTCATGATTTCCGCTCAGGTCCATGGCGCTGGCCTGGAATACAAGCGTGAAATTTTTATCCAGGCCGAGGAGGCGCTCGGCAAGGGGCAGCGGCAGGATTACCTGGCCCGCAGGGCCGAACTGGGCGATTATCCGCTGCTGCCCTATCTGACGCAACAGGATCTGGAAGAGCGCATGGACCCCGGCATCGCCGGGGAGGTGCGCTCCTTTCTGCGCGATTTCGACGGCACCCCGCCTGCCGAGGCGCTGCGCAGGCCATGGCTGGCCCAGCTTGTCAAGAATGGCCAGTGGAATCGTTTTGTCGAGGACTATCGCCCGCAAAACGACGAGAACCTGCAATGTTATTACGGACAGGCCCTGCTCAATACGGGCAGGCGTTCCGAGGCCATGGACCAGGCCAAGACGCTGTGGCTTTCGGGTTCGTCGCGCCCCAAATCCTGCGACCCTCTTTTCGAGGCCTGGATCAGAAGTGGCGGGCTGACCAGGGACTTGACCTGGCAGCGCATCGAACTGGCCATGCAAAAGGGCCGGACCAGTCTGGCCAGGTACCTGAAGCGTCATCTTGGCCCTGCCGACGCGCAGTGGCTCGACTACTGGCTGCGGGTCGACCGGAAACCCGACCTGATCCTGGAGCGTGACTGGTCCAAAGTGACCCACGACCGGATGGATGCCATCCTTACCCACGGCATGCGCAAGATGACGCGAAATGATGCGACCAAGGCCGCTGCGGACTGGGACGGCCTGCGCCGCAGAAGCGGCCTGGATCGCGCGCGATTTGCGGCCATTGAAAACTATGCGCTTTTGTACATGTGTCTGCGCTTTGAGCCCGGCGCACTGGCACGGGTGGAGTCCATGCCGGAAGACCTGCGTAGCGACTCCGTGCGCGAGTGGGCCGTGCGTGCGGCTCTGCGTGCGCAGGACTGGCGGGTGGCGCTGCGCATGCTGGAAGGGCTCACTGCCGTCCAAAAGGAGGAATCGCGCTGGCGCTACTGGCTGGGCCGCGCCCTGCAGGAGAACGGGCGGGACCGGGAAGCGCGGGAAGTTTTAGAAACACTGGCCGGGGGGCAGGACTACTTCTCCATGCTGGCCCTGGGACATCTGGGCAGATCTTTGGTGGTGCAGCACGACCCGCTGACTGTTTCGGACGAGGCCGTGCGCCGCGTCGGGAAGCTGCCAGCCCTGCAGCGCGCCGCCGAACTTCATGCCCTTGGGCGCTACGGCCCGGCCCGCCGGGAGTGGCAGCAGGCGAAATCCGGACTCGATGCCGAGGAACTGGCTGCGGCCGCCGCCTGGGCGCACGGACTTGGCTGGCATGACCGGGCCATTGTGGCCACCGCCGCGACCGGGCATATGACGGACTTGGAACTGCGTTTCCCCCTGCCGCATCGGGACATCGTTTTTGCCGAGGCCAGTGCAGCAGGCCTCAGCCCGGCCCTGGTTTACGGGGTGACGCGTCAGGAGAGCCTGTTCATGTCCGACGTGGGGTCTTCAGCCGGAGCCCTGGGCCTGATGCAGATCATGCCGCAGACAGGCAAGCGCATCGCGCGCTGGCACGGCGAAAAATTGTCCCACCCCATTTTGCTGCTGCAGCCCGAACGCAACATCCGCTACGGCGCCTCCTACCTGCGCAGGCAACTCGACGATCTGCAGAACAACTCCTTACTGGCCACCGCCGCCTACAATGCCGGGCAGAGCCGGGTCAAAGGCTGGCTCCCGTCAACCCCCATGCCCGCCGACGTCTGGGTGGAAACCATTCCGTTCAACGAAACCAGGAACTACGTGGAAAAGGTGGCCGCCTACACGGCCATCTATGAATCCCGCCTGGGCAAACTTCCCCGAACTCCCGGAGTGGGGCTGCCCCTGGTGCGTCCGCGAGGCTGAGGTGAGCGGCGGGCATGATGACGCGAAGGAATCAGGAGTTTCATGGTTTTATCAGGATCTGACCGGTCTTTTCTATGGCAGGAGGATTCGGCCTCTCCTAAGACCGGTTCCGATTTCTCTACGCGAAAGGGTGTCTCTCACGTGAGGCGTGACGGGAGTTGCTGCGCTGCCTTGGCCCATGGAAGCAGCAAGTCGGATGGCCAAAAAAAAGCTCCCGGAAAGGGAGCTTTGGAGCGTCGGAGGCTGGAATTTTATATCTCGCCCATGGAGTAGCGCAGCCTGAGTTCGTTCAGGATGGCGTTTTCGTAGTGCAGTGATGGGGCCTGCTGGTGCTCGGTGGGCTCAAGGTAGCGGTCGAGCATCTGGCTTTCTTCCCAGAAATCAAGCAACTCGTCGTTGCCGAGGATCTTGAGCTGGTCTTCCAGGGTGAAGGGATCCTCATTGGGAAGGAATCGTGCCATGAACTGCTCCTTGGGAAATGGTGAACCGATTATGTACGAATAGTCCAATACGCATCCCTCTTCAGCCTGTCCACCAAAATGTCCGTCTGTCACCTTCAATGCGGTTGCAAGGCATTGGCCGGTGGCGTAACCGCTTGACCTGACCCTCTTTTTGGGCAACGTAAAAAGATGCCGGTCGGACGATGTCGTCGCCCGCTCGGTCCGCCACAGGCCAAGCCGCTTCCTGACCGGGAGCGGCTTTTCCCCGTTCCCTCAACCCGGACCGGCCCTTTAGTGATCATCCCTCAATCCCTGCAGAAACTCGTTTCGGGATCGGAACGCCAGGCCAGAATTTTCAAAAGCGGCCCAGCTTCGCAAATGTATCTGGCCCAGGCCCTGCTCGAACAGGGGCATAATGTCGTGCTCGTGCTGCCGCCCAGCGCGGACCTGCCTCTTTACGACTCCCTGGCGCGTCTGTTTTCACCCGAGGACAAAAACCTTCCCTTCTGGGAACGCCGCTGGCTGCGCTTTCCTCATTACGCAGTGGAAGATCCACGCCGTTCCCCGTGGCCGGAGCGCTGGCGCACTCTCTTTGCCCTGGCCCAAAAAAAGCGGGGCCGCGGGGTGCTTGTGCCGCTTGAGAACCTGATCCAGAAGTGGCCGCATCCGGACCTCCTGCAGCGCGAGCATCTCGATTTGAGCGAGGGCGAGGAAATGTCCCAGGACGATCTCCTCGAAACCCTCGTCAACTGGGGATACTCAAGGGTCTCCATGGTCACGGCCGTGGGGGAGACGTCCCTGCGCGGCGACATCATGGACATCTTCTGCCCCGGGTATGATCATCCCCTGCGCTTGGAATTTTTCGGGGACACGCTGGAGCGCATCAGGCTTTTCGAGCCCATGTCCCAGCGCTCCAGGGCAGACCTCAAGGCCGTGACGATCCTGCCTGTGACGGGTTGCATCGGCGCGGATACCTATCGGGAGGAAGCCCGGGGCATGTTTGATGGCTGGCTGCGTCTGGGTGAAATATCCAAATCCGCGCGTGCCCAACTGGAAAAGGAATTGCTGCTGGTCAACCCCCATCTGCCGCCGAGCATGTACTATCCCCGGACCGTGGGGCTGGAGGCCTGGCTGCCCGCGGGGAGCGTCTTTATCATGGCCGAAGCCCAGGATCTGCGCACCAAGCTCGACGAGACGAACTGGGCCTGGCAGAATTATTTTCGCGATGACGAGCGGCAATGGCCACGGCACGGACTGATCCAGACTCCGGGCGACGTTCGCAAGACATGGGAGGACAACCGGCAGATCCTCTGCGAGAGCCTGGTCATGGGCATTCGTGAGGAGGGGCTTGATCTGCCGGAAGAGGGCGTGAACTCTTTCGAGGATCTGTTCTGGACTCCGGAGAGCCGCAGCCGCCCGTGGCGTGCGCTCATGCAGGAACTCGCCGTCTGGCGCAAAACGTACGCGCAGACAATTTTCTGCTTTCATACCGAGCAGTCGCGCAAGAAATTCCTGCAGCTCGCGGCCCAGGACGATCATGTGCTCAGGACCGAGTATGACCCCAAGGGCAAGGGGATTTTCGCCCTGGTCGGGTCCTTGGGCCATGGCATGCGCCTGCCGTGGGCCGAGATGCAGATTCTGCCGGAGTCCGTGCTCCAGCCCGGAGCGCCCAAGGCGCAGCGCAGCGCGGGCAAGGCCTTCAAGGGGCTTGACGCCTTTGACGAGCTGGAATGCGGTGATCTTCTGGTCCACCGCGACTACGGTCTGTGCCGTTTCGGCGGCCTGCACCGCATCAAGTTCGGAGACGTGGCCAACGATTATCTCCTGCTCCAATACGACGGGGAGGATCGTCTCTATCTGCCGGTGGACCGTCTGGGCCAGGTCCAGCGCTACAAGGGGCCCGACGGTGCGGCCCCGGCTCTGGACCGTCTGGGCAGCGCGGCCTGGAGCAAGGCCCGCGAGCGCACCCGTCAGTCCATCGCCAAGATCGCGCGTGATCTGGTGGAAATGTATGCCTTCCGCAAGATTGCCAAGGGCTTTCAGTACAATCCCATTTCCGAGCTGTACTGGGAGTTCGAGGCCAGCTTTGGCTTTGAGGAGACCAGGGACCAGGAAAAGGCCATCGCCGAGGTTCTGGCCGACATGGAAAAGCCCGAACCCATGGACCGGCTGGTCTGCGGCGACGTTGGGTTCGGCAAGACCGAGGTGGCGTTGCGCGCGGCTTTCCGCGCGGTCCTGGACGGCAAGCAGGTGGCCCTCTTGTGTCCGACCACGGTCCTGGCCGAACAGCATTACCAGACCTTTCGGCAGCGCATGGAACCGTTTTCCATCACCGTGGGGCTCCTCAGCCGCTTCGTGCCCGCGGCGAACCAGAAGCGCACCCTTGAAGCCGTGCGCCGCGGCCAGGTGGACGTACTCATCGGCACGCACCGCATGCTCTCCAAGGATGTGGAGTTTGCCAATCTGGCCCTGCTCGTCCTCGACGAGGAGCAGCGCTTTGGCGTAAAGCACAAGGAGCGCATCAAGAAGATGCGTTCCACCATCGATGTCCTGACCCTGACCGCCACGCCCATTCCGCGTACACTGCAGCTGTCCCTGTCCGGCATCCGGGGTCTGAGCGTCATCGAAACCCCTCCGCGTGACCGCAAGCCCGTGGAGACGTCCCTGCTGGAGCGCGATCCGGCGCAACTCAAGGCCATCCTGGAGCGCGAGTTGGCTCGGGGCGGGCAGGTTTTCTGGGTCTACAACCGGGTCCAGGGTCTTGAGCGGGTGGTGGAGTTTGTGTCCTCACTGGTTCCGGGAGCACGAGTCGGCATGGGGCATGGCCAGATGAAGGCCCAGGACCTGGAAGAGACCATGCACCGGTTTTGGCACGGCGAGCTCGATGTGCTCGTGTGTACGGCCATCATCGAGTCGGGCCTGGATTTCCCCCGTGCCAACACCCTCATCGTCGACCAGGCCCAGCTCTTCGGTCTGGGGCAGCTGTACCAGCTGCGCGGAAGGGTGGGGCGTTCCAGCGAGCAGGCCTACGCCTATTTCATCATCCCCGACCTGGACCGCCTGCAGGAGAACTCGCGCAAGCGTCTCAAGATCATCCTCGACATGGACTACCTGGGCGCCGGATTCAAGGTTGCCATGGAGGACCTGCGTCTGCGCGGGGCAGGCAACATCCTCGGCGAAGCCCAATCCGGGACTATTGGCAAGGTGGGCCTGGATCTGTTTCTGGAGATGCTCGAAGAAGAGGTCACCAGGCTGCGCGGCGGCAAGGTGGAGACCGAAATCGAGCCCGAGCTCAATCTCGGGTTCCAGGCGCTCATCCCCGAGGAGTATGTGGCCGATGGCAAGGAACGGCTGCATTACTACAAGGCTCTGTCGTCCTGCCACGACGAAGGGGCCATTGTTGAAATCGTGGACGATATGCGCGATCGTTTCGGCTCCCTGCCCGAGGCCCTGAAGACTTTTGTGGCCGTGCTCATGATCAAGATCGACGCGCGCAGGCTCGGTGCGGTGCGGGTCGATCTGTTCGAGGAGCGGGCGGTTATTCACTGGGATGAGACCAGGCACAACGTGGATCTGGCCAGGCTCATGGCCTGGGTCGGCGACAATGCCGCCATTGCCCGGATCATGCCTCCCGCCAAGTTGGAGCTGCGCATTGCAAAAAGCGCTTCGCCGACCCAGGCCATGCATGCGCTCAAGGACATGCTCCTGGCGCTCAGGGAGAGGATTGCCCTGTAGCGGGCGTGGGGCGGGGCCACCCAAGTTTGAACTGGACTACGAGGGCGCCGAAGGGTACTAGGTTGGGCGCACCGCACGCCTGTGCCTTGCTTTTGAAGTTGCAAGTCCATAGGTTCCCAAAATGGTGTGTCCGTCAATAATTTCAATTATTTCTATAGATAATTAAAAATGAGAACTTATTGCATGAAAAAATACGGTGTTCGCGCTGTCTTGATGTTTTCCGTCTTGTTTTTTCTGGCCGGCCCGAGCCAGGCCGCGCAGGTGGTCGATCGTATCGTCGCTGTGGTCAACGGTGAAATCATCACGCTTCAGGAACTGCAGCAGCAGATCCGCCTTGCCGTCGGCCAGACTCCCGATCCGGTCACGGCCGAGAAGATCGCCCCGAAGGTTCTCGACGCCATGATCGACAACGTTGTCCTGCGTCAGGAAGCCCAGCGTCTGAACATCGAGGTCTCCGATTCCGAGGTGGAAAACGAGATCCGGCAGTTCAAGGCTCGCCGCAGTCTGAGCGACGAGGATTTTGAGCGCTCCCTGCGCCTGCAGGGCCTGACGCCGGAGCAGTTCAAGGAACGCAGTCGTGAGGATATCGTCAAGCACAAGATTCTCGGGTTTATGGTGCGCCGCAAGGTTGTAGTCACCCAGGAAGAGATTGACGCGTATATGGAGCGCAATCGCTCCGAGTTGACCACGGAGCGAATGGTGAGCCTGCAGATGGTCGTGCTCGCGGACAGGCAGGACGCCGATACCGTCTCGAAGTCCCTGCGTGGCGGCGAGATAGGCATTGACGAGGCCGTACAGCGTCATTCCGTAGGCCCCAAGGTCGACAACGGCGTCATGACCGACGTACGTTGGCGGGAACTGGACGAACCTTGGCGCGAAGGTTTGCGTGACCTCGGCGTGGGAGAGGTGAGTGAGCCCTTTCTCATCCAGGACAGGTGGGTGATCGTGAAACTGCTGGATCGCCGGGAAGGCGAGCGGCAGGAGAGCGCGGCCGTTGCCGAGGAAGTTCGGGAAGCCATCATGCGTCCCAAACTGGAAGAGCGTTTCGAAGAATACATGACCGGCCTGCGCAACAAGGCCATCATTCAGAAGAAGCTGTAACTAGGGGTTTCGACAATCCATGCATGGAGTTTCCGGAATATGGACCTGATTGAGATCGGAACAGCACTGCGCGAAGGGCGTGAGCGCAAGGGACTGACAGTCGAGGCGGTCGAGGAAAAGACCAAGATCGCTCCTTCGGTCATTGTCGCCCTTGAGGAAGGCAACAGCGCCAGGTTTCCTCACCCTGTATACGCCAGGGGGTTCGTGCGGAGTTACGCTCTGTTGCTGGGTCTTGATGCGCAGGAGTTGTGCGCGCATTTCAGCCGTGAATATCCGGTGCCCAAAGACAACGATCAGTCGGAACTTCATTCGCCCCAGCTTCACGTCAAGATGCACGACTCCGGAAGCGTCATCACCGCCGTGCGCATCGTGGCGATTCTGGGCATTCTCGGCCTCGGGGCCTTGGGCTGGTTCGCTTTCAACCACTTCTGGCCGCAGTCTTCACAGGCTCCTCAGTCTGTTGAAGAGAGTGCGCCTCCCGTGGTTCCGGCGGAACCGCTTTCGTCCGAATCGCTGCCTGCTCCCTTGACCCAGATGCAGGAGGTGGCCGCAACTCCGGAAGACCAGACAGCTGCGGACATGTCCGTCAACGCTACGTCCGTCGATGGCCTTAACGCCACCGATGACGCTCCTGCCGTCATAGCCGGAGAGGTTGCAGCCGGCCTGGATACGCCTGAGCAGACGGAACAGGTTGTCGAGGCGGCGCCGGTTGCACAGGCACAGGAGCCCGTTGCCCCTGAAGTTCCCGCCAAGGAGCGCACTCTGCGCATCGTCGCCGATTCCGCAAGCTGGCTGCAGGCGCGGCCGGATGACAAGGTACTGGATTATTTTCTGCGCAAGGGAGAGTCGACCACCGTCACTTTCACGCAATCCCTGAGCATCAAGTTTGGCAATGCGGGCGGTGTCAGGCTCGAGCTTGACGGGCAGCCCTATCCTTTCGAGGGAGCTCAGGGCGAGGTCAAGACTCTGGTCCTGGACTAGAGTCGGCGGACCCTCAAGTCCGGGAAAGGCGAATGGAATTTTCCGAAAAGGTTCTGGTGCTGCGGGTGGGCACCTTTCGTGAGGCGGACTGCTGGGTCCGTTTTTTTTCTCCCACCCATGGCCTTCTCACTGCTTTCGCCTTTGGCGGACGTCGGAGCCGTAAACGTTTCTGCGGCTGCCTGGATCAGCTCAGCCTGGTCCATTTTCGCGTCACCCAAGGGCGCCAGGAATACCTGTGTTTGCAGGAAGGTACGCTCGTAAACGGTTTCGGAGCCCTGAAGAAGGATCTCAAGAAGCTCGGCATGATCAGCAATTGCGTGCGCTTTTTTGAATCCCTGCCCTTGACGCCTGACGGGTACGCCTCTGCCCATGACCTGCTGCTTGAGACGCTGGAGGCCCTGGACGAGGAACGGCCCGGTTCGTGGTTCATCCCCCTCCTGTTTCGCGCCAAGATGGCCTTTTCCCAGGGCTATCAGCCGGACTTGCTGCGCTGCCGCCAGTGTGGCGGGGCTCTTGACGCCCACCACCGCGCCGTGTTCGCCGTGCAGGAGGGCGGGCTTTATTGCCTGCGCTGCCCATCCGGCGGCGGGGCGAAAATTTCCACTTCCCGCGAAACCCTGGGCCTGCTTTTGCGCCTGGCCTGTTCCGGTCCCAAGGAGTGGGCGGATTGGGTGCCTTCGGTCCGCGTGCGGGAGGAATGCGTCCATCTGGTGGACGCCTTTGTTCAATGTCATCTTGGCCTGACCTGCGAAGGCAACCGCTTCGTGCGGAGCTAGGCAGAATTGATCCCTTAAGGAGCTTTGCATGAATTTTCAGGACGTCATTACCAACCTGCAGCGTTTCTGGGCCGATCAGGGCTGTGTGCTGCAGTTTCCATACGACATGGAAGTCGGGGCGGGCACTTTCAATCCGTCCACTTTTTTGCGGGTCCTTGGGCCCGAGCCCTGGAAGGTGGCCTATCCCGAATCCACCCGCAGGCCCACGGACGGTCGCTACGGCGAGAACCCGAACCGCCTGCAGCATTATTTCCAGTTTCAGGTCATCCTCAAACCCTCCCCGGCCAATGTCCTGGAACTCTATCTGGACAGCCTCGGGGTGCTCGGCATCGACAAGCACGTCCATGACATCCGCTTCGTCGAGGATGACTGGGAGAGCCCGACCCTTGGCGCCTGGGGCCTGGGCTGGGAAGTGTGGCTGAACGGCATGGAAGTCACGCAGTTCACGTATTTCCAGCAGGTCGGCGGCATCAATCTCGAGCCCATCAGTTGCGAGATCACCTACGGCGTGGAGCGGCTGTGCATGTATCTGCAGGAAAAGGAGTCGGTCTACGACCTGGCCTGGAACGACCACGTGACGTATGGGCAGGTCTACCATCAGGCCGAGGTGGAGCATTCGAAATACAATTTCGACCACTCCAGTCAGGACATGCTGCTGGGGTTCTTCAACTCCTGCGAGGCCGAGTGCGCCAAGCTGTGCGAAGCCGGTCTGCCCTGGCCCGCCTATGATTTCTGCCTGAAATGCTCCCACACCTTCAACCTGCTGGATGCGCGCGGCGCGATCTCCATCACCGAACGGGCCAAGTATATCGCCCGGGTGCGCGCCCTGGCGTCGAACGTGGCCAGGCTTTACGTGGAACAGCGCGAGGCGATGGGGCACCCGCTCCTGAAATCCTAACCGTCCCCCTTTTTGAAGGGTTTTTAGATAGGGAGTTTTTATGAGGCATTTTGTTCTTGAAATCGGCGTGGAGGAAATGCCGGCGCGTTTCCTGCCCCTTCTGGACCGGGAACTGGCGGACCGCTTTACGGCCCGTCTGTCCGAGGCAGGCCTGGAATACGCCCGCGTGGCCACGGCATCCACCCCGCGGCGACTGGTGATTGACATCACCGGCCTCTCGGACATGCAGAAGACCGAGGAGATCGTCGTGTCGGGTCCTCCGGCGCGCATCGCCTTCGATGCGGATGGCAAGCCGACCAAGGCCGGGCTGGGATTCGCCAAGTCCCAGAACGTGGAATTCGACCGGATCTATGTGGAAAAGACGGACAAGGGCGAGTACCTGGCCCTGAAGAAGACCGTGGGCGGACGCACCGCCGCCGAGATCCTGTCCGAAGCCTGCCTTGCGATCCTGCCGAATCTGACTTTTCCCAAGAAAATGCAGTGGATGGGTAAGGAGTGTACCTTCGGTCGCCCGGTGCGTTGGATTCTGGCCATGCTGGACGGAGATGCGGTTCCTTTCGAATTTGCCGGCCTTACCGCTTCCAGTCTGACCACGGGGCACCGGGTCATGGGTCCTGGGCCTTTTACTGTGCCCCACGCCGACGATTATGCCCGGATTCTTGCCGAACAGGGCAAGGTCATCCTGGACGCCGCCGACCGCAAGCATGCCATCAGGGTCGAGGGCGACCGGCTTGCCGCCGAAGTGGGCGGCAGCGTGGAGTGGTCGCAGTCCCTGCTCGATCAGGTCGCCAATCTGGTCGAGACGCCTCGCGCCATGCTCGGCGGATTTCACGAGAAATTTCTGGAGCTTCCGGCCGAGGTCCTGCTGACCAGCATGGAGACGCATCAGAAGAGCTTTGGCCTGCGCGGTGCGGACGGAAAGCTGCTGTCGTATTTTTTGACCGCCGCCAACATCGAGTCGCGTGAACCGGCCCTGGTGCGCAAGGGCTGGGAGAGGGTGCTGCGCGCCCGCCTGGAGGACGCCCGCTTTTTCTGGGAGGCCGACTGCGCCGCGACCTTCGATCACTGGCTGGACAAGCTGGACAAGGTCATCTTCATCGGTCCGCTCGGCACCATGGGCGACAAGACGCGCAGGCTCGAAAAGCTCTGTTCCTTCATCGCGTCACGCGTCGCTCCCGAGTTGCAGGAATCCATGGCCCGCGCCGGACGCCTCTCCAAGGCCGACCTGGTTTCGGAGATGGTCTACGAATTCGATGATCTGCAAGGCAAGATGGGCGGCATCTACGCCCGCCGCAAGGGGGAGAACGAAGTCGTGGCCCAGGCTCTCTACGAGCAGTACCTGCCTGCCGGGCAGGACTCGGACCTGCCTTCGAGCATGGCCGGGGCCATCCTGTCCCTGGCCGACAAGCTCGACAACCTGGCGGGGTGTTTTGGCCTCGGCATGGTGCCCACGGGCGCGGCCGACCCGTACGCACTGCGCCGCAACGCCCTTGGCGCGTGCCGCATCATTCTGGAATTGGGGCTTAAAGTCGATATCGCGGTTCTGCTGCGCGAAGCTCAGAAGGGTTACGTCGGCGTGAACTGGAAGTTCGGTGAGGACGAAGCCCTGGAAAAACTCCTGGATTTCTTTGGTCAGCGCCTGCGCGCCTACTGGAACGGGCAGGGCATTCCGACCCTGGTCATCGAGGCGGCCATGGCTCCCGGCTTCACCGATATAAGCGACACCTGGCTGCGGGTTCGCGCCCTGGCGGATTTTAGCCGTGAGGACGACTTCGAGGCCTCGGTACTGACCTTCAAGCGTGCGGCGAACATCATCCGTAAGCAGGCCGATCAAAACCTTTCTGGCGCGGTGAACGAAGACCTGCTGGAAAATGATGCGGAAAAATCCTTCTGGGCCACTCTGCAGGGGATCGAGCCGGTCTGGGCCGAACTGGCCGCTGCCGCCGACTACCCGCAGATGCTGTCGCGTCTGCGGGTGTTGCGCCCAGCTGTGGACGGGTTCTTCGACGGGGTGATGGTCATGTGCGATGACCCCGCGCTGCGCGCCAACCGCCTGAATCTGCTGCACCGCCTGGTCAATACCCTGGGCCGTGTCGCCGATTTTGGAAAATTTCAGGTCTAGTCCGCGTGGGACTTGACAGGATCTGAAACCTTCGGCTACTGACCCCGGATTGCAGAGACATCTTGATACTGACTGAAACACGCGTATATTTTTAGAAGGAGTTATATCTTGGCCAATCACAAGTCTGCCCTGAAGAGACACCGCCAGAGCCTGAAGGCCCGCGAGCGCAACAGAATGATGAAAACTCGGGTGAAGAACGCTACCAAGGCATTGCACGCCGCTATCGAGTCCCAGGACAACGAAGCCGTTGCAGTCGCCCTGAAGAATGTCACCTCCATTCTGGACAAGGCTGCGACCAAGAAGGTCATTCACTGGCGGACCGCAGCCAGAAAGATTTCCAGGCTCTCCGTGGCCTCGAATAAGAACTAGTTTTCTTACGCACCAAAGTTCAGTCACAAAAGCCCGTCATGATGCTGCATGACGGGCTTTTGCATTTTTAAGGGGAATTATGGGTCCTATAGGACTTATAGGACCCATAGGACGTATGAAGGCCTTGCGATTGACAGGGCTTGGCGATCGGGCTATCGATTATCGTTCAACAGTCCATATTATTTGTTTTTTCTTCAAAATTTCGGGAGGTTTCCATGAAAGCGACGAAATGTGCCGTTGCTCTTGTCGCCTATCTGCTGGCATGCGTGCCGGCCTTTGGGGCCGATGCGATCAAGATCGGTGCCATCCTTTCCGTGACTGGTCCGGCGTCCTTTCTGGGCGAGCCCGAAAAGAACACCCTGGTCATGCTTGAGGAGAAGATCAACGCGGCTGGCGGCGTGAACGGGCAGCAGGTTGAGGTCATCATCTATGATGACGAGTCCGATGTGAACAAGTGCGTCATGGCCGCCAAAAAGCTTCTCGATCAGGATCAGGTGGCCGTGGTCATCGGGCCGAGCATTTCCGGCAATACCCTGGCCATCTCCAAATTTTTCTCTTCCGCCGAAGTTCCGCTGGTTTCTTGCGCTGCCGCAGAGAAGATTGTGCGTCCCGTCGATCCGTGGGTTTTCAATACGCCGCAGTTGGACCGTCACGCGGTGACCAGAATTCTCCAGGACGCCAAGGTCAAGGGGTATTCAAGGCTCGCCATTCTGACCGTTTCCGACGGCTACGGCCAGGCAGGGCGCGGCGTGCTGAAGGAACTCATCCCCACGCTAGGATTCGAGCTTGCCGCCGACGAGGTCTACGGGCCGAAGGATACGGACATGACCGCGCAGCTGACCAAGATCAAGGGCGCCGGCGCCGACGCCATCATCTGCTGGGGAACAAATCCCGGTCCGGCGGTGGTGGCGCGGAACCGCGTGCAACTGGGACTGGACACTCCTTTGTACATGAGTCACGGCGTGGCCTCGGGCAAGTTTATCGAACTGGCCGGGGAGGCTGCTGAAGGGCTTGTTCTTCCTGCCGGCCGCCTGGTGGCCGTGGACCAGGTGCCTGCCGACCATCCCCAGAAGCCCGTGCTTGAAGCCTATGTGGCCGATTATACCAAGGCCTTCGGCCCCCAGATTTCATCTTTCGGCGGCTACGCGCACGACGCCTTCGTCCTGGTCATGGAAGCCATTAAAATGGGCGGATCGGCCAAGTCTGGCGATATCCGCGACAATCTGGAAAAAATATCTGATTTCGCGGGCACCTCGGGCGTGTACACGTATTCCCCCGACAACCACAACGGCCTCGACGAATCCGCGTTCATCATGGTCACCATCGAGAACGGCACCTGGAAGGTCTTGAACTAACAACGCATCAATGCCGATAAGGCCGGTGGAAAACCATATCCGCCGGCTTTTTTAATGTGAGAACATGGATCCATCTAGCCTGCTGCAATATCTGATCACGGGGCTGACGCTGGGCAGCACCTACGGGCTTACCGCCCTTGGCTTCACCATCATCTTCAACACCACGGGCGTCATCAATTTTGCCCAGGGTGAATTCGTCATGCTTGGCGGGATGATGAGCGTCTATTTCATGCATTCCCTGGGGCTTGGCGAACCTACGGCCGTAGTGCTGGCCGTCCTTGGCGCGACCATGGCCGGGGCTTTGGTGGAGCGCCTGGCCATCCGCCCGGTGCGTGACTGCCCGACCATCAACCTGATCATCATCACCATCGGCGTGTCCATCCTCATTCGCGGTCTGGCCATGCTGCTGTGGGGCAAAGATACGCATGTCCTGGAGCCGTTCTCCGGCAACCAGCCCATCATGTTCCTCGGCGCAGCAATCATGCCGCAGGCCATCTGGGTGCTGGCCATCAGCCTCTTTTTGCTCGGAGCCTTGAAGCTGTTTTTCTCCGGGACCATCCACGGCAAGGCCATGCTGGCCTGTTCCTTTGACCCCAAGGCCGCATCCCTGGTCGGCATCGGCGTACAGCGCATGGTCCTGTTGTCCTTCATGATTTCCGCCTTTGTCGGAGCCGTGGGCGGGGTGATTCTGGCGCCCATCACCATGACCTCCTATGACGTCGGCATCATGCTCGGCCTCAAAGGTTTTGCCGCCTGCATCCTGGGCGGTCTTGGCAATCCGTTCGGGGCGGCTGCAGGCGGGCTCATCCTTGGTGTTCTGGAGTCCATGGGCGCGGGGTTCGTTTCTTCGGCCTACAAGGACGCCCTGGCGTTCGTCATTCTGCTGATCCTTCTTTTCGTCAAACCCTCCGGGCTGTTTGGCCCCAAAGATTCCAAAAGGGTGTGAAGTGTCATATCGCAAGGACATGATCTGGCTGGCGGCCTTTTTCGGGGTGCTCATGCTCGCCCCGATGCTGCTGCCCAACAATTATTACCTGACCATCCTCATCCTCGGCTGCCTGCACGCCATGAACGCCGTGGGCCTTTGCCTGCTGGTCGGGCATGGCGGACAGATCTCGCTTGGTCACGCGGGCTTCTACGGCCTGGGCGCGTACACAAGCGCCTATCTGAGCACCACGGTGGGGCTCTCCGTGGGGCTTTCCATGCTCTCGGGCGTGGCCCTGACCGTGGTTGTCAGCATCCTGGTCGGGCTGCCGTCGCTCAAACTCAAAGGTCACTACCTGGCCATGGCTACCCTCGGGTTCGGCATCATTCTGTCAATCCTCTTCAATGAGACCGTGGACATCACCGGCGGACCTTCGGGTTTTGTGGGCATTCCGCGCCTGTCCCTTTTCGGCTGGGAGTTGCGCAAGGATGTGACCCTGTACCGCGCCGTGGCCGTGATGCTGTGCCTGTTTGTCTGGCTTTCCTTCAATCTGCTGCACAGCCGCGTCGGTCGCGCCCTGCGCGCCCTGCACACCTCGGAGAGGGCGGCCGAGGCCATGGGCGTGGACATCGCCCGCTACAAGCTGCTTGTCTTTGTTCTGTCCGCCGCCTTCTCGGGCATCGCCGGGGTTCTCTACGCACACTACCTGACCTTTATCGCCCCCTCGTCCTTTGGCTTCATGTTTTCCGTGGAGCTTATCGTCATGGTTGTGTTGGGAGGCATGGTCAGCGTGCCGGGGGCCATAGTCGGAGCCTTTTTCGTCACTGTGCTGCCGGAATTTCTGCGCGCCTTCGAGAATATCGAGGTGCTGCTTTTCGGCGCCATCCTGATTCTGTGCATGATGTTCCTGCCTGACGGCATGGCCGGGGGATGGAACCGGCTGTGGTCCTGGGGCAAGGCCCGGCTTTCGGGGGCTGCCCATGGATAACGCCATTCTCGCCTGCAGCGGCGTAGCGGTTCGTTTCGGGGGGGTGCAGGCCCTGGCCGACATTGATTTTAAGGCCGAAAAGGGAAAGATCACGGCCATCATCGGACCCAACGGGGCGGGCAAGACCACGTTGCTGAACGCCATTTCGGGCATGGTGACGCCGAGTCACGGGACCATGGTTTTCGATGGACGCGACATCACGGCCCTGCAGGCGCACAAACGGGCCTGGGCCGGGATGGTGCGCACCTTTCAGAACCTTGAGATTTTTTCGAACATGACGGTGCTTGAGAACGTGACCATGGGTTGCCACGGACGACTGACCATCCCGGCCTGGCACAGCTTGTTGCGCACGCCGAAGTCGAGACACCTGGAAGATGAGGTCCGCCGTGAAGCCTTGGCGGCGCTGGAGTTCGTGGGCATGTCCGACCTGGCATCAGCCACGGCCAAGGACCTGGCCTTCGGCAAGCAACGCCTGCTCGAGCTGGCTCGCGCACTGGCGGCGCGGCCAAAGCTCCTGCTGCTCGACGAGCCTGCGGCCGGGCTCAACATCGCCGAGACACAACTGCTGGCCGACCTTATCATGCGCATTCGCGATACCTACAATCTGTCCGTCATCCTGGTCGAGCATGACATGGAGCTCGTGATGCGCATCAGCGACTCCATTCTGGTGCTGTGCTTCGGTCAGACCATCAGCCGCGGCACCCCGGCCCAGGTCCAGAAGGACCCCAAGGTCATCGCCGCGTATCTGGGCGGGGACGAGGACTGACCATGCAGCCCACACTTCTTTCACTCAAGAACATGGATGTTTTTTACGGCCGCATTCACGCCGTGCGCCGGGCCACCCTGCACGTCCGAAAGGGCGAGATCGTGGCGCTTATCGGCGGCAACGGCGCGGGCAAGACCACCATGCTCTGTACCATCTCCGGACTGATCCGGCCAGGGCAGGGCAGCATCATGTTCGACGACTGCGATCTGGTGCGGCGCAGTCCCGAGCAGATAGTGCGCGCCGGGATTTCGCACGTGCCCGAAGGGCGGCTGGTGTTCAGCCCGCTCTCCGTGGAGGACAATCTGCGTCTCGGCGCTTACACCCGGCCGCGCTTCCGGCAGCGCGCCGGCATTGCCGAGGATCTGGAGACCATGTACTCCATGTTTCCGGTGCTCCGCGAGCGACGCGGCCAGGCTGCCGGGACCCTATCCGGCGGCGAACAGCAGATGCTGGCCATCGGCAGAGCGCTCATGGCGCGGCCCAGGCTGCTGCTGCTGGACGAGCCGGGCATGGGCCTGGCCCCCTTGGTGGCCAGGGATATTTTTCGTCACATAGTGGAACTGCGCGATCGACTTGGCCTGACCGTGCTGCTGGTGGAACAGAACGCCCGCAGCGCGCTGAAGATTGCCGACCGGGGCTACGTGCTGGAGAACGGACGGGTCATCCTGCAGGGCACGGCCGACGAACTGCTGGCCAACCGAGATGTGCAACGCGCCTACCTGGGCCGCGAGCTGGACACTTGAAAAGGCCCGATTGCTGCGTTGCTGCGGCCAAAACGAGGCCTCACGTATTTGGGATACGCTTCGGCCTTGTTTTGACCTAGCGCCTTGCACTCGAACCTTTTCCGACAGCCGCCAAGCGGTTTTCAAAGGATTATTCACAGGGGGAGATATGTACTGGCAGAGCGAATATGAATGCATGGAGCGTGGAGAGCTGGAACTCTTGCAGCTGGAGCGCCTGCAGGCCACCCTGAATCGTGTGGCGCGCAACGTGCCGCTGTACCGCAAGCGCTTCGCGGAGCTGGGCATCGATCCCTATGACGTGCAGTCTTTGGAAGACGTGAAGCGGCTGCCGTTCACCACCAAGGAAGATCTGCGGCAAAACTATCCGTACGGCCTTTTTGCCGTGCCCCTGCGTGATGTCGTGCGCATGCAGGCCTCCACGGGCACCACGGGCAAGCCCACGGTGGTGGGCTACACCTCCGGCGACGTGCGCCGCTGGTCCGAGCTTGCTGCGCGCATCCTCACGGCAGGCGGGGTGACCAAAGACGACGCCGTGCAGATCGCCTTCAACTACGGCCTGTTTACCGGCGCTTTCGGCGTGCACTCCGGGGCGGAGCTTATCGGCGCGTCGGTCATTCCCAGCTCCGGAGGGGATCCGCGCCGCCAGATTTCCATCATGCAGGACTACCGCACAACGGCCCTTGTTTGCACCCCGAGCTATGCCCTGCACTTGGCCGACACCCTGGACGAACTCAATATCAACAAGACGGCGCTCAGCCTGCGCTTCGGCCTCTTCGGGTCCGAACCCTGGACCGAGGAGACACGCCGCGAGATCGAAGATCGTCTCGGCATCCAGGCTACGGACAATTACGGCTTGAGCGAGATCACGGGCGTGGCCGGGGAGTGTCTGGAGCGGGCCGGGCTGCACATCAACGAGGATCATTTCCTGGCCGAGATCGTGGATCCGCAGACCGGAGAGGTCCTGCCCGCCGGCGCCAAGGGCGAACTGGTGCTGACCACCCTGACCAAGGAAGCCTTCCCCCTGATCCGCTTCCGCACCGGGGACCTGACCACCCTCATCGACGCCCCCTGCGCCTGCGGTCGGACGCTTCGCCGCATGACCCGCATCCCGGGACGCAGCGACGACATGCTCATCATTCATGGCGTGAACGTTTTCCCGTCCCAGATCGAGGCGGTCATCGCCGGTACGGGCCTGATCGATCCCCGTTACCAGATCGTGCTCGACCGGGTCGGACACATGGATCTGGCGACCATCAAGCTCGAAGCCCCGGAATCATTCTGCACCGATTCCATCAAGCAGTCCCAGCGCATTCTTGAAAACGTGCGTATCCGACTGCAGACGGAACTGGGTGTGGCCTTCGAGGTCCGCCTGGTGGAACCAAAGACCATCGAAAGGGTCAACGGGGACAGGATCGTGGACCGGCGCAAGATGTAGTCTTTTTCTCTTCCGCAAACACAACGCCCCTGGTCGTCTGGCCGGGGGCGTTTTTGTGTGGGCGAAGGAAAATGGAATGCCGTGTTTGTTCTCAAATTCGCGGATCATTCCTGCAATGCTGCTCTTGATCAATAGACGCCATCATTGCGCTTGAGGCACGAATGTCATGCTCATTTCCTGCCCAGCAGTTCCCTGAAATACGTGATCGTCCGCGCAAGGCCATCCCGCAAAGGCGTTCCGGGCTCCCAATTCAAGGACTTTCTGGCCAGGGAAATGTCGGGACGGCGCTGCCTCGGGTCGTCCGAGGGGAGCGGGAGATACATGAGGGAAGAGCGCGATCCGGTCATGTCAATGACCGTCTCGGCCAGTTCGCGAATGGTCATCTCGCTTGGATTTCCGAGATTGATCGGCCCGGTGAGTTCGTCCGGACTGTCCATGAAGCGCACAAAAGCTTCGATCAGGTCGTCCACATAGCAGAAAGAGCGGGACTGATTCCCGTCGCCATAGAGCGTGATGGGTTCGTCGCCCAGGGCCTGCACGATGAAGTTGGATACGACCCGGCCGTCGTTGGGGTGCATGTGCGGGCCGTATGTGTTGAATATGCGCGCGACCTTGATGCTCAGTCTGTGCTGGCGGTGGTAGTCGAAGAAGAGGGTTTCCGCGCAACGCTTGCCCTCGTCGTAGCAGGAGCGCAAGCCGATGGGGTTGACATGCCCCCAGTAGGATTCCTGCTGCGGATGGATTTCGGGGTCACCGTAGACCTCGCTGGTGGATGCCTGGAAAATCTTGGCCCTGGTCCGCTTGGCCAGTCCGAGCATGTTTATGGCTCCGTGCACGCTCGTCTTGGTCGTCTGCACCGGGTCCCGTTGATAGTGAATGGGCGATGCGGGACAGGCCAGATTGTATATCTCGTCGACTTCGACATAGAGGGGAAAGGTCACATCGTGCCGCATCAGTTCGAATCGGGGATTGCCCACGAGATGGCCGATGTTGTCCTTCGCGCCGCTGTAAAAATTGTCAACGCACAGAACGTCGCATCCGTCATGCAGCAGGCGCTCGCACAAATTGGAACCAAGAAACCCGGCTCCGCCCGTGACCAAAACTCTTTTCCCATTCGCTATGCGCATCCTCGCTCCACTGAATATTGCATTTTTGACAATCCCTGTTGTGATTCGTGCCCGCAATGACGTCCCGGCATGGTTAGTCAGGCATTCGGATTCTTTCAAAGACATCTGCTCTGCAGAACTCCGATTTCATTTTTTCATCCTCAGCAGTTCAAGAATACAGAAAATTGCGAAGCGCGGATTGTGCCTGAGGTATCGTTTCCAGAGCCTGCGGGGCTCCATGCAGAGGCGAAACAGCCATTCCAGGCCCCGGTTCTGCATCCACTGAGGAGCCTGCGGAGTCGCTCCGGCATGAAAGTCAAAAGCCGCGCCCACTCCGAGCATTACGCTTTGCACCCGTCCCTTGTGCTTGTGCATCCACAGTTCCTGCTTTGGACACCCCATCCCGACAAAGAGAATGCGCGCACCGGAGGAGTTGATGTCCCGGACAGCGGCGGCGTTTTCTTCCGACGTCGGTTCCCGAAAGGGCGGGCTATGAGAATAGGCGACGCAAAGGCCTGGAAATTTGCGTTGCACGTTTTCGATCAACGCGGCCAGCACGTGAGGAGCCGCGCCGTAAAACCCGACCGGCAAACCCTGCATTGCGGCAGCTTCAAGCACCCGCAGCATCAGGGTCGGGCCGTACACACGGTCCCCCAGGCCATGCCCCATCCGCCGCAAAACCCAAACCAGCGGCATGCCATCCGGCGCAACCAGATCCGCGCCATTGACCACAGCCCTGTATGCAGGATCATCGTAACCCTCCATGACCACATGCACATTGGCCAGACACACACTCCGACTCTCCCTCCGCCCCGCCCAGGCGAGGATTGCGGCGGTGGCGTCGTTATAGGTGGTGGGGTGGATGGTGATGGCAAGAATGGGGGGCATTGCGTTATACGTGATACGTGATACGTGATGCGTTACGCGTTAGGGGTGGGGCTCTGAGTGCCATTGAGGTGTCGGATCATGCCTAGAAGCAACATTCGAACTCGCTCAATATTACCTTCAAGGCTTGTACATGCGTCATAGCCCAGATCTTGAGATATGATCCACTGAGTTTCAAGTTCTGCTAGAGATCCAAGTGCGATGTGCAGATAATGACAAAATTCCTTACTGCCTTTTCTGGCTGCGCCTTCTGCGATGTAACTGGGAACAGAAACAGCTGCCCGTCTTATCTGCGCGGTCAAGCCATAAACTTCCTCTTTGGGAAAATTGGCCGACACCAAATATGTCTGCTTGGCCAATTGCATGGCAAATTTCCATAAATCAAGATCCTTATGAGAACGTAATCTGCTCATCTATACTCCCCTCCATCCCTCTCACTCACGCATTACGCATCACGCGTTACACGTCACGTTGTTATAAATCCCCATCAAAATCTCATAATTCCTCTCCGCCGTGTACTTCAATTCATATTCCCGCCTGGCCTCTTTACGCATTTGAGCAAGTTTCTCCGGGTGAGAGAGGAGCCAGTCGACTTTTGCAGCCAAATCAGAGGGGTCACCGGGGCGGAAGTGGAGGCCGGTGCGGCCGTTTATTACGATCTCGGCCATGGATCCAAGGTGGGAAGCAATTACAGGTAGTCCGCTGGCGTAGGCTTCAACAATTGTCATGGGCAAATTTTCATACCACTCTGACGGGCACACAAGAAGCAGTGCCCTGCTCATGAACCGCAAAACATCGACCTGCGGCTGTCTGCCTAGAAGCAAAATGTTCTTTATGTTATTTTGTTTAACAAAACTTTGAGATTCACCCAGAAGGGGGCCGTCTCCAACTATTATGAGTTTGCTGTCCGGCAACAATTGCCAAGCCCGTAACAGGGTTTGAATACCTTTTTCTTGAGACAGCCTGCCCACGAAGAGGGAGTAAGGTGTGTTTCGTGATGGCCAAAAGGTGTTATGCAATCCTTGTTTTGATGTTTCGTTTAGCACGCTTAGTGCGCTGTCTATTATAAAATTCGGCTTGACCACGACCTTTTCGCCTGGAAGGCCGCCTTGAATGAACATTTCCCGTGAGAATCTGGTCAGGGCGATATAGGCATCAACGTAATTCCAAGTACCCAAGCTCCGATGCAGGGCTAGCATCCCCGCCACAACCGTGCTTGCGGCTCGATTCCGGTAGCATCCGTGTGTCGCCCCACGCCAAGGAAGGCTTCCCAGACATATCTCGCAAGGTAGGCCGTCTCGGAAGAAGAGGCCATTCACGCAGAGAAGGCGATAGTTATGCAGGGACATTACCACCGGCAGACCCTCGGCTTTGGCGGCGTGAAGAACTCCGGGGGAAGCGACGGGGAAAGTGTTGTGTATGTGTACGATGCGAGGACGGTGCTTCCGGATTGTTGCTCGTGTCCGGCGGTAGGCCGCTTGGTTCCAAAGCGCGGTCCCAGCCTGACGCCAGGCGCTCATGTCCTTCAAATCACGGTTTTGATAGATAAGGGTATTTACCTCATGGCCCTGCTCTCGAAGAAAAGCCACCTCTGCGGCAAAGACTTGGTCCTCGCCGCCTGGCTGCTGATAATGGGTATGAAGAACGAGGATTTTCATCTAGCCATAATCCTCAAGCTGCCATCTATGCCAAGAAGTTGGGTCCCACCCAGTAGCAATGCTTTAAAACCTGATTTGTTGTATTTCATGGGGCGATTAATTCGATGAATTTCTGTGTATCCTGCTCGTTTTAGGCATATTGATAGCGCTTTGAAGGAGAACAGGTTGATATGTGTAGGATTTTGAGCCTCTCTCCACTTTGTTTTCTGGATGCGTGCCCTCCATCCATGCGCATTTGGTGTAGTTATGATTATCCAGCCATTTTCCTTTAGTCTGTTGCGTGCAGTGCGCAATACCAACTCAGGATTCAAAAGGTGCTCAATAACTTCAATTAAAAAAATTTTGCTGAAACGTAAGTCGTTGCAGATATCTGACCAATCATGATGCCAAGTGACACCACTAATATTGGGGTTTGGGCCAAATGGTTCTATGACATGGACTGGGTATAGTCCTAGACTGACAAGAAATTTTGCGAAATCACCTTTGCCTCCGCCATAGTCGAGGCAGAGATCAGTTTTTGAAATGGGAGATATGTTGACTATTTGATTAGAAATATTTTTTGAAGTAGATCCAGTAGCGAATTTCCCATGATTCTCAGCGTCAAGCCAAGCAGAATCGTAAATTTTTTGCAGATTATTAATATGCGGAGTTTCGGTGTATCCCATCGCTCCGCAGGATTTGCAAATCCATCTCTTTAATTTCAATAATAATGTTAAAGATTTTTTTTGCATTGTGTGAGAATTACACCATGGGCATATGTATTTATTATTAAATGTCATAAAAATATAAGTATTGTTTTTTTATTGAATTTTATATATAAAAATTCGATTTATAGTGTTTGGTAAACTCTAGCTTTCGACACTCTTTGTGATAACGGTTGCTGTCCAAGCAAACCAATCGCCAATCCCGCCACAGACCAGAACCAGATTCCTCCCATAGGACCTTCAAGATAGACATCGAAGGTAGCGTTGATCAGTGCTGCAACCAAAAAGGTCAATACCCAGGCACAGATACTGGCTTGGAAGTCTTCACCTAGGCGTTTCCACTTTTTATAACGTTTCCACAGTCTGACCAGGAGTGTTAAGAGGAACAATATCCAGACAGTAAAACCGGGTACCCCCATGCGAGCAAGGATGGTCAAATGGCCGTTGTGCGGGCTGCGTAGGGAGTTGTCGGCCGTGACCTGAAACCCGTCGTCGTCAGCGAGGTTGATTCCAAACCCTTTGCCAGTCCAAAAATAATCCCCATCAAAAGTATAGGCGATGATGGAGTTCCACCATTCTAGGCGCCAATGTTTGGTTCCAGTTCCGCCAAAATTATCGACATCGGCAAATATGCTTTGAATGTTGGTAGTCAGTTGTTCGACACTGATCGCGCGATCCCCGCGCCTGTATTCCGGCAACAGGTCGTTGGCGGAACTGAACACGCCGAATAGGACAAACAAGCCAAAAACGATTCCCAGTACAGCGACTCGCTTCAGTCGAGCGCAATAGGCGGCAAAGGCAGTTGCAAAAAGCAGGGCAAGAAATCCGCCACGATTGATGGAGGCAGCGACTACGAAACTGATGAGCCAGCATGGTAATGTCACCCACGTTGGCAACAGATGGCTTCTACCTGGCATTGCAGGTGCTATGACAAGGAAAAATGCCATGACCCCGGCGAGTTGGACGCCGACATCACCTCCTTTGAAAAGAAGGATCGGTACTCCTCCATCCGGCCCCCAGGGCAAACGTGGAAGTATGTCGCCTAAAAAAATATAAAAAGGGAACGCACAGGAAATCCACACGACAAACCACTTCATGGTCGTACCGTACCATGATGCCACGGCATTCAGCGATAAACCCTGGCCAACGAGATGGGCAACCACCAAAGCAACCGTTCCCCATGCCCAGACCACGCTATCGCGAAGCGCTTCAATTCCATACGTTCCACTAAAAGGGATGGTTCGCGCTGCTCCCCAAATCATGAATATTGAAAGTAGAGCAATGGACGGATCCTTTATCATCTGCACACAGCGCGGGCGCAAAATGAGCACGAGAACTGCTGTCGCGAAAATGAGGCTGTCTAGATAGATTGGAGCAATGCCGATGTAGGCGAAACCTTTGTTGCCGTAAGCATAGCCGACAAGCGCAAATCCTAAAATAATGATAAAGAGACGTGCCGTTCCGCGTATGCGCGGTGGGGCAGGATAGCGCGAGGCAGGGGCAACCCTTGCATCCAACAAGTTCACTCCGCAGTACTGGGGTGTGGGTTCACTTCGCATGATCGGTCATGTCCCGAACCGTTTGCTTTTTCATGATATCCTTCGCCATTATCGCGCTTAATAGAGCTCGTTCATTATTTTCGCGCGGTCTCGCCACCGGAAGAACTGCCGGACCCTTTGCCGTGCGTGATTGCCCATCTGCCGCCATAAATCGGGCGTTGTTCCGAATAGTCGCATGGCCTGGGCTAATTCGGCCACTGTTTGATTCGGTTTTCGGGCAGTGACTTTAAATCCCGTTTCTTCCGTGACCTGAGTTGCCGGTCCGCCTAGATCCAGACAAATGACCGGGCGGCCGGCTGCCATGGCTTCTAGGCAGACCAATCCACCGGAATCGTGCAGGCTTGGGTGAATCAGCGCGTGGCTGTGACCCAATAGCTTTAGCGCCTCTGTTCTTGGGAGTTGTCCGAAGAATTTAACTCTGTCGGCCACATTCAGTCGCCTAGCTAGATCTTCCAGTCGGCTCCGTTCCGGACCATTGCCGACGATCCAGTACTCGGTGTTTGAAAGCCCGCTTTGTGCAAAGGCCATGATCCCAAGGTGAAAGCCTTTTAGATGAATCAAGTTGCCTATACTGATAAAGCTAGTTGGATGTTCGATTAGCTGTGAAAGTTCGGTTATGGCTGTTAGCTCCTCCTCAGATAAACCAAGCTGAGAGAAAATAGTGACCTTTTGAACGCGCATTCGTTTGAGCCTCGATGCGGTTTCCGGAGTGGTAGCCAAGGCCAAGTTTGCCCGTCGCGCCGTGCGTCGCACCAGGGGATCCAATTCGCCAAGCCGTCTGGCTAGGCTACGAAGGGTTTCGTAGAGAATCCCGCGAAGTCCGAATGATGGCCAGAATGCCACTGGCGCGGATTCACCGCCGCCCACCGGTCCCCAGATGAAAGGCACGCCTTCCAGAAAAGCCAGAGCGCTCGGAGCCCAGTACTTCACGAAAGTTACGTGCTGAACTAGGTCGAACTTCATCTCGCAGTGCAGTTGCCGCACCACGGGAATGGCTGTGAGTTGCCAAAGATAGTAGTAGAGTTGGACGCCTTTTTGGCCCCGTTTCCAGAAACTGCTCCAAGCCGGTAGGTCATGGTAAATGAAGTTCAGACCCGGCACAGGGTTGCGAGCCAATTCGTCTTCGATGACCTGTCGATTGTTGGCCCGAGTAAGGACCCATACTTCGTGGTGATCGGCCAAGTGTCGGGCGAAATTCCAGCCCACGCCAGGTTCAGAGCCTTTGCCTGGCTCGCAGGCGTAGGCCGAAAGAAGAATTTTCAGCCTCACAGTTCGCTCCATACTTTGTATCGCCATGCTTGCAGGGGTTCACTGGCTGCATGGCCATCCGTTGACGCCTCGTGTCGGGCCATTAAGGCGGTAAGGCGTACCAGGGATTCAGCTTCACGTGGATCAAGTTTTATTTTTTCTGAAAGCCAGGCCGTTGCTTTTTGTCGCGCTTTTGTCGGAGTCCAGTTTTTGAGCAGAAATCCTGTTTGCAGGATGTGGTACGCCGCATCGTTGCCGATAAATCCTTCATGAGTCCCGTATTCCCAGTCAATGCAACGCAAACCTTCTGGGCCTTTTAGAATGTTCCAAGGGGCCAGGTCTCCATGCATGAACACTACAGGCCACGGACGGGTATCCAGTGTTTCGATCCGTTGCGCCGCTTCAGAATTGACACTGAGAACCCGTCGCAGCCATGGGTGCTCAAAGGCTCGGATCGTCTCCGCACTGTTCCGGAAACTACTTAACAGCGCCGTCGTTTGCTTGCACGGCAACACTCGGTTCGGCAAAGGCATTCCCGGCACCGAGGAAAGAAATAGTCCCAAGCCGTTTCCGATTTTTTCCAATTTGAGCGCTTCGGGGCCCATGCCTTTTGGAAGTCCGGTCAGCACCCGAAATTCCTGCTCCAGTCGGCGTATAGCGGCCGGGCTTTCCCCGAATTTCATGTATCCTGCTGTAATCCCATTGGCGTCTGCAAATTGTACTACCAGCTTTTGCGCCGGGCCTGGCGTCCCCAAAAGTATTGCCACGGGCAAGGCATTGCGTCCCCAAATTTCTAGATGATTCGTACGCAAAAAGAATGGTTTATGAGATTGGCGCGTTTTGCCCGAGGCCTGTGCTAAACCTCGCAGTAGCCAACGTCGTGTCCGCGCGAGCAGAGTGGTTGCCGGAAAGAGGGCGCTCGCCTTCCAACGGACCCCTCGTGATTGGGATGCAACGAAAAGGCGAGGTTGCTTCCAGTTTGGAATGGCCAAGATGTGCGAGCCTTCTGGAAAAAATTGTGCCCAGTTCATACCAGTCCCGCTCTGCAAATCCTCGTTGTCGTCCGTTTCTGAAGCTCCCGCAGAATGATATCTTGCACCTCGGATACCACTTCATCCAGAGGGCGGGCGGCATCCACGATATGTGCGTTCGACAAGATTCGCGGCAGATCCAGATAGCGTTTCCGCAATCGCAGGGCTTCATCCAAGGAAATCTCCGGCTTACGGGAACGCGATACTTCAGGCGGAAGATCCAGGAGGATGAATAGGTCCGGTTTGGGGATGAGGGTGCCAACCATTCGTGCGACCCAGAGAGGAGCGCCGTAGCGGTAACGGCGGGGATCTACCAACAAATCGTGATAGTATCGGTCGAATAAAACCAGCGTGGAATGCACCAAAGCCGGTCTTATCTTGAGATAGTAACCCAAGGTGTAGTCCAACCAGTAGTAGATCAGTTTCAGTAGTGAAGCTAGTTTGGTGCGTGGCGGCTTGTCGTGTGGATCGTTCACTTGGCAGCTGTTTTTTCGAATCAAGCCAGGCATCAGGTGCTTCTGCGAAGTTTGCCTGAAAGCCCCGAGCAATTCGGATTGGATCTTTCCGATGACTGTGCTTTTGCCGGAACCGTCTGGTCCGAGAATTCCTACACAAAACCCCGTTGGCTCATGCCATCTGCGCAAAGCTCGAAAAAATTCCGGTATCCAGTACCGTGCCGAGTTAAGAGGGTTCTGTCGAAATTGCTCCCAGAGCAATACTCGTTTGAGCACTTTGGTATGACGTTCAAGAGTGTCCCATTCTTGCGATTCGATCCATAAAATAACCTTCGCTCCCCATAGTTCTCCTAAAATTTCAGTTGCGGAATACTTTGCTTTCTCCCCAAGCTCGTGTTCGAGATGCCAAATTCTATCTCGAGATTGTTTGGGAAAAGTCTTTTTGAGGATTTTTTTAACAAGTAAATAGCGGAACTCCGCAGCGGGACAGGCTATCCAGAAGTCCTTGTATCGCACCTTTTCGTGTAACAACGCCTTGTTGTCGAACCAGACATAACCATTTCGACGATAATCGGTTGCAGCGTCCAATAAGGCAAAAGTCCTATTTTTACCTGTTACCAAGACAAAGTAGAAGCAGGTGGCTTCATGTTTAAGAATATTCACCAGCGTGAGGCGAAGCAGCGACTTTACAAGCCTCGATAGATCTGGCGGGGCAATAACGATATCAAGATCGGATGAAAGGTTGTCCGGCAGATTTTCCCAGCCATGAATCACGGCGTATTCAACTCTTGTTTCTTCAAGTATTTGAAGTAAATAGCGACCTGTGTTCGTCTCTGGGCTTTTATGCATGAACTTTTCCTGAAATTTTAGCGGCTTCTTTGATAAAAATAATAGATAGTATTATATAACTAAATAGTACGCTAATAACTGCGCCCTGTATGCCATATAAAATCACAAAGGCGATTCCTGCTGTAAAACAAAAAATAGTTGAAATGTAGTAAGATCTTGCTAATAATATAATATTATCAGTAGATTTAAAAGTTGATCCAATAACAGAAATTATAGATACAAATAATGGAATCATTCCGATTAATAAAAGCAATAATTTATTTTGAATGTACTTATCGTTATAAAAAATTTTCATAAAGTAATCTCCAGACATAGTGATTATTCCTAAATAAACGATTGATAAGAAAGAAAAAGAAATTAATGCTTTATTTTTACAAGATGAAAGTCCCCCATGTGCATTTGCCCATACCATTCTCGGTATGAGAAGTTGACCAAGGGCTCCGTTAATATGAAGAATCGGCATCAAGAGGTTCATGAGCGCTTTGAAATGCGCGGCAGCTTCAAGTCCATGGAAGACGGGTAAGATCAGGTAGAATATATTTCCTGGCACCCAGGATAAAAGACCCGCGAGCAGGGCCCATCTTCCGTAGTTCCAATGCAGATCTTGCACTTCTTCCGAGTCAGTGGTTTGTTCCGTCCTTGTTTTCATGTTTCGTCGAATAGCCTCTGCTGAAAGGATGCCAGCCAATGCCATGGCCACGAAGGCTGTAGTCGCGTTGAGGATGCTGGCGTGCAAAAGGGCGATGGATAGGCCCATGTAAAGGAGAAGGTATAGCCCACCACCTAAAGCGGCCAGGTGCGGCTTCAGCAGGACGTAAGCTCCTCGCCGCACGATCCACAGATAAAGCACTGCCGGGGCCGCGAAGGTGAGGCCAAGAAAACTTTTGGCGATTTCCCGACTTCCCCAGGCCCAAAAGCCCAGAGACAAAAGAAAAAAGACAAGAGCCGTAAGTGCCCCGAATCGCCAGTGAGAGTTCAGGAGGATCCGCTGATAAGAGGTGAAAGCCTCGCGGAATCTTCCAGAACCGTAAACCAGCATGGGTTCTGTCCAGAGACCTGTATGCAAAGTGCCAATCAGCAGAAAAACCGCATAGGCCACGGAAAAGGCTCCGTAAGCTTCCGGTTCCAGCCATCGGGCCAGGAGGATGCTCGCCATAAAGTTGGTTCCGGCGAAGAGGGCTTGGTCGGTTACGGCCCAAAAGCCCTTTCCGGCCCAGTTTCTGATGGTGCCGTATGAAATGTGGCGTTGTGACAGGGAGTTGAGCAAAATTGATTCTGGCTCGATGCGTGGCTAAATTGTGAAAATAATGAGGGGGTGATCAGTATGCGTTCGGGTTCACGAAGCCCCGGCGGATCGTCATCCACAAGATCCACATATCAAAGGTCAGGGTCCAGTTTTCGATGTAGTGGAAGTCGTGGCGTATGCGTTGTTCCATCTTCTCGATCGTGTCCGTCTCTCCCCGCCAGCCGTTGACCTGGGCCCATCCCGTAATGCCGGGCTTGATTTTGAGGCGCCAGATGTAGCCGGGCAGAAGCCTGCGGAAGCTTTCGTCCTGCGCCACGGGGTGTGGCCTGGGGCCGACCAGGCTCATGTTGCCGGTCAGTACGTTGAAAAGTTGCGGCAGTTCGTCCAGAGAAGTGCGGCGCAGCAGTGCCCCGAAGGGGGTCACGCGACAGTCGTTCCTGATCGCCTGTTGATAGTCGTGGCCGCTCTCCGTCACATTCATGGTTCTGAATTTCCAGACCAGGATCTCTTTTCCGTCCATTCCGTAGCGCCACTGCCGGAAAAAAACCGGTCCAGGCGAGGTCAGTTTGATGCCCAGGGCGATGAGCATCATCAGCGGACTGGCGATGATCAGGGCCAGGGTTCCGAGGATCAGGTCTTCGGCGCGCTTGAGAATTTCCTTGCGTTTGGACATGGGTGAAGCGGAAAGGGCGATGACCGGTGTTCCGCAGGCCTGGAAGGCACTCAGGTTCATGAGTTGAAACGTGAATATGTCTGGGATGATGTAGAGGTTAGCCGGACTGTCGAGGTATTGTTCGAGAATGTGTTGCAGGCGCTTTTCCGCGCGCAGGGGCAGGGTGATGAAAACCATGGGCACGCGGCGATCATTGGAGAAGTGGACAGCCTCTTCGCAAGAGCCGATGATGGGCACGCCCTTGCATGTGCCGCCAATTTTTGCCGGGTCGTCATCGAATGCGGCCACGGGGGTGAGTCCGAGTTCCGGATAGGAGTTCACGGTGGATATCCACTGCCGGGCCAGAGTGCCTGCGCCGATGAGTACGGCCTGGCGCTGGTTGCGGCCTTGACGGCGATGCGCACGGAGAAAGGCGCGGATGCCCCAGCGTGATCCAACGAGCATGGCCGCTCCGGCAACGACCCAGAGGCCGATCTGCACCCGCGAGAAGACGGCGGTGTATTTGATGGCCCAGGAGATGAGCGTCAGGCAGAAAAAGGTCAGAATCCATGCGCCGAGAACTCGGCGAGCCTCGATGATGAAAGGGCGCAGGCGCAGTTCGCCGTAGGCGCCGGTCAGCTCCGCTGCAAAGGAATACACGATGGCACCGAGCAGGGCGCTGACGGTCAGGGCGGCAGGATCTCCTGCGGGATGGACAAGGTGGGACAAGAGCATGGCTGAGACAATCGCCAGAAGTTCGGCGATACGGGTCAACGTGGATACCCTTGATGAAGACGTCATTGTTTAAAGCCCTTGATATTGTTTTTTAAACCATGCATGAACGTAATCTGTCCCGGAAAAATCGCATGAAGATGGAGGGTGAATTTATACTTATGGATATGACCATTTGGATAAGATCGATTTACATGCATCAGCAGTATGATGCGGCATTGAAGCGGTTGTTATGATCGATATCCATTGTCACTTGCTTCCACGAATGGACGACGGTCCTGCCAGCATGGACGAATCTCTGGCCATGGTGCGCTTGGCGCTGGCCGATGGAGTCCGTGGGGCGATCTGCACTCCGCACTGGCACCCGATGTTCTGGCCCAATGAGCGCCTCGCCATTGCCGAGGCCGTGGAATCGCTTCGATTGCGATTGCAGGCCGAGGCGATTGCTTTTGATGTCTGGCCCGGAAGCGAACTCAGCCTGGACGCGGATCTGGAAGCCGGGATCGCGGACGGGCGTCTTGGAACCTTGAACGGCGGGTCCTGGGTGTTGCTTGAACTGCCCGGCGCTTATGCCCCGCCCGGAATCGATGCCTTCCTCCAGAACCTCCTTCGATCCGGCCGCCGGATTGTGCTGGCCCATCCTGAACGCTATTCGTTTGTTCAGCGCGACCCTGCCCGATTGCAGGCCTGGGTCGAGATGGGGCTCGCCGTGCAGATCACGGCGGCAAGCCTGGTCGGGAGGCTCGGACCGCAAGTCGCCACCCTCTGCCGCGTTCTGTTGGAGCACCGATTGGTTCATTTTCTGGCCAGCGATGGACACGGCGTCTCCAGCCGCCGTCCTCTGCTGGGGGAGGCTGGCCGCATTGCGGGGGAAATAGCAGGGATCGATGCCGCTTTGCGCTTGACTGAAACGCACCCGCAGGCGGTCATCCGCGACGAGTCCTTGCTCTTGGACGACTTTGCGCCCCTGTCCTTGCCGACGAAACGTCCCTGGTTCAAATTCTGGTAAAATCCGCGCAGTGTCGCGTATTGCGTCGGCTTGATATTTCCGAGGTCAATCGGATTATGCTACCTTTGGGCTCCGCGAGCACAAGTTCCGCATGGCGGTACTTGTGTCTTTTTTTTCAAGACCGCCGAACGAAGAAGCCCTTTTTCAGAATTCCCTGCTGAGAGTAGCGAGGATCAGTGAAAGCCACTCATCCAGCAGGATGAGTTTTGTGATTTCAACTGGTTGGCAAGCTTATGTGCCACTATCATCAAGAGTGAGGCGACTTGCTGCTGCGATAGCCGCTCTGCAGGCATCCGTTCGGAGCAAGAGTGCAGCCGTCATCATTTTGGGCTGGTTTCTTTGCTATCGCCGCCACCTCCCCCTCCGCCCCCGCCGCTGCCAAGGGCCATACCCGTCGCAGCCAGGATAGCCAGTGCTCCAGCACCAACAGCCAGGCCTGCTCCGCTGAATTTGGCCTCGGAACCGCCGGATCCGGAAGCCAGAGTAAGCGTGCCGACTCCATCCGGAGTGTGCGTGGGGAGAAAGATGGCGTTACCTGCGTGAACCACCTTTTGTCCGTCTATAGCCACGAGCTTGAGGGAGCCCTTGGTCATGTTCAGCATCGCCTTGTCATTTTGAGTGTCTATCATCAGGCTGCCCCGGAACACGTCATCTGAGCTCGCCTGTACCAGGTAGGTGTTGCTGTCTTCGGGGTCCTGATAAGGAGTTTTGAACGCCATTGGTTTGGCGTCGGCGTGAAGGGAAAAATCCAGTTTTCCCTCCATGATGGTTACCAGGAATCGTGTGCTTCCCTCTTCCAGGGCAAAGACCGTCTGGTCGGCGCCGACCAGTTGCAATCCGTCTGCTTCAACGATGCATTCTCCCGAGCAGGCCAGAAGCATTCCCGAGGGTGCGGGGATTTCCTTGTCAACGACAAGGCCGGTAGCCAGAAGGGTCACTGGTTTTTGGGGTATCAGCCGGGGGGCCGAACCTGCGCCAGCTGGAAGTGGAGGACAAATCAGCATGGCCGCGACAAGAAATGTGAAACCCTTTTGGATGATCATGGTGCCTGCTCTCTTCGTGGTAGTGTGTTTTTGAAGCATCTTCTTGATTGCTTCGAAAATTCTTCCAGTGACAGTGATTTCGTATATTTGACTACGCAATATTGCGGAGCAATAAATCAACTTGCATTGATGAGGTCAATACTTACTCGTGTGAAGAATGTTAAATTTTATGTGCATATATTTAAGTATATACTGTGTTGCTTAAAGCAATTTTCTTCTAAGTAACAATTTTCCCAAGGCCTGATATTCTTGTAGTAACCATCTTGCGCTTTTTTTGCGCCGTTTACCGTTCCGGAGGAGTGTATCCAAATCCAAAAATTCCCGTTCCCAGTGAGAGTCGCAGCCCTTGAAAGAAGGCGCTGGATGTGCTGGCTTCCACATAGATGATATCCCGGTCCTGGACTTTGAGCATCTGGGCCTTTTGCGTCTGCAGATCGTCGAGGCTCATTCTGGCCACCTCTCTTCTGCCTTTGCCAAGGTAACGGACGAGCTTGATGTCCCTTGCATCGGCGAAGGACTGCAACCCTCCTGCGGCGACAATGGCCTCCTGTACGGACATCTCTTGGCGCAGGGGGTATGCCCCGGCCTTGCGGACGGCCCCGTCGACGTAGACCGAGCCCGCCTCCGGCACGTAGACCATATCCCCACCCTTGATGCCCACATTGAGATCTTCCCGTCCGACCTTGATCATCTGGTCGAGATCAATGATCAGCGAGATGGTGCCTTCGCCGCTGTCGGCCTTGCGACGGATCTGCACGGTCCGTCCTGCCCTGTCGCTCAACCCTTCGGCCATGGCGAGGACGTCCATGAGACTCATGCTGGCGTAGAAATCATATGTTCCCGGCTTGTTGAGGGCTCCCAGCATGGTGATTTTCGAGCCGTACTGCTCCTTGACGAAAATGGTGACGTGCGGATCCTGAAGATATTTTTCCCGATAGAGCCTTCCCAGATGTTTTTCTGCCTTGCCGACGGAGAGTCCCGCGACGGCTACGGTGCCGATGAGGGGCATGGTCACGCTGCCGCGGGCGCTGACCCGGGTCTCGGTACTCAGGTCGGGCGCTTCAAAGATGTTGATCCGGATGAGATCCCCGCCTCCGATGACATAGTCTTCGTATTCGGGGGCGGTGGTGAATGCTTCGCTGAATTTTCCATTTAATTCGGCAACCTCCAGTGCGTTATATTCCGTTGCGGTGTTGGCGGCCAAGTGTTCGAGCTCGACTGTGGGCGCCGGGCCTCTTGCCCCGCATGCGAGGCACAGGCTTAAGGCCGCCATGGTCAGAAAACGCGATGCCTTCGCCTTTGTCCCGTCCCAGGTGAATACGATCGGAAGATGAAGAATTTTTATCATTGCAGAATCCGTTGTGTTGGTTGCGTTATTGGAGATTGCGTGCAGCATCGGTCGTATGTTTTCCGGATTCGGGCAGGTGCGCCCGTTTAGCTCCCAATCGTCAATGAAGTATTTTTCGATTCATATAAATAAGTAACGATAAGAATCTTTGTTTGATTTTTATATGGGTATTGTTTGATAATTTATGTTTATTGATTATTATATATACCCATTTTCATGCATCAATAAATTATGCATAAAGCAATGTTCCATTATCGAAAAAATAATAGGCGTTTTTGCTTAATCGTAACAGGTCGGAGTTGAAAAGGATTGCATGCATGAATGAAAAATGCGCACCCGGAATCTGTTCCCCAGGTTCGTCGCCATTGGCGAATCCAATGCGTCCCGAACATGCCGGGTCGTACCTGATGGAGCCTTTTGAATCACAGACGGAAGACGAGTTTGACCTGCGGGGTTGCCTGGAGGTGCTCTTCAGGCGCAAGTGGCTTATTTGCGGTGTGTTGTTTGCGGTTTTTGTCTCCACGCTCATTGTCACCCTGGCCATGACCCCGATTTACAAGGCCACGGGCAAGCTGGAGTTTTCCCTGCAGCCGCCCAAGGTCACCAAATTCGAGGACATGGTCGTTCCCCAGACCCAGACCAGGGAGTTCATGAACACCCAGACCAGGCTGCTGGCCTCGGATTCGCTGGCATGGCGCGTGATCGAAGCCCTTGATCTGGTCCGAAACCCTCATTTCAACACCGAGTACGATGACGACGCAACGGCCCTTGAAAGACTGCGGGCCGATCTGCCCGAAGCCATTGGCCACGTTTCGGGAGGTGGAGCCGGCGGCCCGGAGCTTCGCGCCCTGGAAGCGGAGGTGCAGCAGCGGCTGCTCAAGGAATTTTCGGAAAATCTGGAGCTCAAGGCCGAGCGGGACACCACCATCCTGAATCTGGCCTTTTCGTCCTCCGATCCGGCGCTGGCCCAGGAGGTGGTCAATACGCTCATCGGCTCCTTCATCGCCTGGCAGATGGACAAGAAAGTCGGTGCCGCAGGCCTGGCCAACGAGCAGCTGCACAAACAGGTCGAGGTGGCGAGGATCCGTCTGGAACAGTCAGAGTCCGAACTCAACGCGTTTGCCCAGAAGGCAGGGATTGTCTCTCTCGATAGCCGTATGAACCTCGTCTACAAAGAGCTTGAGGAGATCAACGCCGCCCTGGCCCATGCCCATGCCCAGCGTTTGACCAGGGAGGCCCTGGACGCGCAGGCGCGTGAAGTCGGCGTCTCGGCCCTGACCAAGGTCATTGACAACCAGCTTATCCAGGATCTGCGGAGACAGCATGTCCTGCTCGTGTCCGAGTACGAGGACAAGCTTGTTGTCTTCAAGCCCGATTACCCGGAGGCCAAAAGGCTTAAGGCCCGCCTTGACGATGTCGCGTCAAGGATCGCCCACGAGGAATCCAGAATTCTCGAAGGAATCCGCAACGACTTCCTGGTGGCACTCAAAAACGAGGAAGCCCTGCGTGCGCAGGCCGAGCTGGCCAAAACCAGAGCCCTGGAACTCAATGACCGGGCCACGCAGTACAAAATCCTGCAGCGCGAAGTGGACACGAACAAGGACATACATCAGTCCCTGCTGCAACGCGGCAAGGAGATCGACGCCACGGTGGGCACGGACATCAGCAACATCCAGGTGGTGGATCATGCCCTCCTGCCGGTGAAAGCGGACAGGCCGCGCATCATGCTCAATTTGCTACTGAGCGTCGGGATAGGTTTGTTGCTGGGCGTTGCCGCCGCTTTTCTGCTTGAGTTCCTCGACAATACCGTCAAAAGCATCGACGAAATGACGGATCGCTTCAGCATTGGCATTCTGGGCGTGCTTCCCGAAGCCGAGGAGCAGTTCCGGGACAGACTGGACCGCCTGGTGGTTTCCGATCCCCGCGCGGGATTTTCCGAAGCCATCCGCACCGCCCGGGTTTCCATCCAGCTGTCCTCCGCTGCCGAGGGCGGCACGAAGACCCTGCTCATCACCAGCACAGCGGAAGGAGAGGGCAAGTCGACCATCGCGGTGAACATGGCCCTGGCCTTTGCCGCCGCCGGGGACAGGGTGCTCCTCATCGACGCGGATCTGCGGCGACCCAGGCTGCACAAGGTTTTTGACCTGAATGCGCAAGAAGTGGGGGGGCTGAGTGAACTGCTCATCGCCAGCAAGGGGCTGGACGATGTGGTGCGCGCTACCGGCCACGAAAATCTGTCTTTCATTCCAGCCGGGCCCGTGCCTCCCAACCCCGCCGAACTCCTGGCCTCGGAACGGATGCGCCAGATCTTGGCTCAATTGGAGGGCGATTTTGACCGCATCATCATCGACGGCCCCCCTTCGGTGGGATTTGCCGACGTGCTGGTGCTCAGCAGCCTGGTCAGCGGGGTCATCCTGGTCAGCACCCTCGGCCGGACCCACAGGCATGCGTTGCGCCTTTTCCGACGGTCATTGCTCAGCATTAACGTCCGTCTGCTGGGAGCCATGGTCAACCGTTTCAATGCGCATCACCGCTTCGGCGATCAATATTCCAAATATTACAAGTACTACTATCATCCTTACTCCTATGGCGACGGCAGCTCCGAGCCTGCCAGGGACTGTGGTCGGTGAGGCTTGGGATGGATTCCTGTGTCCCGTCTCCCGGGAAGATGAGCGCATACGAAGTGGTGCCTGCACGTTCATACGCCTGATGCGGACAACAAAAAATCATGCCCATGAAACGTAATCGGAGAAGGCTGCGTTATTTTTGCGCAGGCATGGGTCTTGTGCTGGGCGGGATGCTCATGGTTTCGGCGTATTGTTCGTCCCGTTTCGCCGTCCGTGACCTGGATTTCGTGCTGGACAGCCCGCTTATGGACCCGTGGGCCCGGACCTGGCTCTGGCGCGGGGACACGGCGCGGTATCGGGAACTGGATACCGCACGCGCCGTGGAGGCGTATTGGCGCGGGGTCGGCCGCAATCCGCTCCTGCTTGACGGATGGTTTGCCCTGGCCCGCCTGGAGGGGCAGCGTGAAGGGGAGTCGGCGGAGGCGCTGCAAGAATTCCTCATCGCGCACGCGCCTGTCTCCACCACATGGCGTTGGCAGCAGCTGCTGCTGGCTGCGGCGCGAAGAGACGAGGCCCGGTTTGCGCAGGCATTCAATGATGTGCTGAGTCGCCTTGCCGCATACAGGCAGGAGGCCGTGCAGGTCGCCCTTGGATTCTGGGGCGAGTGGCCCGTCATTTTCACGCACACGGATTGCGAGAACAGGTGGGCGCTATTGAAACAGTGCATGGCGCGGGGGGCAGTCGATGCATGCATCGGGCTGTATCCGCTTCTGGAGGACGGCTGCGCCGCAGGTCCTGACCACGGCCGGGAGGCGGAATTCATCGAGTTCCTCCTCCGCAACAAACGGTGGGCCGAGGCTGTCCTGGTTGGTCGGCGCGGCGGCCTGTTCCGGGATGGGCCCGTCACCAACGGACGCTTTGATTCGCCTCTTACCAAAACGGCCTTCGATTGGCGTCTGACCGGAATTAAAGGCGTGGAAGCCCGGCGGGAACCTGGCGGCGCGGCGGGTGATGCGACGGGGCACGTCATGCGTTTTCATTTCTCCGGCACCGCCAATCTGCGCTACGAGCATTTCCGGCAGTACGTGCCACTGCGGCCGGGAACTCCCAGCGAACTGCGTTTCAACTGGAAGTCGTGGCGACTGACCACTGACCAGGGAATGTATGTGGAAGTGCGTGGGCTCGGCTGCGACGGACTGTCCGTCCGAAGCCCCGCGATCACCGACAGCCGGGAATGGAGCGAGGAGCGGCTGGTCTTTGATGTCCCTGACGGATGTCTGCTGGCCAGGATAGCGCTCAGGCGAGACCAGAGCCTGAGATTCGACGGCAAAATCGCGGGAGACGTGTGGCTTGATGACGTGGAGTTGATTGAAAGGCAGGGCCTTCATTGAAGGAGCGAGGTCGATTCTCTTTGAGGCCGCGGGGAATCGTGAGCGCAGGGGCGCGAACCGGATTTGTCCGGAGCGGCTCTGGGCCGGAATTGAAATATTTTCTGTCCGCATCGCGCCGCATCTGCCCAGCATCCGGACATGAACCGTTTCCACCGTTAGCTGACTGCCAAAAAATAAAATCGCAGGCCGTCCCAAAAAGGTGAGGCGGAAGGAAGCGAGAAATCCAGTCCGCGCAGCCATGTGTTGATAAGCGGTCTGGATTTTTTGCTGACGCAGCAGAACGCCGTTATGGGGCGACCCGCTAGGCGGTTGCTTGTGCGGACCTTGTTCCGCTTCCTTCAAGAATTCCCTGCTCCGAGATGTGGAAATGTAATGTTGCGATGATCACCGCGGTCAGTTGATTGGCCGGGATGGCGTTGTTGAACTCGACCCAGCCGTGCAGCAGATACCCTCCAAGGGCCGCCAGGGACGCCGCAGCCAGGAGCAGATGACTGGAATCCATGCTCTTGCGGAACCTCCACAGTCGGCCGGCCCTCCAGCACCAAAGCCCCCAGATGCCCAGGATGAGAATTCCGGCGGCGGGCAGCCCTAGTTCCACGGCGGTTTCGAGGTAGTCGTTGTGGGCATGGCTGGCCCGCTGTCCGGGACCGAGCGCGTTCTGGTAGGCGCGGCCCACTTCCGGATAGGTGCCGAGCCCCGTGCCGGTCAGGGGATGGTCCAGGACCGCTTTCCAGCCGTCCTGCCACAGCGCAATTCTCCCGGCCGCTCCGTGTTCGATCTGCTGGAACCGGTTCGCCAGACCTTCAAAACCGATGGCCGCGCCATACCCGAGCATGATGACTCCGCATGCCGCCACCACGCCCGCAACCCTTTTGCGCCGCAGTCCGGCAAAAAGGCAGAGCACGGTGAAGGAAAAGAGGGCGGCCAGAATTCCACCCCGCGACTGGCTAAAAACCAGGGCGAGCATGATAAGGGCCAGGCAGAAGATGCCCAGGGCCTGTTTCTGCAGGAGGATCAGCGTCTGTTCGCGTCGGCCCTGGACCGGATCCGCCCTGCGCGGAACTTTGAGCGTCAGCACATGGCCAAGGAGCAGGGGCCAGACAAGGCCCAGAAACGCGGCGAAGTGATTGCGGTTGATGAACGTGCCGCGCGCGTAGCCGCTGTAGGCCAGCCCGGTGGCAGCGTCGGTGTCCCACAGCACGCCGAGGAACGGGAGCAGGGTCTGCATGATGCCGTACAGGGCCTGCATCCCGGCCAGGGCAAAAAGGAAATGCAGGAACCAGCTCGGAATTTTCGTCGTGCGGAAGTTCAGGGTCAGGCACAGCAGCGCGGCGAACACGCCCAGGAAGAGCCACCACGCAAGATGTGTCCATGTGGCAAGGGGATCGTAGCTGATGGTCGTGCCGGAGATGCCGCCGAATTGAAGCAGGGCGCCAGACCATTGCGCACGGACCGGCGAGAGCGCTTCAAGCAGCGCGGCGGGAAGAGGGGTGGTCTGCAGCAGGGGCGCGAGCATGAGTGCGCACGCCAGGGCTGCGAGGCGCTTTACGTTCTTTGAGGGCGCGGGCAGCCCGTACCGGAAGATCCTGCCTCCGAGGCAGACGAAGAAAAGTCCGGTCGCGCCTTGCCAGATCCAGGGCCGTGCGCCGCCGAAGAAAAAGACCAGCAGCAGGATGGGCGAAAGGACCAGGACGCGCAGGGTCAATTCATCATGATTTCTCCGCGACCATGCCGCAGAGCCGCAGTCCTGCTCCCGGCATCGCTCACGCGAGGTCATGAGGGTATCCTCTTTGCGTCTGGATGGAGCAGGCACTGCTCTCGGGCGATTTTGAAGGCGGCGGGTTGTCAGTGCGCCGCCTGCAGATTCCTTCGCGTTTCGCCCCTCGGAACATGGGAGTTATTTCAGCAATCGGTTGATGATGTCCTTGTATTTCTTTTCGATGACGTGGCGCTTTTTCTTGAAGGAGTTGGTCAGCTCCTCGCCGAGGGTGAACTCCTTGTCGAGAAAGTGGATGTTCTGAAGTTTTTCGTAAGGCTTGAAGCCTTTCTTGGCATTCAGAAGCTTGTTCATCTCTTCGCGCAGTCGGTCGAGCAGCTGCTTGTCGCGCAGCGCTCCCTCGGTCTCTCCCAGCACCTGATTGTACTTTTCCTGCACGAACTCGCGCAGCTTTTCCAGATCCGGCACGATGAGCGCGCCAAGTCCCTTCTTGTCCTGCCCCACGAGCACGGCGTCCTGGACAAAGGGGAACATGGACAGGGTGGCCTCGATGTTGGTGGGGTCGACATTCTCGCCGCTGGCCAGGACGATGATCTCCTTGGCCCGGCCGGTGATGACCAGCTCCCCGGTCAGGGTCAGGCGCCCAAGGTCGCCGGTGCGCAGGAACCCGTCGGGAGAGAACGCGCTCGCATTGGCCTCGTCGTTTTTGTAATATCCCTTGAAGACCTGTGCGCCGCGAACCTGAATCTCGCCCTCGACGCCGTTTGGCACCGGTTCCCCCTGGTCATTGACGATGCGCAGCTCGGTCTCATCCACGGGGGGGCCGATGGTGCCGAACACGTCACAATTGAAGCCGCGTCCGGCAATGCCCGGCGAGCACTCGGTCATGCCGTAGGCGTTGATGATGCGGATGCCGATGGCGTCGATCCATTCATCCAGATAGGGCGGCAGGCTGCCTCCGCCGCTGATGGCGCCTTTCAGGCGGCCGCCGAATTTTTCCTGCACGAGCACGAGTTTCTTCTTGGCCAATTGATTGGGCAGAAAGAGAAAGATGTTGGTCAAAAGGGCGCTGGTCTTGTCCGCAAAACGCAGGGGCCAGGCCTTTTTCTCGAAAACAGGCAGCTGGTCGCGCAGCACGCGCGCGTTGCGGCGGTAGGCGGCGGAAACGCGCACCAAGAGGTTGAAGATCTTGGCCTTTTTGGGATCCTTTTTCTTCAGCGCCGCGTTGATCTTGGAATACAGTGATTCCCAGATGCGCGGCACCGTGGCCACCAGTGTGGGCTTGTAGGACTCCAGGTCCGCAGCGAAAGTGCGGATGGACGAGTAGACCAGGCAGCTGCCCTTGGCGATGTGGATATACTCGGCCGTGCGTTCGAAGATGTGCCAGGTCGGCAGGATGGAGACCCACACGTCGTCTGCGCCCAGGCGGATGAGCGGCGGCAGGGTGCGCACGTTGTGCATGATGTTGTCGTGGCTCAGCATGACCCCTTTGGGCGTGCCGGTGGTGCCGGAGGTGTAGATGATGGTCAGCAGGTCCTCAGGGGTTATCTTGTCGGCCAGCCCCTTGAACCACTCGATGTCTTTGGGTTCGATGGAGCGGTTTTCAAGCAGTTCCGTATAAGACGTGGCCTTGTCGAACCAGGAGTGTTTTTCGGAGCTGGCGGCGACGAATACTGCCTTGAACTTCAGGCTCTTGATCAGCGTCTGGTATTCCTTGTAAAGGCTCTCCGTTTCGATGACGAGAAATTCGGAGTCGGAATGGGTGACAATGAACTCAATCTCGCTCGGGGGGGTGTCGGTGCCGCGCGGCACACTGACCGCGCCCAGGGCCTGCAGGGCCAGGTCGGTGACGATCCAGGAGTAGCGGTTGTCGGAGAGGATGAAGACCTTGTCGCCCTTGCGCACCTTGCTGTCCTTGAAGGCGCGGGCCAGGATGAGCACGTCCTCGAAGAACTTTTCGTAGGTGACCTTGAATTCGTCCTCGCCCACGCGATAGATGAAGGCGGTGTTGTCGCGATGCTGCTCACAGCTTTCCAGAAATGTGTGGAAAAACGTGGGTGGAAAGGGCATTGAAGGTTCTCCCGGTAGGATATGGATCCGGTCTGTAAACTGCTTTTCCGCCGGGTGCTCCGGCTGGAAGAAGCCGCCATGGTCGTTGCTCGGTAGTCGCTGAATAATCTGGAATATGTATGACAAGCCCGGTTTCAAATCAAGCGCCTCGATGCAGGGCTTCCAAGGCGCTCAAGACTCTGGTATCCGCAGCGCATGCGGGCGCTTTCGCGTTTTGCCCGTCAAGCCTGAGGAGGGCTGATGATTCTCGATAACACACCGTACTCCTTCGACCGCGTCGTGCGCATGGCTCTGGCCGCCGGGCTTCTCTGGGGCATCGTCGCGGCCCTGGGATACCTGAGCGACGTGCTTATCCCCTTTGCCGTTGCCCTGCTCCTGGCCTACATCCTCAACCCCCTGGTGCATCGCGTGCAGGGCGCGGTGAAAAGCAGGGGAGTGGCCGTGGGGCTTACCCTGCTGTTTTTCATCGCTGCGGTGGGGGGGATTGGCTGGGTAGTCATCCCGCTCATGGGCAGCGAGGTGGCGCACATGGGGCGGCTGATTTCCGACCTGGTCAGCAATTCCAAGCTGGCCGAGGAAGCCGCCACCCGCTTGCCGCCGGATCTGTGGCAGGCCCTGCGCGACTATTTCGACACGCCGGAGGTGCGCGACTTCTTCCGTACCGACAGCTTTGTCTCCATGGCCCAGGCCGCCTTGCGCAGAATCCTGCCGGGGCTGATGGGAATCATCAGTGGCACATACAGCGTGGTCATGGCTTTGGTCGTGCCTGCCGTGGTCCTGTTGTACCTCATTTTTCTGCTCATGGATTTCCAGAAGGTGCGGGTGGCCTGGAAAGAGATGATCCCCCCACAGTACCGCGAGAGCATCGTCTCCTTTGTGGAGGAGTTCGACCTGGCCATGAACCGTTATTTTCGAGGCCAGACGACCGTCGCGGGCATTCTGGGGATTCTTTTCGCCATCGGTTTCTCCCTGGTCGGGCTGCCCATGGGCATTCTGCTCGGACTCTTTGTCGGCCTGCTCAACCTTGTGCCCTATCTGCAGCTTCTGGGCCTCATCCCGGCCGTGCTTCTGGCTGCTATCCACGCCCTTGAGACCGGGCAGTCCTTCTGGGTGGTCATGGGACTGACCGGTCTTGTCTTCGTGGTGGCGCAAATCATCCAGGACGCGGTGCTCGTGCCGCGCATCCTCGGCAAGGCCATGGGCCTGTCCCCGGCGGTGATGCTGCTGTCCCTTTCGATCTGGGGCAAGCTGCTGGGCATGCTCGGACTCCTGATCGCCCTGCCCATGACCTGTCTGGTGCTGGCCTACTACCGACGGTTGGTGCTGACCCCGTCCGCAACGTCCCTTATTGTCGAGCCGGGCGAAGAGGGTGGGCCATGAACATGCGCCGTATGCGTGATTTTCTGAAGGACGATCTGCGCCTGCAGCTCGATTTCTCGCGCTCGGACCAGAATCGGGGCATCGCCCCTCCGCCGGTGCAGAAGCCTGTCCGCGAGGGGCAGGTGGTCGTTCCCCTGCCGGGTGATGCGCAAACAGCCTTTGCCGGGCGCATCGACCTGGCCCGCGCCTTGGCCGCGCGCAAGAGTCACCGCGCCTGGCGCGATGAGTCCCTGACTCCCGAAGAACTGGGCTTTCTGCTCTGGGCCGTGCAGGGCGTACGCAGGAAGGGCGGCTTGGCCAGCGTGTTCCGCACCGTGCCCTCGGCCGGGTGCAGGCATGCCCTGGAAACCTATGTGCTGGTCAACAGCTGCGTCTCTTTGGAACGGGGCGTGTACCGCTATCTGCCCCTTGGCCACGCCCTGGTGCTGGAAAGCCCGGCCGGCGCGGACTTCACGGCCCGCCAGCACGAGGCCGTGCTCATGCAGACCTTCGTGACCAAGGCGCCCGTGGTGCTGGTCTGGGCGACCATCCCGTATCGCATGGAATGGCGTTACATGGAGGCCGCCCACAGAGTTATCGCCATGGACGCCGGGCATGTCTGTCAAAATCTGTACCTGGCTGTGCAGGCCGTGGGCTGCGGCACGTGCGCCGTGGCCGCTTTTCACCAAAAGGCCCTGGACGAGCTCCTGGGTGTGGACGGCGAGGATGAGTTCGCCCTGTATCTGGCCCCGGTGGGCAAGGTCTGATGGTTTACGCCCTGGGGTTTGTCGTGCTGATCGCGCTCATCGCCGGGCCGGGGCTGTGGGCTCGGCATGTGCTGGAGCGTCATGGCCGGGACGAATACTTTTCCGGCACCGGCATCGACTTGGCGCGAATTCTGGTGCGGGACCTGAATCTTACAGACGTGCGAGTGGAGACCACGGAACTCGGCGACCATTACGATCCCAGGGACAAGGTCGTGCGCCTGAATCCCGCCAATTCCGGCAAGCGATCCCTGACCGCGGTGGTCGTGGCAGCCCACGAGGTGGGGCATGCGTTGCAGGATCAGTCCGGGGACGGGATGCTGCGCTTTCGGACCAGCATCGTCATGTTCGGGGTCTGGGCCGAGCGCATCGGCGCTGCGGCCATCATGATCGCCCCCTTGCTCGGCGCGGCCCTGCAGGTGCCTCTCATCGGCCGCATGCTGCTGGTGGCGGCGGTGCTTGTGCTCGGCATCCCGGTCCTTGTTCATCTGGTGACTCTGCCCGTGGAGCTGGACGCGAGCTTCAACCGCGCCCTGCCCCTGCTCAAGGCCGGCAGATACATCCCGCAGGAGGACGAGAGGGCGGCCCGTCAGATCCTGACGGCCTGCGCCATGACCTACCTGGCCCAGGCCCTGGCCAGCATGTTCAACATCCTGCGCTGGGCCCGGATTTTCAGGCGCTAGCAGGCCGCCCCAAAACGGCGATCTGCTGCGTCAGCGAAAAAAGCCAGATCGCTTCTGTATCCGCAATACACTGCGCGTCCTGGCTTTTTCCGCTTCCTTGCAGCTCACCATTTTTGAACGGCCTGCGATTACAGAATTTTTCAAGAGTCAGTGAGATTCCTTTCTGGACAATCCGTGTGATTCTCCCTAGTAGTCGGGGCGTCCGAACAACCAACCCGCTTTCCCCCAATCCATGGCACTCATCAGCGCAAGCAATATCTCCCTGTCCTTTTCCGGCCCGCTCCTGCTGGACGGCATCAGCCTGCAGATTCATGCGGGCGAGCGCATCTGCCTTCTTGGCCGCAACGGCGAAGGCAAGTCCACGCTCATGCGCATCCTGTCCCGCGAGATCGCCCCGGATTCCGGGGAGGTCGGGCACGGCAAGGGCATCAGCGTAGCTTCCCTGCCCCAGGAGGTGCCGGCGGACCTTGTCGGATCGGTCTACGACGTGGTCGCCTCCGGTGCCGGAGAGGCCGGGCAGTGCCTGGCCGCGCTGCGCCGCGAGGGGCATGGCGAGGCCTGCGTCGACCCGGCGCTGCTCGCACGCGCGCACCGCATGCTCGACGATCAGGCCGGGTGGAGCCTGACCCGCAAAATCGACACCGTTATCACTCATTTGGACCTCGACCCCGAGGCGCAGTTCGCATCTCTGTCCGGCGGAGTGAAGCGCAAGACCCTGCTGGCCCGCGCCCTGGCCGGGGAGCCGGACGTCCTCTTTCTGGACGAGCCGACCAACCATCTTGACGTGGACTCCATCCGCTGGCTGGAGGAGTTTCTCGTCAAGCAGCCCCGGACCCTCTTTTTCGTCACCCATGACCGCATGTTCCTGCGTCACGTGGCCAACCGCATCCTTGAACTGGACCGGGGCGTGCTCGTGGACTGGGCCTGCGACTACGACACCTTTCTGCAGCGCAAGGAGGACGTGCTGGCCACGGAGGAAACCCTGTGGCGCAAGTTCGACCAGAAGCTCAAAGAAGAGGAGATCTGGATCAGGAAGGGCATAAAAGCCCGTCGCACGCGCAACGAGGGCCGCGTGCGCGCCCTGAAGGCCATGCGCGCCGAACGCAGGCAGCGCCGGGAGCGCACGGGCGCGGTGTCCATGCTGATCCAGGAGGCGGGCAAGTCCGGGCGTCTGGTCCTCGAAGTGACGAATATTTCCTACGCCTGGGGCGATGACCCGGTCATCAGCGACTTTTCCGCGAACATCATGCGCGGCGACAAGGTCGGCATCGTCGGCCCCAACGGAGCGGGCAAGACCACGCTGCTGAAACTGCTGCTCGGCGACCTGGAGCCGCAGAGCGGCACGGTCCGGCAAGGGACGCATCTGGAGGTGGCCTACTCGGACCAGATGCGCTCGCTGCTTGACGAGACCAAGACCGCCCGCGAGATCGTCGGTGAGGGCTCGGACTACATCGACGTGAACGAGAACCGTCGCCACGTCATCGGCTACCTCAAGGATTTTCTCTTCACTCCGGACCGTGCCCAGACCCCGGTGAATCTCCTGTCCGGCGGCGAGCGCAACCGCCTGCTCCTGGCCAAGCTCTTCACCCGGCCCTGCAACGTGCTCGTTCTTGACGAACCGACCAACGACCTGGACCAGGAGACCCTCGAACTCCTGGAGGAGCTGATTGGGGATTTTCCGGGTACCGTGCTGGTGGTCAGCCATGACCGTGAATTTCTGAACAACACGGTCACGTCCTGCCTGGTTTTCGAGGGCCAGGGGCGTGTGGTCGAGTACGCCGGCGGCTACGACGACTGGCTTTCACAGCGGCCCCAGGTCGCGGAGCCCGAGCCGCTTCCGCCCAAGGCGGCAAAGCCCAGGGTGGCCAAGACCCGCAAGCTGACCTATAAGGAGAATCTGGAGCTCGACGCTTTGCCAGGACGCATCGAGGCCCTGGAGGGCGACATCGCGGCCCTGCACGAGCAGATGAACGATCCTGAATTTTATTCCAACGACCACACCGTTGTTGCGGCCGCCGCTGCCCGGCTGGAGGTCCTGGAGGCCGAATTGGACTCCCTTTTGACCCGCTGGGACGAACTCGAAGAGCTGCGCATGCTGTGCGAGTCCTCGTAAGGTACACATGGACATCACCCTGACCACCCCGGCGCTCCTCTTTTCGACCATTTCGCTCATCCTGCTGGCCTACACCAATCGTTTCCTGGCCCTGGGCAGCAGGATCAGAGCCCTGTATGATCGTTATCAGGACAACCACGGCCCGTCTCTTCTGGCCCAGATCGAGAGCATGCGTCTGCGGGTGAACCTGATCCGACTCATGCAGCTCTACGGCGTGGTGAGCCTTTTTCTGTGCGTTCTATGCATGTTCTGTCTTTTTGCCGGGCTTGTGGTCATGGGCAAGTTCCTCTTTGGGCTGAGCCTTATGGCCTTGCTGATCTCCCTTGGCCTGTCCACGCGCGAGATCCACATTTCAACCCAGGCCCTGAACATCCAGCTGGAGAGCCTTAGCCTCTCGCAGGAGGAAAAAGATGCACGCTGAGTTTGGCGATCTGCGGGATTTTATCTGCAGGAAATGCGGACTGTACGGCATGGTCGATGTCATCGGCATGGAGTTTGTCTACGAACAGTCCACGGGCGTCCTTTACGACGTTATCGAAGACCCCGACGGGCGGCGTCAGGGGGATCAGATCGTGTGCGACTGCGGATGCGAATTTTTCGACATGCAGGTGCACTCCAAGAGGGGCAAATGAGCGCGATGCTGCGCATCCAGTCGCCGCGGGACATGCAGGAGCTTGGCCTTGAATGGCGCAGGCAGGGACTTCGTGTTGGATTGGTGCCGACCATGGGCTACTGGCACGAGGGCCATCTGAGCCTGATGCGCTGGGCGCGTGAGCGCTGCGACGTGCTGGTGGCTTCCATCTTCGTCAATCCGACCCAGTTCGGGCCGGGTGAGGATCTGGAAAACTACCCTTCAGACATCGAGCGCGACTCCGCCCTGGCCGAAAGTTGCGGGGTGGAGGCACTGTTCACGCCGCAGCGGGATTCCATGTATCTTCCCGGTCACGGCACGTGGGTGAATGTCCCGGAGCTGACGAAAAACCTTTGCGGCCGTTCGCGCCCCGGACATTTTCAGGGCGTGGCCACCGTGGTCTGCAAACTATTCAACATCGTGCAGCCGACCTTTGCCGCCTTCGGCGAGAAGGACTGGCAGCAGCTGGCCGTGATCCGCAAGATGACCCGCGAACTGGACATGCCGGTGCGGGTCGAGGGCCGTCCCATCGTGCGCGAGGCCGACGGGCTGGCCATGAGCTCGCGCAATGTCTACCTGACAGAAGAGGAAAGGGCGCAGGCTCCGCATATCCAGAAGGGGCTGTGCCTGCTCGAGGGCATGGTCCGGGCCGGGGAACGGGACTGCGCCGTGCTCCGACGGACCGTGCAGGAATACTATGCCGCGCACATCCCGTCCGGGAACCTTGACTATCTTGAACTGGTCGATCCGGACACCATAGAAATCGTGGAAAAGGCAAGCTCCGACATCCTGGCCGCTGTGGCCCTGCGTCTGGGCAAGGCCCGTCTGATCGACAACAAACGCATTACCATAGAGAAATAAATGCCTTTACGAACTTTTTTGCAGGCCAAGCTGCATCGCGCCACCATCACCGGGGCGGAGGTTGATTACGAGGGTTCCGTGGCCATCTGCCCGGAGCTGATCCGCGCCGCCGGATTTCATCTGAACGAGCGCGTGGACATCTACAACGTGGACAACGGCGAACGCCTCTCCACCTACGTCATTCTCGGCCAGAAGGGCGAGATATGCCTGAACGGGGCTGCCGCGCACAAGGGCGGCCGTGGACAGCGGGTCATCATCGCCTCCTACGTGCAGCTGACCCCAGAGGAAATTCCCGGCCACCAGCCCACCGTGGTCCTGGTCGGACCGGACAACGAAATCACCCGATCCTAGCGGAGACGATCATGAAAACCATCAGCGAATTCCTCCAGATGAAGAAGAACGGCGAGAAGATAGTCATGCTGACGGCCTACGACTACCCATCGGGCCGCCTGGTCGAGCAGGCCGGCATTGACGTCATTCTGGTCGGCGATTCGCTGGGGATGGTCGTGCTTGGTTACGATTCGACCGTGCCCGTGACCATGGCCGACATGATCCACCACACCCGTGCGGCCCGGCGCGGGGCCAGGGACACCTTCATGCTCACGGACATGCCGTATCTGACCTACCAGATCTCCACGGCTCAGGCCATGGAGAACGCGGCCCGTCTGGTGCAGGAGGGGGGCTGCGAGGGGGTTAAGATCGAGGGTGGAGAAGAGGTCACGCCGCAGGTGCGGGCCCTGGTCAGCGCCGGGATTCCCGTCTGCGGGCACATCGGCCTCACGCCGCAGTCGGCAACGGCCTTGAGCGGCTACAAGGTTCAGGGTCGCACTGCCGAGGCGGCCAAGAAGCTCCTGCGCGACGCCCTGGCGCTCGAAGAGGCCGGTGCGTTCATGATCGTGCTGGAGTGCATCCCGGCGCAGGTGGCGGAGATGATCAGCAAACGCCTCTCCATCCCCACCATCGGCATCGGCGGCGGCGCGGCCTGCGACGGACAGGTGCTGGTCTTTCACGACACCTTGGGGCTTTTTGAGCGCTTCGTACCCAAATTCGTGAAACAGTTCGAGACGTTGGGCGTCAAGGCCAAGGACGCGCTGGCCCTCTACGCGGACGAGGTCCGCTCCGGCGCTTTTCCCGGCGCAACGCACTCCTTTTCCATGAACGAGGAGCAGCTGCAGAAGATTTACGGCGACAGCCAGCCCTGAAGCCCGGCACTGTTCGGCAGGGCTTTTTTTTGCTAGGTCAGACCAGCGGCCTCGGGATGGGTCGCAAGGAGGCTTCACATGGCAAACATCATCCGACCCAAGATCAACCGGCGGCAGTGGCCGCGCCATGAAAAAAAATACCTGGCTCAGATCGCCACGTCCCTGCAAAGCGGGTTCAGTCCGGTAGAGGTGGGCAATTTCAGTCGCGGCGGCCTCTGCTTCGTGCATTCCGAGGCCATGGAAAAAGGGGACGGGGTCATGGTCCGCCTGCCCCAGGACCTGGTGGGCTTGGCCCGGGATGTAAAGGCCAGGGTCAAATGGTGCGTACCGTCGAGTACGGGCGGGTTCGCTGTCGGCATCCAGTACGAAGAGACCCTGCTCTGGACAAGATATGAATAAGGCCCGATCGAGGGCCTTTTTTAATTGAGGGGCATGGATCCTTTCAGGATTCGGGGATGCGCAGCCTGGAGATGGCCGTGACGCTTGCGATGAACAGAATCACGCCGAAAAGAACGAATGACAGGGCAAAGCTGAATTTTTCCCCGCTCCAGGCCAGCGTGGCGGGAATGATCCCCGCGCCGATGATGGACGTGCACATGACCGTCAGGGAAACCGACAGATCCCCGGTGGCCTTGGGGCAGACCATGGACAGAACCGAGAATCCCACCGGGAAGAAGCAGACCACGAAGATGGGTTGCAGGGTCAGCATGCTCACGGTCCACCACAGCGGTCCGTACCCGGCCAGCATGGTGGACAGGCCGGTGCCGAGCAGGCAGAGGGCCAGGGTCCGCCGGTAGCCGATGCGTCCGATGACCCACCCCGTGGCAGGCAGGAACGCCAGGGAGGCGACCCTTGTGCAGCCGAGGATGATGTTGGCGGTTTCCCGGCTCACACCCTTCTCCATGACCAGGAACGCCGGGACCATGTTGTAGATGCCGACCTCCACGCCCACGGCCAGCACGAAGAGCAGGACCATGATCCAGAATGCGGGCCTGGTGACGATGGTTTTTATGTTGCCGAGCACGGGCGGCATGCCGGGGCGCACGGTGCGCGGTCCGCGCAGGGCGTACACGGCGGCCAGGATCAGACAACCCGCTCCGAGCAGGCGGAAAAGGGCCGGATACCCAAGAGTGCCCATGAACAGTTCGGCGATGAGCGGGGAGGCGATGAAGGCCAGGTTCGGGGCCAGTTCGTGCACGGCAAAAGCCTGTCCCCAGTGGGCTGCCGGCGTTATTTCGGTGATGGTCACCACGCCCGAGGGCATGTACAGGCCCGCACTTGCGCCCATGAGGGTGATCCAGACCGAAAAGCCGAAGAACGTGTCGCTTCCGGCAAGCCCGAGCATGCCAAGGCCAATCCCGGCCACGGATGCGACAATGGTGCCTTTGTGCCCGAGGTGCCGGGAAACGAAGCCGGCACAGAGCACGGAGATGCTGTAGCCCGCCGACAGGCAGACAAAGAGGTTGGCGCTGGCCGCAAGGCTGCGGCCCAGGTGCTCGCTGATGGGCAGCAGCAGGGGGCCAAAGAGGGTACGCGCCAGAAAGTTGGCGAGAAAGACGGTGGTCAGGAGAGCCAGGGCCGGCAGAACCGGAGCAAAGGGCGCGGAGGGAATTTTTTTCGGTTCTGGGTTCATGTCTTAACAACCGTGAGGAAACTCTGTATTTATCAGATTGGCGTAAAGGGACACTCCGATACGTCCATCAAGCCATGAAAGCAACATCAACCAGGAGGTACGTGTGCCGCGCTTTCTCATGGGACTTGTTTTGGTCCTGACCGGCGTCTGGTGCGCACATGCTTCGGATTTGAGCGATCAGATCCAGAAGCGGTACGATACATTGCAGTCTTTTCAGGGGTTTTTTCTGCAGAAACTGACCAACGCTTCCAGCCGCGAGGTGCAGGAACGGCTCGGCAGCATCACCTTCAAACGGCCGCGCTATATCCGATGGGAAACCACCAGCCCCGAAAATGAGCTGCTCATCATCGGCCAGGACACGGTCTGGGAATATTTTCCGGAAGAGGAGACCGTGTATCGCTATTCCGTGGAGCAGGTTTTAAGTTCCAAGACCATGATCCGCTTTCTGTCCGGCGAGGCCAACCTCAAAGACGATTTCATCGTCGAGGATCTGGGCACGGACGGGGAGTTCAGACATCTTCGGATCATTCCCCGTGAACCGGAACCCAATTTGGTGGAAGGCGAACTGTGGGTCCGCCCTGGTCAGGACATTATGGAAAAGATCAAGCTGGTGGATTTTTTCGGAAATATCAACGAGCTGGAGCTGACCGGCCTGCAGCTTGACGTGGAGGTGGACCCGAAGGAATTCACCCTGGACCCGCCCAAGGGCACTGAAGTGATCGAGGGGTTGGTTGGGGAGTGAGAAGAATGGGTCCTATGGGTCGTATGGGACCTATAGGACCTATGTTAAGGCAGCGGGGCGTGTGGTTTTTATGCGTCCCATATGTCCCATGGGTCCCATACGTCCTATTATTTTCTAGACAGCCAGCAATCTCAGGTAGAGATCGCCTTTCCATGGCCCCAGCCTTCTGCCCATGCCCCTTAGGCGGATGGGCCTTCCGACCACGAAATCCGGGGGCAGGGTCACGTCGATGGTGCGTGGTTCGGCGCTGAACCGGTGCCGGATCATGACCCGCAGGGTGGTGCCGGGGATGAGTTCGCGGGCTGGCATGCGCACGGTCTGGCGGTCGTCTAGCTGGCTTGCGGCCCAGTCCTTTACGCTCTGGACCAGACCCTTGCCCAGGTCGAGGCTGACGGCGCGCTCGCCCCATTTGAGGTTCAATTTTTTCGTCGTCACCGGCCCGGGACTCGCGCCATCGGGCTCGACTCCGCGTTTGAGCTTGCTGAAGATATCTTCGAAGACCTGCTTGGCAAAGGGATCGCTCAGGATGTCCCGCAGCACTTCTTCCTGCTTGGCGGAAAAGCCTCCCGCGGGCTTGCCGCCCGGCCTGGCCCGTGCCTCTTCTTCCTGACGGATGGTCTCGGCGTTGAAACGCCGCTGGTCCGAGGGTGATGACTCCAGATTTTTCTTGAGCAGCACATAGGCCTCGTTCAGGCGGCTGAAGCGCTGGGCTGCGCGGGCATCTCCGGGATTCAAATCCGGATGGAACTTGAAGGCCAGTTTGCGATAGTTGGCCTTTATTTCGTCGAGGGACGCTCCCGGCAAGACCTCAAGCAGTGCATAGCATTCAGACAAGCGCATCAGCGTTTATCCATGAGATCCGCGACGCGCAGGGCGTTGGCCTCGTCTTCGCGGCCCGTCTTGGTCAGGTTGTTGTCCACCAGATAGGAGAGCCCCACGCGAGCGAACTCGGGGTGTCCGCATTCGGGCCGGATGCCGGGGCAGTATTCCTGGGCCAGTTCCCAGCTCACCGGGTCGGCCAGGTTGCCCCTGAAAAAAGGCCAGGCACGGCACACGTCGGGCTTGGCCGGGTGCACGGTGCAGGCCGTCTTGGCATCGAAAAAGACGCAGTTGCCGTCCTCGCCGCAGCGCAGGACCAGCTTTTTGCCCTGCGCCTCGGTGTATCGGGCGCAGAAATCCTGCACGCTCAGGTTCAAAAATGCGGCCAGACGCTCACGCTCCGGGGCCGAAGCCACGATGCCTCCCTGGCCCTGGCAGCAGTGGCCGCACATGCGGCAATCAAATACGGATTCGGTCATGCTCACCTCTTTACGTGGCCCGACTTCAACCACAAGGAACGGGGTTTGGCAAGTGACCCCGGTCGTGCAGAGCCTTCCAGCCCTTCGGGAGCTTGACCTTCCGCCCGGCCACCAGCTAGCACTTCGCCATCACTTCATCCGAGGAAGATTTATGAACAACCGCCTGAACAGGAACGAAGCCCGCTACGTCTGGGATATGAACGATGTCTTCACCCTGGGGGAACTTGCCCACCGGCGCAGGCTGGACATGCATCCCGAAGGGATTGTGACTTATATAGTGGATCGCAACATCAATTACACCAACGTGTGCATGTCGGCCTGCAAATTCTGCGCGTTTTTCAAGGGGCCGGGCGAGGAAGGCGGCTACGTCCTGCCCACGGAGGAGATTCTGGCCAAGGTGCAGGAGACCGTGGATCTGGGCGGGTACCAGATCCTGCTGCAGGGCGGGATGAATCCGGACCTGCCCCTGGGATACTACACGGGGCTGCTCGGTGAACTTAAAAGCAATTTTCCGGACGTGGCCGTGCACGGTTTTTCGCCCTCGGAGATATGGTATCTGAGTGAAAAGGAAGCCCGGCCCGTGGCCGATATTCTGACCGAGCTGCGCCGGGCGGGCCTCGACTCCATGCCCGGCGGCGGAGCCGAGATCCTCAACGACGAGGTCAGAAGCCGCGTGTCCCCGCGCAAGTGCACCGCGGACCAGTGGATCTCGGTCATGGAGACGGCGCACGGCCTTGGCATGCGCACCACGGCGACCATGATGTTCGGCCAGGGCGAGACCTTTGCGCAGCGCATGGAGCATCTCACGCGCCTGCGCGACCTGCAGGACCGCACGGGCGGGTTCACGGCCTTCATCCCCTGGACCTTTCAGCCGCGCAACACGCGCATGGAGATGCGCGAGACCTCGTCCCACGAGTATCTCAAATTTCTGGCCCTGTGCCGCCTGTATCTGGACAACATCGACAACATCCAGGCCTCCTGGGTCACCCAGGGTCCCATGGTCGGGCAACTGGCTCTCCTGTGGGGGGCCAACGATTTCGGCTCGACCATGCTGGAGGAAAACGTCGTCGCGGCCACGGGGGTGCACTTTCTCCTGCCTGAATCCCAGTTGCGTTCGCTGGTTGAGCGCGCCGGTTTTACGCCCCGGCGGCGGACCATGGACTACACCCTGTGCGAGGAGGTCGCATGAGTTTTGTTTCCCTTGAACAAATGCCCCTGTCCGAAACCCTGGAGCGCATCTCGCGCCTGCGGGCCAACATGGCCGAAGCCTGCCCCGAAGCATCGGGAATCCTGGTCTTTTCGCGTCTTGGCATCTACCATCTGAGCGGGGTCTGGGCCAGCGGGGCGCTGTGGGTGCCCATGACCGGCGAGCCCGTGCTGCTGTGCCGCAAGGGCGTGGAGCGTGCCCAGCTTGATTCGCCGCTGGAGCGCATCATGGAGTTCAAGTCGTATTCGCAGTTGCCCGGCCTGCTGCAGGAGGCCGAGGCTCCCCTTGGCGATACCGTGGCCGTTGAAATGACGGGGCTGAGCTGGTCCATGGGCGAGCTTTTGCGGTCGAAGCTGCCGGGGATCACCCTGGTTCCCGGCGACACGGCCCTGGCCTGGACCCGCGCCGTGAAGACCGAGTGGGAGCTGGCCAAGCTGCGGCTGGCCGGTGCCCGCCACGACATGGCCTTGAACGACACACTGCCCGACCTCATTCGCCCCGGCATGACCGAGCGTGAGATTGCCCTCGCTGTATGGGACGCCTTTTACAGGCACGGGCACCAAGGCATGATGCGCATGCAGAACGCGGGAGAGGAGATTTTTCTGGGCCATGTCGCGGCCGGGGATTCGGCCAACTATCCCAGCGTGTTCAACGGTCCGCTGGGCCTGCGCGGGGCCCACCCGGTGCTTCCTTTCATGGGCTATTCCGGCAAGGTCTGGCAGCGCGGGGAGCCGCTGGCCCTTGACTGCGGATTTTGCCTGGAAGGCTACCACACGGACAAGACCCAGGTGTACTGGGCCGACGAGTCCGTCATCCCTGAAGAGGCGGACCGTGCCCAGGATTTCTGCCTGCAGATTCAGGAGCATCTGAGCAGCCGCCTGGTGCCCGGAGCCATTCCGTCGGAGCTTTACCGTGACTGCATCCGCATCGTGCTGGCCAACGACATGGGCGAGGGATTCATGGGCCTTGGCCGCAACAAGGTCGGATTTTTGGGCCACGGCATCGGCCTGGCCATCGACGAATGGCCGGTCATCGCCCCCACCTTTGACCGTCCGCTGCAGGAAAACATGGTTCTGGCCCTGGAACCCAAGATCGGCATCGCGGGTTTGGGCATGGTCGGTGTCGAGAATACCTTCGTGGTCACGTCCGAGGGCGGCAAGTGCCTGACCGGCGAGCGGTTTGGCCCGACTTTTCCCTCGTAGCGCATGTGGCGGTAGTCTTTATAATGTGCTAGATATATTAATAAGCATTTTTCGGAACTTAAGTACGAGGATTCATGACCCAAAAACGCAGACTCTGGCTCATCGACGCCGGGTATCTTTTCAACGCCCGGCACAGTGTGCGCAGTGGGTACGAATTCAGCTACCTGCGCCTCAGGAACCATCTGGAACAGGACGGACTCATCTGGCGGGCCTATTACCTCAACTCCACCCCCAACCCGCCCTCGGACGGGCAGGACAATTTTCATCGCTGGCTGCGCAGCGGGCCGCCCTTTGGCCCCAAGATCATCACCAAGTTCTATGCCCTCAAGCAGCAGCGCGCCGACAAGGCCTATTGCGAGGAGTGCGGACAGAAGGTGTCGCTCAGGTGCCAGAATCAGGGCTCGGATTCCACTCACCGGGTCTTCAATGAGATACAGAAGGGCGTGGACGTGGCCATCGCCACCCTGTCGCTCATTCATCAGCGCAATTATGACACTCTGATGCTGTCCTCCGGCGACTCGGACCTGCTCGACGCCGTGGAGCATCTTTCGGAGCAGGGCAAGAGCATCGAACTTGTGGTTTTTCGGGACGGCGTATCTTCGGAGTTGCAGTGCCGGGCTGATCGCATATACTGGATCAACGATTTCGCATCCGAAGTGGATAATTCCTTCCGTGATTCGACGGGAGAAGGCGATAACCCCTGAAGGCCAAAGGCCAAGGATGGAGTGAATATATGAATACGGACAAACTCGCTTCCGAGTATACCTTCGGCGAAGAGGTCGCCAACAGCATCACCCACGCCATCGCCGCCGGACTGTCCATCGCCGCTCTGGTGGTGCTCATCGCCCGGGCCTTGTCCCATGGCGACGCCTGGCACGTGGTCAGTTTCTCCATTTTCGGGGCAACGCTCATCCTGCTCTACATGGCGTCCACCCTTTACCACGCCATTCCGCTGCCACGGGCCAAGCGCATTCTCAAAACTCTGGACCACAGTGCGATTTTCCTGCTCATCGCCGGGACCTACACGCCGTTCATGCTGGTCAACCTGCGCGAGACGGTGGGCTGGACCGTCTTCGGGGTGGTCTGGCTGCTGGCCGTGGCCGGGGTCGTGCTCAAGTGCTGCTTCGTGTATCGTTTCAAACGCCTGTCCCTGACCATCTATCTCGGCATGGGCTGGCTCTGTGTCCTCATCGGTCGCGACATGTACGCGACCCTGTCCGGGGCGAGCCTGCTCTTTCTGGCTTTGGGCGGTCTGGCCTATACCCTGGGGGTCATTTTCTACGTCTGGGATCGTTTGCCTTACAACCACGCCATCTGGCATCTTTTTGTCATTGCGGGCAGCACCATGCATTTCTTCTCCGTGCTGCACACCCTCCCGTCCTAGCTCGTGTCCGACTGGTTCGTGTATGTGCTGCGCTGCGGCGACGGCAGCCTCTATACCGGCATCACCACCGACGTGTCCCGTCGCTTGGCCGAACACGCTTCCGGCGGCCCCAGAGCGGCCAAGTACCTGCGCGGTCGCGGGCCGCTGGAGCTTGCCTTCTCAGCTTTAGCGGACAGCAAGTCTGCAGCTTTGACCATGGAAAGATGGATCAAGGCGCAACCCAAAAATCGCAAAGAAAAAATAATCTCCGGGCAACTTCCCTTGCCCAGCGCGGATTGCTGATTCAGCTTCCTTCCCCTGAGTGCCCATTGCGATGCACAGCAATAAATGCTGGGGCTGTGATGTGAGGTCAAGAACGCTGGAGGAAAACCCCCAGCGAGTCCGGGAGGCAAGATGTGGCGGGGCACGCAAAGGCGCGGGCAGGTTTCCCCGCGCCTTTGCGTGTTTAAGGCAGTTCCTGGTTCAGTGCCTCTTTGAGCTGGCCGCTGGTGAACATGTCGCGCAGCACGAGCGGGCTGTCGGGGTTGTCCTTTGAGAAGATGGCCAGGATGGGGATGGATTTGGAGCCCAGGTTTTCGAGCAGGGCCATGAGCTCCGGGTCGTGACGGGTCAGGTCCACGCGCATGAGAATGGCGTTGTGCTCTTTGGCGAATTTGGCGCTTTTTTCCGGCGCCAGCACGGTTTTTTCCAGGAATTTGCAGTTGGGGCACCAGTCCGCCGTGAATTCGAGGATCAGGTTTTCCTGGCCGTAGAGGGCCTCGAAGCGCTGCATCTCGAAGTTCTGCCATGGGTCCGGGTGCTCTGCGGGCCGGAAGAGAAACGCTGCGGCCAGAACGATCATGCCTACGGCAAGGCCCCGCAGCGACCACCTGCGTATTCTGGTCTGATTGAGATCTGTCCATTTTCCCCAGATCCAGGCCGAAAGGGCAATGACCCACAGCAGGATGAGTACGCTCAGGTATTCCGTGGTCGGAAGCAGGCCGAACAGATATACGCATGTCGCGGCCAGAAGAAAGGCGAGGATGCGCTCAAGATGCAGGGTCCACGCACCGGGCTTGGGCAGGAAGCGATACAGGCCTGGAAAGACGGACATGGCCAGATAGGGGGATGCCATGCCAAGGCCGATGCAGCTCAGGACCAAGGCGATGATGTCCGGCGGCTGTATGAGGGCCCAGGCCAGTACCCCGCCCAGAAAGGGGCCGCTGCACGGGGTGGCCAGGATGGTGGCCAGGACGCCCGTGGTGAAGGATTCCAGGCGCGGGTGATGGGTTTTGCCCTTGATCTTGCCCTTGAGGTCGATGAGGGGGAGGTCATAGACCCCGAAGAGGCTCAAGGACAGGGCAAAGACAATGGCCGTCAGGGTGATGATGGCGGCCGGTTCCTGGAAAATCTGCCCCCAGGCCATGCCGGTGGCGGCGATGATTCCGGCCAGGATCAGGAAATAGACCATCATGCCCAGCGCAAAGAACAGGTTGTGGGAGCGAAATGCCCGGCGCTGGCTTTGCGGCACGCTGTCTACTGCGGGGATGAAAGAGCGCAGCTTCAGGGTGATGACCGGCAGCACGCAGGGCATGAAATTGAGGATCAGACCGGCCAGAAAGGCCAGCGCGGCCGCTTTTGACAGTGTCTGGACCTCGAGGCCGGGCGCGAAATAGCGCGGCGCGAAGGTCCGGACCGCGGGCGCGCCACCCGCATCGACGGTGCTGGTCGGGTCAGGGGCGAGGTCCTCGCCGGCGCCGGGAACGGATAGGAGGAAACGCGGCCACCACAACTGGTCTTCGGCCAGGGGCAAATCGCCGGCATCGGCGACGGTGAGTTCGAGCTGCTCCTTGATGGGCTGGCAGGTGGTCGCAGAGCAGAGCAGGGCCTTGATGCCAGCGGTGACCGTGGTCGGCCCGTTCCCCAGCGGAATGAAAAATGGTGTCGGCCCGTCGTAAAGGTCCACGGTCAGACTGGGGTCGAGAGGATCCTGGCCCAAAATGGGAGGCGGATAGAGCGGCGACATGCTGTTGCCGCTGCTTGCTGCCGTGATCACGGTGGGAAATCCTGACGGACCCTGTACGTTTCCGTACGCGTACCACCCCGGCCCCGGGGTCAGGGTCAGCACTGCAAGCACGGGATTTTCAGGCTGGGCTGTGCGGAAAGCCTGCAGGGTGAGCTCGAACGGTTCAGCGGCCTGGACCGGAGCGGCCAGGCAGAGAAGCAGGAAGAAATTCAGCAGAAGGCGGGTCGAAAATTTCATTGTTTCTCGGGGTTGGGGGTGCGTTTGGGTGCGCGGGTTGGCAAGACTCTTCCTTTTAGAGTCTTCATCCGTTTGAGGCAAGTTCGAGGTTGACCGGAGACATTGGTAAAAAAGCCGGGAGCCTCCCAGTGGAAGACTCCCGGCGCGCAAGGAGAGAAAAGTGCGGGCCGGGAAACCCCGGCCCGGATGGTTATTTCAGGTGGTCGGCCAGCACTTCGGCGATGTGCCGCACGGCGAAGCCGGATTTGTTCACTTCAGCGCCGCCGCGCAGCTGCATGATGCAGCCCGGGCATTCGGTGACCAGCACTTCCGCGCCGGTGCGGCCGGCGTCGGTCAGCTTGTTCTTGAGGATCTGTTCGGAAATCCCCGGGAACTTGGCCGAGTAGGTGCCGCCGAATCCGCAGCAGACCTGCTCCTGCTCCGCCTGAGCATATTCATAGCCGCCCAGGGCCAGCAGCTGGCGGGGCTGTTCGACTACGTCCAAACCACGGCAGAGGTGGCAGGGGGCGTGCAGGGTGGCGCGTTCGTGGGTCTGTTTGAAGTTGTCGGCGGTTACGCCGAGCACGTCGGTCATGAAGGCCGAGAAGGGCATGACCTTGTCGGCAAAGGCCTTGGCCTCGGCGTCGTTTTCACCAAGCAGGAACGGGTAGTTGTGCTTGAGGTGCGAGGCGCAGGAGGCGCACAGGGTGATGACGTAGTCGTAGTCGCCGCTCATGGCCGCGATGTTCTGTTTGGCTACGTCGACGCCCGCTTTCTTCTCGCCCATCATCTGCAGCGGCAGGCCGCAGCAGGACTGGTCCATGGGGAATTCCACAGCCACGTTGTGCGCCGCCAGGACCTTGACCGCCGCTTCCATCTGCTCCGGATAGACAAAGTCCTGCACGCAGCCCGAGAACAGGGCGATGCGGTACTTGGGCTCGGAAACCGTGGGTTTCAGCGCCGCGAAACGATCCCGGAAGGGCTTGGCGGCAATGGCCGGCAGCGCCTTGAACCCATGATCCTTGGAGAAGATGTGGGGCAGATGGCGGATGTATTGCGTGCCGCCGGTCAGCGGACGCTGGGCCATCTTGGCCGTGCGCAGGAAGGCGTGGAAGAGCTTGCGGTTTTTGAGCAGCTTGCCCAGCAGCATGGAGGGCAGCGGATGGCCGTCCTCGTCCAGGATGCGCGCGTGGATTTCCTTGATCAAAAGGGGCAGGTCGATGCCCGCGGCACAGATGTGCTTGCATGCCTGGCAGTTGATGCAGTTCTGGACCAGGTTCTTGGCCTTGTCCTTGCCGTGGAAGAAGTAGGTCAGGATGAGGCCGATGGCGCCGATGTAGATGTGGCCCATCTGGTGGCCGCCGACCATGCGGTAGACCGGACAGACGTTGGCGCAGGCGCCGCAGCGTACGCAACGCAGGACCTGGGCGAAGAGGGGATCCTTGGCCATTTCGCTGCGACCGTTGTCCAGGAAGATGATGTGCATCTCTTTCTTGCCGTCGGGTCCGGGCTGACACTCGTTGGCGCCGCTGATCCAGGTCACGTAGGAGGTGATGGCCTGACCCGTGGCGTTCTTGGGAACAACGCGCAGGATTTTCAGTGCGTCTTCGAGACTGGCGCAGAGCTTGTCGATGCCGGCGATGGCCACGTGCACGCGGGGCAGGGTGGTGACCAGACGGGCGTTGCCTTCGTTGGTCATCAGGCCGATGGTGCCGGTCTCGGCGATGGCGAAGTTGGCTCCGCTGACGCCCATGTCCGCATCGGCGTATTTCTGGCGCAGCTCGCGGCGGGCGACCTTGACCAGACGCTGGATGTCCGAGGGCTGGTCATGCTTGGTGACCTGCGAGAAGAGTTCCGCGACCTGATAGCGGGACAGGTGAATGGCCGGCATGACCATGTGGCTGGGGCCTTCGTGCCGAAGCTGGATGATCCATTCGCCAAGGTCCGTCTCGACCACTTCGAGTCCGTCTTTCTCCAGGCGGTGATTCAAGAGGGTTTCCTCGGCCGTCATCGACTTGGACTTGACGATCACCTTGCACTTGTTCTCGGCCGCGATGCGGGCCACGATCTCGTTGGCCTCGTCACCGTCCTTGGCCATGTGCACTTTCACGCCGTTGGCTTCGGCCTTGGCCTTGAACTCGGCATACAGCTCGTCCAGGCGGGTCAGGCCGGCATCCTTGGCATCAGCCACTGCCTTGATCAGGGCTTCCACGTCGTATTCGCGGAAGGCGTTGGCCCGGCCAACGGGGTAGGCCGTAGCGAATTTGTCCATGGCTCCGCGCAGGAAGGTGTTGTCCAGAGCTTCGCGCAGTTCGTCGTTGTATTCGGAAAGATTTTTGGCCTTCTGCATTACTTGTCCTCCAGAATCAGGATGTGCAGTTCCAGGGGCCCGTGCACGCCCAGGGCCAGAACGCGTTCGATGTCAGCGGTGCGGCTCGCGCCGGTGACAAAGGCCAGATAGTTGGGCTTGCGGCTCATGAAACCCTTGAGTTCGGCGTACATGTCCTCGGCCGTGGCGCGAATGCGTGACTTGGGGATGACCGCGACGTGGATTTCGCTGACCATGGTGGCCAGGCGCAGTTCTTCGCTCGACGAATCGATGACCAGGCTGCCGGTCTCGGCAATGCCGTAGTCGGCGACGGTGAAGCCGATGTCGATGCCGGCCAGATGGCTGCGCATCCCGTCCTTGATGACGGAGATCTGGCGGGTCCCCGCCTGCTTGACCAGTTCGGCCATGTCGGTGTCGCTTAAGGCAGGGGCGGCGATGATCTTGCCCCATTCCTTGAGCTCGCACAGGTCTTTACCCTTGCCCGACAGGGTTTCTTCACAGCCGCTCATGAGCAGCTGACAGGCTTCTTTCTGGGCGCACAGATCAACAGTGTAGGCGATAGCCTGGGCCATGGAGTCCACTTCCGATACAATGGCCGAAACTATTTCCGCTTTCTTCCGGAATTTTTCCAAAACTTCTGGGGTTGCTCCCATACGTCCTCCTGGGTGAATTCATTTGACGTTGCGTAGGCAGGATGCGTGCCATCATGCTTTTCGGATTGTCAGTTTATAATTTCAATGTGTTAGAGTGCTCGGTAAAGCGTGTGCAAAGTGGATGCGTCCAGGGTTGCGTGATTTCACCCAGCGTCATCGGGGGAATTGGCCCAGTCTGTGTCGCTATCAGCCTCCTGCTTCCGCAGTCGCTTGAGCATTTCCGTTGCGGCGATGCCGCCTGACTCCGTCAGTTCCCCGAATTTCAAGGACGCGCGCAGTTCGTCCAGAAGGTCGTCGAATCCGGGGTCTTTTTGTTTCGAAAAAACATGATGCGCCCCTTGGCGAATGGCCACGGAATCGACGCCGCGATCGATCAGCGCCTGGAGGAGGGGTTTCCACGCATCGCGGCCGAGGTTTTCCAAGGCCACGGCCGCGAGCCAGACCACGTCGGAGTTGCGGTCTTCAAGGGCATCGACCAGCGCCGGAGCGGAGCGGGGATCGCGCAAAGCGCCCAGAGCCTTGGCCGCAGCCCAGCGCACATGGTGGTCTTTTGCAGTCAGCAGGGCCCGGCACAGGGGAGGGACGGCCGGTTCGCCAAGGGCCTGCAGCCCTTCGCGCCCTTTCTTGCGGATCAGGCCGTCTTTGTGTTCGAGCATGGCCATGAGATCAGACAGGGACAAATCATTGAATTCTTCGGGGGACATGGCGGATTTCCTAGGATAAACGTGGCTGGATCTGAATATCCATATAAGCACGATTTGGGAAAAATGTCCCGCGGAAAAGTCAATCCTGTCTGGAACACTCATCCAGAAGATACAGGATGCTCCGGTAGGGGATGTTGCCGTGCCTGCTCAAACCGATTTCGCAGGTTCGTGAGGTGGAGTACCCTGCGTCGCAGCCCGCGACCTGCCCGGCCAGGGTGGCCAGCGCCGAGGCGTTGAGGTCCGGGCGATGGAACCCCTTGTCTCCGGAAAAACCGCAGCAGAGTATGCCCTGGGGCAGGACGACCTCGCGGGCCAGGTGCCGGGCCAGGTCCGCGAAGGCCTCGGTCAGTCCCATGAGGCGGGTGGAGCAGGTCGGGTGCAGGGCGATGCTGCGGTCCACTGGGGCGAGCTTCAACCGGGGCAGCAGAAAGGCACGGGCAAATTCGATGGGTTCGTACAGGGCAAGGCCGGGGATTTCCTTTTTCATGCGCGCAAGACACGGGCTGGTGTCGCAGAGGATGGGGTGGCGGCCGTTGTCCGAAGCCTCGCGCAAGGCGAGCTGAAGTTCCCTGACCTTCGATCTGGCCTGGTCGTATAGGCCCTTGGTCTCGAAAGCCTTGCCGCAGCAAAGGTTGTTCACATTCTCCGGGATGCGCACCGTTAATCCGGCCCGCTCCAAGAGCCGCACCGTGACTTCGGGCAGGGGTTCAAGGCGGTCTTCACGGGTGTCGCCCATGGTCCGAACCGCGCAGGAGGGCAGGTAGACGACCACATCCCCTTTCGCCTTGGCCGGCTTGCTCTTGGGAAGCGATCCTGCCGCACGGGGCAGATTCCTGGTCCAAAGTGGCAGCCTGCCGCCACTCATGCGTGCCAGGATGCGGCTGGCCGCTTCCATCTTTTCCGGGCCAAGGGCCAGATGCGCCAGATCGGCCGCTCCCAGTACGCCGCGAACCAGGGTCGTTGCCGCTGCAAAGTTCGCGGACACGGCGCCCGCTGCCATGCGCGTGCCGGGCGTGCCGCCCGCATGCCGCAGGTCGCGGATGAAGGACGCCACATCGATGGCCAGGGGGCAGCGGGTGGTGCACAGCCCATCCGTGGCGCAGGTTGATTCGCCAAGCTCGGTAAAGGCTTCGCGCCATGTTTTGGCTTCTTCGCGCGCTCCGGTCTGTTCCAGGCGGGTGATTTCCCGCCAGGCGGCGATGCGCTGGCGCGGGGTGAAGGCGATGTGCCGCGACGGACAGACCGGCTCGCAGAATCCGCAGTCCACGCACATGTCGATTCCGGGGTGGCTGGTCAGGGGGAGTTTGAGGCCCCGCAGATGCTCATCCGGATCTTCGTTGAACATGACGCCGGGGTTCAGCACCCCGTGCGGGTCGAGCAGGGATTTGATCTCGCGCATGATCGCATGGACGGTGTCGCCCCATTCCTGACGCACGTAGGGCGCGATGGAGCGGCCGGTGCCGTGTTCGGCTTTGAGCGATCCGTCGAAGTCGCGGGTGATGAGCGTGGCCAGATCGTCCAGAAATCGGTGCAGGCGGTTGAGCTCTTTGGGGTCGCTGATGCGTGTCGGCAGGGTGAAGTGGAAATTGCCGTGAAAGGCGTGCCCCATGATCCCGGCTTCGTAGCCGTGGCGCGCGAACAGGCGCTGAAAGGCGATGCAGCCCTCGGCCAGGCGTTCCACGGGGATGTTGATGTCTTCGGTGATGACGAATTCGTCGGCTGCGCGGAAGCTGGTTACCGCCGAGAAGAGTCCGCGTCGCACGCTCCACAATCGTTCGCATTCGACGGCGTCCGTGGTGAAGCGGGGCGGGATGACCTGCTCGATGCCGCTGAGCGCGGAGAGGATCGCCTCGGTGTTGCGGGAGAGTGTTTCGCTGTCTGCCGCGCGGGTCTCCATCAGCACGGCGCAGGCTTCCCCGTCCAATTCGCGCAGTACGGGCGGAGCCAGGGGCAGGCTTTCCACGGCGCGGATGGAGGTGCGGTCCAGAAGCTCGGCGGCCTGCACCGGACATCCCTCGCGCAGGGCCATGACCGCCCGCGCTGCCGCGCCCAGGTCGGGGAAGATCATGAGCGCCGTGGCCCGCAGGGGGTACACTGGCACCGTGTCCAGGGTCACGGAGCTGACAAAGCCCAGGGTGCCCTCGGAACCGATCATGAGGTGGGTCAGGATGTCCACTGGATCGTCAAATTCGGTCAGCGCGTTGACGCTGTAACCCGTGGTGTTCTTGATGGAATATTTGCGCCGGATGCGCTCCGTCAGGGCCGGGTCGTCCATGACGGCGCGGCGCAGTTCCGAGAGGCGTTTCAAAACATGGGCGTGACTGACGCGAAAGGCAGCCACGCTGTCCGGGTCTTCGGTATCCAGAAGTGTTCCGTCGGCCAGGATGAGGCGCATGTGGCGCATGGTGGCGAAGGTGTTCTGGTCCACGGTGCAGCACATGCCGGCGGCGTTGTTGGCGACCATTCCGCCGATGGTCGCGGTCGACGCCGAGGCCGGGTCCGGGCCGATGCGCCGTCCGTATGGGGCCAGCGCCGCGTCGGCTTCCGAGCCCGTCAGCCCGCAACCCAGGCGGATGGAGCCGCCGTCTTCAAGCACCGCGTGCGAGCGCCAGAGCGGTCCCCGGATGCGGGCCACAACGTCCTCGCCCGTGACCTGGCCGTTGAGACTCGTGCCTGCCCCGCGAAAGGTCACGCCGCCGCCGTGTTCACGCAGCGCCGCCAGGACGGCCAAAAGTTCACCTTCGCTCTCAAGGTCGACCACGGCCCTGGCGCGGGGCTGGTAGATGCTGGCGTCCAGAGAGAAGACGCGCACCCGTACGGGATCCAGATGCAGGCGATGAGACGGCACAATCTGGGACAAGGCGGCGGTCAGGGACGATGGCAGGGACATGGGCGCTCCGTAAGGTCGATGCCCCAAGCCGTGGCGGACGGATCGGAGCGTGCACTGGAAGGACAAAATCAGTATGGGGGCGGCGATGCGAAGTCAATGCGGAGCTTCATGGTCAGGTTACACCTCTCCTGCGGAACCTGGTGCGTACGCAGAAAAGGGTTGCAAAGCGCGGTACTGATCGATAATTGTTTATTCTTTACATTTTCTTTCTTTTGAAATTTAATAAAAACAGCGGCTTGTGTCATTCGCTCAGCGCAGTGTGTGGGCAGCCCCGGAGGAATCGATGAAGATGAAAGTTTTGGTGATCTTTCTGGCATTGACCGTTTTTGCCGCCGCGTCGGCTCAGGCGGAACGGGTTCTCAAGTTCGGACATATCGCGCCCACCCAGATCGAGAACAAGGATTTTCCCATGCACAAGGCGGCCCTGGCTTTTGCCGCGCATGTGGAGAAGGAGACCGGGGGTGAGATCAAAATCGAGGTTTTCCCCTTGGGCCAGCTCGGCAACGAACGCTCCATGCTGGAGCAGGTCCAGTTCGGGACGCTTGACATGATGGACTGCACCACGGCGGTCATGTCCAACCTCATTCCGCAGGTGGGATTGCTTGACCTCTTCTTTCTCTTTCCCAGCAAGGAAGTGGCCTACAAGGTGCTGGCCGACGAGGAGTTCAAGACCGTCATGGACGCGCTCATGCCCGGAATGGGGCTCATTCCCATCGGATACGCCGAAAACGAGATGCGGGACTTCGGTGTGCGCGACAAGACCATCACCTCGCCGGAGCAGATGAAGAGCGTGCGCGTAAGGGTCATGGATTCCCCCGTATTCCTGGAGAGCTTCCGCGCTCTCGGGGCCAATCCCGTGGGCATCCCTTTTCCTGAACTGTACACGGCCCTGCAGCAGGGCGCGGTGGACATGCAGGAGAACCCCATCCCGACCTCGGTCATGATGAAGTTCACGGAAGTGGCCAAGCATCTGACCCGCTCCTCCCATTCGCTGACCAGCCTCTACAAGATGGTCAGCCGTCCGGTCTGGGAGAGCCTTACCCCGGAGCAGCAGCAGATATTTCTCGATGCCGCCAAGATCGCCGAGGACATCAACCGCACCGAGAACACCAACATGCGCAACGAGCTTGAAAAGCTGGCCGTGGAAAAATTCGGGGCCACCATCGCGGACCTGACCCCGGAAGAGCGTCAGGCTTTCCACGATGCCGTGCTGCCCGTGCATGAGAAATTCGCCAATCAGGCCGGAAATATTCCAAACGACCCCAAGTTCGGCAAATACGCCGGCAAGCGCTACTACGACATGATCGTGGAAAAGGTGAATCAGTACAGCAACTAGTGCCTGACACCGAGGCCGCGACACGAAAGAGTCGCGGCCCCGGTGCGGCTTGAAACGGATACCACGGCAGGGCAATAGCCCTGCCTTTTTTGAGAGCACGATGAAAAATTTTCTGCGCATCCTCGGCAATATCGAGGAAATGGCCGTGGGCGGCCTGCTGCTGCTTCTGGCCGTGGGCACCACCATTCAGGTCTGCACCCGCTATTTTCTGGGCATGACCTTTGACTGGTTCGACGAGGGCAGCCGTTACCTGCTGGTCTTCGTGACCTTTGCCGGGGCAGGCCTGGCGGTCAAGCACGGCGCCCATTTCTCCATGGAGGCCGTGACCCAGTACTCCCCGCCGCGTGTGGCTGCGGGCCTGCGCGTTCTGGCCAACCTGCTCAGCGCCACGGTGATGCTGGTCGTCGCCTGGTACGGCTGGGAACAGACCGAGCTTTTGGCCCGCTACGGGATGACCACCGCTTCCCTGGGCATGCCCATGTGGGTGGCTTACCTGCCCATTCCCGTCTTCGGCGCGACCATTGCCCTGCGCTTTCTGCTGCGGGCCTTTGAACAGGCGCGCATCATGGTCGCGCGTGCACAGGAGCTCGACTGATGGTCTGGTTCATCGTTTGCGCCTTTCTGGGCCTGCTCCTGCTCTCCACGCCCATTTCCATCGTCGTCCTGGCCACCACGGCCGGGGCCGTGATCTTTTTCATGGATGTCCCCCTGACCGCGCTGGTGCAGCAGCTTTTTCGCGGTCTGGACAATTTTCTGCTGTTGTCCATCCCGTTTTTCATCCTGGCCGGCAACATCATGGCCGAGGGGCGCATCGCCCACTACCTGGTCCGTTCCATGGACGCCTGCGTCGGCCGTTTCCGGGGCGGCCTGGCCCTGGCAGGAATCCTGACCTGCATGTTTTTCGCGGCCATTTCCGGGTCAAGCCCGGCCACGGTCATCGCCGTTGGCAGCATCATGATCCCGGCGCTCATTCGCGCGGGCTACAGCGAGAAGTTCAGCATCGGCCTCATCACCAGCGCGGGGACACTCGGCATCCTCATCCCCCCGTCCATCCCCATGGTCCTCTACTCCCTGGTGGGCAACACCTCGGTCAGCGACATGTTCATGGCCGGCATCGTGCCGGGGGTGCTGAGGGTGGTCATTTTTGGCGCCTTTGCCGTGTACATGGCCCGGCGCTTCAACTGGGGCGCGACCTCGTCCCACTCCCTGGGCGAGACTCTGCGCATCCTCGGCCGCGCGTCGTGGGGCCTGGCCATGCCGCTCATCGTGCTTGGCGGGATCTACTCCGGCATCTTCACGCCCACGGAGGCGGCGGGGGTGTCCGTGGTTTACGCCCTCATGGTGGAGACCTTCATCTACCGCTCCATGACCTGGGAGAAGCTGCGCGTCATCCTGACCAAGAGCGCCGTGCTGTCCTCGGCCCTGCTCTTCATCATCGCCTGCGCCATGCCCTTCATCTGGCTGCTGACCCGCGAGCAGCTCCCGGTGCAGGCCGCCGAGTTCATCGCCGCGCACATCAGCAACAAGTACGTTTTCCTCTTCCTGGTCAACATCCTGCTGCTGGTGGTCGGTTGCGTCATGGACATCGTGACCTCCATCCTGGTGCTCACGCCCATCTTCCTGCCCATGCTCAACCATTTCGGCATCGACCCCGTGGCTTGGGGCATCATGATGATCGTCAACGTGGAGATCGGTTTCCTGACCTTTCCCTTCGGTCTGAACCTGTTCGTGGCCATGGGCATCACCAAGAGGCCCCTGACGTACATTGCCAAGGCAGTGATGCCTTTTCTGCTGCTCCTCTTTCTGTGCCTGCTGCTGGTCACCTACATCCCGATCATTTCCACCTGGCTGCCGACGGCGCTTCGATAACGGGGCTTGCTGGCACAAAAAAAAACCGCATGCGACGTTCCGTATGCGGTTTTTTTTGTGCCGGAGGATTATCCGGATACATGGCCAAGGTGTCAGTGCGCGGCCTGAGTCTCCTCGATGGCCGAGCAGCAGACCATGTTGCGCCCGTTGGTCTTGGCCTGATAGAGGGCCATGTCCGCATTGCGCAGCAGGGCTTCCGGAGGGGTCAGGGCACAGGGCTTGATGCCGGCGATGCCGATGGAAGCCGTGACCCGGAAGCGTTTTTTCTGGAACCGGAACACGGTCTGGCCGATCTGGGAGCGCAGGCGTTCCGCCAGGATCCAGGCCTGGTCCTCCCTGGTCTGCGGCAGGATGACAACGAATTCCTCTCCGCCGTAGCGGGCGGGAAAATCCGATTCTCGCAGCGTATTGTTCAGAATCTTGCCCACTTCGCGCAGCACCATGTCCCCGGCCTGGTGGCCGTAGGTGTCGTTGACGGACTTGAAGTAGTCCAGATCGATCATCATCAGGCTCACTTCGTCCTGGTGGCGCTGGTGGCGCTTCATCTCTTCGCGCAGGCGGATGTCAAAATGGTGACGATTGGAGATGCGTGTCAGGCCGTCGTGGTCCGCCCTGGCCTTGGTCTTGCGGAATTCCAGGCCGTTGCGCATGGCCAGGGCGAGATGATTGGCTGCGGAGCTGAGGATGCGCAGGCGGTCCTGCCCCAGCTTTGAGGCTTCCTGCGAGCAGATGACCAATGCGCCGAAGGGTTCGGGGCCCAGGCTCAGCGGCAGGGTGATGAGCTGTTCAAGCTCCGGCGGGTTGTCGTGATTGCTTTCCTTGAGCTCCAGCACCGACACTTGGTAGCCGCGTACCTCGTTTTTGCCCAGGCGGGTCGCAACACTCAGCAGGTGGTTGGTCCATTCTGTCTGCCTGACATGCGGGAAGGTGCCCGGCAGGAAAAGCTCCGCTTCGGTCTGGCCATCGTTTTCAGCCCAGAAGACGGCGAGCACCGCGCTGACGTCGAGCAGCAAAGCGAAGTCCTCGGCGCAGTTGGTCAGGATGGCCGCCGGGTCAAGAGTTTGGCTGGCCCTTGTAAGGAGCTGGTTGAGAAAGGCGAGCTGTTCGTTCTTGCGGGCCAGAAGCTCCCGTTCGAGACTGATCTCGCGCGCCATGAGGAAGATGTCGTCATACATGCTGGACACTTCTTCCGCCTGTCCCAGGGCGCGGGCAATTTTTGCCCCGTCCAGCGGGCAGGTCACAAGGGTGAGGAAAAAGCCCGAAGCAGCGTATTCCATGGCCTGTTCGTCATGTTGGTCGACAATGAGCAGGAACTGCCAGGATCTGCTCTCGGCCAGGCGCTCCCGGTCATCCGAAGTCAGTTTTTTCCATGCGGAAGCGGCCACGAAGGCAAGGCCACCCTGCATTTGTTCACGCATAAATTCCCGTCCCGACGCAAATGAGCGGTTCTCGAAAACCCTTCCTTGGGGCAGGTAAGCCTCAAGCTGGGCAGCGAGTTCGGTGTCAAGCGCCAGACCCAGACAGGGGCGGGTCGAGGTGTCCATGAAATCCTCCAGAGCAACGTGAAATTGACGATCTGCACAGCTTTAGCAAGTTTGTTGCCAATCGCGTCTGTGCCTCTGGGGATGAAGATGCGACATGATCCGGGGCATGCCTGCGCGTTTAAAAAAAAATCGACCCTACGGCCTGCAGGAAATCAGGCCCGGATATTGCTTGACGCGGGCATGGCAAAATATCCCGGCCCTGTCTGGGGCACTCTTGACCCCTTTGTGGAGGGCGGCCCCGTTCTCGGACGCAAGGTGGCCAACGCGGGCTTTCTGCAGGCGCTTTTCGAGGTCGATCCTTTCGCGGAATACCATTTCTTTCTGCCTGACAGGCAGAGCGGCAAAGGCCTGGAATCCTTTGTGCGGTCCGTTGTCCCGTCCATCGGGGCCAAGGTCCGCATCCTGCCGCGAACCGCCTTGCCCGCATCCTTGGCTGCGACCCGGTATCACGCGTTTCATCTTTCCGACTGCCTGACTTCCCAGGGTTTTTTGGCCGCGCTTCGGAACAGCATGGCTTCAAACGTCTTTCCCATAACAGGGGTGACCCATTCCCTGTCCTATGCCCGCTACGGACAGAGTTTCGCCCAGCACGTCTGGGCCGGGGCCACGAGGCGGGACTGTATCGTCTCCACGTCGAGGGCCGGCGCGGAGGTGGTGCGGGAGGAGATGGCGGCCCTTGGCGAAGTGCTGCACGCCCCTCAGCCGCAGGTTGCCGTGGTGCCCCTTGGGGTGTGGTGCCGGGAATTTGCGGCCCCGCAGGGCGAGCCGCCGTCAATGGTGCCGGAATCGAAGATTGTCTTTCTGGTGCCGGGGCGCATCAGCCCGTATTCCAAAATGGATATCCTGCCCTTGCTGCGCGCCTTCCAGCGTCTGCGACAGAGCGGTTTGGGTCTTGGCGATGTCTGTCTGGTCCTGGCCGGGAACCCCGACGAGGGCACTTCCCTGCCCGGAACCCTGACCAATCTGGCGGCCAATGTCGGCCTTGAACTCATCGTCGTGCGCTGTCCCGACGATCAGGCCAAGAAGGCTCTGCTGAACCGCGCCGACGTTGTCGTGTCTTTGGCCGACAACCCGCAGGAAACTTTCGGACTGACCATCCTGGAGGCGGCGGCTGCCGGAAAGCCCGTCATCGCCTCGGACTATGACGGGTATCGCGATCTGGTGGTTCATGGGCAGACGGGATTTCTGGTTCCCACCGTGGACAGCGGGGATGTGGACGACGTCTCGCTGCTGGCGCCCCTGCTGTACGACAGCGCCTATCACCTGTGGTTGGCCCAGGATGTGGCCGTGGATGTGGGCGAGCTGGCGGGTCACCTGCGCGTCATGCTGCAGCAAAAAGTGCGCGAGGCCATGAGTGTGGCCGCGCGCGAGCATGCCGTGGCCTTTGACTGGCCCGTGATAATCGGACGATATCTGGAACTGTGGGATCGGCTGGCCGGGGAACCGGCTCCCGGCCCGGGCGAAGGCGTCAGCCGGCATCCGCTGGCCCTGCAGCACGGGCGGATTTTTGCCGGATACCCTTCGCGGCGTCTGGGGGATGACGACATGCTGGAGCTCACGGCGCTGGGGCGTGCCGTGTACCGTGGCCAGGACTATCCTGTGGTTTATGCGGGCATCGAGGGCCGGGTCGACCTTGAACTCATGCGCAGGGTGTTGGTCTGGGTCCGCAATCCGCTCGCATGGAAGAGCCTGCGTGAAAAGGCTGACGGGGCGCACGGCCTTGCGTCCACGGTGATGTGGATGCTCAAGGGGGATTTGCTGCGCCTTGGTGCCGGATCGGGGAAATAGGCTTTCGTGTCTGCGCTTCGGGCTTCAGCCGTATTTTTCAAAATAGCCGCGTGGCGTGAGGATCTTGCCTCCAGCCAGGCGGCTTGAGCTGTTGCCGATGATGACGGTGGTCAGCATGTCGGCCCACTCCGGGTCGCAGCTGCCAAGGGTCGCGACCCGAACTTCCTGGTCCGGGCGGTAGGCGTTGCGCACGAAGCCGACCGGGGTTTTCGGGCCTTGATGCTCGGCCGCGATGGCCAGGGCCTGGCCGAGGTACGAATCGCGCTTGCGGGATTTGGGATTGTAGAGGGCGATGACGAAATCACCCTCCGCCGCGCAGCGCACACGCTTCATGATGGTCGGCAGCGGGGTCAGAAGATCGGACAGGGAGATGGACGCGAAGTCGTGCATGAGCGGCGCGCCGAGCAGGGCCGCGGCCGCGCACAGGGCGGGGATGCCCGGCACGACGTCAAGGTCGATGGTGTCCAGGAGTCCTTCGCGCTCCAGATACTCAAGGACCAGTCCCGCCATGCCGTAGACTCCGCTGTCCCCTGATGAAACCACCACTGTGTCCAATCCGGCGAGGGCGAATTCCACGGCCTTGGCGGTCCGTTCCATTTCCTTTTTCATGGGGCTTGAAAAAAGGGTCTTGCCGTGCAGCAGGGCCGGATCGACCAGCGTCATGTAGCGGTCGTATCCGACCACGGCCCCGGCGTGGCTCAGGCTGGCCAGGGCCATGGGGGCCAAAAGGTCCGCGCTGCCCGGTCCCAGCCCGACAACGCTCAGCCGGCCAGGCATACGGCCACCGTCACATTGCCGATGATGGTCTTGGGCACGATCAGCCGCGTCCGGGGACTCATTTTCAAGGCGGCCTGCACGCTCGCTGCTTCGCATACGCTCCCCACTCCTATTTTTTCCCGCACCCGCTCCGAGGGGTTCGGGACCTGTGTTTCGTCCAGGACGGATCCTGCAAAAAAATCCACGGGCAGACCAAGTTCGCGGCCCGCTTTCAAAAGCCCTTCTTCATCGGCCTTCAAATCCACGCTGGCCAGTCGTGCCAGGCTGGCGGGCGCCAATTCGTTATCCACCATGACTGTGGCCAAAGCCTGCAGTATTTCATCCCCGGACGCGCCTCTGCGGCAGCCGATGCCGACGCAGAGGCGGCGGGGGTGCAGGATCAGGCCCGGAGCATCTTCGGTTTTCCAGCTGACCAGTACCTGCGCCTGCTTTTCGTCCACCACTTCAAAAGAGTCTTCCATGCCTTCGTCGCCGCACAGACCGAGCAGATTGTCCGGGTCGTGCACCGTGACCCGCCCGCCCTCGGCCAGAACCGCGTTGACGTTCACGATGCGGTCCGGGTTTGCGATAACGCAGCCCCTGTCCTGTGCCAGGGTATCGATGGCGGGTTTGCGGGCCGTGTCCGTGGCCGTGGTGATGACGGGGCGACCGCCCAGGTGGGCGGCGATGCGCCGGGCCAGGTCATTGGCTCCGCCGAGATGGCCGCTGAGCAGACTGACGACATGCTCGCCGTTCTGATCGCAGACAATCACGGCCGGATCCGTGGTCTTGGACTGCAGCAGGGGGGCGATGCTGCGTACGACGATACCTGTGGCGGCCACGAAGACGTGGGCGTGGTACAGTGGGAAATTGGCGCGAACCTGATCGGCGATGCGTTCAAAACCCTGCGCTCCATCCCCGGCCAGACGGCCGGGAACGAAAATGTCGGCCGGGGCCATGCCCGCGATGCGTCCGGCCAGGAAGAGGCCCTGCCTCGTCATGGCGTAGACGGCCATGCGTGGCCAGGTCTGCGGACGCTCGGCCTGACGGAAACCGTGCCCGAAGGAGGCGGCATAGAGCCGGGACTGGACCTGCGGGGCTGTCTCGCCGGGCAGGATCAGGAAAACGGCCTGACGGGTGATGCCGCCCTCCCGTACGCTGTGCTCAAGCCCGCCCAGCGTGGTGCGGATGATCGCTTCGCCCGGATGTCCGACCTTGTGGCCGATGACGATGACCGTGCTCTCGGCAAGGCCCGCCAGGCGGAGTTCTGCGGCGAGCTCACCGGCCTTGTCCGCCGACAGGTACACGGCCACGGACGAGCCGTGCCGTGCCAGCTTGCCGAGGCGTTCGGACTCCGGGACAGGGGTGCGGCCATGCAGGCGCGTGATGATGAGGCTCTGGGTGGTCTCGGGTACGGTGAAGGACACGCCTGCCCGGGCCGCTGCGGCAAAGGCGGCGGTTACGCCGGGGATGATGGCCCAGGTCACGCCGTCGCGGTCCAGCAGGGCAATCTGCTCGCGCACGGAACCAAAAAGGGACGGGTCCCCGGTGTGCACCCGCGCCACCAGACCACCGTTACGCGCAGTCTCAAGCATCAGCGCGTGGGTCTCATCCAGGCTCATGCCTGCCGAATCGGCGACTATGGCTCCCGGTTTGGCGCAAGCCACCACTTTGGCGGGCACCAGAGACCCGGCATACAGCACCAGATCGGCCCGGGCCACAAGGTCCCGGCCGCGCACCGTGATCAGATCCGGTTCGCCGGGACCTGCGCCGATGAAATAAACCTGTGGAAAATTATTCATGTGTCGCTTGAGGGTTTTTGGGTTTCGAGAAGAAACACCGGATTGGAAGGCGCCAGCCGCAGGTCAGCCCCCAAGGGAGAGCTTGCGTGATGCATGAGTTGATGCACGGTCAGCGGCCAGCCCATTTGGGTGATGGCGGCGCGGGTGGCCTCAAGGGTGGACAAGAGCACGGCGGCCACCACCATGCGCCCGCCGGGAGAAAGCAGCGCCGCGCACTGGGCAAGAACCGGGGCCGAGGCCCCGCCGCCGAGGAAGATGTGGGTGGGTAAAGAAGAAAAAGAAGAATGGGAAGAATAGGACATATGGGTCGTATAGGACATATGGGACGTATGTTGAAGGAAAGCAGGGCGCTTCTCCTGCGCCTTGTCTGCCTTTTTATAGGTCCCATGGGTCTCATAGGTCCTATAAGACCCATTCTTCTCCTCCAAAAATTCTTCCAGCGACGCGTGCACCACTTCCACCAGCCATGCCCCGGTGCGTTCCACGTTTTCCCTGATGTGCCGCACCCGCTGCGTTTGGCGCTCCACCGCAACCACGCGTCCTTTGCCCAGAAGCCGCGCGGCTTCCAGGCTGACGGCTCCGCTTCCGGCGCCCAGGTCCCACAGGGTTGCGTGCGGTGTCAGGCGCAGCAGAGAAAGGGCGAAGGCTCTTACGGGCTGCTTGGTCATCAGGCCCTGGTCGTGGGCCAGGGCGCCATCGTCCAGCCCCAGTTCCAGGGTCAGGGGCGGGGTTTGGGTGCGTTCCAGCAGAACCAGGTTGAGCGCGTGCCAGGTGCGTTGCGTGGCTTCGGCCAGAGTCAGTGTGGTCAGCCTTTCTTGTGGGGCGCAGAGGTTCTCGGCGACATGCATGCGCCAGCCCTTTACCCCGCGTTCAAGCAACCGCGCGGCGATGACGTCCGGGCTGTGCTGCCGATCCGTGTACAGGGCAACAAGGGAGTCATGGCTCAGGGCCGCGAAAAGCGGGGCGAGATCGCTGCGGCCGTGCAGCGAGAGGGCTCGGCAGTCGTGCCAGGGCAGCCCGAAGCGGGCGCAGGCGGTCTGCATGGCCGAGACATTGGGATGAAAGGTCAGTTCATGCGGGGCGAAGAACCGCAGCAGGCTCGCGCCGATGCCGTAGAGCAGCGGATCGCCGTCGGCCAGCACACAGACATTTTCATTCCTGGCGCGGTCGCGGATACGGGTCGCAAATTCATCCAAAGAGGTGAGCGTCAGCCGTCGATGCTCTTCAATGCCAAGTGCGTCTAGCAGCCGTGTTCCGCCCGCCACCAGATCCGCCGAACTGATCAGATCCGCCATTTCCGGGGAGCGGTGCGCGGCGCACAGCCCAAGGCCAAGAACATGAATCATGCGGCCTCCGGGGTCTGGTGCAGGACGTGGCCGGAGAAATCAAAGAGCAGGTAGCCGATGCGAATCTCCCGGCCGCAAAAGAGGCGGGCAAAGGCGGTGGCCTTGCCGGTCAGCAGGGAGAAGAGGGCTTTGCTTTGCGGCAGGGGTGCCAGCAGTTCAAGGGCTTGCATGGCGGTGTTGGCCCCGGCCACTTCCTGGCAGATTTGAGGGGTGAATCCGCACTGCGCGCACCAGCCAGCGAGGATGCCAAGGTCCAGTTCCGCGCTGCGCGCGTGGGTGTAGCGGTGTCCCTGGGCCTGCTTGACCAGCTTGCCGAAAAAGATGCCCCACAGCACGGAATCGAACCCGCGCCGGCCGACCTCTTTCATGCTGTAGGAAAAAAAATCGGCCACCTGCACGCAGGCCGTCTCCGGCGTCTGCGGCCGGGCCTGGCGCAGGAAGCGTTCGCTGCGTCCGCCCGTGGTCAGGCAGGGCCGCGTCACCCCGCAGGCCTGCATGACGTCCAGGCACTGGCGGATGGTGGCCTGGTAGGCGGCGTTGCTGAACGGTTTGACCGTGCCCCTGGTGCCGAGGATGGAAAGGCCTCCGACAATGCCCAGACGCGGGTTGAAGGTATTTTTCGCCAGTTCTTCCCCCTGGTCGACGCGTATTTCAACGTCCAGACCTTCCCGTTCGCCCATGGCCTCGGTCACGGCCTGGGTGATCTGCTCGCGGGGCACGGGGTTGATGGCAGGCAGGCCCACTGCCACGGGCAGGCCGGGCCGGGTCACGGTGCCCACACCGGCTCCGCCGCGCAGGGTGATTTTTGCGTCAGCGCTCCGTCGAACCTTGGCCCTGATCACGGCCCGATGGGTCACGTCGGGGTCGTCGCCTCCGTCCTTGACCACGGCGGCGAGGACGCCGTCACCATCATAGAGACTCTCCATGATCGAAATGGTCATACGGTCTCCGACAGGCAACGGCACGTTCACGCTGGCCTGGGCGCACCCGGTGAAGAGGTGCAGGGTCGCGGCCTTGGCTGCCGCCGCCGCTGCCGTACCCGTGGTGAAGCCATGGCGCAGGGTCATGCCCCGCAGGCTCCGACAAAGCGCTCGGGCATGAGCGGACTGGAGCCGAAGTGCAGGTGCACGTAGGAACCAAGGCAATTTTTCTTCAGATAGCCGGCAGCGCTGGCCTTGCCGGTGCGGTCGTAAGCCTCGTAAACCGGGGCTGCCGCCGGGTCGCTTCCCGACATCTGCGAATAGTGGAATTCGTGCCCCCGCGCCTTTTCTCCCGGTGTTCCGAGGGGGGAGGGCGCGGTCAGGGATATTTCGCGGTATCCCAGGGCCTGATGGCGGCCTTCCATGCGGCAGGAGAAATCAAAGACCCCGGCCATGGGGTGCTCCCGTCCGTCGCGGGTGCGCAGGTTCTTCATCAGGTACATGAACCCCCCGCACTCGGCGTACACGGGTTTCCCGCTCAGGCAGAAGTCGCGGATCTTGCCGAGCATGGTCGTGTTGGCGGCCAGCTCCCCAGCGTGCAATTCCGGATAGCCTCCGCCCAGATACAGCCCCTTGAGGGCCGGTGGAAGGTTGGTGTCGTGCAGGGGAGAAAACGGCACCAGCTCGGCTCCGGCCTGACGCAGCATGCGCAGATTTTCCTCGTAATAGAAGCAGAAGGCGCGGTCGCGGGCGTAGCCGATGCGGATTTCCGGCATCCTGACCCCGCCGTCGCTGAGTGAAGGCAGGCTGTATTCCGGGAGGGCTTCGAGGAATGCGTCCAGATCGATGCAGCCCTCGACCCAGTCCGCCAGGGCGTTCAGACGCTCCTCGCGGCGGTCCAGGTCTTCGGCGGTGACCAGCCCGAGGTGGCGCGAGGGCAGGGGCAGGTCGGCCTGGCGCTGCAGACTGCCCAGCACCTTGATGCCCCGGCCTTCCATGGCCTGGTCCAGAATCCGGCCGTGGGCGGGACTGCCGGTCATGTTGAAGAGCACGGAATCCAGCCGCAGTTCGTGGTCGAATTCCGCATAGCCCTTGACCAGCGCCGCGGCCGAGCGGGCCATGCCGCGCGCGTTGACGACCAGCATGACAGGCACGCCCAGGATCTTGGCCAGTTGCGCGGAAGAGCCTTCTTCGCTGATGGCGCCGATGCCGTCAAAAAGGCCCATGGCGCCTTCGATGATGGACAGGTCACACCCTTCATGATTGCGGCGGAATATGCGGTGGATCTCTTCGGCGGAGAGCATCCAGCCGTCGAGGTTGTGGCTGGGCAGGCCGGTGGCCATGCGATGCAGGCCGGGATCGATGAAGTCGGGACCGGACTTGAAGCCCTGCACCACCAGACCCTTGCGGGCAAAGGCTTTCATCAGGCCGAGAGTGACGGAAGTCTTTCCGCACCCGCTGGAGGTGCCGGCTATGACGATGGCTTTTGGCATGGGCGTCTCCTTGGTTCAGAGTGATTCGTTTCTGGTCAGCAGCATGAGCGAGAGGTAGGTCGGGTTGTCCGGGGCCTCGTCCAGGCTGCGCGTGATAAACTGTTCCTTCATGCCCATCTTCGATGCGAAAACGCAATGGGTGGGAGTCGGTAATGTGCGCAATTCCTCACGGATGGCGGAAAAATTGGTGTACGCCTTGAGGATGACGGCGTTGTCCGCGCCCTCCAGACTCTTGCGCAGCTCCCCTGCCTCGCGGATGCCGGGGAGGATGAGCAGGTTCTGGGCGCTCTCGGCCAGCACCGTCTGCGTAGCCGCCGCCACGGCCTGAAAGGATGTGATGCCGGGGACCACCGTCACCGCCTGCTCCGGGGCGATGGCGCGCAGGGTGCGCAGGAGGTAGGCGAAAGTCGAATAGAGCAGGGGATCGCCCAGGGTCAGAAATGCCGCGTCGCGTCCTTGCCCCAGTTCGGCCAGGACCAGACGGGCATTTTCCTCCCATGCGGATTGCAGGGTGGCCTCGTCGCGGCTCATGGGAAAACCCAGGCGAATGACGCGCGCGCCCGGCTTCAAATGGGGCCGCGCGATATCCAGCGCCAGGGAGTCGTCGTTCTTGGTCGAGCTTGCCGCCAGAATGACGTCGACCCGGCCAAGGATGCCAGCCGCCTTGATGGTCAGAAGCTCCGGGTCTCCGGGGCCGACGCCGATGCCGTAGAGATGGCCGTTCATGGGCGGGCCTCCTTGGTGTTCCAGTTTGAAATGATGGCTGCGAGCTGGCGCACGGCTTCAATGTTGCGCGGTCCGGGCCGTGAAAAGATTTTCTGGTCCACGGCGTGGACCTCTCCCGCTCCCACGCAGGCGAGGGTGCGAAACAGCGGGCGCTGGTCCATGGGCACGGGTTGCGGGTTCATGGGGCCGTGCTGGATGAGATAGATGTCCGGGGCCAGGCGCAGCAGCTCCTCTTCGCCCAGCCGAACAAGCTTGTCCGGGGCTTTGACGCAGTTTTCCCCGCCGGCCCTTACGATTATTTCCGAAACCATGGACCTCTCCCCGGCCGCCAGAAGCGTGGGGTAGCGGGCCTCGAAAAAGACCCTCGGGCGCGGGGCCGTGTTGCCGGCCTCGATGCCGCCTAGGTCCGAGCGCATGGCCAAGACCCGCTCCCTCGCCTGCTCGGCCTTGCCGGTCAGGGTTCCAAGTCGCTGCGTGACCGAAAACAGCTGCTCGAAATTTTCAAGGTCGAAGACCGCGACGGTCAGGCCTCGCTTTTCGAGAAAACGCACTGAATCCATGGCCTCCCCGCGCCCGCCGAGCTGGATGACGAGGTCCGGATCAAGGGCCATGATCAGCTCCGCGTTGGGACGCAGATGGGTGCCGATGGATGGCTTGGCGAGCAGGGCCGCGGGAAAGTCATCGGCGGCGGTGCGGGCGACGAGCAGGTCCGTGCACCCGAGGTCGGCCAGGATTTCATTGAACGCTCCGTAGAGGGCGATTATCCGGGTCGCCGGTGCGTCCAGGCGGATCTCGCGGCCCGCGTCGTCGGTGACCCAGACTTCGGCCAAGGTGGTCCCCGGCCAGGCCAGCATCAGGTTAAGCACGAGGCACCAGATAAGCCTGGGGAGCCCCGGTGAGGGGGTGGGCCGCCACGGCAAGGGGTGTTTCATAGATTTCGCTCAGGGTTTGGGAAGTGAAAATTTCATTGGTGGGGCCATCGGCCGCGACGGACCCGTTTTTCAGAAAGACGAGGCGATGGCAATAAAGGGCTGCCAGATTCAGGTCGTGGGCCACGGTCAGGACCGTGAGCCCCGAGGAGTTTTTTGCGCGCAGCAACTCGTAAAGGTCCAGTGTCCTTGCCACATCAAGGTTTGATGCGGCTTCGTCGAGCAGCAGAAGTCTGGTGTCCTGGGCCAGGGCCTTGGCCGTGATGACCCGTTGCAATTCGCCGCCGGAAAGGGTGCCTGCGCCCCGGTCCTGCAGGTGCAGGCTGCTCGTCTCCACCATGGCTTCCCGTGAGCGTCGCCGGTCGAGGTCGGAGTAGCCGCCCAGAAAGGACACGTGCGGATAGCGCCCCATGAGCACCAGGGAAAGGGCGCGCACCCCGGAGAGTCCGGGATTCTTCTGGGCCACGGTGGCACAGTGCCTGGCCCGGGCCTTGGGCGAAAGTTCCCGGATGTCGTGGCCCGCAATGCGGACAAGGCCCGAGGTGAGGGGCAGGACTCCGGACAGAACGCGGATGAGGGTCGTCTTGCCGCTGCCGTTGGGGCCGAGGATGCCGGTAAATTCGCCTTCACGGACCGTGAGGCTGATGTCCCGCAGCACGGGGCTGCCTTTGTACCCGGCGCTCAGGCCTTGAATTTCGATCATGGGCGCGTTCACGCTCTTCGCCCCCGGGCCATGATCAGGCAGAAAAACGGGCCGCCGAACAGGGCGGTGACTACGCCCACGGGCAACTCCGCCCCGTGGGAAAGGATGGTCCGGGCCAGGACGTCGGACCACAGCAGCAGGATTCCGCCTCCCAGGGCCGAAAAAAGGAGCAGCGGACGAGAATCCGGTCCGATGAGCATGCGCACCAGGTGGGGTACAACGAGGCCGACGAAACCGATGATGCCGGAGACGCTGACCGCCGCTGCGGTGAGCATTCCTGCACCGATGAGCAGACCGATGCGCGCCCGGCCCACAGCCACGCCGACCTGGGCGGCCTGTTCGGAGCCAAGGCCCAGGATATCCAGTTCGCGCGCCATGAAGAGGACCAGCGCGAAACCGCCCAGCAGGTAAGGCAGCATCAGTCCGACATGCTCGAATCCCCGGCCCTGGAAGCTGCCCATGATCCAGAACACGATGGCCGCCACGGATTCCTCGTTGAGGGATTTGATGAGCGCGATGGCCGCTCCGAGAAAGGTTGATACGACGATGCCCCCCAGGACCAGGCTTTCGCGGGAAAAATCTCCGGCCAGCCTGCTCATGGCCAGGACCAGGGCCATGGCCGCGAAGGCTCCGCCCAGGGCCGCAAGGGGCAGGGTCGAGAGTCCGGCCAGCGTCCAGCCCAGACCCAGGGACAGGGCCGCGCCGCAGGCTGCGCCGCTGGATATGCCGAGGGTGAAGGGGTCGGCCAGGGGGTTGCGCAGCAGACCCTGAAAAACACCTCCGGATACGGCCAGGGCCGCTCCGGTCAGAAAGGAGAGCAGAATCCGGCCGAGGCGGATGTCGCGCACGATGACCAGTTCCTGACTTTCAGCCTGGCCCTGAAACATGGCCGCGATGGCCTGATGGATGGTCTCGGGCGGCAGCGGGTAGGACCCGAAAAAAAGGGCCGCGTAGACGGAAAGGGGCACGGCCGTCGCCATGACAAGCCATGCCCGCGTGTGACGCCTGTGTGCCATGGGCTAGGGCAGGCGCTCCAGGGCCGTCTGCAGGTGATCGAGCCAGATGTCGACGAAGGCTTCAAATTCGGCGGTGCCGCGCAGCACGGGAACGCAGGTCAGGCCGTCGGCTTCGAGTACGGATTTCCAGGAATCCTCCTCGTCGCCGGCCATGTCGTTGACGGCATGGTCGCCGGCCACGGCCATGAAGGGCTGCAGGTAGACCTTGGAAACCTTGCGGTCCCTCAGCACCCCGCGCACGTCGTCCAGAGACGGCGTGCCGTCGAGGTTGCCGATGAGCACCAGCGGGTCGAGGCGGTTCAGGGAATACTGCAGTCCGGGGTAATAGATGTTGGCGGGGTGGTGGGTGCCATGTCCCAGGAAGACCACGGCCTCGCCGGCTTTGCGCTCGGGAGGCAGGCTGCCCACGATGGCCGCGGCGCAGGCCTCGACGTCATCCGGGCTGGCCAGGAGCGGCCAACCCAGAACCACGCTGTCCATTCCCTTTGGCAGCCCGGAGAAGGCCTGGACCGTTTGGTGCAGACCGTGGAACTCCTCTCCGGGGATGGTGTGCAGGGACTGTACGGCCACGTGCGTGAACCCGTCATCCATCATCCGGGCCAGAGCCATGGCCGGGGAATCGAAATCAAGGCCCTGGGCGGCCAGCTTTTCACGCACGATGCGCGAGGAATACGCCCAGCGGATCTCAAGGTCCGCAAAACGCCTGTGCGCCTGTTGCCCTATATGGTCCAGGGCGGTGCGGGCTTCGGGCACGGTGGTGCCGAAAGCGACCAGCAGAATCCCCTTTTTCTGGGGACGCTCCTTGTGCCCGGCCCAGGCCGTACCGCACAGGGCAAGCAGAAAAACAACGAGAAAGAGTCCGCAAACATGCGAGGCTTTGAACATGAGACCTCCAGGTTTGACGGGGGCAGTGAGATGAGAAAAGGACTGACGTCCAAGGGCGCGGCCCGCAAAAATCCCCCGTTGCAGGCAGCACAGACTGTGGTTGGACCTCGGACAGGTCTTCCGGCTCGTTTCACCATCCTCGTCCTTCCCGGGAACAGTCCCAGTGGACAGCGTGGAGCATGGCTTTTTAGAAACTTACGGCGGCGGGTCCGCTCCCGATTTGCACGGGATTCCCTTTTACACCCTAAGGTATCCGAAGTGGAAAAAACGCTAGTCGTGGCCCTTTGGACTGTCAAGAAATCCTGCTTGACGATGGACGCTTGACAGATTTGAGCGAGGAGAATAGTTGGTCACAAAATGACTTGTGGTCACTTTGTGACCAACGCCCAAAAAAAGGATTCCCGTGGCCAGGAAACAGCAGGAAAAATCACTTCAGACCCAGCGCGAGCTGCTCGATTCGGCGGAAAAACTTTTCGCCGCCAAGGGGTTTGTGGCGACCACAGTGGCCGAGATCACTTCCGAAGCCGGCTATGCCAAGGGCAATTTCTACCGTCACTGGCAGAGCAAGGACGAGATCATGCTGGCCATCATCGCCATCAAGATGCAGTCCTACCGCGCTATGCGCGACGCGGCCCTGCAGGATGCGCAAAGCCTAAAAGAGGTGATGGACCGCATCCTCGATTTTCTGGAGACCATGATCGATGATCGCAACTGGAGCTCGGTCTTTCTCGAGTTCACCATTCATGCTTCACGTAACGAGGAATTGCGCGCGCAGCTCAATCAGTCTCTATACCGGCTTTCAAATGAGATTTTTGAAGATATCGTCGCCCCCTATGTGACAAGCGGATATCCCGCGCGCAAGATCGGGGCGCTGAACACGGCCCTTTTCGAGGGGTTTCTGATCCATTCCCTGCTTGGGACCGGCACCATAGAACGCGAGGATTTTCGCCGGGCGGCCATGAAACTGGCCCTGGCCAACGCCCTGGATATCCAGGAATAATCGGGTCCGCGCATGGGGCGCGGCCTCACTTTTCACACGGAGGATTGTCGTCATGAGGCTGTTATTTCGGGTCGCGACCCTGACACTTGTTCTGGGATTTTTCTCTCCGGCCATGGCCGCCAGCCCGGTCAAGCTGTCCTACAGCAATTTCTTTCCGCCGACACACATCCAGTCCATTCTTGCCGAAGAGTGGTGCCGCGAAGTCGAGGCCCGTACCAGTGGTCAGGTCGTCATCGACTACTATCCCGCGGGAACCCTGACCAAGCCCAAGGACAGCTACGACGGCGTCGTGCAGCGCATCTCCGACATCGGCCTGTCCGCCCTGGGCTACACCAAAGGGCGCTTCCCGGTGCTGTCCGGCGTTGACCTGCCCATGGGCTACACCAGCGGCGTACAGGCTACCAGGCTGGCCAACGCCGTATACGAGCAGTTCAAGCCCAAGGAATTCGATGATGTGCACGTCCTTTATTTTCATGCCCACGGCCCAGGCAAACTGCATACGGCGGGTAAGTCGGTGCAGACCATGGAAGAGCTCAAAGGCATGAAGATCCGCGCCACAGGCAACAGCGCCGCCGTCATCTCCGCCCTGGGCGGCAACCCGGTGGCCATGTCCATGCCCGACTCCTATCAGTCCATCCAGAAGGGAGTGGTCAACGGCGGGATCTATCCCGTGGAGACCAACAAGGGCTGGAAAATGGGTGAAGTCGTTGATTATTTGACGGACACCACTGCCGTGGCCTACACGACCACCTTTTTCGTGGTCATCAACAAGAGCGTCTGGGCTTCCCTGCCGCCCGAGGCGCAGCAGGCCATGACCGATGTAAGCCAGGAATGGATCGCCAAGCATGGTAAGGCCTGGGATGACAGCGACGCGGAAGGCTTGGAGTTCTTCCTGGCCCAGTCCGGCAATGCCGTGGTCACCTTGGACCCGGCCGAGGCCGAGCGCTGGACCAAGGCCATGGAGCCTATCTTCGGCGAGTACGAGGCCGAGTGTGCCAAGGTCGGAGCCGATGGCAAGGCCGTGCTTGAATTCATGCGCGCCAATCTGAACTAGTCTTTGAAATCAAGGTATTGCAGGGGCATGGAGTCGCAAGGCTCCTGCCCCTGCGTCTTGTAGCCTGGAGCATGTTTGTGGATGTCGTAGAAAAAATTCTGGCCCGTGTCTCGGGCGTGATGCGAATCGGCGGATGTCTGTGCCTGCTGGGCATGGCGCTGCTGACTGTGGCCGACATAACCGGGCGCCTCAATCGCAGCCCCATTTTCGGTTCCGAGGAGATCGTCACCTTTCTGGCCGTGCTGGCCCTGGGGTTGTCTCTGCCGTATGCCCACACGCACCGATCGCATATCGGGGTGGAGGTCTTCGTGCAGCTCATGTCCACCAGGGTGCGCCGCAGGCTCAAGGTCTTCCGCGAAGTGCTCTCCATTCTCTTCTTCGCCATGGTCACGGTCATGATGGGCCTGTATGCCCGGGACAAGCATCTCTCCGGAGAAGTCTCCATGAACCTGGGTTTGCCTGAATACCTGATCCTTTACGCGCTCAGTGGCTGCTTTGCCGTGGCCACCCTGACCATGCTGGTCGATTTTGTGACTTTTCTGCGGCAATGGAGAAAATCATGAGCCCCGCCGCTATCGGTTTTCTGGGCATAGGGATCATGCTCGTGCTTTTCGCTACGCGCATGCCTGTGGCCTTTGTCATGGGCGTGGTGGGGTTCGTGGGATTCTCGGTGCTGACATCGGTCCAGGGCGGTCTGAACATGGTCAGCCGCAGCATGTACGAGGTTTTCGTCTCCTACGACTTGACTACTATCCCGCTATTTATCCTCATGGGTCAGCTGGCCTTCAACGCGGGGATCAGTCGCCGCCTCTTTGCCACGGCCTACCATTTCTTCGGACATATCCGCGGCGGTCTGGCCATGGCCACGGTCTCGGCCTGCACCGCTTTTGGCGCAGTGTGCGGGTCGAGCCCGGCCACGGCCGCGACCATGGCCACGGTGGCCATCCCGGAGATGAAACGCTTCGGGTATCGCGACCGCCTCGCTGCCGGAGCGGTGGCTGCCGGAGGCGGGCTTGGCATGATCATGCCGCCCAGCGTGGTGCTCATCATCTACGGGGTGCTGACGGAGCAGTCCATTGGTCGGCTCTTTGTCGCGGGCATCCTGCCCGCCTTTTTGCTGACAGCTCTGTTTCTGTGCGCCATTGCCTTCACCTGTCGCCGCCATCCCGAATACGGCCCCGAGGCGGAGCATTTTTCATGGAAAGAGCGTCTTAAATCACTGACCGGCCTCATCGACACCATCATCATCTTCATCGTGGTCCTGACCGGGCTGTTCAGAGGCTGGTTCACGCCCACGGAAGCCGCATCCGTCGGTGCCTTCAGCGTGCTCGTGCTGGGGCTCGTCAGGCGGCAGTTGAACTGGCGCCTGATCATGAAGTCCCTGGAAGAGACATTGCGCACGTCGTGCATGATCCTCTTTCTGGTGGCCGGGGCCGTGGTCTTCGGCAAATTTCTGGCCGTGACCCGCATCCCCTTCACCACGGCCAGCTACATCGGTGGCCTGGAAGTTCCGGCCCTGGTGATCATGGCGCTCATCGTGCTCATCTATTTTCTGGGCGGCTGCTTCATGGACTCCCTGGCCATGATCATGCTGACCGTGCCCGTGTTCTACCCCGTGGTCATGAACCTGGGTTACGACCCCATCTGGTTCGGGGTCATCATCGTGCTGGTCACGGAAATGGGGGTCATCACACCGCCGGTGGGCATCAACGTGTACGTGGTCTACGGGGTGACCACGGCCATGAAGCAGAACATCAGCCTGGAATCCATCTTTCGCGGGATCTATCCCTTCCTGGTGGCCACGGTCATCGGTATCGCGCTTCTTTTTCTTATCCCCCAGATCGTGACCTTTCTGCCTTCGCTCATGTAAGGGGACGGCAGATTCATGCGTGATCAATCAGGGTGAACCTGAAGTCTGCAGAGAAGCTCGGGCTGATCATTCCAAGCTAAGTCCAAGTGTTCAGGGTTTCATGGAAAAGATACAGCGTCGAGGCAGTGGGAGGCGGGCATCGTAAAATCCACCTTCAGGCGTGTGCACGTGCGAGCATGAAGTCCGAATCCTGAAGTCGATTACAGAATTTAGTGCGTAATATTTCGGAAATTATTTCGGAAATATTTGTGTAGTTTTGCGCTTGCATTGGATCTTATTTTTTTGATAAATTGTTCTCTGACAGATAATTATCAATTAAATTGAACAGGGTAAATTCGGAAAATATTTCGGCAAAAAATATGCACGCAATATCCCAGATGGAACCGATGGTGCCGACTCTGCGCGGCGACCTCGAAGACCTTGCTCTTGAAGTCTTCAAGGCTTCGGCCACAATCGCCGGTCGAGTGCACCCTCTCACGGCGGCCCGTGTCATCGTATTGCTTCGCAGCGTCAACAGCTATTATTCGAATCTGATCGAAGGCATCCGTACAACTCTTTTGGACATTGAATCCGGGTTGGCAAAACTCTCCGAGGATGAAAGAACCAGAAGATTGCAACAGCTCCACAGACAAAATGTCGCCGCTCAAGACGTTGTCGAGAAGGAATGCGAACGAATCGGGCCGGGCATCACTGCGCCTGGGTTTCTGCGCCATCTGCACGGGCTGCTGTTTGATGGAGTTGCTCAGGAATTTCTCATGCAGAGAAACCTGAGGGGCACGCGTCAAGTCGTTACCATACCGGGGCGACTGCGTGAAGAGAATGTCCGTGTCGGCGCACATGTCCCCCCTGACTGGAAAGATCTTCCGGAGCTTCTCGAAAGATTCCGGGAAGCCTATGCCCTTGAATCAGCGAAAGGGGCTGCCAGGCTGATCCATGCCGCTGCCAGCCACCATCGCCTGCTGTGGATTCATCCGTTTCTTGAGGGTAATGGTCGTGTAGCGAGGCTTTTTACCGACATCTATCTCAGGTGCTGCGGCCTCGATGGCTATGGCCTCTGGACCTTGAGCAGGGGGCTGGCGCGGGCCGAGGGTGAGTACAAATCCTTGCTTTCCGCTGCCGACGGGAAACGCCGCAACGACTATGACGGCAGGGGAAATCTGTCCGAAGACGGGCTACGTCGATTCTGTCTTTTCTTTCTGCGCAAGGCCCTCGATCAGGCCCGGTTCATGGACGGGCTTCTGCACCTTGACGCCACTTCCAGCAACATCGGCCTGTACTGCACCCTGCGCAGCGAAGGCCGCATGGCCGGCAAGCCTGCGTTGCCAAGGGAGTCGGCGAAGATTTTGCGCCATGTCTTCGTGCACGGGAAAATCGGTAAGGGCGAAGTGCATGATCTGCTCAACTGCTCGGACCGCAAGGCCCGCGACATCGTCAAACCGTTGTTGGCGGAGGGCCTGCTGGAGACCGAAAACCAGAAAAGTCCCCTGACCATCGGCCTGCCCGCCCACGCCGTTCAGTTCTACTTCCCCGAGTTGTGCGATCCCGGCGCGTTCGCGACGTGAAACCCTCGTCCGCCCACAACGCGAAAACCCCCGCCGCAGGGTGCGGCGAGGGTTTAATTTGCTTTCGACGGGGGCTTTAAGCTCCCGGCAATCCGGTCAGGATTTCCAGGATATCTCGATCTCAAGCTTGGTCTTGGTTCCGCCGTCCTTTTCCTTGAGTTCGACGCTGTATTCAAGATCGACATCCTTTGGCACCGCCACCGTGACGGGTCCGTCCTCGGTCTTGAATTCGAACTGGCGTTTGGACAGGCCATCCGCGACTTCCTTGAGCAGCATTCCGGCCATGTAGGCCAGGCGGGTTTCTTCGACTTCAATGAGTTTTTTCTTGTCGGACATGTTTCCTCCGGGTTTTTGTCGGGGTGTATGTTTGGTTTCTTGATTCCAACAAGATATTCCGTGTCCGGGAAAGTCAAGGCCGTTCACAACCTGTGACCTTTGCGTCACACTCTTATTCCTGCTCCAGCCCCATTCTGTACTGAAAGTAGACATCCTTCATACTCGTGTAGTGGTCGAAGGATTCTTCCTTGATGGTCTTGTAAGCCGGCAAGTTGGCCGATGCCGTGTTGCCCCTGTCGTGTCCGATCAGAGCGTATCTGGCGCTGTCCGGGGTCACGAAGGAGAGCGGGTGGACCAGCGAGTCGGCAAAGGAACCCACGGCGTCGCGAAGTGTAGTGGGGCCAATGATGGGCAGTACCAGATAGGTTCCGTGTCCCAGGCCGTAAACGGCCAGGGTCTGGCTGAAGTCTTCGGGCGAGGACTGCAGGCTGGGCATGTCGCGCGTGATATTGAAGAGTCCGCCAACGCCAAAGACCGTGTTCAGGGCAAAGGAAGCGGTTTCCTTGCCCATCTTGTCGAACTTGAACTGCAGCAAGGCGTTTATCAGTCGTACCGGATAGCCGAGGTTGCGGTAGAAGTTCCCGAATCCGGTCCGGACATCTGGGGGAAAGAATCCGGTGTAGACCGTATCGATGGGTGAGAAGACGTACGTGATGAAGCCGTCGTTGAACGAAAACACGCCCCGGTTGAGGCCTTCCAGGGAGTCGGGGTACGCCCCGTTCTCTTCCTCATAGGCTTCCTCGAATTCCTGATCCGCGGCCATGTCCGAGGGAGCGGGGGCGGATTTGCCGGTGGCGCAGCCCTGCAGCAGGATCACGCCCAGGGCCAGACACAGTAGAAGAAGACGCTTACTCATTGGTTTTCTCTCTCAAACTCTTGATGAGGTGATCAGGTGAATTATTCTGCAGGATGCTGCGGAACTGGGACCGGTAATTTTTGACCAGGCTCACGTTTTCCACGGACACGTCATAGACTTTCCAGGACGCGTCTTTTCTGATCATGTAGTAGATGATCGGGACGTTCAGGGTGGGCGAGGTCAGCGTGGTATGCACTTCGGCCAGGGTGTCGGATTTGATGATCTCCTGATTGTAATGCACCACTTCGTCATTGTAGCTGATGGTTTTTTTGAGATAGACCTGTTTTATGAGTTTCAGGAACAGGGGCTGGAATTCCTGCTTCTGTTCTTCGGTGAAGATTCTCCAGTATTGGCCCAGGGAGCGTTTTGACAGTTCTTCGGAGTCAAAGAAATTGTCGACCATGCCTTCGATGCGGCGCAGTTGCTCGTCCCTGCTTTCTTCCCCGGCAAATTCAGGATCGGTCAGGATGGCTACCACGGCGTCCACATTGGCGCGAATGTAGCTGGTGGGGTTCCCCTGCGACAAGGCCGGGGCCGGCAGGAGCAGAACAAGGATAAAAAACAGTATCTTCATTTTTCTACACTTCCAAATACGTATTTTGAAATCATTTCTTCGATATCGAGGGCAGCCTGAGTATCCATGAGGACTTCCTTGTCTTTCAGAAGCACGTCGTCAGCTCCGGGCATTATACTTACGTACTTGTCCCCGATGAGTCCGCTGGTCTTGATCGCCGCAGTGGAATCCACGGGAATTCCGACGGAGTTCTCAATGTTCATGGTGATCACGGCCTGATAAAGAGTCTGGTCCAAGGTGATGTTTGACACCTTGCCTACGGCCACACCGGAGATCTCCACGTTGCTGCCCGGCCTGAGTCCGTTCACGGCCGTGAACTTGGCGGTGATCGCGTAGGAATCCCCGGAAAAAAACGTCGTGTTGGCCAGGGTCATGGCCAGATAGGCGGTGCACGCCAGGCCGACGATGATAAAGAGGCCGATGGAGAGATGCATGGAGGAGTTGTTGGTCTTCATACGTACTTCTTGGATGTTGCAAGTGCTTCCTGAATGGCCGAATAGGCGCCCGAATTTTTGGCGATCAGCGCGCCGCCGATTTCGACCTGAAGTCTTTGTTTGTGGCAATATGTCTCGATGGCCAGATTCTGAAAATACCCGATAAGCTGATTCAAAAACAGTTCAAGGGTAGATTCGCCTCCGCTCTCTGCCGCCAGGACCAGGATCTCTTTGGAAAACATGCCCGCGCACGCCCCCTGGGGCAAAAAAGAGCGCACGAACTTGGCCAGCTTGCTGATGAAGGCGTGGGCCAGGAGTTCGCCTTTGTAGTCCATGACAGTTCGCATCCCCACGAGCCTGACTGTGGCCAGGACGATGCGGTCATCGCTCTGCGTCCCGAAGGCTTCGATCTTGCGCATGAGCGCGAGCCGATTGTGCAGGCCGGTCAGTTCGTCGACGAGCATTTCGTGGCCATGGGTATAGGAGTACAGCCCCGGGTCCGAGGACTGCTCCAGGGCCACTGGCGATCCGGAGTAAATGATCCGCCCCTCGTCCAGGATGTTCACGGTGTGGGCGATGTAGAAGATGTCCGGAATGTCGTGGGTGATGATCACCGCCGTGAAATTGAGCTCTTCGTGGTAGCGGTGGATCATGGAGAAGACCGTCTTCTTGCGGATGGGGTCGAGTCCCGTGGTCGGTTCGTCAAAGAAAATGATCTCTGGTTCCGTGACCAGCGCCCGCGCCAGAGCCACCCGCTTCTGCATGCCGCCCGAAATCTGTTTCGGATACATCGCCGCCACCTCGCCAAGTTCGAGCTGTTCGATGCGGGCATTTACCTTCTTGTCTATTTCGTCACCCGAGAGCTTGAATTTTTCCCGCAGGGGCAGGGCGATGTTCTCGAACACGGTCATGGAATCGAACAGGGCATTGTTCTGGAACATGTAGCTGCAGCGATTCTTGATGGCTGAAAAATCCTTTTTCTTCATGGTCGAGTAAGGCATGCCGTCAAAGATGATTTCGCCGCTGTCCGCCGTGATCAGGCCGATGATGTGCTTGACCAGCACGCTTTTGCCTCCGCCGCTTTTTCCGATGATGGCGGTGATTTCGTTGCGGTTGATGTCAAAGGTCGCGCCGCGCAGGATTTCCCTTCCTCCGAAGGCCTTGGAAACGTTGCGAAGCTGGATGAGTGGTGCTTTGCTGTTCATGTGCCTACATCAGGAAAGACGTTATAACGTAGTCCGAGATCAGTACGTAGACGCATGACTGGACAACGGCGGATGTCGTGGAGTTGCTGACACCTTCGGCACCTGCGCTGGTCTGGTTCTGGTGCGTGTAATAGCCGCAGTAGCAGGATATGGTGATGACGATGAACGCGAAGACAAATGACTTGATGAAGCCGCCGGTCACATCGGACAAGAGCAGGCTCGACTGGATCTTGCTGAAGAATATGCCTGAGCGGGAACTTAAGAGCACGGAGGAAAAATATCCGCCCAGGATGCCGACGCAATTGAAGATCGCGGTCAAGAGCGGAAAGCAGATCAGCGCCGCGATGACCTTGGGCGTGACCAGATAGCGCACCGGATCAACGTCCATGGTCGAGAGGGCGTCTACCTGTTCCGAGATGCGCATGATGCCGATCTCCGCGCTGATGCTCGACCCGGCCCGACCGATGAGCATGATGGCGGTGAGCACGGGGCCGAGCTCGCGCACCAGGGACAGGGCCACGGCCACGCCGAGCATCCCCTCCGCGCTGAACTTGATCAGCGTGTAATACCCCTGCAGGCCCAGGACCATGCCCGTGAAGAAGGCCACGAGCACGATGATGTTCAGGGATTTGAAGCCGATGAAGTATATGTTGTACAGGATTTTCGGCCCGAGCTTACGGATGTGGATCATGCCGAAGAGCGCGGTGAGTGAGAAGACTCCCCACTGTCCCACGTTTCTGATGATCCCAAGCGATGAGGCCCCGAGCATTGCGGGGATGGCCAAGATGTTTTTCATACGTTCTTCATGCCGGACTGGATTGTTTCCATGTATTGCGCGATGGCAAATGCCACCGCGTCGCAGTTTTCCGGGGTTGTAAAGTACCTGTCTTCCCCGTCCAGAAATGCATCCGCGACCTTGAAAGGCAGATGCACAAGGTCGAGCATGTCCCGGTCGTTGTGATCGTTGCCAATGGCCGCACTGAGAACCTGGTGCAGACCATGATGATCGACGAGATGCGTGATGGCCGCCGCCTTGGAGACGTGCTGTGCGAAAATTTCGATCCACACGGAGCGTCCATCCAGAGGGGACGTGGCTCTGATCACGCTGTTGTTTCCAAGTTTCTCGACCATGCGGTCATGCATTGCCGCGTCGGTTCCGTCAACAATGACGACAATCTGGGACGCGGAGGAAATATCGCCGCACTCGCGCTTTTCTCTGCTGTGTTTTTCGTACAGGGCCAGGCGCCGGTCAAAATCTTCCACATTTGTGCGCCCCCGCTGATAGGCGAAGCGATGGTTGTGCGGAAAATTCTCATGCACCATGAAGCTTACGCCCATGGTCTGCAGAAAAATGCATATCTCGCGCACCTCTCGGCCGGACATTCCCGAGGAGCGCAACACCTCCTGATTGGGCCAGGTGACGATCTGATTTCCGGTCGAAAGGATCAGATAGTCGGCCGGAAAATCCTGCGCAAGGCAGGCCTGCGCTGAATACAGCGACCGGCCCGTGGCGATGACCCGCAAAATCCCCTGATCTTCAAGCCCGCGAAGAGCCGTAATGTCTCCATCGGAGATCCGGCCTTCGCGCAGCAGCGTACCGTCCAGATCGGTGACGAAGATTCCACGGTACGAAGCGCTCATATCAGTTCAAAGCTGCTCATGGACACGGGAGCGTTGAGACTCGGGAGCACCCGTTCCAGAAAAACCCCTTCGCGTTCCGGAAAATTGTGACCGAATGTCGCCCGGATGGCCATGGAAACAAACTGCACGGCCCGATCCAGGGACAGGGGCAGGGAGTCACCCTGCAACAGGCATCCTGTTATCACGCTGGCAAAAATATCGCCAGTGCCGGGATAACACGCAGGAATATATGGGCATGCCACTTTCCAAAAGCGGTTAGCCTCCTTGTCGAAAGCTACCACCGAGGTTCCGCGGCCATGACCTTCGGGCACGCTGGTGATAATGACGCAATCAGGGCCGAGGTCGCCCAGGCGCCGGGCCCAGTCCTTGACCTGGGCCGTGGAGGAGACATCCATGGAGTCGTTCATGCCCAGCAGCAGTGCAGCTTCGGTGATGTTGGGGGTGATCACGTCGGCGGATGCGATCAGTCTGCGCATGCCGTCGACCATGCATCCGTCCATGGTGTCGTAAAGCTTGCCGTCGTCGCCAAGCACAGGGTCGACAACGATCAGGGTGTTGTCCCGGCGGAAGGTGCGGATGAAGTCATCGACGATGTCAACCTGTTCTGACGAGCCAAGAAATCCGGAATAGATTCCGGCAAAGGACAGGGAGAGTTGTCGCCAATGCGAGATGATGGAGCGCATGTCCGAGGTGAGGTCGCGAAAATGGAAGTCGGCGAAACCGCCCGTGTGGGTGGAGAGGATTGCAGTGGGCAGGCTGCAGACCTGTATGCCCATGGCCGAAAGTATGGGGATCACTGCTGAGAGCGATCCCCCGCCAAACCCAGAAAGATCATGAATCGCAGCTACGCGTTGAATCACGGAATGCAATGCCGAAGCTCCATAAAAGACGTTTCATCAATCCGGGATGGAGTGATTGACGTCTTTATTTAAGGTGTGCCGCGAGCAATTGCGTCAAAACGGCCCCTCATGTCAACGGTCCTAGCCGTTGAGATAGTCCAGCAGTCCTTTTCCGGCCTTGAAAAAGGGCATTTTCTTGGGCTTGACCTGTACCGACTCTCCGGTCTTGGGGTTGCGGCCCACGTACCCTTCGTACTGCTTGATCTTGAAGCTGCCGAATCCCCTGATTTCGATCCGGTCTCCACGCAGCAGTGCGTCGCGCATGGAGTCGAAGAAGCTGTCGACGATGGTCGAAGCTTCGTCGTTGGAGATCTTGATTCTTTCTGCAAGGGACTGAATAAGTTCGCTTTTGTTCATTTTTCGCTCCAGATTGCGATTCGTGAAAACTCATGATCCGTTTAGGTGTTCTTGGACGCCGAAGGGCCTTGGCCGCTGCGCGCCGCTCGCTTTGAGGACGATGGTTTCGACCCTGTCCGAGCGGCCCGTCATGAAAATTCTTGGAACTTCATAATAAAAACCAAGGACTATGGGAAGTTATTCTCGTAACGTTCCCAAAAAAAATTCATTCGGCAGGGATTCTGCCGTGAAAACGCTTCAGGCACAGGGCCGGATGAGCCCGCTCGCACGTCAATTTTTGTTCTTCTAGTTGATATTACAGCCTAATCTTCAAAAAGACAATTCCATTCTTGAAAAGCCTGCTTGAATGATCAAGGTGACGAAGATCCCCGCCAACCGCTGCCACAGCGGCATTGACGCGATGTTACTCGGCAGGCGGGTAATGCGGAGAATTCATTTTTTCTTGCGATGGGCTTTCTTTGCCGGGCGGGAACTTCGTGCAGGGGCCGGGCAGCGGCCTGGACAGGCCTTGGCATGGGGGCGGCGAGGGGTGTCCACGGTTCTTGGGGCAGCCCTGTCTTCAGGGGGCAGAAGAATTCGGTGCTGCCGCAGGCGTTCTTCATCACTGCGTGCCACGTGGACTGGCTTTCCGTCGGGGGTGATCCCGGCGTGATACATGGCCGTGGCAACGGCGCCGGGGATGGGGATGAAGCACTGCACCTGCCGGGGCTTCCAGCCCCGGTTGCCGAGCCAGCGGGCGAGGGCGTGCATGTCTTCGTCGGTGGTGCCGGGGAAGGCGCTCATCAGGTAGGGGATGACGTACTGTTCCTTGCCCGCCTGTTTTGATTCACGGGCAAAGATCGTCAGAAATTCCTCGAAAACACGGTTTCCGGGCTTGCGCATCAGGCGCAGGACATGATCGCAGACATGCTCGGGGGCGATCTTGAGCTGTCCGCCAACGAATTCGCGCAGATATCCGCCAAGAGCGGTCATGTCTTTAAGGGCCAGGTCAAAGCGCACGCCGCTGGCCACCCGCACCCCGCGCACGCCCGGAGTGCGGCGCAGGGTACGCAGCAGGTCGAGGTGGGCTTTCTGGTCCATGAAGAAGTGCTGGCAGACGGTTGGTGTCATGCAACTTGCCCGCTTGCAGGGCTGGCCCTCCTTGTCGCAATACGCTCCCCACATGTTGGCGCTGGGGCCGCCGACATCGGAGACGTGTCCCTTGAAGTCCGGGCTTGCCGCCATGCGGCGGACCTCGTCCAGGATGGAGCCGCGGCTGCGCGAGGCGATGCGCCGGCCCTGGTGCAGGGCCAGGGTGCAGAACGAGCAGCCCCCGCCACAGCCCCGGTGGCTGGTCACCGAGTCGCGGATCATCTCCTCGGCGGGAATCGGCAGTCGGTAGGAGGGATGCGCCTTGCGCGCGTAGGGCAGGGCGTAGACTCGGTCCATTTCCGCGGTGGTCAGGGGCGCGGCGGGCGGGGCGATCAGGACAGCGCGGTCGCCGACATGCTGCCGGGCCCACTCAGTTCCGTCGTGGACCTGTTTTTCGAGCAGCAGGGTGGCCCGCATCAGTTCCTTGGGATCGGCGAGCATGGCTTCATGGCTGGGAAGCTCTATCCGAGCCGCGTCATCCTCCCGCGCAGCGTCTACGGTGACCGTGCCGGGGATGCCTGAAATGCCCTGTCCGGCGGACAGGCGCGTGGCGATGTCGATGACCGCGCGTTCTCCCATCCCGTAAATCACGGCGTCGGCCTTGGCGTCCAGGAGGATGGGTTTGCGCAGGGCGTCGGTCCAGAAATCGTAATGCGTGATGCGCCTCAGAGATGCCTCGATGCCGCCAAGGATGACGGTCACCCCTGGGAAGGCGCGGCGCAGCAGGTTGGTGTAGACGATGCACGCCCGGTTGGGCCTGGCTCCGGCCCTGCCGCCCGGCGTGTAGGCGTCTTCGGAGCGTTTTTTGCGGAAGGCGGTGTAGTGGGCCAGCATGGAATCGATGGCTCCGGCCGAGACTCCGGCGAAAAGTCGCGGGCGGCCCATGACGAGCAGATCCTCCGGACCATCCCAGCGGGGCTGGGTGATGACACCGGTGCGAAACCCATGCGCGACCAGGGCGCGTCCGAGCAGGGCCGTGGCAAAGGATGGGTGGTCCACATAGGCGTCGCCGCTGACCAGGAGCACGTCGAGTTCGTCCCAGCCAAGCGCTTCCATTTCGGAGCGGGTCATGGGCAGGAATGCGGGCTGGGGGAGGGCGGGGCTTGAAAAAAGGCTCATGGTTCGGGCCTATAGGCGCAGCGGGCTTACGGGGCAAGAACAAAAAAAAGCGGCCCGAAGGCCGCCTGGAGGCTGTCTATGCGCCTGGAGTCTGCTGCGGGGCGGGGGACATGCCCTGACCCATTCCGCGCTGGCCGTGTCCGCCTTGGCCACGGCCGCCCTTGCCGTGACGGTCATGCTTGCCGAATCCCATGGGCAGGTCGATGCCCACTTCCTTACTGACCCGGTCCTGCAGTGCGTCGCGCTTGGCGTGCATCTGGGTGCGCAGATCGCTCATCTCGCCGACCAGGGAAGTGATGGTTTCGGGCTTGGTGTTCGGGTTGGAAGACAGCGCCTTCAGAAGGGTACGCTTCTCCCACATGGCGCTGCGCAGGGGCTCGGTGTCCTTGCGGTGTTCGCTCAGGATGCTTTTGAGCAGATCCTGCTTCTCCTGCGGCAGCTGTTCCACAGCCGGGTTTTGCCTGAAGCCCTGGCAGTCCCCTTTTCCGCCCATGCCGCGCATGGGTCCGGCAAAGGTCAGGGTGCTGAGCGCGATGAAGCCGATGATGGCCAGGATTGCGATGCTTGATGCCTTTTTCATGAGATCCTCCGAGTGAGTTGTTGTTTGCGAATGTATTTGGAGGATATCAAAGCCCGTGCCAGAGTTGGTCCTATGTGCCAACTGTTTGTTTTTAAATGTGATATTTGTTTGAAAATCGGTTTGGAAAGCGTGTCGCCGGGGGCTGCGGATAGAAACTGACCACCCACGCCGCCCGGTCTGGTCAGAATCTGACCACTCTCAGGCCGGATGCAGCTTGGGATTGTTCTTGTGGCGATCCCTGTCGCGCAGGGTTTTCTTTTCAAGGTTGCGGCGCATGGCGTCGGTCAGGTCGACCCCGGTCTGGTTGGCGATGCAGGTCAGCACGAAGAGGACATCGGCCAGTTCGTCGCCCAGGTCGTTCTTCTCCGCGTCCTTGAAGCTCTGGTCCCCGTAGCGTCTGGTCATGATGCGCGCCACTTCGCCGACTTCCTCCATCAGAATTCCAAGGTTGGTCAGTTCCGAAAAATAGCGCACCCCGATGCTTTGCACCCAGGCATCGACGTCCTGCTGTAATTGATTGAGGCTCATGGATGACTCCTTTTCAGTCTGCCTACGAAATCCTGTTTCGCGTGGCAATGCGGCCGCGCAAGGTGAATTCGCCGCCCTTCCAGGACAGGCAGGGTATTTGCTACAGGGGAGGGATGTTGATAGCTTTTGGATTGTGAACCACAAACAGATCGCAGGGAATACAGCCTTGCTTCAAGGACGACAGGGGCAATGACCATCTGGACATCTCTTTCGGTTTCCACGCAGAGGCATCGTGGCAGGTTGATAATGCTCGTGCCCGCGTTGCTGGCGGCCGTGATCCTCATATGGCTGGCGTTGCAGGGCCGCGAGCGGGAACAGCGGACCATCGCCCGCCTTTTGACCACTCAGGGCGAGACTTTGATCCGCGCCGTGGAGGCCGCCCGCCGCATGGGCATGCGCGGGCAGGAAGGTCGGCAGTTCCGCTTGCGCGTCCTGCTTGACGAGATGGTCCGCCAGGGCGACCTGCGTTTTCTGGGCCTGGTCGATGCGACAGGTCGGTTCGAGGCCCTGAGCGAGATGGAGCCTGGTCTCGGGATCTCGGCCGCGGCGCTGGCCGCGCTGCCGGCGTCCTCCGAGCCTGCCTGGGAGATCATGCGGGTCGGCGAGGAGCAGGTTTTCGTGGTCTATCGCCATTCGCGGCCACCGCGGCGCTTCATGCACAATTCCATGGAGCACGGTCATCTTGCCGATCCCGGAGAAGACAGCGCGCTCATCGCCGTGGGACTCGATGCCTCGCTCTATATGCGGGCCGTACGCAAGGACGTGCTCACCCTGGCCATGGCCGGCGGTCTTGCTCTGGCCCTGTCCTTTGCCGGAGCCATGACCCTTTTCTGGCGGCGCAAGGTGGCCGGTCTCGAGCGCGAGATCGCAAGGCGAGAGCGTCTGGCGGCCCTTGGCACCCTGGCCGCCGGAGTGGCCCACGAGATCCGCAACCCCTTGAGTTCCATCAAGGGTTTTGCGACCTATTTCGGGGCCAAGTTTGAACCGGGAACGCAGGACCACGCACTGGCTGAAGTGATGATCGGCGAAGCCGACCGCCTGAACCGGGTGGTGACCGAGCTTCTGGAGTTGACCCGCCCCTCGGAACTGCGACTGGCCCCTTCCTCCGTGGAAGAGCTTGTCCGGCACGCACTGACTCTCGTGGAAAACGATTGCCGGGACAGGGGGATCGCCGTGCACACGCGCATCGCGCAGCTTGACCCGGTGCTCCTTGATTCCGACCGCATGCTGCAGATTCTCCTGAACCTTTTTCTGAACGCCATACAGGCCATGCCCGAAGGCGGTGCGCTGACCGTATCCGCCCAGCGGGTGAAGGATCGGCTGGAACTCAGCGTGGCCGATACCGGACACGGCATTCCGGCGCAGGATCTGGACAGGGTCTTTGACCCGTATTTTACCACCAAGAATCAGGGCACGGGTCTGGGGCTGGCCACGGTGCGTACCATGGTCGAGGCCCATGACGGTCAGGTGCGGGTTCTGTCGGAACCCGGCCGGGGCACGCAGGTGATTCTCAACCTGCCTTACAAGGGAGAGAGCCGATGAAGGGGCGAATTCTTGTGGTCGATGACGATAAGGCCCACCTGACCATGCTCGTGGCCATGCTCGGCAGCTGGGGGTTCGCGGTCGATACGGCCGATGACGGGGGCAGTGCCGTGGATAGGGTGCGCGAGCGCGCCTACGACCTGGTCCTGACCGACGTGCGCATGGCCGAGGTGGACGGCATCGAGGCCTTGCGCAGGATCAAGGCGTACAATCCCTATCTGCCGGTGCTGATCATGACCGCCTATTCCTCGGTGGATGTCGCGGTGCAGGCCCTCAAGGCCGGCGCCCTCGACTATCTGCACAAGCCTCTTGACTTCGAGGAGTTGCGGCGGGGGATAGAACGCGCCCTGGAGCAGGGGCGAGGCCTGGCAAAATCGCAGCAGGCCCAAGGCGATTTCATCGCCGACATGATCGGCGATTCGCCTCCCATGCGCGAACTTGGGGCCATGATCCGGGCCGTTGCGCCCTCCGAGGCGTCCGTGCTGATCCTGGGAGAATCGGGCACGGGCAAGGAGCTTGTGGCCAAAGCCCTGCACGAGGGCAGCCCGCGTAAAAAAAAGCCGCTGGTCACGGTCAATTGCGCGGCCCTGGCTGAAAATTTGCTTGAGAGTGAACTGTTCGGGCACGAGAAGGGGGCGTATACCGGGGCGCAGCGCCAGCGGGACGGAAGGTTCGTGCAGGCCGATGGAGGCACGCTTTTTCTGGACGAGATTGGCGAGATGGCTCCCGCGCTGCAGGCCAAGCTCCTGCGCGCCCTGCAGCAGGGCGAGGTGCAGCGCCTTGGCAGCGACAGGCCCATGCGGGTCGACGTGCGCGTGCTGGCCGCCACCAATCGCGATCTGGAGGCCGAAGTCCAGGGGGGCGGATTTCGCGAGGATCTTTACTATCGCCTGAATGTCATCGCCCTGCGCGTTCCCGCCCTGCGGGAACGGCCTGATGACATCCCTCTCTTGGCCCGGCATTTCTTAAGTCGCTTCGCAGAGCGCAACCGCAAGACTTTTCGCGGGTTTTCGCCTCGGGTCATGGATCTGATGCTGCATTACGACTGGCCGGGGAATGTGCGCGAACTGGAGAATGTGGTGGAGCGCGCCGTCATCCTCTCGCCCGGAGAACTGGTCACGGAGTCCGACCTGCCCGCGAATCTGCGCGGGTCCGGAAAGGCCGTCGACGCCCAGCCGTCTGGCCAATCCCTGGAAGACGCGGAGCGTGAGGCCATTGCCCGCACTTTGGAGCAGGTCGGCAACAACAAGAGTGAGGCCGCGCGTGTTCTTGGCGTGACGAGGGTCACCCTGCGCAGTAAAATGAAGAAGTTCGGGCTGGATGCGTAAAGAGGTTCAGTAGCGGTCCGGTGCGAAGCGTCGGGCAGTGTGGCCCGAAGCCAGTTCCAGCTCAAGCTGCTGCACCAGAAGTCCGGGTTGTCCGTAGGGCTGGTGTGCCAGGCAGGAGCCATCCGGCGCGATCAGGCTGGTGGCCGCGTGCTGGCAGGACAGGGCGTAATTGACGCTGGCGAAGAAGATGCCGTTCTCTACGCTGCGGCAGATCATGGCCTTTTCGTAGTATGGGCCGTCGGGATCACCCCAGCTTTGCGCCGCGCGTTCAGCCGTATTGTTTCCGGTGCACTGAGGGTGAAAGACGATCTGCGCGCCCCTGCAAGCCGCCCAGCGCACTGTTTCCGGATAACACCAACCCTCGTGGCAGATCGCCACACCGAATTTGACTCCGTTCATTTCGAAAAGCTGCCTTCCCCGTCCGGGAATATAGAGGCCGTCCACGCTGGGATCGAGTTGGATCTTGCACTGGCGCCCCTGTATCTTTCCTTCGGGAGAAATGACCTGCACCAGATTGTAGCGCCCTTTTTCCGAGGGCCATTCCATGGGCAGGATGACCCCCATTTCGTAATCTGCCGCCGCCTGGCAGACCTTAGTCAGGGCCTCGCGCAGTTCGGCCTGTTCGCACAGGGGAATGGAAAAACCCTTGCCGCGCATTCCAGGCAGATAGGCTTCTGGAAAGCAGAGCAGATCGACTTCGAATGACGCGGCCTGATCCATGAAATCAAGAATGTTGCGGAGTGAATGCTCCAGCGACCTGGGAACGGGGGCGGTGGCAAGTCCGATGCGCATGAACAATCCTCGGAAGGTGAAGGTGGGACATTGTCAACAACGCGTTTACCCTGAAATAGTTATAAATTCAAGGGCAGGAAGGTGGTATCTACAGATTTGTATGTACCAATACTTTGGAAATTTTGACGATAGTGTTTGCTGGTCTTTGTTTTCGATACCTACAAATGCGGATAAACAGGCGCGACAGGTTCTCTGCGGGATAAGGCCGTGGCCTTTTTTGCTTGGTCGTACCGGAAAACGGATCACGAACAGTTGCATTTTTTTTTCGAAAACGAACAGAGACTGTTGACTTGCGAACAATCCTGCATGATACTTTTTCAGCCTGCGGGATTTTCATGGGCGGGCAAGGATGGCTGTGAGCACTACTCCCTCTTTTTTGAATCATGATTTGCGCTCCTTTCTGGAGCGGTTCGATTTTTCGGCGTGTATGGTCTGCGGATCGTGCGCCGGCGGTTGTCCGGTCACGGGTACGCCCGGCATGGCCGGGTGGGATACGCGCAAGGTCATGCGTATGTTGTCCAACGGCCTGGTGGACGAGGTCGTGGCCTCGAATTTCCCGTGGCTGTGCACAGGCTGCGGGCGCTGCGCCGGGGTCTGTCCGGCGGGCATCGACATCCCTGCCGTCATGGCGCACATGAAAAGCCTGCGGCCCCGCGACGAGGTGCCTGGGTCCCTGCACAGGGGCATGGCCAACAATCTGGCCACCGGCAACAACCTGGCCATCAGCCGCGAGGAGTATCTGAGCGGGATGTACGACCTGGGCCGGGATCTGGCTGAAGAGTGTCCGGGGTTTTATGTGCCCGTCGACAAGAAGGGCGCGGACATCCTCTTTTTCCCCAATTCCAAGGAAGTGTACGGCGACTTCGAGGACCAGTTCTGGTGGTGGAAGATTTTTTACGCCGCCCGTGAAAACTGGACCGTGCCCTCCGAAGGCTGGGAGGCCGTGGACTGGGCGCTTTTCACCGGCAACTACGACGCCAACCGGGAACTGGCGCGGCGCAAGGTCGAGTACATGCGTGCAAACGCCATCAAGACCATGATCATGCCGGACTGCGGCGGAGGCTCCTACGGCTGCCGCAAGGGCATGTCGGTGCTTGCGGCCGAGAATCCGGGCCAGGCCGTGAATTTTGTCTATCTCTATGATTATCTGCTGGATCTGATCCGTCAGGGCCGTATCCGGCTGGACAGGAGCGTGCACGCGGGGCGGCGCTTCACCTACCATGATTCGTGCAAGCACGGCCGCGAGCTGGCCGCGCACTACGGCAAGGGCTATTTTGACGAGCCGCGCGAGATCGTGGCCGCCTGCGTGGAGGATTTCGTGGAATTGACCCCGACCCGCGAGAAGAATTTCTGCTGCGGCGCGGGTGGCGGCATGTGGCCCATGCCCTTTGAACAGGAATCGGCCTGGCATGCGCGCTTCAAATATCAGCAGATCAGGGATTCGGGAGCCGATGTGGTGGTCGTGGGCTGTTCCAACTGCCGCGACCAGATCATGCGCCGTATCCCCAAATTCTACCCCGACTGCACCTACGAAGTGAAATACATCTGGCAACTCGTGGCCGAAGCCCTGGTCATCGAGCCCTGGGACGCCAGGCGCATCGCCACGGCGCAGGCCGAGGCACGTGAGCAGTGGGAGCGGCTCGGGGTGGAGCAGCCGGACGAGTAGTCCGGCTTGCCCCGGCCTGAGAAGTCTTCATTTTTGCGGATACACCCTGCCCGCCTGGGACAGGGAAATGCCTCTGTCGGGGCAGGCTGCCGTCCATTCAACATGGGGACTTGCCGCCTGCCCGCCGGAGGCATTTTCTATTTGTTTTCCCGCTCCTTGTACCAGGCGCTGGAGTCTTCCATGAGCTTGTTCAGGCGGTTGACCATCTTGTGCGGGTCGGCCAGGTAGCCGTCCATGAGCAGGGCGGACTCGTAGAGCTGTTCGACCACGGTGGCCACGAACTCGTCCTTCTCATCCTTGGCGAAGACCGAGAGCAGGTTGCGCACCAGCTTGTGATCCTGGTTGATCTCGAAGACCTTCTTCGGGATGGAGGTGTCCTTGGTCACCAGCTGCATGATCTTGTGCATCTGGGACGTGGAACCGTCCGGGCTGACCAGGCAGGACGGGCTCTGGCTCAGGCGCTTGGAGATGCGTGCCTCGGTGATGCGGTCACCGAGGATCTCCTGTACGCGTTTCAAAAAGCGGTCCATGTCCTGGGACTCTTCTTTGGAGAGTTCCTCGGGCTTGTCCTTTTTCTCGGCGTTGTCCGCGTATTTTTCGATGTTCGTGATGTCGGCGTTTTCGGTGGCCTTGAGCTCGAACTCCTTGAACTTGCGCAGACTGTCCATGACGAACTCGTCCACCGGCTCGTAGAGATAGAGCACTTCCAGGCCCTTGGCGCGGAAGATTTCAAGGTGCGGGTTCTGTTCGATGGCTTCTCGGCTGGGGCCGGAGATGTAGTAGATTTCCTTCTGACCGTCCTTGGCCGCCTCGATGTATTCGTCCAGGGAGATGAGCCCGTCCTTGTCCTCGTGGCGGGAGGAATTGAAGCGGAGCAGTTCCCCGAAGGCCTCCTGGTTGGCGAAATCCGCGTAGCCGAGCTTGAAGCGCTTGGAGTGTTCGTTCCAGAACGTGACGTAACGGTCCTTGTCCTGGCCGAGTTTTTTGAGGTGCGAGAGGATCTGCTTGGTCAGGGTGGTGGCGATTTTGCGGATCAGCAGGTTTTCCTGCAGGGTCTCGCGCGAGATGTTGAGCGGCAGGTCCTCGGTATCGACCACGCCGCGCATGAAGCCCAGGTATTCGGGGATGAGGTCCTTGTTCTTGCTCTGGATCAGCACGCGGCGCACATAGAGGTCCAGGCCGTAGTTCTCGCGGTCAAAGCCGAAGGTGTCCTGGCTGCGCGGGGGCACGAAGGCCAGGGCCGAGAACTGCACCGGGGCGTCCACGCTCATGTGCAGGGTGTCGAGGGGCTCTTCGTGGTCGTAGGTCAGGAACTTGTAGAACTCCGTGTACTGCTCCGGGGTGACGGAGAACTTGTTCTCGCGCCACAGGGCCTGGACCGTGTTGGCTTTTTCGCCCTGGACGAGGATGGGGAACGAGATGAAGTTGGAGTGCTTCTTGATGATGGAGGTGATGCGGTTCTTTTCGGAGAATTCCTTGCCTTCCTCCTTGAGCTCAAGGGTCACGGTGGTGCCGCGCGGCAAATCCTCTTCCAGTTCGGTCACGGTATAGGTGCCGAGCCCGTCGGAGATCCATTCAACAGCCTTGGCCTCGGGCTTGAAGGACCGGGTGCGGATGGTGACCTTGTCGGCGACCATGAACACCGAATAGAAGCCCACGCCGAAGCGGCCGATGATGTTGGAGGAGTTGGCCTGGTCGGCCATGGCCTGGCGGATGAATTCGGCGGACCCGGAGTGGGCGATGGTGCCGATGTTCTCGACCAGTTCATCCTGGGTCATGCCGATGCCGGTGTCGGCGATGACGAGCTGTTTCTTTTCCTCGTCGGCGGTGATGGATATCTGCAGGTCGAGGTCGGGACTGGCGATCTCGGTGGAGCGGGACTGTTCGAAACGCAGCTTGTCCAGGGCGTCGGAGGCGTTGGAGACCAGCTCGCGCAAAAATATTTCCCGGCTCGTGTAGATGGAATGGGTGATGATATCGAGAAGTTGCTTGATTTCGGTTTTGAATTCAAACTGTTGTGCCTGGGACATAAATGCTCCTTCTGGTTTGGAAATTTTGATTGCTCCAAATAAAAAGCCTGACCCCATTGTCAAGGGTTTTGAAGGGACAAGATTTTTGCTTGACCGGGTCATGGGCCTTGGGTAGAGAGTTTCCCCTGTCGGATGGTGGGTGTAGCTCAGTAGGCAGAGCACCTGGTTGTGGCCCAGGATGTCGCGCGTTCAAGCCGCGTCACTCACCCCATTAGACCATACGGGACAGTTCGTCTGTCCCTTTTTTTCTCGCCTTTTTTTGTGGTGGGTGTAGCTCAGTAGGCAGAGCACCTGGTTGTGGCCCAGGATGTCGCGCGTTCAAGCCGCGTCACTCACCCCATTTGACACCCCAGCAGAACCGGATAAGAACTGGTTCTGCTTTTTTTTTGTGGGAGGGCGTTTGACAGCATTCACGGGCATCAATCATCTGGCCATGGTCACTGCGGACATGGACCGCACGGTCCATTTCTGGCGTGACCTGCTCGGCATGCGCCTGGTGGTGGGCCTCGGTCATCCCGGTTACCGGCACTATTTTTTCGAGATTACGGACAGGGACATGATCGCCTTTTTCGAGTGGCCCGGCGTTCAGCCCATTGCGGAAAAGGATCATGGCGCACCGGTGCGCGGGCCGGCGGCTTTCGACCACCTGTCCTTCGGGGTAGAGAGCCTCGATGAACTCAGACGCCTGAAGGAGCTGCTCGAAGCCAACGACTTCTGGGCATCGGAACTCACCGATCACGGATTCATCATCTCGCTCTACTCTTTCGATCCCAACAACATCCCCATCGAATTCAGCTATGCCGTGCCCGAGTACGACGTACACGCACATCCGATCATGATCGATTCCCATCCGACCCCGTCTGCCAGCGAAGGCAGCGAGCCCCGCCCGGACAGATGGCGGAGCGCCGCTCCTCCGGAATCGGATCATGGAATCTATCCCGGCGAGGGCGACGCCGTTCGCGCCGCGTTCATCAAGAAAACATAAATCCCGCAACTGCGGGGTATTTGAGGATACCATGGACAAACTTGTCATTGAAGGCGGCGTGCCGCTCAAGGGAGAAATCCGGGTCAGCGGCTCCAAGAACGCGGCCCTGCCCATACTGCTCGCTTCCATCCTGGTCGAGGGCGAGGTGCGCCTGACCAATGTGCCGAACCTGCGCGATATCGCCACCACGCTCAAGCTGCTTGAGCTGCTCGGCTGCCGCGCCGAATATAATGATGGGGATGTGCTGCTGCACTCCTGCGATCTGAAGCCCGAGGCACCCTATGACCTGGTGCGCACCATGCGCGCCTCCGTGCTGTGCCTGGGGCCGCTTCTGGCCAGGCTCGGGCGGGCACGGGTGGCCATGCCCGGCGGCTGCGCCATCGGGGCCAGGCCCGTTGATCTGCACCTCAAGGGACTGGAGCAGATGGGGGCCGTGTTCGAACTGGAGAGCGGCGACATCATCGGCAACTGCGACCGCCTGCAGGGCGCGCACATCCATCTCGACTTTCCCACCGTGGGCGGCACCGAGCACCTGATCATGGCCGCCGTGCTGGCCGAAGGGGAAACGGTCATCGAGAACGCGGCCCGTGAACCGGAAATCCAGGATCTGGCGGAATTTTTGAATACCTGCGGGGCGCGTGTCACCGGCCACGGCACCAGCGTGGTGCGCATCGAAGGCGTGGAATCCCTGCACGGCTGCTCCTACAGTGTCATGCCGGACCGCATCGAGGCCGGCACCTATCTGATTGCCGCCGGCATGACCAAGGGCGATCTGACCCTGCGCGACTGCCCGGTGGATGCGCTTGACGCCGTCATCGCCAAGCTGCGCGAGATGGGCATGTTCATCGAGGGCGACAGAAATCTGCTCACGGCCTCCGTGGACGGCCCCCTGCACTGCGTGGACCTGTCCACCCGGCCCTATCCCGGATTCCCCACGGACATGCAGGCCCAGATCATGGCGCTCATGTGCGTCAGCCGGGGCGCGGGCGTGATCACCGAGGGCATCTTCGAGAACCGCTTCATGCACGTGCAGGAATTGGCCCGGCTTGGCGCGCACATCACGCTGTCCGGGCAGAGCGCCATGGTGCGCGGGGTGGATTCCCTGAAGGGGGCCACGGTCATGGCCTCGGACCTGCGTGCCAGTGCTTGCCTGGTCCTCGCGGGCCTTGCGGCCACGGGTCGCACCGACGTGCGCCGCATCTACCACCTTGATCGCGGCTACGAGCAGATGGAAGTGAAGCTCGGTGCCGTGGGGGCCAGGATCCGGCGCGAGCAGGAATAGGTGTGCGGCTGAAGCGCCGCAGATGTTCAGAATAAAGAAACCTCGCCGAAGTTGTCGGCGAGGTTTTTTTCGGTCATCGCCAGAGCGCTCCGCATCAGCTGGGGCAGTCGGTGCGGTACGACCAGTCGATCAGGGCTCCGTCGCTAAGGTCGCCGACGTGACTGCGTCCTTCGACATGAAGCCAGGGGGCACATATGGCCTCAGTGTCATTCCCGCGAAGGCGGGAATCCAGGTCCTCGCACGGAAGAGTGGATCCCCGACTTCGCGGGGATGACATCGAGGTGGTTGCGGTTCTGTGGGGCGTCTTGCACCGTGTTTTTCGTCCTGAAGTGTTTTTCGTTCTTCGTGTCTGGAGAGGGCCTTATACGGCTCAGTGTGCCTTACCTCGTATTGCATTCTTGTCGGCGGATCTTACTACCCAGCCGTCGCGTTCCCCTCGGCCTTGGGCGCAGGGCGCGGGAACTGCAGCTCACGCTGCAAAAATCCCCGGATGCGCAGGTATTCGGTGATGTTGCCGGCCCCGCGCAGCACCATTTCCCAGCCCGGCCGTTCCATGACCACCAGGACGGGGACGCCGGAAAAACCCTTCATCTTGAAATAGGCGCGCGCCGTACGCACGGTCTGGCGCAGGTCCTCGGAAATGGGCACGGGGTCGATCGTTTCCAGGCTTTCGACGCGCAGCACTTCCAGAAAGAGGTTTTCCTTGCTCGCGTCGGAGTTCTGTATCGTGGCCAGGCGGTAGAGGTCGTCCTCCTTGTTGTCGGTGCTGACCAGATGCCATTTGCCGGGCAGGTTGTATGCGTTGATGGACAGATTCGCGAGAATTTTTGAACAGTGGTCACAGTGCAGGCTGAAAAAGAGCACGTGCTGAGGCACGTTGTCCGGAGCCGTCTCCCAGGTGGCGAAAGCCGTATCGGTGATCGCGGGAGGCACGACGTTCAGGTCCAGCACGGCGTTGGCCACGAACCCGCCGCTCCACACTGCCACGCCCAAAAGCGCGGTCAGAAGTGATTTGCGCACCCAAGAGAAAAGGCACAGGGCCGTAAAAAGGGTGACGCCCACGATGACGCAGAGCAGGCATTTTTCCTTGAGGCCCATGAACTGGAATCCGAGGATCGCACCGTCAAAGGCCAGCCCTCCGAACAGCAGCAGGGTGGCCAGCCCCCAGATCCATTTCTTGTCGTAGCGGCCGCCGAAGAAGACCAGGCCCCACAGAAACCAGAAAAAAGCCGCGCCCATCTTTATGAGGTTGCCTTCGCCGAAACGGATGTATTCGCCGACCACGTCACAGGCGGATGTGGTGCAAAAAGAGGTATGGCGCACCGCCTGCATCCAGACCTCGCCGGAGAGGAAGGAGGCGGCCAGGAAGAGGAAGGTCAGCAGCGAATATCGTGAGAAGCGGTTCATGACAGACTCCCTGTTTGAAGATGGAGTGTTTGTGTATCTTTGAAGGGTGCCGCGTCAAGTCGGATCGCGTTCGTAATCAGGGGTTCTTGCGTGCAGCGATTGTGCTTTGACAGTCCGCTCATTTGAGCCGGATGCAATGTTTCTTGAGCAGTTCGTACAGCCTTGCCCTGGACAGCCCTGAACAACGGCAGGCCGACGGCACGTCGTTGTCGCAGAGCTTCAAAAGCTCTCGCATGTAGGCGTTTTCGAGCTGGCCGACCACGATTTCCCGCACCTCGCGCAGCGCCGGAAGCTCCTCCCCCGGAGAGAAGGGCAGGGGGATGGCTCCGTGCAGCAGTCCCGGTTCGAGCAAGGTCGGCTGTTCCTTGTCCGGGTCGCGACGGAATGCATTTTTCGCGATGCTGATGCGCACGTCCACAGGCAGATGGTGACTGAACAAAAAAGGCTCGTCCGGGCTGTTGTCGATGGCCACGGCCATGGTGTTGACGAACTCGCGCACGTTGCCCGGCCACTGGTAGGCATGCAGGGCGTTCAGGAATTCGGGAGTGAGCGTCTTGGAGGCGATGGCGTTCTCGCGGCAGATTTTTTCCACGTAGTATTCGGCCAGCAGCAGGATGTCCTCCTTGCGGGCGCGCAGTGGCGGGATCTCGATCTGATGGCCGTTCAGGCGATAGTAGAGGTCGTTGCGAAAAAGACCCTGCTCAACCATGTGGCGCAGGTCGCGGTTGGTGGCGGCGATGACCCTGAAATTGCTGCTGACCTCCTTCTCCGAACCGATGGGACGGAATCTGCGCTCCTGCAGCACGCGCAGCAGGGATTTTTGCAGCTCAAGGCTCAGTTCCCCGATTTCGTCCAGAAAGACGGTACCGTTGTTGGCCAGTTTGAAGAGTCCGTCGCGAGCTTCGTGGGCGCTGGTGAAGGAGCCCTTGGTGTGGCCGAAGAGGGTGCTTTCGGCCAGATGGGTGGACAGGTTCGTGCAGTCGATGACGACCAGTTTGCCAGGGTTTTCGCTGTTTTCGTGAATGCCGCGCGCGAAGAGTTCCTTGCCGGTGCCCGTCTCGCCGGTGATGATGACGTTGGCCTTGCTGCCCGCCGCCCGGCCCATGATCTCAATGCAGCTCATGATGGCCGGGCTTTCGCCGATGATGGCGCTGCGTTTGAGCTTGCGCGGCTCGCGGCTCTGCTCCTTGGAGGCCCTGAATGCTATGGTGCGTTGCAGGATGAGCGTGATGTTGTTCAGGGAGATGGGCTTGCCCACATAGTCCCAGGCCCCGTTGGCAATGGCCAGGGCCGCGCCGTCGGAATCTCCGTCGCCGGTCAGGATGACGACTTCGGGCTGGGAGGGGAATGCCTGGAATTGCCTGATGTGCGCCAGACCGTTGCCGTCAGGGAGATTGACGTCAAGGAAGATGAGGTCGCAGTGCATGTTCTTGAGCTTTGCGAACGCGTCCATGATGCCCAGGGCAACCTGACAGGGGTGCCCCATGCGTTCGATGATCCGCTGGAATGAGCGGGAAAAATCCTGGTCGTCGTCGATGATGAGAATGTTGGCCATGTGGTGCTCCAAAAAAGTGCTGAGTCCGCTTTTGTCGGAGTATGTCCGGAAAAGCAAGATTCTTATGGATGCCGCAAGACGAAAAGCGGCCTTGCCGACTGGCCTTTTCAGCGGATCGGGAGTAAAGGTATGGGCAGGGCCAAGGCCCGGATTCCCTTGAACCTCTTTAGCCAAGGAAGAAAGAATGAACGCCACGAAACAGCCGCGGGCCGGGGCCTGCACCAAAATTTCCGTGCGCGGAGGCCTTGTTCTCACGTTCCTGCTGATCCTTTTCGCCGCCTTCGCCGGCGCTTCCCAGGACGGCGCGGCCAGGCATTTCAAGAAGCAGTGCGCGGGCTGTCATGGCGAGGACGGTTCCGGCAGCGGTTCCACTCCTGCCCTGCGGGGCCTGGCGGCCGAGGAGGCGCAGGCCGCTCTTCTTGGTTACAGGGAGCGGACCCGGGAAGGGAGCAGAAAGGCCATCATGGAGCGGGTTGTGAAAAACCTGAGCGACGAGGAGATCAAGGCCCTCGCCGACCACGTGGCCGGATTGTGATCCCGTCTCGCCCCTGAACCCCGGAGGCTTCATGGACATGAGCGCGATCAAGCTGCGGCAGGCGGTGGAGCGGGGCATACTCGACGCCGGGCAGGCCGAGCGGCTGTGGGCCTTTCTGGAGTCCTCGGCCGTAGACACGCCCGGCTTCCGTTTCACCCATATCCTGTATTACCTGGGCGGCCTCATGGCCATCGGCGCAATGAGCCTGTTCATGACCCTGGGCTGGGAGTCCTTCGGGGGGTGGGGGCTCTTTGGCATTGCCGTGGCCTACGCCCTGGCCGGACTCCTGCTCACCGAAAACTTTCTGTACAAGCGCCGTTTGCCCATCCCGGCTGGGATCATCGCCACTTTCGTCGTGGCCCTGACCCCGCTGGCGGTCTACGGATTCCAGGAAGCCATGGGCTGGTGGGCCGACGGGCGGGTTTACCGCGACTATCACCGCTACATCGACTGGCGCTGGATCTTCATGGAGCTGGCCACCCTGGCCGCAGGGGCGATCATGCTCTGGCGTTACCGGTTGCCGTTCCTGGTCATGCCCGTGGCCGCGACGCTGTGGTACATGAGCATGGACCTCACGCCTTTCATTTTCGGTCAGGCCGATGTGACCTGGGAGTTGCGTAAGCTCGTTTCACTCTGGTCCGGCGTGGTCATCACCCTTGTCGCCCTGTGGATCGACATCCGCACCAGGAGTGAAAAAGACTACGCCTTCTGGCTCTACATCTTCGGGGTTACGGCGTTCTGGGGCGGGCTGTCGCTGATGCGCTCCGACAGCGAGCTCGGCAAGTTCCTGTATTTCTGCATCAACATGCTGCTCATCTTCTGCGGCGCGGCCCTTCGCCGCAGGGTTTTCGCCGTTTTCGGCGGCCTGGGCGCGGCGGGATATCTGGGCTATCTGTCCTGGAACGTCTTCAAGGACAGCCTGCTCTTTCCCTTCGCCCTGACCTTCATCGGACTTGGCGTCATCTGGATGGGCATCATCTGGCAACGCAACGAGAAGACCATTGCCCGGAAATTGCGCGGATTCCTGCCGCAGCCGTTGCGCGACCTGGTGGATCGCCGAGGCTAGCGGGTCAGCGTCCTTCCCACTTCATCAAACGTAAAAGAGCCGCAGGGATTTTCTGCGGCTCTTTTACGTTGACCCTTGTGGTCTGTGTCTTCAGATCAGGCTCACAGCAGCACGATCCGGTCCGGTTCGATGCTGATCTTCTTCTGCTTGTAGAGCCTGCCCAGGGCCTTTTTGTAGTTGGACTTGCTGGCCCCGAAGGCGGCGGCGATGTGTTCGGCCGGGCTCTTGTCCGTCAGGTCGGTTGTCCCGCCGCAGGCGGCCAGGTGGGCCAGGATGCGGTCCCCCAGCATGTCAAGGCCGGACATGCCCGGGGGCAGGAGCGACAGGTCTATCTTGCCGTCCGGACGGATAGCCTTGATGTAGCCTTTCATGCGCTGGCCGTAGCGCAGTTCCGCGGGCGCGTCGTCCCGGAAGACGAGGCCCAGGTGGGTGTCATTGATGACGGCCTTGAACCCGAGCTCCGAGAAACCGCTGATGAGCAGGTCCACTTCCTGACCGGGTCTGAACCCGGTCCCGTCTTCGCTCAGGTACGAATGCAGCTTGGCCGTGCCCGCCAGACGACCGGTGCGCTCGTCCACATACACCAGGATGACGTAGGAGCGTCCTTCCTCCAGCGCCTTGTACTGCTCGCTTGAGGGGACAAAGAGGTCCTTGGGCAGACCCCAGTCCACAAACACTCCGGACTTGGTCACGGCCACGACTTTCATGAAGGCGCACTGGCCGACCTCGGCCTTGGGTCTGGCCACGCTGCCCGTGAGCACGGTCTCGGAGTCGCGGTACAAAAAGACGCTCAGGCTGTCTCCCACGGCCGTGCCCGCCGGGAGTTCGCGTTTTGGCACGAATACCTCGCCCAGGTTCTCGCCGTCGAGGTAGGCCCCGCCTGTGACCATCTTCATGACCTTCAGGGTCGCCGTTTTGCCGAATTCAATCATGAAAGTTCCTCCCGCGAGATTGTGGCCAGGCCGCTCAGAAATTTGCGCAGCAGTTGATCCCGGCAATATACGAAGTTGCGATGCCCCGGCTTGCGGAACAGGGCCGAGAGTTCGGATTTTGATATGTCCATCCCGCCCGCATCCAGGATGCGGACCATGTCCGTGTCCTTGAGCTCAAGGGCGATGCGGATCTTGCGCAGGATCAGGTTGTTGTTCAGGGTTTCCGCCATCTCGGGAGCGGCATCCCGCGCCCCGCGCCTATCGGTGACCAGCCCGTCCAGAAAGGCGGCCAGCAGCACATCGGGGCATTCCACGAACCCGGGCTCGTCGTCCTTTTTGAGCAAAAGGTCGAGGTCGGTTTCGCTCAAGGCGTGCCCGCCCAGGGCGAAGAGGCGTACCATCCCGGCGTTGTTCAGGTTCAAGGCATAGCGCAATCGGCGCAAAATGTCGTTGTTGGTCATGTCGGTATCCTGTAAAATGGGTCTGGCCTCGCCTACACAAGATGGCCCCGGCGGTCATCTGAAAAATTGAAGGCCCCGGCCAGGGGACATCATGTTTATTCTTGACCCGTCGTGTCGGGGTGGTAGGTTTTCTTCATGAGTACGCGCTTCTGCCTTGCCTGGTCTGTCCGGTTGCCCGCAATGCGTCCTGTTTCCTTTTTTTGGAGACAAGCGATCACTTGCGTTCTGACCTGCATCCTTTTTGCCCTCCCAGACATCGTGGCCGCGGCCCCGGCCCAGCTTCAGACTGTGCGCTTGCAGCTCAAATGGCGGCATCAGTTCCAGTTCGCGGGCTATTACGCGGCCGTGGATCAGGGGTATTTCCGGGACGAGGGGCTGCAGGTCGAGCTGCTCGAAGGCGCGCCGGGGCTTGATCCCTCCGCGAGCCTCGTGTCCGGCACGGCCGATTTCGCCGTGGATTCACCGGCCATTCTCATCAAGCGCCAGCAAGGCATGCCGTTGGTCGCCCTGGCCGCCATTTTCCAGCATTCGCCCAACGTGATCATGACCGTCGAGGGTTCCCGCATCGTCTCGCCTCACGACCTGCGCGGCAAGCGGGTCATGATGACGCCGGCGACGGACCCGGAGTGCCTGGCCATGCTGGTCAGTGAGGGAGTTTCCCTGCAGGTCCTGACCCAGGTCCCCCATTCGTGGAACATCGAAGACCTCGTTGACGGGCGTGTTGACGCCATGAGCGCCTACCTGACCAGCGAACCCTATTACATGCAGGAGCGCGGCGTTGCTGCGGCGTTCATCAGGCCCATCAATTACGGCATAGATTTTTACGGTGACTGCCTGGTCGCCAGCGAGTCCCTGGTGCTCAAGAATCCGGCGCGGGTCGAGGCCTTTCTGCGGGCCGTGCAGCGCGGCTGGCTCTACGCCATGAAAAACCCGCAGGAGATGGCCAGCCTGATCCGCGAGCGCTATGCCCCGCATCTTTCGCTTGAGTACCTTCTTTTCGAGGCCGGGGCCATGCGCGAATTGATCAGGCCCGATTTTGTGGAGATCGGGCACATGAACCCCGAACGCTGGCGGCATATCGCCAGTCTGTATGTCAGGCTGGGAATGATGCGGGCGGACTATGACCTGACCGGGTTTCTCTATCCGGAGTTCAAGGGCAGTCTTGAAGATCGCAAGCAGCGCCGCATCACCACGGCGCTTTCCGCGCTGGCGGTTTTTTTGGTCGTTGGAACCGGAATCACGGCCATGCTCTTCTTTTTCAACGCGCGGCTCAGCAGGCAGGTGCGGGAGCGCACTGCGGCCCTGTCCGCCAGCGAGCGCCGCTTCCGGGCCTTTTTCGAGATGGCCAGCGTGGGCGTGGCGCAGTTCGAGGGGTCAACGCACCGTTTCATCAAGGTGAATGCGAAGTTTTCGGACCTGATGGGGTATGGCGCAGCGGAGCTTGGCGCCCTCACTCCGCGCGACCTCGTGTATCCGGAGGATTGGCCAATCTCTGAGGAAGCCATGCAAACTCTCGTCGCCAAGACGCACAAGGAAGTCACCCTGGAGAAACGTTACGTGCGCAAGGACGGCAGTGTTTTCTGGGGCATGGCGACCATCTCTCCGCTGTGGGGCGAGGGCGGGCACCCCGAATTCTACCTGGCCGTGGTTCGCGACATCACTACCCGCAAACAGGCCGAGGAAAAGCTGCTGCTGGCGGCCAAGGTCTTCGAAAACACCGTCGAGGGCATCGTGGTCACCGATCCGGAAGGAACCATCGAGCAGGTCAACCCCGGCTTTACGGCCATCACCGGGTACAGCGCCGAAGAGGCGGTGGGCGGCAATCCGCGCATCCTCAAGTCCGACCGGCATCCGCAGCATTTTTACAGCGACATGTGGGCCAGGCTGGTGGAGCAGGGGCACTGGGCCGGGGAAATCTGGAACCGTCGCAAGAACGGCGAGTCCTACCCGGAATGGCTGACCATCACGGCTGTGAAGAACGACGCGGGACAGACCACCAACTATGTGTCTATTTTTCACGACATCACCGAACTCAGGCGCCAGCAGGACGCCCTGGAATACCAGGCTCAGCACGACGCCCTGACCGGATTGCCCAATCGCGTCCTGCTCGGGGATCGGCTGCGCATGGCTCTGGCCCAGCTTGAGCGCAGCGGAGGCAAGCTGGCCCTGCTTTTCCTTGATCTCGACAATTTCAAGACCATCAATGACGGCCTGGGGCATGGCGTCGGCGACGAACTGCTCAAAGAGCTGGCCCGCCGTCTGGAAAAACTGCTTCGCAGCGGGGACACGGTGGCCCGACTGGGTGGGGACGAGTTCCTGATCCTGCTCCCGGAGGTCGATTCCATCGATGGGGCCAGCCATATCGCGAACCGTATGCTCGAAGCCCTCAAAGAGCCGTTTTTTCACGGGGACGTGGAGTATTTCATTACGGCCAGTATCGGCCTGACCATCGCCCCCGATGACGGAACGGATGGGGCCAAGCTGATCAAGAATGCGGACATGGCCATGTACAGGGCCAAGAGCGAGGGTCGCAACAACTACCAGTACTTCACGCCGGAGATGGATGTCGCCGCGCATCGGCGTATTTCGCTGGAATACAAGCTGCGCAAGGGCATTGAAAAAGGAGAGTTCGAGCTTTTCTATCAGCCGCTTGTGAACATGGACAGCGGGCAGATTCTCGGGGCCGAAGCTCTGATCCGCTGGAGGCATGACGGAAAGCTCATTTCCCCGGCGGAATTCATCCCCTTGGCCGAGGCTTCGGGGCTCATCCTGCCCCTGGGAGACTGGGTTCTCCGCACTGCGGGCAGCCAGGCCAGGCTGTGGCAGGATGCCGGGCATGATCTGACCATGTCCGTGAACATCTCCTCGCGTCAGTTCGCCGGGGCGGACCTTGTCGGAACCCTGCGCGAGGTCCTGGAGAGCAATCGGCTCAGGCCCGGAAACCTCTATTTCGAGATCACCGAGTCCATGCTCATGGGCGACGTGGTCAGGGCTGAGGCGACCCTGCAGGCCCTGCGCGAGGCGGGAGGCACCTTTTTCCTCGACGATTTCGGCACCGGGTATTCCTCCCTGTCCTACCTCAAGCGTCTGCCGATAGACGGGTTGAAGATTGACCGCTCCTTTGTGCGCGATATCACCGAGGACCCCGACAGCCGCGCCATTGTCGAGGCCATCGTATCCCTGGCCCGGACGCTCAATCTGCGCCTTGTCGCCGAGGGCGTGGAAACACAGGCACAGCGCAGCCTGCTGGCCTCCATGGGTCCCATCGTGCTGCAGGGGTATCTTGCCAGTCCGCCGGTGCCGGCAGGGGATTTTGAGAAACTGCTGGAAAAAAAGGCGTTGCTTTTGCCGCTGGCCAGATGACCAACAAGGAGCGTGGTTTCATGCGGAATACGGCCCGGATCGTCGGCAGGTTTTTTCTGTATCTCGCGCAGTTCGGTGTGCTTTGCTGGAGTGTGCTGGCCGTCTATTACGGAGACCTGCCGGACCCTTGGCCCGTTCCTGCGGCGGCGGCGACAGGGGGGCTCCTTTTCGGGACGCTGTTTCTGCGCAGGTTTCGGCTGACGGCCTTTGCATCCCTTTTTTGCCTGATCCTGCTCTGGTGGTTCGCCCTGGAACCTTCCAACACGAGGGACTGGCAACCCGATGTCGCCGTGCTGCCCCGGGCCGAATTGAGCGGCGACCTCATCACCCTGCGCAACATCCGCCACTGCGACTATACCTCGGAAACCGAGTACACCGTCCGCCACTACGACAAGACCGTGCACCTCCAGGACCTCCGGGCCGTGGATCTCTTCCAGGTCTACTGGGGCTCGCCGTTCATCGCCCACACCATGCTCAGCTTCCAGTTCGGGGACGAGGATTTCGTGTGCATCTCCATCGAGACCCGCAAAACCGTGGGCGAGGAGTACTCATCGCTGCGCGGTTTTTTCCGTCAGTATGAGCTGACCTACGTGCTGGGTGACGAGCGCGATCTGGTACGGCTGCGGACCAATTATCGCAACGAGGACGTGTACCTGTATCGGCTGGCCTTCAACCCGGACGTGGCGGGGCCTGTTTTCCTGCAGTACCTGCGTCAGATCAACGAGCTTTACGAGCGCCCGCAGTGGTACAACGCCCTCATAAGCAACTGCACGACCAAAATTCGCGGGCACGCCCGCCTCTACACCAGCGACGCCCGCATCGACTGGCGCATACTGGTCAACGGCTTCGTGGACGAGATGGCTTACGAGCGCGGCATGCTCGACACCCGGCTGCCCTTTGCCGAGCTCAAGCGCATCAGCCACATCAACGCCCGTGCCCAGGCCCTGGGCGATGCCCCGGATTTTTCTCTGCGTATCCGCGACGGCCTTCCGGTTCCTGGTGCATCTACCTTGCCGCATTCGGAATAATCTCTCGTCAACAAACATGGGATCTTGCGCGGTGGGCGCGGGCACGGGTTGGTCCGGTCAGGCCGCTTCGAAACTCCCTCACGGGCCTCGTACGGCGCAATCGTTGCGTGCAGGGCGGAAAAGTGGGGCAAGACGGACGGCAACGATTCCGCCAACGATGCCTGGCTCGGTCAGACAGTCGAAGCGACCTGACCGGACCAACCCGTGCCCGCTTCGAAACTCCCTCGCGGGCCTCGTACGGCGCAATCGTTGCGTGCAGGGCGAAAAAGCGGAGCAAGACGGACGGCATCGATTCCGCCAACGATGCCTGGCTCGGTCAGACAGTCGAAGCAACCTGACCGGACCAACACCCGCACACGCTCTGCGACGTAAACGATAATTCGCGCTCCCTTCCCCCCAAAGAAAAAGCCCGGCTTTTAGGGCCGGGCCTGATTCGAGTCTGCCGGGCCAGACTCAGATCTTGAACTTGCCGACCATGGCGTTGAGGTCCCGTGCCAGTCCGCTCAGGTTCTCGGAACTGCCCTGCACGGCTTCCGCCGACTGGGCGATGGCTCCGGAGGCATCGTTCACCGATGCCACTTCCTTGGCGATGTCGCGGGTCACGGATTCGGCCTGGGACACGTTTTCGTTGACCTCCTGCACGCCCTGCGAGGCCTGTCCCACGTTGTCGGCGATGTCGCGCGTGGTCACGGACTGCTCTTCCACTGCAGCAGCAATGGTTCCGACGATGGAGTCCACTTCGTTGATGACCTGGCTGACCTGCTGGATCTCCGACACCGTGACCCCGGTCGCGCCCTGGATGCCCTGGATCTTGCCGCGGATTTCCTCCGTGGCGCGGGAGGTCTGCATGGCCAGTTCCTTGATCTCGTTGGCGACGACAGCGAAACCGCGTCCGGCCTCGCCGGCGCGGGCGGCCTCAATGGTGGCGTTGAGGGCCAAGAGGTTGGTCTGGGACGAGATGGCGGTGATGGTCTCCGTGACCTTGTCGATTTCGCGCGCGGCGTGCCCGAGTTCATCGACCCGGCGCGAAGCCTCGGTGGCCTTGCCCACGGCATGCCCGGTGATCTCCTTGGCCTTGCCCGCGTTCTGGGAGATTTCTGCGATGGTGGCGGTCATTTCCTCCGAGGCGGTGGCCACCGTTCCGATATTGATGGAGAATTCCTCCATGGCCGAGGCCACGGAGTTCATGTTGGAGCTCATCTCTTCCGTGGCTGCGGCCACGTTGGTGGATTTGGCGGTCATGTCGCTGGAGGCCCCGCGAAGGTTGGTGGCCAGGTTCAGAAGACCTGTCGAGGCCTGGTTGACCTGAGCTGAGTTGCCCGCCACCTCACGGATGATCCCATGCACCTGCTCCACGAACTTGTTGAACCATTCGGCCAGTTCCTGGGTCTCGGTGCCGGAATTGTCCTTGAGGCGGGCTGTGAGGTCGCCTTCGCCCTGGGCGATGTCTTTAAGCATGCCGATCATGCGATTGAGGGGCGCGATGATGGAGCGGATGAGGAAGATTGTCAGGGGCAGGATGATGAGCGCAAATCCGCCGCCGATGAAGGACATGGCAATGGTCAGGGACCTTGCGGCCGCGCTTTCGAGTTCTGCGGCAACTGCGGCCTGGGCCTCGGCGATGTTGTCAATGTAGACTCCGGTGCCGATCCACAAATCGGTGCCGGGAATCATCATCGAGTACGCGATCTTGGGCTGGTCGCCTTTTCCCGGCTTGTCGAACACGTATTCGACGAATCCACCGCCGCCATGGGCCTGCCTGCTCAGCTCCTGAACATACATGAGTCCGTTGACGTCCTTGTTTCCTCCGAGATCCTTGCCCTCAAGCTCCTTTTTTGTCGGCAGGACCCGGCAAACCGTTTCCTGATAGACGAAGAAGTAGCCGGACTTGTCCTCTTCGAAGCGAATGTTGTTGATGAGCCGGCTGATGGTGTCGACCCGTTCCGAATCGGTACTCATTCCTTCCACTGCCGAGCCAAGGCTTGAGGCCATGTTCGTGGTCGCGACCATGATCTTGTCACGTGCATCGGCGTTCATGATCTGGCCGACTTTCTCGATCATCTGGTCTTTTGTCCCGTTTGCCTGGTAGATGAAGAAGGTGACGACGGCACCCATGAAAATGAGCATGATGCCGACCAGAAAGAGTAAGCGATTGCGAATTCCGAATCGAATGGCCATGAACGTCCTCCAAAAGTGTGAATAAAGAATATTTTTTAATGTTACACCATATGCCGTAATTATGGCAAGCAGAGGAATATTCCGGCCGCAAGCACAGTGAGAGTTTCAGGGCAGTCGAAGTCGAGTGCCCTGAAGCGATGCATGCGTTCGCGAACGTGCTGTTTGGTCATGCAAATAAAAAAGCCCGGCGTTTAACCGGGCTTTTCGATAAGATACCAGGGCGGGAATTTTAGATCTTGAATTTTCCGACCATGGCGTTGAGGTCCCGGGCCAGTCCGCTCAGACTCTCGGAACTGGCCTGCACCGCCTCGGCCGAAAGGGCGATTTCTCCCGAGGCCGCGCTTACCGCAGTGACCTCACGGGCGATGTCGCCGGTCACCGATTCGGCCTGGGACACGTTCTCGTTCACTTCCTGCACGCCCTGGGAAGCCTGGCCTACATTGTCAGCGATATCGCGGGTCGTGACGGACTGTTCCTCGACGGCGGCCGCGATGGTGCCGACGATGATGTCCACTTCGTTGATGACCTGACTGACCTGCTGAATTTCCGAAACCGTGGTTCCGGTCGCGCCCTGGATGCCCTGGATCTTGCCGCGGATTTCCTCCGTGGCGCGGGAGGTCTGCATGGCCAGCTCCTTGATCTCGTTGGCGACGACGGCGAAACCGCGCCCGGCTTCACCGGCCCTGGCCGCTTCGATGGTGGCGTTGAGGGCCAAGAGGTTGGTCTGGGACGAGATGGCGGTGATGGTCTCCGTGACCTTGTCGATTTCGCGCGCGGCGTGCCCGAGTTCATCGACCCGGCGCGAGGCCTCGGTGGCCTTGCCCACGGCATGCCCGGTGATCTCCTTGGCCTTGCCCGCGTTCTGGGAGATTTCTGCGATGGTGGCGGTCATTTCCTCAGAGGCCGTGGCCACCGTACCGATATTGATGGAGAATTCCTCCATGGCCGAGGCCACGGAGTTCATGTTGGAGCTCATCTCTTCCGTGGCAGCGGCCACGTTGGTGGATTTGGCGGTCATGTCGCTGGAGGCCCCGCGCAGGTTGGTG